>Ga0315912_10000185_pt1 | contig 141311 bp, 115 predicted proteins | sample VfabasoilMG_FD_204469 | JGI IMG/M metagenome (GOLD analysis project Ga0315912, IMG submission 204469) | Garden soil microbial communities collected in Santa Monica, California, United States - V. faba soil | ecosystem: Environmental > Terrestrial > Soil > Garden | place: USA: California...
GGCCATAGAATTGATAACTGAATTAATCCTCTTATGACGAACCCCGAACCCCGAACCGCGAACCTCGAACAAAACAACCCCGGAACCTCGGAACCCCGGAACCCCGGAACCCGCACCGAAACTGATTCCATGGGTCCGATCGACGTCGGCGCCGACAAGTATTGGGGCGCGCAGACTGAGCGGTCGCTGCATCACTTCAGCATCGGTGCCGAGCATTTTCCGCGGCCGCTGATCCGGGCGTTCGGCATCATCAAGAAGGCGTCGGCGCTGGTGAACGGCGAGCTGGGCGGGCTTCCGGCCGATCAGGTCGCGCTGATCGCGCGCGCGGCCGACGAAGTGATTGCCGGCACGCTGGATGCGCATTTTCCACTCTTCGTGTGGCAGACGGGCAGCGGCACGCAGACGAACATGAACGCCAACGAAGTCATTTCGAACCGCGCGATCGAAATGGCCGGCGGCGTGATGGGCAGCAAGAAGCCCATCCATCCGAACGATCACGTCAACCGCGGCCAGTCGTCGAACGACACGTTCCCGACGGCCATGCACATCGCCGCGGCCGAACAAGTCGTGCTCCACCTGCGGCCGGAAATTGCGGCGCTCCGGGCGACGCTCGATGCGAAAGCCACCGCCTTCGCTGACGTCGTCAAAGTCGGCCGCACGCATCTGCAGGACGCGACGCCGCTCACGCTGGGGCAGGAGATTTCAGGCTGGGTCGCGCAAATCGATATCGCGATGCGCGCGGTCGACGCCGCACTGCCGTCGGTCTTCGAACTGGCGCTCGGCGGTACGGCGGTCGGCACGGGCTTGAACACGCATCCGGAATTCGCCGTTCGCGGCGCTGCCAAAATCGCCGAACTGACCGGACTGCCGTTCGTGACCGCGCCGAACAAGTTCGCGGCCCTGGCTGGGCACGAAGCGCTGGTCGCGTTACACGGTGCACTCAAGACGCTCGCGACCGCGCTCATGAAAGTCGCCAACGACGTCCGCTGGCTCGCGTCCGGTCCGCGCTCGGGACTGGGTGAGATCACGATTCCCGAGAACGAGCCTGGCAGCTCCATCATGCCGGGCAAGGTCAATCCCACGCAGTCCGAGGCCTTGACGATGGTCTGCGTGCAGGTGATGGGGAATGACGTGGCGGTCGGCATCGGCGGCGGATCCGGCAACTTCGAACTGAACGTGTTCAAGCCGGTGATTATTCACAACGTGCTGCAGTCCATCCGGCTGCTGGGCGACGCCGCGCACAACTTCAACGAGTTCTGCGCGACAGGTATCGAAGCGAACCGCACGCGGATCGATCTCAACCTGACACGCAGCCTCATGCTCGTGACCGCGCTCAATCCGCACATCGGTTACGACAACGCCGCGAAGATCGCGAAGAAGGCGCACAAGGACGGCACGACGCTCAAGGAAGCCGCGCTCGCACTCGGCCTCCTCACCGCCGACCAGTTCGACGCCTGGGTCGACGCGAAGAAGATGACCGAACCCGGGGAGTAGAACGTCCTACTCGTTCGACGACACAATCCCATCGCACATCGGCGCGCAGAGGCCGTCCCGGCACAGGACGTAGCCATCCGGGCACTCGTCAGACGAGGCGACGGTGATGCGATCACGCGTGGTGTTCATCGCATGGATAGTCTGGTGTAAGACTTTTTCGATGGCCTTGTATTTCGTCTTGTCGCTGGCGTAGATCTCGATGCCCAGCCGTTCGATTTCGAGCGCAAACCATCGTAGTGCCGCCAGCCGAATCGCATCGTCAGGACCCGCCTGCCACTTGATGCCCGTCTTCTTCGATCCTCGTTTGCTAGCCATGGGAATCCCCGCTCAACTCTGCGTTAACGGCCGGCCGGATTGCCGGGCCGTGGCGTGCCGGCTTGCTGAATCAACCAGATGTCCTGACGCCGTTCTTCGCGGACCCCAATCAGGCGATCCGGGCCGAACGGACCGAAGCCCGAGAACGTTACTCCAGACAGCACGTTCTGCGTGAGTGGTTTCAGCGCCCCCGTGCTGAGCGAAAATTCATACACATTCTGGACCCCGCCCTCGATGCGCGTGACGTAAATCACCCGCCTCGACGCGTGCAGCCGCGCCGTTGCGATGAAGGCGCCGGACAGGGTCCCCGCCCGCCGGACGCCGCCCGATGCATGGATCGCGAGTACTTCCGCATCACTCGTCAAGTCCTCGTGCAACGTGACGCGCCGTACGACGATGAACTCGTCGCCGGCCCAGCCGCGGGCCACGGTGCCCGTCATGGACACCGGTAGCTTCGCAATCTGCCGATCGGCCGAGGTGGTCACGTCGAGGACGTGCACGCCGACCGCCTCGCGCGACACCACGAGGTAGCCCAGGCTACGGTTGTCGGTCGATATGTGCAGGTCCCGGATGAACGTGTCAGGCGTCGACGTCGTGACCAGTGCCGGCCCCGGTTCTTTCTCGCCGGCGTGAAATCGCCGAATTGCCGGCCGATCGGATCCTTCCACGAAATACAGATCCGCGCCTTTCGCGCTCCAAGTCAATGACGTCGTTGCCCAGTCGACCGGCGCCTGCGACCAAATCGGCACCGACGCCGCGCGCGACACGATCGACGTCGCGCCCACGACGCGGTTGCGCACCTGCAGCGTTGCTACCTTCGGGACGCCGCCGCGTTGGAGATACGCGATCCAGTCGCCGTCGGCCGACAGCGCCGCCGCATACCCGTCGTCAATCGATCGCGCGGCCTCCGTCAGCTTCTTCCCGTCGAATGGCGCGACGAAGATTTTGGCGTCCATGATCACGGCGCCAGCCGACGGCGTCGGTAGACTCCGCTGAAACGCGATCACGCGGCCGTTCGCGGATACGACCGGCGCGTAGTCGCTGAGCGCGTCCTGTGTCAGTTGCTGGCTCGACTGGCCTCCCGAATCCCAAGCCCAGAGTTTCGCGCCTTGCGACTCGAGTTCAAAGCTGAGCAGCGAACCGTCCTTGGAGGTGCTGTTCGGCGTCTTTTCGGCTTCGCCCGACGTCAGGTGGTTCAACGTCGTCGTCCGCGGATCGATCTCCCACAGGTCCGTCTGCCCGCCGCGGTTGGACGTAAAGATGATGCGATCCCCGCGGCCGTTCCACAGCGGGTAGCGATCAAAGAACGCGTCGCTCGTGATCGCACGCGGGGACGATCCATCGATGTTGGACGTCCAGAGATCTTCCTGACCGTTCAGCGTTCGCGCCATCACGACGCTGCGCCCATCTGGCGCCACGTCGAGGCCGCGCAGCTGTCCCTCCAGCTTCCAGGCCGCGCTGAGGTTTGTCAGGCTCGCGGGTGTGTCGGCGTCGATGCGCTGAAGCGAGGCGCTCGGGTCCATGACCTGCATGTAGATCGTGCGGTCGATCCACCTGAGCAGATCCACCCGGGTCACTTTGATTCCGCCAAGCGTCGCCGTGTGCCGGGGCTCGCCGCCGAAGAACGCCGGGTAGATCTGCAGTACCCATTCGTCCTTGACGTTCAGCACGCAGGCGAGTTGCGTGCCGTCGGGCGACCAGATCTGGCTGACCGGCGTGCCTTGACCCATCGTGAGTGGCCGCGCATCGCCGCCATCCACGCGCTGCACCATCACCTGCGAGCTGCCTGCGTTCGTGGAAATGAACGACACCCATTGGCCATCCGGCGAAATCGCACTGCCGAATTCCTGCGCGGCAGACGTCACGAACGGGCGCGACTGCCAGACACCGCCGTCCGTTGACGCGTGCGGCCAGATGAAGCGCCACCCGATCGCCATCGCGGCAACCACCAGTGCCGCGACGGCGACCGTTTGCCAGCGGCGGCCCGATCGCACGTGCCGAGCCGTGCGAACCGATGCGCCCGGCGACGTGAGCGCCGCCGACAGTCGTCGCAGTTCAGAGACGATGGCATCGGCGGACTCTGGTCGTTCGACCGGCGCTTTTTCCAGACAACGATCGACCAGATCGACGAGATCGGCCGGCATGTCCGGCGCCACGCGGTCGAGGCGCCGGGGCGGCGACTGCATCAGGTGGCGCACGTAATCGAACGTCGTCGATCCCGAGAAGGGGAGCGCGCCAGTCAGGCACTCGTACATCACCACGCCCAGCGAAAACAAATCCGCGCGCGTCGTCACCGGCTGTCCCGCGGCTTGTTCCGGCGCCATGTAGTGCGGCGTGCCGGCGTTGATGGTCAGTTGCGGCGCGATGGTCCGCGTGTGTTCGCCCGGATTGGTGTGGACGTCCGCGCCGGCCACGCCGAAATCGAGCAACTTCACGTGGCCGCTGGGCGTCACCATGACGTTCGCGGGTTTCACGTCGCGATGGACCAGGCCATGCGCGTGCGCCTCGGCGAGTCCCTCGGCAATCTCGCGCGCCACCTGCAGCGTCAACAGCAGTGGCAACGGCCCACGCTTCAGAATCGCCGAGAGCGTTTCGCCCTCGACGAATTCCATGACGATGAACGCGTCGGTGGGTGTTTCGACGAGTTCGTAGACTTTGCAGATGTAGGGATGATCGAGCGATGCGGCCGCCAGCGCTTCGGTCCGCAGCCGCCCCGAGGCCCCGGCCATCAGGTACCGGCGATCCTCCAGCGCTTTCACCGCGACCGCGCGATTTAACTGTTCGTCCACGGCCTTGTAGACCACGCCCATGCCGCCGACGCCGAGGCGGGAGACGATCCGATAACGTCCGCCGATCAGATCCGGCAGCGGTCGCGACGAGGGGAGCTGGTCTTCGGGCACAGATGAAAGAGTGTAGGTCCAAGGGTCCAAGGGTCCAAGGGTCCAAAGGTCCAAAGGTCCAAAGGTCCAAAGGTCCAGAGGTCCGATAGGCGGCCCCTCGACCCTGATTGCGTCAGTCGCCTCGGAGGGTCCTCGCTGGATCGACGGACATCGCGCGACGAGTCGGCACCCACGTTGCGAGAGCGGTCGCAGCCGCGAGAATGCCGCCGACTTGGGCGTAGGCGATGGGGTCGAACGGGCTCAGTCCGTAAAGGAAATGCTGCAACAGCGGCACGGTTAGAAGTGAGAGCACGAAGCCCGCAGCAATTCCCCAGAGCAGGGCGACGCTGGCCGTGCGGAGCAATAGTGTCGTGACTGCTCGACCGCTCGCTCCGACGGCTCGTCGAATGCCAATTTCGTAGCGACGTTCCTCAACTTCGTGGGCGAACACTCCGAAGGATCCGACGATAGCGAGGACCAACCCCAGCAAGCCAATCGCCCATGCCCCTCGGCCTGCGAGCACAGCAGTACTAAGCGAGTCGCCCATGAAGTCGGAGAAGGGCCGCACGGTCACGGTGACACTCGACTCGAGACTGGACGCGATGGAGCGTACCGGCTCTACGACTGTCGGCGATAGGCCTCGCACGAGCAGGTGGGACGTCGCGGAGGTCCACGACGGGGCTCGATAGATCACCGCTTCGATTTCGCTCATCGAACGTACGGGTACGTCCTTCGCAACGCCGACAACCTGATAGCTGTCGAACTCGGTCTGAGATATGGCGCTAAGAAGCGTCTGGCCGATCGGATCGACATCAGGCCACAGAATTCGGACCGCCGCTTGGTTGAGGACGAGTTCATGGGAGTCGGTATCGCTCGCTGCGCGGCCTCGCACAATTGGAATGTTCAACACCGTGAAGTAGTTCTGCGAAACCGGGCGGAGGAGGATCAGGCGGGAGGTGCTCGGTGATTCGTCCGGGCGGCGCGCCATCATCATGGTGCGAACGTCAGAAAATGGAAGCTGCTCGGTGAAGGCGACCGGTCCAAGGCTCGCGGTGTCAAGGTTGCGAAGCAGGTCGAGAAAGAACGCCTTTGAGCGCGCCTGTTGTGCCGCCACGGCTGGACCCGCCTGGATGGACACCACTTGGATATCTTTCATCCTGAAGCCGGGATTGAGTGACGTCGCATGGACAGTGGCCCGCGTCAAAGTCGTGGCTCCTATCAACAGAACCATCGTGACCGCGATCTGAGACGCCAGGAGCACCCGTCGAACGCGCGCGCGGCGAGCGGTGCGGCCATGCCGTGCTCCGGCGAGTGATGCCAAACCGATCCGACCTACACGCATGGCTGGAGCCAGGACGGCGAGCGCGGTCGTGACACACGCCAAGAGCATTGCGAAGAGCCAGACTTGCAGGTCGGGCGCGTAGAAAGATGGGCGTGATGCGAATGCGCCCGTGGTCCGTACGAAGCCGGTAGGTCCGAATGTAAAGCCCACGCTGATCATGGCGTAGGGGACGACGAACGCGAGTCCGAGACCGACGACCGCGGCCAAGACTGAGACGAGAGCGGATTCGATCAGGAGTTGACTGACGACCCGAGCACGGCTGGAACCCAGTGAAAGCCGGATCGCTATTTCGCGCTCGCGCGCCAAGGTTTCCGCGAGCACGAGGTTACCGACGTTCGCGCACGAGACCAACAACACGAACGATACGGCGCACAGTAACGGGACGTATACCGGCATCACACTCTGGAGTGAACCGGGCGGCGCCTGGCTTAAGGGCCGTGTATCGATCGCATCGAACCCGTTCGACGGCAGGGATGCGACTGTCCGGAACTGCGTACTCAGGACACTTAATTCTGCGGCGACCGCATCTCGCGTAACGGCTGGGCTCAGTCGACCTGCAAGGATTCGGAGCGCATAGCCTCGCGGGTCCGAAAGCCTGGCAAGGTTTGGCGGACCCTTGCTGCCCAAAGCGCGCGCCGGAAGCGGCAGCCACAGGTCGGTGCCACTCGGCCCGGTTCGCTCGATGCCCGCGAACCCGCGTCCCGCCACGCCAATAATCTGGTACGAGACTCCAGCCACTCCAATTTGTGCACCGATCGAGGACGGATCGCGGCCGAAACGGTCGCGCCACAGGCGGTCGCTGATGATCGCCACGGCGCTTGGCTCATCGTAGTCCTCGTCCGCGGCAAGGAAGCCGCGACCAGCCATCATCTTGATGCCGAGCGCCTGGAAGTAGTCGGCGTTGACGAACGCGGTCATGACAGGCAAGTCCCGCCCGTCCCGATCGTCGATGACCGCGCTGGAGGAAATCGCAGCCGCCATATGGGCGATGGTTTTCGAGTACTGGCGAAGATACCGATACTCCGCGATCGAGATTGATCCGTATACCTCCGAACCAGCCGGCCTCGCGCGAATTACCGCCACCGAGTCAGGATTCGGCACCTGCCAGGGTCGAAAGAGCACGGCGTTCATCAGTGTGAATACCGATGTCAACGGACCGATACCGATCGCAAGCACCAACACTGCGCCCAGCGTGAAGAGCCGCCGGCGGCTGAGGAACCGGACGGCGTGCTGGAAGTCGTATGACAGACGCTGAATCATCAGACTCTCCCGGAGGCGGCGCCGTGCGAAAGATTCGCCAGGCGAGCGACGCAGTCTTAGATGAATGGCAGGGCAATAGAGTCTTCGGAGAGTGCGATTCTACCTCGACGAGGCGATCGGACCCTTGGACCTCTGGACCCTTGGACCTTTGGACCGCGCTAGGCCATGATTGCGCCCGTATGCGCCAACTAACCTGGGTCGTGATCGCTGCCGCGCTCTTCGTCCCTGCTTGCGCGGACCACGTGCCGGACCAGGACCTGCGGATCCTGTCCGTCTCGGTTCCGGCAGCGAAGTTGTCGTCGGAGGATCTCTGGATGGACTTTCAGAAAGACGCGGTGGCGGCGCGGAAGCAGTACTTCGGGAAGTCCATCGACGTGAGCGGCAAGGTCGCCTGGTTCGAATCCGACGTGACTAAGACGCCGGCCGTGTTCTTTGGCGAGCCCGGCAAGCCCGGTGTGCGGGCGCGCCTGCTCGAGGATCGAGCGGCCGCCACGATCAAGGAACTGTCGATCGGCGCCCGGGTGATGCTGCGCTGCTTTTGCGAAGGCCTCGACGACAAGAACGACGTGCTGCTCAAGAGCTGCATCAAGCCCTGATACGGCCACGCTTGTCTTTCACATGAAGTGATGAAGCCCTGAAGTTTTGACGGGAAAGATCTTCCCCCCAAAGCCCTTCATGTCTTCATTCTTCATGTGATCGTTGACATGATGGCAGCGTGACACGGGGTGTACTATCCTGACTGCCAGTGTCCAACTACACCGCGAAAGACATCACCGTTCTTGAAGGCCTCGAGCCGGTTCGCCGCCGGCCGGGCATGTACATCGGCGGCGTCGGATCCGCCGGCCTTCATCACCTCGTCTGGGAAATCCTCGACAACGCCGTTGACGAAGCGATGAACGGCCACGCCTCCAACATCGGCGTGGCGCTGCACAAAGACGGATCGTCGATGACGATTCAAGACGATGGACGGGGGATTCCGGTCGACAAGCATCCCAAGACGAAGACGAGCGCGATGGAGGTGATCTTTACCAAGCTCCACGCGGGCGGCAAGTTTGAGGGCCAGAACTACAAGACCGCGGGCGGTCTGCACGGCGTCGGCGCGTCGGTCGTGAATGCCTTGTCACGAGAGCTCATCGCCACGGTCCGCCGCGACGGATCAACCTGGGAGCAGAAATACAAGCAGGGCGAGCCGGTGGGCGGCGTGAAAAAGCTGGGTCCGGCGCGCGGCACGGGCACCACGGTGTTCTTCCGGCCCGACTCGACGATTTTTCCCAAGACCGAGTTTGATGCCGACATCATCCGCGATCGGATCGAGATCGCCTCGTACCTGCACAAGGGTCTCAAGATCACGTTCGAGAACGAGGCCGCCACCGGTGACCAGGTGCGGCGCGAGTCGTTCCAGCATGACGAGGGCATCGGCGACTACCTCAAGAAAATTCTCAAGGACCGCAACGCAAAGCCGGTGCATGAGGCGCCGTTCTCCCTGTCGCGCGCGCACGACGAGACCGGACTGCGGCTCGACTTTGTCGCCCAGTGGACGGAATCGACCGACGAGCATCTCCGCAGCTACGTCAACGGGATTCCGACGGGATCAGGCGGCACGCACGAGAACGGTCTGCGCGCCGGCCTCGGCAAGGCGATCCGCAACTACATCGACACCCACAATCTTTCGCCGAAGGGCGTGACGCTGACCGCCGAAGATATTCGCGAAGGCGTGACCGGCGTGCTCAGCGTGTTCATCAAAGAACCGCAGTTCCAGGGCCAGACCAAAGATCGGCTCAACAATCCCGAGGTCATGGCCATCATCGATTCGATGATTCGGCCCGCGCTGGAGTTGTGGCTGAACTCGAACCAGTCGGTGGCGGAGCAGATTGTCGCGCGCATCATTCTCTCGGCACGCGCGCGCGAGGCCAGCCGCGCGGCGAAGGACGAAGTCGTCCGCAAGAGCGCGACGTCATCACGGCTCACGCTTCCCGGCAAGCTGAGCGATTGCAATAACTCCGGCCGCGACGACAGCGAAATCTTCATTGTCGAAGGCGACTCGGCCGGCGGATCGGCGAAGCAGGGCCGCGACCGCGCGCGCCAGGCGATTCTGCCGCTGCGCGGCAAAGTGCTGAACGCCGAGAGTGCGTCGGTCGCGAAGGTGATGGAGAACAAGGAGCTGTCCGATCTCGTGACCGCGCTCGGTTGCGGCATCGGCAAGGGCTTCGAGCTGAAGAAGCTGCGCTACGGCCGCGTCATCATTCTGGCCGACGCCGACTCGGACGGTCATCACATCGCGACGCTGCTGATGACGTTCATCTACCGGCACATGCCGCAGCTCATTCGCGAGGGGAAGATCTTTTTGGCCCAGCCTCCGCTGTATCGCATCGACATCGGCAAAGAGACGCATTGGGCGCTCGACGAGAAACACAAGGACGACATCCTCAAGAGAGCGACCGGCCGAGGCAAGCCGGACATTACCAGATTCAAAGGCTTAGGCGAGATGATGCCGAAGGTCTTATGGGAGACGACGCTCAACCCGAAGACGCGGCGGTTGCTGCGCGTCGAGATCGTCGATCAAATCGTGACCGATCGGGTCATCAATGAGTTGATGGGCAAGGACCCCTCGGCGCGATTCCGCTTCATCATGGACCGGGCGGAAGAGGCCGAAGAACTGGACGTCTAACATGATGCGCCGAGCGATCCCGGTCCTCCTGTGCGCAAGTGTGGTCGTCGGCGCCGCCTGCCGATCGTCCGGCCCGGATGCGGGCGTTGTGGCGGCGCGCCAACAAGAAATCAAACAGTCTCTCGAGCGCTACATGGTTGCAGCCCGCGCGGTGGACGCGAATGCCGTGGCGGCATTCTTCACACCGACCGGCGTGTTGTTCGAGCCCGGCATTCAGCCCATCGAATCGCGCGACGCCATTCGTGCGTTCATGGCGTCGTTCCCCGGCGTCAAGGTTGAAGTCGCGACGTCCACGCCAGACACAATTGAAGTGTTCGGCGACACGGCCATGCTGTGGGGATCCTATTTCGAGCGGCTCGCATTTCCGGGACAGCCGCTGAGCGAGCAGCACGGCAAGTTCGTGATGGAGTGGATCCGGCAGCCGGACGGCACCTGGCTGATTCAGCGGTACTTCCGCGTGCCCGCGCCCCCAGCGCCGGCAGCTTCCGGCAAGTAAGGTGGCATGCCGGGCTCCTTCACGGACTCCAACTCATTCCTGATCGGCATGATCGCCGGCGCCATCGGATCCGGCTACTTTCTGTACGGCAAGAAGCAGGACAAGCCCGTTCCGATGGTCTGCGGCGTCCTTCTAATTACTTATCCGTATCTCACTGACAACATATTGATACTGCTCGCCGTGGGCGTGGCGCTGTGCATCGCGCCATATTTCATCCGAACGTAGCCGCATGCCTATTCCCGGCCGCCTTTTTGACCGAAAGAAGAGGGGTTGGGAAGTCCGTTCGTGGACCCGAGGAGATTCGCGATGACGCCATTTGCCCGAATCGCCGTCGCCCTGCTGGTGCTCACGGTGCCGGTTATCGCCCAGCAAAAGCCGGGCACCCAGCCCAAACCTGCCGTTCAGAAGAATCCGAATTTTTCCGGCCGCTGGGTCGTGGTGAGTCCGAAGGAGGGCGTGGGTCGGGAGCAGATCGTCACGCAAGATGACAAGACGCTGACCACCGAACGTGGCTCGGGGGGCGGCGGACTCAAGATGACCTATCAGCTCGACGGCGTTGAACGCCGCCTGGCCCTGCCGGTGCAGGGCGCAGAGATCACCGTTCTTGCCAAAGCGTCCTGGGTTGCAGGACGTCTCGTCATCACGAGCGATGAGTCGTATCCCACCGGCCAGAGAATTCATCACACCGACACCTGGTCGCTCGATGCGCAGGGCCAGCTCATCATCGATTCCACGGAGACCGGGCCGAACGGCGCTCCGGGTCCGACCATGAAAATCATCTACGCCAGGAAGAAATGACGGCACACGTGACGTCGGCAGAGCCGTCCGAGGACTTCATCTCGACGTACGAGTATTGGGTTCCTATGATTCTGTTCGGTGCACTGACGATGCTCGAGTCGTATGTGCCGGTCAGCTTCTATCCGATCGCGTACATCGTGAAAGCGATCGTCGTGACGGCGAGCCTTCTGGTATTCCGCCGGCCACTCGCCGATATTCACTTCAGCGCCGGCGTCATTCTTCCGTCCGTCGTCATCGGTCTGGTCGTGTGCGTGCTGTGGGTCGCGATCGATCGGGCCGTTCCCTACCCGCATTTGGGCACGCGGGTCGCGTTCGACCCAACGCCCCTGCAGGCATCCGGCTGGTGGGCGCCGTTTCTGGTGACCCGGTTCTTCGGCCTCGCGCTGATGGTGCCGGTGATGGAAGAGGTCTTTTGGCGTTCGTTCCTGCTGCGCTACCTCACGAAGAGTGATTTTCGATCGCTCCCGATCGGCACGTTCTCTGCATCGGCTCTCGGCATCATGGTGGCGGCCTCGGCGTTGGCGCATCCGGAATGGCTGGTGGCGGTGATGGCCAGCCTGGCGTATGCGCTATGGTTGCGCCAATCGCGCAGCCTGTTCGGCATCATCGTGGCGCACGCGACGACCAACGCGACGCTCGGCGGATACGTTCTGTACACAGGATCCTGGCAGTACTGGTGATCGCTGATCAGGCGGACCACACGCGGATTCAGGAGAAATCAATGGAAACCCGACCCAACCACCGCCAGTGCCCCGAATGCGGCGTCAAACTGACGCGCTACGAATGGTCGAAGCTCTGGTGGATGTCCGGCATGATGAGCGGGCGCCTCGTGCAGCCGTGCAGCGAATGCGGCGTGAAGCTGCGCATGTCGTCGATGGCGCTGGTGTCAGGCGTGGCCTCTCTGGGCATCATCATCACCGCCGGCTTCTACCTGTTCTATCCCTCGTCGATCCTCCTCTTCGTGGCTCTGGCGCTGCTGCTGACCATTCTGATTGCCATGCTGGCGACACGTCTTGAAACCGTGCCCAAACTTGGCGACCCTCTTGAACCGCCTCCGGAGCGCATCGGTAAGAAGCGGCTCTGATGCGCGTCACGCTCACCACCATCTCGCTGCTGATTTGTTCGAACGTCTTCATGACGTTCGCCTGGTACGCCCATCTCAAGAACCTGAACGCCAAACCGTGGCTCATTGCGGTGCTGGTGAGTTGGGGCATCGCCTTCTTCGAATACCTGCTCCAGGTTCCAGCTAACCGGATCGGGTACGCGACGATGACGCTGGCGCAACTGAAAGTGATTCAGGAAGTGATCACGCTCGTGGTGTTTGTGCCGTTTGCGGCGTTCTACATGCAGCAGCCGTTGAAATGGGACTACCTGTGGGCAGGGCTTTGCCTGCTGGGCGCCGTATATTTCGTCTTCCGCAACTAACGCCGTTCCACCCCCTCGCGGCAGTATGCTCACCTGATGGTCCCCTGGAGGTTTCACGTGAATCGCGCCGTGCCCGTGGCGTTGGCCGCCCTCGTGTCGATGTGTACTTCGATGTTGCTGGCTCAGGGCGGCGCACCCGCCGCGCAGTCCGCCCAGCCAGCCGCGCCGCCCAAGACGACCGCGCTCATTCTTGGCCAAGTCGTGGACGGATCAACCGGGCAGCCGATCTCGGAAGCTGTCGTGACGTTGACGCAAGGCGGCGGTGCGCGCGGCGCCAACCCGGCCGCACAACTTGGCGCGGGCGCATCTCCGCAGATGCAGCAGGCGATGCAGGCTGCTGCGGCCGCAGCGGCGGCCGCCGCAGGCCGGGGCCCAGGGCCGCAACGTGTCATGACGGGACCGGACGGCCGATTTGTATTTCACCATCTGCCGCCCGGTCAGTTTCAAGTGAGCGCGTCGCTCACGGGCTACACCGCGGCGTTGAACGTCAGCGGTGGTGGCGGCGGCGTCGCCGGCTTGATGGCGGCCGGAGGTGCGGCGCCGGCTCCAGTGGCACTGGCGCTCAAGGAAGGTGAATTCGCCACGGGCGTGAAGATGCGTCTGTGGAAAAACGCCGTCATCAGCGGTCGCGTGCTGGACGATGGCGGCGAGCCCGCGATTGGCGTCGTGGTGCAGGTCGCACGCCGCGTGATGGCCGCGGGCCGCGCGCGCTACGTGCCGGCCACGACGGCGCGAACGGATGATCGCGGCGTTTATCGACTGGTCGGCCTCGTGCCTGCGGAGTACCTCGTCGCGGTTCCGCAGACACCCGTGTCGATCCCAACGGCGATGATGAGCGGTCTGATGGAGACCGTCACGTCCGGCGGCACGATGGGAAGTGGTGTGATGGCGATGGTGGATGTCATGAGCTCGGGCATCAATCCCACCGACGCGATGGCGGGCGGTGTGCGCATCGGCGACTACATGGTCGCGTCGTCGGGATCCGTGCCGATCGTGGGCGCGGATGGGCGATTGCAGTCCTATCAGACGGTGTTCTATCCGGGCGCGCCGGCGCCGGCGCAAGCGACCGTGGTGTCGCTCATCTCCGGCGAAGAGCGCACCGACGTGAATTTTCAACTCTCGCTGATTTCCACGTATCGCGTGAGTGGAACGGCGATGGGGCCCGACGGTCCGGTCGCCAATCTCGGGATCCGCCTCGTGGTGCCCGGCGACGGCATGGTGAGCGAATCTGAATTTGATGTGGCGACGGCGGTGACGAAGTCCGACGGCACGTTTGCGTTCTACGGCGTGCCGCCCGGCCAGTTCCTGCTGCGCGCGCTGAAGCAGGCACGGCCAGCAATGCCGCCAGAGCTGATGGCAAACCCGCAGATGGCGATGCTGTTCGGCGCGGGCGGCGGCGGTGCAACCGAGACGTTGTTCGGTCTGGTCAATGTGGCAGTGTCCAGCGCGGATCTCGATGCGCTGGTGTTGCAACTGGTGCCCGGCTACAAGGTCAGCGGACGCCTCGAGTTTGTCAGCGCCGCAGGGCGGCCGCAGCCGACCACGCAACAAATACAGAGCGTCACGATCACGCTGACGCCCATGGATGGCCGCACTCCGGGCGGATTGATTCCGGACATGTCCGGTCCCGACCGAGCGAACGCGCAGGGCGAGTTCAAGACGAAGGGTTACGCGCCCGGCAAATATTTCCTCAACGCCACAGCCGGAGGAGGCTGGCAGGTCAAGTCCGCGACGATGGGCGGGAGCGATGTGCTGGACGCCCCGCTCGAGATTCGCGATGCGAACGTCAGCGGCATTGTCGTCAGCATGACGGACAAGTTCGGGCAACTGACGGGAACCGTGACGGCGACTGCTGCGGAAGCCGACCTGTCCGAGACGACGATTCTGCTGTTCCCGGCGAATTATCGCGCGTGGATTGACAGCGGCATGAATCCACGCCGATCTCGAACTACGCGAGCGAGCCGCGCCGGCGCGTACACGATTGCCGCGCTGCCGGCCGGCGACTATCTGGTGGCCGCGATTGACCGATCGAGCGAAGGCGACATGCAGAATCCCGCGTACATTGAGCAGGTGTCGAAGGTGGCGACGCGCGTGACGATCGCGACCGATCCCGTCACGTTGCCGTTGACGAGAGTGCGGGTGGGCAAATGAGAATGCCACGCTGGTTCGTTCCATCGTCTCGATTGATGCCGGCGGTGCTGATGCTGATGCTGGGCACCGTCGCGGCGCCCGTCGTCATCGGCGCCCAACAGGTGCCCGCGCGGGACGCGCGCGCGGCAACGCCTGCGCCAGCCAAAGGCACCGCTGAATTGAATGTCCTGGTGACGACCGATGAGCCGCAAGGTCAGCCCCTGCGCCGCGTCAGTGTGTCGATCCAGGCGGGCGAACTCGATGTGCCGCGCATCGGTGTCACAGACGACGAAGGCCGCGTGGCGTTTCGCGATCTGGTTGCCGGAAACTATCTGCTGACCGCTTCGCGGCCAGGCTTCGTGAAAAGTTATTACGGATCATCGTTGCCCGGGCGAGGTCCCGGCGTGGCGGTGACCGTGCTGGACGGGCAGCGCGTGTCAGGTGTCCGCATCCGGATGTTGCGCGGCAGCGTGATCACCGGCACCGTTCGCAACGCGACCGGACAGCCAGCGCCGAATTACACGGTGCAGGCGATCATGGTGCGGTCCTCCGGTAGCGAGAAGCGCGCCATCAATCTTGACGCCAGCCTGGGAAATGTCTCGACCGACGATCGCGGCGTCTACCGGATTTTCGGTCTGGCGCCGGGTGAATACATTGTGTCCGTGCCGGCGCTCGGACTCGCCGCGCAGGACATGCGCGTTGTCACGCCCGCCGAATTACAGTGGGCGGACAAAGCGGTGGCCGACGCCGCAGGCGCCGTGACACCTCCGGCGGCGGCGCCCGCACCGGCAGGCGGGCCCACGGTGATGTATTCGCCTGTGTACTTTCCCGGCACGACGGTCGCGGCTGAGGCAAGCGTCGTGACGCTCGGGCCCGGAGAAGAACGCGCCGGCGTGGATTTCGGGCTGCAGCTGGTTGCGACGAGCCAGATCAAGGGGCGCGTTGTCGATCCGGATGGCCGCCCGCAGAATGGGCTGTCGGTGTCTTTGCGGCCGACCAAGCCGGATGGACTCGATCTGTTCGCCTCGCTGCTGAATAGCACGGGCCGAACCGGCACGGACGGGACGTTCACGATTCAGGGCGTCAAGCCTGGCAGTTACACGTTGTCGGTGCGGGCGACGCTTCGCCCGGGCGGCGAAACGCGGTCGTCGGCCGATCAGGTGGCGCAGGTCATGGAGGCCATGTCTGGCCTGACCGGCGGCGGCGCTGGCTTCACGCATTGGGCGTCGGAAGATGTGTCGGCGCTGGGGCGCGACATCCCTGACGTCACGCTGGTGCTGCGACCGGGCATGTCGCTCTCCGGCCGGATCGTCTACGAGGCGACCACGAAGCCCGCGCCGACGGACTTGACGAAGACGGCGATCAGTCTCACGGTGGCAACGACCAACGGCGCCGGCATCGCCGAGATCGCCGGCGCGCTGACCGGCGGTGGCGGTCTCAGTGCGAAGGTCGCGGCCGATGGCACGTTCGTCATCGGCGGGATTGCGCCGGGCCGGTATCGATTGAACACGCCGCTCGGCATGCTGCCGCTTGCCGGCGTGGCCTCGGCGCCAGGCGGCTGGACGCTCAAGGGCGTGATGGTGAACGGCCGCGACATCGCCGATGCGCCGATCGAGATGAAGGCTGGCACCGACGTCAGCGGCGTGGTCGTCACGTTCACGGATCGGCCGAGCGAACTGTCGGGCACGGTCTTCGACGGTGCCGGACGCGTCACGCCCAACTTTCCCATCATCGTGTTCGCCACGGACCGCGCGTACTGGACGACGGGATCGCGTCGTGTGCAGACGGCTCGTCCGTCCAGCGACGGCAAGTTCAAAGTCAGCGGTCTGCCGGCCGGCGAGTACTACGTGTGCGCCGTCACGGCCGTCGACCGCACGGAAGTCTACGACCCCGCGTTCCTCGAACCGCTGGTGCCCGTGTCGTTCAAGATCACGATCGCGGACGGGGAGAAAAAGACGCAGGATCTGAGGCTCGGCGGCGGCGGGCACTGACGATGGCGCCGCGCGGTATCGATCTATTTCTCTACCGATCTAAGTAACGCTACTAAAGCCCGGAACATGAAGAATGAAGGTTTGAAGTTTTAGGGGGGAGAGCTCCCGCAAAGCCTTCATCCCTTCATTCTTCATGTAAAAGACAAGCGGTTTCTAAATCGATACCCGTTTGTACAGGTCTTCGTAGAGCGGCACTACTTTGTCCACGCAGAAGCGCTGGCTGACCGATTTCGCAGCGGCTTTACCGATCGACGTGGCGAGTGTTGCGTTGCTGAGCACTTCAAGCGCACGTTCGGCCATGCCGTCCATGTCGTCCATCGCGCACAAGAAGCCCGTCTGACCATCGTCGATCAGTTCCGGCAGACCGCCGACGGTCGAGGCGATGACGGGGACTTCACACGCCATCGCTTCGAGCGCCGCCATGCCGAAGCTTTCCTGAGACGAGGGCAGGATGAACAAATCCGCACACGAGAGCAGCGGCACCGGATCCTGCTGTTCACCTTCGAACGTCACGTCGGCGCTGAATTCAGAGGCGCGGACGCGAGCTTCGAGCGGCGCGCGGTCCGGCCCGTCGCCGATAAAGACTAACTTCACCGGCTTCCGTCGGCGCACCCGCTCGAAGACCTCGAACACGGCCGCTGCGCGTTTCACTGGCCGGAAGTTCGACATGTGCATGATCACCGGCCAATCGTCTCCGGGCACGAGCCGCTTGCGCAGCGCCAGGTCACGTCGCCGCCGATAGTGACCGCAGTCCAGGAAATTCGGAATCACTTCGATGTCACGCCGAACGCCAAGTGATTCCATCGTGTTGCGACGGAGACTTTCGGACACCGCCGTGACGGCGTGGGATTTTTCGATCGAAAACGCCACGACGGCGCGATACGACGGATCGCCGCCAACCAGTGTGATGTCCGTGCCGTGGAGGGTGGTCACGGTGCGCAGCCGGTCGGTCCCGAGAATCTGCTCGCCCAGATACGCCGCCGTCGCGTGCGGCACCGCGTAATGCGCGTGCACGAGATCGAGCTGGTGATCGCAGGCCACACGCACGATTGTGCTGGCCAGCGCGAGCAGGTACTGCGGTTCTCGAAATAGCGGATACGCCGGCGTTTGCACGCGCTCGAAATGCAGATTGGGGATGCCGTCGCGCCAGCGGAACGGCAACTCACTGCTGATCAGCCGAACCTCGTGCCCGCGGCCCGCCAAGGCCAGTGCCAGCTCGGTGGCGACCACGCCGCTCCCACCGACCGACGCGTAACAGACAATGCCAACCTTCATCGGTCGTCCTTCAGAATGCCGGGTCGCACGACGGGGTCGCGAACGACGATGCCCTCGGCGAACGGGACGCCGGCCCGGGCGCCGAATTGCGCGTCACGCGTTTCGATCAACTGGCGGAAGGACGACGCGGTGAGCCGCGTGCTGACCGCGTCCGTGCCGGTCGGCGTGAACTGGCTTGTGTGGCAATCGAGCGCCCGACGCTTCGTCTCGTAGTGCGCGGACACGTCCACGACGAATGAGGGCGGTACCGAATCGTTGATGAAGTAGTAACACACCCAGCCCGCGCGCCACGGCGCCACGCCGGTGTCGAATCGGCGGAGCCCGCTGCGAAACGCCGCGACCGTCAGCACGCGCGCCGCCGCCATGTGATCCGGATGGCGATCATCCCAGTAAGGCAGCGCAATCGTACGCGGCTGGTGCTGGCGAATGAGGTTGACCGCATCGCGGATGAACTCGGGAGATTCGACGATGCCGCCGTCAGGCCAGTCGAGATTGACGCGCCACGCCGCGCCCAGCACGCGCGAAGCGGCTTCGGCTTCTTTCAGACGTTCGGCGGGCGTACCGTTGCTGCCCAGCTCGCCCTTGGTGAGGTCGCACAGGCCAACCGCACGGCCTTCAGCCGCATGGCGCGCGATGGTGCCGCCCAGGCCAATCTCGATGTCGTCCGGATGAGGCCCAAAGGCCAGCAAGTCCACGGGCATGTCCCAAGGAATGTATCGCGAAACGGGGAAGCGAAGGCGTCGAGCTGTCCCGGGTGTCCCGCTGCATCCATAGCTCTTACATGAAGAATGAAGGAAATGAAGGGTTTGGGGGGACGGACTCGTGCACGTTGCAAAGGGCACTCTCAGAACAGTCCTTCATAACTTCATTCTTCATGTGAAAGACACGCGAGCAGTTTGCAGAAGCATCGAAGCCATGGAGGTGGCTTCGAAGTTTGTGCCACTTGCAATTCCGCCTTTACCCGGAGAATCGGTCGGTGCCGCTGGCCCGTGCTTTGCAATCTCTGTTGCGCGAGGTACTCCCATGACATTGATAACTGACCCGCTCGTTCACGAGGTCATTGGCTGCGCGATCGCCGTTCATCGCGCGCTTGGTCCGGGACTATTGGAAGGCGCGAATGAGCGCTGTCTCGCGATTGAGTTTCGGCACCGGCAAATCAGCTATGCGACTCAGGTCGCCGTTCCCCTTCGATACCGGGACGTCGACGCCGGTTTCGGCTACCGGGTCGACTTCCTGGTCGAAGGCCGACTGGTCGTCGAGGTGAAATGCGTCGAACGGCTGCTGCCGATCCACACCGCGCAGGTATTGACCTACCTCCACCTGCTCGATGCCCCACAGGGGCTCCTGATTAATTTCAATGGGGAGAAGCTCAAGGACGGGATCAAGAGCGTGATCAACAAGCGCCACGCTCTTTTCGCCAAGGAAGACTCTGTCGAACTGCATTCGAACCTTTCACATGAAGAATGAAGCTATGACGTTCTTAGGGGGGATCTAGCCCAAAAACCCAATGGGTGAATTCAGGCGGTCGATGCAATGCCACCAAGAATCTTGGGGAGGTTTCCCAAAAATACCTTCAGCTCTTCATTCTTCATGTAAATGACAGGAATGCAGCGTGACAGCGAGCCTGTTTGACACAATACGGCATGGCCCGCGTCCGTCGTCTTGTCGTCCGCACAACTCTCGTCTTGCTGGTGGTCCTCTTCACGGCTTTCCTATGGAAGACGCGGGTCGAGGCGCACAAGATGGTCACCAACCCGCGCGCGACCAGGAAAGTCGCGACGGTCACGCCAGCGTCGCGCCAGCTTCCTTTCGAGGATGCCAACGTCACAACCGTGGACGGCCTGAAGCTGGCCGGATGGTTCATCCCGGGATCGGGACGCGCTACGGTGATGCTCGTGCACGGCTACAAGGATCAGCGCGGCATCATGCTCGGTGTGGCCGAGATCCTGCACCGGCACGGCTACGGCGTCCTGGTCGCGTCGCTGCGCGCGCATGATACGAACGACGGTGAACTAATTAGCTTCGGGCTCTATGAGGTCCGGGACCTGGAGGCGTGGTACCAGTTCCTTCACAGTCGCGTGGACGTGGATCAGGCCCACATTGGGGTGTTCGGCGCCTCGATGGGCGGAGCCATCAGCCTGCGCTACGCGTCCCAGAACGCCGAGATTAAGGCAGTCGTCGCGGATTGCGCGTTCTCGTCGGTCGATGACACCGCCGCCACCAGTCTCAAGTTTTTCACCGGTCTGCCGCCGTTCCCGTTCGCGCCGGCGATCATCTTTTGGGCCGAACGAGAAATCGGCGCCAGCGTGTCGGATCTTGACGTCAAGAAGTGGATCGGGAAGATTTCGCCTCGCCCCGTCTTCCTGCTTCAGGGCGGCAAAGACGTCGTGGTGTCCGCCGAAAGTGGAAAGAGACTGTTTGAGGCGGCCGGCGAACCAAAGGAAATGTGGTGGGAACCCGAAGTCGGGCACGCGCAGTTCCTGAAGATGATGCCCCAGGAATTCGAGAAGCGTGTCACTCGCTTTCTAGACACGTACCTCAAATAACAAACCGTGAAGCAGTGAAGGATTGAATGGTAAAAAACCAGAAAACCAGTTCTTCACTGCTTCATGGTTAATCCTTCTTCGTGATCTGAAACACCCGTGAATGCGGCGCGTCGATCGGCTTGGCCTTCCCATCTACCTCGAACGCCCGCCCAATCTGATTGCCTGACGGATCCTCAAGGATCGGGTCCGCCATCAACTGGTACTCACCCGCGATCCAGGCGTCGCGCGGCTCGAACGACCAGCGCTTGTCGCCGACGGCGAGGCTGGCCTCGCCCGCGATCCGAACGCCGCCAGGTCCTGAGATCGACAGTGCCCGCAGCGAAAGACCGTGATCGATCGGCCACGGAAACGTGACGACAAGAGGATCGCGACTGCGCGCACTCGGCGTGGCCAGCACCCAGGCCTGAATATCGAGCGGTGCCTCGATGGCTGGTCCCGCCTGAAAGCGATACTGGTATCGCCCGACGAGCGGACGGTCCTGCGCGTCTCTCCACGTCGCCGCGATCTCGAGCGTGTACTGCCGGCCCGCGACGAGCGCGCGTCCCATGTCGCGGTTCGGCAGGATGCCGCGCTTCACGCGGCCCGGATCGAAGAAAACCGTGTATCGCGTGTGGTCCGCATTCCAGAAGTCAGACTCGAGCGGCAGGAACGCGTCTGGTACCGCGGCGCCGTGCTCGTCGCGCAGCACCACGTGGCTGACGCCACTGTCACGGCCCATCGGACCGGAGAAATGAATGTACGCGCGCAGGAGATTCGCCGGCCACTGTTCGGCGGTCGGGTGCACGCCGAGAACGCGCGTGACGGGTGCCTGACTCGCGGATGTGAGCGAGAGCGCGGCAGCGACGCGGCCGGTCGATCGCCGGACTGGCATCGCATCCCAGATGAGCGCCACGTCGTAGACGCGGCCGGCATCGAATGGAAACGCGGGCCGGAACTCGATCCGATCGTCTCCCACCGCGTACCGTCCCGCGACAGGCGTCTTCGCGCCGGCCACCGAAACCCACAGCACCTTGCTCCACGCATCAGCCGAGAGATTCGCGGCGGTCAGGCCGGCCGTTTCGGCCGAGGACAGGCCGGACGCGACTACGAGATCGGGCGACGGCATCGACAAGACAATCGGGCCGCCGGGCGATGCGTGTCCGCAGGCCCCAATAAAAACGGCCGCCGCCGCACTGAGTGCGACGACGGCCGTGAGCCGAATGCGCACGGACGTCCGACGGGTCAGGGCAGGACGACGATCTGCAAGCGGCGCGTGCCGTCAGCCGCTTTCGCGATCACGATCGAACGGGTCGCATCGAGCTTGTCCAGTTGCTCAATCCCCGTCATCGTCGCGATCGTGTCGTACTTGACGCCCGCGGTGCCGCCCACACGCGCCGTGATCGGCGCGTCCGTCGCGAACGACGCGGTCGGGATCTTCATCACGCCGCGGCTGGTGTTCGACATGAGCAGGAAGTCCTGCCCGTCCTTCGAGTACAGAATCATGTCGATCGGCCGGTTGCCCGCGCCCAGTTCCGCGATCGTGGTCCCAACCACCTTCGTGCCCGCCTGGAGCGCGCTCACGGGAATCTTGACGAGCGGCGTGCAGAGGTAGCCGGCAATGAGCGTCGGCTGGCCGCCCACGGTGTAGGGCACGAACGAGTAGACCGGTGAGCGCGTTTCGAGCACGCCGTGGTTGCCGTGGAAGATCTCGATGCTCGTGCCCCGATCGGCGTTCGTGAATGGGTAGCCGATGGACCACAGCTTCGACGCGAACTCTTCGTTCGAGAGACCGGCGACGAACACGCGGCCGTTCGAGAACGCGAGGTCGGTGATCGACTGGCTGCGATTGCTGCGGCCGTTGGCCGGCGCGGCCTCGGGCGGATTCGGCAACGCGACCTTGGAGAACTTGAGCGCGTCCATCGCGACGAGTGAGAGCGCGCCAGCCCCATCGAGCTTGAGCAGCGCCGGTTTCGCAGTCGCGCCCATGCCGCGCATCACCGAGATGTAGGACTGATGCGTTCGCGGATGCACGGCGAGATCTGTGATGGTGACTTCCGCCGCGGAGGTTCCGAGCAGCTCGGCGATCTTCTGATCGATGCCGGCCACTTCCGTCGAGCCGGGCGCGCCAGCGGAGGCCGCCGTGCCGAGGTCCACGGCGACGATGGCGGCGGCACCGGTGTCACCGGCGTAGAGCATGCCGTCAGGTCCGAACGTCAGCGGGCCGATGGTCGAAAACGATGGTCCCGTGCCCTGCGTGACAACCGCGGGGGCCGCGCCGGGAACGGATACGGAACCGAGGGCCACGGCCAGCGCCGCGGCGAGCTTCAACGAAAAGCGTCGCATGGTCAACCTCCAGGTTGGTTTGTGTAGAGCCCGGTTAGTGTATCAGGCGTACGCTTCAGGTGAGCAGGTTCTGTTCGCGCAGGGCGGCTTCGACCAAATCGCGGACGTAGCCGATTTCATCGGCCGCGCGGAACACATGCTGCCACTGGTGCGCGCCGCCGCCACTCCACATGACGGCCACTTCCAGGCGCCGGTCGTCGCGGCGGAGCATCCACCAGTACTGTCCGGTCGGCTCGGGCCAAAAGCATTCGCCATAGCCTTCGGTCGCGGCTGCGTCGATCGCCCCGACCAGGTCAGTCGCCGACTGCCGAGGCTGCCAACTGACGGCCTCGGTTTCCACGGCGCCATCCCGCAGCTTAGCGACAATTCTGTGGGCGTCCGGCTGCTCGAAAACGATGTTCACTGACCGTTGTCATATCACGGCCGCTCCGTGCCAGAATGACCGGCATCATGCTTCGCAGAAAACTGCTGCTGTTTGTGGCGACCGCGTTGCTGTTGGTGGTCGGACTGACCGGTGCGGGCACGCCGGCCCGGTCTTCTCAAGATCCCGCACCCGAGTACGGTCCGGCGAAAGGCGCGCTCGTGATCGTCGGCGGCGGCTCAACCGACGGCACCACCATCATGGAGAAATTCATCGAGTTGGGCGGCGGGCCTGATGGGAAATTCGTCATCGTTCCGACGGCCGGCGGCAATCGGAACGCCGACGGGACGGTCATTGCGTATACCGAAGAGCGTTCGATCGCGCCGTGGCTGCGCCGCGGTCTCAAGAACGTCAAGATGCTGCACACGCACGATCCGAAGGTCGCGGACACCGAAGCCTTCGCCAGCGTGCTGCGCGATGCGACCGCCGTGTGGTTTGACGGCGGCCGGCAGTGGAACATCGTGGATTCATATGCGGGCACGTTGACATATCGCGAATTCCACAAAGTGCTGGAGCGTGGCGGCGTCATCGGCGGCAGCTCGGCCGGCGCCACGATTCAGGGCGACTATCTCGTTCGCGGCGACACGTCCGGGCCCAACATCGTGATGACGGAAGAGAAGAATCACCAGAAGGGCTTCGAGTTCCTCCGCAAAGTCGCGATCGATCAGCACATCAACACACGCTTGCGCTGGGACGACATCATTCCGGTCGTCAAGAAATACCCGAACCTGCTGGGCATCGGCTTGTCGGAAGGCACGGCGATCGTGGTGAAAGGCGACCGGTTCGAAGTGATGGGCAAGTGGAAGGTGGCGGTCCACGACAACACCCGCCTCTATCAGCCATGGGAAAAGCCGTACTACGTGCTCGGCGCCGGCGACGTCTACAACATGAAAACACGCAAGATCGAGAAGTTTGCCGACGGAACAACGCCCGCCGCCGGACGCGGCGGTCGGGGAACTAAGTAATAGAGGGGTCAGGCCCCTGGCCTGACCCCAGGCTCGGGAGAACTTGTATGAAGCGCGTAATTGGCATTGCGATCGCGTTGGCGCTGTCGTCGATCGTCTGGGAGTCCACGTCCGCGGCGCCCGCGGGGACCCGCTTGTTGCGTCAGCCGACCGTGAGTCAATCGCAGATCGCCTTTACCTACGCCAACAACGTGTGGGTCGCCGAGCGCGCTGGCGGCTTGGCGCGGCGCATCACCAGTTTTCAGGGCGCGACCACGAATCCCAAGTTCTCGCCCGACGGCAAGTGGATCGCCTTCAGCGCCGAGTACAGCGGCAACGTCGATGTGTATCTGGTGCCGTCGGAAGGCGGCGAGCCGAAGCGTCTCACCTGGCATCCCGGCGGCGATCAGGTTCAGGGCTGGACGCCTGACGGCAAAGCAATTCTCTTCGCGTCGTCTCGATCCACGTGGGCGCCGAGCGGCGCGCCACGATTCTGGACCGTGCCGATCGAAGGCGGCATCGAAACGCCTTTGCCGTTGCCGCGCGGCTTCCAGGGCAAGATTTCGCCTGACGGAGACCACATCGCCTACCGCATGAATACGTCGTGGGACGATGAGCGACGGAATTATCGGGGAGGGCAGAATCGCCCAATCTGGATTGTCGACCTGAAGTCCTTCGACCTCGTCTCGCCGCCGTGGACGGATTCGAAAGACGTCGATCCGGTCTGGGTCGGCGATACGGTCTATTTCATCTCCGATCGCGATGGCGTAGCCAACGTGTGGGCGTTCGAGAGCAAGTCGAAAAAATTGCGACAGGTGACGAAGTTCACCGACTTCGATGTGAAGTCGATGGACGCCGGCGCTGGAACGCTCGTGATCGAGCAAGCCGGCTACATCCATGAGGTGGAGCCCGGAAACGGCAAGACGAAGCAGATTGCCATTACCGCGACCGGCGACTTTCCGTGGATGATGCCGCGCTGGGAAGACGTGTCGAGCCGGATCACGAACATCGCGATTTCGCCGACCGGCAAGCGCGCATTGGTGGAAGCGCGCGGTGAGATTTTCACGATTCCGGTCGAAAAGGGCGACGTGCGGAACCTGACGCAGTCGAGCGGCGCGGCCGAGCGGGATCCGGCGTGGTCGCCGGACGGGAAATACATTTCGTACTTTAGCGACAAGACGGGCGAATACCGGCTCGTGCTCGAAGAGCCGGATGGTTTGTCGCCGCCGAAGGAAATCACGCTGCCGAAACCCACGCACTACTACACGGCCTCCTGGTCGCCGGATTCCAAGAAGCTGATGTACTCGGACACCAATGTGAACGTGTGGGTGCTGGACATCGCGAGCGGACAGGCGAAGTCCGTGGGGCGCGATGAGTGGATGGTGCCGGAACGAACGCTCAATCCAGTCTGGAGCCCCGACTCGAAGTGGGTCGCGTATGCGGGCCGTTTGCGTTCACTGCATCACGCGATCTTTGTCGCCAACGTCGAGACCGGCGAATCGAAGCAGTTGACCGATGGCCTGGCGGATGCCGTGTGGCCGGCGTGGGATGCGAGCGGCAAGTATCTCTGGTTCCTGGCGTCCACGGATTTCGGTCTTGGGTCGCAGTGGCTCGATATGACGTCGTACGACCATTCCGAAACGTTCGCGCTGTACTTCGCGATCCTGAAGAAAGGTGAGCCGACGCCACTGCTGCCGGAGTCCGACGAGGATCCCGGTATCGCCGCAGGTGGACGCGGTGGCCGCGCGGGCGGCGCGGCGGGCGCGGCCGGCGCGACAGATGAAACAGGTGGACAGACTGCTCCGCGTCCCGCGCCAGGCCCGGTCACGGTGCAGATTGATTTCGACAACATCGGCCAGCGGATTCTTGCGGTGCCGGGCGTGCCGGCGCGTGACTATTCACGCCTGCGCGCAGGCGCGGCCGGCAGCGTGTTCTACATTGAAACGCCGGCCGGCGGCGGCGCCACGACGCTGCAGCGCTATCGGTTCTCGGATCGTCGCGCCGCACCGTTCATGACCGGCGTCACGGACTACGTGATCAGCGCGGACGGGCACAAGATGCTCTACCGCGGCGCTGGTGGCGGTGGTGGCGGCCGGGGTGGTGGCGCGGCCGCCGCGGCTCCCGCGGGCCCGCCTCTCTTCATCGTCGATGCCGACCGCGCGGCGCCGCAGGCCGGCGCGGGCCGGCTGTCGGCCACGCTGCGCATGTATCTCGAGCCCAAGGAAGAGTTCAAGCAGATCTTCCGCGAGGGCTGGCGGAATCAGCGCGACTACTTGTACGTGCCGAACATGCATGGTGCGGACTGGACGAAGATGGAAGAAATGTACGGGCAGATTCTGCCCTACGTGAACCATCGCGCCGATCTGAACTATCTCCTCGACAACATGGGCGCCGAGATCGCGATCGGCCATTCGTATGTTCGCGGCGGCGACATGCCGGAGGTGCCGGCGGGAACGGGCGGTCTGCTCGGCGCCGACTTCGTGATCGAGAACGGCCGCTACAAGATCACGCGGATTTACGACACCGAAGCGTGGAACCCTGAATTGCGCGCGCCGCTGCAGGCGCCGGGCATCGAGGTGAACGTCGGCGACTTCATTCTGGCGATCAACGGCAATGAATTGCGCGCGCCGGACAGTATTCACAGATTGCTCGACGGCACGTCGAACCGGCAAACCCGCCTGACGATTAATAATCGGCCGTCGATGGAGGGCGCCAGGCAAGTGACCGTGTTGCCGATCGCCAGTGAGCAGGCGCTGCGCACGCGCGCCTGGGTCGAGGAAAACCGGCGGTTGGTCGATCGGTTGTCGAAGGGCCAGCTCGCGTACGTGTACGTGCCGAACACCGGGCAGCCCGGTTACACGAGTTTCAATCGGTATTACTTCTCGCAGCAGGAAAAATTGGGCGCGATCATCGACGAGCGCTACAACGGCGGTGGATCGGCCGCCGACTACATCATTGACGTGCTGCAGCGCGACTTCGACGGCTACTTCAACAATGTCGCCGGCGATCGCATGCCGTTCACGAGTCCGTCGGCCGGCATCTGGGGACCGAAGGTGATGGTCATCAACGAGATGGCCGGGTCGGGCGGCGACCTGATGCCGTACATGTTCCGCTACCGCAAGCTGGGCACGCTCGTCGGCAAACGCACCTGGGGCGGCCTGGTCCACACGGCCGATACGCCCGGCTTTATCGACGGCGGCTCGATGATTGCGCCGCGTGGCGGATTCTTCACTCGCGACGGCAAATGGGCCGTCGAGAACGAGGGCGTCGGTCCGGACATCGATGTGGAGAACTGGCCGAAGGACGTCATCGCCGGCCACGATCCGCAGCTCGAGCGCGCAGTCGAGGAAGCGCTCCACCTCCTCAAGGAAAAACCCGTCGATCGGATGATGAAAGAACCGGCGCCGCCACTGTGGGGCGTGCGCAAGGGCGGCGGAGGCAAGTAACGCTCACGCGTCTCATCGCCTTTCTGCTCATCGCCGAGGCGATGTTCGGTGCGCTTCGCGTCGCCGGACTGCTGGGCCAGCTCTCCGCGTACGACTTCGTCGCCATCACGCTCATTGTCTTGCGCGGCCTCGTCGGCGCGTGGCAATTCGTGAGCGGCTGGCTGCTGGCTAATCGCCGACCTCAGGGACTCGTGATGGCGCCGTGGGTCTTGCTGGCCTCAGCGGCACTCATGGTCTTCGAGGTCGGCCTCAACCTCGCGCCCACGGACATCTATTACTGGTTGCGCTGGCAGGTGACGGGTGGCTACGCGCTGTACGCGATCGGCGCAGCCGTCTATTTGTGGCGCCAGCGAGATCAAGTTTCACCATGAGGGGCCATGAGGGGCCATGGGGATGAGGCCGGGTCGCCCGGCTACGCCGGGCGGCGACGAGAGGAAACACGCGAGAGGAAGGAAGCAGCTGCAAACAAGACCCGCTTCTTTCCTCTCGCGTGTTTCCTCTCGTCGCTAGCCGCCGAAGGCGGCAACCCGGCCGTGTCTCCAAAGATCGCTGGCTCACTGTGACTCAGAGTCACACTGTGACGTTTGTCACCCCCATGGCCCCTCATGGCGCCCATGGTGAAATTCGTGAGCACGCGCATCAATTCGGGGCGAAGATCCGTCTAATCCGACGGCTATGCAGACCCTTTTCCAGGACATTCGCTACGGCCTCCGGCTGCTCCTTCGCGACCGCAGTTTCACGGTTACGGCTCTCCTAACGCTCGCGGTGTGCATTGGCGCGAATGCGGCGATGTTCAGCGTGGTGCGGTCGGTGTTGCTCAAGCCGCTGCCGTTTCCGAATTCTGAGCGGGCCGTCCTGCTGTACAACAGCTACCCCAAGGCCGGCGCGCCGCGTGTCGGCGCGGCAGTCCCTGATCTGTTTGATCGTCTCGAAGGCGTGCCCGCGTTGCCGCAGCAGGCGCTGTTCCGTCGCGAAGGCATGACCTACGGCGAGGCCGAAGGCGTTGAGCGCATCGTGTCGATTCGCGCCACGCCGTCGTTCTTCCGCGTGGTGGCGGTCCCGATGCTGCGCGGCCGTTCGTTCATTGAGGCGGACGGCGAGGCTGGCCAGAACCAGAAGGTCCTGCTGATGCACGGCTTCTGGCGTCGTCATCTCGGCGCTCGCGATAACGTCGTCGGCGAAAAGATTCGTCTGAGCGGCCAGATGTTCGAGATTGTCGGCGTGCTGCCGAAAGAGTTTTCGTTTCTGCAAGACGATGTGGATGTGTTTACGCCGGCGGCGTTTGGGCCGGCGGACAAAGGCGACGATCGCCGGCACAACAACAACTGGCAGATGGTCGGCCTGATGGCGCCGGACGCGACGATTGCCAAAGTGCAGGAGCAAGTGGACGCGCTGAATGTCCGCGTCAACGACAAGTTGCCCCAGTTCCGTCAGATTCTGAAGGACGCGGACTTTCGCACGGTGACCGTGGGTCTGCACGACGACCTCGTGCGCGACATCAAGGGCGCGTTGTTCCTGTTGTGGGGCGGCGTCTTGTTCGTGCTCGTGATTGGCTGCGTCAATCTCGCGAACCTCATGATGGTGCGATCGGCCAGTCGATCGCGCGAGATGGCGACGAGACATGCGATCGGCGGCGAGCTTGGCCGGCTCGCGCGTCAGTTGCTGACCGAGACGACGGTGCTGTCCGTGGTCGGCGGCATTGCGGGCGTGCTGCTGGCGTGGTGGGCGACGCGATCCGTGGCGGCGCTCAATCTCGATCAGTTGCCGCGCGGCTATGAGATTCACCTCGATCTGGCCGGCCTGTTGTTCGCGGTCGCCATCATCGTGAGCGTGGGCCTAGTTCTGGGAATTGCGCCGGCCGTGCGCCTGCGCTACATGAATCTCAATGCCGAGCTGCGCATGGAAAGCCGCGGCGGCACGAGCGGGCGCCGGGCTCAGCAGGTCCGCCGCGTGTTGGCGATGGCGCAGGTCGCGATCGCGCTGGTGCTGCTGATCGGCGCGGGCCTGTTGCTCGCGAGCTTCCGTCAGGTTCTCCATCTCGATTTCGGATTCAATGCGAACAATGTGATGACCGCGGCGGTGAATCTGCCCGGATCGAGTTATCCGGATGCCGCCAAACGCACCGCTTTCGTGAATCGATCGCTCGAGACCCTTCGCGCGATTCCCGGCGTCGTGCAGGCCGGCGCGACCACTGGTTTGCCGTTCAGCGGCCAGGTGAACAACAGCGTCATCATGGCGGAAGGCCACGTCATGAAACCGGGCGAGTCGTTGCTGGCGCCGAGCCAGGTGCTCGCATCTGACGGCTACTTCGAGGCGATGCAGATGTCCCTGGCGAAGGGACGGACGTTCCGGCCGAGTGATGTGCCTGAGGCGCCGCGCGTGGCCATCATCGACGAGCGTCTGGCAGAGCACTTCTGGCCCGGTCAGGATGCGGTCGGGCGGCGCCTCTACCGGCCCAGCGATCCCAACAACGTCAGCGCGATCACGCCACAAACGCAGTTCATCACCGTCGTCGGCGTGGTGAGAACGATCATCGACGCGGATCCGAAATCAGATTTCACGCCAATCGGCACGTACTACCTGTCGCTGGCGCAGGTGTCGCCGGGCGGCATGACCTACACGGTTCGGACGAATGGTCCATCCGCGACGATTGGCGCCGACATCAAACGCGCCATCACCGGGATCGATGTCGGGCTGCCGGTGTTTCGCGTCCAGTCAATGCAGACATGGATCGATCGGTCATTGGTCGGGCGGCGCGCGCCGATGCTGATCGCGGCCGGCTTCAGTCTCGTCGCGCTGTTCCTGGCCGCCATCGGCATTTATGGCGTGCTGGCGTACGGCGTGTCCGAGCGCCGGCGCGAATTGGGCGTGCGCATGGCGCTCGGCGGAACTACCGGCTCGGTCTTCCGTCTTGTACTCAATGACGGCCTGTTCATTGTGGGCGTCGGATTGTTCGCCGGACTCGCGGGGTCGTACTTTCTCGGGCGCGTGATGCAGTCGATGCTGTTTGGTGTCGCGCCGATGAGCCCCGTGGTCATCGGCCTCGTCACGATAGTGCTCGCAGCGGTGGCATTGGTGGCCAGCGGCATTCCGGCGCTGCGGGCGAGCCGGATCAATCCAGCGGTCGTACTGGGGAAATAGCAGAATGTTGCCCCATTGACTGCCGGGGTCGTTCGAGATTGGCTAGAGATCAGAAGGTAGCGTTATGACTGAAAAAACGTTCTGGCAGACCATCGAGACGACAGGTGACCAGGTCATTGCGACGGTCAAACAGATCATCGAGGCTGGAAACGTCCGGCGGATCCGCGTTCGGCAGAAGGACAAGGTGGTAGCTGAGTTTCCCTTGACCGTCGGCGTCATCGGTACGGTCCTCGCCCCAATCCTGGCCGCCATCGGGGCACTGACGGCGGTCCTGACCGAGTGCACCATCGAGGTCGAAAAAGTCGAGCAGGCGGAAGAAAGGAAAAGTGCCTGACAAGCGCTTTTGGTCTACCTCAATCCCGACGGCAGCCTCGGCGACGACAGCAGCTCTTCAAACAATTTCCACCGCACGTCGGGATGGTCAACCGTCCCGCCGTGCTTTTCGATGTACGCCCGCGCCAGATCCTGGCCCAGGTTGTAGTTGATGACGTAGCTCCGGTAGGTGTCGAAGAAGCGCGTGCGCTGTTCGGCGCGATCCTGGGGCATCATCGCGTAGTGCTGGAGCCAGGTGATCGCCGCGGCGCGATCGATATCGCCGTTCAAATAGCGCCGTGCGGCTTCGTTGCCGGCGTAGCTCAGCTTCGCAATGGCCCGTTGAACCGTCGCATAGGTGGCGGCGGATGCTGGGTTCAATCCCGCCAGCGGATAGAGCACATCCCGTTCAAATGCCGTCCGCGCCTCGCCCGGGAACGCCACCTCGATTCCGAAGTTCGCGGTGCCCTCGGCAATCAATGACTGCGGCGAGAACAGCGGGTAGATCGAGAATTCCACCCACCCGCGATCGCGGACCAGGTTCTTTTCGAGCAGCGCATTGTAGACGTGATGGCCGGGATAGCCCTCGTGGCACGCCAGATCGATCGCGCGATCGATCGGGATCGGCAGGTCCGTGTTCACCTGGATCACGCTCGTGTAGTGGCCCTTGTACCAGTTGTAGGCGCTCCAGGGTTTTCCCGTCACGTACTCGACCGTGAACGTCTCGCCGTCCGGCAAGGCAATGTGCGCCTTCGTTCGTGTCCGGCATTCGTCGATCGCGGCGCGGAATACCGCGTCCAATTTGTCCGTAGGAATGACGAACTTCGTGCGAAACGCCGAGTACCGATCGATCAACGAGCCGGTACCCGGCAGAAGGCGGCTGAGTTCATCGAGCACGGGTTGGAAGTCCTTCTCGGTCATCGCCGGCGGTTGTGCGTCATACAGTCGCGCGGCCTCATCGTCGAATGACAACTTGTTGCCCATGAGCATCGCGAGTCGCGCGACGATCGCGCTCAGTTGCTTGTCCAGATAGGTGCGGCGGAGTCGATCCAGCGGGCCCTCGTCCGGCGCGGGGTGCATGGCCCCAAGATCGGCGCGAATCGCTTCGGCGTCTTTAGCCAGCTGTTCGAGGGTCACCGGCGTGCCGGTCGGCTTCCAGGCCTGATCGCCGTAATAGGCGTCGACCAGGTTCTCGTCGTGCTGGCCAACCGACAGCACCAATTTCACATAACGTTCCGCGATCTGATTCATGGTGATGAGCACCGGCGCAGGCCCGGCGCAACTGGACAGCGCCAGGGCTGCCATGACGATGGCCGCTGGTTTGCAGTAGGTCCGCATGGTCGTGAGCTTACACCGGCCAATTGACTTGCGGAGACGTTCCGGGGAGCATGCGCAGGTATGCCCACGTTGATTGCACAGCCCACGGTGGTCGCGGCCGCGGGCAATAAACCCAAACAGATTCAGGAATTTGCCGGCCGCGTGAATTCCGGTCATGGCGCCGTCAGCGTGGCGCGCATGGTCTCGCCGCAGGGCTGGCTCGAGCCGGGGCAGCGCCCGGAATTCGAGGAGATCACGGTCGTGCTGAAGGGGTTGCTCCGCGTCGAACACGAGTCCGGCGTGATCGACGTCCGCGCCGGTCAGGCGGTCGTCAGTCATCCGGGCGAGTGGGTGCGCTACAGCAGTCCGGAACCCGACGGCGCCGAGTACATCGCCGTGTGCCTGCCGGCGTTCTCTCCAGCGACGGTCCATCGCGACTGATGTCGATGACGACCCATGCGATCGAAACGCACGGCTTGCGCAAGGCGTTCGGTGATTTCACCGCCGTCGACGGCATCGATCTGCTGGTGCCGCGGGGGAGTCTCTACGGATTTCTCGGGCCGAACGGCGCCGGTAAATCGACGACGATCAAATGTCTGACGGGGTTGCTGCGCCCAACGGGCGGTACGTTCAAGCTGCTCGACATGGATCCTGCGGCCGATCCCGTCAAAGTCAAGCGGCAGGTCGGCGTCGTGCCCGAAGATCTGGCGCTGTTCGATCGGCTGACCGGCGCCGAGACGCTGTCGTTTGTCGGTCAGGTCCACGGCATGGACCGCATTGAGGTACGCGAGCGATCTCGCGAGTTGCTCACGCTGATGGATCTCACGAAGTCGGCCAACGACCTGGTCGCGGACTATTCGCACGGCATGAAGAAGAAGATTGCGCTGTCTGCCGCGCTGCTGCCGGCGCCGCGCCTGCTGTTTCTCGACGAGCCGTTCGAGGGCATTGACGCGATTGCCTCGCGGCAGATCAAGGATCTCCTTACGGCTTACGTAAAAGGCGGCGGCACGATCTTCATCACCACGCATATTCTCGAAATCGTCGAGCGGTTATGCGACTACATCGGCATCATTCACAAGGGTCGTATCGTGGCCCAGGGGCCCATGGCGGAATTGCGCGCGGGCGGCGCGACCGGCCAATCGCTTGAAGAGCGATTCATGGACATCGTCGGCGTGACCAAGTCGACCGCGCTGGCCATTGACTGGCTGAGCGGATGATCGCAACGCTTCGCGGGCTTCGCGCCCTGACCTGGCTCCGCTGGCGCCTGCTCAAAAACAGCCTCTCGGGCAGCCGCAAACGCGATTCGCTCGAACAGGCGTCGCGCGCGCTGGCGCTGATGGTGCCGTTGATGATCGTCGCGTTGTCGGGCGGGACATTCATCGCTGTCAGCGCCCTCGGTTACTTCGGCGGCCGCATGATGGCCGAGGGCGTTCTCGAGACCGGGTCCGGACTCCTGGTGTTCCGGCTACTGCTCGGGATCATGGCGTTCACGATCGTGGCGCTGTCGATCATGTCGCCGACGCAGAGCACGCTGTCGCGGTACACGCGCCTTCTGCTCCTGCCGATTCATCGCCGCGTCCTGCATCTGGTCGAAGTGCTCTCGAGCCTTGGCGATCCGTGGATCGCCGTGGTCGCGGCCGGTTTGACGACATTTTCGATAGGGTTATATGCGGGCGGCCGGCCGTGGGTCGCGGTGGTGGCCCTCGCGGCTGCCGTCCTGATGGTCGGGGTTGTGATCTGCGCCGGATCGCTCGCCGGCTTCCTGGTGGCATGGCTGATGCGCGATCGGCGGCGGGGTGAACTGTTCACGCTGGTCTTCGTGCTGGCGTTTTCGATGCTGTCGTTCATTCCCGCATTCATGTCGCGCTCAATCGACGAGCGGCACAAGGCCGAAGGATCGCAGCCACAGCTGTCGATCAACGTCGAGGAATTCGATCGCAACCTGCCGCGCTGGACGCGCTATCTGCCGTCAGAAGCCCATGGGCACACGATGGCCGCTGCGCTGGCGAGTGATCGATCGGGCGTTGCCGTGGGCTTGGTGACGCTCGGGGTCGAGATGGTGCTGCTGTTCATGGCCTCCGCGCGCGTGCACCGGCAGATGCTGGGCGCGCTTGAAGGCGATCAGAGCCGCCGGCGGTCCGCGGAAATTAAACTGACCGGCCGCAAGTGGCCGTTGCTGTCGCCTGGCGCATCAGCCGTGGCGTGGGCACTCACGCGCGGATCGTTTCGAACCGTTCGTGGACGATTGGCGGTTCTGCTGCCCGGCCCGATGCTGGCCATGCTGGTCGCGTTGTTCAAAAGCATTCCTACCGAAACCTGGACGGCCGAGGCTGCGACGCGCGGGTATCTGCTCTTCGGCGCGAGCGCGATCTTCGCGTTTTATGCCATGAACGCCATCAGCATGAATTTCTTCGGGTCTGATCGGGCCGGCCTGACGCTGCAGTTGCTGTCGCCGATCACCGATCGCGACCTGGCCTGGGGAAAAATCGCGGGCTTTGGAGCAGTCGTGGGCGTCGCGCTGGTCGTCTGTCTCGTCGCGGCGGCGGCCGTGGCGCACTCGGGTGCGCCGGGCTACTGGATTGCCACGTCACTGGGCGCCATTGCGGCGTTCTTTCTGATCAGCCCAATGGCGATCTGGTTTTCGGCCTTCTTTCCGGTGCAGTCTGATTTGAGCAAGACGGGCGCCGGCGGCAACCCCCATCCGTTTCCGATGATCGCCGGCACGGTGGGCGCCGCGCTGGTCTCGCTGCCGACCGTGGGCATCCTCGCCGCGGCCGAGTTCATCCTCAAGTCGCCGTTGGCCGCCGTGCTTCTGGCCCTGATCTGGGTCTTCATCGCTGCCGCGATCGCCATCCCGCTCGTCGGCGTCGCCTCACGTTCGATCGGCACCAGGCGCGAAAATCTGGCGCTGGTCGCGCAGGGGAAATAACAGCTGTCAGTTCACACGGAGTCACGGAGGAACGCGGAGACACGGAGAGATTTTGGGGAGTGACCGCGTGACAAGCGCCTTACCCAAAGAATTATTCCGTGCCTCCGTGCGTCCTCCGTGCCTCCGTGTGGACTGACAATCGTCAGCCGACGAACTTGTAGCCCATCCCGTGAATGGTCAGCACGTACTGCGGATGCTTGGAGTTGGGCTCGATCTTGGCGCGCAGCCAGGCGACGTGCACGTCTACCGTTCGCGTGGAGGGCATCTGGTTGTAGCCCCAGACTTCATTGAGCAGTTCGTCGCGCGAGAGCGTGGCTTCGCGATGTTCGATGAAGTATTTCAGCAGCAGAAACTCGCGGGCTGAGAGGTCGAGCGCGACGCCAGCCTTCGTCACTTCGGCCTTCCGGAAGTTCACCGTGATGTCGCCGAACTTGTACTCGGCCGCGCTCTTGCCGGCGACCGCCGCGACGCGGCGCACCTGCACCTCGATGCGGGCGAGGAGTTCCAGCATGTCGAATGGCTTTGTCAGGTAATCGTCGGCGCCGATTTTGAGGCCGAGCACCTTGTCCACGATCTGGCCGCGCGCCGTCAGCATGATGATGGGCGTGGTCACGCCTCGCTGGCGCACGTCGCGGCACACGTCGAACCCGCTCATGCCGGGCAGCATGACGTCGAGCAGGATCACCTCGAAGGTGTCGCGGATCGCGATGGCCAGGCCGGACGGGCCGTCGGTCGCCGACGTCACCACGTAGCCCTCGCTGCGCAGACGATCCGTCAGCGTGAGGACAAGGCCGGGCTCATCCTCGACCAACAGCACGCGCTTGGCCGGTGTCGCGGCATTCGGCATCGATCAGTCCGTTTCAGGATCGGTCGCCGGGCCGGTGGCTGCCGGAATGTGCAGCGTGAACGTCGCGCCCTGGTCAGGCGCGGACACGACGGTCATTCGTCCGCCGTGCGATTCCACGATGTGCTTGACGAGGCTGAGGCCCAGACCGTTGCCCCGAATCTGCTGGTCCAGCGCGTACCGCCCGCGATAGAACGGCTCAGCGATATGCGCCAGCTCGCCGGCGGGGATGCCGCGGCCGCGATCGGCCACCGAGAGCAGGACCGACTTGTCGTCGCCCCCCTGGCCTTTCGCGAGCGACACGCCGATCCACCGGCCGTCGCCGCCGTACTTGAGCGCGTTGCCGATCAAATTGTGCAGCGATCGGCGAATCGCATCCTCGTCGGCCATCATCAGCGGCACGCCCGGATCTGCCTTGATTTCGAATGTCACGCCGGCCGCTTCAGGCAACGAAGCAGAAGCGGCCACCACGTCGCGTGCGATGGCCTCGGCATCGATCGGCCGCGCAGCCGGCCGGCGCTTGGCATCGCTCAGGCCCGCGTATTCGAGCACCTGCTCCACCATGTCCGTCAGTCGCCGGCCTTCGGTTTCGATCAATTCACCGTAACGTTTGGTCTGGCCCGCGTCATGCACGACACCCGCCGAGAGATTCTGCGCGGCCGATCGGATGACCGCCAGCGGCGTCCGCAGTTCATGCGACACCGTGGCCACGAAGTGCATCTGCTGCGCCGCGAGCTTTTCGGATCGGCGCGCATTGACCATCACCAGGCCCGCGCTCGCCGCCAGAACGCTCAGGATGCCGAAGCTGAGGAACAGATTGCGGCGACGAGCTTGTTCGACCGCCGCATCGAGCGATCCGGCCGAGTGCTGTAACAGCAGGACCCAGCCCGCCGGCGAGACGCGCAGTTGAGTGGTCGCGACCTCGCTGGCCACGGCCGTCGAGTTCTGTTCAATGACCATCGAGAAGGATCGCTTTTCTTGCGTCGGCTCGGGCGATTTTGCAATGGCCACAACCTCGGGAAGCGGCACCGGCCTCATCCGCACCGTGCCGCCGGCACTAACCGGCGGCTCTCGCCGAACCGTCGTCCACGCGGCGTTGCCGCCTGCAGCAACCAGCGGCAATCCTTGTACGCCGGTGAAGCCGCGGAACATCTCCAGGCGAAGCGCGAAGAACCCTGCCGTCGCATCGGCCGATTTCGGATCGATCGTCTGGCCTGCGGCGAGCCCGCGCGACAGCAACACATCGGACTTGCCGCTCGTCACCGCGACGCGGAAACGGTCCGATCCCGTCTCCGGAAAATGCCGATCCGCCAGCGTCGTCAGCATCGTCTTTTCGAGAAACGCTTTGTCCAGTTCGAGGACGACATAGTTTCGATCGGCGGTGACGCTGACCATGACGTTGAATGTTTGGGTGCTCGCGCCTCGGTTGCCGAGTCGCTGCTCGGTGACCGGATTTGTCGGCGTGTCCGGGATCACGATGGCCGGCACGCCGGCAAAAACCGGCGTGGCGGTCAGGGCGATGACGCCGGCCGGACCCGACATTTCAGGAATCGCGCGCGCGTGGAGGGCGGCGAGCCTCTGCCGCACCGGATTCAATTGTTCAGGCCAGTCTATTTTTTTGAAATCGTGCGTGGCCGGAATCCACTGGAACAGCGTGAGCGTCTCGCCGACGTGCTGCGCGTAGTACGCCGTTTTCAAAAGGCCGGCAAAGGGCGCCGACGATTGCCATTCCGCGTACTGTTTGGCGAAGCGATCGGGATGGGCCGGAAGGACGCCGGTCTCGGAGGCGAACGTTTGGTAGGCACGGCCGATCTCGCGATCGAAGTCATCCGCGAATTCGCGCGCGCGCCGGTCGAGCGACTGGCGCAACTGATCGCGTTCGCGCTCACTGACCTGGCCAACCCATCGGTACTGAAGGATCCCGAGCGCCGTGACCAACACGACGAGCGCAATGGGGGCGATGAGGCCGATGGGCAGCGCGCGCCGCGACATGCGACGAGTCTAGCACGCAGATTTCAGCGCGCTGTCTCTGGAAGTCGTTGAATAGCAAGGTTTTACGTTCTTAACAATCTCTTTGCGCGCCCTTAACCACGGGGCCCGGATCCGCGGCGTCTAATGACGCGTGGAGGGAAAGTCATGAAGCGCGCACTACAAGCGGCGATCCTGGCGGTCTTTGCGGCCCAGACGCTGGTCATTGGGCAGGGCGGAGAAGTGAAGCGAGTGTTGTCCCAGATCCGGACGGCACTTGGCGGTGAAGAGAAGCTCGTCGCCGTGAAGTCGATCGCGGTGGAAGGGCAGTCCATGCGGCCCGCTCCGGACGGTTCGACGATGGCGCAGGATTTTGAATTGGCGTTTGAACTTCCGGCCAACGCCGTCAAGTTCATGAAGAAGGACGTCGTCATGAATCTGGGCAACGCGACGATCAGCCGCCGCAGCGGCTTCAGCGGTACCGATCTGATCGATGAGACCGACATGCCGGCGTCCATGGGCGATGGCGTTCGAGTGACGCGTATGGGTCCGGGCGGCCCCCTCCCCGCGAATGCGACACCTGAACAAGTCGCCGCCCGGAAGACTCAACAACTGCAAGCGAATCGGCGCGAGTTTGCGCGCCTTGCGATCGGGATGCTGGGAACAACGACGGCGGCGTATCCGGCAGAGTTTGTTTATGCCGGCCAGGTCGACTCAGCGGACGGCAAGGCCGATGTGCTCGAGGTGAAAGCGGCTGATGGCTTTGCCGCGAAACTGTACGTGGACGGAAAGTCGCATCTGCCGATGATGCTCGTCTGGATGGACAAGGAACCGCTGCGCATCACGATGGGCGGCAATGGCGGGACCGTCATGAGCGGCGGTGGCGGCGGCGTCGTGCGGTCCTTCTCAACCGCGGGCGACGGGCAGATGCAGGACCCCGCCAAGATGCAGGCAGAGATGGAGGCGCGGCTCAAGGAGGCCGAAGCCGCCCGCAAGACGGTGGAGTACCGGCTGTTCTACGCCGAGTACAAAATGGTCGACGGTGTGCGCATGCCCACCCGGATCCAGCGCATGGTTGATGGCCTGCCAACCGAAGAGATGAGTCTGGACAAGATCAAGATCAACGGCAAGATCGACCCCGCGAAATTCTCGATCGCCAAGTAGTTCGGTCGCCTCGATTGTCAGTTCACGCGGAGACACGGAGGACACCCGGAGACACGGAGTGATTCTTGGGAGTGACTGCGTGACAAGGGCCCTTCCCAAAAGGTCTCCGTGTCTTCGTCTTTACTCCGCGACTCCGTGTGGACTGACCCCTGCCCTCTGACACCTATCCCCCCAATGGGTGTTCTCATCTAATAGAGCATTGTGGTGGCTGACGCCGAGCTGTTATTTGCGCTGCATCGGCAGGGGGTCTTCCGGTATCTGTGCCGTGTCGTCGGACGGCCGGAGACCGCGCAGGACCTCACCCAGGAAGTCTTTCTGCGCGTATCACGCGCGCAGGTGCCGGACGCGGACCCGTCCGGACATCGTGCCTGGGTCTTCAAGATCGCCCGCAATCTGGTGTTGAACCACATCCGCGACGGCCACCGTCACGGCCTGCCTGTGGCCATGGTGGAGACCGTGGCCCCGGCCACGCAGGAATTGGCGCTGGCGGTTCGACAGGCGGTCGAAGCGTTGCCCGAAACCGATCGCGACGTGTTTCTGATGCGCGAGTCGGCCGGGTTGAGCTATGGCGAAATCGCGGACGCGTGCGATCTCACGGTGGAAGCGGTGCGAGCGAGACTCAAGCGCGCGCGCGAACAGTTGCGCGCGGGACTCGACAGCCCGATGCGTGAGGGCCGCCGGGGATTTGTGACATTTCGATCCGTCGATGCGGGAGACAGCTGATGACTGACTATCAGGATGTGATCGCGGGATTCGTCGACAGCGAGCCGGTCGAAGCGCACGCGCTTGGGGACGCGCTGGCGCGACCCGAAGGCCGCGCGTATCTGATCGACTTGCTGGTACTTCGCGGACTCGTGATCGGCTCGCACACGGCTGGCGGACGCATCCCGGCCAACGTAGCCGGCGGGCTTGGAGCCCGCGGACTTCAGTCCGCGGGATCTTCCAGACATTCGCATCGCTGGCTCTCAGTCGCCGCGCTGCTGACGATGGGCGTGGCCGGCGGGTTTCTCGCGGCACGACTGATGTTCGTGCGCGGCCCGGTCAATCAGGTCAACGACATTCGGCCGCCCGTGGAAACCGTGGTACCGGCCAATCCTTCGACCGCGCCGGCGCCGACGCACGTGATTCGCATGGAAAAAGGCGTGGACTGGAACGAACGATCGGGAGGGAATTGAGATGCGCCTGACAGCACTAGTCATGCTCGCGTTACTGGGAGTTGCGGCCGCCGCGGACGCGCAGACCGGCACGACCGGCACGACCGGCACGAAGACGGTCGCGCCGACCGTTGCAAAGACACTGAAGCCGCTGCCAAATGTGGGCCCGCCGCTCGTGTTCGAAGTGAGCCTGCGGCGATACGGCCCGGACAATTTCATGTCGGCATCGGCCGGTGATTCGGCGACCACGGGCAAGCTCGAGAGTTATGTGTCCGCGCCCGCATCCCTCTGCGGATTGTCGGCCAGCAGCACCGAGCCGACGAGCGTGCCTGGCGTGGGCTGGCACGTCACGGGCGAAGTGCTGTCCACCTCCGCTGGTCAGATGACGGCGCGCGTGGACTGGCAACGGATCTGGGACAAGGGCGCCCGGATTCAGAATGGCCCCTCCGGATCGAAGACGATCACGCTGCGCGCGGGTGAGCGCGTCGAGCTCGATCGCGTCGTGCCATCCGGTCAGAGCGCGTGCAGTACGACCGACGCGCGACTCGAAGCCGCGGTCGTCACGAAGCCCGCGTATCGCATCGGCGTGTTGAACGGCTCGTTCCAATTTGCCAACGGTGAGACCGTGGCGGACGGCTACTTCACCGGTTTTGCCAAGGCCGCTCGCGGCGGCCGAGGCACGACCACGACCGGCGTGCAGTCCGGCACGACGACATCCGATCCTAAGGTGAAGCCCGCCATTGAGTGGCAGAGGGCCGAATTCGGGTATCGCATGGCTGGTGCTGCGTCGTACGACGCAGAGCTCTGGCTGGTTCATCGCAGCCCGGACGGTGTCGAAACCGTGCAACAGCAAACCGTGCACTTTAGCGGGAATAGCACGACCTACTCATTCCCGGCGATGTCGGTGCAGACGTCGAAGGGACAGATCACGCTGGACATTACCGGCAAACTGCAATCGTTCGTCGGCGATCCGCCCGATCCAAACCAGGCGAACGCCGGCATGGCCTACGCCTACTATTTCCAGCGAAAAGACTGGACCGGTGCGAAGACGCAGCCGCGGATCATGGTTACCATCGGCCGCCGCGCCAGGGCGAGCGGATCGCCGCTCCTCGACATCACCGGCGGCAGCACCATCGCCATGGAATTGCCCGCGCCGACCGACGTGGTGTCGTTCGAACTCCCGGCGCTCCAGAAGGCGGCCGAGGATCTTCTCAAGGGGCACCAGTTCTCGTTGCGAGTAAGGGTGACGCCAATCGCGAAATAGTTCGACTGTCAGTTCACACGGAGACACGGAGGAGCACGGAGGCACGGAGCAATTCTTGGGTAGGGCTTTTGTCGCGCGGTCACTCCCCAGAATTCTTCCGTGTCTCCGTGTTCCTCCGTGCCTCCGTGTGGACTGACAAGCCGTGTGGACTGACAAGCAGCTTGCCAGCTAAACTGACAAGCTCTGTATGTCCTCGAAGATTGACGTTGGCGTTCTCGGCGCAACCGGTATGGTTGGGCAGCAATTCATCGCCCGGCTCGCCAATCACCCTTGGTTCAACATCAGTTGGCTTGCCGCCAGCGAACGATCCGAAGGGAAGTCGTATGCCGACGCGACGCCGTGGCGGCTGGCGACGCCCATGCCGGACGCGCTGCGTAAGGCGACCGTCGAAGCCTGCGTTCCGGGGCGCGGCCCCAAGGTCGTCTTCTCCGCGCTCGATGCGAAAGCCGCCGACGATCTCGAAGCCAAATTCGCGGCCGCCGGCCACATCGTCCTCAGCAATGCCCGATCGTTCCGCATGGATCCGGTCGTGCCGCTCCTCATTCCCGAGGTCAACGCCGATCACCTCGGCATTCTGAAAGAGCAGCGTCGCGTCAAAGGCTGGTCCGGCGCGATCGTGACCAACCCCAACTGCGCCACCGTCGTGCTCGCGATGGCGCTCGCGCCATTGCGTCAGTTCGTCATCAAGAAGGTGTTGGTGACGACGATGCAGGCGGTGTCGGGGGCGGGATATCCGGGTGTGCCGTCGATGGACATCCTCGGCAACATCATTCCGTTCATCGGCGGCGGCGAAGAAGAGAAGATCGAAACCGAGACGTTGAAGATCCTGGGCGGCGATGGCGGTCGCGCGCCGCACTCGGCGGTGGTCAGCGCGCAGGTCAATCGTGTGGCGGTGATCGATGGCCACTCGATGACCGTGTCGGTGGAACTGGCGGCCCATCCAGCAGCCTCTGCCGTGGCGGACGCAATGCGATCGTTCCGCGGTAAACCGCAGGAACTGAAACTGCCCACCGCGCCCGATCCGGCCATCGTCGTCATGTCCGCCGACAACCGGCCGCAGCCAAGACTCGATGCGGGACTGGGCGATGGCATGGCGGTATCGGTCGGCCGGATTCGCACGTGCCCGGTGCTGACGCACAAGTTCGTCGCGCTCGGCCACAACACGATTCGCGGCGCGGCGGGCGCGTCGGTGCTGAACGCCGAACTCATGAAATCTCTGGGATTGTTACAGTGATTGTCGCGAAATTTGGCGGCACGTCGGTCGCGGACCGCGCCGCCATCGTTCGTCTCATTGCCATCATTCGTGCGGCACGGCAGGCCGCGATTCAGCCGGAGAGTCGTGACTGGCGCGGCCCGGTCGTGGTCGTGTCCGCACTGGGCGGCGCCACGGATCGCCTGTTGGGCCTGGCGGCCGAGGCGGGCGCCGGCGATGTTGATGGCGCGCGCGAGAACGTGCGCGCGCTGCGCGACCGGCACCTGGAGGTGGCGGGCGTCATCACCTTGGCCGCCGAACGCGCCGAGGTCGAGGCGTTCATCCGTCAGGAATTCGAATCGCTCGAACGTGTCGTGGGCGCGCTGGCTGTCCTCGGGGAGGTATCGCCGCGATGGCTGGATGCGATTGCGGCCACCGGTGAACTGCTCAGCAGTCGCATCGTTGCGGCCGCGTTGTCGTCGCATGGTTTGGCCGCCGGCTGGGTTGATGCGCGCAAGGCCATCGTCACGAACGGCGAGCACACGGCGGCGGCGCCGCTCTGGCAACAGACCAACGCGGCCATCCGGGCAACGGTGGAGCCCGTGCTCGTGAGTCGTCGCATCGCGGTCATCGGCGGGTTCGTGGGCGCCACGGTTGATGGTGTGACGAGCACGCTGGGCCGCGGCGGATCGGATTATTCAGCCGCGATTATCGGTGCCTGCCTTGATGCGACCGAGATTCAGATCTGGACCGACGTGGACGGCATGCTCACGGCCGATCCGCGGATCGTCAAGAATACGCGCCTGGTGCCGCAGTTGTCGTTCGACGAGGCATCGGAGCTCGCGTACTTTGGCGCGAAGGTGCTGCATCCGGCCACGATCCAGCCGGCGGTGGCGAAGAACATCCCCGTGCGGATTCTGAATTCGCAGCGGCCGCTTGATTCCGAGGGAACGCTCATCACCGATCGACGTCCCGCCGGCGCCGGCCCGCTCACGGCCGTGGCCTCGAAGAAGGGCGTGACCGTCGTTGATATTGCGTCCACGCGCATGCTGATGGCGCATGGATTTCTGCGGCGGATCTTCGAAACGTTTGAGAAATTCAAGACGCCAGTTGATGTCGTGACGACCTCGGAGGTCAGCGTATCGGTCACAATTGACGATACGCGGAGGGTGCCCGAGATCATGCAGGCGTTGGCCGAAGTCGCCGATGTCACGCGGGAAGACAACATGGCGATCCTTTGCGCGGTCGGCGACGGGTTGCAGAACGATCCGGCGTTTGTCGGCCGACTGCTTGACGCGATGGAAGGTGTGCCCGTACGGATGCTGTCGCAGGCCGCGGCTCGCCGGAACATTACGCTCGTGATCAACGAGCGCGACCTCGAGCCGGCGTTGCGGCGCGTGCATGAGCGATTTTTTGGAGCGGGCGCGTGACGAACTTGCTGCTGATTGGTCACGGGCGGATGGGCCAGCTCGTCGAGCGGCTCGCCGACGGGCACGGTTGCCGCGTCTTGGGCGTGGTGACCGAGCACTCATCCAAAGATGCGCTGGCGACGCACGATTTCGGCGCCATCGATGTGGCGATTGATTTTTCGGTCGCCGGCGCGGTGAAACCAAATCTCACGGCCATGGCCGCGCGCGGATGGAATGTGGTGATCGGCACCACCGGTTGGCAGGCCGAGGCCGACGCCTGCAAGGCGATCGCCGACAGGGCCGGCATCGGCGTGCTGGCGGCCGCCAATTTCTCGATCGGCGTCCACATATTTCGCGAAGTGGTCGAAGAGGCAGCGCGACGATTTGCCGGCATTGCCGACGTTGGCGCCTGGATCCACGAGAGTCACCACAGCGCCAAGAAAGACGCGCCGTCGGGCACGGCGCTGCTGCTCAAGAGCGCGATGGAACACGGCGGCTACACGCGCGCGATCGACGTGTCGTCAACGCGTGCCGGTTCGATTCCTGGCACGCACGAGGTCGGCTTCGACGCGCCGACCGAAACCGTCACGCTCGTCCACGAAGTGCGCGACCGCGCCGTCTTCGCCCACGGCGCCCTCGAAGCCGCGAAATGGCTCAAGGGCAAGCGAGGGTGGTTTTCGATGAGCGATATGGTGGGTTGATGGAGCCCCGGGTCTTCAGACCCGGGGTTGGTCCGCCGGGTCTAAAGACCCGGCGCTCCAATTGAAAGGAATTTTATGCGCAAGATCTTTACCGGCGTCGGCACCGCACTCGTCACTCCGTTCACCAAGACCGGCGCCGTTGACGAAGCCGGGGTCAGGCGGCTGGCCAAACGCCAGGTCGATGCCGGGATTCATTTCCTGGTGCCCTGCGGCACGACCGGTGAAACGCCCACGCTCACGCCGGCCGAGCGCCGGCGCATTGTCGAGATTTGCGTCGAAGAAGCGCACGGGCGTGCGTTGGTGCTGGCTGGCGCCGGCGGCTACAACACGGCCGAGATCATTCACGCGGCCGCTGAAATGCAGAAGGCCGGCGCGAACGGCTTGCTGTCCGTGACGCCGTACTACAACCGTCCGACGCCCGAGGGCCTGTACGCGCACTACAAAGCGATCGCCGACAGCACGCCGTTGCCGATCATCGTGTACAACGTGCCCGGCCGAACGGGCTGCAACGTCGATCCAGCGACCTTGCTCAAGCTCTCCTCGATCCCCACCATCGTCGGCGTCAAGGAAGCATCCGGGAACGTGACGCAGATGGCGGAGATCTGCCGCAGCGTAGCGTCTGACTTTCTTGTGCTGTCCGGTGATGATTCGCTGACGTTGCCGCTGATGGCGATTGGCGGCCGCGGAATTATCTCCGTCGCCTCGAACGAAGTGCCGTCGGAAATGGTGCAGATGGTCGAGGCGGCTGAAGGCGGCGACTTCGCGGCCGCGCGGCACTGGCACCACAAGCTGATGCCGATCATGCAGGTCAATTTCGTGGAGTCGAGCCCCGGGCCGGTGAAGTTCGCGATGGCTGCGATGGGCCTCTGCGAAGAAGTGTTCCGTCTTCCGATGGTACCGCCGCGCGCTTCATCGAAAGAGAAGGTACTGGCGGTACTTAAGGATCTCGGTCTGCCGGTCGTGACCGGAGCTCGCGCGTGAACCTGTCTGACACCATCGCGAACCTGTTTGGCCAGGGCGCCGGCGCGGATAAGGCGGCGGCACGGGCGGCGTTCGCGGAACTGCGAGCGCTCCTGAATACTGGTGCGGTTCGCGCCGCCGAGCCTGACTCGAATACCCCTTCAGGCTGGCGCGTGAACGCGTGGGTCAAGCAGGGCATTCTGCTGGGCTTCCGATTTGGCGACACGGTTGACGTCTCGGCCGATCACGGCCGCTGGCCCTTTTACGACAAGGACACCCTGCCGCTGAAGAAGCCGGGCCTTGATTCAGGCGTGCGCATCGTGCCAGGTGGTTCCACGATTCGCGAAGGCGCGTTCGTGGATCGCAGTGTCGTCTGCATGCCGCCGATGTTCGTCAACATCGGCGCGTATGTCGGCGAGGGCTCGCTCGTCGATTCGCACGCGTTGGTGGGATCGTGCGCGCAGATTGGCAAGCGCGTGCATCTGTCAGCCGCCGCGCAGATCGGCGGCGTCATCGAACCCGTCGGCGCGCTGCCGGTGATCATTGAAGACGACGTGCTGGTGGGCGGAAATACCGGCGTGTACGAAGGCGCGATTGTGAAAAAGCGCGCGGTGATCGCCGCGGGCGTCGTCGTTACTGGATCCACGCCGATTTACGATTTGCCGAATGGGCGCGTGATTCGCGCTGAACCAGGCCAGCCGTTGATCGTCCCGGAAGGCGCGGTCGTGGTGCCCGGTTCGCGTGCGGTTACTGCCGGCAAGGGGCCGGAGTGGGGACTGTCGCTCGCAACGCCGGTCATCGTGAAGTACCGCGACAGCAGCACGGACACGCGCACGGAGCTCGAAGCGTGGATTCGCTGACGCAGATTCGGCTTACGCGTGAGCTGATCGATATCGATTCGACGACCGGCCGCGAAGCCCCGGCGGGTGAGTTCATCGCGCGCACGCTCGAAGGACTCGGCTACGACGTCGTCCGCCAGCCCGTCGCGGACGGCCGATTCAATGTGATCGCGTCCGTGCCAGGATCGGCGCCGGTCGTCGTGTTTTCTACACATTTCGATTGCGTGCCGCCGTTCTTTGCGAGCCGCATTGAAGAGAATGGAGCCCCGGGTCCCCGTCTTCATGGTCGCGGCGCGTGCGATGCGAAGGGGACGCTCGTCGCGCAGATAGCGGCGGCCGAACGGCTGCGAGCATCCGGTGAGCACCGTGTGGGCTTGGTCTTCGTCGTGGGTGAAGAGCGGGGCAGCGACGGTGCGAACGCCGCGAACACGCTCGCGGCCGGATCGAAGTTCCTCATCAATGGAGAGCCGACGGACAATCGGCTCGGCACCGCGACCCGCGGCGTCTACCGCGCTCGCCTGCGTGCTACCGGACGAGCCGCGCATTCCAGCCAGCCCGAGCTCGGCGTTTCCGCCATCGATAAGTTGATGGACGCGCTGCTCGCGTTGCGGTCGGCGCGGTGGCCCGAGGATCCCGTGCTGGGCCGGACGTTCTACAGCATCGGCCTCATCAAGGGCGGCGTCGCGCCGAATGTGATCTCACCGGAAGCCGACGCCGAGTTGATGTTCCGCACGGTCGGCGGTCACGACGAACTGCGACAAATCCTCGAATCGACGGTCGGTCACCTCGTGACGGTCGAGTACATCCTCGACGTCCCGCCCGTGCGTCTCACTACCGTGCCCTCAATCGAGACCGCGGTCTTCTCGTTCACCACAGACATCCCATTCCTGGACCGCTGGGGCGCGCCGATTCTCCTCGGCCCCGGTTCTGTCACGCTCGCGCACACTTCGGACGAGTACTGCGAAATCTCGGAGCTTCAGCGCGCCGTTGATCTCTACGTCAGCGTCGCCCGCACGCTGCTGTCGTAGTCAGTTCACACATCTCACAACTCCCGCAAAGCCACATTAGGATTGACTCGTGCGGCCCGTCGCGCCGGGACGATCGAGGCGAGCGCTCCGGCCGCCAATAGCAACAGCGGCACGAATCCGAGCGCCATCACATCCAGGGCAGGCATGAGACTCTCGAACATCGGCTGCAACGATAAGCGGGCCATCACAGCCAGTCCCGCGCCCAAGAGCACGCCAAGCAGCACGGGGCTCAGTCCCTCGCGCAGCATCAGCGTCTGAATCTGGTTCGGCGTTGCACCAAGCGTCAGGCGCACGCCAATCTCGCGCGTGCGGCGAGACACGACGTGCGAGAGCACACCGTAGAGGCCGGCGAGCGCCAGGACCAGGCCAAATCCGCCGAGCGCGCCCGACACGCTGGCCGTGATCTGCGCGAAGGTTGACGAGGGTCCCGCGACGGCGGTGCCCGTGCCGATCACTTCGATGCCCACGTCCGGGGCCGCGCCGGCGATCGTCTTTCGCAAATCGCCAACGAGATCTTCTGGCGCGCCCGTGGTTCGCACGGAAAATACCAATCGCCGCTCGAACTGTTGTTCGAGCGGCACATAGATCACGCCAGCGCGTCGAAGTCCGACTTGGTCGGCATCGGAATCCGCTGCCACGCCGATGACCGTCCGGAGTTGGACTGGTGGAGCGTCTTCGCCGACCCACCGACGCCGTTGGACCGGAACCTGCTGCCCGACGACCGACGCTCCGCCAAAGACTCGCGCGGCGGTTTCATTGAGCACGACGACGGGCTGGCTGCCGGCGACGTCGCGGTCCTCGAACGCCCGGCCCGCGACGATAGTGACGCCCAGTGTTCTGAAAATCTCCGGCGTCGATGCCATGAAACTGCCGAAGATCTGTCGGCTGCTGTCGGTTACGCCCACGACGACACCGGGCGTCATGAGGCCAACGGGCAGACCCGAGGAAACCGCCACGGACTCCACGCCAGGCCGGTGCGAGAACTCGGCCGTCACGGCGGCAACGATCTGCCGCGTTCGTGTTTCATCGATGTTCTGCATCTTAAAATCGACTTCCGCGACCGCGATGCGATCGAGGTCCAGGCCGCTGTCCTTCCGACCTTGTGAGCGCATCTCACCGATGAATAAGGCGGCGATCGCCAGCAGCGCGACGGAGACGGCCACCTGTCCGGCGATGAGCAACCTCCGGCCGCGCCACCGCGGTCCTGCGGATTGCGCGTTGCCGGACGCGAGCGCGCCGCGCACGTCAGCGCGAGCGGCCAGCCACGCAGGTACGAGTCCCGCGGCGAGCAGTGCCAGAAGAGTGGCGCCCATGCAGACGCCGAGCACGGGCAGGTCGATCCGCGGTTCGAGGAACAACTTCGCGCCGTTGCCGATATCGAAGTCGTTGCGCAGCATGACTGAGAGGGCTTTCGCCAGGCCCAGACCCGCGAGGCCGCCGGCGACCGCCAGGATGAGCACTTCGATCAGGCCCTCCGCCATCAGGCGTCCGCGCGCCGCGCCGAGCGCGAGCCGCACGGCGAGTTCATGTCGCCGCAATGAGACGCGCGCCAGCATCAGATTCGCCAGATTCGTACACGCGATCAGTAGGACGAGCACCAAAGCGATGAGGACGGCCTTGGCCACGCCAGCAATCAGGGGATCGGCGCGCATGACATCCGCGAGTGGTCGCACGATCCACGGGCGACTGTTTCGAGCGGACTTCAGCGTTTCGGCGTCTGGACCGCGGTCGCCAATCGGCGCTTCCAAATCCAACTGGCCGGCGATGGTCGTCACTTCGGCTCGCACCGTTTCGATCGGTGTCCCGGCCAGAAGTCGGCCCTGGACCCGCAACCAGCGATGATTGCGGTCCCGAAGATCGGCGGCGCCACCGAGTTCGGGGAACAGCGCCGCGCTCGCCAGTGGTACCCAGGCGGCCGTCGGAACAAGCCCATTGCCGAATTGCCCCTTGAACTCACGCGCCGCGACGCCGGCGACGATGAACGTGTGGCCGTTCACTTTTACAGGAGCGCCGACCGCGTCATCGCCGCCCGGGAATAGGCGCTGCCAGGCCCGATAGCCCAGTACGCACACCGGTGGTGCGTCCGGACGATCATCGGCAGGTTGCAGCTGCCGCCCTGCAGCCACGTCCGCGCCCAGCAGCGTGAAATAGTCGCCAGACACCACTTCGCCAAACGACGAGTAGGTCTGTCCATTGGCGGCAAGCATTTGACGCACCTGACCCCAAGCCGATACATGGCGCATCGTCTGCTGTCTGGCTCGGTAGTCCTCGAAGTCCGGCAGCGAGATTCCGAAGATGGGCACGCTGCCGTACCAGGTGTGCGCCACATTCACGATCTCGTTCGCGGCCCGGACGCCGGGCGGTGGGGCCAGGAAGGTGTGCACGGCGGCGTAGATTGCCGTTGTCGCGCCGATGCCAATGGCCAACGACGCGACTGCGAAGGCCGTGAAGACCGGCGACGCCCGCAACCGGCGCCAGCCGTAGGCAATGTCACGACCAATGTGCCTCATAGCGCTCTCGAACTCGACAGCGCGACAGCGTGCACTCCCAAGAAAATTCTCCGTGTCTCCGTCTTGCTCCGTGCCTCCGTGTGAACTGACAATCGTCAGTCCACGATCAATCGTTCCACGCGTCGATCCGGTATCAACCACATCAGCCCGACGCCCGCGTAGATCGCCATGGCCAGCCGAGGCCATACCAGCGCCACTGGCACGGCCCCTCCGTTCAGCAACCCCGACAATTTTCCTTTCCAATCTGAGCCCAAGGCGCGGGCCAATGTGGACTCCCGGCCGTGCTGCCGGATGAGCGCGACCTGGAGCAGATTGAATGCGTTCCCGGCCATGAACATCACCATGCCGTAGGCCGCCGTGGGCAGAGGCTGGAGGTGGGCTTCCGTCGCGGTTTCGGCCATCCACCGGGTCGTGAATGGAATAAGGGAAAGCCAGAACAGCAGATGCGTGTTGGCCCAGAGGATCGTACCGTTCACGCGCGAGCACGCGTGCAGCATATGGTGATGGTTGTTCCAATAGATGGCGATGTAAACGAAGCTTAGGAGATATGAGAGCAGGCCGACGGTGAATTCGCGCTCAACGAGCGCATGCCAATCGTTCCCGTGTGGCGTTTTCAATTCCAGCACCATGATCGTGATCAAAATCGCGATCACGCCGTCGCTGAACGCTTCCAGTCTCGCTTTACTCATGGCGTATTCTGCCGCGAATCAGTGCGGTTGTTCTACGCCATCACTTGGCGACCTGCTGCCGCTTGTACAACGCCGTGATCGTATTCGGCGGGTTGCCGGGACTCCACACCGTGATGACGGTCGTCAGTTGGCCCTTGTCGTCGAGGGACCAGCGTTCTTCGTGGCCCGAATCCTGATCGCGGTGCAGTGACGACGCTTCGTAGATCACCAGTACCTTGCCCTCCCACCCCATCGTCCGCAGCCCTTTGATCATCGGGCCGCGGTCACCCTGCACCACCGTTCCGCCGTTCGATCCGAACGTGTAGTTGTCGGTATACGGAAGACCGCTCGCCCGCCGCGTGACGCTGAGTGTGCCTTTCGCCGCCGAGTACGTCACGACCACTTCGCGGGCGATGGAAGGGTTGCGTTCGGAGGCGATGAGCAGGGCCCATGTTCCGGAAAAGTCTGGCTGTCCGGGAGGTTGTGGACGGGCCTGCTGCTGCACCTGGCTCTGCGATAGCGTGTGCGCCGGCTGGTATGCGAGGGTCGGCCACGATGTGGCGAGCAGCACGAGTGCCAGCATCACAGAGCCCGCGGCCGCGGTCACAAGTCGAGTCATGGTTGGGCTGAACCGACTAGGAGTATGCCCCAGTTCGGCTATTCTGTGCCGATGCCGGGATACGGATCACGATACTGGGCCGAGCGGACCGCGCCAAATCGGCGCCGCGCGTATCCGAAACTGCGAGGCCAGCACACCGCGGACGTTGTCGTGATTGGCGCCGGATTGACGGGTGCGACGGCCGCCTATGTCCTGGCTGCCGGCGGCCTCGACGTCATGCTTGTGGAAGCAGATAAGGTGGCGGCGGGATCGACGGCCGGGAGCCTCGGCGCCATCGTGCCCGAACCGGACGCCTGGTACCGGCAGGCCGAGCCCATCGCGGGCCGCCGCGCCTCGCGCACCGCGTGGAAGGAGGCGCAGCGCAGCGCCGCCGATTTCTCGGGTGCGATTCGCAGGCTGAACATCAAATGTGATCTCGCGCCGGCGACCTATTTGATCAACGCGCATCGCCCGGAAGACGCGGCGTGGCTGCGGAAGGAACAGGCCGCGCGACGATCGGCCGGAGTGTCTGCCGCATGGGCGACGCCGGTGTCGATTCGTTCAGAAACAGGCCTCGAGTCGGCCGGTGGCCTCGGGCTCGGCGGCGGGTTTACGTTCGATCCCGTGCGTGCGGCACTTGGTCTGGTCGCGGCCGCCGAAGAAAACGGCGCGCGCGTGTTTGAACGCTCCGCCGTTCGGCGCACCCGATTTACCCGAAAAGAGGCCGACGTCATCCTCGCCGACGCCACCATCCGCACCAAGGGCATCGTCGTCGCAACCGGCGAGCCAGGAACGGTGTTTGGACAGTTGCGGCGTCACGTGCGCCGCGAATCTGGCGCGGTCGTCGTGACTGAGCCTCTCAATGCCGCGATGAGGCGAGAAGTCGGGCGCCGCGAGTCCATTGTCACTGAAGCGTTCGAGACGAATCGCCACTGGATGCGCTGGCTTGCTGATGACCGCGCAATGTTTGCGGGTGCAGTCACGAAACGCCCGCCCGTCCGCCAGCAGGACAAGGTCCTGGTGCAGAAGACCGCGCAGCTCATGTACGAACTATCGGTGCGGTATCCAGTGATTTCAGGCCTTCCGGCTCACTGGGGATGGGAAAACGAAGTCGTCACCACGCCGGACGGGTTGCCGTGGATCGGGCCGCATCGCAACTATCCATTTCACTTCTTTGCGATGGCGTTCGGCTGGCATGGCGATGGCTTGACCTGGCTGGCGGCGAAGGCGGCGTTGCGCTACTTCACAGGAAACGCGCGCAAAGACGACGAGGCGTTTGGCTTCGTCCGACACCTGAGCTGACGACGCCCCGGCCGCGATCCCGCGTTCCTATCACCGAGACGCGCGACGCGCCAGTTCGCCGAACCAATTGAGCACCAGATCGATCCGCGTCGGAATCGCTTCCGACTCCTTCAGGATCATCAGGAAACTCTTGCCGTCCGGCCTCACCGCGAAATCGAGTTCGCCTACCAGTGGCCAGCCGCCATCGAAGAGCCTCTCCGGCGGCCCAGCGGCTAAGGTTCCGCGCGTGGTGATGGCCGCGACCATCATGAAGTTGTTCTTGCGGAAGTACAGGCGGTCTCCGCTCGGCGACCATACCGGCGTGTTGCCGCCCTCCACCGACACCTGGACGCGACTGGCGCCGCCGACGCGCGGCTGCACGTACACTTCGGATCGGCCCGACGAATTCGAGACATAGGCGACGAAATGTCCGTCCGGTGAAAAGCGCGCCGCCGTTTCCTGCGCGCTCGTAACCAGCCACGACTCGGGCTTGCCGCCTTTCGGCAACATCCAGAGGTCCGCTCCCGACGTGGGGCTTTCTTCGAGAAAGAGCAGCGTGCCATCGGGTGCGAGCGACAAGGGAGACTGATCGAGCGGGCGCCGCAGAATGGGCTCGATGGCGCCCGCGCCCGAAGCGGCTTTCGCGTAGATCTCCCAGTTGCCTTCGTGGTTGGACGAGAACATCACGCGGTTGTTGTCTGCCCAGATGGGATCGCTTTGCGCGCCTTGTTTCAGATCGGGCGCCAGCGGGGTCACCGTGCCGCGCCCGAGGTCCACGATTCCGAGCGCGCCGCCGTCGCGCGCGGCAACCCGGTGCCCATCCGGCGACAGACTGAACCCCGTGTATCCAGCTTCGCCGGCGCCCGTGGGCGTGGCGCGGCCGAAAGCATCGACCACCGCCAGGACACGCCGCCGCCGATCGACCCCGGAGTAGGCCAGCGTGCCGGCGTCCGACAGGTCGAAGTGGGTGTCTCCCGACATGTCGCCCACGTCCACATGCTCCGCGACGGTGACGTGCGCCGGCGTCCTGGCGGAGTCGCCGTACGGAATTGCCCAGAGCTCACTGACACCGGAACTGCTGCCGAAGACCAGATAACCGGACGTGGCGTAGGCGGTCTTTCGCCATCCATCACTAATCGTGGTCTGCGTCATGGTACGGAGATCGAGGCGCTGCAGGGTGAAGCTGTCGCCCCAGCGGCTGAAGATCAATTCGCGCGAACCCGGCAGCGCGAGGGGCCACGTGTACGCGTATTCTTGTGGCCGCTTGGGTTCGACCAGTACCGTGGCGGCGCCGCCGTTCTCGGAGACGACGTAGAGTCCGCCGTTCCATGTGCGATTGAACACGATGCGGCCATCGTCCATCCACGCACCGCCGTTCTGGGAGTTCGACTCAGCCAGATGGACTGGCGCTCCGCCGGCGAGGCTCACCTTGAACAGCTGGTTCTTCGCGTAAAACGCCACCGATCGACCATCGGGCGAGAAGAACGGTTGGCTGGCGTCCTCGGTGCCGGCGATCAACTGCGACTGTGGTTCGTCGAGGCGACGAATGTATAGCTGAGGGCGCGCGACGCCGTCGCTCGACACGAACGCCAGCACTTGCCCATCGCGGCTAATCGCGGGACCGCTGATGAGCGCGTGCCCGGCCGGCAGGGGAATCGACAGGTACGTCGATCGCGCGGCCGGCGCCGGAGCCAGCCGCACCCACGCCGCGTACGACAGAGACAGGATCGCGACGCCTGCGAGTGCGATCAACGCGAGGCGCACTCGCGGGTTTGGGACCGCCGGCGTGTCGCGCGATCCCGATGCGCCGCCGGCGGGTTCGGCCTGCGCGTCGTCGAGCAGGTGGCGCGCGTCGCCAATGTCCCGCAAGCGCTTTCGCGGATCGCGCTCGAGACATCGGCGGATTAGCGTGGTGGCCCCCGCGGGTGTATTCGCCGGCAGCGCCTTCAGATCGGCGTCCTTGCTCAGCACCGCCACCAGCAGATCCGACACGTCGTCGCCCTGAAAGGCGCGCCGCCCCGTGAGCATTTCGTAGAGCACCGCGCCAAAGGCCCAGATGTCTGCGCGCTTGTCGACGGCGCGTCCCTTGGCCTGCTCGGGCGACATGTACGCGGCGGTGCCAAGGATCACGCCCATCTGCGTGAGTGCCGGCGAGGTCATCGTGGGGGAGTTGGCGACGTTCGAGCGACTGCCAGACTCATCAGACGGTTGCATCGCTTTGGCCAGCCCGAAGTCGAGAACCTTCACGGTGCCATCGGCGCGGACCTTGATGTTCGCCGGCTTCAAGTCGCGATGGACGACGCCCGCCTCGTGCGCGGCCTCGAGGGCGTCGGCGATCTGCCGAGCGATCGCTTGAGCTTCGGCAAACGGCAGTGGTCCCCGGGCGATGTGCGCGGACAGGTCCTCGCCCTCGACCAGTTCCATCACCAGCGCGTTCGACTCAATACCGTAGATCTGCGCGATGTTCGGATGGTTGAGGGAGGCCAGCGTCTTCGCTTCGCGCTCAAAGCGCATCAGGCGATCCGGATCGTTCGCAAAGGACTCAGGCAGGATCTTTAGCGCGACGTCGCGATCGAGCTTGGTATCGCGCGCGCGATAGACCTCGCCCATTCCCCCCGCGCCAAGAGGACTTACGACTTCATAGGGTCCGAACCGGGTGCCGGGTGAGAGGGCCACGTCGGCCGTGAGTATAGCTGGCGGCGAACGCGGCTTTGCGCTACTTTACGGAAACACGCCAGCTGAAGGACTGACCATGCTCCTCGATCTCAAGTACGCCATTCGCTCGCTCGCCCGGTCCCGCGGATTCACCCTCGCGGTGATTGTCACGCTCGGGCTGGGCATCGGCGCCAACACGGCCATCTTCAGCGCTGTGCGCGGCGTCCTCCTTCGGCCGTTGCCGCACCGCGACGGCGACCGGCTCGTCTATCTGCGACAGTCGGCCGAGCTGAAAGGGAGCGACAACATCGCGTTCTCCGTTCCGGAGATCAACGACTTTCGCGCCTCGTCCAAGACGCTCGGCGCCATCGCCGAGTATTCGCCGATTACGCTGAACCTCGTCGAGGACCGGAGCGCGTCGCAGATCCAGGTGGGCCTCGTCACTGGCAACTACTTCGAGGTGATGGGCCTCGGCCCGATCATTGGTCACAGCTTCACCAACAAGGACGACGGCAAAGGTGCGGCGCCGGTGATGATGCTCACCGAGGACTACTGGCTCAACCACTTCGGGGGCGACCGGGCAGTCATCGGCAAGTTCCTCAAGGTCGGCGGAAAGTCGGCCGAGGTCGTGGGCGTACTTCAGCCCGCTCCGTTCTTTCCGCAGAAAATCGACGCGCTGATGAACATGTCCATCAGTGAGCACCATGTGAGCGCGACGATGGTGCAGGGTCGCACGCACCGGATGACAGAGATGATTGCGCGCCTCGCACCCGGCGTGTCCGTGGACGCGGCGCGCGCCGAGGTGGCGGCGATTACCGCGCGCGTACACGCAGACAATCCGGGCACGTATGACGCCGGTTCCGGTTACAAGGTGACGCTGACGCCGTTCAAGGAAGTGCTCGGCCAGGGTGCGCAGCTGACGCTCTGGCTGTTGATGGCTGTGGCGGCGTTCGTCCTGATCATCGCGTGTGCCAACGTCGCCAACCTCACGCTCATGCGCGGCGTCCGCCGCGAACACGAGATGCTGGTGCGCGCCGCACTGGGCGCCGGCACCGCGCGGATCCGCCGCCTGCTTTTTGCGGAACACCTTGTACTGGCGCTCGTTGGCGCGGCGCTCGGCATCGCCATCGCCTACGCAGGCGCCGGGATGCTGGCGACCTTCACGTCACGAATGAGCAATCGCGCCGGCGAAATCCAGGTCGACGGCGTCGTCCTCGCGTTCACGCTCGCGATGGCGGCGGTGGTGGCGCTGCTGCTTTCCTTCGCGCCACGCGTCGGCAACGAGCGCCAGCTCGGCGCCGGGCTCACGGCGGCGACCACGCGTTCCAGCGGGAGCGGCCGCCGCCGGCGTCTGCAGCAGGGGCTCGTCATTACCCAGATCGCGGTGTCGGTGGTGCTGCTCACTGGCGCTGGATTGCTCGTGCGCTCGATGCAAAGACTGGCGGCGGTCGATCCGGGGCTCGATACGAGGAACGTGCTGACGATGGAGGTCCCGGCCGACTTCGCCGCGATTACGAACCGAGACGCAACCATCCAGACATACGAGCGAATGGCCACTGAGCTGAAAGCCATTCCCGGTGTTCAGGTCGTGGGGCTTGGGTCGAACATTCCGCTCCGGGTTTCGGAGTTTAATCTGGACGTCAAGGCTGATGGACGAGTGCTGGAGCCGGGCGAACCGCAGCCGCAGGCGGAGTTTCGGACAGCCGACCCCGGATACTTCAAGGCCTCGGGCATGAAGATCGTGGCCGGGCGCGACTTTGACATCACCGACAAAGCGAAGTCCGCTCGCGTGGTGATCCTCAACCAGACGCTCGCCAAGTTGCTCTACCCGGGCATCGATCCGGTGGGCCGCCGCCTGACCTGGACCGGCGATGTGCTGAAGTTCATCGGCCTCAAGGAAGAATGGATGACGGTCGTCGGCGTCGTGGCCGACACCAAGGATGGCGGCCTCGACAAGAGTCCTGCGCGCGCGCTCTACATGCCTTTCCAGCAGAGCGTGTTCCCCACGGGCGGCCTGGTCATCCGCACCGACGTGAACCCGATGGGCATCGCGACCGCCGCGCGCGCGGTGGTGCAATCCGTCGATCCCCAGCAGCCGATTGAGAAGCTGATGGCGCTCGAGGCGATCCGCGACGAGAGCGTGGGCCCGCGCCGTATCAATGCAATGTTGATCGGATCGTTCAGCCTCCTCGCACTGGTGATCGCCGCGATAGGGATTGCGGCCGTGCTCGCGTTCTCGGTGAGTGCGCGCACCAACGAGATCGGTATCCGGATGAGCCTTGGCGCCGACAGTGGAGCGGTGCAGCGCATGGTGCTCGGCGAAGGCGGCGTCCTGCTCGCGGCCGGTCTCGTGCTCGGCGTGGTCGGCGCGATGTTCACCACGCGGCTGATCAAGGGCCTGCTCTTCGATGTGCCGCCGAACGATCCGACCACGCTGGTGGCCGTGGCCGTAGCGATGACCGCGATTGGCGTGGGCGCCTGTTGGCTGCCGGCGCGCCGCGCGTCGAAAATCGATCCCGCGACGGCCATGCGAGTGAAGAGCTAATCCATGGCCAAGCCGCTGGCATCCGTCGAACACGTGCTCCGCCGGGCAGGGTTTGGCGCGACTGCGGCCGAACGGGAGAAGTACTCTCACTACACACTGCCGCTTGCCGTGGCGGCCCTCACCGGATACGACCCCACGAAGACCGATATCGACAACCGGATTGGCACGCCCGGCTACGTCGGGATCACGACCACCGCCGCGTTCGCACCGAACACGAACATCACGGACGCGCGCCAGCGCTGGCTCTTCCGGATGGTGCATTCGCCGGCGCCGCTGCAGGAGAAGATGGCGCTCTTCTGGCACCATCACTTCGCCACCGCGCAGAGCAAGATCTCCGGCACGATTGGCGGCACGGACGCCACCCGTTTGATGGCGGCGAAGCCGAGCGAGGATTCGACGGGTCTCAAGGGGCAGATCGAACTCTTCCGCGAATACGCGCTCGGCAACTTCCGGCAGTTGCTGATCGAAGTCGCGAAAGATCCCGCGATGCTCTACTGGCTGGATGGCCGCCTGAATGTGAAGGGCCAGCCTCAGGAGAACTTCGGCCGGGAACTGATGGAGCTGTTCACGTTCGGCGTGGACAATTACAAGGAGTCGGACGTGCTGCCGGCTGCCCGCGTGTTCACCGGCTGGAACCTGCGCGTGACCGGGACGAACGGCACGCCGACGGCTCACTACGCGTTTCTGTACAACGCGGCGCAGCACGACACGAACGCGAAGGATTTCAGCTTTCCGATCTACGCGAACGGCAGTCAGCGGATCGAAGCGCGCGCGTCCGGGTCGGGCATGCAGGACGGCCTCGATCTCATCGCCGCCCTCGCCGTTCATCCTGAAACGGCCAAACGGATGGCGCGAAGGCTCTGGACCTGGTTTGTCAGTGAGGTGGAGGCTCCCGACTCGTCGTTTGTTGAGAGCATCTCCCAGGTCTATTTGAAGAACGATACAAACATGAAGCCGGTCGTGCGTGCCGTGCTGCTGTCCTCGCAGTTTCAGGATCGCCGGCGGTACTACCAGCGCTATGCGTGGCCGATCGAGTTTGTCGTGCGGTCGCTCAAAGAAGTGGGGTATCTCGGCTTTTCGGTGAACAGCGCGATTACGCCCTTGCTCAATATGGGCCAGCAGTTGTTCGAGCCGCCGGACGTGAACGGTTGGGAACTGGGGACAGGCTGGTTTTCGACGGGCGGCATGCTCGCGCGCATGAATTTCGCGTCCGTGCTGGCGACCAATCAGCGGTTCGCACTACGCGATGCGGCGAGGCCTCATGGCGCGACGCCGGATTCGCTGCTCGAGTGGGCGAGAAGCAGCCTGTCATTGCCGACGCCGGACGCGTCGGTGAATGCCGCGCTCATCAGCTACATTCAGGCCGGCGGCACCTGGACGGGATCGGACGCGCAACTGCTGAACAAGGCCGGCGGGTTGTTTCACCTGCTGACCGGGTCTGGCGAGTATCAGTTGGTTTGAGCGACCGAACGTCGCGGCAAAAGTTAGAGGGTCGAATGAAGTTCACCCGGCGCGAATTCATCAAAGGCGGCGTTTCGGCGTTCACGTTCAGTTTTGGCGCGCCGGCATTTCTGTCCGATCTCGCGATGGCCCAGGGCGCGTCACGCCGCAACCTTGTCGTGTTGTATCTGAATGGCGGCAATGACGCGCTCAGCACGCTTGCGCCGTACAACGATCCCTTCTATGTGAGCCGCCGGCCGACCATCGCGATCCCTGCCGGCACGGTGCTGCAGGTCGGCACGGACAGTGCGGGCCGCGCGCTGGGTCTGCATCCGCGGCTGACCGGACTCAAGCAGATTTTTGATGATGGACGCCTCGCGCTGATTCAGCGGACGGGCTATCCCAACTCCAGCCGATCGCATTTCCAGGGCACGGACATCTGGAACACGGCGAACCCGATCAATCAGTTGGGATCCGGCTGGCTGGGACGCTACCTGGACACGCTGCCGTCGCCCGTCGACCCGCTCGCGGGATGGGTGACCGTGCGCGAAATCCCGCGCGCGATGATGGGCGACAGGGTCAGCGTGCCGGCCATCCCCAGCATTGCCGGCTACGCATTCCAAAGCCCCAACAGCGGCACGGAAGTGACGTACTCGCGCACAGCCATGGCGCAGATGGCGGCCAATCAGCCGCCGGATCGTCCGCACCTCGCATTCGTGAACGGCACCGCCTCGGCCGCCATCGCGACGCTCGATCGCGTCGCGTCGGCCGGCACGTATCCCGCGTCAGTGACCTACGGCAATGACGGGCTGTCGCAGGCACTCAGGGCTGTAGCCGGCGCGATGTACCGAGGCATCGGCACCAAGGTGTTCTGGGTCACGACCGGCGGCTACGACACGCACGCCACGCAAAATACCAACGCCGCCAACGCCGGTTACGCCAACCTGATGGGCACCATCAATACGGCGTTGACGACGTTCTATAACGACTTGCGGAATCTGGGGCTGCTGGGTGACACGCTGATCTTGCAGTTTTCGGAATTCGGCCGCCGCATTTCCGAAAACGGCAGCCAGGGCACCGACCACGGCGCGGCGGGCATCATGATGGCGATTGGCGGCGGCGTGAACGGCGGCCTCTACGGCACGGCGCCGAACCTGAATCCGTTCCCCAACAATCCTACGCTCGAGAACAACGGCGGCGACGTAACGTTCGAGACCGACTTCCGTTCGGTCTACGCGCGCGTCATCGACAACTGGCTGGGCGCGAGTTCGGTGTCGATTCTCGGCGGGGACTTCAAGAAGAGCAGTCTGAGCTTTGTGTAGCCGGTGGGCTTTAGCCCGCCGGAACCGAGGTCCGGCGGGCTGAAGACCGCCGGCTACTTAATCCCCGCCCGCAGCTTCTTCGCTTCTGTCAACGCCGGAAACTCCCCATCCGCGTCCTTCCACTGTTGGAGCAGGACATCGAGCTGTTCCTTCGCGCCGGCCGTATCGCCCTTCTTCAGCAGAATCTTCGCGAGCCGAAGCCGTGATGCCGGAATGAGCGGATTGGCGCCGAGATACGTGAGCGATCCGATCACGGCGCGATAGCCGGCCATCGCGCCGTCCAGGTCGCCGGATCGTTCGCGCAGGTCCGCGATGAAGAAATTGAGATCGCGCGCGCGCGGCACTTCGACGAGCGTGGCCTGAAGGGCGGCAATGCCCTCGGCGGTCTTGCCGGCCTTCGCGCTCATGTAAGCGCGCGCGACGGCGAGCGGCGGGCCGAGCGTGTCGTTCTCCTTGTTGGCCGACAGGCGCTTCAGGCCGGCCTCCACCACTGCGGTGTCGCCGAACATTGCGAGCACCGACAGTTGCTGAATGAGGAACGACGGTTCTTGTTCGCGCGCCGCGGCGGCTTTCAGCACGTCGAGGTCGTGGCCCTGCCGGTACGCGGCCAGCGTGATCGCCCTGCCAATCGCGACGCCGTTGGCGAGGTCCGCATTCCCGCCGGCTTTGGCGCGCGCGATCAGATCGTCCTGAATCTTCTGGAAGGCCTGGAACTGCCCGAACCAGGCGGCGAGACTTGCTTCGGCCAGGGCCATCTGATCAGGTCCGGCGATCTTGCGCGCGGCGGCTTCGAACTCGCCCGCGCGCGGGAGGCCGGCGACGCGCGCGGCCAGCCATCGGCCGATGGCCAGATTGGCGTCCGGCCTGATCGCGAGCGCGCGATCGACGGCATCCGATGCCTCGTCGTACCGCGCGAGCATCAGCAGCACGTACGCCGAATTGGAGATGGGACCTGGTTCGTCCGGCGCGATGTCGGACGCGGCCCGGTACTGTTTCAAGGCCTCGTCCAGTTCGCCGGTGTTGTTGTAATACACGCCGAAGTTGTTCCGTGCCGCAAAATCCCTTGGATACGTGGTCGTCAACAACTCCAGCGCCGCTTTGACGGCTTTCTGATCGTTCTGGACACGGGCGGCGTAGTTCCACGAGATGTAGAGCCGCTCGTACTCCGTCATCGACTCGCGCAGGTCGTAGGCGCGCTTGGTGAACTCACGCGCGCCTTCCACGTTGCCGGTGTTCGACAGCACGACGGCCATTTTGGCGGCCGCGATGCCGAATGCCGGATCGCGCGCCACCGCCTGCTGAAAGAACGGCGCCGCCGCGTCGTCTCCACGCATCACGCGCGCGCGAAGGCCGCGGCCGTAGGAGCCCACCGCCTCCGGAATCGTGCTGGTGGCTTTTGCCAGCGGTGCGTCGAACTTCGTGAGCGTGGCTGACGGTTCACCGAGCCGCCCGCGCAGGGATTTGGCCGCCTCGCCGATCTTGCTGACGATCTCGTCCTTGTTGTTGGCGTGCGCCTGCGCTTTGGCGAGTGACGCGCCGGTCTCACAGTTCTCGGCCTCCAGCGCCACGATGAACGCGGATCCCGACGCGGCGATCGATCCCTGCACGACTGCCTTTGCGCCGGCGCGCTTGCACAGATCGCGCGCCACTTCGCCGGCCACCGCCTCATCGGGCGGCCGCTGCATCTGCCGCAGCGCTCGCTGGACTCTCGGATCGGGCAGCACCGACAGGAACGGCGTCTGTTGGAGCGCCACCAGCACCGCCGGCTTGACCACATCATCCAACGCCACATCGCCAGTCGTATTGGCAATGTCCGCGATCAGAATCGTGTCGCGATCGGTCAAGGCGGGTGCTGAGGAACAACTCACAGCCGCGACACCCAGGAAGATCGCAGCCACGCGGAAAATCGCCATGCGAATCATGGGCGGCATGGTACCAGAGAAGTCAGAAGTTAGAAGTCAGAAGTCAGAAGTCAGAAGTGTCGAACGACCTAACGCATGCTATCTGTTCTTCTCAAACAAACGAGGCCATCGTCAGTGCGTTCCGAACTTCTGACTTTTAACTTCTGACTTCTGACTTTACTTGCCCGCCAAGTATGTTTGCCTCGCCCGCACCGTCAGCTCAGGATTCTTGACCGTGACTTTGATTGTGTGAATCTTGCCGTCGTTGGCCGGCGGCGCGAATCCGAGATAGTACTGGCGATGCAGTTCTTCGGCCACCCGAGTGAAGAGGTCGCTGAGTTCTGCCGGATCGCGAACCTCAAAGTAGCCGCCGCCGCTATCGTCGGCCAGCAGCTGAAGTCCCTTGTCCGGTGGAGTCACTTCGGGAGGCTTGCCCACGCGTTCCCGAACGTCGGTGAAACCAATCGCATAGACCATCACGTTGGTTTCGCGGACACGAGCCACGAGGTCTTTGAGCGCGACCGGGAGCAACGTCGGTGACGGCCGATCGTAGCCGTCGCTGAAAATCAGCACAACGCTGCGGCCCTCCCGATTCGAGAGCGCGGTGATGCTGCGATCGATGGATATGTAGACTGGCGAGTCCTCGCCCCGCACGATGGGAACGCGCAGGATTTCCAGCAGCTCCTCTTTGCTCGACGAAAACGCCGCCGGCCTGATGACCACGCGGTTGCCCGTGCCGTCGCCAAAACTGCCGATGCGCGCCTTGTCGTCCGGCAGCAGCTTCCGCACGAATGCGATCGCGGCGTCGCGCACCTCGAACTGGTGCGCGTACATCGATCCGCTGCGATCGAGCATGACGATCACGGAAAATGGCGTGACCTCGTTGCTGAACAAGGTGATCGGCTGGACCTTGCCGTTGTCGGTGATGACGAAGTCGTCCTGCTTCAGATCCGGCACCAACCTCTTGGCCTTGTCCTGCACGGTCGCGTAGACGCGGACAAGGTCGGTCGACGCCTTGAACTGCGCGGCCGGGATTGCGCCCCAAAGCAGCGCTGCGCCGACACTCAGGAGCAGGATTCGGGTGCGCATTACCTGGAAATCATCCTAGCAGGACCCTTGGACCTTTGGACCCTTGGACCTTTGTGTATCCTTGCCCCATGCCGAAACACCTCCTCGCCCTGCCCGCGTTCCTTGTTCTGGCCCTGGTCCTGTCCGTCAACCCGGCCGCCCAGTCGAAGCCCACGCTGAAGCCGGCCGACTATGACCAGTTTGAGTCGGTGTCGACCGCCGCCGGTCGAGGCGGTCTGTCGCCTGACGGTGCGTGGTTTGCCTACTCGATCAGCAAGTACAGCGGTGACAGCGCGCTGCACATCAGGCAAGTCGCGGGCACGACGGAGAAGACGGTGCCGTTCGGCACGGGCGCCGCGTTCGCGTCCAACTCGAAGTGGATTGCGTACGGTATCGGCCAGTCCACGGCGGAGGCCGATCGCCTGCGTGCGGCCAGACAGCCCGTGCAGCGCAAACTTGGCATCCTGAACCTCACGACGAATACCGAGACGACGGTGAACGGCATCGAGTCGTTTGCGTTCGATCGCACCGGCCAGTTCGTGGCGATGAAGCGGTACGCGCCGGTGGCGCCAGCGCCTGCCGGTGGTGCCGCGCCGGCTGCCGCGCCAGCGCCTGGAGGCCGCGGTGCTGGTGCGCCGGGTGGTGCGGCACCCGCCACGCCCGCCATCGGTACGACACTCATCGTCCGCAACCTCGCGACCGGTGCGGACATGACGTTCGGCAACGTGACGGAGTTCTCGTGGCAGCCAACGGACACGGGCCGGTTGCTCGCGATGTTGATTAGTTCAGACGGTCAAGCCGGCAACGGCATTCAGATTTACGACGCCGCTTCGTCGGTCCTGCGTGTACTCGAATCGACACCGACCGACTACTCGGGATTATCGTGGCGCGACGACTCGTCGGACCTGCTGGTGATGAAAGCGAAGACCGATGACAAACACGACGGTCCGACGCAGGTCATTGAGCTGTGGTCAGGCGTCAGCGGCGCCACGCCGAAGCTTCAGACACTCGATCACACGGCCACCAACGCGTTGCCGGCCACGCAGCGTGTGGTGACGTTCCGACGCGCCTCATTCATGACAGGACCAGCGGGCGCGGCGCCCATGATTCTGCTTGGTGTCGCCGACTGGCCGATGAAGCCGACGCCGCCCGAAGGCGGCCGTGGCGCGGGTCGCGGGGCCGGCGCGGCGACGCCCGCAACGAATGAGAAACCCGATGTCGACGTGTGGCACTGGAATGATCCCATCGTGATGGCGCGTCAGAAGCTGAGTCTGGCCGCCGACAAGCGGCGCAATCTTCCCGCCGTCTGGCACACCGGGAGCAATAAGCTCGTGGTCGTCGGCAAGTCCTTCGACGAGAACGTCTCGCCGATTCGCGGCACGACGCAGGCGCTGGTGTCCGAGTTCACGCCGTACCTGATGGATCGATCGATTGGCCGCGGCGCGATGGACGCGTATCTCGAAGACCTGACGACGGGCGAGCGCACGCTGCTCAAGAAGGGTCTACCCGGCAACGTCCAGGCCAGCACCGGCGGCAAATATGGCCTCTATGCCGACGATGGCCAGTACTGGACGATCAATCTGGCCACGAAGGCGGTGGTGAACATCACCGCACCCGTGAAGTCCACGTTCGTCGATACGGAGTCCGACAGCACCTCGCCGGAGAAGCCGATGTTCGGCAATGCCGGTTGGACCAAAGACGATGAGTTTGTCGTGCTGTACGACAGGTTCGACATCTGGAAGGTGTCTCCGACCGGCGCAGGCGCCACGAAAATCACGAACGGTGCGGCCGAGCAGGTGCGGCATCGCATTCTCAACATTGGCGGTCAACCTGGCGAGCCGCTCGATTTGAACGGCGCGTACGTCACGCTGTTCGGACCGATGAGCAAGAAATCCGGCTATGGGCGGCTGGCGGCCGGCGGTGGAGCGGCGGCGCGCCTCGTCTGGGCTGACAAGAACATCAGTGGTCTCGCCAAGGCCGAGAAGGCCGACGTCTACAGCTATTCCGTGCAGGACGCGGATGATTCGCCGGATCTCTTCGTGGGCGGCGCGGACCTGGCGTCGGCGAAGCCGTTGACGACGACAAACGCGTTTTTGCCGAAGTACGCGTGGACGAAGAATGAGTTGGTCGACTATGTGGTCGTGCGCGGCAAGCAGAAGATCGCGTTGCAGGGCATTCTCAGCTATCCGGCCAACTACGAGCCCGGCAAGAAGTATCCGATGGTCGTGTACCTGTACGAGAAGTTGTCGGATGGGCTGCATCAGTTCGTCGCGCCCTCCGAACGCGCCTACTACAACGGCGCCGCGCTGACGCAGAACGGCTATTTCTACTTCCAGCCGGACATCGTCTTTGCGCCGAGGGAGCCTGGCGTCTCGGTGGTTGAGTGCGTGACGGCGGCGGTCAACAAGGTCATTTCGATGGGCGCCGTGGATGCCGCGAAGATTGGCGTGATGGGCCACTCGTGGGGCGGCTTCGACACGATGTATCTGGCGACGCACACCAAGCTGTTCGCGGCGGCCGTGTCGGGCGCGGGCATTTCCGACCTCGTCAGCAATTACGGCAACCACCACTGGTCGTCCGGTATCGCTGAGACCGATCACATCGAGACAGGGCAGCAACGGATGGCGGTTCCTCTTTATGAGGATCTGCAAGCCTACATCCGTAACTCCGCCGTGTTCGGCGTTTCAACCATGACGACGCCGTTGTTGCTGGAGGCGGGCGACGCCGATGGCACGGTGTTCTTTCATCAATCCGTGGAGCTGTACAACATCGCCCGCCGCGCGAAGAAGAACGTGGTGATGCTCGTCTACAACGGCGAAGATCACGGCCTGGCGCAACGGAAGAACCAGGTCGACTATCAACACCGCATTCACGCGTGGTTCGATCACTATTTGAAGGGCGCCACCGCCGAGCCGTGGATCACGGAAGGCTTCAGCGCACTTCAGCGGGACGGGCGGTAGGAGCCAGCTGGAACTTCGCTGGCCGACTGCCAGGACGTGAAGCGATTGAAGGGCGTGAAGGCAGTTGGCGATCCGCCGTCGCGACGTCCAATTCAGCGTGAGATGAGTCTTACTCGGGCAGTGGGCCGCCTCGGAACCCTTCTTGTCCTCGTCCTGGCGACGTGCGCACTCATCGCCGCGCAACAGGGCGACGCCGTCGAGCGCAGCTTCACCTGCGGCCAGGATCAGTCACTTCCGTCGCCCATTGATCTTTCGTGGACGGCGATCGTGCTGGCCGGAGATGGCCGGCTCTATTCGCCATGTTCGGGCGGAAGTCACGGCGTGGAACACCGCGAGCGTCGGGAAGCGGTGCTGATTGGCGAGGGCCGGTTCTCAGCGGTTGGCGAGCTCCGCTGGCGGGCGGCGCAGGCGCAAGCCCGTAATTCCACGAGGCCTCAGGTATTCCCGGTTCTCGGAGACGGCGATCCACCCAAGGCCGGATCCATCGAATTCGTCGAGTCACAGCTCAGCGGCCTCGGCGGTCTCGTCTTTAGTTCAACGATCTATCCTGGCTGTCGTGGCGAGGTGCAGATACTTGAAGGTGCATCGAGTCCCCAGCGATGGCAACCCGGCCGGTTGTTTCGCATGCTTGGCGAAGGCGGGAACTTTGCCATTCGCACACCCGAAGGCGTGCGACCACCACCGCCGCCCTCGGACCAACTGCTTACGTTCCGGCGCGCGATTGCCAAAGAAGGTGCATACGCGATCGGCGTGCAGTTGTCGCGCCCGGGTCTGGATCCAGCCATTGTCACGGCAGCAACGAAGGACTTGCGGGCCTGTCTTCTCACTGCCGGCACCGGCGATCTGGCAAGCCTGATTCTCGAGGACCTTGGGCTCGCGCGCTACGGGAGGGAGGACGAAATCAGAGAGGCCGAGAACTTTCTGACGCTGCAGAGTCACGGCACCGTGCAGCAGACGCTCGGCGCAGTGAAGGGCCTCGAAGCCCTGATGCGGCAGAATCCGCGGCACCAAATCGGTGATGCGGCGCGCGATCGACTCCGGCAACTTGTGGGGTATGGCGCCAGAACAGTGGAAGCACCTGTGTTGGACAGTGAGGCGAGGATTCGTCGGCTTGCCATGCTGGCGCTGCAGGCAGCCCGCGCGCTGGACTCTTCGACACTCCAACTGGCGGCGACCGACGCAGACTGGCAAGTGCGTCGTCTTGCGGCCGCAGGTCTCAATTTCTCGGATCCACAGATGGCCGGCGTCGGCGACGCGCTCGCCGCAGACCCGTCGTTTCAGGTGCGCTATGAGGTGTTGTCGCCGCTGTCGCGTCAGGCGGCGCAGACACGTCAATGTGCGCCGATCGCCGCACGCCTCAAAGATCCTTCATCAACGGTGGTGATGCGCGCGATGGACCTGTTGCCAGCCAGCTGCACGGATCTTGACGAGGTCACACCGACGCTTATCGATCTGGCCGACCGGCTCGGGAATACCGACACCAACTGGCACGTCAATTCGCGTGCGCTAACGGCGCTGGCGCGTATTAAGGCGACTGAAGCCAAGCCCCGGATGGCAGTCGCAGCGGGACATGCAGCGTGGCAGGTGCGCGCGGCAGCCGCGGCCTCGAGCGGACTGATCGCTGATGAAGCGTCGGCGAAGACTCTGGTGCGCGATCCCGAGGCTAATGTTCAGACGGCCGCGCTCGATGCGCTCCTCCGGATGCAGAGCGTATCGGTCGTCCCTGAAGCCATTCGCGTGTTGAGGTCCGGATCGGACTATCAGTTGCTGCAGATGGCGGCTTCAGTCCTCAGGAGTCTCCCGGACGCGTCGAAAGACGAAGCGTCGGACGCGCTGCTCATCGCCCTTCGAAAACTGACCGACCAGGAGTCGGACACCTCGCGCGATCCGCGCGTCGCGATTCTCGACCGGCTGGCGGCAACACTGAGTCCGGCCCGCAGTGCTGAACTGCTGCCGTTTGCGGGCGACTTCGACGATGAGGTGAATGCTGCTGTGACCAGGGCGTTTACCAAGCTTGTCCAGACGCCGCCAGCCCCGTCGCCGTTGAGGAGACGGTATCCATATCAGCCGAAACCCAGCGCGTTGAGCGCGCTGCCGTCTCAGGCGTTCATTCAACTTGAGGGTGGGCTCGTGACCCTGAACCTCCTGAAGGATGTTGCGCCCGTGACCATCGCAAGATTTGCCGAGCTCGTCACGCGCGGCTATTACAACGGGCTGACGTTTCACCGCGTAGTTCCGAACTTTGTCGTGCAGGGCGGCAGTCCTGGCGCGAATGAGTACTTGGGCACCGTGCGGTACATGCGCGACGAGGTCGGCCCGCAAGCGGTGCACGTGCGGGGCGCGGTCGGAATTTCCACGCGCGGCAACGACACCGGCGACGGCCAAATCTTCATCGATCTGGTTGACTTGCCGCGCCTCGACCGCGACTACACCGTGTTTGCCTATGTCACGGACGGAATGAAACTGATCGACACCGTGCTCGAAGGCGCGAAGATCGTCAGCATCACCCTCAAGCGCTAGAACCGGAAACCCAGTTTCACGCCGAACTCGTTCGTGAAATTGTGCGGTTCATAGAAGCCGACCTGTTGCTGCGCCGTGACGCCATTAACAGTAAACGTCGCGGTGCCGACGCTCACCGGTGAGTCGGCAACTTCCCAACGGGTGTAGTACGGCTCGAGCGACCATTGCCTCGTGATCTGATACTTCGCACTCGCGCGCAGCGTCCAACCGGAATGTTGCGAGAACGCAAGGTCGGTAAACCCGTTGATGGTGAATGCTGGCGCAGTGGGCGTCGCGGGCACGTCGCCGCCACCCAGCGCTGAGTTGTGCGTGTTCTGCCATCCGCGGAGGAGCGGACCGAACTCGAATGTCGCGCTGAGCGCGTGTGAGCCCACTTCGGCGCGCGCGGTGATGCCCAACGGCACATAGAGATAGTCATCGGTGCGGTACCCAGGGGTGCCGGTCGTCCCGTTGGACAAATGGCGATAGCCAAGGCCCGCGTACGGTGACCACGCCACGCTGTGTCCGACAAAATCCTTGCCGACCAGACCCCGCGCTTCCACAAACCAGTCCGAGTCACCGGATTCGGTGCACGGGGAGGCGTCCCCTACACCGAGCTGATAGCCGTTGGGCGAGCTGCTATTGGGTGTGATCAGATAAGGAGAACACCAGCCATCGTAGGTGACGTTGCCGGCGGTGCCGCGCATGTTGGCCTGCACAAACCAGTGATGGCGATCGCCGAGCGATATCGTGCCGGTGTATTCACCGCCAAATTTGACGCCGTGGATAGAAATGCGGAGTCCGTCCGGTTCGACATAGTTGTAGCTGGCCAGGCTGACGTTCACTTCGTGCCCTGTCGGCGTGGCCAGGGTGCCGGCGGGCGCTTGCGCGAAGACTTTCGATGAACCAAGAGCGATGACGCTGGTCATTATGAGTACGTTCGTTCGACGTCGCATGAAACCTCCCTCACTTCACGAAAGGCGCCGTTCGCTACCAGATAAGGTATCAGGCCGTCGTTCGACGACCCCCTGCGTCAAAAAGCCGCAGGGCCTGGCGCCGCTCCTCGTGCAAAGCTGGGCACCAAAGTGCCTCTGTCCTTGTTGCGAGTGGCGATTCTTCTTCTGATCGCGGTGGCACCGATGCGTGCGGTGGCGCAGGAAACGATCAACCTCGCGAGCATCAGCGGTCGAGTGACGGACTCGTCGGGCCTCGTGTTACGCGGTGCGCAGGTTGTCGCGCGGCAGACCGAAACCAACGTCAAGGCCACGGTCTCCACGGACCACGACGGCCGCTTTCGCTTTCCCTATCTCCGCGTCGGACCGTACGAGGTCGTCGTGTCGCTCACGGGATTCAATACCCTGGCCCGATCGGTCACGTTGAGCGCGGGCGCGGCGTTCGATCTGTCCTTTGTCTTGCCGATCAAGACCGTTGAATCAACGGTCACGGTCACTGGCGAAGCCGCTGTGCTTGAGGCGTCCCGCAGCCAGATCGCCGGCACCGTGTCGCAGGCGGAAGTCCAGAGCCTGCCCATGAACGGGCGCAACTTTCTTGACCTGGCGCTGCTGATTCCGGGTGTCTCGCCGACCAATGTCGGTGGCGGCACCCAACTCTTTCCGGAAACCTCAGCCATCGTCGGCGTCGGCTTGTCCATCGCGAGTCAGCGCAATCTCTCCAACAGTTTTCTGGTCGATGGGTTGTCGGCGAACGACGATGCCGCGGCGTTGAGCGGCGTGTCGTACAGCGTGGATGGCCTGGACCAGTTTCAGGTCGTGACGTCGGGTGGGCAAGCGGAACTCGGTCGCGCGCTGGCGGGCTACGTCAACGTCATCACGAAGAGCGGCACGAACACGATGCGCGCCAACGCGTATTACTTCGGCCGCGACTCGGCGTTCAATGCCGCAAATGCGTTGTCCGGCCAGACGCTGCCGATGCATCAGGACCAGTTCGGATTCGGATTTGGCGGGCCGATCGTGCGCGACCGGACGTTCTTCTACGGCAACATCGAGCAGCGCCGTCTGGATCAATCGGGTCTCGTGACAATTGCCGACGCCAATGTGCCGATTATCAATACGCGCCTCGGGGCCGTCGGATACCAGGGGCCGGCGGTCACGACGGGCGTGTTTCCAAATCCCATCGACACAACGAACGTGCTCGCGAAAGTCGACCACCAACTCAGCGATCGTAGTCATCTCAACGTTCGGTACAGCTTGTACGACGCGCGGTCGGAGAATTCGCGCGGCGCCGGCGGTCTGAATGCGCCGAGTGCATCGGCGGGACTGGATAACATCGATCAGACGATTGCGGCCGGCCAAGTGCTGGCGCTGTCGGATCACTTCGTGCTGGAGACACGCGGGCAATTTGCCTATAGCAACCTGAAGGCGCCGCCCACGGATCCGATCGGGCCGGCGGTGAGCATTTCCGGTGTGGCGTCGTTTGGGACGCTGTCGGGCAGCCCGACTGGTCGCGTCAACCGGATGTATCAGGTGATCAACAACCTGTCGTACCTGGCGGGCGCGCACGCCTTTCGGGCCGGCATCGATGTGCTCTACAACAGCCTCGACATCACGTACCCGCGGTCGATTCGCGGCGCCTACACGTTCTCAACGCTCGGGAATTTTCTGAGCGGCGCGTACAACAACTCGGGTTTTACGCAGACGTTCGGCGATACCCAGGTTCATCAGACGAATCCCAACGTCGGGTTCTACGCGCAGGATGAATGGAAACTGGCATCGACGCTGACGCTGAACGTCGGCGTGCGCTACGACTTGCAGTACTTGGAAACGATCGCCACGGACACTGACAACGTCGCGCCGCGCGTGGGCTTCGTCTGGTCGCCGCGATCGAATCAGCGGCTGTTAATTCGCGGAGGCGCCGGCATCTTCTATGACCGTGTGCCGCTCCGCGCGCTGGCCAATGCGCTGCTGTCGGCCGGCAACACCACTGACCTGAACGGGCTGCGCCAGATGTCCGTGAGCCTCTCGCCCGCGCAAACCGGCGCGCCGGCGTTTCCCGGCATTCTGCCCGCCGCCGTGCCGACCGTCACGCTCGTCAATTTCACGACCATGGACCCAAATCTGCAGAACGCGTATTCACGCCAGGGCAGCCTGGAGTTGGAACGGCAGATCGGCTCGAAAAGTACCGTGAGCGTCGCGTACGAACACCTTCGCGGCGTGCACCTGATCATGTCGATTAACCAGAATGTGCCGACCTGTGCGGCATCCGGCAGTAACAACGGGTGCCGGCCGAACCCGACCTACGCGAACAACAGCCAGTACTCATCGGCGGGCCGCTCGGTCTACGACGGTCTCCATCTGTCGTTTATTCAGCGCCCCGGCAAATGGGCCAGCTATCGCTTGTCTTACACGTACTCGAAGTCGATGAATGACGTCGGCGAAGCGTTCTTCAACTCGCCGATCGATCCGACCGATCTGTCAAAAGATTGGGGACGCTCAGACGACGACCAGCGACACCGCGTGTCAGTTTCCGGATCGGTCAACTCGTCGAACGAGCCAGCGCAGACCACGTGGGAACATCTGAGTCACGGGTTTCAGCTGAGCGGATCGTTCCAGTACTACTCGGCGCTGCCGTTCAATATCACCTCCGGCGCCAACACGATTCAGGGCACCGCCGGGCGGCCGGTTGTCAATGGCGAGTTCATTCCGCGGAACGCCGGCGCCGGCAGTCCTTTCAAGACGGCGAGCCTGCGCGTGAGTCGAAAGTTCCGCGTGGGTCGCCATGGCGATATCGAGGCGCTGGTCGAAGCCTTCAACATGTTCAACTGGCGCAATGACGTCGCCCGCGTCACGGTGTTTGGCACCGGTGCATATCCCGCGAATCCCGCCGCGAACTTCGGCCAGATCACGGTCGTCGGCGATCCGCGGTCGTTGCAGTTCGGGATCCGCGCGAACTTCTAGACGATCGCGGCTATCCTTCGTGAAGCCAGCCATGTTGTCGCCTCGTGCGCCGCACGCTCAGATGGAATCCGCCTCTGCGGCACGCGCCGGCGCGGCCGATTCGATCGGGTTGGCTTGGCTCGTGACTGGCCGATGGCCGACGCTCGTGGCCGCGGCCGGTGCCGTCATGGCCGGCCGAAGCGCCCTCGACGCGCCCGTGCCCGTTCCTGAAGTCGTCGCCATCTTCGGGCTGGTTCTGGTTTCCAATCTTTGGCTCTGGTGGCGCGTCCGGACGGCCCGTGTCACGTCGACGACGATTGCCGGCGCGCTCGTGTGCCTGGACGTGATCCTGCTTTCCCGGCTGCTCCTCAAGTTTGGCGGCGTGCTGAATCCTGCCAGCGTGTTCTACCTCGTGCAGATCGTGCTGGCCGCCCTCGTGCTTGGCCGCACGTGGGCCTGGACCGTGGCGGGATTGTCCGTGCTGTGTTACGCCGGGCTCTTTCTGGCGCCCACCGAGGATCTCCGGGCCGCGCAGGTCATGCATCCGGAAATCGCGCTGCACATGCGCGGCATGTGGATCGCGTTCGGCCTGACGGCCCTCACCATCGCGATTCTGGTCACGCGGCTGGCCGCGGCCGTCGAACGGCGCGATCGGACGTTGGAGGCGTGGCGCGACCGAAACGCGCGCGCGGTTCGGGTGGCGGGCCTCACGACGATTGTGGCCGGCGCCGCACACGAGTTGGGCACGCCGCTGGCGACGATTGCCGTGGCCGCGCGCGAACTCGAGCGGACGATTGCGGTGCGCGGCGCCGACCCGGCGCTGGCCGATGACGCGCGATTGATTCGCGCGGAAATCGATCGCTGCCGCGCGATTCTCGATCAGATGGCCGGCCGGATCGCCGAACCAATTGGCGAAGAGCCGCAGCCTACGACCTGCAGGGCGGTGGTCGCGGCCGCGCTCGAACGATTCACCGAAGCGGAACGGGCCCGTGTCGTGGTCGGCGCCGTCGAGATCGCGGTCGTGTGGCCGACTGCCGTCACTGCGCAGGCCATTGGCAACCTCATTCGCAATGCGCTGCAAGCCTCGGCTGCCGACCTTACTGTTGGCATCGACGCCGCGCTGCTTTCGGACGGTCGCGTGCAGATCACCGTGGTCGATCGCGGCGCCGGCATGCGACCTGAAGAACTGGCCCGCGCCGGCGAACCGTTTTTCACCACCAAAGCGCCGGGATCCGGCACGGGTCTCGGCCTGTTTGTCACACGGGCGGCTGCGGAACAGTTGGGCGGTGAGTTGGCGCTGACCTCAACGGCAGGCGCGGGGACGACCGCGACGTTGACGCTACCTGGGAACGTCCTTCAATCCGGCGGGGCACAGCGATGAACGAACGCCCGCTTCTGCTGATTGTCGAGGACGCCGATGCGTTGCGCGAACGGCTGGCGCGCGCGTTCGACGCGCGCGGATTCGAGGTCCAGACCGCCGCGACCGTGGCCGAAGCCGAAACCCGGTTGTCGGCCGAGATCCCTGAGTTCGTGATTCTGGATTTGCGCGTGCCCGGCGGCAGCGGCCTGGATCTGGTGACGCGCTTCAAGGCGGCCGATCCTGAGACTCGGATTGTCGTGCTGACTGGTTACGGCAGCATCGCGACGGCCGTCGAAGCGCTTCGTCGCGGCGCCGCGCATTATCTGACGAAGCCCGCTGACGCGGATGAAATCCTGGCCGCGCTGCAGGGCGACAGAAGTGCCGCCCTGGATGTGCCGCATCAACCCATGTCACTCGACCAGGTGGAGTGGGAGCACATCAACCGCGTACTGGTGGAGTGCGGCGGCAATGTTTCCGAGGCCGCGCGGCTGCTCAAGATCCATCGGCGATCGCTGCAGCGGAAGCTGTCGAAGTACCCGACGGCACGATGAGCCAGGGAGCCCACCATGTCCCGCAAGCATCACGACAAGCATGACGAGAGCGATCCGATCGCCGAGTACAAGCAATGGAGCGATCATCGCTACACCCCGGGCTACTTCACCGGCGGTCGGCTACCGCCGACGGTGCGCGCGCTTCAGCAAAGTCTCACTCGTAAGGAAAAGCGCGCCATTCTCGTGGTGATCCTTGTCGGGCTTGTCGTCGCCATCGTGGCGCAAGTCTGGGTCTGGTTCCGCTGACGTGTACGCCTTTCTCAACCGGGCACTGCTGCCCCACGTGGCGTTCTTCGTGCTGCTCGGCGCAGGCTGGTGGCTGCAAGAGTTGTCGATGCGGCGCGTCGGCCTGTTTTTCGCGACCTGGCTCCTCGCAATTCTCGCTGTGCCGCTGCTGGCGTACGGCAGCCTGTGGATGACGGCGCTGGTGTCGATGATGGACGTCGTGCTGATCCTGATGATCTTCAAGCGCGACATCAACATTTTTTGATCGCCGCCCGCCGCCTCGCCGGCGCAAGGGCCGGCATTCTGATGGACCCTATAATTGCTCCGTAGAGGGAACCGACAATGACGTTGAAAACTTTGACGGCGGCCGTCATCGCTACGTGCGCACTGTCCGCTGGGCCACAGGCGCCGGCGTCGTCGTTGCTCATTCTCAACAAGACTGATGCGACGCTGGTCATCGTCGATCCGGCCACGAACCAGATCCGCGCGACGATTCCAACCGGTGACGGTCCGCATGAAGTGGTCACGTCCACGGACGGGAAGCTGGCGTTTGTCAGCAATTACGGCGGCACCACGGGCGGCCGGACGATTTCAGTGATCGACTTGGCGACCCGCAAAGAACTGCGGCGTGTGGACGTCAGTCCACTGACGCGGCCGCACGGCTTGGCGTTCCATGCCGGCAAACTCTATTTCAGCGCCGAAGCGAATCAGCTCGTCGGCCGGTACGACCCGGTCGCCGATAAGGTCGACGCGCAGTTTCAGACCGGCCAGGCGACGACCCACATGGTGCTGATCAGTCCGGATGGCCGCCATATGTTCACGTCGAATATCCGCGGCAATACCGTGTCGATTTTCGATCGCGGCGCCGCGGCTGGTGAATGGACGAATGCCACCGCGGTGGCGGTTGGCCGTGGGCCGGAGGGGCTGGACCTTTCGCCGGACGGTCAGGAACTGTGGAGCGCGCACTCGCAGGACGGCGGCGTGTCGATCATCGACGTCGCGACCCGGACGGTGGTCGCGACAATCGATCTGAAGACAAAGCGATCAAACCGGCTGAAGTTCACGCCCGATGGCCGCCGCGTGCTGGTCTCTGATCTGGATGCTGGCGAACTCGTTGTGGTAGACGCCAAGGCGCGCAAAGAAATCGCGCGCGTCGCACTTGGCCGCATGGTCGAAGGCATTCTCGTCACGCCGGACGGATCCAAGGCCTATGTGGCCGAGAACGGAGACGATGCCGTGGCGATCGTGGATCTCAAGACGCTCGCCGTGACGGGCCGCATCAAACCCGGCGGCGGCCCGGACGGCATGGCGTGGGTTAAGTGACGAGCCCAGGCTACGACGCTGTTAACACTCCGGCCCCAGCGACGTCTATGACCGTGGAGGGCAACCATGAAAGCACTTTTCGTGGCGATGCTAGCCGGTCTGCTGCTGGGCGTTCCGGCATCGGGGCGATCGGTCAGCGGTCAGTCGGGCGTCTACGCCGTTGTCGAACGCGTCATTCTCGAACCGGCCAGCGGTCCGGCCGAGCGCATTCAGGTCTGGGGCGCGTTCGCGCTCATGGAACGGATGGGCCAGGGATTTACCACCTACGTCTACCGTAAGCCCGTCCGCGGATACATGTATTTCCGGCTGCCGCCGGAACGTCCGGAGGTCGGCGCGAGCCCGGATGTCGCGAATGCTCGAAAAGAGTGGAAGGATTTCGCGACCATTGCCGGCACGAAGCAGGCCGTGGCGTTTGGCTACTGGGATCAGTACCGCGGCGATTCGATGCCGACGGTCCGGGCGGCCGAGACGAAGCCCGTGAATCCCGATCCGTATTTGATGGACATCGGTCTCGTGAAGCTGAACGCCGGCGGTCCTGGCGGCGTTGTCGACGAACTCCTGAAACTCGCGAACGTGCGGTAGCTGGGGTCAGACCTTGGGGTCAGACCTTGGGGTCAGACCTTGGGGTCAGACCCCGGGGTCTGACCCCATTGGTCACTTACAAATTTGTCGCAGGGAACTGAGGCTCGCGAGCGTCGCATCACGGTTCGCGACACGCGTGCCTTTCACCGCCGCGGTGAGCGCGTCCATCGACGCCGCGAACTCCCGGCAATCCTTTGCACGATCGAACTGATACGCCTCGTGCGGTTTGGCCGGCGCGCCGAGACGGTCGCTCGTTTCCCTGATCACGCCCACAGCTGCCTCCGCATGCTTGCCGCCAGGATGCAGACGCAGATACTCGCCCTGCAGTCGATTGCGCCAATTGATGTAGCAAGGCAGATAGCCTTCGCACTCCCCGCCGAGGCCGTTCGTCACGGCCAACCAGGCGATGTCGTCGGCGACTGGTGACGAGCCCGCTCGCGTGTGCACGTCCCAGATCGGGCGATCACTCAGCATCCATCGCCCGCCGGGCTCGTCGTAGACGACGTCAGACTTTCGCGTCTTGAGCCAGCTTGCGTATGGATCGCGCGAGCCGCCTTTGAATGGAATGGCGGCCGCGGCGGCCGCGACGGCGCGCAGCCGCGACAACTCCACACGGGCGCGGCCATCCGGATCGCTGTACTCGGGCGCGACGCGTTCGATGAACGCGACAAGTTCGACGAGAGCGGGAAATCCATCGCCCTTGCGGCCGAGTCGGTCCGCGATGATGCGATCGAACGTCGGCCATCGCCAGTTGGGATCAAGCGGCTTCGTCAGGCCTGCGACGATCCAGCCTTCTTTTCCATCGGACGCTCTGACGCGCAGCCAGGTCTTGTCGAGGCCCGCCGGGCCCGCGTCGGTCAGTTCGGTGCCGAGCGGAAGTTGCGCGACGGCTTCGGCAGTCGGCGAGGGCAGCGCGCGCAGCGTGGTATTGGCGGCAATCGTGATGCGCGTCGAATCGATGATCCCGCTTGGGATTCGATCTGGCGCAGCCGCGCGGCCGGCGATTGACGTTGAAGAAACCAGGATCAAGGCAGAGGCAAGCGTCAACAGACGGCGGGCACTCGTCATAGGTAACCCCTCAGGGTCTGTTTTGCCTGTAGTGCAACCGGCGTGCCGTGAAGAAATAGGCGGAATCCGGCCCGATGGACAGGCCGCAATCAACGGCCCGGCATTTCTTACTCGGTAGGTCCTGGTTCGCCAGAATGGCCGCGTCAAGCGGTAAGCTCTGCCAGTCATGCGCTGGTTCCGGCTCACCACACTGGCGTTCATCCTGATCGGGGCGCTGTCGTCGCTGCAGACGTCGCCGTTCGCGGCCGCGCCACAAGCTGACGTCGTACCGCCCGAACGCCTCGCCGCGCGCGAGTGGTATCGCGACGCGAAGTTCGGCATGTTCATCCACTGGGGCGTCTATAGCCTGCTCGGCCAGGGCGAGTGGGTGATGCAGAACCAGAAACTGCCGTCATCGACGTACGAGTGGCTGGCGACGACGTTCAATCCCGTGAAGTTCGATGCGCGCGCGTGGGTCGCGACGGCCAAGGCGGCCGGCATGCGCTACATCACCATCACGTCGCGCCATCACGACGGGTTCTCGATGTTCCGCACGAGAGCCACGACGTACAACATCGTGGATTGGACGATGTTCAAACGCGATCCGATGAAGGAACTTGCGGAGGAATGCCGGCGCCAGGGCCTGAAGCTGTTCTTCTACTACTCGCAGCTCGACTGGCATCATCCTGATTTCTTTCCACGCGGCGGCACAGGCGCGGCTTCGGGCCGGCCCGATTCTGGCGACTGGAATCGGTATCTCGATTTCATGGACCAGCAGCTGACGGAACTACTCACCAACTACGGTCCCATCGGCGGCATCTGGTTCGACGGCATGTGGGACAAGCCCAACGCGGACTGGCGGCTCGAACGCACCTACGCGCTGATCCACCGGCTGCAGCCCTCCGCGCTGATCGTGCCGAACCATCACAAGGCGCCGTTGCCAGGCGAGGACGCGCAGACATTCGAGCAGGATTTGCCTGGTGCCAACACGGCCGGATTCAATACGAAAGAGATCGGGGCGCTGCCGCTCGAGACGTCGCTCACGATGAACGGGTCGTGGGGCTTTAATCTGACCGACCGCAAGTTCAAGTCCTTGAAGGATCTCGTCGGGTATCTGGTGCGCGCGGCCGGACACGGTGCGAACCTGCTGTTGAATGTGGGGCCTCGGCCGGACGGCACGCTGCAGCCGGAAGCGGTGGCGCATTTGCAGGAAATCGGCGCGTGGCTGCACACGTATGGCGCGTCGATTTACGGTACACGGCCGGGGCCCGTGCCGCCGCAATCGTGGGGTGCGACGACCCGCAAGGGCGACGAAATCTACGTGCACGTTCTCGACGCGGCGACGACGAGTGTGATGCTGCCTACGATCGGGACGGTCACGCGTGCCACGATAATGGGCACGGGCGCGCCCGTGCCGTTTTCAGTCTCGGCGACCGGAGTGACAATCACGCTGCCGGCCGGCAGCGCGGCGGAGATCGACAGGGTTGTAGTTATTAGGTAGGGTGGAAAACTCGGAGCGCACATGGACATGGACCTGACACAGTTCGTCGAACATCATGGCGGCATTTCGGTCATTCGCGGCGGCGAGACGGTGCGGTCGTGGAATGGCATTCAGTATCAGGCCGGCCTGTCGGCGAAGAACGTCAACGTCAAGCAGTTGTCCATGAACGTCGCGACTGTGCCGCCAGGCGGGGTCGCCTATGCGCACGTACACGTCGGCTTTGAAGTGATGCTCTACATCCTGCAGGGCCGCGTGCGACACGAATTCGGCGATCGGCTGCAGCAGTCGATCGATAACAAGGCCGGCGACTTCATCTACATTGAGCCCGGCGTCCCGCACGAAGTCTTCAACCTCAGTGACACCGAACCCGTCGTCGCCGTCGTCGCGCGATCCGACGCCGACGAGTGGGCGCACATCGTGGCCTATGACCGGAAGACAGGCGCGACGGGCGACGTGGTGCCGCCGGCGTGAGCGGCCGCTGCTAGTCCACGGTTCGCGCCTGCCTAGGGCGGCTTACCCGATCGACGCTGCCGGCGTCGAAGAGCCGCGACGCGTTTCTGGAGGTCACTTTCCGGTGCGGTCAGCTTGAGCAGGTAGCGCTGGAGTTCGGCGAGCGCGAAATAGCGTGGGCTGAGGCGCACGAGCCGGGTGCGGCCGGCCGGCCTCGCGGCGAGCAGGCCGTCTCGCTCGAGGCCGCGGACCGCCATCTGGACTCCACTCACGGGCAGATCCAGGACGCGGGCGAGCTCGCGCGGATAGCTTTCGTCGAGCAGTCTGAGCGCCATCAGCACACGGGTTCGCGCCTGGCCGCCGAATGGGCTGGATATGGTGACCATTATTATGTTCTATATGACCATATTTAATGGTCTAAATGCACCCACGCACCCTGGGCGCTGGCGGCCATCCCGCTGCGGGCGGGCCCTGATTTCGAGGTAGCATTCGGGCAGTACCCCCATGCTTCGCCTGACGTTCCTTGCTGCCCTCGGCGTACTCGCCGCCGTGCCTCAGATCACGAGTGCGCCGTTCGTGCCGCGGATGTTCACGCGCACCGGCCAGCGCATGCCCTATCGGCTGTTCATTCCTGACGCCAACGCGCGTCGCCAGCCCTTGCCACTCGTGATCTGGTTGCATGGCGCGAGCGGCGCCGGCACGGATAACAATGCGCAAATTTCAAAAGGTGGCAATGAAATCGGATCGCGCTTCTGGGTGAAGCCCGAGATCCAGGCGAAGTTCCCTGCGTTTGTCGTCGCGCCGCAGTCGCCCTCAGATCAGATGTGGGGCAGTCCTGGCTCGAAAAGCCCGACGATCTACGGCCAGTTGGTCATCGATCTGATCGAGTCGCTCGCGCAGGAGTTTGTGATCGATCGCGACCGCGTCTACATTCTGGGCCAGTCCCGTGGCGGCATTGGCGTGTGGGACCTCATCATCAAGCGGCCGGATATCTTCGCCGCCGCGGTGCCGTTGTGTGCGCAAGGCGATCCGAAGCGCGTGCCCGCCGCCGCCGCAGTCAAGGTCTGGGCCTTTCACGGTGACAAGGACACAATGCCGGCGAGCAACGCGCGCGAAATGGTCGCCGCGTTGAAGGCGGCCGGCGGCGACGTCAAGTACACCGAGTATCCGGATCTCGGCCATGAGATCTGGACGCGCGTGTTCGCCGAACCTGAGTTGCCGGCGTGGTTGTTCGCGCAGCGACGCAAGGGGACGGACTGTCAGGGATTGTGCCGCCCATTTTGATCTGAGTGCCCGTGACTCTGCCGCCGTCAACGCGCCTCGGGTCCTACGAGATTCTGTCCTTGATCGGCGCGGGCGGCATGGGTGAAGTCTATCGGGCCCACGATCCGCGACTGGGCCGCGACGTCGCGATCAAAGTACTCCCGGCCGGATTGACTCACGACGCCGATCGGTTGCGGCGTTTTGAACAGGAGGCCCGGGCTGCCGGCCGCCTCAATCACCCGAACATCCTGATCGTGCACGACGTCGGCATCGCGGGTGACACACCGTTTCTGGTCTCGGAGCTGCTCGAGGGCGAGACGCTTCGAGACCGTCTGACCGCCGGACGAATTCCCGCCCGGGCCGCCCTCGAATTTGCCCTTCAGACCGCCCGCGGATTGCAGGCCGCGCATGACCGGGGCATCGTCCATCGCGATCTGAAACCGGAGAACTTGTTCGTGACTCGCGACGGGCGCATCAAGATTCTCGACTTCGGGCTCGCGAAACTGCTCGCTCCGCGAGGCGCCCCGGAATCGATCGACACGGCGACCGGCCATCGCACAGATCCCGGTACGGTGATGGGCACCGCCGCCTACATGGCGCCCGAGCAGATTCGCGGCGAAGACGCAGACACCCGCGCGGACGTATTCGCGTTCGGCGCCGTGTTGTACGAGCTGCTGGCGGGCACGCGCGCGTTCGGCGGCGCGACCCGAATGGACGTCATGAGCGCCATCCTGCAATCGGACGCACCGGAAGTGACGACGACAAATCCCGAGGTATCGCCCGCGCTGAATCGTATTGTGCGTCGGTGCCTCCAGCGTCAGCCATCGGATCGGTTTCAGTCCGTGGCGGATCTGGCGTTCGCCATCGAGAATCTCTCGGCCACCAGCGCCGAGGCGCCAGTTGTGGGGCGCGCTGGCCTGACGCGCGACACTCGCGGCCGCCTCGGCTGGATTGTCGCGGCGGTACTCGGGACAGCTGCGGTCGCGCTCGGCTTCGCGTATACGCACCGGTCGCTGGAAGCTCCGCGTCTCTTTACCGCGTCTGTCGCGCCTCACGGTCATTCAGTCTTTGAGAGTTTTGTCGTGTCACCGGATGGCCGGTGGCTGGCCTATACAAGTGCGGAAGCCGGGAAGGATCGGCTCTGGATCAGAAGTCTGGACACCCTGGTCGAGTCGACGGTTTCCATCCCCGGAACGGACGGAGCTGCCCAGCCGTTCTGGTCGCCCGATAGTCAATCCCTCGGTTTCTTCGCGAACAACGAACTGAAGGTGGCCGGGATCCGAGGGGGGCAGCCCCGTACGCTCGCGGCCGTTATCGAGGCGCGTGGAGGAGCGTGGGGACAAGACGATGTGATTGTCTTCGGGCCGGATCGGGCGGGGCCCCTCTTCCAGGTCTCCGCGAAAACGGGAGGCCCTCGCACGCCGGCGACCGCACTTGACACTTCGCGCGGGCAGACATCTCATCGCTGGCCACACTTCCTGCCCGATGGCCGGCACTTTGTCTACTTCGCGCGCAGCGCGGATGCTGGCGTCAGCGGCGTGTACGTCGGGGCGTTGGGCGGAGCCTCCGGGACTTTTCTCACCAGGTCATCAAGCGAGGCGGTGTTTTCGCCACCAGGGCTTCTGTTGTTTGTCCGCGGCGAGTCGCTGATGGCTCAGCCATTCGATTCCGTCAGACTGACGATGAACGGCGAGCCGGTGGCGGTCGTGCCGAAGGTGGGTTTTGAGCTGGCGCTCAACCGCGGCTCATTTTCGGTTTCCGACACTGGTGCGCTGGTCTATGGCGCGAGTCGCGACAACCGGCCCGTGTGGTTTGATCGGACCCACAAGGAACTTGACGCGATCGCGAGTCCTGCCGAGTATGCGGCCGTCTACCTCTCACATAACGGGCGCAGCATGGCCATCGAGCGGCCGGATTCTGTGACTGGCGCCAACGATGTGCACGTCGTGGAGTTTGATCGTGGTGCCATCTCGTCGCGGTTTACGACGAATCCCAACAGTGATGCGAGGGTTGTGTGGACCCCCGATGACACGCGCCTTGTGTGGGCCTCGAACCGAACGGGCAAGTACGACCTGTACACCAAGCTTCTGGCGGGCGGCGACGAAGAACTCCTGCTTCAGACGGTGAGTTCGAAGGCACCGACCGACATCTCGCCGAACGGGCAGTTCCTGTTCTATGAGTCCCAACGCGACTCGAAGTCGAGCCTCATGGTCCTCCCACTAACTGCCGACAAGCGTCCGTTTCCCCTGCTGAGTTCTGGTTTCAACGAAGCGCAGGCGCGAATGTCGCCGGACGGCCGGTGGATTTCCTACACGACGGATAAAGATGGCACGGATGAGGTGTACATCGTCGAGGCCGGCGCGGTTCTGCCCGCACCCGGCCAGTCTCTGGCGTCGGCGCGACCCGGCAGTTCAACGGCTGGCCGGCGCGTGTCTCCGAACGGCGGCGTTCAGGCGATGTGGCGCCTGGACGGCAAGCGCCAGGAGCTCTATTACCTGTCGGCGGAGCGCCGTCTGATGGCCGTCCCGTTTACGGACGCCGGGCCAGGTCTCCCTGCGGCACTGTTTGAGATAGGACTTGAAACGAGCCGCGCGACTCAAAAGTACGCGCCATCGCGAGACGGTCAGCGCTTTCTGATTCTGACGCCCGTCGAAGAAAGTTCGACGGCGACCATCGTGCTGAATTGGGTAGAAGCGCTGAAACGACCGAGATGATGGCTGACGCAGGAGGCAAATTGGTCCGCAATATACTCCCCATGGTGCGTCGCTCCTGGCAGTACCCCCTCGTCCTCTTTGTCGCTGCCGCGGTGTGGCTACCGTCGAGTGTCGTGCGGATCGCCGCGCAGACACGTGCGACGGCGACCGACGTGCCCGTGATTCCGCACGATGCCGTGCCGAACTTCTTCAAGAATCCGCCCGGCATTTACACCGGCGAGAACATGGGGATCGCGACCAACTCGAAGGGCAACATCTACATTTACCATCGCGCGAACGAGACGCGGCTGTTCGAGTACACGCCGCAGGGTGCGTTCGTGCGAGAGATCGGTCGCGGCAATTACGGATTCGCGTTCGCGCATTCTGTGCGCGTCGATGCTCAGGACAACATATGGGCCGTCGACGAAGGTACCGACACACTGGTGAAGTTCAGTCCGGCCGGTCAGATTCTGCTGACCATTGGCCGGCGTGAGGATCCGGTCGCGACGCTCTCGAACATGGCCGGTGCCGGCGTCTTTCACGGCCGCAACGAGAAGTACCGGTTCGGCCGGCCGACAGACATTGCGTTCGATCAGCAGGGCAACATCTTCGTGTCCGATGGATACTTCGACGCGCGCGTCGTGAAGTACGACAAGAACGGCCGGTTCGTAAAAGCTGTCGGTACTCGCGGCAGCGCGAACCTTCAGTTCAACACGCCGCACTCGATCGCCACGGATTTTCAGGGGAACGTGTACGTCGGCGATCGCGGCAACGCGCGCGTGCAGGTGCTCGACAACGATTTGAACTGGAAAGCGAACTTTTCAAATGTCGGCAATCCGTGGGCCGTTTGCGTATCCGGCGGGCCCGGACCGGCGAATCCCGGCAAGCAGTATCTCTACGTGTCCAACTCCTGGCCCGATAGCGCGCCCGCGGCCGCTGCCGAATTCACGGGCGAGGTCTACAAGCTGGACCTGGACGGCACGATCATCGGGAAGTTCGGCCGTGCCGGAAAAGCGGCAGGGGAGTTCGCGACGATTCACCAGATGGATTGCCGCGATCCGAATGTGATCTACACGGCGGAAATCAACGACTGGCGCTCGCAGAAGATTGTGCTGAAAGCGATCCCTCCTGCAGCCGGCGGATCCGCGACTGCAGGTGTGTCACTCTCTTCGTACGGCCGGGCTCAATCACGGCCTGCGGGGACAGGCCAAGGCCTGTCCCCTTCTCTGCCGACATCGGACGGGTCCAGCCTTGCCTTCGACGCCGTCGAGTTTCTGAAGATGCCCGCGGACATGTCGCTCGGCCCCATCGGCGGCGTCGGCGCGAATTCGAAGGGACAGATTTTCGTCTACACGCGCACGGGCCATCCGTACGCCACCCTTGGCGACAATCGCACTTTCTCTCACGGTGGATCGCGGCTCTTGCAGTTCGATCCTGTCGGTAAGTTCATGCGCGAACTGGGACAAGACGTGTACGGCTTCAATGCGGCGATCGGCTTGCGCATCGATCCGCAGGACCACGTCTGGACGATCGATCAGGCGGCGAATCAGATTGTGAAGTTCGATCCCGATGGGCGCATCGCGCTTGTGCTCGGCAGAAAGCCTGAAGCGATCAATGTGCGCCCTGCCGCGGCGCCTGGCGGCGGCGGAGCGGGCGGTGGCGCGGGAAACGCCGCACCGGCCGGCGCTCCTGCCGGACGCGGTCGCGGCGCCGGCACACCGGGATCAGCGTTCAGCCAGCCGTCGGACGTCGCGTGGGATCGCGCCGGCAACATTTACGTGGCCGACGGCCTCGGCGCCAATAATCGCATCGCCAAGTTCGACAAGGACGGCCGTTTTCTGGCGCACTGGGGATCAACAGGATCAGAGCCGGGCCAGTTCAACGGCGTCAAGGCGATTGCGATCGACGCCCAGGACAACGTCTACGTGGCCGACATGGGCAACAAGCGCATCCAGGTCTTCGACGCGGCCGGTGCATTCAAGACGCAATTCGGAAATATCGGAACGCCGCGTGCCTTGTGCGTCTCGCGCGGTTCGACACCGTATCTCTACATCGCCCATGCCGGGGACGATGACGGGATGGAAGATGCGGCGATCTACAAGGTACAGCTGGACGGCAAGGTGATCGGCAAGTTTGGATCGGCGGGCAAGCAGCTGAAGGAGTTCGGCGTCGTGAACTCGATCGACTGCCGGAATGAAAACGAACTGCTGATTGGTGAGATGACGAACTGGCGTGTGCAGAAGGTGGCCGTCAAGCGCTGATTCCGGCCACGGCCTCCGCCAGCCGTTCGATGTCGGCGATCTCGTTGTAGACCTGCGCGGAAATGCGCGCCCACAGGCCGCCGTGCCCGGCGTGCACCTGGACTTCGATTTGATGGTTGAACAGCAGGGCGTCGCGCACACGCGCGGCGTCGGTCGGCTGCGATCCGCAAGACGGCGGCATCGGCACGGTCGCCATGAAGCCGATGTCGGTTTCCTTGAAACCCAGCGTCGTGCCCCAGCGGTGCGCCAGCAGTTGCGCCCCGTGCCACGCCAGTTCGTGATTGTGCAACCACACGCGATCGCGTCCGAGCGCCTCCAGAAAGGCGAAGCCGGCCGGCGCGGCGATCCACGCGGACGCGTCGCGTGTGCCGACCCAGTCGAATTCGGCCGCGAAGCCCTGGTCCAGCCCCCACGAAATGACGGGCGGATGCAACCCCGCCTGCCGATCCGGCCGCGCCCAGAGGAACCCGCAACTTCGCGGTGCGCACGCCCACTTGTGCAGGTTCGCCGTGTACCAGTCGACGCCGAGTGACTGGAGATCGAGCGGCAGCACGCCAGGCGCATGCGCGCCATCGACGAGGATTGGCACGCCGTGGTGCCGGCACACCGCCGCGATCTCGGTCAATGGAAAAACCAGCGCCGTTTCGGACGTGATGTGGTCGATCACGGCAATGCGCGTTCGATTCGTGATGGCTGCCGCGACGGCCTCGACAAGCGCGTGCGGATCGAACCGCGGGTACGGCACGGTGACGAGGCGAACCGTCGCGCCACGTTCACGCGCGACAAACTGCGCGGTGCGAAGTGTAGCTCCGTAGCTGTGGTCCGTCAGCAGGATCTCGTCGCCCGGATTCAGCGCGATCGATCGCAGTACGGCATTCGATCCCGTGGTGGCGTTGTCGACAAAGACCATGTCGTCACCGCTGGCGCCGGCCGCCGCGGCGACCGCATGCGCGGCCGCTCGCACCCGCGACGGCCGGCCGATCGGCACGCCGACCAGGCCGGACTGTTCGCGCAACAGAAACTGGGACGGCGCGCGTTCCATTTCGTCGCGGATCGTCTGCTGCACCGCCAGCACCGCGCGCGGCGTGACGCCGACCGTGCCGTGATTGAGATACGTGATCGATGGATCCAGCGGCCATTCGGGCCGCATGGCGTGGCCAAACGTCATCGAAGCAAGACTAACCCAAGGAACGACGGGAACGACGGGAACGACGAACGACGGGAACGACGAGCAGCGAACGACCGGCACCATCGCACCAGTCTCGGGGCTATTATCAAGTTATGTCCCGATTCGCACCACTTGCGGTTGCGATGGCCATCGCGGTCGGGTGCACCGTCGCGCAGCCCGGGCGTGAACCGGCCGGACCAACCCTGACCGAGACCATCGAGGCACAAATTGCCAAAGACGACGCGATGCCCTGGGCTCAGCGGCGGCCATTGACGTGGGCAGACTTTCAGGGGAAGCCGCCTGCGGCGGCTGGCCCGGTCGCCGCCGAGACGGCGTACACGCTGGTTCAGGGCGCGCGGTGTACGGGATCGACGTTTGAATCCCGCGTCGTCGCGGCGTTTCGACCGAAGGACTCGTGGGTCCGTCCGGCGATGTTGCGGACCAGCGCCGACAGCGCGCGCGCGCTGCGCCACGAGCAGACACACTTTGATCTGACCGAGGTTCATGCCCGCCGCTTGCGCCGCTATTTTTCTGAACTGATGGCGCCGTGCCGGCTTGCGACGAACGATCTGGAGAGTTCAGCCGCGCGGATCGGCCGCGACGAAAAGGCCGCGCAGGCGCAGTACGACGCCGAAACCGATCACGGCCGATCGGCAACCCAACAGACGCGATGGGAGCGTGATGTCGCCGCACAGTTGGTCGCACTGGCGAAGTTCGCGCGGTAATTCGTTGCTCCGATCGTGATGCGCTACTAAGATCCGCCCATGCCGGCAACCCGCCGCGAGTTTCTCTCGCAAGCCGCCCTGTCCGCCGCAATGGCAGGCCTCGGCCCCGGCGTCGTCTCGCTGCTGGCTCAGGGAACGGACCAGACGTCCTCTCGCCCTTATCGTGATCTCGCGCTTCGGTGCGCGCAGTGGATCGACGCCAGCGCGCAGGACCTGGACGGCAACGGGATCGCTTGGCCCGCCGATCCGCTGAAGCCGGCGTCGATCGGCCTCGACTTCTACAACGGCATGCCGGGCATCGTCTATTTCTACGCGAATCTGTATCACGCGACGAACGACGTGCAATGGCGCAACAAGGGTCTGCGTGCCGGCGGCTATCTCATGCGGCAGAGCGGACTGCGAGGAACCGGCGCAGGCGCTCAACTCGATGCTGGGCTCTATACCGGCTTGGCGGGACTGGCGACCACGTTGGCGATCATCGATGACACGGAAGTGGGAGAGGGCGTGGCCGGCGGCGCGCGTGCCGCGACGCAGCAGATTCTCCGGCGCGCGAAAGCCGTGGGCGACGGCGTCGAGTGGTCGGACTCGAACGACATCATCAGCGGAACGGCCGGCATCGGACTGTTTCTGATCTCTGCGTTCACGCGCTGGCAGGATCCGTCGATGGCGGATGCCGCGATGCGCGCGGGTCGCCGCTTGCTCAAGACCGCACAGCCGGCCGAGGGCGGACTGATGTGGCTGCCGTCCGTGTCGCTGCAGCGTAACTATCCCAATTTTTCGCATGGCACAGCGGGCGTCGCGTATTTTCTCGCGACGCTCTATCAGCACACAAAGGAACGCGCGTTTCTGGACGGCGCGATCGCGGGCGCGAAATACCTCGACGCCGTGGCGACGCGGCGCAATGGCGCGCGCGCCATCTTCCATCAGAGCGCTGGCGGCGAGGACCGGTTCTATCTGAGTTGGTGTCACGGGCCCGTCGGCACGGCGCGACTGTTCCACCGGTTGCATCAGATCACGGCTGACGAGAAATGGCGCCAGTGGGTCGCGGAACTTACCGCGTGGGTCACCGCCAGCGGCGCGCCCGAACAACAGTCGGCCGGATACTGGAACAACATTTCCCAATGCTGCGGCAACGTCGGCATCGGTCAGTACTTCATCGATCTCGCACGTGCCGGCTCGCCCGCGCTCCCGCAGGCTCGCACCGCCGAGATGCGCGACCGCGTTGTGAAAGACACGATGTCACGCGCGACAGGCGATGCGCATGGGCTGCGGTGGATACAGGCAGAGAACCGCGTGTCCCCAGACAATCTGGTCGCTCAGACCGGATTCATGCAGGGCGCTGCCGGCGTCGGCACGTTCTTCCTCCAACTCGACGCCCTCTCCCGCGGCATCAAATGGCCAACGCCCTGGCCCGACACACCCTGGTAGATCGCAATATTTGACTTCACCTACACGGCGTAGTAGTACTTACACCTACGCTGTGTAGGAGGACGCCCGTGCCCCGACCGCCCGTCAGTGACGCCGAACTGGAAGTGCTGAAAGTGCTCTGGGCCGCGGGCCCAGCCACCGTCCGCGACGTGGCCGCCGCGCTTCGGCGCCAGCGCCGGCGGCTTGCGTACAACACGGTTCTGACGCTGTTATCGCGCCTGCGCGAAAAAGGCTACGTGGCGGCCGATCGCCGCGACACCGCCCACATGTTTCGTGCTCTCGTCACCCGTGACGAGTTGCTCGGCTCCTCGCTCGCGGCACTGGCCGATCGCATCTGCGACGGCACCGCCAGCCCATTGGTCCATGCGTTGGTGCGCGGTCAGCGCTTCTCGCCCGACGAGATCAAACATTTCCGAAAACTGCTCGACGATCTGACGCCCGAGGCCAAGGACTAACCCATGGCCTGGTGGATCTTCCAGAACGTCGTCATCACGACCGCGCTGGCTGCGGCGGTCGCGATAATCGGCCGATCTGGACGGATTGGACCCGTGGCGAAGCACGCACTGTGGGTGCTCGTCTTGCTGAAGTTCATCACGCCGCCGGTAGTGGTGTGGCCGTGGGCCGCGCCGGATCCGTTGGGCCTCGCGGCGATGAAGCCCGTTGTTGATGAATCAACGGCGCCGGCCACTGCGGGTACTCAAATCAACAGCCTCGATGTAAGCCTCGGCGGGGAGGCTGATGCGGGTTCGGGTGCGCCGGAAGAGCGGGTCGGCGGTCGTGGAGCCGCTGCCGCACTATCCGGCATTCCGCCGTGGTTCTGGATTGTCGGAATCTGGGCCGCCGGAAGTCTCTGTCTCCTGGGCGTCGAAGGTACGCGGCTCGCGCGATTGGCGCGACGGATCAAGTCGAGCCGTGGTGCCGAACCGGATCCGGCAATCACCGCTCGCGTCACGGCCCTGTCGGCGCGACTCGGCCTTCGTCCGCTGCCCGTCGTTGTGGTGCGGGGGACGGCATCGCCGGCGGTGTGGGGCTTCGGACGTCCGCTCCTCTTGTGGCCCGCCAGTTTGCCGGACGATGTGACCGACGCGTGCATGGATGGGCTCATCGTGCACGAACTCGCGCACGTCAAGCGCGGGGACCACCTTGTCGGCTGGATAGAACTCGCCGCCGGCATCGTCTGGTGGTGGAATCCGCTGTTCTGGTACGTCCGGTCGTCGTTGCGCGAGCAGGCCGAGTTGGCCTGCGACGCGTGGGTCATCTCGGCGTTGCCGAACGGCCGGCGCGCGTACGCCGAATCGCTGCTCACTCTGTCCGCTGCCGCGTTCGGCGGCGTGTCGTCCACGTCATCAATGGCGGTGGTGGGAATTCGCGCCACCAACCGTCGCGTACTTGAGAGGAGACTCGTCATGATCATGAGAGGCCGCGCGCCGCTTCGCCTGCCGTTTGTCGGTTTGTTCTGTCTTGCGATCGTCGCGATGGCGACACTGCCCGCCTGGGCGACGTCGCAGCAAGCGCCGCCACCGCCGCCCGTGCCGGTCGTGACGCAGACGCCGGCGCCCACAGTCGTTGTGACTCAGACGCCGCCGGCGCCACCGGCCGTTGTCGTTCAAAGGAGAACGTCGTCGACGCCGCCAACCGTTGTCGTGCAGACAACGCCGCCTGCACCGCGCACGGTGGACCGCCGAGTGTCCGTGCCGGTCGCCAGGAACCTGACCCGTCAGGCTCCGCCACCACCGCCCGCCGCGGTGAGATTGCAGTTGAACCCTCAGGGCCAACAAGGCCAACAAGGTCAACAAGGCCAACAGGGTCAGCGAGGCCCGCAGGGCCAACAAGGCCAGCAAGGCCAGCAGGGCCAGCAAGGCCAGCGCGCCGTGCATGCGGTGGAGATGCCACGATTCCATTTGGCGCAGGCGACCAACCTGACCGAAGACGGACAGAAGTTGATCCAGGGCTTTGAAGCGGACCGCGAAGCCATCCAGAAGGAAGTCGATCAGAAGATTCAAGCCAGGCGCGAAGCGGTCATCAAGGAGCTGGAGAAACTCCAGGACCAGTACGCAAAGGCAGGCAAACTGGACGAAGCGGTCGCCATCCGCGACTATCTGCGCGCGGGCGGACCGTCAGCGACGGGCAACCTTCTGATGAGAAGGATCGCTAGATAACCACATTTCTGAAAGCCAGGAGCCGCCGGCCGGTGAGGTCTGCGGTATCCGCTGGCCGTCTGGCGCTGGCACCGGATTTGCTCGATTAGGCGCATGCGGTTCCGGGCGCTGCTCGTGGCGTTTGCTGCGATTTCCGCGGTTGAGGGCATCGCCGCGATCGTGGCGCCGGGGCCATTTCTCCATGCCATTTGGCCTGCCCGACAGATGGCCGGCGCCGAACTCTTCGTCCGTGGCTGGGGCGCGTGTCTGCTGGCGCTCTCGGGCCTGGCCTGGACGCATCGTCACGCGCAGGACCCGTTTGTTCGCCGATCGATTTCGTTCGCGCTCTTCCTCTACTTCAGCATTGCCGCCGCTGTCTGGCTCGCCGATGCTCAAGCATCTGGCTGGACACTGCTGAGCGCCGGCCGGTTCGCCACGCTCTCCGCCTTCGCGGCGGCATTCGGTTATCTCCGCTTTTTCAGATCGGCTGCATTTCATCGAGTCGCGTGAGGCTGGCGCGCCGCCATGGATCCTCGTACCGCTAACATGCTGGCTGAGCGCGCACGAATGGGCGCGTCCGAGCGGGCGCGTCGAAAAGCCAGTCGATTTGTGGCGGCCGCGACGATGTGGGTGAAAGCACACAAGATCGCCGCATGGGCGGGATTGGTCGTGGCGATCATCGCCATATTTGGCGCCTACGACGTCGCGATCACGCAGCCCGAACTCCGCCGCGAAGAAGAGATGCTGCACGCGCGCAAGGTTGACCGCGTCAAAGCCGACGTGTCCACGCGTCAGGTTTCGCTGGAGCAGTGTCTGTCGACAACCAAGACCGAGTCCGAGGAGCGGTGGGCGCAGGCGTGCAAGGCGAGCCGTCAGCGTGCCGGATGTTCACTCACAGGGCCGGTGACGGAATCGCTCGATCGGCAGGAGAGTGCGGCGCGCAACGCGTGCCTGAAGGAATTCTCGCTGACGATGCAGGACAGGTGACGGCAGGTAACGACAGGTAACGACGGTCTGCGTTATTTCCCCTCGACTTTGGCCCAAGAATCTTTCAGCGTTACCGTCCGATTGAAGACGGGCGCGCCGGGTTTGGTGTCCGGATCGACGCAGAAATAGCCGAGGCGCTCGAATTGATAGCGGACGCCAGGCGCGGCCGCGGCCAGGGACGGCTCGAGCTTCGCGCCGTGCAGCACCTCCAGTGACGCTGGATTCAGCTGCGTCAGGAAATCCGCGTCGCCGGCGCCGGGGTTGTCAACCGTGAACAAGCGATCGTAGAGCCGCACCTCGGCGTCCACGGCGTGCGCGGCCGAGACCCAGTGCAGCGTCGCTTTGACTTTGCGGCCATCGGGTGCGTCGCCGCCGCGGGTGGCCGGGTCGTAGGTGCATCGGAGTTCGATCACCTCGCCGGCGTCATTCTTGACGACCGACTGACACGTAATCAGGTACGCGTTGCGCAACCGCACCTCGCGCCCAGGCGCGAGACGGAAGAACTTCTTTGGCGGATCCTCTTTGAAATCGTCCTGCTCGATGTAGAGCACCTTCGAGAACGGGACCTTGCGTGTACCGGCCGCCTCGTCTTCCGGATTGTTGACCACATCAACATGATCGACCTGGTCGGCGGGGTAGTTCTCGAGGACGATCTTGAGCGGCCGCAGCACGGCCATCGCGCGAGGTGCGCGTTTGTTCAGATCATCGCGCACGAAAAATTCGAGCAGGCCCACGTCCACGACGTTCTCGCGTTTGGCGACGCCGATCTCCTCGGCGAATCGCCGCATGGCTTCCGGTGTGAAGCCGCGCCGGCGAATGCCGCAAATTGTCGGCATGCGCGGGTCATCCCAGCCGCTGACGCGTTTCTCGTTCACCAGCTGCAGCAGCTTGCGCTTGCTCATCACCGTGTAGGTGAGATTCAGGCGCGCGAACTCGATCTGTTGCGGCTTGCCCGGCAGCGGCAGATTATTGACGAGCCAGTCATAGAGCGGCCGATGGTCCTCGAACTCGAGCGTGCAAATGGAATGCGTGATGCGCTCGATCGCGTCCGAAATCGGATGCGCATAGTCGTACATGGGATAGATGCACCAGGTGTCGCCCGTCCGGTGATGATGCGCACGGCGGATCCGATACAGGATCGGATCGCGCATATTGATGTTGGGCGACGCCATGTCGATCTTCGCGCGGAGTACCTTCGCACCGTCCGCAAACTCGCCCGCGCGCATACTCCGGAACAACGCGAGATTCTCGCCGGCGGCGCGGTCTCGATTCGGGCTGTTCATGCCCGGCTCCTTCAGCGTGCCGCGCGACGTGCGAATCTCTTCGCCGGTCTGATCATCGACGTACGCCAGGCCCTTGTTGATGAGCATCTCGGCGCATTCGTACAACTTCTCGAAATAGTCCGAGGCGTAGAGCGGCTTGTCGTGCCATGTGAAGCCAAGCCACTTCACATCCTCCTGAATCGAATCGACGTACTCCGTGTCTTCCGTGACCGGGTTGGTATCGTCAAACCGCAGATTGCACGTGCCGCCAAATTCATTGGCGACGCCAAAATTCAGACAGATCGACTTCGCGTGGCCGATGTGCAGATAGCCGTTGGGCTCGGGCGGAAATCGCGTGGCCACACGGCCCCCATGCTTGCCGCTGGCGTTGTCGGCCTTGACAATCTCGCGAATGAAATCCTGACGTTCGGTGACGGACGACTCTGACATCCCAAATATTCTACTGGCGATTGTCAGTTCACACGGAGGCACGGAGAAACGCGGAGGCACGGGGTAATTCTTGGGAGTGACCGCGTGACAAGAGTCTTCCCCCAAAAATCCGTGTCTCCGTCGTCCTCCGTGTCTCCGTGTGGACTGACAATCGGCAGCGTATGATCCGCATAATGCCATCGCTCAAGTGGCTCGCGATCGCCGGCGTCGTGCTCGCCGCGGCCGGCCTCCGCGCGCAGGTGACCGTCACCGGCCAGAAACTGACGCCCCAGGCGGTGGCCGAGCGCCGGGCGGATCTGCAAAAGGTCCTGGACGCCTACATCGCCGGCGACCACGCCGTCGTCGGTCGCGAGATCCCTCGCCGCTTCGATTCGGTTACACGATCCGCACTGACCAGTCTGCTCGGCGATAGCCACACGCCATGGCAGCCGGCGCGGGCCGCCTTCGCCCTTGAAGTGGCGGTTTCCTCCTATCGTGCCAACTCGATGGGCGATGCACAGATCTTCGCGCGCATCGCGTTGTCCACGACCATCGCTCGCCCCCAGGCCATTGGCGCCAATGCGATCGAGGACCGTTTCGAGGTACTCGTGCATCAGATCGTGTTGGCGTTGATGCAGGGATGGGGCAACTGGGTGTCACACCACGAGACGATTACGACCATCGCGCCCCGCGCCGTGAGAATGGCGCAAATTGAGCCGCCGGTCCGCAACCGCTTCGCGCTCGCACGCGCGATCGACGCGTCGATGCAATGCTGCCGCGCCCGCATGTCGCAGGTCAGCACACTCATCGTGTTTTCAGACAACGCTCGGCCGAAGCCGCCCGTGCCAGGACCGGAGGATGCCCTCGCGCTCTTTGAGGCCGCGGCCGAAGATCCTGCGCTTCGGGCCGACGCGCAGGTTCGCGCTGCGTATCTCGAGCACAGTCTCGGCCGGTCGGCGCAGGCGGTGGCCAGGCTCGACCGATCGTTGCCTATCGACGATGGAACGCTGGCATACGGCGCCGCCATCATTCGCGCCGGCGCGTTCGATGAGCTCGGTCAGCCGGACGCTGCGGCCACCGCCTACGCCGCGGCACAGAAACGGGCGCCCGACGCGCAGATTCCGGCCATCGGCCGCGCCGCCGCGCTCCAACGCGCCGGCCGCACGGACGAAGCCGTCGCCGAGGCCGTGGGCGCCAGGCGGCTGCCGCAGAACGGCTTCGATCCCTGGCCCGTTTTCCTGCGTGCCGATGCGCGCTTCATCGACCAGTGGGTTCGCGACCTGAGGTTGCTCCTGAAATGAAACACCCCCTCCTGGTCGTGTTCGTCATCGCCTCGGGTCTGACGACGTTCGCTCAACAGCAGCCGACGTTTCGCACGCGCACCGATGTCGTGGCGATCGATGTCGCGGTGATGAACGGGAAGAAACCGGTCACGACGCTGACGAAAGACGATTTCCGTCTCACGGACGATGGCGTGGCGCAAGCGCTATTGGATGTCGGCCGCGAACAGATGCCGCTCGATGTGACGCTGACGATCGACGTCAGCGGCAGCGTGACGCCGGAAAAGCGCGCAGCCATCGAGCGTGCGGTCCGACAGGTCAGCGAGACCTTGCACCCCGATGACCGCTGCAGCGTGGTGTCATTCGGCGCGCACATTGTCGAGGAATCGGTGATGAACCGTCCGCCAGTCCGCCTCAGCCTGTCGAACCGCGGGGCAGGCGGCACGTCGTTTCTTGACGCGTTGCTGCTGTCACTCGTGACTGCGCCGTCGATCGGCCGGCGTCAACTGAATCTCTTTCTCACGGACGGCATCGACACGACCTCGTTTTTCACCATCGCCCGCGTGCGCGACACCCTGCAGTTTGCCAACGGGCAGACATCCATCATTCTCGTCCGCGGCGGTCGCGGCTCAAGCCTCGGTGACGGCCCGGTGATGGATCTGCTGAAGACCGTGACCGCCTCGGGCGGCGGACAGATTGTCGAGCTGGACAAAGACGATCAGTTGAAAGACAAATTCCTCGCAACACTGGACGAGTTCCGGACGAGTTATCTGTTGCGATATGCGCCAACCGGTGTGCCGCGACCGGGCTGGCACCCCGTGGTCGTGACGGTGGCGAAAGGCAAGCCCACGATCAGGGCGCGCCAGGGTTACTGGTCCAGCGGACCGGGCTGAGACCCGAACCGTCGCCGCTGCGTGGTGAATCCTGACGCCGTTCGCTATGCTGCATGAATGCCTGAGCCGACACAAAGTTACGCCAATCACACACAGCGCCAGCCGATCTACCTCGCGGTTTATGCGGTGTTCCTTGCCGACCTCGTTTGGGCCGTCCGGGCCGCCATTCAGGCGCCCAGCGCCACCACCGTCCTGGGCGTGCTCACCGCGACGGCGTTGATCGTGCTCGCCTTCTATGCACGCATCTTTGCGCTGACCGTACAGGACCGTTTGATCCGTCTCGAGATGCGGTTGCGTCTCCGGGAACTGTTGCCCGCGTCGCTCCACTCCCGGATCGGCGAGTTCAGCAAGGGCCAGCTCGTCGCCATGCGGTTCGCGGGTGATGCCGAACTGCCCGCTATCGCCGAGAAAGTCCTGCGCGACAAGATCCAGGACCGCAAGGCCATCAAGCAGATGATCAAGGACTGGCAGCCGGATTTCCTGCGAGTCTGACGCCGGGCTCTGCCGTATGCTCTAGGCGTGCGCTACATTCCTGCTCTCCTGATCGGGGTTTTCGTTGCTGCCGTCGCGCTGCCAGCGCAGCCAAAGACCGTCGCGCTGCGATTTAGCGTCGTCGTCACAGGTCTCGGCCAAACCCTGAAAGACGGTGTCGTCGTCGTCGAAGGCGATCGCATCAAGAGTGTCGGTACCGGCGATCGCGCGGTGCCCGCCGGCGCCACGGTGATCGACTTACGGCCGCTCACGGCGATTCCTGGCCTCATCGATGCGCACACGCACATGACGTATTTCTGGGACCCGGCGTCGGGGACGAAGCCGCTGGCCCAGCCGCGCCGCACACCCGCCGAAACGGCCACGCTGGCCGAGGCCAATGCGATGCGCACGTTGCGCGCCGGTTTCACGACGGTTCGTGATCTGGGCGCCTCGGGTGGCGCGGACTACCTGATGCGCGATCGGTTTGCCGCCGGCGTCTTCGTCGATGGCCCTTCGTCTCGGCCGGCGATTGGCCCGCGCATGTTTGTCGCCGGTGCGGGCATCTCCGCGGCGCGCGGTGGAGGACCGGCGGTGGATGCGATTCCCGCCCTGGTCGATCAACGCGTGAAAGCCGGATCCGACTGGATCAAGGTGTACGGATCGCGCGGCAGCTTCCAGAGCGTCGAGACGACGCAGACATTGACGTACGAGCAGATGAAGGCGATTGTCGATGCGGCGCACGCGGCCGGCAAGCCCGTCGCCATTCACTCGTACGGCGCCTCCGGCGTCAAAGACGCCGTTCGCGCCGGTGCTGACTCCATCGAACACGGCATCGAGGTGGACGATGAGACGTTTGCGATGATGAAGAAGCAGGGCACGGTGTGGGTGCCCACGATCGATCACAACCGCTACTACGTCGATGCGAAAGACGAGTATGGGTTCGCCGACGATACGATTCCGCCGCTCAAGGAATACATCCAGAAGAATTTCGAAGCGACGCAGCGAGCGTTCAAGATGGGCGTGATACTCGCGCTCGGATCCGACGCTGTGTATTCAGGCTTCGGCCAGAACGCCGGCGAGCTCGGCTGGTTCGTCAAGGCCGGCATGACGCCTGCCCAGGCGCTGGCGACGGCGACGACAATCCCGGCGAAGATGCTGGGTCATGCCAAAGACCTGGGCGCCATCGCTCCCGGCTATTTCGCCGACATCGTGGGCGCGGACGGCGACCCGCTCAAGGACATCAACGTCGTGATGAAGAATGTCAGGACGGTGATCAAGGGCGGGGTGATCGTGGTGAACGACACAAGGAAGTGAAGGGAGTCAAGGACGTGAAGAAGTACGCTGCATCACTGACGCGAGTTAAGATTTTGGCGCTCTTCACTTCCTTTACTTTCTTCACGTCCTTCCTGCTGTTGACCTCGCCCGTATCTGCGTGGGCCCAATCGCTTGAAGAGAGCATCGCCTCCGGCGCCAATTTTGATAAAGCCGATTTTCGATTCTGGCTCCCCAAGGACTCCGGTCCGGTACGAGCCGTTGTTGTCCTCGTGCCGGGATCCAACGGCGACGGGCGCCCGATGGCCGATGAGCCGTTTTGGCAGGAGTTTGCGACGAAGCAAAGAGTCGCGCTGCTGGCGTGCCGGTTCACGGACAAGGCGCACGATCAGTCGTTCATCGAAGACTATGTGAACGTCTCGCAGGGCAGCGGGCAGGCGCTGCTGGATGTGCTGGGCAAGTTCGCCGCGCGCACGAACCACCCGGAAGTTGCCAGCGCGAAGTTGCTGATGTGGGGCATGTCGGCCGGCGGGCAGTTCAATTACGAGTTCACGGCCTGGAAGCCGGAACGGGTCGCGGCGTTCATCGTCAACAAGGGCGGCATTTATTACAGCGCGCTGGTGTCGAAGGCCGCGCGCGCGGTGCCGGGCCTGCTGTTTGTCGGAGGTACCGATCTTCAATCGCGCATCGACACGATCACCGGGATCTTTGCGGTGAATCGCCGCGGCGGCGCGGTGTGGGCACTGGTGGTCGAGCCGGGCCTGGCGCACGTCGTCGGCCACTCGAAAGATCTCGGCGCGTTGTTCTTTGAAGACGTGCTGGATACGCCCGCGCCAACCGCCGGTTTTATGGGCGACCTGAAAACGTTTGCGACCCAGGCCGCGTCTGGTCCCGGCACGCCGAGCATTCCCAATGCCTGGTTGCGCAGCGAGCGTGTCGCCAGCGCCTGGAAGGCGGTCGTTGGCGGCACCGGCGGCGGCGATCGCTAGTCGAGAGTCATTTCACGTCAAACCGGACGTCCCTGCGTATCGTTGTCGTCCCGAGCGTCGCTTCGAACGTCAGCAGATGCGGGCCGGGAGAGAGCTTCGACATCGGAATCTGATAAGTCACGTCAGCGCTTCTCAGGGATAGGTTGGCGAACTTGTCACTGGGCTGGGCTCCCGATGCGCTGACACCGGACAAGGGCACACCTCCCGACCTGCCAGGTCGAGTGCTAACCGGCGTCGTTGCGGTGTCGGCGATCTGCTGGCCCGCCGTCGCGAACTGATCGACGCCTATCGTATTCATCTCGTCGACCTTCAGTTGATCCTGTCCATCGCGCACGCGAATGGCGAGTTGCACCTTCTCGACGGTTTTTTGTCCGCTCTGATACAGACGCATGAACGCGGTGACTCTGTCGGTGGTCGCGAATTCACGTTCGGCCGTCGGCACCAGCGGCAGCAGCGGCGTGAACAGACCGCTCGGCGCTGAAACGCGGCTCGGCGCGGCGCTCAGGACGGCTGGTGAACCCGAGAACGGAATATTCGAATAGTCCGGAACAATCACGTCCACAAAGACGCTGCCGTCTTTGCCGGCCGATGAACTGTGTGCGGCGAGGCGGAGTTGATAACGGCCCGCGGCTAAATCGATGCGCGACAGCACTTCGTATGCGGCCTCGCCGTCAGCGCCCTTGCGAATCTGCACCTTCGCCGTGTGACGTTGCGTGCCACGCGCGTCGCCTTCGGGCGTGAACGCGCTGGTCAACAACTCGGTCGTCTCCGTCACGCGTCCGTTTGCGGCCGAGGCCGGCACAGGCTGGCGCACGCCCAGGACGACAGTCACCGTCGACAAGCGCTGGCCCGGCACGGCGAACGCGGCGACTGAGGCTTTGAGTGGCATGCCGGCCAGCGGCAGAATGCCGCTCATCGACTTGGCCAGCGCGGCCGCTTCCGGTGTCATCGCGGCCAGCTTCTTGTTTGGCTTCTCAGGTTCCGGCGCGTAGTAACCGCTGCGCGTGCGAACGTCGACATCAGGACGATTCACTTTGACGCTGAGCTTCCGTAGCGTGCCATCGTCCTTGGGATTCGAGGGTTCAAAGGCGATCAGGTAGTACGATTTGTTCTCTTCAAAGATCTCGCCAATTTCCGGACCGAACTCATTCGTGTTCATCACGGCGCGGCCGCCGGTATTGGCGGCGGTGGCCATCAGGTAGTCCTGCATCAGCGTGGTATTGAAGATCGCCGCCGTTTCACCCACGCGCATCGTCAGATAGTTGCGAATGCCGCCGAGACCTGTCGGATCAATTGGATAGACCGTCACGTTCGCGCGCTGGGCTTTCCGAAAGACCTCGTCCGTTTTGTGATTGAGGTCAATAACCCAGTCCTTTGCGAACTTGCAGGGCGGTGGGGATCCCAGTGGTGTATTGGGTTCGCCTCTGGCTGGCTCGCACGGACCAACCGGCACTCCGGGACTCACCCAGAACAGTGCTTTGCGACGGTTGGGTACGGCGGCCAGATAGTCCGCGAGATTGTCCAAAGTGCGGACCGAAGACTGGTAGAACCATAGGTCGGTGTCGACCGGGGCGGGGCACGGCGGAGTCGTGCACGGAGGGGAGTCGCTTCCGAATCGGTAGCCAGTCAGCCCCGGATTGAACTTGTCGAGGGCCGCCAGCAGCTTCGTCTTGTCCTTGGTGAAGTCCTGCGTCTTGCGGTTGTCGCCGGTGAACACAATGGCCGTGAGATCGTCAGGGCCGAGTTTGTCGATGATGTTCTTCGCGATCTCCTTCGATGCTCTGATGCTGAACGGATCCTGCGGAATCATCGCGTCGTCCATGACAATGGCGAAGAGCCGGCTCTCGGCCTTCAGATCATTCGTCGTCACGTCCGCCGGCACATCACGCATCCAACCCGTAGCCGGCGGTGGCGTATCGTCCACATCAAACGTCGAGAAGCCGACGATCTTCTGCGGCTTGCCGTCTTCGAGGATCGTGAAATCGGTTTCAGTCAGACCGCGTACCGGCTGGCGCTGCTTATCGAAAACCGAGACGTCTAGTTGCACGATCTCGACCTTAGACCTAAACGTAGGAGCGGTCTGCTGGGCCACGAGCAAGGACGTGAAGATCGTGAAGGACGTGAAGATCGTGAAGGACATGAAGAGCGTCGAGAGCACCACGCTGCGATGGCGCCAAGGCGCGCGCGACCCGCGTGATGTCTTCACGTCCTTGACTCCCTTCACGTCCTGCATAAGCCTGTCCGGTCAGTCTACTTCGCGGAACTGTCCTCGATCCGGCCCAAAATCCCCGACACCCCGTACTCCCGGGAGGCCGAATTTCACAGGCTTTGCGGCCGAAATCGTGGGATTGTATTGGTACCGGCATTGCAATTAATCAGGACGCGCCGTTCCTTGTAGGAGTGACTACCGTGACCAGCAAACGCCTCCTCATCGTTGCGTTCACCCTCTTCGCGATCTCGTCCACCGGCCTGTTGGCCTCGACCTCGACTTCAACCTCAACCTCGCCTTCGACCGTGATGTCCAACGCCAGGTCCAGCCAGGCCCGGCCCGTGATTGGTCGCGTCGCCGTCGGCGGCCCCGTGAGTTATCAGGTTGGGTGGGGATTCTGGGGTGGGTACGGGCCTTATTACGGTGGTTGGTGGGGGCCATGGGGCGGTCCCTGGGGTGGTCCGTGGGGCCCGTACGGCTATTACGGCTACTACTACTACGGTGGATCGATGCAGATCCAGGTCAAGCCCAAAGAAACCGAAGTCTACGTGGACGGCTACCGAGCGGGCGTGGTCAACGATTACGACAGTTGGTACCAGAGCCTGAACCTGGAGCCGGGAGGACACGAAATCGTCCTCTATCTCGAGGGATATCGCACGCAACGCCACCAGGTGTTTTTCACCCAAGGCAGTTCGCAGCACATCAAAGGCACGATGGAGAAGTTGGCGCCCGGCGAAACCTCCGGACCGCGTCCGCAACCGTCGCCGCGAACATCTTCGAGCAATGACCAGCGGCCGCGTGGGCCCCGCGGACCTCGACCCGACCGCCCGCAACCCGATCAGTCCGTTCAAGTGGCTCAGTCCGATCCATCCGCCGCCCCGCAGGCCGGGCGGTTTGGGACGCTCTCTATTAAGGTGCAACCGGCGGACGCGACCATCCTCGTCGACAACCACTCCTGGCAGACGGTCGGGAGCGACCAGCGAATGTCGATCCAGCTCGCCCCGGGCCGCCACCATGTCGAGGTCTCAAAGGATGGATTCACCTCTTACGTCGAGGACATCCTTATCCGTGCGGATGCGACAATGACGCTGAATGTGGGGTTGACTAAGAAGTAAGTCAAAAGTCAAAAGTCAGAAGTTGGCGGCCCGGGTGAAAAGCCTTTGTTCGCAATGTCTTAGCCAGTTAGGCGATGGGCCGAACTTCTGACTTCTTACTTCTGACTTCTGACTTTCCTCCGGCCTTCCCTGAGTACGCTATACTAAAACCTCAACCTAACTCGCGTCTCGCCCCACTGGACCTCCTAGCGGCGCCTCCCGAGCAAACGATCTAAGGACCCCTTGCCGTTCGACAGCCTCAACCTTCACCCGTCTTTGCTTCGATCGATCAAGGAGCTGGGCTATGCCCGCCCGACGCCGATCCAGGCCGAGTCCATCCCGCCGGCGCTGTTGGGCCGTGACGTGCTGGCCTGCGCCATGACGGGGAGCGGCAAGACCGCCGCGTTCCTCCTGCCGATTCTGCAGAAGCTGATCGACACGCCGCGCGGCGCCACGCGCGCGCTCGTGCTGACGCCCACGCGCGAACTGGCCGCACAGATCCTCGAAAGCGTGAACGAACTCGCGCCGCACACGCCCGTCACGGCCGCGTCGGTATTTGGCGGCGTCGGCATGGGTCCGCAGGAACACGCGCTGCGCAGCGGTGCCGACGTGATCATCGCGACGCCGGGACGACTCATGGATCACATGCGTCACCCGTACGCGAAGTTCAATCAGCTGCAATTCCTCGTGCTGGACGAAGCGGATCGCATGCTCGACATGGGATTCCTGCCGGAAATTAGGCGCATCCTGCGTCAGCTGCCGACGAAGCGCCAGACGTTCTTTTTCAGTGCGACGATGCCGCCGGAGATTGCCAGGTTGGCGCGCGAGATGTGCCACGATCCCGTGCAGATTCAGCTCGAGCGCAAATCAGCGCCCGCGACGGGCATCACGCAAGCTGTGTATCCCGTGCCGCAGGAGCTCAAGTCCGCGTTGCTGGCGGAGCTTCTGAAGCGCGGCGACATGCGCGATACGCTGGTGTTCACGCGGACCAAGCATCGCGCGAACCGGCTGCACGAGTATCTGCTGCGTCATAAGGTGTCGGTGGAGCGCATTCACGGCAACCGATCGCAGGCGCAGCGCACGGCCGCGCTCGAAGGCTTCAAGAACGGCCGGCATCAGGTGCTGGTGGCGACGGACATTGCGTCGCGCGGCATCGACGTCGACACGCTCGGCCACGTCGTGAACTTCGACGTACCGCTTGTGCCGGACGATTACATTCATCGCGTGGGCCGCACTGCGCGCGCCGGCGCCACTGGACACGCGTTCACGTTCGTCTCGCCCGAGGAGGAGTCCACGCTCAAGCCGATTGAGCGCGCCATTGGCCGGACGCTCCCGCGCGTGACCGTTCCTGATTTCAATTACGCCGCGCGACCGGAAGCGCGGTTCGAGATTCCGATCGGCGATCGCATTCGTGCGATTCGCACTCGGAAAGCCGAAGAACGCGCGCGGGCGGATCGAAACCGCCAGCGTCGTTCGGCCGGGCCCCATGCGGGGCACGGCGGTGGTAACACGGGCGGGTCCGACCGTGGTGGCACCAGGAGTTTCGGGCCCAGAGGTCGGCGTTAGCCGGCCGTGTAAGAAACGAGGTAGGCGCTAGCGCGTTTATTTCGCACAAGGCCGGCGATAGCCGCTGGTCATTAACGATCGACTATCGACAATGGAGCGACCGATGAAGGGTACAGTAAAGCGACTCGTGAGCGACAAGGGTTTCGGGTTCATCGCGGCGGAGGACGGGAACGAATATTTCTTCCACCAGTCCGCGTGCACCGGGGCGTCATTCCAGGACCTGCGCGAAGGTCAGGCCGTGACGTTTGATTCGGGGCAGGGACCCAAGGGACCGCGCGGCGAGAACGTCCGCCTCGCGTAGTCTTCGACCGACATACAGTGGGCGGCGGGCTTCGGCTCGCCGCCTTTCTGTTTTTTACTCTGGGGACTTCGTCCCCAGACCCCTTACTCGCTCCCTCGTGCGACTCGCCTCTCCGGTAGTGCACTTAGGCAAGTCGCACTCCGTTCGCGAGGCTCGCTCGCTGGCCGCGAGCTCGCACTTGTTTTACCCGGGGGCTTCGCCCCGCTGACCCCCCGACTCGCTCACTCCTGTCACCACTTCAGCCCCATCGCCTTCGTCTGAAATTCCACCAGCGGCGCCGTGCGTTCGCAGGCTTCCGTGAATGCATCAATGAATCCCGGCGCGACCACCTCGGCGTCTGTGAACGGCGTCATCGCAAAAAGGTTCTGACGCTTGAGATCTTCGATGTGTTCGTGCGCCGCAGAAAAACCCGCGGGCGCGCGTTTGAGTTGATCGCCGCGGACTTCAACGCGCGCACGGACCTTCGCCCACTCGCGAGGTGACTCGACGATGCGCTGGCGAATCTTCGTCAGCTGCGGCATGTTCAGGTGATACACGCCACCGCCGCCGAAATTGTCGCCGGGACCGAGATGCGTGAAGAACGCGGGCACGCCTTCAACCTTCCGGCGCGCTTCGTGCGCAAAGCGCGCGGCGGTCCACGTCTTGTACGGCGACTTGTCCGCGGCAAATCGCGTATCGCGGTAGATGCGGAACATCGACCCGCCCATGCGCCGCTTGTCGGCGACGAAGGCGCGGCTGATTGTATGCAGGCGCGGCGCAAAGTCGGCGATGAACTGCAACATCGGGCCCTCGACGTGCTCGAGGTAGCGCGCCTTGTTGGCCGCGAACCACTCGCGATCGTTGTGACGCTTCAAGTCCCGGAAAAACGCGAAGAACTCCGGCGTGAAATGCGCGACCTTGGCCACGCCGGCCACTATGAATCCGAATGCGCCGCCGGATCAAGCCGGGCCGGGCCGGCTATTTCCCTTCAACGTGAGGGCGCGACACAATGCAGGTCGCCATGGTCGGACCTCTCGCCACAGTGCTCGTCCTGTTGATGACCTGCCAGTCGCCGCAGGCGGACCGGTCGCGCGCCGAGCAGTTGGCTCGATCGGGAAAGGTCATCGAAGCGCTGGCCATTTTCGAACAGATCGTGACGCAGAATCCGGCAGACCTCGAGGTCCGCATGTGGATCGCGAGGCTCCAACTCCGCCTCGGACGAATCGAGGATGCGGAGGCTGGTTTCCGCGCCGTCCTGCTTCAGAAGCCCTCCGATATCGACGCGCGCATCGGGCTGGGCGCAGCACTCACCAGAAAGGACCTCTGGCGGGAGGCACTGACGGTCCTCCTCGAGGCAGAGCAAGAAGCCGGCGAAAACGCCGAGCTGTTCGCCGCCCTGGCGCGGGCCTATCGGCGAGCGGGCGACGACCGACGCGCTCTCGAGTACTTCAAACGCGCGCTCGCCATCGCCCCGCATGATCTGGATCTGGTCGCAGGATATGAAGCGACGGCCCGAGCGTATAACCATTCGATCGAAGTCGCGGGATTCGGCGAGGGCGGTGCGAGTGACGCACGAGACATTTCGCTGACGGGATCCTTTCGCGTGCTGCCCCGGCTGCGGCTCGATGGCATCGCCCGCGCGCAGAACCGGAACGGAACATCGGACGCCCAGTTCGGCGGCGGCGGCATCTGGCGACTCAATCGCTCGACCAACTTGGAGTTTCGCATCGGCGGCGGCGTCGATAACACCTCGCTGGCGAACGGAGACGTGACGGCAGAGGCAAGGCATTATCGCGGACCATTCGAGATTGGTGGCATCTACCGCTATCTCTCATTCACCGACGTCGATGTCAATTCATTCTCACCGGTCCTGGCGTGGGATGCCGGAACCCGCTGGCGTCTGGCTGCGCGCTACACGTACTCTCGTTCGTCCTTTCAAACCACCGGCGAGACATCTGGCGATCACTCGGCGCTGCTGCGCGAGACCTTTCGCGCATCGCACCGATTGGACGCGACCTTTACATACGCGTACGGCATTGAAAGCTTTGAAGATCTTACGGCCGACCGGCTGGCGAACCTCGGCGCGCACACCGTCGCCGCCTCGCTTCGCCTGCGGACGCCATCGCTCACGACCGTTGCCGGCACATGGGAGCACCAGTGGCGGTCGAACGACACGAGGGTCGATCGGGTGACTGTGTTGTTCGTGCAGAGGTTTGAGTGAGCGAGTTGCTGATCACATTTGGACGCCTCGCGCCCATCCTGATGTGGGCCGGCGTGGTGCTTGCCCTCACGATGATCGCGGTCGTCGTCGTCGAGCGAGTGGAATTTGGCGTGCGGCAGGCGCTCGACCGCCGCCTCGCCGACCGGTACCGCCCGATCGTGCAACGTGCGATGGCGGGTGACGATGGCGCACGAGAGGCGCTCCGGAGCGTGCCGGCCAGGCATCGCGTCGCTGTGGCGTGGCTGGTGATGGAGCCGCTTATCGACGACCGGGATCAGGCGCGCATCGTTCAGGCCCGTGCGATCGTGCGGGCGATTTCGGTCTTTCCGATCGCTGACCGGTATCTGCGGAGCCGCTTGTGGTGGCGCCGCGCCCGCGCCCTCCGGGCCCTCGGCCTCATCCAGGCGACGGACCACACGCCGCAACTCGTGGCTGCGCTCGACGACCCGCACCCGGATGTCAGGGCCGCGGCGCTCGACGGACTGACCGACATGCAGGATCTGGCGGCCCTCGAGGCCATCGTCGTGCGGCTGCATGACACGTCACTGCATCGCGGCCGGCGCGGTGCGGCGCTCAAGAAATTCGGGACCGACTGCGAACCGTTTCTGCTGGAGTTGGCCGCGGTTGATCCGGAGAACCGCCTGAACTACATCTACGCCCTCGCGATCTGCGGAACGGCCCTGTCGCGGCCGGTCTTGTGCCGCTGGACCGAGGACGCCCGCGCCGAGGTTCGCGCCACGGCATTTGAGGCACTCGCCTATGTGGGTCTCGATGACGAGGCTGCGCGCGTCGCGATTGGCGGGCTCGAGAGCGACGATCCGCAGGTTCGGGCAATGGCCGCCTATGCGCTGAAGGGCTGGCGGGGACCTGGCCACGCGGCCGCGCGTCTCGCGGCGCATCTTGACGATACGTGGGCGGTCGCGGTGCGTGCCGCGCGATCACTGCAGTCGATGGGACCTGACGGATCCGCCCAGTTACAGGCCTACGCCCCGCACCCGGACATGGGAGGCCTGCTCGCGCGTCAGATGTTGTGGAAGCCTGGCGGGCAGCCCTCATGACGTTTGTGGGCCAGGCGCTCGTCGCCATCTCGGTTTCGATCACCGCCTACTTCGTGCTCTGGAACGTCTCGCAGATCGTTATGAGCCCGCTGGCGATCCGCACACTGTGGCGTCATCGACTGCGCGCCACCCGGCGCGCCCGTAAACTTGCCGGCGGCGTCGCAGCTCCGCGGTTCGTTTCGATCGTGGCGCCGGCGTACAACGAGGAATTCACGATCGTCGAGAGCGTCCGAGCCTTGCTCGCCGTCGACTACCAGCCGCGCGAGATTGTGATCGTCAACGACGGATCCACGGACCGAACCCTGGCGCTGCTGCAGGAAACGTTTCAGCTCGTGCCGGCGCCGCTGGCGTTCGATCAGCCGCTGTCCTCCAAGCCGGTTCGCGGCGCGTATCGGTCTGTCAGTGAGCCCGATCTCGTGGTCGTTGACAAGCACAACGGCGGGAGCAAGGGGGACGCGGTGAACGCCGGCATCAACGCCGCGTCTGGCGTGCTCGTGCTCGTGATCGATGCCGATACCGTGCTCGAAGCCGATGCGCTCAGTCGGGCGGTGGTGCCGTTCCTCGAGGACCCGTCGATGGTGGCGGTTGGAGGCAATGTTGGCATCGCGAACGGCTGTCGCATCGAGCACGGCCGCGTGACGGACGTCGCGTTGCCGCGCAGCTGGCTCGCGCGGTTTCAGATCATCGAGTACATGCGCGCGTTCCTCCTGTTCAGGCTCGCGTGCGCCTCGCAAAACGCCGTCGTCCTCATCTCGGGAGCGTTCGGGTTGTTCCGTCGCGATGCGCTGATTGCGGTCGGCGGCTTCGATCCGACCGCGATCGGTGAAGACTTCGATCTCACGATTCGACTGCAGCGGCACTTTCGCGGGCGCGGCGAGCCGGTCAGGATTGCGTTCGACCCCAACCCGCTCTGCTGGACCCAGGCGCCTGAAGACTGGCGGTCGCTGAGGTCACAACGCTATCGGTGGCGGCGCGGACTCCTTCAAACGCTCTGGCGCTGTCGCCGGATGATCGGCAATCCGCGGTTCGGGATGGTCGGGCTCTTTCCGCTGCCGTACATTGCCTTCTTCGAGGGATTTGGACCGCTGCTCGAAGTCGGCGGCTATGTAGTCACGATCGCAGCGGTTGCGCTCGGTTACCTCAACTGGAAGTACTTCGGCATGATGGTCGCGGTGTCGGTCTTGTTCGGCGTCGCGGTCACGTTGCTCGCCGTCCTGCTGAATGACGTGACGTCACGGCGGTACATGCGAGGTCCCGATTTGGCACTTCTGATCGCCGTCGCCATTGTCGAAAGCTTTGGCTATCGCCAGATCAACTCGGTCTGGGGATGCATCGGGACCGTACAGTCGATGATGGGCAAGGCCGGCTGGGGCAGCATGAAACGCCAGGCGTTCCGTTCGTGAGAATGCCAGTTTTGTAACTCAAGAAAACCTCGGGCCGGGCCGATAACTCAGGCGCGTAGTGCCATGCCCGCTGAGAGAATCGGCCAATACCGCGTGATTGAGCGCCTTGGAGCCGGCGGGATGGGACACGTCTATCGCGCCGTCGATGAAATGTTGGGGCGCGAAGCCGCCCTCAAGATCATCGCCACCCCAGAAGAACAGGCGACGGCGAGACTCCGGTCCGAGGCGGCCTCGCTGGCACGCCTGAGCCATCCGGGTATCGCGACCGTTTACGAATTGATCGAAGACGACGGGCAGTTGGTCCTGGCGATGGAGCTCGTGCGTGGCCGCACGCTTCAACAGATCCTCGAGCAGGTCGGCGCGTTTTCGCCGAGACAGGCGGCGGATCTCTGCATGCAAACACTGGCCGTGCTCGAGCACGCCCATGCCGCGGGCATCGTGCATCGCGATCTGAAGCCCGGGAATTTGATGGTGACCGACAGCGGTGTGATCAAGATCATGGACTTCGGGATCGCGCACGCGCACGACTCACTCGGCCTGACGAACGCCGGCGCGGTGATCGGCACGCCCGCTTACATGGCGCCCGAACAGGTGCTGGGACAACCGATCGATGCGCGCACGGACGTGTATGCGATGGGCGTCGTGTTGTTCCGGCTCGTTACCGCCGCGCTTCCCTTTAAAGGCGAGACGCCGTTCGAGATGACGCAGTCGCAGGTCAACGAGGCGCCCGCCAAGGCGACGGACGTGCGACCGGATTTGCCGGCTTGGGTGGATGAAATCCTGGCGCGCGCGCTGGCGAAGCAGCCGGCGGACCGATTCCAGTCCGCCAGCGAATTTCAGGCGGCCCTGGCCAACGCGATCGCGATCGAGATGCCGCAGCCGGTGGCGACTGCAGCGGTCGAAGTGACTGAAGTGATGGTGCGGCCGGAGATGCCCCCGGCTCCGGCGACTCGCGCGTCTCGAACGACGGCGACATGGCAAACTGCCGCAGCGGTCGGGGCGCTGGCAGCGGGCATATGGTTCACGACTTCCGGTGCCTCGCCCGTGCGCGCGCCCGAGCCGACTCCCTTGTCGCCGGCGCAGATCGCGAGCGTCGAGGCGCCTGTGGCGATACCGGTCTCAACGCTACCCGTTGCGGCTCCGCGCAAACCGGCGCCCAAGCCAGCACCGTCACCAACGGCCGAGGTTCCCGCGCGAGCACCGGTCTCGTTTGCCGGCGCCAAAATGATCGCGGTCAATGGATCACGGACCTCGACGTCCGACGTGGTGCTGCTGTTGTCGGATACCGAGATCAGCATTCAGTCCGGGGACCCTTCGATTGCGCCGACCGTGCTGCCGTACCGAGGGATCGTGAAAGCGACGTACGCGCAGGGCCGGGATCCGAAATGGGACGCCGGACTCAGTGGACCCTCGGGAAAAGTCGATGTCCCGGGCCTCGGCATCCTCAGCCGCACCCGGCATTGGCTCGTCCTGCAAGGGCCTGATCGCTATGCGATTTTGCGGCTCGATGGTGTCGATCGCGCGGACGTGATGCGTGCGTTCGAAGAACGCGCCGGGATCGCGATCGACCGTCCCAGTGGCGTCAAGTAGAACGACGCGTCAGGCCGGCCGGCCGAACAGGAATCCCTGACCGAGATCGCAACCGAGCGTTTGACAGATTTCGGCCACGAGCTCGGTCTCCACGCCCTCGGCTATGACCCGGACGCCGAGACGCCGCACCACGCGCAACAGCGCGCCGACCATTTCCCGCCGAGGCTCGGCGGACTCGATGCCTTCGATCATGCCCTTGTCGAACTTCAGATAATCCGGCGGAATATCGGTCAGTTCAATCAGCCGGGCCTGTCCCGCGCCGAAGTCGTCGTAGGCGAACTGGAGACCGAGCTTCGTGAACACTTCCTTGTTCCGGCCCATCGCGGCGACGTCGGTCACGCTGGCTTCCGCAATCTCGAGCACGATGCGATGGTTCGCCGATGCACGGCCGGCCAGATCCGTCAGCGCTTCGGCCAGATCCGGATGGGCCAGCTCCTGCGGATGCATGTTGACGAACACCTTGGCGTTCCCGGGCAGTCGCGTGCTGCCGGTCACCGCCTTCTTTGCGAACATGCGGCTCAGTTCAATCACAAGGCCGCAGCGCTCGGCGAGCGCGAGCAGCACCGCCGGATTCGTGCTGAGTTCCGGATGCGTGCCGCGCGCGAGCGCCTCGTACGCGATCGGCGTTCGTGTCCGAAGGTCGACAATCGGCTGATAGAGGATTTCGACGCCGTGCGTATCGATTAAGTCGCGCAGCAGTTCCGTGCCGCGAATGATGCTGTGCGGACGATTGCCGGCCGCCATGTGCTGCGTCTGCTCGACCAGCGTCTCCAGGCCGGTGTCCGGTTGCGCCGACGTGCCCGCATTGCGGAAGCAGAACTCCACGTGGGCGAGATGAACGATGTCCGCGTTTTCGAGGACGACGCTGGTTATCGGCTTGCCGTTGACGAAGGTCCCGTTGGTGCTCCCGAGATCGCGAATCGTATGCCGTCCGTCGGTGACGTCGATCCGTGCGTGTTCTTTCGAGATCTTGCTGGAGTAGATCGTGTGGTCGGCATCCTCGGCCCGGCCGATGATGAACGGCACTTTCCAGATGGGAATCCGTTCGACCGGTCCGCCAGCCTCGGGAAATCGCTCGAGAAAGGCGGCGGGGAGGTCAGGCACACCGGTACTCACTAGGCCGTATTCTCGGCCGCAGCGGCTGCCGCCAGCAGTGCGGGCCGACCGATTTCAGTTCTGTCAGAGCTCCCGGACCGCCGCTTCCACTTCTTCCGCATGGCCGTCCACGCTGACCTTGTCCCACCGCCGGGCCACCTTGCCGTCGGCGCCAATGAGATAGGTGGTGCGAACGATGCCCATGTACTTGCGGCCGTAGCGCATCTTCTCCTGCCACACGCCGTACTTTTCTGCGATGGCGTGGTCGGCGTCGGCCAGGAGCGGGAACGTGAGACCGTGCTTCGTCGCGAATTTGGCCTTCGACTTTTCGTCCAGGATGCTCATGCCGAGCACGACGGCCTTGGACTTTTTGAAATTGGGCAGCAGCGACTGAAACGCGCATGACTCAGTCGTGCAACCGGGCGTGTCGTCCTTCGGGTAGAAGTACAACACCACGGGACGACCCGCGTAATCCGCCAGCGAATGGGTAGCGCCATTCTGATCATTCAGGCGGAACGCGGGAGCCTTTTTGCCGGGGTCAATGAGCATCTGGACAGTATAAAGGCGGACCTTTGGACCGTTGGACCGACTAAGATCCTTTAGAATCCTCCTGGAGCCCCTTATGAAGATCGACCTGACCGTGAACGCCAAAGTTGTCTCCGTGGACGTCCCGGCCGATATGCCGCTCTTGTGGGTGCTGCGCGATGTGCTGAATCTGCCGGGCACCAAGTTCGGGTGCGGCGAGGGTCAGTGCGGTGCGTGCACGGTCCATATGCGGGGCCGCGCGGTGAAGTCCTGCCAGGTACCGGTTTCGACGGCGGCCGGCGCGCCGGTGGTGACGATTGAGGGGCTCTCGCCAACCGGGGCGCATCCGCTCCAGCAGGCGTGGCTGGAACTCGACGTGCCGCAGTGCGGCTACTGCCAGGCCGGCCAGATCATGGCTGCTGCGGCGCTGCTCCAGACAAATCCGAATCCGAGCGACGCCGACATTGACACCGCCATGAACGGCAACATTTGCCGCTGCGGCACCTATCTCCGCATCCGCGAAGGCATCCATCGCGCCGCGGGCAACGTCAGCAGCAAGAAGTAGGAGCGCAGCATGAGTACCCAAACCCTGGACCGCCGCTCCTTCCTTCGCGTATCCGCACTCGCCGGCGGTGGTTTGATGATCGCCGCCTACGTTGATCCCTTCAGCGGCTTGCTCGCGCAGGGCCGACAGGGCGGCGCGCCTCCGCTGATGCCGAACGCGTTCATCAAGATCGGCCCCGATGGCCGCGTCACCATCATCGGCAAGAATCCAGAGATCGGCCAAGGCATCAAGACGACGCTGCCGATGCTCATCGCCGAGGAATTGGACGTTGCCTGGGACACGGTGACGGTCGAGCAGGGTGATCTCGATGCGAAGTACGGCACCCAGTCGGCTGGCGGCAGCACGGCGGTGCCCAACAACTACAACGCGATGCGTCAAGTCGGCGCCGGCGCGCGCGCGCTGCTGGTGTCCGCCGCCGCGGCGCAGTGGAACGTCCCCGAATCGGAGCTGACGACCGCTTCCGGCAAGGTGCTTCATGCCGCGTCGAAGCGATCGATTGGCTATGGCGAACTCGCCGGCAAGGCGCTGACCTTGACCCCGCCGGATCCGACGACGCTGAAACTCAAGGATCCGAAAGACTTCACCATCATCGGCAAGAGCATCAAGAGCGTTGACAACAAGGCCATCGTGATCGGCAAGCCGATGTTCGGCATCGACGCGATGCAGCCGGGCATGTTGTACGGCGTGGTTCATCGCTGCCCCGCGTACGGCGGCAAGGCGACCAGCGCGAACCTCGATGAACTGAAAGCGCTGCCGGGTGTGAAGCAGGTGTTTCTGCTCGATCCCGTCGTGCCGTCGCTGTCGGGCGGCGTCGTCATCCTGGCGGACACCTTCTGGAGCGCGCAGTCGGCGCGCGCGAAGGTGAAGGCCGTGTGGGATTCGGGCGCGGCCGTGACCAACAGCAGCGAGGGTTTCGCGGCCAAGGCCGAGGAGCTCGCGCCGAAGTTTCCGGCGCAGCCGACACGCAGAGACGGCGACGCGGAAGCCGCGTTCGGAAGTGCGACAAAGGTGGTCGAGGGCGCGTATTTCTATCCATACCTGAGCCATGCCGGCCTCGAGCCGTTGAATGCGACCGTGCGCGTTCAGAACGGCAAGTGCGACATCTGGGCCGGCACGCAGCAGCCCGGCGGCATTCCCATGAACGTCGCGCGCGCCACGGGCCTCCAGGCCGCGGATGTCACCGTTCACATGATGCGCATGGGCGGCAGCTTCGGCCGCCGCCTCAACAACGACTTCATCACCGAGGCCGCGAAGATCGCGCAGACGGCCGGCGTGCCGGTGCATATCCAGTGGACGCGCGAAGACGACATGACGCACGACAACTACCGCGGCGCCGCGTTTCATTTCTTCAAGGGCGGCGTCGACGCGTCGGGCAAAATAGTGGCGTGGCGCAACCACTACGTTGCGCCGACGGGCGGCAATCTCGCCGCCGGGGAGTTTCCGGCGAGGTTCATCCCGAACTACACGCTGTTCGGGTCAACCATCGAGTCGAAAGTGCCGACGGGACCGATGCGCGCGCCGGGCAGTAACGGCGTGGCATTCGCCATCCAGTCGTTCATCGATGAACTCGCCCACGCGGCCGGCAAGGATCCGCTGCAGTTCCGTCTCGATTTGCTCTCGCAGCCACTCGTGCTGCCGCCCCCGCCCGATCCGAATGCGCCTGGCGCCGGCCGCGCTGGGGGTGCCGGCGGTCAGGGCGGCGCGCCCAATCCATTCGGTGGATGGGATCCGTCCCGCATGAAAGGGGTGCTCGAGCTGGTTCGCGACAAGTCAGGCTGGGGCAAGACGAAGCTGCCCGCCGGCACGGCCATGGGCGTCGCGTTTCACTTCAGCCACCAAGGCTATGTTGCCGAAGTCGCCGAAGTGGCGGTGGACGCACAGAAGCGCGTGAAGGTGAATCGCGTGTGGGTCGCGTGCGACATCGGCCGTCAGATCATCAACCCGGCGAACTGCCAGGCGCAGATTCAGGGTTCGGTCATCGAGGGTCTCAGCTCGGTGATGTCGTGGGAAATCACGATCAAGGACGGCGCCGCGGTGCAGCGGAACTTCGACGAGTACCAGCCGGTCCGTTTGCGTCAGGCGCCAAAGGCCATCGAGGGTTTCTTCGTTACGTCCGACAACAACCCGACGGGCCTCGGCGAGCCCGTTCTTCCGCCGATTCTGCCGGCGGTGACCAACGCGATCTTCGCCGCCACGGGGGCGCGCATCCGCACACTTCCGTTGTCAAAGAGCGGCTACAAATGGGCCTGAGATTCGCGATGGCGACGCTGGTGTTTGGCGTCGCGTTCGGCGCGCGCGTCACGTCGGGCAACGTCAATTCGCCACTCGATCCGCAGAAGACCACGCGCGACAAGGTCTATAGCAAGGAACAGGCGGAACGTGGCGCGACGCTCTACGCGAAGTACTGCGAGCGCTGTCACGATCCGGCCAAGGTTCCGGAAGGCAAGAAGCCGGGACCACCGACCATCGGACCCAAGTTCCTCGACGCCTGGCAGGACCGTAACCTCGGCGAGCTGTTCAGTACGATCTTCACGACCATGCCGTCCGATGGCTCGACGACGCTGTCCGTCGATGAAACTCTTGATGCCGTGGCGCACCTGCTCAAAGCCAACGGGTTCCCTGAGGGCACGGCACCCTTAAAGAACGACGATGCGATGAAAGCGATAGTGATCGTCAAGAACCCCGCAGGTCAAAGGGCAGAGGGCAAAGGGCAGCGGTAAGGCCAAGGGCCAAACGCGGTTAGACTCGTGCGCATGAGAATCTGCGTCGTTGCGCTCCTGTCGCTGTCACTGCTGGCCGGCGCCTGTGCGCCAGCCCCGCCGCCAGTGGACCAGCGGAAATTGGCGACGGACCTGCGGGCTCTCGCGGACACCTACATCCGCGATTACCTCGACGCGTTTCCGTATCAGGCGCTCGTGATCGGCGCGCGCGAAACCCATCCGAGTCTGCTCGTCGATCACAGCCTCCCGGCGCTCAAGAAGTGGGAAGGGCGCGAAGACGCGCTGCTCGCGTCGCTCAAGGCCATCGATCTCAAAGCGACCGACGGCATGCCCGTCGCCGCCCACACCTACAAGTTCCTGCAGCATCTGCTCGAGGCCTCGATCGGGTTTCGCGTGTGTCGCGTGGAGTTGTGGAACGTGAGTCCGACCTGGACCGGGTGGCAGGCAGACCTGCCGGTCGCCGCCGGCATGCAGTCGACCGAGAAACCCGCCGATCAGCAGAACGCCATCGCGCGCTGGTCGCAGGTGGCGCAGTATCTGGACGATGAGATCGCGAACCTGAAGGAAGGGATTCGCCTCGGCTACACGGCGCCCAGGAGCAATGTGCAGTCGGTCCTCACGCAGGTGAATGCGATGCTGGCCGCGCCGATCGGCGATTCGCCGTTCGTGCAGATGGCAAAGCCCGGAACGCCCGCGTCGTTCCGTCAGGCGCTCGAAGATCAGGAAAAGACGATGATCCGGCCCGCGATCACGCGGTACCGCGACTTCCTGCAGAAGATCTACCTGCCGGCGGCGCGTGAGGCCATCGGCGTGAACGCGAATCCGAACGGCGCGGCCTGCTACGCGGCGGCCGTGAACTATCACGCGACCGTGAAGATGACGCCGCAGGAGATTCACGACCTCGGCAAGGCGCAGATGGAGAAGATCACGGCCGAGATGAAGACGATCGGCCAGCGCAGCTTCAACACCGCCGATCCGGCCGCCTTGCTGAAACTCGTCACGACCGATCCGAAGTATCGCTTCAAGAGCCGCGATGAGCTGATCCAGACCGCTGAGTCCGCCGTGGCCCGCGCCAAAGACGCGCTGCCGAAGTGGTTTGGTCTGTTGCCGATGGCCCCCGTCATCGTCGAGCCGTACCCGTCGTTTCTGGAAAAGACCGCGCCGGGAGGGCAGGCGGTGCCGCCGACGGCTGACGGCAAGCCGGGCAAGTATCTGATCAATGCGTACAAGGCGACGGACCAGAGCCGCGCCGGTCTCGAGTCCACGGCGTTTCACGAGGCGTATCCTGGCCACCATTTGCAGGGCGCGATCGCGCTCGAACGCGAGGGCCTGCATCCCATCTCGCGGCATTTTTTCCTCTCCGGCTTCGGTGAAGGCTGGGGCCTCTACGCCGAACGGCTTGCCGATGAAATGGGGCTGTTCACGTCGGATGTGGATCGCGTCGGGCTGTTGTCGAACGAGGCGCTGCGAGCCGCGCGCCTCGTGGTTGACTCCGGTATGCACGCGCTCGGCTGGACGCGGCAGCAGGCGATTGACTACGTACTCGCGCACACGACCGAGACCAGGGCCGGCGCCGAAGCGGAGGTCGATCGTTACATCGCGGTCCCTGGCCAGGCCACGGCCTACATGATCGGCAATCTCGAGATCCGCCGGCTGCGCGAGGAGTCGAAGCAGAAACTCGGCGCGAAGTTCGACATCCGCGAGTTCCATGACGTGGTGCTCGAAGACGGCACGATGCCGCTGTGGGTGCTGCGCGAGAAGGTCGAGCGCTGGGTCGCCGACACGCTCGCCAAGAAGTAACGATGTCGTCCGTCGCCATCGTCCCCGCCGCCGGCAAGGGCGAGCGGTTTGGCGGCGCCAAACTTGTTGCGCCGATCGCCGGCGACATTCTGATCGATCTGACGATCCGATCGCTGCTTGATGGCGGCGTTGACCGCGTGATCGTGGTGATGGCGCCCGGTGCCAGTCTCCGTGAATCCAAACTCCTCGATGACCGTCGTGTCCAGACGGTCGTCAATGACGATCCGTCGCGCGGCATGTTTTCGTCGATTCAGACGGGTGTGGCCGTGGCCGCCGGAGACCCTGTCGTCGTTCTGCCGGCCGACATGCCGTTCGTTCAATCACGCACGGTGGCCGCGGTTCTCGATGCGTGCGTGCGTCGGGGGCGCTTGATGGTTCCCGTTTACGATGGCCGGCGAGGTCATCCGATCGCGTTTCCGGCCGCTCTCGGGGAAATGGTGCTTCGCGCATCGCCGGATTCGACGCTGAAAGAGGCTTTGGCGTCCGCGCGGATCGATCGTGTTGAATTGCCGGTGGACGATTCCGGCATTCTGCGCGATGTCGATACCCGCGAAGACCTGATTTGATCGGCGGGGACCCCTGCACCTCGCCTAGCGCCTTCGGCTCCGCTCGCGCTTCGTCGCTCGCTCCACCTCGGCGCGCCTTCGCCTGACCGTCAGCCGCCGAGGCGACTCCGGCGATAGGCCTGCGGCGTTTTGCCCGTCCATCGCTTGAACGACCGATGGAATGGCGCGGGTTCGGCGTAGCCAAGAAAGAAGGCGACTTCGGCGATGCTGACGCTGGCGTCGCTCATCAACGCGGCCGCGAGCTGGCTGCGCACCTGGTCGCGAATGACGCGGAACGACGTGCCTTCTTCCACGAGCCGCCGGCTGAGCGTGCGCGCACTCAATCCCATGCCGCGCCCGATGCTGGTCACTGACGGATTACCCTGTCCCATTGTCTCGACCAGCGCGCGACGGACACGCGCGGCGGTCGACGCGTCACCGGGTTTGTCGAGTTGGGTCAGCGCTTTGTCGAGGCGCCGGCGAATCGTCGCCGCGAGCGCCGCGTCGGCGCTGCGGAGCGGCCGTTCGCCTTCAGCGCGTGAAAACGTGATCGCTTCCAGGTCGGTGGAAAAGAGGATCGGCGCCCGGAAAAAGCGGCGAAGCTCGATCATGTTCGTGGGCGCGGCGTGGGCGAAGCACACCTCGGTGGGAAGCAGGTCCATGGCGGTCGCCTCCCGGGCCAGCCGCAGGGTAATTGTCATCGCGAACTCCGTGCGCTGCGGATGCATGGGCTGGATGTCTGCGGCGCCAGTGACGAATTTGATATCCGTGGCGGTCCGCACGACGTGCGCGGTGAAATGGTCGTTGATCAGGCGGCCGTAGCGGGCGAGTCGTTCAAGGCCGACCACAAGCGTCGGGCTGGAGCGGAAGGCGAACTCAACCAACTCGAGCCCGCCCCGTGGCAACCAGAGCGCCAGATGCAGCCCCAGCGACTCGTCGCCCGTAATGGCGATCGCCAGGCGCCAGGCTTCGCGAGCCGCTGACTCCGACACGCGGACATCCGGATCAGTAAGGTCGCGGTCGCGAATGCCGGGAAGACTGAGAATCGGCGTGCCGTCGTATCCGCATTCCTTGACGTAATCAACGATGAGCGGGACGACCCAGCCAAGCACTGAACCTCGAGGGCTCGACCCGGCGGGATGGGGAAGGTCGTCGGCTATCGACATCCGCCTAACCCTGAAGCGCGATGGCCTGAAATGTCAAGCGTTTGGCCGCTGGAGTCACCTGTCTCCGGCATACGGGGAATTCTAATGAATCCATGAACGATCAGGAGCGGGCCGGTTCGTCTCGGCCTGGAGACCTCGGCGCGGAGGTCGTGGCGGAAATCAAGGCTTTGGAGTTCCGCGACGTTGAAGTCCGCGAGCTCGACCGTGGGTTTGTGAGTACCTCGATCGGCGTGAACCAGGAAGTGTGGTCCGATCCGCCGATCGACAACCGTGGCATCGCGTGTTGGCGTATTCATGTGCGCACCCGCGCGTTGAAGGGTTTTGATGGCACGCCGTTTCAACTGCGCGCGCTGTCGTCCCTCATTTCGCGAGGCACGCTGAGCGCCGTCGTGCGGGACGCAAACGATCCGAGGCGCCTTTCGCTGGCCTCGTCGTTTCACGTCAATGCCGGTAACCGCGCGTGGGCTGCGGGGCTACTTGGGCTCGTCGTACGGCTTCAGCTGATTGAGGCAGCAGGGCTGGGCCGCGCGTCCGCCTTTCTCGAAACGGGGATCGTCGCCGATCTCCCCGACGTGGACGCGGCTCGAAGGGCTACCCTCGTCGATCCTGGTCCATTCGACGCCACGGAGTCCGGCCAGCTCACCGACGCCAATGCGTCCGACGTAGCAGATATCACGGACACCCTCGGCGCGCTGCAGGATGTGTGGAACCTGCACGCCGTGAGAACGCCGCGCGGCGTCATCGCGCGCGTTCCGTGCCCGGACGCATGGTCCGGCGACGAAGACATCCTGATCGAAATCGAAGCGAAATCACACAACCGCCTCGGACTCGGCCTCGCGGTCTCGCTGAGCGTACCCGGCTGGGCGGACGTGTCGGACGCTCTCGCGTTTGCTGAAGCGGAAATCGCTTCCGGGTGCCGCAACGACTTGCTGGGTAGCTGGTCGGTCGAAGGCGTCATTCTGACGCATCGTTCCTTTTTTCCGGTGTTCATTGTGACCAAGGCCGTCGTGCTGCACGTGGCAACCGCGGCCGCTCGTCGCGCGCTCTGGCTCGACCTTGGCCCCGGCATCGTGCGCCGTGACGGCCTCGGACTGGATCAGCCGACGCGTCGCCGGCTACGGAGATTCCCGTCCCAGTAAGCCCACCAAACACGTCGAAGCCCACCTCGACCTCAAAGTTCTTCCACGTAAAACACCGCAAGTTACCGGTAGTGGGCTCTACGGAGCCCGCTACCCACTCCTCTCTACTATGATCGACACGTGCGTTCGATCTATGCCCGTATGTCCGAACTGTCCGCCGCCGGCCGGCGCTATGCCGTGGCGACCGTGGTGCGCACGCAGGGCAGCACGCCGCAAATCGTCGGCGCGCGGTTGATCGTCACCGACGATGAGCAGGAGCGGCCGATTGGAACTTTGGGTGGCGGCTGCCTGGAGGCCGATGCGATTCTGGCGTCGCGGGACATCATCAAGCGCGGCGGCCGGTATTTACGCGCTCACGCCTTGACCGAAGATCTGGCCTGGAATACCGGCCTCGTGTGCGGTGGCACCATGTGGATTCTGGCCGAGCCTGGCGACGAGGCGTTGGCGGCAGGGGCGAGCAATCATCTCAGCGATTGCGTCCGCGCCGCTGATTCCGGGCCTCCAGTCGTCGTCGCCACCCTCCTCGAACGGCAAGGCCGCGATCTGATATTCGCGGGCCGGGTCGTCGTCGACATGAATGGTCAGGTGGCCGGTTCGCTTGGCGCCGCCGACCTCGACCGGTCTGCGGCTGCCGAGGCGGTGCGTCAGTTGCCGCACGGTACGGCGCGCCTGGTCAGCATCGATGAGCAGCACGATCTGTTGTTGGAGCCGATCACCGGCAAACCGCAAATCATCGTCGCCGGCGGCGGGCATGTGTCACAGGCGATCGCCAGGCAGGCGCATCTGCTCGATTTCGACGTGACGATTCTCGAAGATCGGCCTGAGTTTGCACATCCGGAGCGGTTTGGCGGCGCCCGCGTGTTGACCGGGCACATCGCGGAGACGCTGGCGGGTCAGCAGTACGGCTGGAACTGTTTCATCGTGGTCGCCACGCGCGGTCACAAACTGGATGGTGAGTGCGTGCTGGCGGCCGTCAAGACCGGCGCGCGGTACATCGGCTTGTTAGGCAGCCGACGTAAAGCCGTGCTCATTGCCGAGATGCTGCGCGAGGCGGGCGTGCCGCAGGATCGCATCGACACCATTCGCACGCCGGTCGGGCTCGATCTCGGCGGCCGCACGCCGGCCGAGATCGCGCTCAGCATCATGGCGGAGATAACGAGGGAAAGATACGGAGCAGGTCAGAGGTCAGAAGTCAGAAGTCAGAAATAAGTCGGACCTTTCGACTCTTGGACCCTATTTTCGCGCCCGCGCCTGTTTCTGTTTGTCGACCATCGCGGCTACGTCGGCCAGCAACTTCTTCGCGTCGTATACGATGCCGTCTTTGATCGTGTATTTGATGCCGCCGACGCGTTCGTTGCGGCCGGTCGTGTCGTTCAGCCGCAAAGCGCCGGTGGCGTAGAGCACTTTGAAGTTCTGCAACGGATTCTGATCGACGATCACCATGTCGGCGAGCATGCCGACTTTGACCATGCCGCGATCGACGGGCGTTTTGCTGGCCTCCGCCAATGTCACGGCGCCGTTCATCGTGGCAGCCTGAATCACTTCGAGCGGATGAAAGCCGGCTTCCTGCAGCATTTCGAATTCGTTGATGTAGCCAAATCCGTACGTCTGATAGATGAAGCCGGAATCTGAGCCGGTCGTGACGCGTCCGCCCATCTTCTTATAGTCATTCACGAGCCTGAACCACACCTGGTAGAAGTTGCGCCATTCGATTTCGTCTTCGGTCGTCCAGTCGTACCAGTAGGCGCCATGGTTCGACCGGCTGGGCGTGTAGAAATCCATCAGTGTCGGCAGCGTGTACTTGTCGTGCCAGTCGGCGTTGCGGAAGCGCATGACGTCGCGTCCTGCCGAGTAGATGGTGAGCGTCGGATCGAACACCGTGCCGAGCTTCAGGTGTTCCGTCAGATACGCCTTCCACTCAGGCGTCCCCGGCTCGTAGATCTTGTTCCAGAGGCGCGCCACCTGACCGAAGCGCCACTGCTCATCGTTGGCGTTCATGTCCACGGGCCAGGGCTGGACGACGTAGTCTTTGAGGAGGGATTCGAAGTGGCCGTAGAAATGCGTCACGGTTTGCAGCCCGAGACGCGCGGCCTTGATCGCGTTCATTTGCGCGACGCCGCCCTGCTGAAGATGGGCCGTCGAGCCCATGTTGTTCTTCTTCGCTTCGTCGAGCAGGGCCGCCATGATCAACGGGTCCTCGGCGCCGAGCTTGAGGCCGTCAAGCCCGTTCGCCGCGCCCCAGCGCACCCACTCGCGCGCTTTCTCCGGCGTGTTCACGGCGCCGCCGCTCCAGCCCTGGCCTGGACGCTGATAGTTGATGATGCGCGGCGCGACGATTTCGTTCTTCGCGCTCCGGGCCTTCTCGCTCACCGTGAAGCCGTGCCCGGCCATCGGCACGCCGCGGACCGTCGTCACACCGTGCGCCAGCCAGAGTTTGTAGGCGTATTCGGCTTCGGAATTCTTCGGCACATCTCCCGCATGCACGTGCATGTCGACGAAGCCCGGCAGCAGGTACATGCCCTGCGCATCGATGACTTGATCTACGCCGGCTGGCGCGGCACCGCCCTGGCGAATGGGCAGGCCGGCCGTTCCCGCGCTCGCGATTCGCGTGATGCGGTTGTTTTCGACGAAGACGTTCATCGGCCCGTAGGGCGGCGCGCCGGTGCCGTCCACGATCATCACGCCGCGGATCATCATGGAGCGGAAGGGGCCGAGACCCTCGTCGGGACGTCGAGCGGAAGCTGCGATGAAGCCGGCCGGTTGAGTTTGAGCCGGCGCCGGCGCCGGCGCGGCGGTCGCTGGTCGAGGCGGCGTGGCCGTCTGTGCGGCGATGGCCGATCGGGACAGACTGTTCGCCCCGACTGCGAAGATCAGGCTCGCGGTGGCGATGACGGCGACGGCGCGGCGTACAAACATAATCGGGCCTCGTCACACAGGACGCGTCTTTCGAGACGCGCCGGAGGCCCGATTATAGGCAGTTTCTACTGATCCTTGTCTGTCAATTGGCGGCAGGGGTGGAGGTTACAGCCGAGGACATAGCTTCGTCGATCTGGTCATGACGAAAGTGGTAGCCGAGCTCGAGGCTGCGTCTTGGCATGACGCGTTGGCCGCGAATCAACATGTCGCTCGCCATTTCGCCGAACATCGCGCGGAGAACGATGGCGGGCACCGGCGCCCAGCTTGGGCGGTGAAGCGCGCGGCCGATCGCGCGCGACAGTTCGGTGTTGGAAACCGGATTTGGCGCCGTGGCGTTGAAGACGCCGGTGGCCGCCGGCGTGCTGATCGCCCACATGATCAAGCCGACCCAGTCATCCAGATGAATCCACGACATGGATTGACGGCCCGACGCGATGCGGCCGCCGACGAAGAACCGGAACGGCGGCAGCATCTTCGCCAGCGCGCCGCCTTTCTTCGAGAGCACGATGCCGCTACGGACGATCGCGAGGCGGCTGCCGAGCGCGGCGATCGGGTGTGCTTCGGCTTCCCAGGCCACGCACACTCCCGCCAGAAAATCCGATCCCGGCGACGAGCCTTCATCGAACTCGCCGCCGTTATCGTACGAGCCGTAGAACCCAATCGCGGAGGCCTGAATGAACACGGGCGGGCGAGCCTTTGCCGTTCTCATCGCCGAGGCGAGGCTGCGCGTGCTGTCCACACGGCTCCTGAGCAGAAGTTGCTTGCGCGCACCGGTCCAGCGTTTGTCTGCCATTCCGGCCCCGGCCAGATTCACGACCGCGTCGGCCCCGTCGATCTCGCCGGCCCATTCGCCCGTGGTGCCGTCCGGCGTCCAGCGAACGGCGCGAAGATTGGAGTGATCGCTGGAGCCCTCCGCCTCGCGGCTGAGCACCACGACGTGGTGGCCGTCCGCGATCAAGCGATTGGCGAGCGCGCTGCCGAGGAAACCCGATCCACCCGCAATGACAACTCGCATGCGGCGATCCTACTGCGATCGGCGGCGTCCGGCGTCGAATAGAAATCCGGCGACGAGGGCCAGCAGGCCGGTAGCCACGATCGCCACGGCCCACCCTGGTTGGTCGAACCATTCATTGCGGGCGGCGATGAGATACAGCGCCACGCCCGAGTTGAGGAGGCCGGCGTAGTAGAAGCTCTTGCGTTGACGCTGGCGGCTGAGCACCGCGATACCGACGGCCAGCATGAGGTACAGCCAATCGAAGCGCTTCGAGTACGTCGCGGCCTCGCTCAGTGCCGCCAGCGGCTCGAGCATCGAGAAGGGCGCGATCACGAACAGCATCTGGCCGGCCGGCGCCATGGTGGGGGTCCCGTACCGTTCCACGGCGACCGCCAAAGCGTAAAAAACCACGCCGTTCAGGGACAGCGCGGCCAACGTCGGCAGGAGATTCGGATCGTCGACATCTGCCGGCTGCAACAGGCTCATCGAGATGCCGAGATAGTGGAACATCCAGCCGTCGAGCGCGAGGAGGTCCAAGACCAGGACGACCGTCAGCGCCGCGGCCACGAACACCGGGCCCGCGAACCACGGCCGCGAGCTTCGCTCGAGCACGACGGCGGCCGCGCCATAGATGACCACCAACGGCCACAAGTGCAACGACAGGCTGTCGTAGCGACTCGTCTCGAGCCACGTTCGCAAGCCGAAGTCCGCAAGCACGGCGATGGCCAGCACGAACGCGAGCGTCGTTGAGAGCACACTCAAGGCGCCGGTGCGCGTCCGAACGGCCAGCCAGGTCGACCACGCGCAGGCGAGCGCAATCGTGACCTGCAACTGACGATTGGAGATCCAGCCGTCCGTGAACAACTGCGACGAGGATCCCTCGGGTGCCATCAACACCCGCGTTTCCTGAAAGGCGATGAGCAGAAAGAGCGGGAGCAGGCTCACGCCGGCCAGATAGAACGCGACGGCGACCGCCTGATGGTCGCGCCGGTACAACTCGCGCCCCGCCAGGTTCAGACCCACGAACGGCAGGCCCAGCACGAGCGCTGGCGTCATCAGGCCGCTGACCGCGTGATGCACGAGATGGGCGACGAAGTAGAACAGGCTGCCCGCGAACAGGAAGAAGGCGCCCAGATACAGCGCGATTTGCGAATAGGACAAGACACGGCTGGAGACGATCCAGTCGTCTTCGCGCGCGTCGAGAGCTTTGTACGCTGATGTCAGCCGCGCCGCTTCGTGCGGATAGATCAGTTTCAGACGCAGCCATTCATTCACATGGTCGAGATGTGGCCGCACACGCGCGCCGATTGTCGTCGCATACAGTGTCGGCCGGGCCGTCACGGGTCGTCCGGCCAGGTAGCGGTCCAGATCGCGGACGACCTCTTCGGTGGTCTGATAGCGATCGGCGGGAAGTCTCTCCATCGCCTTCAGGGCGATCGCCTGGAGTGCGGGCGGCACGTCCGGTGCAATTTCGATCGGCAGCCTTGGTTCTCCGCGTCGCACGGCGGCGAGGATGTCTTCGGTCGTGCCGTGGCCATAGGGAGGCGCGCCGCAGATCAGTTCGTACAGGATGACGCCGATGGCGTACACATCCGTCCGGCGATCGATGGGCTGCGAGGGATCGAGCTGTTCCGGTGCGACGTAGTGCACGGTGCCGCGTAGGTGCCCGCGCGACGGGTCACTATCGCTCAGTCCGAAGTCCAGGATCTTCGGGGACAGCGCAGCGTCGAGCATGATGTTCGACGGCTTCAGATCCCGATGCTGAATGCCGAGCCCGTGCGCCCGATGGACGGCGTCGGCCACGTCGCGCATGATCTTCGCGCGCTGGCGATATTCGAGCGATGGCCCGATCCGGCCGAGCTCGAATCCGTCGACGTATTCCATGAGAATGACCGGCGGGTCTGCATCGAGCCGGCACTCGAACACCTGAACGATGCGGTGGTCCGAAAACAAGGCGAGGGATTTGGCTTCGCGCAAAAACTCGCGCGCGCCGGTGGGAATGTGTCCGGATCGATCGCGCCGGATGATCTTGCCGGCGACCAGGCGATCGAGTTGCAGGTCCTGAAGTTTGTAGACCTCGCCCATTCCGCCGGCACCGAGCCGCTCGATCGTGCGGAATCCCGCGATGGATGGGAGCCGTGTCGCATGCGCATCGATCGCGACGTCCGTCGGCGAGCCCGCCCCGCCTTCGTCCATTAGCATCGTCAGATCGAGATACCGCGCGGCCAGAACCGCGATCGCCGGCGGAAGGTCCGGCGGCAGCTCGCCCACGCGTTCGTGATGCGCGATGGCTTGGGCAAGTCGCGCTTCCAAATCCAGATCGTCGGTCATGACGTGGCGCCCATGCGGATCGTGAGTGCGGCCATCGCACGGGCAAACGCCATGCGGCACGCATCTTCGCTCTTGCCGAGCCGCGCGGCCATTTCAGGGAAGGTCAATTCTTCGAACTTTCGCAGCACAATCAGTTCGCGTTCGGCTTCGCTCATCGCGTCGAGCGCGGACTCGAGGCGCCGGCCCTGCTCGCTCAGGATGGCCTGACTGAGCGCCTGTCGCACCGGCGCCGGCACGTCCGCGGCGGCGTCGATCGGCGCACGCCGGGCCGCGTCGCGACGCTGGCGCTGATGAAAGTCCGCCTGATCGCGGATCTCGTTCTCGGCAATCTTCGCCAGCCAGCTCATCACGGCCGCGGGATCATCCACCTGGGTCAGACGTTGGAAGGACTTGCAGAGCACCGTTTGCAGGATGTCGCGCGATTCCATTTCCCGGCGCAGCGTGCGCCCGAGGCGCAGGCGAATCAGCGGCAAAAGCCTGCGGGCGCAGCGCTCGTAGAACGCGTTGACATCTTCCGGCGCCCCGCCGCGTGCGTGCTCGAAAAGCTGCCGGGTGTCTGTGACTGGCATCGCGCCAGACGGTACAACGAAAACGACCTCGGGAGTCGTTTTCGGCGAAATGGAAACCGCAGTTTCCGCTCTTATTGTTCGGTTTGGACCGGGGCTGCCGTCCTTATCCATGAGGGCCGAAGGAGGCCCTGGATATGGCCCGAATCCTGAAATTGGCGGTTATCGGCGGTGTCGTGGCGCTCGTCACGGCAGGCTGCCTGCTGAAGGACACAACCGAGACGTGGTACGTCGGCGCGACAGGTGACGTCCATTGGGTCGTGACCGAGAAGGACGTTCGGTCGGATGCCAACGCTCTGGCCGACCGGAAGGACGAAGAGAGCGGCTATTGGTTGGCCGTGCAACAACAGCGGCACCCAGTCTTCATGGGTCTACAGGAACTTGGCGGGCTTAAGATCCGGACGCTGGTGCTCCGTGACGAAGCGCCCTACACCGTGCAGACCGATGCGCGGTTCACGGGGCTCGATGAGTTGGGCCGCCGCCTGCTCGCAGCCATGGGCGCCATGGGTACATCACTCATCACGCGCGACGGCCCCGTCTGGGACTGGACGATGACGCTCCGCGATCCGTCGGCGACGCGAAGCGTGTCCGAACCGTCCGAGGGAGTGAGTGCGCTGATGAACGAGCTGGACAAGCTGCAGGTCGTCCTTATCGCCGGCCATTTCGATGCGGCCGAGGGCTTCGAGCTGTCCAAGGATCGGCGCGTGGCGACGCTCAAGGTCAAGGAGGAAACGACGCACGAACAAAGCGAGCAGGTCGCGATTACGCTGCGTCTCGTGTGGAAGTAGAATCGAGGCTCAGCCATGCCTCACCTCATTGAAGCCGCCAAAACAGGCCGCGCGAAATGCCGTGGCTGTGGTCAGCTCATCGCCGCGAAGACGCTGCGCTTCGGTGAACGTGTGCCCAATCCGTTCTCAGACGATGGCGGTGAATCCACGAATTGGTTTCACGTGCCGTGCGCGGCGTTCATGCGGCCGGAAGCGTTTCTGGAGACGATCGCGACGACCACCGAAGTCATCGAGGGCCGCGAGGCCCTCGAGCGTGAGGCTCAGCTCGGTGTCGCGCATCGCCGTTTGCCGCGAGCGACGACGGCCGGCCGCGCGCCAACAGGCCGCGCGGTGTGCCGCCACTGCAAGCAGGCCATTGAGAAGGACGCCTGGCGGATTGCCCTCATGTATTACGAGGACGGCCGCTTCGCGCCGTCGGGTTTCATTCACGTGTCATGCGCGCCTGCGTATCTCGAGACGACAGACATCGTCGGCCGCATCAGGCACTTTTCACCAGATCTCGCCGCCGCCGATCTCGATGAGATCCGCAAACAACTTGGCCCGAACCCCTGAGGGTCCGCGAATCATCTGACGTTCAGTATCGTTCCCAGTGTTTGCGTCATCGGGGGCAATACGCGCGAATCCACGCGATCGCTCGGCCAGAACGACTTGCGCGCCACCACCTGGCCGGCTTCACAGCGCAGCACTTCCATTCGTTCCTGCAGTTGGTGGTAGAGCCAAATCTCGCGCACGCCGTATTCCGCGAACCAGCGCACGCGTTCGTCGAGACGGCCGATCCTGCAGTCCGGGGACAGGATCTCTACCACCAAATCGGGCGCGCCGTACACACGGTCCTTGACAATGTGCGCACGGGCAGTCCCGACAAACAGCAGGTCAGGTTGTAGAACCAGCGGCCGGTCGGAGTCGAGCACGATGTCGACCGGTGCGAGGAGAATTTCGCCGGCGGAGTGTGCGTCCGCGTGCTCCTGCAAGGCCACCCCGAGCCTGAACAACGATCGCTGGTGATAGACCGAGGGCGCCTCACGGACGAACATCACGCCATCAATGAGTTCCTGAGGCAGTACCGTCTCCGGCGTATTGAAGTAATCGACCAGAGTCATCGCGCCCTTTCTCGGCTTCCGCCGCCGTTGGCGGCGTGGGGACGTCACACCCCTTGCGCCGCCTTCCATGGTGGGTGGGTTGAACTCAGAAGGCATCTTGTGAACCCGACGACGACGACGACGATGCCATCGTCGTCGGGCGGTCGTCAAGACGTCGCCGTGAGACGGCGCCGTGTGGCGCTTATCCGGCCTTCGAGTGCGCCAGAAACGCCGAGAGACGTGCCTTCTGCACGGCGGTCGCGTCCGGCCGGACTTCGAGCGTCCACGCTTTCGCGGGATCGCCGGTCATGAATCGCAGGGTCGCGTCGTCAAAGGCACGGGACGGGCCCACGGACGTGACACAAATCTGACGCTTATCCAGGACGAATCCTGAGTAAGCCGCCGCTAAGATAGGGGCCAATGCCGCAGACCCATCGCGCGCTGCTTGCGGCGCTCGTGGCGACGACCGTCGTGATCACAGTCGTCTTGTGCGGGGTTGGCTGGCTTCTGGTCAATCAGCAGCGCGAGATCGACGAGCAGCACGCGCGAACCCAGATGGAGGATCGCGCTGATGCCATCGCGGCCGACATTCGCGGCCGTCTTGCGGATGCTGGCGATCGACTGAGCGCGTGGCTGTCGAATGCAGCCTCGGCCGCGACGATTCCGGGCGCCGTCGCGTTAATCATCGATTCCACTCGAGTCCAGGTGTCGCCGCCGGGCGCGCTGCCGTTCGTGCCGGTCGTCGAGGCGGATGGCGTCGAGGCGGAGTTCGCCGAGATCGAAGCGATCGAGTTCCGCGCGCGTCGCTTGTCGGACGCCGCCGCGCGATACCGGGCGCTCGCCGATCATCGCGACCCGCGAATCCGCGCCGGAGCGCTGTACCGGCTCGGTCGTGCCCTCAGAAACCAGGGCGAGGGCGGACAGGCTGTTGTCGTCGCCGATGACCTGATCGCTCTTGGCGGCGTCCGGGTCGGAGATTTGCCGGCAGAACTTGTCGGGCTCGTCGCCAAGCGCACGGCGCTCATCGCGGGTGGCGATTCCGGCCGGGCTTCCGACGTCGGGAAACTCATCGAGCGCGGTCTTGATACCGGCCGATGGTTGGTGACCCGCGGCGATGCTGAGGCGTATCGCGACGACGCCGGTACAACGGCACGCGGCGAAGCCTGGCAGTTGGCGAGTGCCATCACAGATACGTGGCGAGAGGCGGACGGCCGCTTGTCGGCACGCGGCCGACAGACGTTCGACGGCACAGGTCGGCCGGTCGTGGTGGTGTGGCGCACGTCCGCCGATCGAACGGCGATGTTGGTCGCGTTCGCGGATACGTTCGTGTCTTCCGCGGTCGCGCTGGACGCTACGTGGCGCCTCAGTGATGACGACCACCATGTCCTTCATGGATCTGCGACTGCGCCTCCTGCGGCCGCAGCCCGCACGGTCAGTCCCGAATATCCCTGGACGGTCGAAACGTGGACGGATCCGGCTCTGCCGGCGGTCGGCGGCAACCGCGAGGTTCTTCTGGCGATGCTGGTTGTCACCCTCGTCTTCGCGTGGGGCACCGCATATTTCATGACTCGCGCGATTCGTCGCGAAGCTGAGGTCTCTCGTCTGCAGTCGGACTTTGTCGCCGCCGTGTCGCACGAATTCCGGTCGCCACTCACCACCGTCCGGCACCTGACCGAGATGCTGGAGACGGAGAGGCAGCCGAGCGAGGAACGGCGACTCACCTACTATCGTGTGCTGTCGGCGGAAGCGGCGCGGTTGCAGCGCCTCGTCGAGACGCTTCTCAATTTCGGCCGGATGGAAGCCGGCACCGCGCGTTATCACCTCGCGGATGTCGAAACGGCCCCTCTGGTCCGGAGCGTCGTTCGCGACCTCGAGCCGCAGGCCCATGGGTGCGGCATCCGGATTGAGGCCGCCGGCGACGAATCCGGTGTGATCGTTCGTGCCGATGAAGCAGCGTTGGCGATGGCACTTCGCAATCTCATCGATAACGCGATCAAGTACTCACCCGGCCAATCAGCGGTGCACGTCGACTGGGCGCAGGCTGCCGGGCGTGTGGCTATCCGCGTCAGCGACTCAGGGCTCGGCATTCCGCAGTCGGAGCAACAGAAAGTGTTCCAGAAGTTCGTTCGCGGCGAGGCCGCGATGAACGCCAACGTGAAAGGCACCGGGGTCGGCCTGTCGATGGTCCAGCAAATTGTGCTCGGTCACGGCGGGGAGATTCGCCTCGAGAGCCGCGTCGGGCAGGGTAGTACATTCACGATGGTCCTTCCATCATCGACGAACGCGAACCTGGACGCCGGAGTACAGGCATGACGCGCATTCTGGTCGTCGAAGACGAGCCCGGGATCGCCCTCGCGCTCGAAGATGACCTGAAGCTGGAAGGCTACGGCGTCACGGTCGTCGCCGACGGCGTGAAGGCGGTCGCCTTGGCGCGCGCGGAGTCCTTCGACGTCATCGTGCTCGACGTGATGCTTCCAGGGAAGGATGGCTTCGAAGTGTGCCGCGAGTTACGACGAACGGGCCTGCGGACGCCCGTTCTCATGCTCACCGCGAGGACTCAGGAATCCGAGAAGGTTCTGGGCTTCGAGGTTGGGGCCGATGATTACGTCACCAAGCCGTTCGGACCGCGCGAATTGCGCGCGAGAATTGCGGCGCTGTTGCGTCGCAGCCAGGGCGCGGTAGCGCTTCCGATGGTCCGCATCGGGGACGCGGACGTCGACTTGTCGCGCGCGGAAATCCGCCGGGGTACGCACGCGACGCCGCTCACCCCGCTCGAATTCAAGCTGCTCCAGGCCTTCATTCGCGCGCGCGGCCGCATTCTGTCGCGCGATCAGTTGATTGCCGAGGCTTGGGGCCCGAACACGTTTGTGTCCGATCGGGTCGTGGACAACCACATCGGGAGTCTGCGGCGGAAGCTCGAGCCCGATATGGCCGAGCCGAAATATCTGCGCAACGTGCGCGGCCTCGGCTACTGCCTCGAGGCGTGAGACATGAAACGTGACACAAAGCTGACGGTGCCCACGTCGTCAATCGGAGATTTGATCTCTAAATTTGCTCGTGGGAGCGACACCATGAGACGAATCGTTCTGTTCATCTTTCTCGTTACGTTGACCATGACCGGCCTGCACCTCGGCGCCGTCCCGCAGACGGACGCCGCCGGAGACAAGCTGCTCGCCGCAGCGAAGCACAAGGCCCGAGACGACGGCGATCTAACCGCTGCCATTGAGATGTTCAAACAAATCGCCGCCAATGCCGGCACGAATCGCGCGCTGGCCGCGGAGGCGCTGCTGGGTGCGGCCGAATGTTACGAGACGTTGGGCAGGCCTGAGGCCAAGGCCACATATGAATCGATCGTCCGCGACTACGCGACCATCGGTCGGGCCGCCACCGCTGCGCGAACGAAGTTGGCGGCGATGGAACAGAGGGATCGTGGACTGACTACGCGACGGGTATGGGACAAATCCGGCCATTCGATTTCGCCTGATGGGCGGTACGTCGCGTTCTTCGAAGACAGGGATCTGGCGGTGCACGATCTGGCATCTGGCAAGAACAACTTGCTGACGAAGAGCAAGCCGGGCAGCCCCACCTGGGGCCAGTGGCCCGTGTTTTCGCAAGATGGCCGGCTCATCGCGTACAACTGGGCCAACGCTGAGAAGCAGTTCGAGCTGCGCGTGATCGGCCGTGACGGCGGCGAGCCGCGCATCGCGTATGTCAACAAGGACGAGACGGTCGAGAGTGTTCTGCCTCTTGCATGGTCTCGCGACGGTAAATGGATTCTTGCGAAACTGCCGAAGTGGTCAGAAGCCGCCGGCGACTATACGCGCGACTTTGTCTGGATCCCAGCCGCAGGCGGCGGCACTCGCCTCGTCAAACATTTCGAGGCTGATGGACGTGTGCCAACTCCCGACCTGGTTTACGTGTCGCCCGACGAACGTTTTGTCGCCTATGACCGTCTCGTGAGCCCGAGCAGGTCCGAACGCCGTTTGTTTTTCGCGTCGGCCGACAACGGACCCGAAGTGCCGATGTTTGCTACTTCAGCAAACGATCGCATGTTGGGTTGGTTTCCAGAGGGTAATCGCCTCCTCTTCCTCAGCGATCGAGGCGGCACCGACGGCATCTGGTCCGTGAGCGTCGTCGACGGGAGGCCCCAGGGCGAGCCGATGTTGATCAAGTCGGACACGGGGTCCGTCTGGCCGCTGGGCTTCACCCGGCGAGGCGAATTTTTTTACAGAGCCGGCCGTGGCGCTGACGACATCTATCTGACATCCCTGGATCCTGGCACCGGCAAGCAAACAGCGCCGCTTGCACGTGTTTCGAGCCGCTACGTCGGTCTGAACGCACGGGCGGCCTGGTCGCCAGATGGCGATCGCGTGATCTATGCCCAGTCGAGCCGCAATTTTGCCATCCTCACGGTTTCAACCGGCGTGGAGCGCATCGTGCAAATGGAGCTTACAGGTCAATACAACCCCGCGTGGCTGGCCGATGGACGACGAGTGCTCTTTCAGGGAAGCGATCCACAGAACCCGGGAGACAACTACTTGCGCGTACTAAACGCCGACACTGGCGGCTTCGTTCCGCTTGGTAACGACAAGCCGAAGGGGCGGTGGCCGACAGCGTCCCGAGATGGCCGCCAAATTTTCTACGTGGGGTCAGAGGGCATCGTCGCACGAGACATGGCCTCAGGTGCACAGCGGTTGGTGCGCACAGATCGAATCCCAGGCGGCATCCAAACGATCGCGCTCTCACTGGACGGTCAGTGGCTGGCTGTGAGGAGTGGGCTCAATGGTGTCGGGAAACTCTCCATAATCCCGTCCACAGGCGGCGAATTGCGGCCGCTATCAACGGCCCTGAACGCATGGTCTCTCGTCGGGCTTGCGGTCGAATGGAGCCCGGACGGCCGGTTCGTGTATGTGGTCAAAAGGTCCGAGCCCAAGGCAGACGAGGCACTGTCCGAGATCTGGCGGATTCCTGTTGATGGGAGCGACCCCCAAAACACCGGTATCACGTGGGCGGGCGGGATCGCCCGGATAAGCGCCAACCCTGACGGCCGTCGCCTCGCCGTCAGTACAACCAGCGGTGCCAACGAAATCTGGGCGCTTCTGAACATTCCGCCGCAACGGGCCAAGTAGGTTCGTCACGACCTCGATCGGCGGGCGGTCGTGTCTTGGAAGGGAGACGCGGCCGCCCCTTTGCCACTACGCTCCGAGGAGTTTCAGCACCTGTTGCGCCGCACGCTGGCCTTGTCCCATCGCGCCGGTCGCGCTCTGGTGGCCGCCCAGTTCTGAATGACCGAAGGCGATACGGCCGTAACCTTTCGCGACGATCTCGCGCGCGGACGGCTGGCCATTTGTGCCGTAGTAGAAACCCGGCGGCTGCACGAGCCGCGCGTGTCCCCAGCGATTGAGCACGATGCCCGCGATGTCCCGGCGTGCATCGAATCCGCCTGCGGCAAACATGCGCGTCATTCGTTGACGAATCAGCCGTTCGAAGTCGGCGTAGCTCGTCTCCAACAAGCGTTTCCGCCCGCCGGCAACTTGTACGGCCATCGTCTTGCCAGGCGCGTAGAGGCCCATATAGAAGGTGAGCACAGCCGGATCGGCGGGGCGCATCGGCGCGAGCGTTCCACCAGTCACCATCGGTCGCCGGATATTGCACGAAAACCCAAACTCATCGTCGAACCAGCGGGCGCAGGGCGCGCCGAGTTTCTGCAGAAAATTCCAGTTCGTGAGCGCGACGTTCACGACCAGGGCAGGCGCATGTTGAAAAGTTGCGTATGCGTCGTGCGTATCGGCAGGCATGTCTGCGAGCACCGCGCGCGCCATCGCACCGCCGGCGGCCATGACAACCGTCCTGGCCTTCGCACGATAGACCTTGCCGCTTTGTTCGTAGGCGACCACCACGTGCTCGCCATCCGTCGCCGACTGCGCGTGTTCGATGCGAACGACCGTCGCGCCCACGCGGATCCGCGTTGATGAACCCTTGCGGTCGAGCGCGGTGAAATCGACGCGACCGTTATGGACCCCTTCCAGGCCTGCCGCACCGGAGATTCCATCGGGTACGAGCCATTTGACGAAGTGCCGCGCGAATGTGGAGTTGCCGCCGGGAAAAGATTGCGGCAGTGCACCCGTTCGCGAGCGCACGCGCGCGACGCCGGGCATGCCGATCTGCGACGCGGCGAAGGCGGACACCGCATCCGGTCCCGCGCCGTTGATGAGGCCGACGATGGGCGCGACGAAGGCGGTGACCTCGTGCCTCACCTTCAGCACGCCTTCGAGGTACTGCGCGTAGGTCATCGTGTCGAGCTTGCGCCGAAATTCGTCAGTGCTCTCGCCACTCGTGTTTCGCCAACGCAGCAGGTCAGCACGAACTTCGGGAGAAAACGGCGCATCCGCCAGGTCGTTCTGCCAGATGTTCCGCAGCCAGGTGGGGCCCGTGGAGCCTGTGGAGCCCAGGGTCTTTAGACCCTGGGTATCAAAAAAATATCCGACGTCCACCTGCGTCTCGTTCACGCCATCCATGTGCGCGTAGTTGTCGAGCGGAATGCGCAGACCACCGACGGATGGATCGACATCCTGATACGCGAACGATCGCGGCAGCCCGAAATCGTTCCAGGACTGACTCGTGATCGATGTGCCCGTCTGGCCCGGTACGCCGAACTGATTCGACGCCTGCGGTCCGACCAGGCGCACGCCGTTGACGAGGAATTCATTCTGCTTCGCGCCGCCGCCGAAGATCGGGTGGTTTTCCAGAACGAGGCATGTCTTGGCGCGATTCGTCGTCTTCGCGACCGTGTAGGCCGCAGCCAGTCCCGCGATGCCGCCGCCGACGATGATGACGTCGTGGAACTCGCCGGTGTCTATGGTGTTCTTCGGCAACGTCGCGTAGACGCGATCGCGGACTTTGTGCGCCGCGTCGAGCACGGCCTTCGTGTTGCCGTTCGAGCGGGCGTAATCGCCGGTGCCGCCGAAGCCGGTCCAGGCATCAGCGCCTCCCTGAGCCCCAGCCACTTCTTCAGCCGCCCGCGCCAGAGCCGGCGCCGACGCCGAAATCAGCATTCCGCCGACACCGAGCAGCGTCGCGTTCAGAAAGTCCTTGCGCGTGATGCGGGCATCCAGGCCCAGGTCGCGGTCGTCCGACATGCGGCGAGTATAGAGCGCCCTTGGTATCCGCGAAGCCCCGAGCGTAGCGAGGGAGCTGAGCGGCCGAGCGGCGGGAGCCGCGAGGAGCGTTTGGGGGTGGGGCCCCAAACGCAAGTAAGATTTGAGTCGTTTTCCAGGAGTCCCAACCGATGTCACTTCCCATGCACCAGCGCTCCAGTCGCCCTTGGCTTGTCACTGCCGTGTTGCTGGCCGCGGTTGCCGCGATCGGCGCCGTTCACACCGGCGCGCAGGCGCCCACGGGCGCCACCACGCGTGTTGATGCGCTCTTTAAGGATCTGAAGTGGCGCAACATCGGGCCGGCGAACATGGCCGGCCGCGTGACGGACATCGAAGCCGTCGAAGCCAATCCGGCCATCGTCTACGTGGCCGCCGCATCCGGCGGTGTGTGGAAGTCGGTGAATGCCGGCACGACGTGGGAACCGATCTTCACCAACTACAAGACCTCGAGCATCGGCGACATCGGGATCTATCAGAAGGACCCGAACATCGTCTGGGTCGGTACCGGCGAAGGCTGCGTGCGCAACAGCGCCGAATGGGGCGATGGTGTGTACAAGTCCACTGACGCCGGCAAGACCTTCGTGAGCGTTGGCCTCTCCGAGACGCACCACATCGCCCGCATCATCACGCATCCCACCAATCCGGACATCGTCTACGTAGCCGCGCAGGGACATCTCTGGGGCTACAACCCGGAGCGCGGCGTCTTCAAGACAGTCGACGGCGGTAAGACTTGGAAGAAACTCACCAACGGACTGCCCAACGACAACAAGACGGGCGCCGGTGATTTGATCATCGACCCGGCCAATCCGAACATTCTCTACGCGAATATGTGGGAGCGAATCCGCAAACCGTACGTGTTCGAGAGCGGCGGCGCGAACAGCGGGCTCTACAAATCCACGAACGGCGGCGACAGCTGGATCAAGCTCAGCGGCGGTTTGCCGACGGGACCAGTCGGCAAGATTGGCCTGGCAATTTTTCGCCGCAACAGCAAGATTCTGACCGCTATCGTCGAGGCGCCGCGCAGCACGGATCCGAATGTGCCTGGCGCCGGCATCTATCGGTCGGAAGATGCGGGCGTGACGTGGAAGTTCATGAATGCGTCGGCGGATCGGCCGTTCTACTACAACCACATCTATCTGGACCCGAACGTCGCGACCAGGCTCTACGTGCTGCAAGTACCCGCGCGCGTGTCCGAAGATGGCGGCAAGACATTCGCGCGATCGCTACCAGGCATCGAGGGCGACTTCCATGCCATGTGGATCGATCCGTCGAACAGTGATCGGTTCTACATCGCGAATGACAAGGGCGCGTCGGTGACTTACGACGGCGGACGGAACTTCATCATGTTCGACAACATGGACATCGGCCAGTTCTACGCCGTGACCGCCGACAATCGCGATCCGTATTACGTGTACGGCGGCCTGCAGGACAGCGGCAACTGGGGCGGTCCCTCCAACAGCCGCGACTACAACGGCATCCTCGGTGACCACTGGTTCAAGTTTCACTCCGGCGACGGATTCCACACGACCGTCGATCCGGACGACTGGCGCATCGTCTATACGGAAACGCAGAACGGCGGCATCCGTCGGCTCGATTCGACGTTCCGCCAGCAGGGCAGCAGCGTGAGCCCTCGGCCGGCCACGATCCTCAATTACGCCGACGTCACCGCCGCCGAGGGCAAGGCGCCGCAGTTCCGGTACAACTGGAGTTCGCCGCTGATTCTGTCTCCGCACGATTCGAAGACGTTGTACCTGGGCAGCAATCGTCTCGTGCGCAGCACCGACCGCGGCGAAACGTGGGAGATCATCAGCCCGGATCTGTCGACGAACGATCCGGAATTGACGAGCGGACCCGCGCCGGCGATGGGTGAACGCGGCGGCGCCGAGAATCACGCAACGATCATCAGCGTCGTTGAATCGCCGGTCATGGCCGGTCTCGTCTGGGCGGGAACCGACGACGGGAATGTGCAGGTGACGCGCGACGGCGGAAGGACGTGGGCGAACACGCGGCCGAATATTCCGGCCACGTTGGTGCCGGTGCGCACCTGGGTCAGTCGTGTTGAGCCGTCACACTTCGAGGCCGGTACCGCGTATGTGTCGTTCGATGGTCATCGCAGCGACAACATGAATTCCTACATCCTCAAGACCACCGACTTCGGCAAGACGTGGACGTCGCTGACGGCCGCGTTTCCGGCGAAGCAGCCGGTCTATGTCGTGAAAGAAGACTTGAAGAATCCGAGTCTGTTGTTTGCCGGCACGGAGTACGGCGTACAGGCGTCGATCGATGGCGGCGCGACGTGGCGGCCGCTGATGAACGGCGGGTTTCCGACCGTGGCCGTGCACGATCTCGTGATCCATCCTCGGGAAGGCGATTTGATCGCGGCCACGCATGGTCGCAGCCTCTGGATTCTCGATGACATCACACCGCTGCAGCAGTTGACGCCGGCTGTGCTCGCGTCGGACGTGCATCTGTTCAAGAACAAGGTCGCGACGATCTGGAATGCCGTGAGTCGCGGCGCTACGCGCGGCCACCTGATGTTCCAGGGCCGGAATCCGCTGACGATTGCGGCGCGGCCGCCGGCGAATTCCCCAACGGAACTGGCGAACTCCGCGACGGTGACGTTCTATCTCAACAACGCTCCGGCGGCGCCCGTGCAGATGGAGATTTCGTCGCTCGACGGATCGCGTACGGTCTCGCTGACTGTGCCGGCGACACAAGGTATCAATCGCTACTTCTGGAACATGCGATTCGCGGCGGCAGGCGGCGGCGGTGGTGGCCGGGGCGGCGGTGGACGCGCCGGCGGGCCGCCCAATGCGGCGGCTGGTGCGGGCGGCGCGGCTGGTGGGGCCGCGGCCGCTGGGGCTGCCGGTGGTGGTCAGCGCGGTGCGGGAGGCGGTCGAGCTGGCGGCGCGGCCGGAGCTGGCGGTGCTGCAGCCGCGGCGGGCGAGGCCGGCGACGCTCCGCCTCCGCAAGGGAATCAGGGTGCCGCCGAACCGGGCAGCTATCGCGTGAAAATCACCGTCGATGGCAAGGCGATGACGACGACGTTGATCGTACGCGCCGATCCGGGCATCGAACGGTAAGCCCGAACCCCATTTGGTCAATGGCGCCATATTGGAGCTATAATGGCTCCATGAGTGTCAGCTTGTCGATCAAGGGCGTTCCCGACGATCTGGCGCGCGCTCTTCGCCAGCGAGCCGATCAGAACCACCGGTCCATTCAGGGTGAGTTGATGCACATCCTGGAAACGGCGGTTCGCCCTCGTCCGTTCCGGGCCCATGAGCTGGTTCAGCGAATTCAGGCAGTTGGTGTTCGAACGTCGGGCGACAGCACCGCGATCATTCGTCGCGATCGTAATCGGCGATGACCCCGGTCGTGGTTGACGCATCGGCCCTTGCTGCCCTGGTGTTCCAGGAACCTGGGTTCGAGCGCGTGGCAGAGCGGCTTGACCGTGCCAGCGTGTACGCGCCGACGCTGGTGAAGTACGAACTGGCCAATGTGGCTCTGACCAAGTCCAGACGGCAGCCGAGTGATGCGGCGAGGATTGTTGCCGCATTGGCCGTCGCGCTGGACGATCGCTCCGATATCAACTGGTACGAGATCAATGCGTCCGACGTCGCACTGATCGCCATCGCAACGGGAACCACCGCGTATGACGCCAGTTACCTCTGGCTCGCGGGTTCGCTCGGCGCCGACCTGGTCACTCTGGACAAGGCATTGGCGCGCGCCGTCGAGGTCCATCGGGACGTGTGAGGCCCGGCGTTCCGAACGCCGCTGGGAGTAGCATGGGCCCCATGCCTGCGTTCCAGACACGCCTCGTTCGTATACCTGTCGCCATCGCCTTGGCGATCTGTGTGGGTCTCACGGTCCTCGCCGCTCAGGTCCCCGCCAGTCAGCCCCGAGATCCGCTCGGCGTGATGACGTTTAACATCCGCTATGGCACAGCGAACGACGGCGAGAACCGCTGGGCGAATCGACGCGAGTTCCTGTTCGACGTCATCCGTGGTGAGAATCCCGATGTCGTCGGTCTCCAGGAAGCTTTGGATGCACAGATTCAGGAAATTCTTACGGCCGCGCCCGCCTATGCCGTCGTCGGCGTCGGGCGAGACGACGGCAGGACGAAGGGCGAGTACGCGCCGATTCTGTTTCGGAAAGATCGCCTGCACGTGTCGGATTCCGGCACGTTCTGGTTTTCCGATACGCCGAGTGTCGTTGCGTCTACGTCGTGGGGCAACACGATCACGCGCATCTGCACGTGGGCGCGATTCGTCGATCGCGATGGCCGCGCGTTCTGGCATTTCAATGTGCATCTCGATCACATTTCGCAGCCGTCACGCGAGAAAAGCACGCTGCTGTTAGCGCAGCGCATGGCCGAGCGCCGCAACCTTGACGAGCCGGCGATTGTGACGGGCGATTTCAATGTGGGCGAGGACAATCCCGCGATCGCGACTTTGGTGGGCCCACGCGCTGGCGCGCCGGCGCTGATGCTGGATACGTTCCGCGTTCGATATCCCGACGAGAAAGTCGCCGGCACCTTCAATGGCTTTGTATCCGGCCAGGTCGACGGGCCGAAGATCGATTACATCCTGGTGCCGCCCGGCACCGAGGTGCTTGCCGCCGCGATCCTGCGCACCGCCCGCGATGGGCGATATGCATCGGACCATTTCCCGGTGACGGCGCGAATCCGGCTGGCGCGCTGAGTACTTACCGACTCGCCGACGCCTTCGACGTCACCTCGCGCTTGTCGTTGATGCCGAAGGCGAGCCCCGTGCCCGGCTGAATCCAGATCGAATGCGCGGATCCCTGCCGGCCCTGCGCGCGCACGGTGTGGCCCATCGCGCGCAATTTCGCCAGCACATCCTCGGATGCGCCACCCTCTTCGATGTCGAATC
>Ga0315912_10000186_pt1 | contig 140773 bp, 112 predicted proteins | sample VfabasoilMG_FD_204469 | JGI IMG/M metagenome (GOLD analysis project Ga0315912, IMG submission 204469) | Garden soil microbial communities collected in Santa Monica, California, United States - V. faba soil | ecosystem: Environmental > Terrestrial > Soil > Garden | place: USA: California...
GTTGGCCGGTAAACCTTAGCAACGCGGCCAATTTCTTCGTAATCTCGTCCCGTTCTCCGTAACTTTTCCCGCGGCTCCAAGTTCTACTTTTCTCAGACAAAGCGCAGCCGTCGCGGGCTCGAACATTATAATTGAGCCAAAGTCAGGATACTCAATTTTGTGATTCTTGTGGGCAACCTCATGGAGCGACTTTAGGTCCGTGGTCGCAACGTGTCAACCTCAACGACAACCGGTTACGATCGCCTGGGAGTGGCTGGATGACGCCGGGTTCGGCTGATTATTGGCTTGTGATATTAGCCGTGGAAAGACAAAGTCACTTTGTCCTTCGGAGGTAAATATATGAGCAACGATTCCCCTGCCAAAAGCATATGGTTTCCCGACTGGGTCGCGGTGCTCAGCACTCTGCCACTCAAGGAATTGGAGCGGGCGGCTTATCGACGGGCGCTTACGGCTTACCTCCGTTTCTGCAAAGAATCCCGACAACGGGCCACGGTGGCTTCGGCAAGGCAGTTCATGAAGCAGGTGGAGGGGCAACGGCGCTTGGGGGTGTCGCAGCTGGCCTCGTGGCGGGCGGCATTGAATTGGTTTTTTCGGGCGGGTTCGCGGCAAGTTCCCGGCGTTGCCAGCGGGTCGTCGCGGGTGGTAGTGCCACCCGCGCCGCTGGGCGCCACCAAAGTGCCACCGTTGGCGGCGACGGATTTGGGTGGGCCGGAGTGGGAACGCAAGTTGATCCGCGAGTTGCGTAACCGTCATTACCAGTGGCGCACGGAACAGGCGTATCGGATGTGGGCCGGGCGCTGGGCGCGGTGGTTGGCGGCCGAGCGCCGCCACGAGGGCAACGTTTTCCAAGCGGAGGAAGTGGATGTGCGGGATTTTCTGTCGGACCTGGCGACGCGGCAACGGGTGGCCGTGGCGACGCAGAAACAGGCACTCAACGCGCTGGTGTTTCTGGTGCGAGAAGCCTTGGGACGACCGTTGGCGGATTTCGGCCCGTTCACCGCGGCCCGGGCGCCGAAGCGGGTGCCGGTGGTGCTCTCACGGGTGGAGTGTCAGCGGTTGATGGCCACGATGGACGGAACGACGCGGCTGATGGCGGAATTGCTCTACGGCAGCGGGCTGCGGCTGACGGAGCTGTTGCACTTGCGGGTGCAGGATGTGGATTTGGAGCGGCGACAGTTGGTGGTCCGGGCGGGCAAAGGTGGCAAGGATCGGGTGACGATGGTGCCGGAAGCCTTGATGGAACGCTTGCTGGCCCATCGGGAAAAGTTACGGGGATTACATGCGGAGGATCGGGAGGCGAAGGCGCCGGGGGTCTGGCTGCCGGAAGGTTTGGAACGCAAATTTCCGCAAGCGGGCAAGGCGTGGGAGTGGCAATGGTTCTTTCCGTCACGCCAATGGCTACGCGACCCACGGACCGGGTTGCGCCGCCGACATCATGTGTTGGACGCCACGTTGCAGCAGGCCATCCGGCAGGCGGCGGCTCGTGCCCGCCTGGACAAGCGCGTGACGCCGCATGTGCTGCGACACTCCTTCGCCACACACCTACTGGAAAGTGGGACCGACATCCGCACCGTGCAGGATTTACTCGGGCACAAGGATGTCGCGACGACCCAGATTTACACGCATGTCATGCAGAAGCCGGGGCTGGGAGTGCGAAGTCCGTTAGATGGGTGACGTTCACATTGATTCACTAAAGTTTAAGGATGTTCGCATTCATTCACACTCGCACCCGACGTTCGGATTTCGGGACGTGGTCGGCACTTGCATTAACATTACTGACCTGCGATTCCGACCAAACTTGAATGCCAGAATGACACCGAGAATCGTCGTGACGATGAAACTCACCGTCATGAGAACCACAAAAACTCGCAGGGCAAAACTTCCCAACTCACTGCCATCTTTCCATGCACGCTGGGTGTGAACGCTGGAGAGCTTCTGCAAAAACTCCGATTGAAAGCCAAGGGTCTGCCACAGGCCCGAAACCGCAAAGAACAGAAGCAGTGGAGCGAAAATACAGCCGAGAAGTAAGTGGATGGAGCGCAGTCTTTGCATAATGTGTGGATCCCATCTAACGCCCCAACGTCAGCGACCTCGCCGGGACGTGTAAATTGAAACGCGCACGACCACGCGTTGAAGTCAGGGCCTGTGCGCTCAACTCATGGTGATTCTTGGTGGTTTGTGAAAGGGGTTCAAGGACTATCCGCCGTAAACCGTGCCGCCAAAAACAGATTCTTTGCCCGCGTCGTTGCGGATGAGTAGTCTCAGGTCAGATGAAAAAATTGGGCACGGTTTATCTCGTCGGCGCCGGACCAGGCGACGTCGGGTTGTTGACGCTGCGCGGGGCGGAGTTGCTGCGCAGCGCGGATGTGATTGTTTATGACGCGCTGGTAAATCCCGCGATATTAAAGCTCGCGGCGGCCACGGCAGAAGTCATCCCCGGCGGCCGGCGGGCGAAGGACGCCGGGGACAATCGCCAGAGTGTGATCGAACTGCTCGTGGCCAAGGCGCAGGAAGGCAAAACGGTCGTGCGACTCAAGGGCGGCGACCCGTATGTGTTCGGCCGCGGCGGCGAGGAGGCGGAAGCCTTGCACGACGCCGGGATTCCCTTCGAAGTGGTGTCAGGCGTTTCCGCGTTTGCGGCCGTGCCGAATTACGCCGGCGTGCCGTTGACGCATCGGGATCATTGTTCCCAACTTACCATTCTCACCGGCCACGACGATCCGGATTCGCCGGATAGCGGCGTGAATTGGGCCGCCGAAGCGAAGAATCCCGGCACGAAAATCGTAATGATGGGCACGGAACGCATCGGTCAGATCGCCGCTACGTTGCTCAAGCACGGCATGCCGTCGACCACGCCGGTGGCGATGGTGAGCTGGGGAACAACCGGCCGGCAGCAATCCATCGCGGGTACGCTGGCGAACATTGGCAGCGAGGCGGCCAAGGCAAACCTGCCCGCCCCCAGCGTGACGGTGATCGGCGACGTCGTGAAGCTCCGGAAAAAACTGAATTGGTTCGAACGGCGACCGTTGTTCGGTCAGCGCATCGTGGTCACGCGCGCCCGCGCGCAAGCCGCCGAGCTTTCAGGCAAACTTTCCGAGCTCGGGGCGGACGTGCTGGAAATTCCGTGCATCAAGGTCGGCCAGCCGTCCACCTATCAGCCGCTCACGGATGCATTGCTGGAGTTGAACAGTTACGAATGGCTGGTCTTCACCAGTGCGAACGGGGTGAAGACGTTCTTTGATCTCTTCTTCCGCGCGCATCAGGACATGCGCGACATCGGCGGAGCGCGCATCGCGGCGGTTGGACCGGCTACCGCGGCGAAGTTGCGCGAGCTGCATCTGCAAGTGGACTTGATGCCAGAGGAGGCGGTCGGCAAAAAAATCGCAACCGCATTTGCCAAGTATCAAAACATGGAAAACGTGAAAGTCTGCCTGCTTCGCGCTGAAGCCGCGAATCCTGATCTGCCAAAAGCGCTGGAAGAACTCGGCGCAATTGTGGACGACATTCCGGTCTATGCCACGGTCGCTGACACCGAAGATGTGGCCAAAGCCGGGGACGACTTGCGGACGCGCGGCGCGGATTGGATCACGTTCACCAGCGGCTCGACGGTGGAGCATTTCCACGCCCGGTTCAATCTGCCGGCCTTGCTGAAAAATTTTCCTGAAATCAAACTGGCGAGCATCGGCCCGGAGACGACCAAAGGATTGGAATCCATCGGCGTGAAACCGGCAATTGAGGCCAAGGAACACACGGTGGAGGGACTGGTGGCGGCAATACGCAAGGTCGCGGGCAAGAAGTAATCACGGCGATCCGCGGAATCACAGTCCCACAAAGCTAAATCCAAACCGGATCCACAACGGAATCGTCAGGAATCCCACCAACGAGGTGCTCAGCACCACCCGCAAAGCAGTGGCCGGATCACCCGCGTAATGTTTGGCCATGGCGATGGGAAACACGGCCGACACCATCGCGGCTTCGATCACCAACACCCGCCGCAGTTCCACACTGAGCGGCAGGAATTTGGCGATCAGCAAGAAGGCCCAAGGCAACAAACCGAGACGAATCACCACCGCCGCGATGATGACGCGTACGGCGCGGGGCGAGTGAAATTCGTGGAGGTGGTCAGCCACCACTGCGCCGATGAGCAGCAACGCGCTCGGCACGGCACATTGCGCGAGCCAGTGCACCAGCGTGGATACAGCTGCCGGAATATGCGCCGGCGCATTCACCGCATTGAGCAGCAGGGCCAGCACAATGGCAACCAGCGGGGCGTTGATTACTTTCCGCCAGTCGCGGCCCACGCCGGAACCGGTCATGATGGCGAGTCCCACCGTCCAAAGCGCCGCTTCCACACCCACCACGAACATGCACACCACGCCCACCGTTTCCTGCCCGAAGAGTAGCAGCGCGAGGGGAATGGGCACATAGCCGTAGTTCTGCAGCCCGGTCGTCACCCCGAAGGTGCGGGCGGATTTCTCATCGCGCAGCCCGGCAAACCGGGCGCCGGCGAACGCCAGCCACATTCCGGCGGCCGCAAGCAAGTAGCCCAGCATCGGCGCGAGGAGGACGGTGTGGATCTGTCGCAGCGCGGGATTGCCGAGCGTGGAATCGAGAATCAGCGCGGGCAGCAGCAGATTGATGTTCACACGCATCCAACTCTGGTCCGCCTCCTCCGTCAACCAGTTGAGCTTGCGGACGCCAAAGCCCACGACGGCCAGGCCAAACACCGGCACAACCGCGTTGAGAACCGTAAACGTAGTGTCCGGATTCATTTGGCTTCGCCCACCAAGAATTCCAACAAGGTCTCCGTCTCAATACGCTGTAGCTCCCGAAGCAACCATACCTGTTCGTCAGTCGCCGGTAAGTTCGCCACGGCATCGCAGGCATCCACAAATGCCTCGGCATCCCACTTGCCGCCGGGCAACAGGCGTTTGGCCAGGTCTTCTTCGCCACGGACGCGACATAACTCGCCGACGCGCCGGGCAATTTCTGAAAAGGCAGGATGACTGCCCACCCGCCGCCACCAATATTTGGAATTCCAGGCGTCCGGCTCGCGGCGATGCATGATGGCATGAATGAAACTGCCGTCAGCGCTCTCAATGCCCTGCGAGATTTCGTGCGACGCGTCGAGGTGGTCATGCCAGAGCAGCAAGAGCGCACGGATCAGTTCTCCCTTTTGCGCCGGGAGCTTTGACTGGAGCAACAAGGGATTCAATGCTGGGGCCAGTTCCAATTCTGAAAGCACTCCGGGACGGCGCGTCGGCCCGAGCGCGGGCGGTTCGGGGGTGGTGAGCAATCGTTGCCACGCAATCAGTTTGGTTTCTGCCACAGCGGAAAAGTAGGGCAAGCGCCGGCCGCTCCCAAGTGGATTTCCGCCAACCCGTGGCCCGGTAATTGATCACCATCATTTTCTGAACAAATCCGCGCTGGATTTGTCCATTCTGCGTCGCTACAAAGTCGGGCTCACAAATGGTCAGAGAACGAAAAGAACGGATTTCGCTAGCGGGCCGGGTATCCCCGGGCTGGCTGGCACTGCTTTGCTTGGCGTTGCAGGCAGCGACTCTGTTCGGTGCGAACTTTTCGGTCACGCTGGACCGCGACACGGTGATGCTGGGCGACAGCGCGACATTATCGCTGCAATTTGAAGGCGGCCAGCCCAAGGAGGTTCCCAACCTGCCGGCCATCCCCAATCTCCAGTTCACATCGCTCGGTCAGTCGAGCCAGTTCAGCTTCGTCAATGGCGCTTCGAGTTCGACGATCAGCTACAACTTCGCCGTCACGGCCAAACAAGCGGGCGATTACGAGATTCCATCCTTGGAGGCGGTGGTGGGTGGCAAGACTTTCAAGTCCTCGGTCCTGCGGTTGCGGGTGGTAAAACCGGCAGCGGCCTCAGCGGAGTCGGTCGCCAGCGGAAATGAGCCGGCGTTCATGAAGCTGAACCTGCCGAAGAACGAAGTATTCGTGGGCGAGATGCTGACCGCCGAGCTGCAAATCTTCGTGCGCGACGGCGTGCAACCAGTGAACGGCGGTTTTGGAATCACCGCCCAACCAGCCGAGGGCTTCACTTTGGGAAAAATGGTCGAAGGCCAGCAATCCCGGGTGCGCATCGGCAACGCCATTTACACGCGGATCCCATTTTACGTGGCGTTGACCGCCATCAAGAGCGGGCCGATCACGGTCGGTCCGATCACTGCCCGCCTGGTGATTCAGGTGCCCGGTCAACGGCGCTACGATCCTTTCGGCATGTTCGGCGAGCAAAAACAGCTCACGCTGGCCACGGACACCGAAACGGCGAAATCCATGCCACTTCCGGTTGAAAATGCTCCAGCTGACTTCAATGGCGCGGTCGGCAGTTACGAGTTGAGCGTGAGCGCCGGACCAACGAATGTGGCGACCGGTGATCCGATCACCGTGCGGGTTCAGATTTCCGGGCGAGGGGCGCTGGAATCCCTGACCTTGCCCGAACAAAAATCGTGGCACGACTTTAAGACTTATCCGCCTTCCGCGAATGTCGAATTCTCCGATCAGCTCGGCGTGCAAGGCCGGAAGACGTTTGAACAGATTGTCTCGCCCGAAAACACGGACGTAAAGCAACTCCCACCGTTCTCATTTTCTTACTTCGACCCGGAAGCCAAGCAGTATCGTACGCTCACGCAGCCAGCTGTGGCGCTCGCGGTGCGACCTGGCGGCGTGGCCGTGGCGCCGAGCATCGCCCCACCGACGAATCCGACCGGCGAAACCCCACCGCCACCACAAGACATCGTGCCCATCAAACAAAGGCTTGGGACGCTGGCGCAGGTGGAAGTGCCGCTGTATCGACAAGCGTGGTTCGTCGCGGCCCAGAGTCTGCCGGTGCTGGCATTTGTCGGCGCGTTCATCTATCGCCGCCGCACGGATGCGCTGGCCAACAATCCGCGACTGCGCCGGCAACGGCACGTCGCCCGAGTGATCCGCGATGGCCTCACGCAACTGCAACAACTGGCGGTGGAAAAGAAATCGGACGAATTCTTCGCGGTCCTGTTCCGCCTGTTGCAGGAGCAAATCGGGGAACGGCTTGACGCGCCGGCGAGTTCCATCACTGAATCCGTGGTGGACGAGCGGCTCGGCTCGCGGGGAATCGGTGAAGGGGGACGCGTAGCCCTGCACGAACTCTTCCAGACGTGCAACGCCGCCCGTTACGCCCCGATGCAATCGAGCCAGGAACTGGCCGCGTTGATTCCAAAAGTCGAAAGCGTGCTGAAAAATTTGCAGGAGGTGAAGCGATGAAACAGAGGCTGATCCTTGCCGGGCTGCTCGGGCTTGGGATATTCCAAGGGCTGGCCGGTTCGACACCCGAGACTGCATTTGACGCCGCGAACAAGCTCTACGCGGAAAACAAGTTTTCGGAGGCTGCGATGGCTTACGAGCGTATCGGACAATCGAACGGCGTCTCGGCGGCGTTGTTGTTCAATCTTGGCAACGCACACTACAAGGCTGGCCAGGTGGGTCTCGCCATCGCCGCCTACCGGCGCGCGGAACAACTGGCGCCGCGCGATGCCGACTTGCGCGCAAATCTCCAATTTGTGCGCAGTCAGGTGCAAGGTCCGACAGTCCGGCCAGGTTTTCCCGAACGTACCCTCGCCCTGCTGCGCCTAAACGAATGGACAGGCTTGAGCGCGGGCGCGCTGTGGTTGACCTTTGGATTACTTGCGGTGCGACAGCTGCGTCCGGCCCTGGCGCCGGCGTTGCGGAATGCCTGCCGGGTGGCAGCGTTGCTCACGGTGTTGCTGGGCGGGGCGCTGGCATTCGCCGCGCGCGCGCAAACCGCAAACCGCACGGTCGTTGTGACGCAGAGGGAGACTTCAGTCCGCATCACCCCCAACGACGAAGCGCGGCCGGCATTTACGGCGAACGATGGGGCGGAACTACGGGTGCTGGATCGCAAAGGTGACTGGCTGCAAGTGAGTGACCGAACCACACGCAATTATGGCTGGTTGAAAAGCTCGCTGGTCGCCGCACCGTAAGCGCAGCCGCCTCACGAACGTCGTCGCCCCAGGAGGAAGCCAGCCGCAAGCGCCGCCATCAAGGCGAGCGCCGCTCCAGCAGCGAAATGATCTTTGGGCCCAGCCGCCGTGGCAACCGGCAACGCATTGGTCAGTCCCACCGGCGCTTTGACTTCGGGCGGGGAAAGTTCTGGCAAACCAATGTCCGGTGAAATCTTTTCCGCGGTTGAGCCGAACGCGAAGTCAGCCTTCGGGCTGGCACGTGAGAGCGTGACTTCGGACAAACGCACTCCCTGGTCCGTTTGCACACGCAAAGCGCCCGGCGGCATCTGATCATTCAGGCCAAAATAGTGGGCGTGAAATTGCCCCGCCGCCGCGCCCGTTCCCCGATAGCGGGCGACAAAGGCGTATTCCAATCCATCTGTCAGGACGCGGAACTCCAAGGGCAAGAGGTTCTGGTTGGAAGCAAGAAGGCTGAACATCTTTCCCGCGGCGTCGGCGGGCAGGCTCAGGCCCATCCCGACGGGTTGCGGGCGTGTCACCCCGGGCAGGTGGTCTGCGAAAAACTTCATCGCCACATCCGGACCGAGTATGACTGTGACTTCAACCTGCTCCGCGCCAAGGGTGAGGTTTGCAGAGTTGTCGAGCGGACCGTGGGCCCAGGTTGAAGTGACGGAGAGCCCGAACGCGAGAATTAGCCCGATCAATCGTTGACCTCGGCGACTGGAACTCATGGCACTTGCAATCGGTAGAACTGCGGCGCGATGGCGGGATTGTTCGAGATGGACAGGTTGAAGCTTCCAGTGGCGTCAAACTGATTGGTCAATACGCGCGACCATTGCGCGACGGGCAGGGAAAGATTTGTCGCCCGCAAGAGATAATAATCCAGGAATGGCCCGCCGCCGGTGCCCTTGAGGGTCAAAGTGCCAGCCGAAGTCCAAGCGTTCGTGATGCGCGGCGGCGGATTGGTCACGACTGAGATTGTACCGCTGGTGAGCAAGGTGGGTTTGTACCAAGCGAGGCCCTTGGGCAGCGGCGGTAGATTCAGCGCAGAGAAGGCGTTCGCATAGGTGGTCGCGTCAAAAATCTTAAACGAGTCGCCTTGCGCGAGCGTGCCGGAGAGATTGGTGACAAACAATGAACCTCCGTAAGTGAGAGTCCGCAAGCTGCGCAGCAGATCATTCGTCTTGGGAGCCTTCGCGATCTCGATCAATGTGCTGCTGCCAGCGGACAGCATCACGTGGTTCGTGCTGGTCAGGATGCCAATCGCAGCGCTGCCGGGCGAAATCTTTCCGTTCACCGTCACGCTCCCGCCCAATGTGCCATTGCCGCCAAGCAGGCCGGACGCGCCCACAGTCACCGCGCCCCCAGCCTGGACCGCGTGGCCGTTCACCAGCAGAGCGCCGTTGTTTACCATCGTTGCGCCGGAATGCGCGATGTTGGTGCCAGTCCAGGTCCACGTGCCACTCCCAATCTTGGTGAAACTGACGCCATTGTAGGTATTGCCGCCGAAGGTTGTGCTGCTGTTCAACCCGCCCACGCTCCACGTGACTGGAAGCCCGCTGTTGCCGCCGGGCGCTGCGGCATTGCAGCCCAATTCACCAGAGAGTTCGCCGATGGAGATGGTCGCACCGCTGCTGACGCGGTTTTGCAGACTGACAAAGCGCTGGAGATTGATTTTCGCGTTCGGAAATCCGGCTGCGTTCGCGATCCGGAAATCACCACCACGGTCAGCGGGGTCGCTGGCATTCCAATCAGTCGTCACATTAAGCTGGCCGCTGAACGCGGACCAGTTGCCGCTGATGTCGGCACGAACGTACGGCGTCCACATAGTCAGCGTTCCCCCGCCGCTGCCCGAGCCGGCCAGCACGCAGCGCCAGTCGAGATTAAGCCAGCCGGTGGAATTTGTTGGCACGATCAGATTCCACGTCGAGGTCTGCGTCGTGTCGTTATCAATGAACATCGTAACGCCGCCGCCATCGAGGATCACGGTGGGCGTCCCCAGGCCGAAGCCGCCAGTGTTCGCGGCGTCACCACCGAGTGAAATGCCGCCCGCCTTGATGAGGGTGCTGCCGACGTAGGAATTGCCGGCGCTAAAAGCAAGCGTACCAGCGCCGAGTTTTTGAAATGAACCAGTTCCGGTCAGGGGCGCGAGCATCGTGAACTGGTCGGCGCTGTTCAACACATCAATGGAGTTTGTGCCCGCGGCGAGCGTGATCCCGCGGTCGGTGTAACACTCACCCAGAATTCTTAGCGTGGCATTGCCGGTGATGAGCAGATTGGTCGCGCTGCTGTTCGGTTTGCCCAGCGAGCTGGGATAACCGGCCCCGTCGAGTTCAGCCACCGCCAGCGTGCCTCCGGCAATAACCGTCCGGCCGGTAAACGTATGATTGATGCCACTGATAGTGAGCGTGCCTGTGTTGGATTTCGACAGACTCCCGGAGCCAATGAGCGCGCCCGCGCCGGCCAGCGTGTAGTTGGCCGTGCTATCCACGATCAGGTTGCTGAAGAGCAGCGCGCCGGCCAGGTTCGCCGTGAGATTCGATGCACCCAGCGAATTGAAACGGACACCGTCCTGGGGATAGAACAAATCTTTGCTCACGCCATTGAGAAAGTTGCTGGTGGCAGCGAGATCCCAAGCGTTGCCATTCAGGCCCCCGGTCCAGGTCAGCGTGGCCGGTGCGCGGGGCGTCTTGATGAGCAGCGCTATCTGGCCGGGTGGATTGGTGAAGGTATACGGATAACCATCCAATCCTTCGGCGAGCAGGCTGTTGATGTTGCCGGTGAGGGTGCCCGTGTAATTTACGAGCGGATAAACCGAGCCTGGTGGTAGCGCCCCGTCGAGCAGATTGAAGACGAACGAGTTCGTCCCACTGATAACGAGGTTGCCGTTGATCTGGACCCGGTCGTTGGTTTTCGTGACTCCGGTGGGATCATCGGACAAATCGAAATCGCTGCGGGTCCGACCAGCGAGCGTGGCTGTATTTGCAATCGTGAGAACTCCCGATGAATTGCCACCCACTGCACCGGGAGAGAATCCCGCGCCTTCTTCAAAACGAACAGTTGAACCGACAATACCCGTCCCGCCAAGCCGGCCATCCAGCCAGACACCACCGCGCAAAGTAATGGGTGAATTGGGCAGCGAACCGTTTATCAGCAACTGGCCTTCGCCCACGAGCGTGGCCCCGGTAAATGTGTTCGTGCCCGTTAGCGTCAGCTTTCCTGCACCGGCTTTCGTGAGTTTCATCGCTCCGGTCAATTCACCAGCTGTGCTATCAAAAATGTAGTCCTTTGGCGAATGAACCCGCACGTCAGCCGGTGTAAGCGTGCCGTTGATGGCGATGGCGTTGCCGTTTGATCCTGTTGAATCGAACAGAACGGAGGTGCCTGCGGAAAATGCCACCGGGATGGTATTGGAAATCCACAAGTTGTTCGTGAACCAGTTGGCGGTGGTGGTGTCCCAGACATTTCCGGCGACGCCACGCCAGACAAGTTGCGCGTCGGATACCGGCGGAATCGGCACGGCGGGCATGTCGTGGCCGAGATAATAATCCACGTAGCTCGCCTGATAATAACCACGGTAAGTGCATTGCGCGCGATACTGTGGATTCTGCATGAGACAATAAACGCGGTTGGTCGCGGGAATTTTCGTCGTGTAGATGCGCACGGAGTTGAAGTCGTTCGCCACGACCATGAATTCCTCGCGCCAGTCGCCGAAGAGATCACCCCAGACCGCGGCCCGCCCCCCGTAGGCCTGATGGCAACCACCATCCTCGTTGTAGAGCGTGTAGATACGATCACTCTCGCCAGTAACCGGGTTGAACTTCTCCACCACCGGACTCAGCGCCCCGCTGCCTGCGCCGTGCTCGAACTCGCGCAACAGGTCCGCGTCCCACCACAGTGCCTCCGGCGCCCACAGGTTGTTGACATAAATCTGCGTGCCCTGCCGGTCGAAGATGCCGGGCTGAGTGGAATACATTTCGCACCCGCGCCGACTGGACGTGAGATCAAGCACGATGCCGCGGCCCACGTCAGTAAGCGTGCCGGAATACCACTTCTTGTAGAGCTGGCCGCTGCCCAGGTCCTGCAACGCCGTAGCCAGCAGCGTGGCGTTGTTTTGCTGGATGGAATACATCTCCAACCCGGGACGCTCCGGGTCAATGTCGGTGACGTGATAACGGTCGCCGTGGACAAGCTCGGTGGAATAGAGCGTCGTGGGCACGCCGTTGGTCAGTTCGAGGTCAATGCTCGCGATGCGGATAAGGTCGTCCTTGCCGTCATGGTTCACGTCAGCGATACGGAGTTGATGTCCCTCGGAATCGTTGTGGTAAGCGGGCGTCTGATACGTCCACCGTTGCGACAACCCACCGTTGCGATAATCCCATGCGGTGGTGATGCGTTGAAAAGGTCCGCTGCCAACGCGATTCTCGCCGGACAAGATCACCGTGGGCCGGATGCCGTCGAAATACGCGATGCCCGCGTGACAGTTCAACGGACCGTCAACGGAGAAGGGATTTGGAACCGTGGCGCGGCCTTTCTCGACACCCGTCATCCCGTCAAGGATGGAGATGAATTGTGTTGTGTCGTTCGGGCCGATGATGGTTGAGCCGGCGGGCAGTATGGTGCCCCGCGCGGTGCGAACGATGACTTCCGCTTTGCCATCGCCGTCGAGGTCGTAGACCGTGACTCCATCCTTGTCGCCGGTGGAAATTGCCGACGCGCCTGGCTCGATGGAATACTGGTTCGTGCTGTTGTAGCCCAGGTCCATCTGCCAGAGCAGCGTGCCGTTGCGCTTGTAAGCCTGAAGGTATTGATTTGCTGCGGTGGTGGTGGAAAGGCGGTCCACGACATAATCATATTCGCCGTCGCCCTCGAAATCACCAAACCACGCGAACTTCACGTCGTACGGTGGGAACGCGCCGCCGGCTACGGGCTGCAATGGAATTGAAACGTATTGGCGGACGGGAGGATTGGCGGCGAGGCCATACGTAGTGCTGGGTGTTTGCTCAACGCCGGCGATGACCGGACGCACATACCACGCGTTTGACGAAGCGAAGCTTACCGAGGTGTCGAGATAGTCTGTGGTGTTGGTGATGACCGCCGTGTTCAGTTTCACGCCCGCGGCACCATTTACTGAACGATAGACGTTGAAACCAATCTCCGCCGGGTCAATAGCAAACAACCTCCAGCCAACATACGCTTGCGTCGTGGAAGAACGGAGCACGACAACACCCCTCCCAAGTTTCTCCATCTGCCGCTGTGCGAAAGCAGGAACTGCCAAGAACAAATATAGGAAAAGCCCGCAGGTGAAAATGCGGACGATACGACAGAAGCTAGCGCTGGCCATTCTGCTTTGAGTCTACCCGGGCCGAGGAGGCCGGACCATCACCAGTCTTGGCTACTTCGACCGCATAAACCTGCGCCGGGCCATCAAAATTGGCGCGGAACACGACCCACTTGGCGTCGGGCGTAAACTGAACGTTGGGCTCAAGGTCGTAATCGTGCTTGGCCATGTTGACCAGTTTCGTAGCCTTCAGCTTCCCTTGCTCCGGTGCGAAGAGATAAATCCACTTTCCATCCGGGGCGCGCGCCACCATACCGGAGTCGCCGCCGTCGCCGGCGAAAAGTTTGCCGTCCCAGGAAACATTGAAATGCACCGACCACTGATTGCGTTCGACCGGATACCGCGTGGTCTTGCCGGTCGCCACATCCACCCCGGCGATGAAAAAAGTTTCGCCTTTTGGCATTTGCAAATCGAACCAAACGGTTTTGCCATCGAAACTCCACCATTCGTGTCCGGCGATCTCCATCGGCATTGTGCGTGCGTGAATCAAGCGCAGCCCCGAGCCGTCAGTGCGGATGTGCCAGATGCGGTCCACCTTGTGCCATGGACCTTCATGGCAGAATTGCAACAGCGTGGGATCCGTGGGCGAAAACTGAAAGTGGTTGAACCAGTTCGTGCCACGACGAATCACACTCGACTCGCCCGTCTTGAGATTAACCTGAAAGATTCCGCCTGGCCGGCCGGCGTCAAAAATCTCGTTAAACCAGGACGACTTCGGCCCGCTGGTGTCAATCTGCGGCCCGCCTTCGTCGAGAAATGAACCCGCACCGAGTGTTTCGTCGCTGTTGATTGACGCCACGCGCCAGCGCGCCGGTAACTGCGCCAGGGTTTTCGTGCTTCCGGTGTCGAGGTGGGTGACGAAGAGCGTGTTTGAGCGCTGGTGATACACCTGCCGGCTACTTGCCGCGACTTGAATCACCTTGCCACCGTCATTCACGAGCAGCTGAGATTGCTGGGATTTAAAATCGTACGCGTAGATGCGACTGATCCGATTGGCGCGTTCCTCGCGGACACGTTGCGAGTTGAACCGCCGGTCGGTGTTCTCAAAGACCACCTTGTCACCGGACGCGGTGAAACTGTTCTGATGAAAATAAAGGCTCTGGCTCTCTCCCGGAACGCGAGAGAGGCGCACGATGCGGTGGCCAGTGTCTGCATCAATCCAGTCGTCGCGAAGCTCGGCGGCGGGAAGCGAATTAGAGGAAAGAAAAAGGGCTAACACCGCGAGCGCAATAGTCCGCACGGACAACGCATGATTGCACCATGCTCCCTCATCCCGGCCCTCTCCCAGCGGGAGAGGGATCAAGGGTGAGGGAGAGTCGTTGCAAAATCCTGGGTGCAGTTTCATGGTGTCACCGCTTTCACAGGCGTCAGCGTCACCGGACCAATCAAGCCAGCGTCGGCCAGCGGCCAGTTGGCGGCGTTGAACGGACGGTAGTCCTGGTTCACAAAGTTAATGTCGTGGAAGTTCTGCCACTTCACGCCGCGCCCATCGAGGTCGCGAATCCGATTGGCGGAGGTGCTGACGACTTCAACTTCAAGAACATTGCCGGTAGACTTGAGGTTGTCCACCACGACGCGGAAGGGCGGCGTCAGCAACGTACCGAAATCTTTTCCATTTAACTGCACGCGCGCGGACTGGGCGACCTTGCCGAGGTCGAGCGCACAATTCCCAACCGCGACGGCAGGCAAATCAAACGTGATCGAGTAAATCGCCGAGCCGGAAAAGCTTTGGCCGTGCGCATCTGGATTGGTCGTCCACGAACCCACCGTGCGTGTCGAATATGCTGCTGGCAATGTTGGCCCGCCTTGTTGGAACACCACGCGCCATTCACCGGAAAGTTCAACCGATTGGCCCGTGTTCGTCGTGTATTGCCATGAAGGGGCATTTGTCTGGGTGTCGGCAAGGGCCCGGAGGATCATTGACTCGCCCGGAGCGAGATGCAGAAAAACTTCGGTAGAATCAGCGGCGGCCTTTCGTGAAGCGGCCACTCCAATTTGCCCGGTTACTGGATTCATCAGTACGACCGATTTGGCGGCGAACGAAATTGGCATCCAGCCATTGACCGGTTGCTCGCCGCGATTGGCGATGAAGTAATCACGCCTCCCTTCGTGGGCGCGGCGGATGCACATCAGGCCCGGGTGATTCACCAGTGGCTCGGGGGGAATGTGAGCAGAAGTGAGGGCCGATACGACCGGACCGATAAGCACGCGCCCCTTGCCGAGCCTCGTCTCATAGCGCATTCCATGCAATTGCGAGAGCAGCGCTTGAAATGCCGCGCGGCGTTCTTTCAGATTGCTGAGGCCAGGAACGTCACGCGGCACGTGGTCGGCAAAAATCACCGTCGCGCCGGCGTTCGCCAGCGAAAGAAGTTTTTCCATCGTGGCGAGCGGGATGACTTCGCAGGGCGGAACAACGATCGTCCAGTAGCGATTACCTTGCTTGCCGTTGCCCGGTCTGGCGACACTCACTTGCGCCAACTGGCGATCGGAGATGTAATCGAATTGCCAGCCGCGCTGCCAGAGTTGCTCGGCAACATGACCAATCGGGCGCGACTCAAACCACGCGCGGGCGTGGACGGTCATGTGCGGCAGCAACGGTTCGGCGGGCGCTTGTTGCCAGAAATCGTGAATCGGCCAGTAAAGCAGGATGTCGTTGTCCGGCTGGCCGGATTGCAGGACGGCTTGGCAGCGGGCGATGTAGTCGTTGAGCGCGCGGGCATGCTGCCAGACGGCATTGCGCGGATTCATCTCATAGCTCGCGTAAAACACCCAGCCGGGCCATGGCGCTTCATCGGTCGAGTAGCAAGTGCCGTGATAGAACACGTGGTTGACACCCGAGAGAAAAAGGTCGTCCACGAGATACTTCATGTCGGCCAGCGTCTCGGTGAAATGTTCCTTGAGCCACGTGCCGGTTTCCGCGCTGGTGAATCTGCGGCTGGCAATGTGCGCGGCAGACGACGCGAACTTGGAGATGAGCTTGTTGCGGTCGAGCCGGAACATTTCGGTCTCTGGCACGTCAGCCAGCGCGTAGAGATCCAACAGGTTGCCGGGCGAGCCGTGGGCTTCGTTGCGCGTGATAAACCCACGGCGATGCGACCATTTCACCCATTGTGGGAGCGAATCTTCCACCATGATGTCGGAAACTGTTTCGCGGTAGTCGCAGAGGACGCGGGCGGTGCGATCCGTAGCCGCCGAGGTAACGAGGCGGTTGAGCCCTGAACCGTCCGCCTCCTCACGTCGGCGGCTACGATCACGATCAAACAACGTGGGCAACTCGTTCTGCAACTTGTAGCCGCGGCGTTTCTCGAACTGCGCGAAGAAATCGGGCGCCCAGTCGGATTTATATTCGTAGGAGTCGTGATACTGGGCGCGGGGTTTGAGACCGTGGTATTGGTTGAACGCCTCGGTGTGGCTGCGGAGAAACACCGGCATGGCGTCGGGATAGATGAGATTAAGCATCGGCCCTTCACCGCCGAGCGCGGGGCGTTTGACTTTCTGCGGGTTGAGCCGCTGGGAGACGGCGTAGATTTTGGAGGCAACCGGTGCAGTCCAGTTCACCGAGCCATCCGGTTTCAAGCGGGGGAGCAAATTCACCGGAGCGCTCCTCTCCCCGGCCCTCTCCTCATCGGATGAGGAGAGGGAGGAAGCAACCAAGGCTTGCGTGTGCTTCACATCAAACTTGTTGGTCAACGATACGCCCGCAGCCAGTTCGTAGGTTCGGACCACCACATTGGCGTTGCCCTCGTTCTCACCGACATACGGACCACCGCCGAAACACCAGCCGGTGCCGGTGGTCATGTCCACACCCAGATCAAGCCGCTTCGCTTCGCGGACAGTGTAATCAAGCATCTCCATCCAGTGCGGCGAGAGGTAACGGATGTAGTTCGATTCCGAGCCTTTCGCGCCGTAGATGGGAATGATGTGGACCCCACCATAGCCAGCGTCCCGATAGCGCGTGAGTTCACTCGTAAGATTGTTGGTGTCCACCGCGCTCCCCATCCACCACCAGTATGCCCACGGGCGTTGCTCACGGGTGATGACCGGCCATTCAAGCGGAGCGGCTGAAAACGCCGTCCAACCTGCGACCAGCATCGCGGCCTGCAAACCAATTAGAAGTCTGGTCTTCGAAGCAGCCGACCGGCCGGCAATACGATTGCGCGGCAGCGCAGGCGTCGCCGGAGAATCCTCGAGGGGTGTCATGCGACGGCACGTTGAAGCAGCGCGCCTCGACAGGCAAGTCTGGCGTGGCTGGGTCGGGGACATGCCCGCCTCGTTCGGCCCATACCCGCGCCGGTCACTCAAAGGCAACCTTGGCCAGTTCGCAAATCAGGTTGATGTCGTAGTTGGGCGAGCCCGCGGCTGGCGGCGTGAAACCAGAGGACATATAAGCCGATTTGGTCACGCCACTGATGCGTTTGAATTCGACGCTCGAGTCGCTGAACAACACGTTCCAGCCTTTGCTATAACTGTGGGCGAAATCCCGGCCATTGACGAGCACATCGCCACCCGTGGTCCATGACGAACCATCCACATAATCCATGCCGAATACCTTGCGCTTGGTGAGCTGACTGGACTTCTGGTAAATCCGCAGGTGATCCGTGTTGTTATTGTTGCCCTTGTGATTTACCACCCACGGATTGTAAACATAGCTGCCGCGCACGTTTCCGCCGCCACCGCCCAGCGAGTCCGTCGCCGGCGAGTCCGTGGTGAGAAGGGGGGAATAATTCATCGAACCGAGTGGCGATTTCTTCGCGTTCAAAGCCGGGCAGTAATACACCTTGCCATCACCGACGAGCTTCTGCGGGTAAAGCAAGCCGAGGCTGTCGAACTTGCCGTACAACTGGGTCCAATTCTGCGGCACCTTGTAGCCGGCGGCCGTCCACACGCCAATCCAACGCGTATAATAACCGCCGTTGATCACATTGATCGGATTGCCGCCGGCTTGCGTGGTCGGAAATCGGTCGTCGTAATCCGTGGCGTACATGATACACCCCAGCCCCCATTGGCGCATGTTGCTCACGCATTCGGCGCGATGGGCTTTCTCTTTCGCCTTGGCAAGGGCAGGCAACAACATCGCCGCCAGGATGGCGATGATGGCAATCACCACCAGCAATTCGATAAGGGTGAATCCGCGAAACATCGCGGGCAGATTGGACTTACGGCTCGGGTTCGTGGTCATGGTTCAGGGAAAGGTGGAAGCGGGGCGCGACTGTTCGCGCCCCGCCAGAGTTGGTCAGGGCAACGGCAGGGACAGCCGATAGAACACCGTCGGATTGGTCTTAACGATCGATACGGTCACGGAGTTGGTCGCAAGCGAACCGGTGACGACCGACCAATTATTGCTGATACCCCGAGCCAGAGTGTTGGTCTGGGCTTGCAGCGACCAGCCGGTCCGGTCGAGCGGCCAGCTTAGCGTCATTGTGCTGCCACTGACGAGGTTGGTCAGCACCGGCGCGTTGGTGTTCAGGCCGATTAACAACGTAATGCTGCCGCTGGCCGCCAGATTGTTCTGCCACGTGTAGGGTATCTGGCCCGTAACGTCAGTCGTGGGCAGATTAACGGTGGCAAACGTGGTGCCGACACCCGCGCTGAACAACTGGAACGTGTCACCCGAGCGCAGCGTCGAACCAATGTTGGTCACATTCAACGTGGCGCCTGAACCACTGAATGAAGCGGCGGTGAGCCGGTCGCTGTTAGTGCGATTGAGGTCCATGTTCACCGTGCCGTTGAGCGAAATGCTGCCCGTAACGGCCAGCGTTCCGATACCGGGGTTGAGGCCGACGTTTACGATGGCCGCGGGATCCGTGGTCACGTTGCCGAGAATGGTGCCGAAGCCATTGAGGCTCTGGCCGGCGAGGATGTTGATGGTCCCCGTTGTGACGACGACCGTGTTAGTCGGCTGCTCGACACTGTTGATGTCGAGCGTCGTCTGGAAGTAATGATAGCCAATCGCGGAGGCATCAAGCACCGCGCCAGTGCCGGCGAGGGTGATGCTGGGCGAATTGGTGAGATTGTTCGGGGCGATGACCTTGAGGGTGCCATTGCTGACCGTGGTGCCGAACGTGTAGGCAATGCGGTTGCTGGAGAGCGGATACTCGACCACCGAAGAATCCGGCAGCGTCACGATGTTGGTGAAAGTGGCGATACCGTCGAGCGTCAGGCTGCCCGTGCCGAGCTTGACGATGCTGTTCGAGCCAACAACCGGACCGGAGAACGTGGTGCTTAGGTTCTTGGCGCCAATCAGCCAGTTGGCGGGACCGTTGACGCTGGGATTGAAAATGCCGCCGTTGACGCCCATCAATGCGCCCAGGCGAATGGTGGCAGGATCGCGGCTGAACAATCCGCCTTCGACCAGGAACGTCGGGCCGTCGCCACCGGCATTGGCGTTGAAGAAGCGCACGGAGGCGCCGTTGGAGATAATCACGGTGCCCAGGAAGTTCGCAAACGGGGTCGCGCCACCCACGGACATCGGGCCGGTGAAGATATTGGTGGTCGAGGCCGCCCCGTAGAACTGGCCGTTGAAACTGTTGGCCTGGCCGCTCGAAGCGAGCGTAACCGTGCCTCCGGCATTCACATTCGTAATTGCACTCGGCAATTGAGACGAGGTCGAGACGCTTGTGGGCAGGGTAATCGAAGCCCCATTGCTGGCACTGATACCGCCAGAACCTGCGTTCCCGGAAGAAACCGTATTGATCACACCGACGGCCAGTGTGGCCCCGCTGCCGACAAAAGTGCCAGCACTGTAGGTGTTGATACCGTTCAATTGCAGCGTGCCAGACGGAACGACAACGCGAACCGTGCCCGCCGAGCCGTTGCCGATGACGCCAGTAAAATTGCCGGCGCCAGTGTGCGTGATCACCGTCGCACCCGCACCGGTGGTGTTTGCCACGGTCGTCCCCGCGACTCCTGTCAGGTTGCTGACATTGAAATTGGTGGTGGTCAACAAACTCCCGCCATTGATCGCCACCGCGCTGGCGCCCGAGCCCAGCGCGTTCGGGTGGCGGACTTCAATCGAACCAGCGTTGATAACCGTTGCTCCAGTATAGGTGTGCGCGCCGGGCAGCACCAATGACCCGTTACCGGCTTTGGTCAGACCCAAAGTTCCAGACGTGTTCGCGAGCAGACCAGTGAACGTACTGCTGCTACCATTTAGCCCGACGGTCAGGACGGAACTGCCACCGTTAAGCACATCCACTTTGCCATTGCCGACGAGACCGTTGATGGTGTTGTTAAGGCCGTTCAAATCCACCACCGCCGCGCCAAAGATGCTCAGATTCGCGTTAATGGAACTGGAGATGGCGTCGGTCACCCCGACGCGCAAGGTGCCGTTGCTCACGACCGTCCCGCCGGCATAGGCGTTGGGCGTCGAAACCGTCAGGACACCCGTACCGATCTTCTTCAGATCGGTGCCGCCGGCAATTGTCCCGCTGCCATTGAATGTGTAATCACCAGCACTGGTATCGACAACCACTGTCTGCGGGAGCAAGGTGCCGTTCAAATCCACGGTGGCAAAAGAAAGGCCCAAGGCATCAAAGGTGGCGGCGTCGCCGGAGCCGAACGGCGCGAAGCCCACGCCGTTGTCAAAGTTGGCCGTGGTCAGCTTGTCCCACTTGTTATCCGGATTGCCACCTTTCCATTTCAAGTTCACCGCGGCATGCGGTGCGACCACCATGTCCACGTTGCCACCACTCACGACGACTTCCGCGACGTGCCCCGCCACCAAGCCGGCCCCGGTCACAATCGCGTAGGGCGTTCCGGCGGCCGTAATGTTGCCGCTGGCCTGCCGGATCAACCGATACGTTCCCGCACCCAGCGGAGTGCCGCTGTTGTTGTTCACGATGATGCCATTGGCCCCCATTGCCAGCGTCCCTTGCGCCACAAACAGCGAAGGATGCGTCGTGTCCCCGACGAAGGACGTCGGCGTAAACACCAGAGTGATCGGCTTGGCGCCAATGTCAAATACCCCAGTGGCATCCGTCAGAATGGTCGCCGCCGTGGTGCCGATGCCGGTGCCCGCGCCGTTCGCCCCGAATCCGCTGGTCGTCAAAGTGTACGTCACTGCGCCCAACGGGCGTGTATCCAAAACTGCTCCTGGTGAGATGGTAGCGCGCGGCCCGGTCCCAAGCGCGCTGGGCTCGGCCACGACGTTGGACGCGGCCGCAAAGACCCAGTTGCCGACATACGTGCCGGCGACATTCAAGCGCACTGAGCCCGGACCGGCCATGGTCAAGACACTATCGGCGGCACCGCCGACCACTCCGCTCAAATTTCCCACAATGAATTCATCCGACGCATTCATCGTCGCCAGCGTGCAGTTGTTGCCGGCCGCGTTTTGTACGGTCAGGCCGTTCAACGTGCCGCTGCCATTCATCCGGATCGTGCCCCCGTTGCGCAGCGACATGCCGAGGTTGTTCGGAGAAACCGCATCAATCTGGATCACTCCACCGCCAGTCGCCCAAATGTTGCCAGCGGTAAGCGAACCGAGCGAGGCCGGGTCTTTGAGCACCAACGTGCCACCGTTGACTTCGCAATGGGCCGGGCCGCCGCCGCCGCCGCTGGTCCGTTGCGGGAGATCGTTCGGCCCCGCGAATACCCACGTGCCGGAATCGTACTTAAAGATATGAATCGCCCCGCCCGCGCCCGCAAAGTCGTCAATGTGCCCGATGGTGTTGTTGCCGGTATTGGCCCCCGCCAAGGTTATGAACATGGGCCGGGAATTGGCCGAACTGTTCGTAACGTTGTTCAAGGTCAGGGTCGCGGACGTAGTGGTGGCGTTGTTTGTGAAGCCTGCGGAACCATTGCGACTGTTCTGCAACCGGAGCGTGATGTTGTCCACAATTTGCGGGTTAACCACGGCGCTTCCGATGGTGATACCGGCCGGTGTGGTGACCGCCGCATTAGTATCGGTGGTGCTCAGGCCCATGCGAAAATCGTTGCTGCTGGTTAGCAGATAGGCGCCGCAACCTACCGTGTCGAAAACAATATTTCTCACCTGCCGGTCGGCATCACTGTTTCGAATCGGATTGCTCACGCCGCCAATGCCGCCGAACAGGGGCGAATTGAAGGTCATGGTGTCGTTGTTCTGCTCGCCCGTGGAGAATCCGACCTGGCCCGGGGCGGCATTGCCGACCCAGTTGGCGTTGGTGGACCATTCGCCGCTGACGGGCGCATTGGACCACGTCTGACTGGCACTAAATGCGGAGGTGGCCGCCAGCAAAGCCAGCGAAGTGTTCAGGGTTACGATAGTTTTCTTCATGTTGGGGGTGGGGGTTGTTTCAGGGGATCTCAGCAAGCTTGACCGCCAAGAGACGCCGCCGGCGCAAGTCCAACTGCTCGTGAAGTCACGCCGGATGGGACGATGCGTTCATGGCTTGGGTGCGTCATGCGGTAATGAACTGAACCTAACAGCGTGAGTCCGCCGCGATAATCGCCAATTCGGGTGAGCGGACTGGTGAGATGAATGGTGACGCTAACGAACGAGCCGCGCGGGGTGAATGGCCCGAAGACTCGCCATGTTACACCGAAACCAGATACCTGAGCGTCGTCAATGCGCGGTCGAGGGTGTGGACGTGGTGGGAATCCCCTGCCCGAGGCGTTTCGCTACCGCCTCGGTGCGCGAGCGCACGTGGAGCTTCTCGTAGATCTTCCGGATGTGCGTGTGCACGGTATCGTAGCTGATGCTCATCGCGTCCGCGATTTCCTTGTAGAGAAATCCCTTCGCCAGGAATTCCAACACCTCCTGCTCGCGGGCAGTGAGGGATTCCAGTTCCTTCGCCGAGGAATCGGAACGTTGGAATGACGCCACGACTTTGCGCGCGATGTGGCTGGACATGGGCGAGCCGCCCTTATGCACGTCCCGCACCGCCGCCAGCAAATCCTGCGGCGGCGTCTGCTTGAGCATGTAACCACTGGCGCCCGCAGAAAGGGCCTTGAAAATCAACTCCGTATTCTCGTACACGGTGAGCATCACCACCTGCGTCTGGGGCAGCACCGGCTTCAGCTGCCGCACGCAGTCAACCCCGCTCATGCCCGGCAGGTTGATGTCCATCAACACCACGTCCGGCTTCTCGGCCGGCAACGCAGCGATGGCGGATTCGGCCGTGGGGTGCACGCTCAGGCACTGGAAACCCGGCGACACCGTGAGGAGCTTTTCCAGCCCGCCGCGGACGCGGGCGTTGTCCTCCACGATAGAGACGCGGATGCTTGGTTCTTTGAGGTCACGTGCGGCCATGCGTTTGCCCACTGGATTCCCCTTGCTCTCCGGTTCGGTCGGCGCAGGTGCGGCAGTGCTTTTCTTTTTATCTTCCGGCTTCATGAATGATCGAATGCTTCAGCCCCCGGGGCTACTCGCCAATTCCGGTGAGGAAACTCCCAGCGGGACAGTAAATTCCACCCGCGTCCCCCCGCCCGCCATTTCTGCCACCTCGCAGCGGCCCCCCGCCGCCGCCAGCCGCTTCTCCAGGTTCTTGAGACCCTGGCCCGGGGACACCCGGCCGACCCGACTGCGATCGTCCCCCGCCGCCGCCACAAGACCCCGCCCGTTGTCGGCCACGACCACGGTGAACGCATCCGGCTGCACGCTCACGCGCAACCAAACCTCGGTGGCCCGCGCGTGTTTCACCACGTTATTCAACGCTTCCTTCACCGCGAGAAACAGATTGTGTCGCACTTCGGCCTGCAGCTGGTGCTCGGGCAATTGCGCCGGCACGTCCAGCCGGCAGCGAATCTGCGCCGCGCCCAAGTAGTCCTGCGTAAACTTGCTCACGTAAGTGATCAATGCGTCGAGCGAGTCATTCTGCGGATCAATCGCCCAGACAATCTCATCCATGTTCGTCGTCAGCTCGCGCGCGACTTCGGTAATCTGGCTCAATTGCGTCTGCGTGTCCTCGCCGGCTGACGGTTTGGCCATCTCGCTCAACAGCGCAATGTGCGTCAAGCCGGCGCCTAGGTCATCGTGAATGTCCTTGGCAATGCGCGTGCGATCGCGCTCGATGGCGCGCTGGCGCTCGACTTGTTCCAGTTCCCGGCGAATACGCCGCAGGGCCACGCTCCGGACAATGATTGCCACCAAAGCGACCGCCGCGGCGGTGACCAAACTGATGAACCACCACGTTTCGTAAAGGTGCGGCCGGACTCGGATGGTGACACTGACCGGCGCACTCCACGCGCCGCCACTGATGCAGGCCTGCAAGCGAAACGTGTACAAGCCACCGCGCAGCGTGTTGAACTCGACAGTCCGGCGCGTGCCGGCTTCGTTCCAGTCTTCGTGCAACCCTTCGAGCCGGTGGCGAAAACGCACGCTTTCGGGTGCGACCAGGCTCACGCCCGCATATTGAAATTGTACCTGGCGCGCTCCAGCCGGGACATCCAGGGCCGCTTCGGGAAAATCTTCGCCGTGACCCGCGGCGGAGAACGTATCTCCATCCACGATGATCCGCTCAATCACAACGGGCGGTGGCAGGCGCCGTGGCGCAACGCCGTCCGGTTCCACCGCAACCACGCCTTTGAGGGTTGAGAAAAGTAATCGTCCCGCGCGCGTGCGCCAGGCAGCGGGCTGGTAATTCTCGGAGCATTCCAGCGATGGCAAGCCATCGTGCCGGCCATAGACCACGCTTGTCACTGTCTCCTGCTGTCCCGTCGCCACTGCCGCCAACTCCGACTTGGCAACCCGGAAAATTCCACGCTGCGAGCCCATCCAGAGATTACCATGATCGTCATCGAGCAGCTGGCAAATGACATCGTCCGGCAAACCGTGTTGGGTCGATATGCGTGTGAATTTCCCCTCCGCATACCGCAAGAGGCCACCCCGAAATGTTCCGGCCCAGACCACGCCATTGGTATCGGCGAGCACCGACCAGATGGGCTGCGTGGTCCGCGGGCCAGGCGGCACCATGGCCTGGCCCTGCAGGTTGCGCACCCGGTAAAGAATGCCATCCCCACCGCCCGCCCAAATATTGCCTTCCGCATCTTCGGCCAGACTCCGGATGTAAAGTCGCGGCACGCCGTTGCTGGCCCAGAACAGGAAGAAGTTCCCACCGTCCACCACTCCCAAGCCCGCTTTTGTCCCCAACCAGATTTTTCCATCCCGGCCGGGCAAGATGCATTTCACACCGTGAACCAGTGGATTGAACTGCACAAAAGCGGAGTTGGTCTTCACGAACAAATCTTCGTCGCCCGCACTTGCCCACACGCGACCTGCGGCATCGGCGACCGTGCTGAAAACAATGCCGGGCTGCGTTCCGCCCGGCTCAAAAAAATGTTCCCACGAACCGTTCGCAAACCGGTACAATCCCGCCCCATACGTACCGACCCAGATTCCGCCGGCACGGTCTTCGGAAACTGTCACCGCGGCCCGCGCCTCAGCCGGCTCTCCAGGCGCCAGCACGGTGAAATGTTTTTCCCGCAAGCGAATCAGCCCGCCGCGATCCACGCCCGCCCAAAGGTTGCCCTCGCGATCCTCGAAGAAACAATCCACCCGGTGACCGGGAAAACCGTCGCCGCTCTCAAAGTGTTTCGTTGCCCCGTCACGGTCGATGTGAAACAGCCCGCGCCCGTAATGGAAGAGCCAGACGCCGCCCCGCCAGTCCTCATGCATGCCGAGGCGCGTTTCCCAATTCCCGAACAACCCGCGGGCGCCGGCGGCATTCGCCACCCATTGTTGTCCCGCGACACGCCGCAGTCGGTTGTTGCCGAGCACCCACATCTCACCGTCGCGGGTGAACAGCACGTGCTGGACATTCAAGACCGGCTCTCCATTGGTCGGCGTGCAATTCTGAAAGTGCGTTCCGGTCCACACCGCCAGCGTGGATTCAGTGCCCACCCACACCCGTCCCGTCAGATCGGTGGTGAGGACCTCGATATCCCGACCGGGCACTTCATTGGTCGGAATAGCCGTGAACTGCCGGCCATCAAACCGCCACAGTCGTTGGTCGCGGCTGCGCGTCCAGATCTGGCCGTCTTTGTCCTCCACGGCCACCTGCCCGGTCCCAGCGCCCGGCGGTGAAAACGGCACCCAATGCGAATCGTTCGTTGTCGTGCTCGTGTGCTGAAGAATACTGCCGTTGTTGAGCAGGAAGGCCGGCGGGGTGGATTGCCGGGGAATCACCTGCGCCGCCACATCCGCTCCGCCCGTGCCTTCCCATTCCAGCTTGAACTTGCCGCGCTGACAGGAAGTGATCGAACCATCGTGCAGGCAGATCCAGAGCGTGCCTGACTTGTCGGTGTACAGCCGGCGCACACGAGGGTGCTTCAATTCCGGCGTGTTGGCCGGGTCAAACCGGATGAAGCTTGCTCCGTCAAAGCGGGCCAGGCCGTTGTATGTTCCCACCCACAGATAACCGTCCGGCGTCTGCGTAATCGCCGTCACGGAACTGTTCTTGAGGCCCTCCTCTGCCGTCCACGTGTTGACCAAAAACTCCGGAATCTTGGCAGCCAGTCCGAAATGCGCAAACCCAATGAGCCCCAGCGCAAGGCCACCCAGCTGCCAGCGCAGCCAGAAGCGGGCACGAGAATTCACAACTCGGACAGCGCGCATGTGCTCCCAACTTGCCCCCGCGCGCCCGCTGAAACAAGCCGGGAATCAGCCCGTTCTCCTCCTCCTCGTCCTCGCTCTCGTCCTTCGTCGAACTGAAATGAAAAACCGAGGAGGAGGACGAGAGCGAGGACGAGGAGGAAAATGACTCCAACCAACGTTCAACCCATTCCTCTGGACTTGCCAAGGAGGGCAAAACAAAATCAAACGCCTTTCGCATCATGAAACTGAATACCCCGAAGAATCATCTGGTCGGCGACATGCCGAAAATTGGAATCCGTCCCGCCATTGATGGCCGCCGCGCCGGCGTCCGCGAGTCGCTCGAAAAGACCACGATTACCATGGCGAAGAATGTCGCCCGGTTCATCGAGAAATCTTTGCGTCACTCGAACGGCCTGCCCGTTGAATGCGTTATCGCCGACACGTGCATCGGCGGCGTGACTGAATCCGCGATGGCCGCCGAGAAATTCCGCAAGGCCGGCGTCGGCGTTTCGCTCACGGTCACGCCCTGCTGGTGTTACGGCAGCGAGACGACGGATATGGAGCCGCAAACGCCCAAGGCGATCTGGGGTTTCAACGGCACCGAACGTCCGGGCGCGGTTTATCTCGCCGCCACGAGCGCCGGTCACACGCAAAAGGGACTGCCTGCGTTCACGATTTACGGCCGCGACGTGCAGAACATCGGTGACACGGAGATTCCCGCCGATGTGCAAGAGAAGATTCTCCGCTTCATCAAAGCCGGACTCGCCGTCGCCACCGTGCGCGGCAAGTCCTATCTCTCGCTCGGCGGCGTTTCGATGGGCATCGCCGGCTCGATCGTGAACCAGGATTTCTTCGAGGATTACTTCGGCATGCGTGTGGAGTGCGTGGACATGACGGAACTCGTCCGCCGCATCGAGGAAAAGATTTACGACGGCGAGGAATTCAAACACGCGCTGGCCTGGGTGCGGAAGAATTGTCCCGAGGGCAAGGACTACAACAAGAAGCCGCACACCCGCGCGCAGAAGAATCGCGAATGGGAATTCGTGGTGAAGTGCGCGATGATCGTGCGCGATCTGATGATCGGCAATCCGCGGCTCGCCAAGCTCGGCTTCGGTGAGGAAGCGCTTGGGCACAACGCCATTCTCGCCGGCTTCCAAGGCCAGCGCCATTGGACTGATCATTATCCCAACGGCGATTTCCTCGAAGCCATCCTGACTTCATCGTTCGATTGGAACGGCATTCGCGAGCCGCTGCAAGTCGCCACGGAAAACGATTCGCTCAACGGCGTCTGCATGTTGCTCGGCCATCTGCTCACCGACACCGCACAGATTTTCGCCGACGTGCGGACGTATTGGAGTCCGACCGCGGTGCGCCGGGTCACTGGCCACAGCCTTTCCGGCGCGGCGGCAGGCGGCGTGTTGCATCTTATTAATTCCGGCGCGGCGGCGCTGGATGGTTGCGGCAAACAGATGCGCGACGGCAAGCCCGCGATGAAACCGTTCTGGGAAATCTCCGCCAAGGAAGCGCATGCGTGTCTCGCGGCGACCACGTGGCCGCCGGCCATCTACGAGTATTTCCGCGGCGGCGGCTTTTCATCCGCTTACGGCACGCGCGCGGACATGCCGGTGACGATGTTCCGCCTGAATCTCGTGAAAGGCCTTGGCCCGGCGCTGCAAATTGCCGAGGGCCAGTTCGTGGATTTGCCGAAGGAGATTTATTCCGTGCTCGAAGAACGGACGAATCCGACGTGGCCCTCGCATTGGTTCGTGCCGAACACCACCGGCCGCGGCGTCTTCCGCGATCCCTACTCCGTGATGAACGCGTGGGGCGCGAACCACGGCACCATCAGCTACGGCCACATCGGCGCGGACCTCATCTCACTGGCGGCGATGCTGCGCATTCCGGTTTACATGCACAACGTGAGCGACGAACGCGTCTTCCGTCCCTCCGCGTGGACCACGTTCGGCACCGCCGATCTTGAAGGCGCCGACTTCCGCGCCTGCGCCAACTTCGGCGCGTTGTATCGGAAGGTGTAAAGCTGAACCCGCTTGCCGGCGAGCAGGGCCAATGATACTTTGCCACGCATGAGTACAGTGGCTGAAATTGAGAACGCGATTGGGCGACTGTCCAAGCCGGAGTTGCTCGAACTGGCCAGTTGGTTCGAGGAATACCGGCAGATGGTCAGTGCGTCCTCGGAAGTTTTCGCGCTGTATGACCGGGAGGAGGAATCATGCCGCAAGCCCAACGCGGGGAACTGTGGCTGATTGATCTGGGATTGGTGCAAAAACCACGCCCGTGCCTCGTCCTCAGCATTGCCTACCTCGACCACGAGCGCGCCGTCGTCACTTTTGTTCCGCGCACGACTTCACTGCGTGGCACTTGATTTGAAGTTCTCCACCAAGCTCGCGGAATGGATGCTGGCGCGTTTGACGCGCAAGGGATTGGGAGCATTCCGGTGGTGAAACTGGAGCGACGGTTGGGAACGGTTGAGGCATCGGTAATCCAACAAGTCGAAACGGTTGTAAAACAATGGTTGAACTTGCCTTAAGCGGCACCGCCGATCTCGAAGGCGCCGACTTCTGCGCCTGCGACAACTTCGGGGCGTTGTATCGGAAGGTGTAACGATCTACCGCTGAGCGAAGATGCGCCAATGTGAAATAAGCAGGAGTCGGCAAGCATGCGCCACTTTCCGAAAGTTATAGCCTACTTATTATTGGGTTGTATGTCGCTGTTGATCGGCTGCCGACACGGTGAGCCTAACCTGCATTCACCTCGCCCGAACCAGATGGTTTCAGGGTTTGAGCACCCTTCGGGAACGAACAGGCAAAACGCTCCTTGGTTTATTGGGGCTCCAACCAATTACGCGCCATTACTGGGCCGCTGGGAGAGTATTTCGGTGTGGGGCACTGACACTTTGCTCGGTCTGCCGCAACTCCAAGCAAACCAGCCTCGCACAACCGGCTGTGCCCTCAGCTTGGTAGCCCTAGGTGAACACATCGGGTTAATTGAATTGCACGTGATGATCGAGGGAACGGCGAATTGGATCCCGGCTTACGAAATGCAATACCTACAGCTCTTTGGTGATCGCATAGAACTCGGGTGCCATACGTGTGTTCGTGTATTTCGTTATCAGATGACGGACTCGGATACTTTGCGGCTAGATTATTCAGACCGATTCGACAAGACGTGCTTTCATGCTGTCTTGAAACGCGTAGTAGGGGTCAAGCCGCTCTTGTTGTCGCCGGGGAACATCATCCACCGGCGCGAGTGGGAGGAACTTGAGAAGCTAGAACCTTAGATTGCTCGCAAATGGGAGGTCAGAATGAAGGCAAGCGTCACGCGCTCACTTGTCCGACTTGGGCGCTGGCTCGGCCAGCAGTTTCTTGACGGCGGCTTCCACGTTTTGCGGTTGCAGGCCGATCACGCGGACGATGCCTTTGCGATCCACGAGCGCGTAAGTCGGATAATAATGTGCTGCCCAAGCTTTCTCCGTCTTGAGATTCGCATCGCGGGCGATCGGATATTCGATGCCCTTTTCCTTGGCATTAGCGGCAAACTTTTCCTGTCCCCGGCTCGAGGCGCACACGCCAATGATGACCAGCCCCTGGTCCTTATATTTCTTGTACATCTCGTTGTTGTGCGGAATCGCCTTCATGCACGGCCCGCACCACGTCGCGTAGAAATCCACGACGACGACCTTGCCCTTCATGTCCGCGGGCTTCACCTCGCCATTGATCCACTCGCTGAGGTCGAGCGCGGGCATGGGTTTGCCCTCCAACGCGGCGTGCGCGGCGCGATGCTTCGGGTCCTTGTCCCAGGTCAGTTCGTCGGCGAATTCTCCGGCGGGCGTGGTGGGCACAATCAAGGCAAGTGAGAATAGCGTGGCGAAAAGGGCTTTGCGGGTGTTCATGGAAAATGCTTAGCACGCGTCCCCACGGCTGACAATAGGGAAGAACGGGAATCTGGCCGGCGGCAAAAATCCCGCGTAGCCTCACTGCTTCCGCCGTTCCATCAGCAGCAAAGCCCCGCGCTGGCGCAACTGGTCGGTGTCACCGCCCGCTTCGTCGGTCGGCACCGACTCCATTACGGGCGTCCGCTTGATCAGCTCGTAATTCGCCGCGCTATAAGTTTCCCACCAGTTAAGGATGCGGCGGTCGGAATCCTCGCGGCGAAGCCACGACATCGAGTCATCCACATACACCACGTATTCAGGTTTTGCCGTCTCGATCTCGCGGATCATCTCCGCCTGCATCTGCGCTGCAAATCGCTGCCGTTCCATCAACGGATACGCGTAGATGTAGCCGGTAGCCGAACGCCGACGAGAGTGAAAATAAATCTGTGGCTCGCTGCCAACGACGGCGAGTTTTGCGTTCGCGGGCGTATTCTGGCGGATGAACTCCGCCAGTCCGCGCGTGTCGGCAAACAGCGTACTCCCGAACATGTTGCGGCCCGCCACTTCCGGAGTGAGGCCGAACCAGATGGTGCCGTGGGTGACGAGGCCACTCACGAAGCCCACGCCGCACAGCACTACCGCGCCCAGCGCAAGGAACAGTTCAATCGATTTGTCGTGCCGGATCAGATACACCGCGCGGCTGATCATCACCCCGTTGAGCAACGCCAACGCGGGCAGCACGAGCACAAAATAGTGATGCCGCAATTGGAGGCCCGTCACCAAGGCGGCGATGCCGGCGAGCAGCAAACCCAACAGGAATGGCAGTGCGGTTTTCAGCCGCGGCTCCCACCACATCACCAGCGTGCCCGCCGCGCCCAGAATCCAGAACGCCACGTTTTCCACCACGGAAACACTTCCCATGTAAACGAGAATGTCGTGCAACATGGTCACCGAGATTGAGGTCGCATACACGCGCGCGTAGCTCACCGTCCATAGCCAGAACGGTCCGGCCACTCCCAGCAGGAGCATCAACAGGCACGTCACGAGATAGGGAAGCGCCAGTCCGATTGTCAGCCCGATCAGATTCTTCAAGGCGTTATCCGGCCGCCGCCGGCCCGCGGCCACGTAACGCCACACTGCGTAGGCGAACGCGAATACGCCAAAAAACAACCCGTGCTGCTTCATCACAAAAGCGAGCCCGCAAAGCAACCCGGCCAGCAGGAAATCCCGGGTTCGGGCCGTCTCGTGAGCACGCCAGAGAAACCAAGCCCCCGCCAGCGCACACAGCACGACGAAATGCGTCGCGTGCGCCGCGAGCCCCAGCACTCCCGGACTCGTCGACATCAACGCATAAACCGCGGCCGCCACCACGCCCGCAATGTCATCCAGCAGCTTCCGCCCCAATAGGAACACGAGCCCAATGCACGCGAGGTTTACCACGGCGAATCCGAGATGAATGCCGGCGGTTGTTTGCCCGAATACGGCCATGATCAGCGCGTAGCTGGCATACGTGCCGGGCAACTTCATGTTGTAGGCGAGCTTGTACGGCGGAACCCCTTGAAGGATCAATTGGCCGGCATAAGCGTATTCCCCCTCGTCGCGTTCGAGCGGAATCTCGCGCAACCGTACGCGCACGAACAGCACGGCGAGCACAATCAACGCGAGCGCCAGCCATGACCAATGCCGCCGCCAGAATGGCAGCGACGGAGAATCTGATCTGGCTATGGCATCCGGCATCGGGCGCGCAAATAACAACACACACCAAGGCCCGCGACAACCAAAAGTGTCCCTATCCGATGAACTTGGTGCTTGGAACTTCGCGTCGCTCCCGGCTTCCTATGCGCCGTGCGTAAGAGTGTCGTGTTCGCCAAATATTGGTTGCCGCTGGTCCTGTGGTTCGCCTTGATCTTTATGGCGTCCCGCGACACCAACTCCTTCCAGCACTCCTCGCGCATCATCGGCCCGTTGGTGAAATGGCTGCTGCCCAAGCTGACGGAGGAGCAGGTCGGCGACGTCGTATTCTTCGCCCGCAAATGCGCACACGCGACTGAGTACGCGGTACTCGCGTGGCTGTTCTGGCGCGCGTTTCGCCACGCACTCCGTGTCCCACGCGGCACCTGGTCCTGGCGCGTGGCTCAATTCGCCTGGCTCGGCGCGACTATCTATGCCATCACGGACGAACTGCATCAGAGCTTTGTGCCCAACCGCCAGGGCTCGGGTTGGGATGTACTGCTGGATTCGCTCGGCGCAGGGTTGGGGCTGGGCACCATCTGGCTCATCGGCCGCTGGCGTCGAGTGTGGTGAGTCTACTCCACGCGTGACACGTTCCGGCTTTCGGGCTACAAAACCGGCACGCCATGAAACGCCCGCTAGTGCCAGTCGCATTGTGCTATGGCATTGGGCTATTGCTGGCGGAATTTTGTCCGCTTCCCTTCTCCACGCTGATCTGCTGGTCGCTGGTGCTGTTGGTCGTCACCTGGGTTTGGACAAAGTATCGTACAGTCTGGCTGGGCCTGTTTGTGGCTGCTTGTGGCTGGACCAATCTAGCGTTGCACACGCAGATCATTGCACCCCGTGACCTGCGCCTCGTCGCCGGCAGCAACGCTCATTGGGTCACGGTTACCGGCAAACTGAGCGAAACGCCCACCCTGCGCGTGTTCGATGCCGAGAGCGCGGAAACCTATCGAACGATGGCGCAAGTTGAGGTGGATGCCGTGGAACTTGGCGGTACGAATCAGTCAGCCAAAGGGCGCGTGATCGTCAACACTTCGGGGACATTGCCCGCCGGTTTCTTTGCCGGCCAGCGCGTGCAAATCAACGGCGTGCTCGCCCCACCACGGCCGCCTGTCGCCCGAGGATTGTTTGACTACCGCGCCCACCTCGCGCGCCAGGGCATCTACCATCAATTGAAAGTGGAAAAGCCGGAGGATTGGGGGTTGCTGAGTTCGAATCGGCCGCCCTTCACCGACCGCTTCATCGCGTGGGCCAGCCGGACACTGGCGTGCGGTCTGCCGGTGGAAGACGAGGAACTGCGGTTGAACTGGGCGATGGTGCTCGGCTGGAAAACCGCGCTCACCAGCGAAGTCAGTACGCCGTTCATGCGCAGCGGTACGATGCACATCTTCGCCATCTCGGGACTGCACATTGCGCTCATTGCGGGAATTCTGGTGGCGGTGCTGCGGGTACTACGCTTGCCGCGGCTCGCTTGCGGCCTGGTAGTGATACCATTGATCTGGTTCTACACCGCCGCTACCGGTTGGCAATCCTCCGCCATCCGCTCGACGGTCATGATGACGGTGATCATCGGTGGCTGGGCGCTGAACCGGCCCAACGACTTGATCAATTCACTGGCGGTGGCGGCGTTGGCCATTCTGCTCTGGCAACCTCAGCAGTTGTTTCAACCCAGCTTCCAGCTCTCCTTCTTTGTGGTGCTCAGCATCGCCCTGTTCATGCCGCCTTTGGAAAAACTGCGCGACCGACTGCTGCAAACGGATCCGCTCCTGCCGCGCGAACTGCTGCCGCGCTGGCGGCGGTGGCTTGCGGGGCCGTTACACTGGTTCACCACGCTGGTCGCCACCTCGGTAGCCGCCTGGCTGGGCTCGCTGCCGTTGACGGCGCATTACTTTCATCTGTTCAGTCCCGTCACTCTGCTGGCGAATGTCATCGTCGTTCCGCTCAGCACGCTGGCGCTGGCATCGGCCCTCGGCAGCCTCATGTGCGGCGCTTGGTTTCCGTGCCTGACCGAACTTTTCAACCACAGCGCGTGGCTCTGGATGAAATGGATGGTGAACGTCAGCGAATGGGCCACGACGCTGCCCGCGGCATATGCCTACGTGCCCTCACCACCGGGGTGGGTGTTCGCAGCTTACTACGCGGCACTGTTCGGCATCCTGAGTGGAAAAATCTTTGCGCCGGGTTGGCGAAAGCTCACGGCCATCGGCTGCGCTTTGGTTGCCGGCTTGGGCTGGATGGAATGGCGCCAGGCGCAAACCACTTTTCAACTCACGGTCCTCCCGCTCAATGGCGGACACGCAGTACAAATGGACGGTCCAGGGCGAACCCACGATATGCTGATCGATTGCGGCGCAAGCAACTCGGTGCGGTTTGTGACGCTGCCATTTCTGCGCGCCCAAGGCGTGAATCGGCTGCCGCGGCTCATGCTCACGCATGGCGACTTGCAGGCGGTGGGCGGCACGGAGTTGCTGCGCGCAGACTTGCCGGTGGCGGAGGTCGACACGAGCGCAATCTATTTTCGTTCCGGGGTGTACCGACAAATCCTGGCGGCACTTGAGAAGAACAATGACCGAAGAAGGATTCTCGCTGCAGGGGATGATTTTGCCGGCTGGGAAGTGCTGCATCCGCCGGCTGGCAACAAAATTCAGGCAGCCGACGATGCGTGCATTGTCCTGCTTGGCCGCTTTCATTCCACGCGCGTCCTCCTGCTGGCCGACTTAAGCCGCGTGGGTCAGGAAACCTTGCTGCGCGGCACCAACAATCTCCAGGCGGACATTGTCATCAGCGGGTTGCCGGAGAAATCCGATCCGCTTAGCGACGCCCTGCTCGAACGGGTGCAGCCGAAATTGATCATCATTGCCGATTCCGAATACCCCGCTCCCGCGCGAGCCAGTCCGAAGATTCGCGAAAGACTGAAATTGAGCCGGATTCCGGTGCTTTATACTCGCGAAGTCGGGGCGGTGGAAATCACGGTGAAGCCAGTCGACTGGCAGACCACCAAGGCGCGATGATGCCATTCCGACTGGCCTGCAAATTAGGAAACGGCTTGCTGCGCTTGGAATGAGTGACCAACTTATTGCGAACCTTGGCTCCCCAATGAGACGACTCGTGCGCTTTTTTCTGGCTACTGCCATTACGACTGTGCTGGCATGTTATGTGGCGCGGGCCACCAATCCTTTCCCGACCAACTCTGGGGCGTCCTCGAACGCTATTACCATCGCACGCCTGCTCCGGTCGAAAGCCGAAGTGATCAAGCCCGCGGCAATGCGCGCCTACACCAATCGAATTCCGGGCACGGAGGCTAGCTATACGATGGTGGTCATCCCGGGTGGTGAGTTCATGATGGGCAGTCCAATTGGCAGCCGGTTTGCCAAGAAGGATGAACAGCCGCCGCACCGAGTGAAGTTAGAACCATTTTGGATGGGGCGCTGCGAGGTAACTTGGAACGAATACCATGCTTTCTGGTATTTTGAGGACGAATGGAAGCGCAGAACAAACGCGCCAACTGCGGATGGCCGTTTGGTCGATGCCATCACACGTCCAACGCCGCCCTACGTTGACGTGTCTTTTGGGATGGGCAAAAAGGGTTACCCAGCAATCGCCATGACGCCGTACGCCGCCAATCTATACTGCCAGTGGTTCAGCGGGAAGACCGGCCATTTCTATCGGCTCCCGACCGAGGCTGAATGGGAGTACGCAGCTCGAGCCGGCACGACGAATACCTGGTACTGTGGTGAGGATGAATCGCAATTGCCCAAATTTGCGTGGTTTTTTGATAACGCCAACGACAAGTACCAGCGTGTAGGCCACAAACTACCGAACGGATGGGGTCTGCACGACATGCTGGGTAACGTCGGTGAGTGGGTGCTCGACCAATTTGACGAAGGCTTTTATGAAGTCTGCGCCAGCAACGGAACTGTGGTGATGCCTTGGAGACCGGCGACCAAGGCTCATCCTCACTCTGTGCGCGGCGGCTCGTGGCAGGATGATGCAGAATCTGTTCGCTGCGCGGCACGCGGACGCTCCGATGCAAGCTGGCATGCGAACGATCCGCAACGACCCCGCAGTCCGTTCTGGTTCATTGACGGTAACTTTGTTGGCTTTCGCATTGTACGACCGCTAACTGTTCCTACTGTCGAAGAAATGTGCAAATACTGGAGTAGCGTAAGACCAGAATGATGAGTAACTGATGAGAGCAACCTGGCACTTCATCCTCGCAGTAACATTCCGTCTCGCGCTAATGACATGCACAGGCATGGTCGCAGGCGAACTTTCTCCGTCCCCGAATTCCGCCACCATGTTGAGCGTCGCTGAAATAGCCAAACGCATCCGGTCGCAGATGGACGTGACCAAGCCGGCCGACATGCGCGCTTACACGAATCTCGTTCCCGGCACGAAAGCCAACTATGCGATGGTGGTCATTCCTGCCGGTGAATTTGTAATGGGCAGTCCGGCAGATGGCCGGCTCGCCAAACCGGACGAGCGCCCAGCGCACCGGGTCAAACTGGAGACCTTTTGGATGGGCCGATGCGAAGTTACTTGGAGCGAGTTTGATGCGTTCATGCTAGATGATCTGGACGGGCGTCAAGCCATACAGAACGCTCCGTCCACCTCCAAACCGGTCGATGCCGTAACGCATCCGACGTTGCCTTACGTAGACATGAGTTACGACATGGGTAAGAGCGGCGGCTACGCGGCCATTGCCATGACGCAGCACGCTGCCAATCAATACTGCCAGTGGCTGAGCGCCAAGACGGGCCACTTCTACCGGCTGCCGACCGAGGCAGAATGGGAGTATGCCGCGCGGGCTGGTTCGACGAACACGTGGTTCTTCGGGGAGGACGAATCCAAGCTGGCGGATTACGCGTGGTTCGAGGACAACTCGGAAGACCGATATCACAAAGTCGGACGCAAGTTACCGAACCCCTGGGGACTACACGACATCCTTGGCAATGTAAGCGAATGGGTGCTCGATCAATTCGACGGGGAATTTTACCAGACGTGTGCGAATAAGGGCCTCTCAATCGCTCCGTGGAACAAGTCCACCCAGCCTTACCCCCATTCCGTACGCGGCGGTTCGTGGAAAGACCCAGCTGAGTCGGTTCGCTGCGCGGCCCGCGGGCGCTCCGATCGCAAGTGGAAGGTTGGCGATCCGCAGTCTCCTCCGAGCATGTTCTGGTTCCGGAATTGTGACTTCGTGGGTTTCCGCATCGTACGTCCACTAGCGCTGCCTTCCACCGACGAGATGCGCCAGTTCTGGAAAAGTGGTGTGGAACGGGATTAGATTCCTCGCCGCAGCACTTTGATGATCCAGCTTACGGCTCGATGACCACCCGCAGATCGTCGGCAAATTTCTCGAGCCGATCCAGCGTGTCATTGATGGCGCGCGCATCGAGCGGCACGGTGCGGGAAATGACGCCATCGAATTTCAACTGTCCCGAGCGGGCAAATTCCAAGAGTTCGGGAATCTCCGTGGCTAGGTGATCAGAGACGCCAATGATCTCGGCTTCCTTGTTGATGACCTCCTGATACGGCGCCACGGAAAAGGATTTCTCCATCAAGCCCACCAGCGCCGCGCGACCTTGAATCGCCAGCGATCGCACGGCTTGCTCCATCGTGGCCGGCAGGCCAATTAGTTCCAACGCCACGTTCACGCCCTTGCCCCGCGTGAGTTCCTGCAACGCCGCGAGCGGATCGTGCAAGGCGGCGTTGATGGGCGTCGCGCCGAGGCGCGCGGCGAGTTCGAGCTTGGAGGGTTTGATGTCCACCGCAAAAACTCGCGAGGCGCCCCGAGCCAACGCCAGTTGAATCGCCGAGATGCCCAAGCCGCCGACGCCAAACACGGCCACGGTCTCGCCGGGGCGCTGACGGGCCTTGTTAAGCGCATGCAACGAAGTGGCGGAGGAGCACATCATGATGGCACCGTGCGCGAAGGGGATTTCCTCCGGCAGCTTGAACACGCTGCGCGCCGGCATCAGGATGAATTCTGCGTAACCGCCGTCGCGATACTTGCCGATCATCTGGCCCGTGCCGCAGAACTGTTCCTGGCCTTGCGCACACCAGTGACATTCTCCGCAGGTGGCCAGGTAATGCACACACACCCGGTCGCCTGGTTGCAGCCCCGTGACCCCACGACCAACCTCCTCCACCACACCGGCGACTTCGTGGCCCAGCGTCATGGGCAGCGGATGCACGCGGGATTTGCCGGCGCGATAATGCGCATCGGAATGGCAAATACCCGCGGCCTTCACGCGGATGAGCACGTCTCCCGCACCGGGCGATGCGGGAGCGACGACCTGTTGTTCAAGTGGCTTACCGGTGTGCGTGAGGCGGACGGCGTTCATGTGTGCAAGCGTCACTTCTGACAAAATGGCCGGACCAGCGCCACCACATTCTGCGGCGGTGCGAATTTTCGTTTCCCCCGCGGACCAATGTGCTACGTTTGCTTTGCCAGCAAAGCTGCGCCGGCCATGAATCTCAGAATCTGGATTTCATCTGGCTCACCACGGACAGCGGGTTTCCCGCTTCCCGGCCGGATCTTGCTGTCCCCTGACCTCCAACCCCTGCCATGACGACCATGACTCCCAGCGGTCAAATCAATCAAATCCTCCACCACAAAGGCGGCCAGGTGTGGTCGGTGTCGCCGGAAGCAAAGGTATTCGACGCCATCAGTCTCATGGCCGAAAAAAACATTGGCGCATTGCTGGTGACCGCTGCAAATGGCAAGCTCATCGGCATCCTGTCGGAACGCGATTACACGCGGAAAGTCGTGCTCAAGGGCCGCTCTTCGAAGGATACCGCGGTCAAGGAAATCCTGTCCGACCACGTCGTCAGCGTCTCGCCGGACCACAGCGTCGAGGACTGCATGCGATTGATGACCCAGAATCGCATCCGGCATCTGCCGGTGCTGAAGGGGGACACGCTCATGGGCGTGGTTTCGATCGGCGATCTGGTGAACTGGATCATCTCCGAGCAACAATCCGCCATCCACCAGCTGGAAACCTACATCACGGGATACCCCACGCCGAACGCTTGAGCGGCGCGACGGTGTTGCGACTCTTGATCAGCCCCACCGAAACGTAGCGCGCCTGCGCGACGGCGAACTTCTTCACTTCGACCATCACGCTCTGCGCGGGATATTCGTTCAGAACCAAATCCGCCACCTCGGTGCAGAGCTTTTCAATCAGCCGCCAGCTCCGGCCATCGCCCAGCTTGAGCAATCGCTGCGACACCTCGAAATAATCAATCGTCTTGGCCAGCCGGTCGGAAACGGCCGCGGAAGAGAAATCATAGTCGATGACGACCGTGAGTAACAGCCGCTGCGCCTGGGCGCGTTCCTCGTCGGATACGCCCACGTGACAATTCACTTCCAGGTCAACAATCGAAATTCTTCCCATGAATCAATTCCTCTACGGGACAGCGCCCTGCCCTCTGTTTATCTTTGTATTTGGGCCACTGCCTCCAGCAGCACCCGGGTGGGCGCGTTGATCGGCAACGCCAGTGCTTCGGGCAAACTCACCCACCGGAACTCCCGCGCCTCGTCATTCAGCCGCACGTCCGGCATTCCCGCGCAACTGCACGTGTAATTCAGCAGAACAAAGTGCGCATCGCGATAAAATTCTTTCGAATGAATGCAATCCTGCACCAAGATGAAGCGAATCTCGGTGACGTCCAGGTTGGTTTCCTCCTTCAATTCGCGCACCAGCGCCGCTTCGCTCGTCTCGCCCAGCTTGATCTTGCCGCCGGGAATGCCCCAGAGATTCGACCACTTGTGCGTGCGGATCATCAGCACCTGCCCGGCCTCGTTGGAAATCAAGCCCCCCACGGTCACGATGGGAAATAACATCTCCGGGCGGTTCCGCACCGCGTGCCCCAGGTCCATTTCACTGATGCGCAGGATTTCCTGCAATTCGCCCAGATGCTCCACAATCACGTCCGGCTGTGCCGCGCGCAATTGATTCAGCGTATTGTAACCCGTCAACACCGCACCCGATAAAATCCCGCCATGCCGCGCCGTCTCGATGTCATGCTGCATGTCGCCAATAAACAGCGTCTCGTCTGCATTCAGCCCGTTTTCCCCGAGAATCTCGTGTATCTTTTGCCGCTTGTCCCAGACGCCGATGTAGGGTTTGTCGAGAAACGGGCCGAAGCCCGAAGTGCGCGCCTGCACGGCAAAATGTTCCGCGGCTACCGTACTCAATAGGAACGTCCGAATCCCCCGTTCCCGACAGAACTCCAGAAACTCCCGCGCGTGCGGCAGCGGGATCACCGTGTCCTGGACCTGGCGAAAGCGGCCATGAAACCATTCCTCCAATTGCGGCAGCGGAATGTGCGGGGTGTGTTTGTCGTAGAAAGTGGTGAACGGCAGCGCGAACTCCGCGCGAAACTCCTCCAGACTCATCTCACGACACTTTGACTGCACCAGCACGTGATTGGTCGCATGCCACACCGCCGGCAAATCGTCCACCAACGTGCCTGACCAATCAAAGATGATGTTCCGAATCACACGCAAATTGTAGTGAAGACCGGCGGCCAGCGCATCCCCTTTCGTCCGTGCCTGCGCTTTAGTCGCTTTTCAGTCCGCTTGCCACTCGTTACTCTCCCTTCATGACTCAACCGGATAACGATGTCTTGATCATTGGCGATAGCCCCGGCGGAAGCAGCGCAACGGGTTATGTGCCACGCGCGGGCAAACGCATCCAAGAGAGCAGGACCGCAGCCGAGACTGTCCCGGTGAAATGAGCGCCCGCCCACCCATTGGCCCGCAACTTTTGGCCTTCGCGCTGACGCTCTGGCTCACTACCGGTTGCCGTTCCCGACCGCCGATTCCACCTGCCGATCTGGCAGCACCCGGCTGGTCGGTGTATCAAGGCCAGGCGGTGTGGAAACCCAACCAATCCCGCCCTGAACTGGCCGGCGATCTCCTCGTCGCCACAAATCGCAATGGAGATTGCCTGGTGGAGTTCACCAAAACACCGTTCGCCCTCGCCAGCGCCCGGCGCCTTGGTGAGCGTTGGCGGATAGAATTCGGTAGCGGCCGGCACGCCTGGCAGGGACACGGTACCGGCCCGCGCCTTAGCTGGTTTGAGTTACCTCGCGTGCTGGCGGGTGAACCGGCGGGGCGCAGCTGGCGCTTCACGCAAACCAACCGCACGTGGCGGCTGGAAAACTGGCGCAGCGGCGAGCGGCTGGAGGGCACATTCGCGCCATGAAACGTCGCTGGTGGTGGCTGCTGCTCCTGCTGGTGATCCTCGGCGTCGCGCGTCTGCGTTTTGACGTCGAAGTTCTCAACCTGCTGCCCGGCGACCTGCCCGCAGTGCAGGGGCTGAAGCTCTATCAGGAACATTTCGCCAACGCACGTGAACTCCTGGTTACAGTCACGGCAAACGATTCCGAAACCGCGGCCGGCGCGGCGCGCGACCTCGCCGAACGCCTGCGCCGCGAAACCAATCTTGTTGCTGAAGTCACCTGGCAACCGCCCTGGCTGGAACACCCGGAACAAACCGCCGAACTCATCGCCCACCTCTGGCTGAATCAACCGCCGGAAGTTTTCACTGCCCTGGCAAGTCGGCTGGCGGTTACCAATTTGACCGGGCTGCTCGCAGCGACGCGCGATCAACTCGCCACCACCCTTTCGCCTACCGACATCGCGCAGTTGAGTTATGATCCCTTTGGTTTCACCCGCCTGCCGGAAAACGTCGCCGGGCTGGCGTCCCAGTTTGGTGAAGGGCAGTCAATGTTCAGTTCCGCCGATGGAAAGTTCCGCGTCCTATTTGTTAAGGCGCGAACTGATCTGCCCGGCTACCGCGAATGCACAGAATGGCTGGCTGAGATCAAAGCTGCGGCCCGTTCCGCAATTGGTAGCCAGGCCGACGACAGTATCAAACTCGGTTTCACCGGTCGCCCCGCCTTCGTAGCTGAAATTTCCAGCAGCATGCAGGGCGACATCGCGCTCTCGGTCTTCGGTACGGCGGTCATCATCGCCATCTTGTTCTGGCTCGCGCACCGGCGCTGGAAACCGATGCTCTGGTTGCTCACGCTGCTCACCATCGTACTTGTCTCCACCCTCGCGCTGGGCGGATTGCTGTTCGGCACCATCAACGTCATCAGCATGGGCTTCGCGGCCATTCTGCTCGGGCTCGCGGTGGATTACGCCGTCGTTCACTATCAGGAGGCGCTGGCGCACCCGGACTTGAGTATCCCGCAAATTCGACGCGCCATCGCGCCCAGTATTTTCTGGGCCGCCCTCACCACCATCGCCGCGTTCCTCGTCCTCAACTTCGGAGGATTGCCCGGCTTGGCGCAACTCGGCTCACTGGTCGGCATTGGCGTGGCGTTGTCGGCCCTCGTGATGATCTTCGCATTTCTGCCGCCGCTCTTTCCGGAGCGAATGAAAGCCGGGAACGCCACGAGCCCTCCGGCAAGTCCGCTCACAACTGTTCCAATTGAATCTAGCCGACGGATCGCTGTCACTACCAAGGCGGCCACCTTTCTCACCCTCGGGACTTGCCTGGTGTGCGTGCTGATTCTGCTGCGCGGATTGCCCGCCATGGATGCTTCCGCCGACGCGTTGCGTCCGCGCGACAGTCAGGCTTATTCCACCCTCGACGAAGTGAAGTTCCACCTCGGCCAGAATCGTGATCCGCTTTGGGTGCTGGTGCGCGGACGCGACGAAGCCGAAGTCGCGTCCCGTCTTGCCGTGATTGAGCCGGTCCTGCAATCCGCCGCGAGCAATGGCACCTTGGCCAGCTTCAGCTCGCCGACGCTGATCTGGCCGCAGCCCGCGTTTCAATTCGCCAATCGGCTCGCCGCGACAAACCTGATCGGCTTGCGTCCTGAGTTTCATGCGACCGCCCGCGCGGCAGGTTTTTCAACGGAGGCCCTTGGCCTGACCGAGGGCATCCTGGATACCTGGCAACGCGCCGCTACCACGACAAATGTTTTCTGGCCGACCAACGCACTCTGCTCCTGGATTCTGGAAAAGATGGTGGCCCGTAGCCCGACTGAACTTTACGCCGCCGGCTTCCTTTTTCCGGCAACCAACGGGGCGAATATTGCCAGCGTTGCCGCGCAACTTCCCCGCGACGACGTCTGGCTCTCCGGTTGGCATCTGTTGGGGAATTCAGTTCATGGAGTCGTCCAACGAAATTTCTGGAAACTCGTCGTTCCCATGGCGCTGCTGGTGTTGTTCTCGCTCTGGCTCGCTTTTCGACAGCCGGCGGAAATCCTGTTGAGTCTCTCGACGCTGGCGCTAAGCGTTGTCGTACTCTTAGCCGTAATGAAACTTACCGGCTGGTCGTGGAATCTCCTGAATTTGATGGCTGCCCCGCTCATCCTGGGAACGGGTGTAGATTACAGTCTGTTCATGCAACTCGCATTGCGCCGGCACGCCGGCGATGCTGCTCTCGCACATCGGTCGGTGGGGCGCGCCTTGCTGTTGTGCGGCGGAACAGCCGTCGCGGGCTTCGGAATGCTGGGTCTTTCCAGTAATGCCGGCATGGCCAGTCTCGGCCAGGTTTGCGCCATCGGCATCGCGGCCAACATGTTGATCTCCGTCTATCTCCTGCCGTCATGGTCGGAGATGCTGGGCGCCAACCGTCGCCCGGCACTGCCGTCGAGCTTCTACAGTGCGCGCCTCTGGCAATTGGGACTCAAACTCGCGCACCGGTTACCGCTGCGGGTGAGTGAATCCTTCGCCCGTGCTTGCGGCGTCGCTTACTGGTTTTTCGCGCAAAATCGGCGCGCGGTGGTGGAGGAAAATCTCAAGCCGGCGATGAATGGAGATCGCGCTCGCGTCCGCCGCGCGGCCCGGATGCTCTTTTCCAATTTTGCGATGAAGGTGGTTGACCTCTGGCAATACGAAGGCGGCACGCGGATCAATCAACTGGTGAAATCCTGGCGCGGTTGGGAAATCATTGAAACTGCACAGGCACGGGGCCGCGGCGTGTTGTATGTCACGCCCCATTTGGGGAACTGGGAACTTGGCGGCGCATTCCTGGTTCAACGCGGCTGCAAACTCCTCGTGCTCACTCAGGCCGAACCGGATGAAAGGCTGACCGCCATGCGCGAAGCCGCCCGCGCCCGGATGGGCGTGGACACCCTGGTGGTTGGTCAGGACGCCTTCGCCTTTGTCGAGGTCATCAAACGCTTGCAGGCCGGTGAGCACGTGGCGTTGCTCGTAGACCGTCCGCCACCGGCTACTTCGGTCAACGTGGAGTTATTCGGCAAACCATTCCCCGCATCCATTGCTGCTGCAGAACTCGCGCGGGCCACCGGTTGTGGACTTGTGCCGGTAGTGATTGTGCGCGATGGCGACGGCTACGCGGCCGAAGTGTTGCCGGAGGTGAACTATGACCGCGCGGCGATCGGGGATCGCGCGAGTCGCATTCGCCTGACGCAAGAAATCCTGCGTGCACTCGAGCCGGCCATCCGCCAGCATATTGAGCAATGGTATCACTTCGTTCCCGTATGGCGCGAGTAAGTCAGTCGGCCTTTGTTCTTGATCGGCCGAGTAAGAGATTACGGTCAGGAGTAGGAGCTGCGTTCATCGCGTTCTTATTTCAAACCCCGGCACTGTTTGCCACCGACACCAACGCTGTCATCAACCGCTGGCTGGCCGCGCAGACGAACGTTCAAACCTTCAATGCCGACTTCGTCCAAACGCGCCGGCTGAAAACGCTGACCCAGCCGCTGACTGCGACCGGTCATTTGTGGTTTGCCCAGCCGAATCAATTCCGCTGGGAACTGCGCACGCCGTCGCAGACCATCGCCTTGCGGCAGGCGGAGGAAATGTGGGTGATCTACCCGCTACTGAAACGCGCGGAGCGTTACCCACTCGGCGCCAAAGCGCCCGGAGAATGGCGCGAAGCGCTGGCATTGTTGGAAGCCGGCTTCCCGCGTAATCGCGCCGACTTCGATTCCCGCTTCCGCGTTCTCTCGCTGATCGAAACCAACGGTGCATGGCGGTTCGACCTGCAGCCGGCCAGTGCGTTTGCCCGCAAGATGATGAAACGGATCAGTGTCGGCGTCACAACCAATGATTTCGCACTGGCCAGCACGGAGCTGGAGTTCGTGGACGGCTCGGTAATGCGAAATGATTTCACGAATGGAGTCGTCAACGCCGCCTTCGGCAAGGAAGTGTTCGACTGGAAGCCGCCCGCGGATTTCAAAATCACACAACCACTCGGGAAGTAATTTCATGGACGCAGCGCAACTCCAAGCCGCCCTTGCCCTGCTCCCTCACGGCGAGGAATTCCGCTTCGTGGATCGGTTGCTGGAGCTAGAGCCGGGTAAGTCCGGCGTCGGTGAGTATCGCGTGCGCGGGGATGAACCGTTTCTCCGCGGCCATTTTCCCGGCGAACCGTTGATGCCAGGCGTGTTGCTAGTCGAAGCCGCCGCGCAACTGGCTGGCGTGGTGGCGCAAAGTGATCCTGCCCTCATTCCCCTTGCCGGCTTGAAACTCACCGCCATGCGCAGTGTGAAAATCCTCGGCTCAGCGCGCCCGGGTGAGACGCTTCGGATTGAAGCTCAAGTCACGGGCCGACTGGGAAAACTAATTCAGGCGAACGGCCGCGTGCTGGCGAAGAACGAAGTCCTGCTTAATGCTGATCTTTGTCTAGCGGGGTCAGTCAGCTAAAGGTTTGGCGATACGCTTGAACACGTAGTCATCTGGTGTCATGGCGACAAGTTCGTAACCCTGTCGGGCCAGCGCGTTCATTGCCAGATTCATGAAATAGGATCGTTCATCGACCCGGTCTGGCTTCTTAACTCCTTTGAACTTGCTGCCCAGCATTTCTACTTTGCCTCCCGGATAAATCACGTGCGTCTCTTCGCGGCCAGCCCACCTGAGCGTTGCATATTCGTAAACAGAGTTGGTATCGGACCCAGCAATTGCCGATTCGGCGAAGCAGAGCAAATAGACCAACAGCGTTACCATGCCGAGCACGACGGAGGGGATTTTCATTTTGGCGCAATGATTTGGAGTTCTTCAGTTTTCTGATTCAGGTCGAAGAAGAGCCGTTTAGGAATCCGGTCCTGCTGGCCGAACATGAAAGCTTGGGCGCCATTGAGAAAGGACTTGGTCTGAATAAACTGCCCGGGCTTCACCGGGTAGGCCCGGAAGGTAGTGTGACCGTCTCCCGCCCCGTGAAACGTCCCATCCTTGTCGCCATGAATCGTTATCGTCAGCGGTGACTTGCCCATGTATTCACCATCAAGTTCAATTCGAGAATCGGGGTCACTGGTCTCAATCACGATTTCATAAGGAATCGTTCCACTTGGGTGCCCGGCGCTTTCGGTTGAAGCACAACCGAAACATAAAGCAACCAGCACGGGCAACGTAGCGATCAGGATTTTCATGGCGTTTGAATTGGGAGTCGCATGATCCGCGCGACCAGTGCCCGAGGATTGTCTTCGGAGACCATTCAGTCAATCTCCGACCGCGTGCGCCAAACGAGCACCTCTGGCCAGCTCGCTTGATCCCACAATTTCATTTGCTCACACCGCCAGCGTGTGGCAGACATGCGCCGTGATTGGATTTACACAACCATGCTGAAACTTGGCGTCAACATTGATCACGTGGCCACCATCCGGGAAGCGCGCTACCGCGGGCTGGGCCATGGCGAGCCTGACCCCGTGGAAGCCGCGAAAATTTGCGAGACCGCCGGCGCGCACGGAATCACCGTTCATTTGCGCGAGGACCGGCGGCACATTCAGGACCGCGATGTCTGGCGCGTGCGCGAGGTGGTGAAAACGCGGCTCAATCTGGAGATGGCAAACTCACCGGAAATCGTGGCTATTGCCTTGAAGCTCAAGCCTCACATTGTCTGCATCGTGCCCGAGCGCCGGCAAGAGGTCACTACCGAGGGCGGACTGGATGTGGTCGGCGCAGAGGCCGCCCTGACTGAAACACGCAAGCGGATGAATGACGCGGGCATAGAGGTCAGTTTGTTCATTGGCCCAGACACGGCACAGATAGAAGCCACTGCCCGCACCGGCAGTCAGTTCATCGAACTGCACACCGGTCAGTTCGCAGAACATTTCAATGACGAAGCGCCACGGGAACGGGAACTCAACCGCCTTATCGCCGGCGCGAAGCTCGCGCATTCACTGGGCTTGCAGGTGAACGCCGGACACGGATTGAACTACGTCAACCTGCCCACACTGTGTCGCGTGCCGCGGCTCGTGGAATTGAACATCGGCCATAGCATCGTGAGCCGGGCGGTATTCGCCGGACTCACGGCGGCGGTGCGTGATATGCTGGCCTTGATGCGTGATTACCGAGGCTGAAACCTCAACCACGCCAGATCAGTCCTTCACCACGGGTTGCTTGGCCGCTTCCCAACCCTTCAAGCCACCGTCGAGGTGAATGACCTGTTTGAAGCCAAGCTTCTCAAATTGTGGCAGTGAGTTCGTGGACCGCCTCCCGCTGCCGCAATGGATAAGGACGGGCTTCGCACGGTCAAGTTTGTCCAGCCGCGCCGCAAAATCACCGGCCTGACAATCAATGTTCGTTGCGCCAGGAATGTGGCAGACGGCAAACTCTTTCGGGGTGCGAAGGTCCAGCACGGTGACTTTGCCCTGCTCGACCAACTTGGCGGCCTCCTGCGCTTGAACGTGCTTCACCGGCGCGTTGGTCTGACCAACGGCGGCCAGCAGTGACACAAGCAGGGTCAGCAAACCGGCCACACGACAGACAAGACTCTTGGTTTTCATGCAAGTCAGTTTGGCGTCTGGCGATGAAATTGCAACCATCGGAACAAATTGTTCACATTCCGGGAGCATACCGGCTACGCCTCCGTCCAATCATTCATGAAACGTCTTCTGACTGCGCTTTTGGTGGTGCTCGGCGTTCTTTCCCTTATTCCGCAAACCCGCGCCGATGGCTTTATCATCGTGGACGAAGTGCATTGGCGTCACTGGCCGCCTCAACCCCATCCGGGCCCACCCATCATCCCCCCTTGGCGACCGCGTCCCGTCCCCCGCCCTTATGCCCCGCTGGAAGTGGCTTACCACCACGTGAACGTGAGGATTGACGGTCAGGTTGCCACCACCTCCGTGGATCAAGAGTTTTACAATCCGAACCCGACGCAGCTCGAAGGCACGTATCTTTTCCCCGTTCCCAAAGGCGCGCAGATTGACAAGTTTAGCATGGATATCGGCGGCCGGCAGGTGGAAGCCGAACTGCTCTCCGCTGACAAGGCGCGAAAAATCTACGAAGACATCGTGCGAAGGGCGAAAGACCCGGCACTGATGGAATACGCCGACCGCGATGTGTTCAAGGTCCGCATCTTCCCCATCGAACCCCACAGCCGCAAGCGCGTGAAGCTTTCCTACACGCAAGTGCTCAAGGCGGATTCTGGCCTGATTGGCTATACGTATCCGCTCAACACGGAGAAATTTTCCGCCAAGCCGGTCAAGAACGTGAGCATCAAGGTGGAACTCACCAGTGACCGCCCGCTCAAATCCATTTACTCACCCAGCCACTCTGTCGAAATCAAACGCCACGGCTCGGCGCGCGCGACGGTCGGCTTCGAGGCCAACGACACGCACCCTGACACCGACTTCACGCTCTACTTCGCGCCGGAGAAAGATGAACTCGGCGTCAACTTGCTTACCCACAAAGCCAGCGGCGAGGACGGCTATTTCCTCTTGCTCGTGTCGCCGGGCGCGGAGGTGAAGGACAAGAACGTCGCGCCCAAGGATGTGGCGTTCGTGCTCGACACCTCCGGTTCCATGGCGGGCAAGAAATTGGAACAGGCCAAGAAGGCGCTCCAATTCTGTGTCGAGAATCTCAAAGCCAGCGACCGCTTCGAGATCATCCGCTTCTCGACGGAGGTGGAGCCGTTGTTCGACAAGCTGGTGGACGCCAACCCGCGCAATCGCGATCGCGCGGAAGAGTTCATCAAGGACCTCAAGCCCATCGGCGGCACTGCGATTGACGATGCGCTTGCGAAGGCTTTGGACTTGAAACCTTCGGGTGACCGTCCATTTGTCATCATCTTTCTTACGGACGGCAAGCCCACCATTGGCACGACTGACGAAAAGCAGATCGTGGACAACGTCAAGCGGGCGAATGGAAATCGCACTCGTATTTTTTGCTTCGGCATCGGCACGGACCTTAACACGCATCTGCTCGACAAGATCACCGAGGAGACGCGGGCGGTTAGTCAATACGTGCTACCCGAAGAAGACCTGGAGGTGAAAGTCTCGAACTTCTTCGCCAAGATCAAGGAGCCGGTGCTGGCGAATCCCTCGCTCAAGTTTAACGGCGATGTCCGCGTCTCCAAGCTGTATCCCTCGCCGCTGCCCGATCTGTTCCGCGGCGATCAACTCATCCTCGCCGGTCGCTTCACCGGCAAGGGCGATGTCGCCGTGACGCTGGAGGGCATGGTTAGTGGCGCGCGCCGCAAGTTCACTTATGAAGTCACTTTCCCCCGCGACAGCAGCGATTTCGAATTCATCCCGCGGCTTTGGGCGACGCGTCGGGTTGGCTACCTGCTCGATGAAATCCGGCTGCACGGCGAAAATTCTGAACTGCGCGACGAAGTCACCGACCTCGCCCGCAAGTATGGCATCGTCACGCCGTACACGGCCTACCTGATTGTCGAAGACGAGGACCGTCGGCGCGTGCCGCTTTCCCTGCAATCGCTTCCCCAGATCTACTCCGACTCGGCCGTGCGCAAGGAAGCGGCGGACAATTGGAGCACGTTCAATTCAGCCAAGGATGGGGAGAAAGCCGTGGCCGGTGCCCGCTATGGCATGGCGCTGAAGTCAGCAAGTGCACCGGCTTCTGCCGCGTTCGAGGGATCAATTGAGGCGAATCGCGCGCTTGGTGGTGAAGTGTTCGCGCGTCGCTACGGGGCCGCTGGGGGTGGTTCGGTGACCGCGCAGCCGATCGCGCCGGCACAGGATTCCAAGGAACGCCTCGCCCAATATTCCCAGCAGGGCCAGTTCCGGGGAGGTAAGAACTTTTACCAAAACAACACGCAATGGGTGGATGCGGAAGCGCAGAAACTTCAGAACGCCAAACGTCAGCGCATCCAGTTCAATTCATCCGAGTACTTCGCCTTCGCCGCCAAGGAGTCACGCGCGCTGCCCTACCTGGCGCTTGGCCAGAACGTGCAGTTCGTCCTCGACGACACCGTTTATGAAATCTACGACAAATGAATTCACCGTGGCTGCGTTCGTGAGAACGCGGTCCATTCAACCACCGATCACTTTATGAAAACACATTCACGCATCGTCAGTCTGCTCACCGCGCTCGCGTTGGTCATCGGCACGTCCGTTGCCAGCGCCAAGGACTCATCCCGCCCGAGTCGGAAGCCCCTCGTGCAAATCGCCATCCTGCTGGACACCAGCAACAGCATGGACGGCCTTATCGAACAGGCGAAGAGCCAGCTCTGGAAAATCTGCAACGAGTTCATCAAGGCCAAGCAAGACGGCGTCGCACCGGAAGTACACGTGGCGCTTTACGAATACGGCAAGAGCAGTTTGTCACGCGACTCGGGATTCATCCGCCAGATTCAGCCGTTCACGCAGGACCTCGACAAGCTTTCCGAGGAACTATTTGCCCTGCGCACCAACGGGGGCGACGAATATTGTGGCTGGGTGATCCAGCGCGCGGTGGAGGAACTTTCCTGGGATTCGTCGCCCGACGTTTACAAGGCCATCTTCATCGCCGGCAATGAACCATTCACGCAAGGCAAGGTGGATTACGCCGCGTCCTGCAAGGCCGCCATCACCAAGGGCATTATCGTAAACACGATTCACTGCGGCGACGACGCAATCGGCCGTAACACCAAGTGGAAGGACGGCGCGGAACTGGCCGACGGCAAATATATGGTCATTGATCAGAACCGCGGGGTCGTGTCCATCACTGCGCCGCAGGACGCCGAGATCGCCCGGCTTGGCGTGGAGTTGAACAAGACCTACGTCAGCTACGGCACAGGCGGCCGGGCTGGGGCCGCGCGGCAAGCCAAGCAGGAAGCCAACGTCGCCACGCTAGCGCCGAGTTCCGGCGCGGCCGTCCAACGGGCATTGACCAAGTCATCGGCCAATTACCAGAACGCCAGCTGGGATCTGGTCGATGCGGCCAAGGATAAGAACTTCGCGATCAACAGCGTTAAGACCGAGGAGCTGCCGGCAGAAATGCAGAAGCTGAACGAAGCCGAACGTGGAGCATACATCCAAAAGAAATCCAAGGAACGCACCGACTTGCAGACCAAAATCAATCAACTCAACGCCGAACGCGAAAAATACGTCGCGGCGCAGATGAAATCGCAGTCCGGCACCAACACACTCGACTCCGCCATCATCGGCGCCATTCGCGAACAGGGACAGAAGCGCAGTTTCAAGTTTGAGTAAAGTAGGACAGGCGTCGCGCCTGTTTCATTATTCCTTTTGCCCAAGCGATTCCAAAATGTATGCCGTCGCGAGCATTCGTGCGACACGATGGCTTTTGAATGGAGACAGGCGCGACGCCCTGTCCTACTGCATTCGGAGTCGGAAATACTTTACCCCTGTCGCGAGTGCATTCGTGGCGAAGTTCTGATTACTCGTGATGGCGATTGGATTTGTCCAGGTCATCCAGTTGGCCGGCGACAGTGAGGACGATTCCTCCAGGTTGAATCCCGTCGCGCTCAATGGCCAACGCACGATCGCATTCGTCCCGGTCATCGCGATGTGCAACTGAGGCGGCGGCTCATCAGCGTCCATTGTGCCGTTGAGATTACGGTCAATGCCCGCTCGCTGACCCGCACCTGGCGGCACGCCCATCACGGTCAACGTATCACCGGCTTGAATCTTGGCGACGAGTTGCGCGCGGGTAAGTGTCAGCGAGTTCGTTGAATCGAGCTTGTAATTGTTCGCGCCGGGTTGATAGAGCAGCCCGCGGCGCTGGCCGTCAATCGTGCCTTTCATAATCAAATCAATATTTGTGAGGGCCGCTGTCTGGGCCTCAAGGATCGTCCAGTCAGTAGCAATGGCAGCATCATCGACATTGGCCGCCGTCACCGTGCGCGCATAGCCTACTGCGGGAGCGGCCCCGGTGTCGAAGCACAACAGGAACGACTGGAGGTTGCTCTTGATAACGGCGTTGTTGGCAAAGTTCTGAAAGACCGGCTCGGACAGAAAATCAAACAACGAGTCGAACGTGCCGTCGTGCAGGAAGCCGAATCCGCCCACGCTGCTGACGTTCGTGCCGCGATTGAACGAGGTCTTCTGATACATGTTGCGCAACTGCGGCACTTTGAAATCTTGCGACTCCTGCAAGGCCGCGGCGGCGACAATGAACCGCGCCGAGCCGGTCGGCAGCGAATGGCATGAGTTGCAGGAAATCCCGAGTTGCGGCGAGCCGACGTAGTTGTCGAATACGAAATTTGTGAAACCGGCACGCGGACTCGCTCCGGCAAACGAAGTCGGCAGCGTGCGGTCCAGATTCTGGTTCGGATTCGGCTGGAACCGGATGGTGTTGATGAAATCGCGATACGCGTTGATGTCGGTTTGCGAGAGGGTCCCTCCTCCCAGGAGGCTTGCGAATGCGCCATTAAAATGCGTGAAGTTCGTGCGATCGCCGCGCCAGTGGAACGGATCGAGTGCACTCAGCCCGCGCAACGTCTGCGTCGTCATCGGGCCTTTCATCGGGTGAAACACGCTGGTGTTGGTGAGAAAGAAGGGCGGGAATGGCAGCGTCGCAATAGTCCGGTTCGTATCGAGACTGCCCTGCGGATCGCCAAGATCCCAGGCCAGCAGATCCATCTCCGCGTCAATGTGACAACTCGCGCAGGACACTGTGCCGTTGCCCGAAAGCTTGGCGTCATACAGAAAGCCCCGGCCCTGACGGATGGTCGTCGTAGTTGGATCAAAACTCCCAATCGGAATCTCACGAATGAGCACGTTGTTCTGTAGATCAATGACGGAAATCGTGTTAGCGAGCCGGTTGAGCGGATAGAGCGCCACCCCGGGCCTGAGCGCCAGCCCGCGCGGACCGCGCTTGTTCCGCGGATCGCTGGTCGAGCCGGCCGAAGTCGGAGAGAGCTCGATCCGCGCGGTGACATTTCCGGAAGCGGTCGTCACCCGCGCGATACGATCACTGCCAAATGCGGCGAGGTAATAATTCGCTCCGCTCGGCCCGAACGCAATCGCCGTGGGCTGCGCGAGCGCATTCGTTTTGTTCGCGAGCGTGAAGTTCGTCGGATGAAAACCAGGATTGAGATCGAAATTCGTCACGGCGCCGCTGCCGAGAGCGATGCGGGCGATGCGATTGGTGGCGAAGAAGCCGTTGAGATTGGGCTCGAAGCGCGTGAGATTGCGCGCCTCAGTGTTGGCCACATAGAGATCGCCGTTCTGCGGATGCACGGCAATGGCAAAATTTACCGTGCCCACTCCGCTGAAGTAACGGCTGACTGACAGCGTCGCCACGTCAATCTCGGCGACGTCATTGTCCGGCATCGTGAAACGAATCACGTTGGTCCATGCCGGATCGGTTGCGTCCACGATGCGGCCCACTTGCGGGGGCTGGGGCAAACCGGTCTTGAGTGGCGGATCAATGGGCGATTGGTTGCTGGGATTTTCATCCGGCGGCACGAGCGTGGTGCGATTGCCGGAAAGCGCAAAGGCTGCATACACTTTCATTCCATTCGTGCTGACGGCCAGTGAGCGCGGGTTCTCGCCGAGCATCGTCAGGTTGGTGACCAAAGTTCGCGAAGCGACATCGAAGATCGCGATCTGATTGTTCCGCGAACAACTCACGAACGCGCGCCCGCCAGCGAACACCACGTCCGCCGGCTCGTCCTTCGCCGCAAGCGTGGCAGTGATGATGCGATTGGAAACGGACACAATGCTGACGCTGTCGGAAACTTCGTTTACCACCCAGGCCTCGTCGTTGTTCAGTGCGTTGACCGAAACTGGCTCGAGGCCTACCGGAATCTCGGCGATGAGAAACGGGTTAAGCGGGTGGGTGACATCGAACACCGAGAGGCGCGCGTCCGGCGTGTTCACGGCGAACAGCCGCGTGCCATCGGGTGAGAGGCAGATGGGGCGACACTGTTTGCCCTCGAAGTTGACGTAGTTTTGGGCTACGAGTGGCGTCGTGGCCAGCAACAATGCGGCGAGGGAACAAAGCAGGCACGGAGCAAGGCTTGAGGTTCTCATTCAATACGGCTGAATTCGGCAGGAGCGTATCACAATCGACTGGGTCTGTCGAACTGTCGCTGGCGGCGCGGAGTGGTACAAATTGTTGCGCCGCGCATTGCCCGGCATAACTCGACAGATTCTTGCCCAAAGCCGAGCGATGCTCGGCGCTCCATGCCTGATGATAATCTGCGCCCCAGTTCGAGAGCGAAAGCATTGTGGACCGACCAAAAGCGCCAGAGGGCTGGCGCACTCCATGACGCTGCGCGCAATTCGGTGGCGCAGGACATACGCTTCGCGTCCGGGACTGCGGTGGCCCTCCACCGCTTTCGAGCTATACGCCCTGCTAACGCAAATAAGGTCACGTTCAAAGATTTCTCACTGCTCGACATGCTTTGATTAGCCAACTAGCTTCACTCTAATTGCACGTCATGTGGAAGATCGTTTACTTCGGAGTATCCATCCCGTTCTACGTGTTTCTCTTGTTATGGACATTACTTCCTCTGGCACAGCACGAAATTGATCGCACGACCAGATTTTGGATTGCCTGGGGAATTGGAGAAGTTGCCCTTGTTGCAGCGGTTGCGTTCCTGATTACTATCTACAAGAAGGTCAGGTGAGTCAGAAGCAGTCCATTCTGTTCAAACGCCGCGCCACCGGCTAAGGTCTAAGCCACGATGGAAGCGGAAGCGGCATTGCTGGCGCGCTGCCGGCGCGGTGAGGCGGACGCGTGGGACGAGTTGTTCGATCGGCACTACGCGCCGGCCAGCCGTTTTGTCTTCCAGCTTGGCTCACAGTTCTCGCCGGAGGACGTCGAGGAAATCTGCCAGGAGGTTTTTCTCTCCGTCATCAGGAATCTCAATTCCTTCCAAGGCGGCTGCCAGTTTCAGACGTGGCTCTTCCGCATTGCCACGAACAAGGCGCGCGATTTCCGGGAGAAGCAGGTTGCGGCCAAACGCGGCGGTGGGCAGACGCCAATCTCGCTCAATGCGGAGGATGCGGAAACGGGCCTGACGCTCGATCCCCCCAGCAGCGCGCCGTCGCCGGACGTGGATTTGTTGAACGTGGAGAATGCCGCGCTCGTGCGCACCGCACTGGACCGACTGGAAGAACCATGTCGCGAAATCATTGAGCTGCGCTACTTTGGCGACTTGAGCTACGAGGAAATCAGCGCGGAATTGAGCCTGAACGCCAAGACCGTCAGTTCGCGCTTGAGCAAGTGTCTCGACAAGCTGGAAGCCATCGCCCGGCGGATTTTTTCCGGGGAGCAAACCGGCGCGATTCCGTCTAATACCTAGGAACTCATGAACGACGAGCGCCCCATTGAGAAACTGCTCCGCCGCTTCGCGAAGAAACGTCGCGACGAGGCCGGCGCGCCCGCGGAACTGCACCCGGCCAACCGCCGGCAGTTGCGGGCAGAGGTGGCGCGGCAATTTCCCAAGGCCCAGCCGCGCGCCGGCTGGTGGACAGGATTGGGCCTGCTGCTGAACCGCAAGTTTGCTTACGCGGTGGCGCTCCTGGCGGTGATCGGCGTCAGTGCGGTGCTAATGCAACCAACGAAGCAGAAGGAGCCGATGGGGCTCGCGGCGTTGGACGCGAAAAAGGGCAATGAAAAGCAGTTGTCAAAGGCCATGAGGGACGAAGAGATTCCAGCGTCGGCGACAACCGCACTCGAAGCCAAAGACAGTTATACGACGGAACCCACTGTGGCCGCAGCGCCGCCAGTAGTGCGGACGGAATCGGCTTCGACCGCTGCGGACAGCACCAGTGTGGTGGGTGAGGTGAGTTCAACGGCCCCTCAATCCGCACCGCTTACCTTGGCGCCGACGAGCAGGACTCGCTCAAGCCCGGCTTCAAATATCGAGGCCGATCGTACCGCTGAGCGCCGGCAACAGGTCGCCGAATCCGTCGCGCGATACAACGAACAAAATGGGGGACGGGCACCAGCGCGTTCGGATGCGTTGTCAACGCCTGCACCAGCCGAACGGGCACTCGCGGCGAGCGCATCAAAGCAGGCGATTGCTGGCAGTGTCGTCACGAATGCCGAATCGCAGGTCTTCTCCCGACGCTATGGAGTAGGTCGTTCCACCCCGGCGCCGGGTTCGGTCCAGCCAGTGAATGCCGTTGCCACTGGCGCGGCCATGGCCGAACTGGCGAAAACGGTGCAAAACTTTTCGCAGGTCACCGGCGGCGGCAAGTTGCAACCCACACCCGCGAGCTCCCGCACGACACCGGTGCTGGTGAATTTTGTGGTGGAACAATCCGGCGATCAAATCCGCGTGACGGACAGCGATGGCTCGACTTACACGGGATTGGTGCAATCCGCGTCGCAGGAAAATATCGCGCAAAAGGAATTCATCGCGCGCGGCGGCGGACTGGAGAAATCGCGGCCAGCGCAGGCTGCCTTCGACTCTGCAGCCGACGAAGCGAGGTCAGCCGAGGCGCAGAATTATCTCTTCCGGGTCGTCGGCACGAACCGGACCCTGAATCAGCCGGTGAATTTTGTGGGGAACTTTGTGATGCTGACCAACCAGATGTCTGGCGCAATTACTTCAGCGCAGTTCGCGGACCAAGCCAAGAACACGCCCGCCCAACTGCAAGTACTACCGCTGTTGCAGAACTCGGCCATTCAGGGCCGGCTGCAAATTGGCTCGGGCCGGGAAGTGGAGTTAAACGCCGTGCCGGTGAAACCCTGAGCCGGTGGCTACTTTTTCTTGGGCGACCACTCCCTGAGGAAGCTCATCACCTTCTTTGGGTCGTGGTGATCGCCTTCTTCCAGTTTGCCGGTGTCTTGCATCGTGAGTTTCTTGCCATCGGCATCGAGCACCACGAGTGCAGGTAGACCGAACTGGCAGGGATCATCATAGCGCTTGTTCACATCGGCGTTGTGCGATTTGCCGTCCACCTTGTCCACATCCACTAACACGACGATGTAGTTTGCGGCCAGGTAAGCGGCGATGTCTTTGTCGTCCTTGAACAGCTTGTGCAGCTTGTGACACCAGCCGCACCAGTTGGCGCCGAACTGCAGGAGGACGTGCTTGCCTTCCTTCTTCGCCTGCGCGAGAGCGTCGGCGATCTGCTTGTTGCCATCAGCCTGCTTGTCGTAAAGCGCCGGGCGATTGGTCGTGGCGGGCCTATCATCCGCCAGGGCGGGCACGGCCACAAAACTGGCGAGAGCCAGTGATAACAGGGCGAATGTGAGTTTCGTCTTGGCTTTCATGATTTCCGGGAGGTTGAACCGGGTGAATGAGAAAAGCTCTCAAAAAATCTCGGTTCAAGCGATTCGCAGAAACCTGAGCGCATCCTCGAAATCCTGGGGCCAGGGTGAAGTGAGGCTCAGGCGCTTGCCGGTGCGCGGATGCGTGATGGTGAGTTTCTGCGCGTGGAGCAAAACCCGTGGCGCTTCGTACTTCGTCACTTCCGCGAGGCGTTTGGTCTGGCGCTGACCGTAAGTGGTATCGCCCGCGACGGGAAAGCCAAGGAACTGGAAGTGCACCCGAATCTGATGCGTGCGGCCGGTGTGCAAATGTGCCTCGACGAGCGTGGCTTCGTTCAATCGCTCCAGCACGCGATAACCGGTGTGGGCGGCCCTCCCCTCGTCGTCATCCCGCACCGCCATGCGCTTGCGATGCGTGGGATGCCGCGCGATGGCCGCTCGGATATTGCCTTCGTCCCGGGGCAGCAAGCCGCAGAGGATGGCCAGGTAGATTTTCTCCACGGTGCGGCCGGCGAATTGTTCTGAAAGTGCGAGGTGGGTTTCATCATTCTTGGCAACAACGAGGCAGCCGCTGGTTTCCTTGTCGAGCCGATGCACAATGCCCGGCCGCGCCACGCCGCCAATACCGCTCAATTCACCTTCGCAGTGGTGCAACAGGGCGTTGACCAAAGTATGTTCATCGTGCCCGGCGGAGGGATGCACGACAATGCCAGCAGGTTTGTTGAGTACCAGCAGGCACTCGTCTTCGTAGAGGATGTCGAGCGGCAAATCCTCGGGCTGCGCTTCGGCCGGGCGCACTTCGGGCCATTCGATGCTAACAACCTCGCCGGCGCGCGGGCTGTGCGTGGGTTTGGTGGGCTGACCGTTGATCCTGATGTGACCCTGCTCAATCAAACGTTGCATCGCGCTGCGCGACGCGGCGGGAAACTTCTGCCGCAAGAATGAATCGAGACGTTCGCCGGGAAGCGATCGTTCAATGGTCAGGCTTTCAACTCGCGCAGGCATGGAAACGGTTCGGCAACTGGCCATGCGGTGTCGTTAGGTGCTGCTGGCGTCGGAAGCCGGGGACGATTTCGCGTGCTCACTCTTCCAGGTTGCCCAAAAAATCAGCGCCACGCCGACGCAGATGGCGCTGTCGGCAATGTTGAACGCCGGAAAGCCCACTTCGCCCGACGCGGTGTTGGTGTAGAAATAAATGAAATCAATCACCTGCAAACGCGAGGGCAACAGGCGATCCGTGACATTGCCAGCGATGCCGCCCACCAGCATGCCGAAAGCAGTCTGCCCCAGGCGCGAGCGGGCATCGAAGAAATGATGCCGGCTCAGGAACAGCACGAGTAGCGCGATCAAGGCCACCACCGCCAGCGCGGCATTGTTGCCGCGGAAAAGACTCCACGCCGCGCCGGTGTTGCCCCAGTGCACGAACTTGAAGAAGCCCTCAATGATGATCCGCTCCTCGCCCTGCCCCAGCAGTCGCAGCACGAAATACTTGGTGAGCTGGTCCAACGCATAGACCAGCAGGGCGATGGCTGCGATGCGGCGGCCGTGGTTGCTCAACAAAGCCATAAGCTGCGGGCCGTGATTAAAGCGGCTGGCGCCGGAAACTCAAATCTTTTCAGAACTCGACGGCCCCATTCAGCGTCGAACATTGCGGGCAACGGGAGTGGTCCACGTCCGGATCGTCCGTATAAACGAAACCACATTTCTCGCAGCGAAAGACGCGATCTTCGGCCTGACTGGGCCGAAACCGGGCGCGCCGCAGGTCCGAGTAAATGCCCAATCCCCCCAACCCGAGCAACGCCACGGCGACGTAGAGAAAAATCAGGTTGTCGGCACTCATGGGTTGGGGCGCGCTTCCGGCACTCCGTTGGTGGCGCGTTCCGTGCGCCATTGGAAGACGAGGACACCGCGCGTGAGTTGCGCGGCCGGGCTGGCGAACCATCCGCCACTCGAAGCCGGTGCAAAGCGCAGGTCACGGGCAACGGTCAAGGCGAGCCGGTCGGCCGAAGCCGAACCACTGCCGCCGCTCAGCCGCTCGGCGCCCAACTGGGCCGCCGTCAGGACGCAGCCACTCTCGTCCACCAGCACCTGAACCAGCGTGTTGGTCAAAAGATCGTCTGCCGGCCACGCGGGCAGATCCGGCGGATTCAGCAACGTCCGCCGGCCCAGTTCGCCCGTGACGGCCAACTGCGACTTTGCGCGAATCGCTTCCAAGACAGTTTCCGGCCGTCGCACCATCATGTCGGGGTCTGGCCGCGCCTCGAGCGAAAAATTGGCAAAGAAATTCGTGCGCAGAAACCGGCTTAAGGTCTGGCCAAGCTGGTCCATCGGCAACTCTAGCGGCCGTACAGGCTCGGTCCATTGAAAAACCGGAAAGGTGGGCGGGAGCACCCGCAGCCAGCTAGTGGCGCTGAAGTCCCGTGCGTGCGGCCGAGCAAAAAGGGTCGGATCGAGTAACGCCTGTAATTCCGTCCGCGCGGCCGTCAGTTGCAAGGTCTGCAAGGCACCCACAGCCCGAGGTTTGGGCGGCGTGCGTTCGCCGAGGGCAAAGATGAGACTCACCTGCAATCCGAGCATACCCAACACCGTCAGCAGCCAGCGCGTGCGCGACCATCGGCCGGAATTGTCCACCGCCACGCTCATGGCTTGGCCGCCGCCGCGGGCGGTTCCACCAGCCGGGGCAAAGTTGCCTGCAACGCGTCGTAAATACCCGCCCGCCGCGCCACCATTCCAAGCCGGGTGAATTGCTCAATGGTGACGGATTTGTCCGCCTGGATCACCAGGGTGAGCGGTTCACTGGATTGCCGTACCGCCGCCTGCAACTGCGCGCCGAGTTGGGTTTCGGTGACTTCCCGGTTTTTGAAATACAGTCGCCCCTCCGCATCCACGGCCAGATACACCGTAGGCCGATCGGTCCCCGGCAGTTCACCGGAAGTCGGCAACTGCACGCGCAGCCCCGAGGTGTAGGTCACCGGCCCAAGCATGACGAACATCACCAACAGGAACAACACGCTCGCGAACGCGGCGTAGTCCGGAGTCGCCTTCATCGGGCGAAGGTTGCGCGGAAACTTCATGCGGCGGTCACGGCGGCGTGGGATTCTCGTCCGTCACGATGTTCAGGATCTCCGCCGCCACGCGCTCCATATCGAGCACGATTTTGTTGATCCGGCTCACGAGGTAATTGTAGCTCGCGTGGGCTGGAATCGCGACCGCAATCCCGGCCGCCGCGCTGATCAACGCATGCTCCACCCCACCTGACAACGTGCCCACCTGGGCATAAAGCCCCTGCGTTTTCAATGCTTGGAACAACTCGATGAAGCCCAGCACCGTCCCCAACAACCCAAGCAACGGGGCAATCTGTGCGATGGTGGCAATCAGATTGAGTTTCTCCTCCAGCCGCGGCACTTCGTCCGCGCCCGCCTGTTCGATGGCCTCGCGGATGCGCTCGCGGTCCTCGTCGCGATGCAGGATGGCGGTTTTGACCACGCGCGCCACCGGGCCGGGCGTGGCATCGCAGATGGAGATGGCCTCGACGACGTTGTTGCGCTTGAGCACTGTGCGCACGCCGTTCAAGAACTCAGTGGCGTTGATCTGCGCGCGGTGACAATGCAGATAGCGTTCGATGAACGTGACGACGCCAACCGCGCCGACGAGCATGATCGCCCAGAACATCAATCCGCCATTGGCCAGGATGGTCGGTAACATGGGGACGTTATAGGCTGTCGCGCACGCTGTTCCAAGTTCCAAGTTGGCAGGCACGTTTGCACTTGATTCTCTTCGGCTGCGTCCGAATCCTCCCGCCGATGAACGAACCGGATAAATTGCGCGAACTCTGGCGCATGCAGGATGCGCTCAACAAACGCATCGGCGTGAACACCGACGGCATGAGCGACGAGGAGAAAACCAAGTGGCTGCTCAACTATACGCGCGCCATGACGCAGGAGATCGCCGAACTCACCGACAGCGTGCCGTGGAAGTGGTGGGCCAAATACCAGAAATTCGACGAACAGAACGCGCGCGTCGAAGTGGTGGACCTGTTTCACTTCCTCATCAGCATGGCGCAGGTGCTGGGCATGAGTGCCGACGACGTGTTCGCCGCCTACCTCAAGAAGAACGAGGTTAATTTCAAGCGTCAGGACAGCGGCTATCATACGAAGGACGCGGACGACTCGAAACACATCTGAAAATCAGTGAATACCGAGGCAGCCATCAAAGTGGTCGATGAATGCGCGTTCTGTCGCCCCGAGGGCCAGACCACACTCGAAGATGCGGTGCTGCTGGTGGAGCGCGCCATCGTTTATGCCCGCGAAAACAAGATCCCGAAGCTGTTCTTCACGGGCCTCCAGCTGAATGGCATCCGCTCGCCGTCGCTGCCGGAGCGCTATTTTATCTCCCGCCAGTTTGCCACGGTGGCGGAAGGCAAGGTGCAAATGGCGCTGGTCGTTCACCCCCATCTCATCGATCCGGAAAAATTTGGTATCAAGGTCGCGCGCAACGCCGGCATGAACGCGGATGTGTTCGATAACGAATCAGACGCGCTCGCCTGGCTGCTGTTGAAAACCGGCGACTGAGCGCGCCCGGCGCGTCATGCAAATTATTCCCGCCCATCACATCGAACATCTGCCCGTGGTGCGCGAGTTGTTTCGCGAATACGCTGACTCCCTGGACATTGATCTGTGCTTCCAGAGTTTCGATGAAGAGTTGGCCGGTTTGCCTGGCAAATACGCGCCCCCGGCTGGGCGTTTGTTGCTGGCAATGATGGCTGACAAGCCAGCCGGCTGCGTCGCTCTGCGGCCGATCGCCGGGGGAATTTGCGAGATGAAGCGCCTTTACGTGCGCCCGGAGTTTCGCGCTCAGAAAGTGGGACGGAAGCTGGCGGACGCTATCATCGGTGCGGCGCAAGAGATCGGCCACGAACGCATGCGCCTCGACACGTTGAGTTCAATGCACGCGGCCATCGCCCTCTATGAGTCGCTCGGCTTCATTCGCATTCCGCCCTATTACGACAACCCAAGCGGGCTGGCGGTATTCTTCGAGTTGAAGCTGCGTTGAAAAATTCCTCGGCATCTGGCCCGCACTCCCTACCATCTGCCCATGAGCAAAGCTGTCTCCCGTCTCGCCCCCACTGGCACACCGATTCCCGCACGTTGGCGCAAGGAAATTGAAAGCATTCTGATTACTGACGAAATGCTCGCCGCGCGGGTGAAAACCATGGCCAAGGAGATCCAGCGCGACTTTATCAATCGCGAACTGGTGGTGGTATCGTTGCTCAATGGCACGGTGATGTTCCTCGCGGATTTGATCCGCCATCTGTCGCTGCCGTTGCGGCTGGATTTCATGGGCGTGTCCAGTTACGGCGAGGGCACCGAAAGCGGCGACCTGGTCTTCACCAAGGAGCTTCGCCTCGATGTGAAGGGTCGGGATGTGTTGCTGGTAGATGATATTCTCGACACGGGCCGGACCTTGAGCCGCGTAATCCCCAAACTGCGGGCGCTCGAACCGCGCCGCATAAAAATCTGCGTGCTGTTGGACAAGCCGGCGCGGCGCATCATCAAAGTGCCCGCGGATTATGTGGGCTTTCGGATTCCGGACCAGTTCGTCATCGGCTACGGATTGGACTACGCGGAAAAGTATCGCAACCTGCCATTTGTCGGCGTGTTAAAACCGAAGATGTATGGCAAGTAAGCCGGGCGCCGGAGCGAGCGACGAACTTCGAGGCAGCCGGATGAACGTCAAAGTTAATTTCTTCTCGTACCTGCGCGAGCAGACCGGCTGCGCGCAAACTGACGCAGAACTGCCAGCCAACACCACGTTGGGTGCGTTGCACGAGCAATTGATGTCCCGCTTTCCCAAACTGGCGGCCATGAAGAAATCCACACTGCTGGCCGTGGGGGTGGATTATCAACCGCGCGATTATGTGTTGAAGGATGGCGATGAAGTTTCGCTGTTCCCGCCGGTGCAGGGCGGCTGACGCAAACCCGGAACGTAACCGATGAATCGGCAAATGCTCATTACTGAAGCGCCGCTCGATGAAGCAGCGTTGACCGCCCAACGCTCAATGAGTTCGGGCATGGGCGCGGTGGTAAATTTTCTCGGCGTGGTGCGCGGTGTGGAGGAAGGACAAACCATTTCCGCCATCGAGTATGAGGCCTTCGAGGCGATGGTGACGCATCAGTTCAATCTGCTGTTCGACGAGCTGGAAGGACGTTGGCCGATTGAATCGGTCCGCTTGGTCCACCGGATTGGCGTGGTAAAAGTAAACGAACCGTCGCTATGGGTGGAAATCATCGCACCACATCGGGGCGAGGCTTTCGCCGCCTGCCAGTGGTTGATTGATGAGATGAAACGCGTCGTGCCGATATGGAAAAAGCCGCTCCCGTGAGAGAGCGGCTCGTTCCCCCTGATTTCCCGGCGTCAAAAAGTCTTGGAAATTCCAATCGTTACAAACAACGAACCGCTGAAATCCACTTCCACCTTGCGGCCCTCAAAATCTCCATCGTAACTGCCGAGGTATTGGTATTGCACCCCCCCGATGAGGCTCCAGTTTTTGCGGAGGTCATAAGCGATGTTCGCTCCCACGTAGAAGCCGAATAGCACATCTGAGTCGCTATCGCTGCCCGAAAGTGACGCCGTGCCGCCGCCCGGCAGCGTCGCACTTTCAGACCAGGAAACGTCAGCATTCAGGAAGCCCATCGCCAAACCGCCGGACAACGAAGCCAACCAGCGTTCGCTGAGCCGGTGTTCGCCATACATGCCGAGGTGAAGTCCCCACAGATGGCCATCAAACTCGTGGCGGCCGGAAACGGTGGCCCCGCCCGGAATCGTTTGCGTACTGGTGTTGACTATTGAATCGCCCACGAGAAATCCGGGGCCGCCATAACTGCCCTGGTACGGCGATCCGGGAGCAGCGCCCGGCGGCGTCGTTCCCGGCGCGAATGCGTAGGCATCCGTCACCCGCGTTACCGTCGCGCCGTAACTGCCATTATCGCTGAACTGCACAGGTTGGTAGTTGAGGCTGGCTTCAAAACCCCAGACGTAACGCTCGTTGAATCCCAACTGCCGTTGATACGCGAATTCAAAACCAATGCTGCTATCCGCGTTCTGGTCTGCTCCGGAAACACTGGCGTTCGCGGTGGAGCGACTGAGCAGCAGCTGATTACCTGAGATCTGCGCGGCGCTGTCGTCGTAGCCGACATACCAGGTTTCCCCGCCGAAATTACCGCTCGAGTCCGTGAGCAGATAGCCATCGTCGTAGTTGTATGGGTCACCGTCAGGGGTGAAACGCGGTGTTGGAGTAACCCCAGAGAACAGTCCGTTGCCGATGCCCTTGAACTTGCCGGAGACATTGAAGCCAATGCGGGCTGATAGTGAGAACCGGTTCGTGCTGGTATCCGATTCGGCGGCAGCGCAGAAAGCCACGCAGAGCACCGCTGACAACACCAGCAGTTGGCGAGGTTGGTAGTTCATAAACTTGCCTATAATTCGAGGTGCGTGACGCTTAGTTCAACGGCGTAAGAATGACGCGATAGAACCGGCTGCCTTGCGAGAGGGGTGCCGACGCAGTCTTGGGCGGACCATCGTCATACCACAGCGTGCGGTTGTTTGCCGCGGTGACGCTCGGAGTCGCCGCATGCCACGTGGCCAGGTTGTCATCGCTGTAAATCACCATATAAGTGCGACCCGGGATCGAAGTCCACTCAATGAGCACGCGCGCCGGCGAGACGCGGTTGTCGAGGAAGGAGCGATCAATCACCACACCGCCGCCTGAGTTCGTGGCCGAAGCCACTGGCAGCACTGACACGATTTCGAGCGAGTTGGTGAACGCGCGGCGATCCGGCACGACAAACTCCAGGGTCAGCGTCACGAACTCGCCCGGATTCAGCGGAGCGTTGTAGAGCACGTAAGGACGGCTATCCACGTTCGTGCCCGTGGCGTTGTAGAGCCAGACATTGGTGCGCGGCACGCCCTGCGGCGAATTGATGTTGCCCACCAGCAGACGGAGCGCGCTGGCGGTGGTAACGCCGGCATTGGTCACGGTCACACGTTGCTCGAACAATCCGGTTTGGGGATTCAGCCAGTTGGTGCCTTGGACGACGCTAAATGTCGGATTCGTCGGCGGCGTCACTGAAACCGTGATTGAGGCGCTGCCCGACCCACCGGTCTGATTCGTGGCACAATAGGTCACCGTGACCGTCCCCACAAAGTTCGAGGCAGACGTAAAGATGATGTTGGTGCCGGAGATGACAGCCGTGCCGTTGGTGGTGAATGCGCAGCTGATCGTCAGCGGACCGCCATCCGGATTAACGTCGTTGACCAGCGGTGGCACAACCACCGGCTGACCCGACGGAGTATTGGTCGCGTCATTGACGATGATCGGCGCGTCGTTCACGGGAGTCACCGTGATGCCCACCGTGGCCACGAGACTGTTGGTGAAACCATCCGAGACGCGGAACGTGAAGGCATCCGGGCCGTTGTAGTTTGTCGTCGGCTGATAGGTCAGCACACCGGTGTTGGTGTTCAGGCCGGTGAATGCACCGTGCGTTGGGGCGCTAATGAGTTGATACGTCAGCGGATTGCCGTCGGGGCTGCTGCCGACAAGCGTGATGGGCAAGGCGGTATCTTCCGGCGTGGTCAGGCCCTGGTTAAACGCCCGCGGCTCGTCTGCCGCCGGCGTCACCGTGATGCTGACCGTTGCCACGGCGCTGGTGTTCGTACCGTCGCTGACGCGGAAGGTAAACGAATCACTGCCGTTGTAGTTTGTGTTCGGCGTGTAAGTCAACGCGCCGGTATTCGTGTTGAAACCGGAGAGCGCACCGTTGGCCGGACCAGTGACGAGGACAAACGTGAGCAGGCTGCCATCGGCATCCGAACCCGTGAGCGTAATCGGCAGCGCCGTATCCTCTGACGTGCTGACGCTCTGACTATTGGCAACCGGCAGATCGTTCACGGGTGTGACGGTGATGTTAACTGTCGCCACCGCGCTCGTGTTCGTGCCGTCGCTGGCGCGGAAGGTGAGGGAGTCCGCTCCCGTGTAATTCGTGTTCGGCGTGTAGTTCAGCGCGCCGGTGTTCGTGTTGAAGCTGGAGAGCGAGCCATTGACCGGACCGTTCACGAGGATGAAGGTCAGCGGACTGCCTTCCACGTCAGAGCCGGTGAGCGCAATAGGCAACACCGTGTCCTCGGGAATGCTGACGCTCTGGCTATTGGCCAAAGGCGCGTCGTTCACTGGCGTTACCGTAAGGCTAACGGTTGCAACTGCGCTGTTGGTTGTGCCGTCGCTGACACGGAACGTGAACGAATCACTGCCGTTGTGGTTAGGGCTCGGCGTGTAGGTCAACGCGCCCGTATTCGTGTTGAAGCCTGAAAGCGAACCGTTCGCCGGGGCGCTTACCAGGATGAAGGTCAGCGGGCTTCCCTCCACATCTGAACCCATGAGCGTAATTGGCAGCGCCGTATCTTCGGGCGTGCTGACGCTCTGATTGTTGGCAAACGGTGCATCGTTCACCGGCGTGACGGTGATGTTCACTGTCGCGACTGTGCTGTTGGTGGTGCCGTCGTTTACGCGGAATGTGAATGAATCTGCACCCGTGTTATTCGTGTTCGGCGTGTAGGTCAGCGCGCCGGTGTTCGTGTTTAAGCCGGAGAGCGAGCCATTGACCGGACCGTTCACCAGGATAAACGTCAGCGGGCTGCCTTCCGGGTCAGAGCCGGTGAGCGTAATCGGCAACGCCGTATCTTCGGGAGTGGAGACGCTCTGGCTACTGGCCAACGGCGCATCGTTCACCGGTGTTACCGTGATGCTCACTGTCGCCACAGCGCTGTTGGTTGTGCCGTCATTCACGCGGAATGTGAACGAATCACTGCCAATGTAGTTCGCGCCCGGTGTGTAGGTCAGCGTGCCGGTGTTGGTGTTGAAAGTGGCGAGCGAACCGTTGACCGGGCCACCCACGAGGATGAACGTCAGCGGGCTGCCTTCCACGTCCGCACCCGAAAGTGTGATCGGCAACGCGGTATCTTCAGGCGTGCTGACACTCTGGTTATTGGCAAACGGCGCATCGTTCACGGGCGTGACGGTGACCGTGATCGCCGCCGAAGCCGTGCCGCCGTTGCCGTCGTTGATGGTATAGATCAACGTGACCGTCCCGACGAAGTTGATCGGCGGAAGATAACTTACGTTCGTGCCGCCCAGCACTACCGCTGCGCCATTGGTCGCCACCACCGCGCTGATAAAGAACGGATCGCCGTCCGCATCAATGTCGTTCCCCCGGGGGTCGAGTGTCAGCGTCGAATCTTCGGGTATGGAAACGGCATCATTGTTGGCGACGGGTGGCGTGTTCGTGCCAAGCGTGACATTGACAAACACGAAAGCGCTCGCGAAAGCCGTACCGTCAGTGATTGTGTAACTCAACACCACCTGGCCGAGGTAATTGCTGGCCGGCGTGAAGAACAGGTTCGTGCCCACGACGCTCAACGTACCGTTGGTCGTGCTCTGGCTGGAGAGCGAGATCGGATTGCCATCCACGTCTGAGTCGTTGGCCAGCACGTTGATCAGGACAGGAACATTCCTGGGCGTGCCGGTGAAATCGTTGTTGGCAATCGGCGCATCGTTGATCGGCGTGACCGTGATGCTCACCGTGGCCAGCGCACTGGTGTTTGTGCCGTCGCTGGTGCGGAACGTGAACGAGTCTCCACCGTTGTAGTTTGTGTTCGGCTGGTAGGTAAGTGCGCCGGTGTTTGTATTGAATCCTGAGATCGAACCGTTCGCCGGGCCGCTCACGAGAACGTATGTCACCGGCGTGCCTTCCGCATCCGAACCCGTAAGCGTGATCGGCCGCGCCGTGTCTTCCGGCGTGGTCACTGACTGATTATTCGCGAACGGCGTGTCGTTCACTGGCGCCACCGTGATGGAAACCGTGGCAACGGCGCTGAGGTTCGTGCCATCGCTGACGCGGAAAGTAAGGGAATCAGCGCCGTTGTAATTGGTGTTCGGCTGGTAAGTAAGCGCGCCGGTGTTGGTGTTGAAGCCAGTAAGCGAGCCGTTGGCCGGGCCAGCGACCAGGATGTAAGTCAGCGCCGCGCCTTCGGCATCGGAACCGGTGAGCGTGATTGGCAGCGCCGTGTCTTCCGGCGTGGTCACTGACTGATTGTTCGCCAATGGCGTGTCATTGACCGGCGTTACCGTGATGGAAACCGTGGCAACGGCGCTGAGGTTCGTGCCATCGCTGACCCGGAAGGTGAGGGAGTCAGCGCCGTTATAGTTCGTCGCCGGCGTATAGGTGAGCGCGCCGGTGTTGGTATTGAAACCGGAGAGTGAGCCGCTGCTTGGACCGCTCACGAGAACGAATGTCACCGGCGTGCCTTCCACATCCGAGCCCGTAATCGTCATCGGCAGCGCGGTGTCTTCCGGCGTGGTGACGGACTGATTATTCGCCAACGGCGCATCGTTCACTGGCGTCACCGTGATGGAAACCGTGGCAACGGCGCTGAGGTTCGTGCCATCGCTGACACGGAAAGTGAAGGAGTCAGCGCCGTTGTAATTGGTGTTCGGCTGGTAGGTGAGCGCACCGGTGTTGGTGTTGAATCCCGAGAGCGAACCATTCGCCGGACTGCCCACGAGAACAAATGTCACCGCCGTGCCTTCGGCATCCGAACCAGTGAGTGTAATCGGCAGGGCCGTGTCTTCCGGTGAGCTGACCGACTGTCCGTTCGCAAACGGCGCGTCATTCACCGGCGTTACCGTGATGGAAACCGTGGCAACAGCGCTGAGATTTGTGCCATCGCTGACACGGAAGGTGAGGGAGTCAGCGCCGTTGTAATTGGTGGCGGGCGTGTAGGTCAGTGCGCCCGTATTAGTGTTGAAGCCGGAGAGCGAGCCGCTGACCGGGCCAGCGACCAGGATGTAAGTCAGCGCCGCGCTCTCAACATCTGAACCAGTGAGCGTGATCGGCAGCACCGTATCTTCCGGAGTGGTCAGAGATTGATTGTTCGCCAATGGCACGTCATTCACCGGCGTCACCGTGATGCTCACGGCGGCCAGTGCGGAATTGGTGAAGCCGTCATTCACGCGGAACGTGAACCCATCAGCACCAGTGTAGTTTGTGGTGGGCGTGTAGGTCAGCGCGCCGGTGTTAGTGTTGAAGCCGCTGAGCGTGCCGTTGGTCGGGCCACTCATCAGGATGTAGGTAAGCGGATGGCCGTCAAAGTCCGAGCCAGTGAGCGTGATTGGCAGCGCTGTGTCTTCTGAAGTGCTGACGCTCTGGTTGTTGGCCACAGGCACGCTGTTCGCCACGGCAACCGTAATCGTGAACGTGCAGGTGCTGGTGTTGCCATTGGCATCGGTGGCCGTGTTGGTCACCGTCGTCACACCCGTCGCGAAAAACGAGCCGCTGGCCGGCACACTCTGCTGATTGGTAATCCCACAGGCATCGGTGGCGTTGACCACGAACGTCACGTTCGTGCCAGTTGTGCCCGGCGGTGCGATGATCGACAGGTTGGCCGGACAAGTGATCGTCGGCGCTTGGCCATCGGTGACCGTGACGGTAAAGGAACAGAGAGCCTGATTACCGGCGGCGTCCGTGGCCACGTTGGTCACCGTCGTGACGCCCACCGGGAACATGCTACCGCTCGGTGGTATGCTGGTCAGGTTGGTCACCGTGCAATTGTCGGTGGCAGTAACGACGAACGTGACATTGGTGCGGCCGCATTGACCCACTGAAGCGCTGAACACAAGGTTCGACGGGCAGCTGATTACCGGCGGCTGCGTATCATTGATCGTGACGGAGAAAGTGTTTACCGAGAATGTGCAAATCGTCTGGTTCCCACTGGCATCCGTGGCGATGTTCGTCACGGTGGTTGTACCCAACGGGAACGTGCTGCCACTCGGCGGAATGCTCACGATGTTCACGCCGCTGCAATTATCCGAGGCGGTGACCGTGAACGTGACATTGCTCCGGCTGCACTGACCTGGGTCCGCTTCCAAGGCGATGCTCGCGGGACAATTGATCACCGGGGCCTGAGAGTCCTGCACAATCACTCGCTGCTGGCAGGTAGTTGTGTTTCCACTGGCGTCGCGGGCAGTCCACGTGACGACATTCGTCCCCAAAGCAAATTGCGCCGGCGCGTCGTTTGTCACGGTAACGCTCCCGCAGTTATCGGTCACCGCGGGGTTGACCAATACCACGTTCGTGGCCGCGCAAGAACCGAGGGCAGTGGCGACCGTGACATCAGCCGGGCAATTGATCAACGGCGGCTGCGTATCACTTACGATTACCGCTTGCTGACAAGTCACGACGTTTCCGCCGTTGTCCACGACGGTCCAGGTCACAAAGTTGGTACCGACCGGGAAACTGGCCGGGGCGCTGTTGGTGACGGTGGCTACGCCACAGTTGTCGCTGGAGGTTGGCGAGCCGAGATTCACATTCGTAGCGGAACACCCGCCATTGTTAACAGTGACCGAAACCGGCGCCGGGCAGGTGATCGCCGGCAGTTCAGTATCCAGCACCGCCACGGTAAACGTGCAAGTGCTGGTGTTGCCGCTGGCATCGGTGGCCGTATTGGTCACGGTAGTGACGCCAATCGGGAACGTGCTGCCGCTGGCCGGAATGCTGTCCACGCTCACGCCGCTGCAGTTATCCGTTGCAACCACTGTGAACGTGACATTACTCCGGCTGCATTGCCCCGGACCTGCCGCAAGGGTCATGTTGGTCGGACAAGTGAAGACTGGTGGCTGCGTATCGTTCACAATCACGCGCTGCTGGCACGAGACGGAATTCCCGCTCGCATCGATGGCGATCCAGGTGACGATGTTCGTGCCGACATTGAACTGCACCGGTGCGTTGCTCGACACGGTAACCGGGCCGCAATTATCGCTGGCCGACGGACTGCTCAAAGCAACGCCAGACGCAGAGCATAAACCCGCACCCGCCGCCACTGTCACGTCAGCCGGACAGGTGATCACTGGCGGTTGATTGTCAGTAACAACCACAGCCTGCTGACAGGTCGTGGTGTTGCCGCTGTTGTCCACGACGGTCCACGTCACGAAGTTCGTTCCGACCGGGAAACTTGCCGATGCATTGTTGGTAACCGTAGGAGCCCCACAGTTATCGCTGACGATCGGCGCACCCAGGTTCACATTCGTCGCCACGCATGTGCCGCTGCTAGCCGCAACACTCACGGGCGGGGGACAGGTGATGGCCGGAGGTTGATTGTCCAAAACCGTCACCGTGAAGGTGCACACACTGGCGTTACCGCTGGCGTCGGTGGCCGTGTTGGTCACGGTCGTGACGCCAATCGGGAACGCGGCGCCACTGGCGGGCACACTGATCAGGCTGGCGACACTGCCGCACGCATCGGTGGCACTGACGGTGAAGGTGACGTTGCTTCCGCATGCGCCGGTCGATGCCGCCGCGACGATATTTGACGGGCACGTGATGACCGGAGGAGCCGAATCAACAATCGTCACCGTGAAGGCACAGCTCGCGGTGTTGCCACTGGCGTCCGTCACCGTGAAGGAATTGGTCGTAACGCCGGCTGGATACGTCGCCCCGCTGGGCAATCCCGAATCCTGGACCACGGTCGCGCCCGGGCAATTGTCGTTGAAGCCGACGCTGAAGGTGACATTGCTACGCGAGCACTGGCCGGCGCCCGTCGAGAAAACCATGTTGCTGGGACACGTGATCGTCGGCGACTCCGTATCACCGACAATGACCTGGAAGAAATTGCTCACGCCGTCGGTATTGGTGAAGGTCACGGTCGAGACGCCAATCGGGAAGAAAGAGCCGTTGGTAGGAGAATAATCGAACGGCGCGCAATCTCCGGTGGTCGCCGGCAAAGTGAAATTGACCGCGGCGCCACACAGTCCGGGCGTATTGTTGGTAATAGTGGTGAAGGTGCTTAGCACAAAGCAGGTGTTTGTAACTTCCACCCAGACCACTGCCGGCCCAGAAGCATTGGAGCTGTTGAAGCCCTGATAGGCGAAGATGTCAGTGCCCAGGAAACCCACGTTGGGAACGTAAGCAAAGCCGCCGTTGGTGTTGAAGGTCAGCGTGCCATTGACCGGCGCACTCAGCAAGGTGGCGGACAGCGCGTTGCTATCGTTGACCAAGACACCCGGGGGCGGCACGGTCAGCGGCATATTCTTTCCAATGTAGTAATAGTCGTCCTGGACCGTCGGCGTGGGAAGCACGACGACAGTGGTAGTGACGGAAGCGGCGTTGTCCGCGGTATTGGCGTCGTTCTGCGCCGAGAAGATCTGGACATAATTGGCGAACGTGGTGGTCACCGGAATGTTGTTCGTGACGACGACCTTGTAAGTCAACAGCCCGCGTTTGCCCGGGGTGAGGTTGCCAAGGTTCCAGGTGAGGGTGTTGCCGATTACGTTGATGCCTTTGCTGCCGCTGTTCGGTACGTAAGCCACGTGCGATGGCAGCGTATCAATCACCTGTACACCTGTGGCCGTGTCGGCGGCTATGAGCTTGTTGGTGTAATTGATAATGTAGGTGATGATTTGGTTGGTCTTCGCTTGAGCCGGACCAATTTTGGTGATGGCCATGTCCGGACTGCCCAACATAACGGCCGGCTTTTGGATCTGGAGTTGGGCCACACCGCCCATGGCCAACGAAGCGCCACCAAAATTGTGAGAGCCGGCGGAGAGTGCGGCGGTGTAAAAGATTTGGGCGGGCGCCGCGTTCGTCACGGTCACATTCAGCGTGTAAGTCCAAATATCCACGCCAGCGGGGGCGGAGAGCGTCGGTCCGGAATTAATGATGACGTTGGTGGACGGTGTGAAGCCAGTCAGGTTTTCAATGCCCCGCGACGTGCCTCTGGTGTGATCAAAGTTTATGGTCACCACGTAATTGGATTGCGGACCACCGGTAAATAGCACCCGGCAAGGAATGAGATCAAGTTCGCGCCAACCCGAGATCGGACCACCATCCCAGTTGTTCGTACTGCCAAAATTCCAGCTCTGGAGGTCTGCTTTGAAGACCGCCGCTGCCGGCAATGTCGCCGACAGAAATGACAGAAAGATCAACAACGTGCGCGCTGACTTCAACCAACCATCCGAGCCGGATTTCAGTTTCATAAATTTGCTCCGTGAGATAATTCCAAGGCATCTGGGCACACTGCACCCTGCAATGTGCCCGCATACAGCCCGGGAAAAACTTCGGAACAGGTTTAAGCAGGCACGATGCCCGCCCCCCGGGGGAATGAAGAATTGCCGCCACTTGGGGTGGATTGCCGGTTTTGCCGGGTGAATTGTGGTGGGGCGGCACTGCGGCGACGGCTCACTTCTGCGTTTTTGGACACTCATTGCCCAAGAGCAAATACATTTCGCCTCGGTTCAGTTTGCCTGTGCCGCCCGCGTTCACCCACTCCGCCCTCGACTGTTTTTGTGCGAATCACTAACGTCCGCGGATGCAACTCAAGCTCATCAGCCTGCTCGGGCTGGTCGCCTTCATCGGCGTCGCGTGGGCTATTTCAACCGATCGCAAGCGGTTTCCGTGGCGCGCGGTGTTGTGGGGGCTGGGACTGCAGTTCATCTTTGGGATTCTAATTCTAAAAACCACCCCGGGCGCGCAGGTCTTCGATTTCTTTCAACGCGGCGTCAGCAAATTGATTGGTTTCGCAGACGAAGGCGCCAAGATGGTCTTTGGTCCGCTGGCCAACACGGGCCTGCTTTCCGAAAAACTCGGACCGGGCAACGGTTTCATCTTCGTTGTCACCGTCACCGCCACAATCATCCTCGTCGCGGCTCTTTCCTCCCTGCTCTATCACTATGGCATTCTGCAACTCGTCGTGCGCGGCACGGCGTGGGTCATGCAACGTCTCATGCGCACGAGCGGGAGCGAAAGCCTCGCCGCCGCCGCCAACATTTTCATGGGCCAGACCGAGGCCCCGCTCGTGATCAAACCGTATCTCGCCCGCATGACCCGCAGCGAGATCCTCGCGCTAATGATCGGTGGCATGGCCTCGATCGCAGGCGGAGTTTTGGCGGCGTACGTTTCCTTTGGTGTTTCCGCCGGACACCTGCTCACCGCGTCGGTGATGAGCGCGCCAGCGTCCCTGCTGATCGCCAAAGTATTGTTGCCGGAATCCGAGCGGAGCGAAACCGCCGCCGGCGGCACCGCGACCATCCCGCGCGAGACCATAAACGGCATTGATGCGCTGTGCCGCGGCGCAAGTGAAGGAATGATGCTGGCGATCAATGTCATGGCCATGCTCATCGCGTTCGTGGCCGTGGTGGCCCTCGTAAATTACCTGCTCAGTTGGGGTTTGCGTCCATTCGGCATTCAAGCGGAAACTCCATTGCAAACCGTCTTCGGTTGGGTCAACGCGCCGTTTGCCTGGCTAATGGGTGTGCCGTGGAAGGATTGCGAGGCTGTGGGCAACGTGTTAGGCGAACGCATCGTCATCAACGAATTCTTCGGCTACCTGAGCCTGAGTGACCTGAAAGCTCAGCTTGATCCCCGTAGCTTTACCCTGGCGACCTACGCCTTGTGTGGCTTTGCAAACTTCGCGAGCATTGCCATCCAGATTGGTGGCATTGGCTCGCTCGCGCCCGAGCGCCGGGCCGATCTGGCCAAACTCGGCCTGCGCGCGATGATCGGCGGACTGCTGTCGTGTTATCTTACCGCGACGATCGCTGGCATCTTGCTCTGACGTGCGGCATGGTTTGCTCTGAACATGAATCATCAATTGCCTGAACTCCGCGAAGCACTGCTGAAGCTGCACAAGGCCCTGGTCGAATCCGAACGCACCACCTACGAGCAAACCATCGGCACCATCCCCTCGCCGAATCATTTCCTGCACCTGCTGACCAATGACCCGTGGTTCGCCTGGCTGCGTCCGCTTTCATTGCTCATTGTCACGATCGACGAGGCGCTCGACGCCAAGGCAAAGACGCCGTTGACGCCGGCGATTGCCGAGACGTTGGTGAAACAAACCCGCGCCCTGCTGGTGGCAAGCGAAACGGGCGAAGGTTTTGCCAAGCATTATGACGACGCGCTCCAGCGCGATCCAGACGTGGTCCTGGCGCACGGTCAGGTTGCCAGGATTCTCATGGCCCGGAGACCCTAGCGAACCGCCGAATGGACAGCCCGATCCGCATCGAAGTCTGCGCCAACTCAATAGCCTCTGCGCTCGCAGCCCAGACGGGAGGCGCGGCTCGGGTCGAACTTTGCGCTGCGCTCGCGGAAGGCGGCATCACACCCAGTGCTGCAGCCGTTGAACTGGCGCGGGAGCGACTCCAGATTCCCCTTCATGTTCTCATCCGTCCGCGGGGCGGGGATTTTTGCTATGACGACACGGAGTTTGCCGTGATGTTGTATGACATCGCCTGCTGCCGGCGCATGCGCGCGGACGGAGTGGTACTGGGCATCTTGCAACCCGATGGCGCGGTGGACCAGGCCCGAACGCGCGAACTGACTGCGGCCGCCCGCCCGATGAAGGTGACTTTTCATCGCGCGTTCGACATGGCGGCAGATCCATTGCGGGCGCTCGACGACTTGCTGGAACTAGGCGTCGAACGCTTGTTGACCTCCGGCCAGCGTGGCAGCGCGGTGGAAGGCAAGGCGTTGATTGCGGAACTGGTGCGCCGCAGCGGCGACCGTTTGATCGTGATGCCGGGGGCCGGAGTCAAGGAAGACAACATCACGGATTTGATTGCCGCGACGGGCGCGCGCGAATTTCATCTCTCAGGCCAGAAGCGGATCCCCAGCCGGATGGAGTTTCGGAATCCGCACGTTTTCATGGGTGTGCCCGGTCTTCCGGAGTATGAGATCGGTGTGACGGACGCGGAAAAGATCCGGCGCGTAGTGCAAGCAGCGGGTGAATGGGCGGCTGAAGCGCGCCAAGAGATTTGATTTCGTCGCATACAAATTTCGTGAACGACGGTGTCTATGGATTGAAATCAGGCCACACATGGCCGACGAGATCCAAAACGCCGAGGCAGGAGCCGTCGCCAGTTCGATGCCAACTGGCGACGCGCGTGACCCAACCCAGTCAATGGCGCGATTCGATCGCGTTGACTGGCTGGCATTCGCTGCAACGACGCTGCTTGCGTTGGTTGGCTATTTGTTGACTCTGGCACCCAATGTAACGCTGGAGTTTTCCGGCATCACCGCCACCGGCGCCTACTATGCGGGCGTTCCTCATCCTCCCGGCTATCCTGTTTGGACGCTCTATTCATGGTGCTTCACCAAGCTGCTTCCCTTCTCGAACATCGCCTGGCGCGTTGCTGTCGGCTCAGCCGTGGCCTCAGCCTTGGCGTGTGGCTTTGTAGCTTTGATGATTTCGCGCGGTGGGCTGGCGTTGTTCAAGGACATGGGTCTGTTGGCAAATCTCAACCCGCCTCAACTCTGCTGCCTTCGTTTGGTTTGTGGGGTAGTGGCCGGACTGGTCCTTGCTTTCAGCGGTGCGGTCTGGCGCTATGCAGTCATCGCCGAATCCCGCCCGCTTAGCCTTCTGCTGTTCGTTGTGATGGTGTGCCTGTTCTTCCGTTGGTCACTCGCAATTGCCAAGAAGCGTTATCTCGCCGGCGCATTCTTCGCGTTTGGACTTCTACTCACGAATAGTCAGGAGCTCCTTGTCGCCTTACCGGCGCTGATTGTCGCGGTCATGCTGGCCGACGTACGACTTGGGAGGGATCTTTGCTTTCTCCCCCTGCCCTTGGCAGTGCTTGCCACAAGCGCGAATCAATACAACATCGTCTGCAAAGCTTCCTTAACCGAAGCAAATTGGCCTTTGCTAGGAACTGCCCTCGTGGTTCTGCTCGCAGGAATCTCGCTCGCTATAATTACCCGGCGCATCGGCACGGAGTGGCAAGCGGCGCTCGGATGTAGTCTGGCCATGCTGATGGGGCTGGCGTTTTATCTCTACGTGCCGCTGACCTCCATGACCACACCGCCAGTCAACTGGGGCTACCCACGAACCACCGAAGGTTTTCTGCATGTCATCAGCCGGGGACAATACGAACGCGTAAGTCCGACCGATGATCTGGGAAGGTTTGTGGGACAAGTCCGCGAATCGACCAAGATGACCGGCAAGCGATTCGGGTGGTTGTATTTGGCGATTGCCATCATTCCATTCGGTTTCATCGGCCGAATGACTAGCCAAGGCCGTCGCTTGTTCGGTGGACTCGTCGCCTTTTGGATTTCTGTGACCCTGCTGATGCTCATCGAAATCAATCCGCCGCCTGATCGGCAGGCTTGGGAGATGGCGGGGCAATATTTCGCTGCGTCTTACGCAATCTTAGCCGTATGGTTCGGCCTTGGGCTGATCATCGTTGGCGCGAAACTCACGAGCCCTCGCAACCCAGTTCTGCCGGATTAACCGCCGGGATTATTTCAATCGGCGCGACAATACAAAACCGATGACGCCCGCAGCCAGCACATCGGTAATCAACACTGCCAGCCGGACCGGGAGCGGCACGGGCAGTAGCGCAAAACAGAGAATTCCGCCAATCAGGATCACTGCTGGAACAATCAAGACGATGGGATTCATGTCGTAAGTTTTATCGGCCTCCCCAGGCCAGACAAGTCGAATCCAGTCACGAAGACCGATCTGGCCGCACCCAATTCTTGCTCACGCTTGATTCTTTCGTTAGCGTCCCCGGCTTTGGAACTTAACTGAACCCGAACATGGCACTGCTCAACGAAAATTATCTCAAACTGAAAGCCGGCTACCTCTTCCCCGAGATCGGCCGCCGCGTGAAGGCTTTTTGCGAAGCCAATCCCGAAGCCGCGAAACGCCTCATCCGGTGCGGCATCGGCGACGTGACTGAACCGCTGCCGCCCGCTGTCATCACCGCCATGCACAAGGCTGTGGATGAAATGGCGTCACATGACACTTTCAAGGGCTACGGCCCCGAGCAGGGGTACGAATGGTTGCGCACCGCCATCGCCAAGAATGATTTCCGGGACCGCGGGCTCGACGTGGCGGATGACGAAATTTTTGTCAGCGACGGCTCGAAGTGCGATTGCGGCAGCATCCTCGACATTCTTGGCGACAAAAACAAAATTGCCATTAGCGACCCCGTGTATCCGGTCTATGTGGACACAAACGTGATGGTCGGCCACACCGGTGTGGCGAATGACGCGGGCGCCTACGCCAAGCTCGTCTATTTGCCGTGCCGCCCGAGCAATGGTTTCATTCCCGAGCCGCCGAAGAAGCACGTAGATGTGATTTATCTCTGCTCACCGAACAATCCGACCGGCGCTGCCGCCACCCGCCCGCAACTGGAGGCGTGGGTGAAATACGCGCTCGAACACAAAGCTGTGATCTTGTTCGACGCGGCTTACGAGGCTTACATCACCGACCCGGCGATTCCACATTCCATCTACGAAATTCCCGGTGCGCGTGAATGCGCCATTGAGTTCCGCAGCTTCTCGAAAAACGGCGGCTTTACCGGCACGCGCTGCGCGTTCACGGTGGTTCCCAAATCCCTCAACGCCTACACGAAGTCCGGCGAAGCAAAGCCGCTGCACCCGCTCTGGTCGCGCCGCATGACGACAAAGTTCAACGGCGTGAGCTACATCGTACAACGCGCGGCTGAAGCCCTTTACTCGCCGGAAGGCAAAGCGCAGGTTGCCGAACTCATCAAACATTACCTTGGCAACGCCGAAGTGTTGCGCAAGGGCGCGAAGAAAGCTGGGCTGAAAGTTTTTGGAGGCGTGAACGCGCCCTACATCTGGGCCCGCACGCCCAAAGGCGTCACCAGCTGGCAGGCGTTTGACAAGATTCTCGGCGAAGCGAATGTGGTCATCACGCCTGGCTCAGGATTTGGGTCGAAAGGCGAAGGCTACTTCCGCATCAGCGCCTTCAACAGCCGCGCCAACGCCGAAGAAGTCGCGCGCCGCTTGCAAGAGTTGAAGTGGTGAATTAGTCCCCGCGCGACGGCTTGGCAAATCGCATCGCGAATTTGCCTGCGCACCAGCGGTTTGTCCGAGGAATTGCCGTTGAGCAACGTCCGCCTTGTTTCGGTATGGCGGCTTGATGCTCGTCAGCTACGATACTCATGGCTAATATTCATTGTTTGGATTTCGAAATTCGTTCGCACTTCCGTTGACACCACGCGAGCCGCGTCCCAGTGTTCCTTCTGGATCAGTAATCCGCGCATCCAATGACCGGCCTGCCATGCTGGGGAAGTTCGGGTGGCGATTTGATGGACAAGAACGCATCCGCCCATAAACCGCTGGTGGGTTGCTGCAACTTTCCCACGTCATTTTCCGACGCACTTCATTCCGCTTCCAAACTTCCGATGAGAAAGGACTGCAATGAAAACAACTCTCCACTTCAAAAACCGAATCGAAACCCACCGCTGGCGAACTCAAAGCATTTGCACAGGCTTGCTGCTGGTGTGCCTTCTAATGATGGCCCGCGGCCGGGCACAAGACTACTGGGTGGTGCATCACTTCACCGGGTTGGACGGCTCGGCGCCGACGAGTTTGTTACTTTCGAATGACACGTTGTTTGGGACGACGACCAGGGGCGGCAGTTCTAATTGCGGCACCGTATTCAAAGTCGGCACGGATGGCAGCGATTTCATGGTGCTAAAAGAATTCACGGGACGCGACGGGGCTTATCCCGCAGAGGGGCTGGTCCTAGCAGACATGACTTTGTATGGAAGGACAGCCGAAGGTGGAATTTCCAACTGTGGCACCGTGTTCCGGGTCAACACGGACGGCAGTGATTTTGCACTGGTGAAGGATTTCAACGACAGCGAAAAGGCAAACATTCCGCACGCCCTGGCCCTGGCCGGAACAACGTTGTTTGGAACGGCCTACAACGGCGGGTGTTCCAATCTTGGATCAATCTGCAAACTCAACACCGATGGCAGCGGATTCGAAGTCATCAAGGATTTCACTGACCCCGTGCAAGGTGGCGGCGACTATACTGAGGGATGTTTGCCTGGTGCCTTGCTCGCGATTTCCGGCACGACCCTCTACGGGACAACCGTGGGCGGCGGCGTTTGTGCGGCAGGCGGAATATTCAAAATGAACAGCGACGGCACCGGCTACACCGCGCTCAAGCAGGGCAGTTTTGAGGATGGCGGGCATTTCATGCGGGGCGTGATTGTGTCCGGAGACACATTGTACGGCGTCGCGCCGTGGGGTGGGGGCGGAATGGGAGGCATCTTCAGATTGAACACCGATGGCACCGGTTATTCCATGCTCAAGCGTTTCCATCCGTTTGAAATTCAGATGGTGTCAAGCTTGGCGGTGTCGGGCTCCTGGTTATGTGGCGTCTCGCAACAAAGTGGCTTTTCCAATAACCTTGCGGTTTTCCTCTTAGCCACGAACGGCAATCAGTTCGCCTTGCTTAAGCAATTCAATAACGCCGAAGGTGTCCCGGGCGGTTTGGCATTCTCGCCGACCATCCTGTATGGTGTGACGTCCTCGGGCGGCCGTTCCAATCACGGCACCGTGTTTGGATTGTCGCTCCTTCCACCTGCCATTCTCCAACCACCCCCCAGTCAGACTGCAGAAGTGGGTGCAACCGTCACGTATTTGACGAAGGCGGAGGGGGCTTCACCGCTGACATATGAATGGTTCTTCAATCGCACCAACATCCTCAGCGGCTACACCAATGCATCCTTGGTGTTGACGAACGTCCAAATGGCCCTGGCTGGTGACTATTCCGTGGTCGTCACCAATTTGTTCGGGAGGGTGACCAGCCCCCCAGCTTCGCTCAGCGTAATCGCCCCGGTCACCCGAACCCGCGTGCCGGGTATCAATGTGAGGGGCGAAACCGGAAGGGTGTTGCAGGTGGATTACGCCAACAACCTCAGCCTCGTCCCCAATTGGCTGCCTCTGGAAACCGTAAGTCTGACTAGCACGTCGCAATTCTTCATTGACCTGACCGCACCGCTTCCGCCGCAGCGTTTTTACCGCAGCAGGCAAACCGGAACGCCCGGCCCGACGCCGACACTTGGACTCTACATGATCCCGGCCCTCACCCTGACCGGCAACGTCGGCGACTTTGTGCGCGTGGATGGCATCAACGCCATCGGCCCCACAGACGCATGGTTTACGTTGGGAGCCGTGACGCTGACGAACACGTCGCAACTCTATTTTGATGTCACCGCGCCGGACCAACCGCGGCGGCTATATCGGCTGGTACGAATGCCCTGATAAATGCAGCTGCTATTGTCACCAGCCCTAGCGGCCGAACTCACACCGCGTGCTGCTGCCCGCCGTCTGCGCCCTGCCCATCCAGATCAATCAGGATGTCGCGGGGTTCGGCGCCCTTGCTCGGACCGACGATGCCACGGTTTTCAAGTTCGTCCATGATGCGCGCGGCGCGACCGTAGCCGAGGCGCAGACGGCGTTGCAGGAGTGATACGCTCGCCTTCTGTTCGCTGCGGATGACTTCGATGCAGTCCTGGATGATCTCCTCGTCCTCATCAATGCCGCTCTCGCTGGCGGTGCTGGTGGGTTTAGAAAGCTGCTGGTGAATTTCCATCTCGTAGCTGGGCTTGGCCTGCTTGGCGATGAAGTCCACGACGCTCTGGATTTCGTGATCGGTCACCAGCGCGCCTTGCGCACGATGCAGCTTGGCCGAGCCGGGCGGGAGATAAAGCATGTCGCCCTTGCCGAGCAGCTTGTCCGCGCCCATGGCGTCAAGAATCGTGCGCGAGTCCACGCGGCTGGCGACCTGGAACGCGATGCGCGCCGGGATGTTCGCCTTGATGACGCCGGTGATGACGTCCACGGACGGACGTTGCGTAGCCACGATGCAATGAATGCCCGCCGCCCGCGCCATCTGCGTGATACGCGCGATGGCCATTTCGACGTCCGCCGGCGCCACCAACATCAGGTCCGCCAGCTCGTCAATGATCACGACGATGTAGCTGAGCTTCTCCGGAATGACGATATCTTCCTCGCGCGGAACGACGATCTCCTCGTCCACTTCGACCGCAAATCCTTCCGCGCCCGGTTCAACCTTTTCCTTCTTGGCCGTTAGCGGCAATTCCAGTTCGCGCTCTGGCAATGGCTTGTTCTTCGGCCGCGCGTTGAACGAACCAACGTTGCGCACCCCGACGCGCGCGAAAATCTGATACCGCTTTTCCATCTCGTTCACCACCCAACGCAACGCGAGAATGACCTTCTTCGGATCAGTCACCACCGGCACGACGAGATGCGGCAGAACGTTGTATTGCTGCAACTCGACGACCTTGGGATCAATCATCACGAAGCGCAGTTGATCCGGCGTGAAGCGATAGAGCAACGACGCGATGATGGAATTGATGCAAACTGACTTGCCCGAGCCCGTGCTGCCCGCGATGAGCAAATGCGGCATCTCAGTGAGATCGGCGACGATGGGATGGCCGTAAACGTCCTTGCCGAGCGCGATGGGCAGACGGGCCTTGGAGTTGCGCCATTCGTCGGACTCGAACAGGTCGCGCATGATGACCTTGGTCTTGACCGGATTCGGCACTTCCACGCCCACGGAACTCTTGCCGGGCACCGGCGCGAGAATGTTGACGCGTTCAGCCTTGAGCGCGGCGGCGATGTTGTTGTTGAGCGCGGAAATTTTTTCCAGCTTCACGCCAGGGGCGGGATGCAACTCGTAGCGCGTGATCGTCGGGCCTTTGGTGATGTCGCCCAACTGCACTTCAATGCCGAACTGCGCGAGCGTCTGCTGCATCAGCCGCGCGTTGGCCATCAATTCCTCCTTCGACTCCGTGGGCTTCACGGTGAGGTCGGGGTGCTGGAGAAAATCCATCGTCGGCAACTGATAGTTCCCGATGATCGGAGTGTGCGCGACGGTGATGGGTTTCTTCTTCGGCTTCGGCCGGGGCAAACCCGTGATGGTGATAACCGGCTCGGGCTTCTTCTCCGGTTCCACCTCACCATCCGCTTTTGCAGGCTCGGCGGATTTCTCGTCCGCAGATTTTTCGGCAACAGCCGCGTCGGCTTTTGCTTCGACCGGCTTCGAGGTTTCCTTGGTACCAAGAATGTCCGCCGTCGTGGCGGCCGCCACTTCGCGGGCCGGGATGATTTCCACCTCATCGGGCGGCTCGATTTCCTTCGGCGGTCCGGGCAAAACAATCTTCTTCCCGCGGCCCGGCTTGGCCTGCGGCACGCTCAAATCGCGCACAGTTGGTTCCGGCACCGGCTGCAAATCCTGACCGAGGCCCACCGCGGTTCTTTCCGCCGTCTTTTCCACTTCCTGTTCCAGCACCCGACGTTTCTTTTCGAGGTCGCGGGCCTTCTTTTCCAACGCCACTTCCTCTGGCGGCACGTTCGGCGCCGGAATGTATTCACCCGTCACCCAGCCGCGCAGCCATTCGCCAAGCCGGAAATTGGTCAGGAACAAAAGGCTGATCAGCAGCAATGCGCCATAGACAATCAGCGCGCCGACCGTGCCCAGCATCCAGAATCCATACTCGAACGTGCCGTAGCCCAACCACCCGCCCGCGCTGACGGCGCCGGTTTTTTCGGTCCAACCGAGCAATGAACGGCCAAGAAACACGATGTGCATCAAGCCGGTAGCGGACAGGAGCAGCACAAACGCCCACAGTTCGCTCCACCAGAGTCCCCGGCGAAGGTAACCGAAAAAATTAAACAGATACGCCAGCCCGAACAGCCCGAGCACGAACGGCAGGACATAGGCCGCCAAGCCCAGCAGCGAGAAAAAGAAATAAGCCAAGTAAGCTCCGAACGGCCCGATCCAGTTGTGCGCGGGTTTGTGGGGCGGATTGTGCAGAAAGCCAAGATCGCCGCGGTCGAAGGAAAACTGCGCCACGACCAGCAACAATGCCAAAGCAAGCAAGGCCACCCCGATGATGTCGTGGAAATGATCGGAGGAATCGCTGCCCGTCTTACGTGCCATCCGCAGAGAATAAGCCGGAGCGGTACTGAGTTCAAAGTTGAAATGCGGCCGCCAGTCGCCAGCAGCAAATCGGCAGTAGGGATTCCCAATCGCCTAACGTCGTCCGCGTCGCTCCTGGTGGCTCTTCCTGGGTTAATCGGCGACCGAAAGGTCCAGCCGGCAGCAATTCACTCTTTGACCAAGACTGATGCGCGAAGCGGGAGTAAAACGCAAACCAGACCGTGCGGCGCAGCGCCGGGCGCACTGATCTCCAGCAATCCACCATGGGCCTCTACAATCTTGCGGGCCACCGCAAGTCCGAGGCCGAGGCCTGGAATCCGGGTGGTGAAGAAATGCTTGCCCACCTTTTCAAACGCCTCCTGGCTGAATCCCGCGCCGTTATCGTGGATCTCAAACGCCAGCATGGGCCCATCCGTCGGTCCGGGCGCTTCGACCCGGCGGACGGTGACGATGGGATGGGCGGGATTGGCCTGCAACGCATTCATGACAACTTCCGCCAGCGCGAAGACCAGCCGTTCACGATTGGCGGTAAACGTCACCGTGGCGTTGGTATTTTCGAGAATCAACTGGGCATCCCGCGCCGGCTGATAATGCTGAGCCTCGGTGTACGCCTTTTCCACCAGCGTATTCAACGTCAGCGTGTCCTTCAGTTCAAACACGTCTTCGGCCAGATAGCGAAACTGCTTTACCCGGCGCTCGATGCGTTTGTCCGTGTCCTTGAGGGCCGGCAGCATCGAGTGCAGGAGATTCTTGTCCATCGCATCCGGCGGAATCTGCACGAACGTGTTGAGCGGCACGATGGCGTTGCCGGTCTCAGCCACCAACCGGTGCGCCATGCTCTTGACCATGCGCAGATCCGAAGCCTCCAGTTCCAGCCGGCGCAACTGTTCGTTCTGCGTCTGGTCCTCCACGGTGAGCAACACCGAACCCGGAGATCCATCGGCCGCACGTTGAAAGGGCACAATCGTTACCTGAAACACCGCGCCCACGGGCTTCACCGGCTCAAATCGGAACGGGCGCAGACCGCCCCCCGTCCGCAGGACCTGATGAATCTTCGTCGCCAATACCGGCGGCAGCTCGGTGAAATCCAGTTTGTCGGCCGTCAGCGATTCTGCGGCGAAATATTTCTGCGCCATTTTATTGGCGTGGAGAATTTTCAAGTCGCGACCCACGACAACACACGCGCTGCTCAACTCCCGGAGCACGCCAGTAAGCAATTGATGATTGGCCGCCTGCTGGTCGTGCAACCAGATGTGGCGCACCGCCAGCGCCGCCTGTTCCAGCAGGTGAAAAATGAGTTCCAGTTCGGAATTCACCAAGGGCTCGCCGGTCAAGCGACCGTCCGCCAGGACCACGCCCAGCAAAGCGCCCCGGTCGAGCATCGGCACGGCCACCCGCGCGCCGAGTATTTCGAATTCCGATTGCAAAACCGGATCCGCACGCACTTCCGGACTGTTCGCCCGCATCACCCGCCCGAGCCTTCCCAGTTCCGCACCCAAACCCCGGTCCAGGGAAAGTTGCGCCCGCGCCACCACTTCCGGCGCCAGCCCGATGGACGCGACGGCCCGCAATTCGCGTCCGCCGCCGGCGCCGACACTTCCTTGGCGCGCATTCGGCGTGTGGAGAAAAATGGCAGCGCGATTGAGCGCGCAAATCTGTCGCAAGAGCAGCAGCAATTGTTTGAGCAACTCCTCGGCATTGTCCGAGTGGGTGAGGATCGAGGAAAAATCGCGCAGCAGCGCCAGCGTCGGGGCGGTAGATACTGCGGGCGCGGGTGATTCGACCGGAACTTCCCGCAACTCCACGGGACGGGCTGGGGCTGACGTCGGGACTGCCCGACCAGCCGCCTGCTGTTGCAAGATGGCCTCCAAAGTGCGGGCCCGTAGTGGTTTGTGGAGAATGTGACTGACACCCTGTAGATAGGCCTGTTCCTCCCATTCCGCCGAGCGATCGCTGGTGCAAACAATCAGCGGACAATGCGCCGAGCGCTTGCACAGCCGTTCCAGCAACCACGCGTCCTGCACGCCGCGCAATTCCAAGTCCACGAGACAGGCATCCGCGAGTCCGTGTAGCAGCAACGGCTCGGCATCTTCTATCGCAGCGCGATGCGCAACGCGATAAGCAGCGGGGTCCAACCCCGATCTCAAGTTGTCCGCCAGATCAGAGTTCTGGGCGACAACGAGGATGGTCTTCATCAGTACGACATTGTGACGCCCGAGGGAGCTTCAGGTAATCAGAGACCGGTCGCATCCGCCTCTGTGGAACCAGGCAATGGTCTTCGCCTTCTGAAATCGTTCCGATCAAAACTGGTATCCCGCCGGGTCGGTCACGGCGGAGTTAATAAGCGTTGCTTCGCACGCGGTCAAATGCCAAGTACGCGGATTGTGTAGGGTCAATCGCCGACTCGACCAGGCACGACCCGGGTTGACAATAAATCCCGCGAGTCGGTGCGTTGCGTACGTGCCCGGAGGTTAGGAGGCAATGAGCTTCTGCCAGAGCTCTTCGTTCATCACCGCTTTCTGGAGGAAATCGCGATCGTTCGCCAGCGGAGCGTTGCGGTCGGGTTGCGCGGGCAAGCGCAGGCTGAAACGGGTGCCGCTGCCCTCTTTGCTTTCCGCGCGGATGATGCCGCCGTGATGGTAAACAATGAAGAAACAAGCCATCAGATTGATGCCGAACTCACCGGGCGAATCGCCTCGCACCATGAAAGGATCGAACAGCGTCCGCAACGACTCCTGCGGCAGTCCCGGGCCGTTATCTTCTAGCTCCAACGCGACGCCAGGCTTGCCACCGGACGGGATCGCCTCGCCGCGCACCACAATCCGGCTGCCCGCCGGGAGGCTGACGAGTTCATCCCGCAACAGCAAATCGAACAAACGGTCGATCTTCGGACCGTCCGCTTGAATGGACGGCAGGTCAGCCGGAATCTGGTTCTCCAGAGTGACGTTTTTCGCGGCCAGTTCCTTTTCCAACCGCGCCGCCGCGGCATCAATGGCCACTCGCAGGTTCACGGTGTCGGAAAACTGGCCCTTGGAGTTGGACGAGGCTGACCAGAGTTCCGATAGCAATTCCTGGATGCGATTGATCTGGCCCTGGGCAAGCTGATAGTAGCTTTTCCAAAACTCAGGATCGCGCAAGCCCTCCATCGGTGATTTCTCCTCTTCCAGCTTGGCCGGCGCCAGGTCAAGAAATGTCCGGACTGCCTGGAGCGAGTTGCGGATGTGGTGGCTCAGACCGGCCGCCAGCAATCCCAGGCTGACCAACCGATCGGCGATCATCATGTTGTGCAGGATGGACAGCTTCTCGCGAAGCAATTCATCGCGCTCCCGCTGCAGGGCGAACAATTCGAGTCCGCGCTTGAGCGTTTGCTCCAGTTGCGCGGGGTCGAAGGGCTTGTTGATGAACTTGTAAATCGAACCATTGTTGACGGCAGCGATTGCGACCTCGTAATCGGAATAAGCCGTGGCCAGCACGCGGATGATTCCGGGGTAACTGCGCCGCGCCTGTTCAAGTAACCAGACGCCGTTCTCGCCGGGCATGCGTTGATCCGTCATTAGCAGGCCGATCTCGTCCTTGTGCTTTTCCAGCAGCGCAAACCCCTCCTTCGCATTCGGAGCGGTGAGGATGCGGAAGTCGTCGCCGAAGCCGCGCACAAAATTCTTCAGCGACTTCTCTTCGTCGTCCACGTAGAGAATCGCAAACTTCTGGTAATCGCGCGGGGCTTCCATGAATGCGTGGTGGTTGTTTCAAATCATGGTTTGCTCGGGAACTCCAGCAAAAACTCGCAGTATTTCCCAGATTCGCTCTGCACAGTGATTCTGCCACCGAATGCCTGCATGATGCCCTGGCACACTGTGAGGCCCAAGCCCATGCCCTTGCCAACGTCCTTGGTCGTGAAGAATGGATCAAAAACCTTGGCCAAATCCTGCGCTTTGATGCCGGGACCATTGTCCCGCACCACCAGCACGCTGGCGTCCCGGGTGGAGCGGCTCTCAATCCAGACCGTGGGTGGCTCGCCGTTGACTGGTTTGGTTGCGAGTGCGTCCAATGAGTTGCGGACGAGGTTTTCCAACACTTGAACAATCTTCTGGCGGTCCGCCCGCACAACCTGATCCGCGGGCACATTGTTGACGATGCGAAGCGGCTCCCGGGCGAGATGACTCACGCCGCGAATAGCTTCATTGACGATTTCGGTTGCCGGCAATTCATCCAGCGCCGCCGGATCCGGTCGCATGAACATCGGGTGCGTAAATATTCGCAGGTTGGAGACGATGTTGTTAACCCGATTGATGCCGTCCTGGACGTCGCCGACCGTCTCCTCGTAATCCACGCGTTTGTCCTCGGGGATGTACTTGCTTTTTTTGCGAAGCGCGTAGAGGCCGGACGTGGCGTAGTTGAGCGGGTTGTTGATTTCGTGGATGAACCCGGCACTCATCTGGCCGAGTGATGCCATCTTTTCGGATTGCGCCAGCTGATCGCGCACCCGACCGAGTTCCTTGCGCAAGCGGTTGAAGTAATAATTGCCCGCTACCACAATGATGCCGGTCAGGGACAGAAAGTAATAATTGTTGTAAACGACCGCGTCGTCCCAACGCCCGGCGCGCAGCTGCGAGTGCAGCACGCACGCCAGGGTGTACATCGCCGCCACCCCCAGAACCGCGAGCACGGATTCCCACACCGCCCAGCGCACCACCACGCTCACGGCCAGCACGATGAGGTTCAAGCCGGCGTAATACCACGAACTGAAACCATCCGTCACATAAATCATCCAAGCGATGAAGAAGGCCGGCAGCAAGGCGATGGGCAGGCCGAGCACCCTGTGCACGGGCAACCCGAACAAGCGATATTGCCGCGCCTCCCAGTTGCGGAAATGCAAGGCCAGCAGTCCGGCCGTCAGCGCCGAACAAATCAGCCGCAGCAGCAAGAAAAATGGGACCTGATCGCGGTAAACGAACCAATCCAGCGTGATGCCTGCCGGCATCAGAAAGATCACGAGCGCACACGCCACCTTGCCGCTGTGCAGTCGTTCCGTGGCCTCGACCGCCAGGGATTGCGGCAGCGTAGTGGCTGGATTTTTCGCCGGGTCGCTCATGCGGGTTTCCGGATTTCCATGAAGACGTTTACCCCCGTTTCGTCGGTCAGCACGTGCGCGTCCTCTGTCGGAACGTTTTCGGGTTTGAGCTTCAGCACCTGAGCGGTATTCCGGTAAATCAGGTGCCAATCCAGCAGGTGTTCCATGCCGTGGCGCAGTGGATTCCGGGGCTCGACGTTCGTCACCACCAGCAAACCACCCGGTGCCAGCCAGCGATACATCAGACTGACCAACTGGGAACAAACCTGATCCGACAAATAATCAAACAAGCCGGCGCAATAAACATAATCAAATTGCCCATCCCAAATGGCCGGCTCCGCACCTGGACCGCCCGGGCGAGCAACGCTACCCCCATATTGCCGCGCAGCTTCCTTGAGCAAATGGTAAACGGATTTCCGGGAGTAGACGGTCTTGGTTCGCCGGCCGCTGCGTTGCCGAACCTGGTCCAGCGAGTTCTGCAGGTAACGCAAAGTTTCCTCGTTGAAATCCACCATCACAAATTCCGCATGTTCGGCCAGCGACTGACGCTCGATAAACTCCTGCACCTCATGGGCCGGGCCGCAGGCGAGGTTAAGAACGCGAGCTTTGCGCCCGGCACGCATGGTCCGCAACGTTTCCTGCGTGAGTTGCTCGACGAGATATTTGAGGCGATTGCGATGCGCCTCCGCCGGCGGCTGGCGCACGAACCATGTGTTTACCACCTTCGCGTAAAGCGATTCACCCTCCGGACGGTTGCGCGCGATCATGCTCACCATCTCGTAATCGCCAGCGTAGCCCAGCGGCTTGATGAAGGTCCGATGGGCAAATGGCGAGCACATGACCAGCGAATGAAGCTGGCGGCGCATGTAGTTGCGGTGCGCTGGCAAGTGGTCCACCGGCAGCGTTTCCGCGATGTGCTCGAACCGCTCGAACAAAGCGTCGATGCACGGCAGCACCGGGCCGGCAATTTTTCCGGCCACCTCATTCTCCAATTCCGCGGAACTGGTTGCTGCCGCGTTGTGCACGTTCATCTGCACCTGATCGAGCCAGAGGCGCAGGTCGCTGAAAAACGTGTGCATGTCCGCCACCACAACTTTGTATTCGGGTTGGATGCGGTATAGCTTCTGCCATTCCTCCAGGAAATCCTTGAACTGCGTGTTCAACCGCTCGCCCTGGAGCTCCTTCACGCTGAAAAGCAAATCCGACCACGCATCGTCCGTGAGTGTCACTTCGCAAAGCGACGCACTGCCCGTGTCGAGAAAGTTGCGAACGACCGCCCGGCCGGAATAGATAACTCGTTCGCGGGCCATCAACCTGAAGTCCGACAGTACTTCGGAGGTGCGAAGTGCCAGCTCAGGACCAGAAATCTCAAACGCCGCGGCGTGGCGGGTCAACCGCACCAGCTTACAGCGCAGCTCAAGCCCGGTGCCGGCGACAAAAATCGCCACGCTCTCTTTGATGCCGTTGACTTCCATGCTGCGTTAATTCCAGTCGACCATGTTTTCGCTGGGCCGGCGGCCGGTCACGTGCCCGGCCAATCCACCCATACTTTTGCAGAAGCCCGGAGGATGGAAAGGCCAGACGCAGCTGGCGTCTGGCCCTCACCCCAGGCCTGAGATCCAAAACTCAGCGCGCGGCTCAAAACCGCCAGCCAACCGTGACGAATAGCGCATGGCTCATAAAGCTGTAATCGCCATCCGCCGTCTGCCCACCAGCGGAGACCGCACTGCCGGTCACAGTACGGGTGGGGCCGTAGCCAAACTGATAGGCGAGATCAAAATCGAAGTGCTCGCCGTGGTGACCAGCGCCGAGACTTAAGAAATGTCGGTCCAGGTCATAGACCAGCGGGGTGTAATGGTCGTCCGGCACTGAATTCTCGTTGTAAATGTAGCCAGCACTTACGGTCCAGCCGTTCTCAAAATAGTGCGTGGCGCCGAATTCGTAATACCAGCTCGACTCCCAATCCAGCACTAGCGGAATGTCCGCCGGTAGCAAGCCAGGCAACGGTGTAGCCTGATGGATCGTCACCGTGTTGAGGTAATTCCAGTCGGTGTACTCCGCGTTAAACTCGAAATTCCATTTGGGGGTCGGCCGGTAGGAAACACCCATCACCAAGCTGAACGGAAAATGAAACTCCGCGTCCGCGTTGGACTGGTGCGAGAACACCGGGTAACCCGGCAGCGCCACTTGATTATAAGCGCTCGTCTCGCCTTCCAGGTCCACCGAAGTTGAACTCCGGAAGTTCACGCCGAAGCGGAGTTTCTCATGCGCCTTCCACAGAATGCCGGCGTTGTAGCCCAGCGCCCAGCCGTCGCCATCGAACTTGAACTGATCATATGGTTGCGATGGCCAGAGCAAGCCTTGGCGCAAATCAACCTCCGCGCGGTTGAAGCTCACGCCTGCACCAACGGAGAGGTCGGAACAAATCTCGTACGACACCACGGGATTAATTGTGAAGTAGGTAAGTTCACCCCGAGTTGCCACCGTACGGAATCCAGTGTCATCCGGCCAGTCGGTGGACAAACCATACGGGGAGTAAATCCCCAGCCCGAAGCTGAAAGGACATTCGTCAGGACTGAAAGCGTAGAACAGCTGCGGAATCGCAAACAAATCATCGCCGTTGTCGAAGCTGCCGCCCGCCGGCGATTCGTAGGTGACATCGAGCGCCAGCCCGTAGATACCCATCCGCACACTGTGTCCGGAAAGCTGGCTAAGGCCTGCGGGGTTGTAATAAATCGCAGCCGCGTTGTCTGCTGTCGCAACAAAGGCCTCACCCCGCGCCGTGGCGAATGCGTCCTGGTCCGGCAGCCGAAAACCTGTGGCAGCGCCTGTTAGCGGCAGCCCTCCTCCGACCACCAGCAAGGCAGCGCAGGTTACTCTGGATGTCATCTTCATAGCATGATCCGTTGCACAACGTGTGTGTTTGTTCAGGGACAACGACTGCCGCGCCTGGTACACCACGCGGACATTCACGGAGGAAGCAGCCCACATGCCCGCTCACGTACTCCCGCTAATTCAGGGCTTGTTTTTGCGGGCCCGCATGGCCTGCACTGCCCCGGCGAAGAACGCATTGGCACCGGTGATGTCAGTTATCCAGGCACCGAGGCGAGGAGAAAGTACCGAAAGCGCCAGTAACGGGCGGACCGGATATTTGGAGACAATGACTTCTGGGAGATCGTACTCGATTGCGCGCAAGACTGCCTGCGCGACCCGTTCGGGACTACAAGTGCCCAATAGCGCAGGGGCCGCGCGCCCTGAGACTTTCTTCAGGCGTTCATAGATACCGCCTTCCACGAAGCCCGGAATCACGACCGATGCACTTACGCCTTGCGCCCGATAAGTGGCACGCAACGCACCGGTGAATCCGATCAACCCCGCCTTCGTGGCCGCATACGGTTCCTGAAACGCGGGCTTGGCCAGCCCCGCCAGCGACGAAATATTGACAACATGCCCGCGCTGCCGCGCCAGCATATCCGGTAGCAGCAGCCGGGTGAGAATCATCGGCGCTTCCAGATTGACTAGCAATGTTTCCCGGATCTGAGCTTCCTCAAGTTCATGATATGCCGAGGTGAATTCCACTCCGGCATTGTTGATCAGGACATCCACGGGGCCGAAATGCGCCCTTGCCTGCGCCACGAGTTCGGCCAGCCGGTCGCTTTGCCCGAGATTGAATTTGAACGCCACTGCCTTGGCGCCGAGCGATTCCGCCTCACGTTGAACTTCTTCCAAGTCCAGACCTGGGTGCGCAACAAGGGACAGACTCGCGCCTGTCCGCGCCAACGCCCGCGTCATGGGAGTTCCCAATCCGCCGCGTGCGCCCGTTAGCAGTAGGTGAGTACCTGGTCCGATTCTCACAATTGAAGAGGCGCAAAAGTAACCAGCCGGCGCGTCCCGGCAATGAAAATCTTTCCCCGCCTCCACGCCCGCCGGTGCGCTCGCGGGCGTCCGCCTAATTTCCCAAGCATCAGGTCAAGCATTCTGTTCCGCCAGCGCCCGCAGCATTTCGAACGAAAAAATCCCCGAGCCGTGGCCGTCATTCCACCGTGGTTGCACACCGTACGTGCCCACCCAATCAATCCGCTGTAACTGAAATGACGCCGGCGCAAGCTTGCGCTCGGGTCCTTTGTGCAGGTTGCCCATGATATCGACTTCACCCTTGCAGCCCGCGCACGGACACGCACGCCGCAGTTTTTCCAGCGGGATAAAGCCTTCACTGCCATCATCCCACTTCACGGCGAGCTCTTCGCCAATTGGTTGAATATCCACCGGTCGCATAACCCCAAGGTAATGGCGCAGGCAACTTACGTCCACACCGGCGCCGGCAGGCATAGCATCGAATGAAACGTCGTTTTTTCGGTGGCGCGGTATGCTACGCTGGTCCTGTGAAAGATGAATTGACCATGCCTTTGCTGCCCGCGCGATCGGAGATGCTGCGCGCCTTCCGCGAGAAAAACGCAGATTACGACGGTGTCTATTTCGTCGCCGTCAAGACCACTGGAATCTTTTGTCGCCCCTCCTGCCCTTCCAAACCCAAACCGGAAAATGTGGAATTTTTCGGCTCGGTCCGTGAATGTCTCGCCTCGGGTTATCGCCCTTGCAAACGTTGCCAACCGACGCACGCCAACGGCACCCCGCCGGACTGGGCGGCCAGTCTGATGAAACGCGTCGAAGCGAATCCCGACTGGCGCATCAAAGCCGCCGATCTTCGCGCAATCGGAGTGACTCCGGAGCGCGCGCGCCGGTGGTTCAAGGAGAACTTCGGAATGACGTTCTCGGCGTGGTGTCGGGGCCATCGTCTGGCCGGCGCCTTCACGCAGATCCGCAATGGCGAAAAGCTCGATGAAGCAGTCTTCGCCAGCGGCTACGAATCACATAGCGGCTTCCGTGACGCCTTCAATCGCACCTTTGGAAAAGCACCGGGTCGAGCGCGATACAACACCGGACATATCGTCATTGAACTGATTGAAAGTCCGCTGGGCCCGCTCCTGGCGGCGGCCAGCGACGAGGGAATCTGTCTGCTGGAATACACGGATCGCCGGATGCTCGAACACAATCTCGCCACCATGCGCCAGCGGTTCGCGAGCGCTGTCGTACCCGGTGACCACAAATGGCTGAAGCGTCTGCGCGCCGAACTCGCGGACTATTTTGCCGGTAAACTGAGAGAGTTTTCAGTGCCGCTGGCACCGCGAGGAACGCCGTTTCAGGAAAAGGTCTGGCGCGAACTGCGGAACATCCCGCACGGCGAAACCATAGCTTACGACGAACTTGCCCAGCGCATCGGCCAACCGACCGCGCAGCGCGCCGTGGCTCGCGCCAATGGTATGAACCGCATCTGTATTCTGATTCCCTGCCATCGCGTGATTGGCAAGGACGGCAGCCTGACCGGATACGGCGGCGGACTTTGGCGCAAGCGGCTGTTGCTGGACTTGGAACGCCAGCGACAGCAACCCGCTCTCGCTATTTCCGATTCCGGTACAACCCCACGAGGGCGGCGCCAATCGCCTGCGACAAATCGCCCAGCACCGCTGGCACGATCTTGATCGTCCGGCGTTGCGCGGGCCAGAAATACGGATCAGCTGCTTCACGGATCAGTCGCAAGTAGCGTTCCCGGAACTCAGCCGTAGTGGCTTCGGGATCCATGAGGCCACCCCCAATCACAACGATGCCCGCATCGAGCGCGAGCGTCAGATTCGCGATGTGCAGCCCCATTGCGCGCGCCTGAAAATCGAAAATCTCCAGCGCCAACGGGTCGCCCTTCTGCGCCCGGCCGCGCAGCGAAAGCGCTTTCTCCTTCGGCGTTCCAGACGCGGCGGCGAGTTCGTGGTCGGGATATTTCTTGAGCTTTTCCTCCAGCAAATGCGGCAAGCCTGAAATTGTGGTGTAAGCCTCGAAGCATCCCCAATCCCGCCCGCAACCACACGGGAATGGGCGGATGTTTCCCAGCATTTGCAACGGTGCCGGCATGTGCGCGCCTTCCATGCTGGCCAGCGTGTCACCGGCGAGTGGCAGGCCGTTTTGATCAATGTAAGCGCAGCCCAGTCCCGATCCCGGCATGAGCATGAGCACAGAACTTTTCGTGTCCCGCCGCGCCAACCGCGCTTCGGCCACGCCGCCGAACTGACCGTCATTACCCATGACGAGCGGCACGGCACGTCCGGCAGCCTTCGTGAGGGCACTGCCGTAATCCGCGACCACATCCCAGCCCGCAAAGCTCAGCGGCAGATTGGCGGAACGATCCAGCACCCCGTAACGTTGATACGGCCCGGGAATCGCAAGCCCCACGCCCTGCACTTGCGACCACGAGAGGTTATTGTCCCGGAGAAAAATATTGATGGATTCAATCCAACCGGAGACGACCGCGTGTGTCCCGTTCTGCGCACTCGTAGGCCGCTGCAGCAGCTTGGTTGAAACCGGCTCTTCATTCTCCCACACCGCCGTGATTTTGGAGGTGGTAGCCCCGCTGTCTGTCCCGATGAAAATACCGTGGTTTGAACTCATGTTGATGTGTTGGCTGGGTGTTATCGGCGAATCGTGTTAAACCGTACAGCAAAGAAAAATCAGCAATCCAATCTAGCCTGAAAGCATTACTCTCGGGCCGTCTGCACGGGCAACGCCGAAAGCGGACAGTTCTTGTTCGTCTCGGCGAAATAATTCGCCGACCATTCATTCTGAAAAAGCACGACGGGGTTTTTGCCGATGTCGTAAGCGATTTTCGCCCCGGTCGGCAGCGAGAGGACATCAAGTTCATCCTCCTTCAGGTCGGTCGGCAACCACCGGACGACGGTCCAGGGCGCGGACTCAAGTCGTGATTCGGCGCCGTATTCGCTTTCAAGTCGGTACTGCACGACCTCGAATTGCAACGGACCAACGGCGGCCAGCAGCGGCGTTTTCACGGCGGAATTGCGCAAGTAAAGCGCCTGAATAACACCTTCCTGCAAAAGCTGGTCGAGGCCTTGGCGGAATTGCTTGTACTTGCCGGTGTTTGGATTGTGCAAATAGCTGAAGGCTTCCGGCGTAAAACGGGGGATTTCCTTGTAGAGAATTTTGGGATCGGTCGTCAATGTGTCGCCAATGCCGAAGCCGTCGTGCCCAACCAATCCGATGACGTCGCCGGGCCAGGCTTCGTCCACGGTCTCGCGTTCGTTGCCAAATAGTTTATGCGAGCTGGAAAGGCGGACTTTCTTCTCCGATCGCGAGTGATGCACTGTCATGTCGCGCTCGAACTTGCCGGAACACACCCGGATGAAGGCAATGCGGTCGCGGTGCTTCGGGTCCATGTTCGCCTGGATCTTGAAGATGAAACCGGAGAAGGCCGGTTCTTCCGGTGAAACTTCAATGCCCGCCATCACGCGCGGCTTGGGCGGTGGCGAATGTTTCAAGAAACCATCGAGCAGCAGCTGCACACCGAAGTTGTTGCTAGCGCTGCCAAAGAACACGGGTGTGCTTTGGCCGGCGAGCACCGCCGCATCGTCAAAAATCTCGCCCGCGGTTTCGAGCATCTGAAGTTCCTCCACAGTCCGGGCAAATGTCTGTTCGTCGAGTTGACCGCGCACTTCTGGATCATTGATGTCGCCGACCGACACCGGCGCGCGATATTTCCCGCCGACGGTTCGTTCGAATAAATGCATCTGACTCGTCTGCCGGTCGAAGACCCCGCGAAAATCGAAACCGTTGCCAATCGGCCAGTTCACCGGGAACGCACCGATGCCCAGCACGCGTTCCAGTTCATCAATCAACTCAAGCGGATCGCGCATCGGGCGGTCGCACTTGTTCATGAATGTGAAGATCGGCACGCCGCGTTGCCGGCAGACTTCGAAAAGCTTCTTCGTCTGCGGCTCGATGCCTTTGCCGGCGTCAATCACCATCACCACCGAATCCACAGCCGTGAGCACGCGATAGGTGTCCTCGGAAAAATCCTTGTGGCCGGGCGTGTCGAGCAGATTGATGCGATAGCCGTCGTAGTCGAATTGTAGCACGGTGGAACTGATCGAGATGCCGCGCTTCTTTTCAAGTTCCATCCAGTCCGACGTGGTGGCCCGTTGGTTTTTGCGCGCGGTCACCGAGCCGGCGAGTTGCACCGCGCCCCCGTAAAGCAGCAGTTTTTCCGTCAACGTGGTTTTCCCCGCATCGGGATGCGAGATGATGGCAAACGTTCGCCGCTTCGAGATTTCTTTGGCAGTGCTCACGAATTGAGCCGCAGAAAGTAACAAAGCGCCCCGCCGGAACAAGTTCTCGATTCGTCCTCGAAATTTGCAAAGTCCGGGAATGCTTAACGAAGTCGTAACTGTCCCCTTGTATTGCCTCCATTGTCCGAGTGTCGCAGACTTGGATATCCACCTCCCAAATTGTTGCGCATAGATCAAGGATTCAACCACTTACAACACACATTATTGCTCATCAATTTTGGAAAGCTTACGCAGAATACTGCGAATTTGCTGTTAGCCAAGGTTAGCATCACTTTGAAAAGCCTACAGGTCGGGAAACGGCTTGGTTCGTGCTAAATTCGGTCCGATGAGCATTGCGAAAAATCGAGAAGCCCTGCGTACGCGAACAGCCTATCGGGCTGGCCGGATCGCAGTGGACATCCTGTTGGTACTTTGGTGGATCGCCGCACTGGTGTTGCTGGTCCTTTTCTTTCTCGCGTACAAAATCGCGCTGACGGAGGCGGGGAACGTACTGGAAGTAACATTGGTGGTGGCTGGCGCAGTAATCGGATCGGTGGCGCTGCTGGCCGTGCGCGAACTGGCGCAGGCGGTCTTTGATCTGGCTGATCAGGCACTAACCAGCGAGAACCCGGAGAATCAAGCGCCCTAATCTTGCCTTCTTTAGCGAACAGCCCATTCCCCGTTTAGGCTTTGGACAACTTATCCACGAAGACTGAGCGTGGGTTCGCAGATAGGTCGCGAAAACTTCCAACTTTCCAAGAAGAGGTTGGTGTTCATGCCCGCTATCTCGTCCCCGAATTATTTGTAGGGGTGAGGTGTTGGCGCAGACCATTGACGTTCCAAAGCATGCTTGAGTACCGGCGTTGGATCGCGGCGGCATGTTTTTGGGGAATTCTGGCACCAAAAAAGATTGTCGCGCCGATCCAAACCAAACAGGGTTTTTGAATCGGCGCGACCGCAATAGTAACTCACAAATTCTATTTCGTTTCACATGAGTGACAACCTCGGCCCTTACGGAGTGGTCTAGGAAAAATGGCCGATGGGTCAAACGTAAATCTAACTACAGTACCGCGCCGATTCAGAACGCGACACCGGCCGGGTCTTTACATTATGCCGATGGGATCACTCTGAAGTTTTGGCAAAGTTTGAGTCACGATCGGAGCGGGCAATCCCGGCCATGGGGTGTTCACCCCATTGCCGTTTGACCGCCGCGCTGGCAATCATCTGACGCATGGAGGGAGCTTGGCTGCTCACGACGGCGTGTTGGCTCTCTACTTAGCGTCGTCGGGAGTGACATCGAGCAAACACTTGTGCGCCGGTCGGGAGAGATCCCGGCCGGCGCTTACTTTTGAGGTGTTCACCCCATTGCCGTTTTCTCCGGCTACCGCGACAATCTGAGCGGGGAGGATACATGTGCGAAACGCAAACAGGTGTGCGCCGGCTGGGATTTGCCCCCTTGGCCGGCGTGTTTGTTTGGGCAGCACGGCATTGGGGGCGAGGAGGACTTTTTGCATTGAGGGTTGGCCCGGAAATCTCCCCACGTCCAGCCAGTAAAATTTCCATTTGCCTAGATGGCGCGCCCCCGGACAGCTTTTTGGCCATGGCTCGCCGACAACTGACTCAGCCGCAAAAACTCAGCGTAAACATGTCCGCGGAACTCGGACGCCTTGGAAAAAACTACGCCCAGAAGTGGGAACTGTGGGCGAAGGAAGTTGACGCCTGGCCAGATTCGTCCGTGAAAAAAGATCCGGCAGCTTACCTTGACCTCATATACAACACGATCGCCATGGGCCGGATCGCCTTCATGGCCGGTGGGGCTTCCCGCGAGATCGACAAGCTGCGGCGCCGGCTAGAAAAAAAATGCCGGCGGTGGGAACTCATCGCCCGTGATGCCGGTTACCGCGCCAGTGAGTTGTTTTAGAACGTCGGCAGCTTCGTAGCTTCAGGCATTTGAGTTAGCGTTTTTAGCGTCGTCGGCAGTAACCTCGAGCCTGGAACGCCGTCGTGAGCGAAACGCATATAGATGTTCGCCGGCTGGGATTTGCCCCCCAACCGGTGACCGAGCCTTCGCGCTACAAGGATCGCGTGAGCTTAACGCTATCAATCCGCGAGGATTACCTGCCCGCCAAAACCGGCGGCGTCACCACGGCAGCGTCGCGAACTCTTTTACCGGAGAAACGACAACGGCTGGAGTTTTCGCATCTCGTCCGGCTGCTTCTTGTTCCTTCAGCGTCGTGTATCTCAGCTTCTCGACTCTTAGCAATCTTCCCTCTAAATCCTCGAAGTAAACTTCGGCATCCACAGGAAAATTCCCAAATTGTTTGATAAGGTGGGTGATTCTCATCGGGCCGAATTTAGTCGATGATCGTGACGGTGCAACGCCGGAGAGGAGCGACTTATTCACAGCTTTTCCTCCTGCTTATCGGGCGCGGTTTTTTGATTGTGAATAGGCCGATGGAAGTTTCCTGATTTCTGAACTTGAACAAGTCTTGAATAACCAGCGCGCCTTTGCAGCCCGCCTGAATCCGAAACACGCCAAGACTCAATGCTGTAAAAGCGCGGATAAGTTGGCCACTTTCAACTCTTCCAACTTCCAAGAGTCGTGGACATGGAAATAGCGCACCCGTTTTCACGGATGTGCGCAAAAATCAACAATCTAGGTCAGGCTGGGGCCAAATCCCGCTCGGGACTCGCCGCCGGCATGATCTCTCTGTCTAATGGCTTCCCTGCTTTCGCGGGGGCAAATCTGGTGTTCCGGGCTGGCAATGCCAGGCTAGCCTCAGCGGGCTCTGAAATGGTCGTTAAGGCAGGTTTCAAGACCCTTGAACGGGCCTTGCTGCCCGATCCCAACGGCGGAGCGGCCGGCAATGTCTTCCTCGGCATCATCCGCTCGATCGCTTCGTCCACGTCCTTCTCGGTGGGAGTTCGATGCCGGCGATCCTGCGCGAGCGCTGAAGCGTAGCGCGCTGTGAACTCCATGCTTTTGAGATAACCCTCTGATTGCATCGCGCGCGCACAGATCAGCGCGATCAGGTCTTCATCGAAATCCGGGAAGTGAACCTTGGCCACGGCCATCAGCTCGTCGCGGTCGTAGTAGTCAGCCAGCACGAGCGGCGGCGCCAACCGGCCGAGCCATTGCTCGAAGTTGTATTTGGTCTTGGCGGCGAACTTCTCAAGCGTCTGATTCATGCTCTGAGGTGTGGCAAAGAACGCGCATCCAATCCCCTTGTCGATCACCTCGCAACGGACCCAGTTGATCCGCTTGGGTGGGGTATCCTTGTGATACCCGATCGGCACCAAGAAGTGCGCCTCATCGTAGATCACAAACATGCCGTTGCGCTGCATCACGTATTCGACCTGGCGCTTAAGCCGTGGCGCCGGCGTGCGGTCCCCGTATTCGATGCCGAAGGCGTCAGCATGAGCCGCGAAGAAATCAAAATCCCGATTCGAGGGTGGTACCGTGACCATCCGCGCGCGGCCTGGGCACATGGATTTCCAGACGGATACGGCCTTCGTCTTTCCGAAGCGTGAATCGCCGATGATTGGCACCGGCACACGATGCTGGATCGCTAGATCGAGCTCTTTGAGGATGGCACGGGACACTTTGGTGTCGGCAAGGCTGACCCTTGCCGCCTTTGCCTGAAGCTCCATTTCCTTCTGGATCGCCGCTGCGATTGCCTCTGAACACTTGCCAGACTCGAGCAGGACAAATGCTTCGCCAGCCAAAAACCTCAGCGTGGCGGCAAGCTGATCGTCCTCGGTCAAATAATTCCCACGCCTTTTGGGAGCAACCCGATCGACCAGCGCATTCAATTCGTCAGTGCGCAGACTTTGCAACCACCAATACATTTCGACCAACTGCGGCTTGGCTCCGAGCTCGCGGCGCAAATTCTCGCCTGGCTCGCCTTGTAGGCCCGCCAACGCTTCAGCAAGAATGATGGGATTGATGCGTTTGAAGTTCATGCCTGGCTGGGTTGATCGGATTTGCTGTTCGCCTCACGCTTGCGTCTGATCTCGGCTTCCCATTCGAGCCCGTCTTCGACTTGGCCGATCCGGCGGGGCCGATCCGGCACATTGACACCAAGAGCGCTGGCGCTCTTACGCAGCCGGGTAGTTCGCTTTTGCTCTTCAGTGCGGATCGCTTGTGCCCTGCCCTGCTGTTCCGTGATCTCGACGGCCAATGAGGCATCCCTGGCCGATGGAATAACTGGACGGAAAGTCGCCCATGGCTGGCACTTCAATTCGGCATAGAGCCGTTTGCCCGCATTGACGTGCGCCCAAGATTTGGCCTGTTCGGTCTGATAGGTTTCTTCGAACTCAAACGGCACAGGATTGACGTGCAAGGGAACAGTGAAAGCGTTCTGCATATTGCGGTCCGTGAAGGTCGCGAACTCCGGCGCCTCCGGATCCACCCAAGCCGTGACTGGCTTGCCGACGAACGTCTCCCAATGGCCAGTTTGCCCATCGAAATACCGATACATCTTGTTACGGAATTGCAGCCGAATCCCGTCCTCAGTGACGGGAACATTATCCACCCGATGATGGGAAAGCAGGAATCTCATCTCCGGCGGAATTTTCCGCTGCTCGTTGTGGGTCCATCTCTGGCGAAAGGCCTCTAATGGAGTCAGGCCGGGGATTTTTCGCGTGCGGTCACCGCGCCGCTTGTTGTTATACTCATCGAAGAATATTTGCTTCAGCCGTTCCCGCCATTCTTCCAAGGTGTAGAAGTGCTCCAAACTTTTTGGGTCTTTGCGTTTGAGTTGCTCGGTCCAATACTTTGTTTCGTGAGGACAATCGTATCTCTCTTCGATGCCGGTGTAGCCCGGCTCGCCTGACATCAATGCTTGAACAAGATCGCCAACCCGCTCAACGGGCTTGGAGCGTGGATGTTTTGAAACGATGACTTCGCAAAAACGCCGCAGCCCCATCGAAACCTCGGCATCGGAAAAGGGCGTTTCTGAATTGCGCATCAAATGCCTGGCGCGTTCGCCACCGGTTACGTATTTGGAATCGGCGAACACCTTTCCGCGCTCGACGACAAGGATGTCCGGCACGCCATGTTCACCGAACGCCCTGACAAGGGTAGTGCGTGCAATCAGAGAGTTGGGTTGTTCCTCCTGCTGCAATCCGAAACTCAGAGCGCAATCCGTAGCGTAGTCGGTGGCCAGGATGCACTGGCCGCGCGTAAGCCGCCACCAACCTTTGCCGTCAGGAACGCGCACTCGGACAGGCAGCGTGAAGTCATCAACGACAACGGCCTTCATCGAACGCACGTTTGTTCCGTCGAGGTCCATGTGTGGCCGTGATTTGTAGGCAGCATTCTCATCAAGCACATATTTTCTGACCTGGCGCGCCTGCGGCGAACCGAGCGCTAGCAACTGCCGATAGACGCCAGACCTTGAACTGCACCCCTTGATGGCCCATTCCTTGAGCGCTGGGTCTTGTAGTTCGTTCTTAGCGCAAAGCCTTTTAGCGGCTTGCAGGATTCTTCCACGACAATTTTTCCCAGCTTCCCAGACGATTCGCTGCACGTCCTCGGGATGCAACTGCGCCGATCTGAAGTGACCAGAATTCTCCGTGCGTTTGTCGGTGAGCGATTCAATGCGTTGCTCATTTTTCTGCCAGCGGGCCAGCATCCGCTTGAACTTTTTCCGCAACGCCGCTTCGTGATTCGCCAGTGATGGCATTACCGCGAACAGGAAACGCACCAAGGCGCGAGCCGTTCTTTTGGCCGGCTTCCCTTCCGCAACGTGCGCCTCGTGAATCTCGAAGGCCCGCAGCCAGAGGTATTGAAACTCGGCGGCCGTCGGCGCCGCAGTGTTCTTGAACGTGGCGATTACTTCGCGCAGTTCGCGAAACTCGACCTCGTCACCGGGGCGCGGTTTGGATGGCAGCGGCGCGAGCCGGGCCGGACGCTCGTCGAGATACAATTCAAGGCGGGTAAAATTCTCACAGCCGGCGTCGCGCTCGATGGTGCGTTTGACGAGCGATCGCAAAGCGCGATCGGTGATTGTGTAGCCAAACTCGCGCTGGTAATCAGCCAAGCCGATTTGCTCCAACTCACCGGATGTGCGCGACAAATCATTTTGCAATGCCAGCACGTGCGCGAGGGCGCGCTGGAGTTTGCTGGCCTTGTCCACGCAATGCTGTGCTATCTCCGAGAGTTTAGGGAAGCCAGGTGGCGGCCAGACTTGCGCGGGTGGGGTGGTCAGGAAGTGCGCGGCGTCGCGATATCCGCGCGCCTCCGCAACGATCGCCAACTCCTCACGAAGTTTCAAAGGCAATGCAGCAATCGTCCACGCGCCTGCGCGGTGGCCACGCACAATCGCCTCGCTCGACGCCGGCACCTCACGCAACGTCATCAACACCGCGCGCTTGGTTTTGCCGAGCGCGGCGCTGAGTTGATTTGCTGTGAAGGCGGGCGGATTCATTGTCCTTCTTGAGCTTCGCGGATTTTCCGGATGCTGTTTTCGTTCTCTTGAACCTGCTGCATGAATTGTTCGGCCATTTGGGCGGCACGTTGCGCGATCGCGGCTTCTGCCTGCTCCTGGCCGGGCCAACGAATCGGCGGCAAAGATTCTAACTCTGGCCCGCCCTTCATTCGCTCGATGAACGCAACCTTGAACTTCAGCGATTCTTCATTGGGACAGGTGGCCATGTGGTTCGCCATCACGACATTCAGTGCGTGTTGCAGCATTGTGAGATTGGCGCAGATTTGGATTTCGGTTGGAGTCATAAGTATCTCAGAAATTTACACGTCGCCGTATCCCGGTTTCGATGGCGATGGCTTCGATGTCTTCTCGCAGCGCATCCATGATGTCTTTTTTGTTGTGATGAACGTGAATCGTAACATTTCGCCTTTCTTCTGATCGCGACATTGCTCCCCCTGATGCGGCGAACGCTTCCGGGCCTTTCTGGATCGCGACCATGTTGCTGATCCCCCAGTCGTTCACGGTCGCGGCGTCCATCACGAACTCCCCGCGATGCACGATGCCGGCGGGTTCATTAACGTCACCAGTGCCGGTAAACCCGCCAGCCTTGAAGCCTGCGGGCTGCGTGGACGCGATGGTCGCGATTTGGACGGCAGCAGCAGCAGCGGCGGCGGCGGCGCGAAATGGAGCCGAATAAGGATCGCCTCCGCCCAATTGTTTCACGACTGCCAGCGCGCCGGCAGAGACCGCCTCGGCCATCGCCAGCCCCTTCCAGACGGCAAAACCTTGCTTCCCGAACAGTTTGGCCGCCGCGGCCGCACTGCCCAAGATGCCCACCATGGATTCCTGAACCTCACGGCGGACTTCGATTTCCTTGCGCGCTTCCTCTTGCCTGATCTCCGTGCGCCGACGCGCAAAGTCCTCCGTGATCACGGTCTTCAACTCCTCCGCCTGGCGATGGTCGCTAACAGTAGCGTCCACGCGAGCCTTGGCCGCAGCTTCGTCGAATTCCAACAACGCCAACGGCCCAATCGAGCCGGCCGCCTCGCGCTGAACCTGCGCGGTCAACTCGGCAATCTGCTCCTGCTCTCTCGTATAAAAGGCATCGGCCTGAGCTTCCTTCGTCCGGTAAAACTGCTGCATCTCGGCCAGGTTCTTTTGATTCAGTTCCCGCTCGCGCTGGTCGATGCCGGCAATCGTCGCGTCGCGCTTCTTGCCGATCTCATCCCAGAGCACGGCGGTCGCCTGAAGATCCTCGGCGCTGGGATTCTGCACCTTCATCGCTTCGAGATCGGCCAACTCTTTGTCGTGAGTGATGCGAGCCTCCTCGCGCTCCTTGGCAAACCCCTGCATTCGGGCAGCTTGGTTTTCCCGAATCTGCTGATTGATGCGCGCCAAATTCTTGACGGTTTCTTCGTCTTGTTGGACGTTCGATAGCAGGCCGGTTGCCTCCCGCTGGATAGGTGAAAGAGGCGCCTTGGCGGCGATGGCCTTCAGATCCTCGATCCTCTTTCCGAAAGTGGATTGAAATTCCTTCTCGGTTTCGAAGTCGGGACTGCCGGAAGCACGGCGCGCTTGGAACAGGTTCGCGCGGTTTTGGGCGATCTCTGCCAGTTGGGCTTTGGCTTTCTCGATTTCGAGATCGGGCGCCGCGCCCTTGAGCCGACTCTCCAGACTGTCGCGCTGACCGGCCGGGATTCTGGCGCTCTCATCGTGCAGCGCTTTGAGAATGGTTTTGGTCAGTTCGCCTTGTTTGGCGATGGCCTTCAACGCGGTCTCGGTCTCGTAAACTTTCGCCTTGTAGGCGGACCAACCCGAAGCCCCGATCGCGACAACGCCGGTCAATGCCAGCAGTCCGCCGGATGCCACTGATGCCGAAACTCCCGCCAGCTTCATCGCCGCTGAAATTCCCTTAAATTCTTTGGAGATGATGGTCGCGCCGTAAACCATCTGACTGGCTTGCGGCCCCACGAACATGCTGGCGGTGAAAGCCAGATTGGAGGCAACTCCACCCAACGCCCGGCTGGCACTCTTCATCTGGCCGGCGGTGACAGTTGCAGCTTGGGTCGCTGCCTTTGTCGTTTCGTTCAGCGCCTTGGTGCTTGCATTGGCGAACTGCTGGATCTCCGCCGCGCTCTGCTGCGTGCCTTCAGTCGTGACGATAACTTTTACAGGTGTGGGCATGGTTATTTCCCTCCGGCGAATTTTCTGGCGATGTAGCTCTCCATGCGCGTGTGCGCCGCCTGCTCCATTTGTTGCGTGGTTGGCAGGACGCTCGGATCGGCGCGCTGATAAACTTTCTTGGTGAGCCAGAACATCACCTTGCCGCCCATCAACTCACCTGGAGAAAGTCTGCGCGTGCCGTCTTTACGTTTCCGGCCGAGCTTCAACGGCGACTTGTTTGGGTCTTTGATTAAGGCTGGAGCGAGATTGCCGAAGCGATTCTCGGCGAATCCAAATTGGAGATCACTCACCTGGCTAGCCGTTTGACCGTAGGCTTCCGGAGCAGCGGGAATGGTGAGAAACTTTTTGCCTGCGCGCGGACGGATTGTTCCACCGAAGTAGCGCTGGGCAATGCCAAGGTGATTGACGCTCACGGTGGCGGTATTCCCTGAAATCGAAGTGACGCTCGTGCTCCTCTTGGCCTTCTGCCAAAAATTGGTGCGCTTGCCGCCGAGTTTGTTCGGCCGGGAGTTTTCAAGCTCACTGAAGTGTTGCTGGATCACTTCCGACACCGCCCGGCCGCCGACTGTGGCAACCATTTCAGGCTTGAGGCTGGCAGCGCTCGCCCTCACTTGATCCAGTCCGGCGGTTTGAATGCGCATGCCGATCATCAGAATGCTCCTTTCCCAAAAATCAATTCGCCGGCGGATACAGCCGCCGAGTCAGGAACCTTTCCATCGCGGGCCGATTGATGTAGAGGGTGTGCCCTCGCTTTTGGGCGGGGAGCTCGCGGCACCGATTGAGCCGATGAATATGAGGCCTCGAAACAAGCAGCATTTGGGCAATCTCGGTGCCACGCCAGATTTTGCGATGCTCGCCGAGAATTCTCGCAATCCCGGCGGACGGTGACAGCTCGGCAATGGTTGTTGGCGCGGTTAATTCGAGAAGCCAAAAGCGCCACTCGCGAACGGTGGCGCGTTCTCCCTTGACGCTCACGTCCCACACAAAGCGAAGCTTGCCCGAATCCACATCCTCCATGATCGCTTCGCCGCTCAGGCCACGCATGCTCCGAACTGTTTCCAGCGGGATCAACTGCGTGAGGGCGGAAAACGGCAGCAATGGAATCATCAGTTGAATGCCGGTTTAACCCGGCGTTAATCGGTTGATGGCCGCGCGGACTTTGGGCAACCAGACCAGCGCGTCCACTTGCTGAGCGCGGATGCGCCGGAGGGTTGTTTGTGGAATGCCAATCTGTGCCGCGAGCTTTCGCTGTCCCCAGCGCTCGGCTTCCGCGTGTTGAAATAGTCTCAGAACCGATTCGTGCAACTCTTGGGCGGCGTGGACTTGCCGGTCCCGTCGCCTGGCGTTGCGTGCCTCCCGTTCGATCTGGCGTTTGCGGGCTGCCTGCCAGCGATCCAGAATCCCGGCGCAAGCGGCTTCTGACTCCGTGATTTCCAGCCGCACTGCGGCGCGCTGCGGCTGCGCCACGGGGCTTGGCGCAGTTTGAAGGGTCATCATAGCGGACGGCGGTTACATTCGCGCTGGACGAAATTCCAGGCCGGTGGTTGTGCGCGGTCATAGTCCGGCCTCCCGAAAACGAGCGTGGATCTTGTCATTGGCCTCCTTGTGCAAACGGGCTGCATTGGCTTTGCAGGCGGCGATCGCGCGCCACTCGCGCTGGATTTTGCGGAAGGTGGAAGATGGGAAGTGCCGAATGGCAGCCGAGTAACCGATGGGCGGCGGCGCTCCTAGCGTGGCTGTGAAGTCTACATAGGCAGCGCGCAAGGATAAGCGCCGTGGTTCTGATACCACGAACTGAACGAACGCAAGGAGGAACTCCTCCGTTACTTTCGGCCGGCCCAATGGCCATGCGGGCATGAGGCATTCAACTGTTCTTCCAGACCTGCGCCAGTGGTAAAGCAGGTTCATCAGCGTTTGCCACGCGAACCCTGGTGTTCCTTCATACCTGCGAGCGTGGCGCTGAATCATCGGGCGAATCTTTCGGCCCTTGGCGACACCCTTCTCAATTGCACCGAAAATCAAGTGCTGGGTGCGAGCGACTTTGCGCTGCTCGGCTGTTTTCTTACTTGATGCTGAGGTGGGATGTTGGGAGGGCAACATGTTGTTATGTGTTCACGGCGGTGGGTCCGCCAAAGTGGACACCGGGACTCCTCTCCAGTCCCGGTGTTTTTTATGCCTGTGTGATCCCCCGCGCGCATGCACGGCTTCCGCAGCACCGGCAAAATTGTTGAAATTGAATGGCATTATCTTATGCGGCGACGTTTCAGGAACGTCTCAACCGAAGCGAACGAAAGCAGAAGCGACCCACCAGGACCACGCCGCGCGATCGACCCGGGCATCGGTTGCAGCTGCCTGGATTGAACCAGGTTCGTCATATGATCGGCGCCGCACGAAAGTTTGCGGGCCAGCACAGCTAAACTGATCGTGGCAACATCCCGCTTGAATGCCTGGATTGGGAAAACCCGATCGATCACTTCGCGGAAGCTGAGCGCTGCCGTCCGCCGGGAATCGCCGGCCTGATGATCGGCAAGACATTCCGCCAGGATGCGCAGCTCGCAACGGTTGAAGTATTCAGTGCGCAGGTCGAATGCCCATGGAACGTCGCCGGACTCCACGAGGACTTGGAGTCGCTCTCGTGTGATACCCAGAATCGTGGCGGCACTGCGCCCACAGACTAGCGGGCTTCGGATCTCAACGCGGGCCATGGCTGTAGTCAGTGAGGAGGACATTTTATCGTTCCACGTGGAAACGGATTCCCCAGCTGCATCGCCCCAGATTAAGAAAGAAGCCGCCGCGCAGCGTGGGGAAACACTGCGCGGCGTCAACGCACCGCTCGCGCTGAAAAGAAGACGCAAGCGATCAAATGCAAAGGCTTCCGTCGAGCTGACACTTTCAAAAGTTTGCCACGGGCGGCGCGCGCTCTCGGCCCGGTGCCCGTGGCTCGGCGCTGCAAAAAAGACCTGGCAACCCATGTCTGCCAGGCTGAAGCGTGCAGCGCCGAAACAACCCGCCGAGACAACGCAACCCTTGTGGGCAGGAGGCGTCCGCGTCGGCGAGTCGAAAGTTGGTTGAGTGGAAATCACGCGTGCCTCAACTTCCAGTCATGCCCCAGTTCGCGGCGCAACGCGGCTTTTAGTTCGTAGGCTTCATGCAGCATTGGCCAGCGTGTTTTCAATTCATCGCAGGCACGCACCAAAACGCTATCCTCTTCGGCCCCGGCGGCGCGCAACTCTCGGGCACATGCATCAACGCGATAAAGGAATTCAGTGGAGAGATCGCTCAGCGCCTTGGCGCGCGTAATAGGTGACACGCGGCAAAAATGTTCTCCAAAGGCGGAACCTCCAGAACTGAGCGTTCCGCAACACAGCCCGATCCCGAGGATGTCTGCCCCTTGGGTAACAGTCTGATTGCTGAAGTGCTTAAACTTTCCGCTGAGAATCCCGGCGCTGGCTTCAGGCGTCCAATCAACGATGGCCGCCAGTCCAGTTTGCGGTCGCCAATAAATGTCTTCAGGATAACCGGATTCTCCGCCCCCTTCGTGGTTGAAGTCGAAATAGGGTCGCCGTCCAGCTGCCCGCATCGCGAGTAGTTGCGAACTCACGACCGGCCCGTCGCTCGGCTGAATGTTAACCCAGCGGGAGCGCGGTTCACCATACGCATGGATGAAGCGCCCACCAGGAGGTGCAAACATGATGATGGGCGGCGGAACCAGCTCTTTCAAACTCAGGGCTGTAGCCGCCGGTGATTCTTCAAAAATTGAGAAATCTCGAATGGAAGTTGTTAGAGCCGGTCCTCGCTCCTCCACGGTTTGATGGATCCCGAAGAGCGGCACGCGGAAATCGGAATTGCACAGTGCCTGTGCTCTTGGACTGAGCGCACTTAATTTAACCCATTCGTTCATGCTGCTACCTCCAATGATTCCGAAATCGACAACCAAGAGGCCATCGGCTTCCCCGCGTCAAACGCCGCGACAAGCCGCAGAAATATTTCTACGCGCATGCACAATCTTCGCCCGTTAAAACGGCCAAAATGCGGCCTCACGCTTAGCCATTCGCGCCGGAAGTGACGCTCAGACACTATCGCAACTGCCTTCTCGATTGAGTATTCATCGCCACGGCACAAAGGCGTGATGAAAGTTCGAACTTGATCCTCGGTAGCTCCGATATTTCGAGTTGCCTGGTCGATAATATTTTTGAAGCCGGATTCGAAAATATCCTCGGCCTCGGAAACGTATCTCTCCTGCCCTTCCCGATCTGCGCGGCTCGCCTTTTGCGCTTCAAGCTGGTGGTCCTTCGCATCGAAGGAGGCTACAATCTCGCCCAGCCTTGCTGCGTCACTTGCCGATAAAATTGATTCGGTCGCATCGCTCACGCGGTGGCCTCCTGGTTGATACCGTGGGCTTCCTTCAAATGAGTGATGATTGACTCGATCCGGTCGGCCAACTCGCTTTTATCGAGGGCCGCTGTAAGCGCTTCGAGCGCGGCATGGCCGGCCTTGGAAACCACTCCGCGAGTGTTCTCGACGCGATCCTTCTTGCTGGTTGCGGGGTTCGAGCGAATGATCTGGTAGCGCGTGGCCTGCACGAGCTCGTTCAAAATGCGACCAGCTTCGGCTGTGGTCTTCCCACGTTTCGATTTCCAGTCAGCTAGGTTGGTGGGCAGCTGCGATTCGATAATCTCCCGTCGCCGGAGGCTGATGACAGCCGATTCGAACTGCGCATCAAACCGGAGCAATTGAAGGGGCGAAAAATCCTTGAGTGCGTCGCGCTCGCCGAGATTCAGTTTCGCCATTGCTGCGTTCATGCGGTTGGTGAGGCGGCTGTCTCCTGTTCAACAAAGTGCGTGCATTGCACGCACGACCGTCCCGCCCGAAAGCCATCAATAAGGTGCAGCAGCCGTTCGATTCTCAGGGTTAGTAGCTGACCGTTAATTTTGCCAAAGAACCACGCCACGCGCTGCCAGTCCCGCCGTGGTGATCCGCTGCTGATGAGCTCGACCACCTTACCGATCATAGCTTCGTCTCCGTGGCAATGTGGGCGCAGAAGATCGGTCAGTTCGGCCTCTACCTTCGCAAACTCAGATTTTATTTGCTCCTTGATCTCCTCCAGAGCGGCCACGAACCCGGCTTCAATCGCGTCTGCAATAGGAGAGATCCGGGAACGGCACTCCCGGCGCTCAGCGTGGGTGGCGCGTGAAAGCGTATCAAGCTCAGCGGTCGCGCGCTCCCAGTCGGCCCCCAATCCGCGCAGCCAGGCGCTAAAGCCAGGGTCTGCGATGGATAAGGCGGGTTTGGTGGTGCTCACGCGGCAGCCTCGTTGGTTGCTGGTGAAGCCGCAGGCGCTCCGGCGCGTTGCTCGCGGCGGAGGGCGCGGTACCGCTTGATAAGCCCGGGAGAAATTCTGGCCCCTTGGATCACTAACCTTAAATGTTCCCGTGAGACTCCTAAAGACGCAGAATCTTTGCAGATTCCTTCAATATCCGGCGCTCGTTTGTTTGCGTGAGACCGTTGCACTGCTCAAGAATTACACGGTGATACACGATGTTGCAAGCGTTGATTGAGACTTTTTTGACCGGTATTCTTTGGCGTGCTCAAGAAGAACCGATTCATGACTGCCGCCGAGATGGCGATCTGTGCGCGGCTCCGAGCATTCAGGGAGCACATCACGTGGTCACAACCGGCTTTTGCCGCTGAGGTTGGCATCACCCGTGACCAACTCGCCAATATTGAGTGTGGGCGCACTCCAGTGCGTTACGAACTGGCTGCGAGAATCAGTGACCGGTTCAAGCTCAGCGAAGTCTGGCTGGCTGGCAAAGCCGTGAATCCCAAATCGCAGATCGGGTTTGATTCGGAATTGAAGAGCACAATTCCTCCCGGCCTCTTGTTCAGTGAAGCTTTTGAGCAGTATTTATGGCCACAAGTAAGCGCCTCCCAACGGAAGCTTATCAACGATATTGGGCCTTCAGGCATCAGGCTTTTGTTCCCTCCGGCAGGCGCGCCTCCGGATAAGCGGCATGTGTGGCCGTTGATGCAGGAGGTGCGCGACGCGATCAAAGCGCTGCCAGATCATCAGCGCGATCTGTTCATTCAAGCGGTCCTGGATGCCATCGTAGAGTTCTATCGCGCACGGGGCTTGAAGTATGACAAACCCGGATACATCCGCACACATTTGGAAGCATCCGCCAGCGATGCTCCGCAACAGATCGCGCTTTACGCCAGCCAAGGCGATTGGAAGAAACGTAATGTCGGCGGAAAGGAACAAACCCGCATAGGTCAAGTGTTGCTTGACACGACAAGTTCGGCCAGCGATAAGGATGACATGCAAAGCGTGACGTCGTTGCCGGGTCTTCGAAAAAAACTTAAGGAGCTCGCGGGCAAGCTCGGGTCGAATGCAGCGCTGGCGCGGAAGCTCGATGTCAGTCGGCAGGCTGTTGACCAATGGTTAAAAGGCGACACGAAACCATCCGCTGAAGTCCTCATAAAGGTGATGAACATGCAATGAACAAGGACAGCGAATACATGCACCCAGATTTCCGGAACATTTGCCAATTGGAACCAGCGCAGCAGCATGCCGTGGTGGATGAGCAAGAACGCAAGGCGCGCGAGTTACTCAACGACCCAGATGAATCTGTCCGCGCCCGCGCCGCCAAACGTTTGAACCAGTTGCGCTGGATCCGAAAAGAATGTGGCGCGCTTGAATGATTCTCGCCCTGCTCGAATGGACCGCGAGCGGGGATGAGCCAACAAACAAAATGGGGCCGCCTGCTTGAACAAGCGGTCCCGAGGTCCGAACCCGAAAGGCAACATCAGTGAAACCTAATCAGATTCGTTCCCACCGTAGCTCAAATGGCGGCCTGAAACAAGCCGGTAAAACCCCTACAAAATCACCACCTGCTGGCCGGACTTTCGCCGTCTTCACCGAGGCCGTCACAATATTCCGCGCCAAGCAACCAGTTGCCCTCGGGCCAGAGTTCGCCGAGGCGTTGGCATTCCAATCCGCACTTGTTAATTACCTGGATGACACCGCTGACAAAGGAGAGCCGGACCAAGCTGAGTTCGTGCGCGGAGTGAAAGCGATGGCGCGGACGATTGCGTCCGGGTTAACGAATAGGCCCGCGGTTCCCGTGGCCGCACCGCTCATACCGCCCGCCGGCACGGCCACCATCACCTTCCAGGATGTGAACACGGGAGCGGTCGAGACCGTGAAGCTCCCGGTGGACGTCATCGTGCCCATCGCCGAGGCCGCCTTCATGCGGGGGCTGAGCTTCGCTGAATACGTGCAGCATATAATGTGCGATGCCAGAGAGGGTGCGGCAATCCGGCCGGATTTTGATTTGGAAAATGCCATGGCGCAAAACCGAGCCCTGAATTATCTGATGGAATACCGTCTCCAGGAGGAAGACAGACCATCCGATAATATCATGCGCGGCATCATTGGGCTGAACTGGGAGACTTCGAAAAGGCTGGCGCGTGCCGCACGCGGAGCGTTCAAACGCCAAGCGGCGTGACGGTGGCGGCAGTTGTGATCGCCGGCCGGGATCTCCCTGGCCGTCGTTTTCTTAGATGCCGGTGCGAATTCGCTTGCGGCCGTGCAGCCATCTGTAAGCTGTTTGTTGCATGAAGCGACTCAATAGCGACTTGCTCGCCTGCAAGACCCTCAAACACATCGTATGGAAGCGGGGAAAGATGCCCACGATCGACAAAGAGTATTATGGTTGGTGCAAGCGCCAGTTCATTCCATATGTGCGGATCGTGCAAAAATCTGAGCATTCTAACGTCATGGTGGACTGCCCATGCTACGCTTCAAAGATGGACGAAGCGGCCCAGAAGGATGTGAATGCGCTGTTCGCTCGCCTTGGCTGCGACCATTTGATCGGCAACTTCACCAGCATCAACATCCAGGTGGATGAAGTCCCAAGCGCCACCGCGAGCAGTTTGGCTTTGGAATTGTTCCGCATCGCATTGCGGTTTGGAAGGAGAACATGCGAGATTGACTCAATCCTCGCGAAGGAAATTGTTGAGTCTTTTGATCCAACCTTAGGTCCGATCCGACAGTATGATTGTGTCGTTCGCCTTAAGGACTGGAAGCAGTTCCATGTAACTTTGTCATCTGCTGCGCCACCCCCAGCAAACGTGATCCGGAATTACTTCGGAACTTCTCCGGATCGGTGGAAGTTGGTTGGTGAATAATTGCGGGCACGATGGCCGGCAATCGGCGGGAGGCAATCACGGTGTAACTTAGAAAAACGCTAGACAGTCAAATTGAGCCTCTCTACGGTTGAGCTTGCGCCATGGCGGAAGAAAACCATCCTTCGTTCATCCCAGAATTCTTCTTTGAATTCATTGCTAGGATTGTCCCCGGACTTGTTTTACTCGCAGCCGCCTGCTTCCTATTCCATGGCGATTTTAGTGTTTTGTATGCGTATGCGACTGCCGGGAATACTGCGATTTCGAGTCTTGGAACATCGGGCTTCCTTCTCGTGGTCGCGTGGATTTTTGGCGTGGTTCTCGACGTTGGCTTATTCACGGTTGTGAAACTCCTCCCGCTCAAGAAGTGCCCCCCTCCATTTAAGAATTGGATTCCGTCACCAGAGGAGAATGAAACATTCTTGAAAACGATCCTGACAATGGAACCTTGGAAGCGTGAGGCTGTCTACAAGATGAAGTCGCTCGGGATCTTCTATCGCAGCATGGGTGTGATTTGTGCGCTCATTGCAATCGCGCGGCTGTCCGTCGGGCTGGGTGTTTGGACCAATAATACATTCCGGGGCTTCGCTCAATTGCCATGGTGGATCGGATGGGTATTTACCTCGCTGGCCGTGGTTTTCTACTTATGTTGGAATGACCATGGGAAGAGTGTTGGTCATTGGTGGAAAATCGCCGCAAAAACAAAGCCCCCTGCGAGCGCTCCGTGAGGTTAGTTCGCCTGTTCACCAGGCATTAATGCGGCATTCAGATGCCCTGAAAGGCGGTTGTTTGGGGCCAAATTGCAGGCTACCCCGAGTTGTCAGCCCGGGAAATTGATTGTCGAGTTCTGCTCACCGCTCGCGTTATCGGTAAAACGACCTTCACACCTCACACCTTTCCGTGTTCGGATAATCTGGTCATTTTACTTCTTCCAACCCAATGTTTATGCGGGTTTCATGCTTGGAAGAGTTTGTTTTGAGATCGTCCACGCCCGGAAAACCTGCCCAAATCGATACCCTTGGTTCCGCTGCGTAAACCCTTCATTTCCGGGATATTTCTGCATATTCCGGGTAATTTCGGTATTGCCCAAGTTATGCGAGAAGACTCAATGCCGTCCCAAGTTCCTCAAAAATTTTTGTTGACTGTTTGGTTTACTATTCTAAAGTAGTCGCACCGTTTGAACCTACGAGCGGTAGAACGAAACAATAAAGTAAGACTATGGGCCGGGTTAGTGATGCCAAAGAACGATTGATGGAAGCCGTCCGGGATTTGATCTGGGCGGGGTCCTACGGCAGCACGACCATTGATCAGATTTGCGAGAAGGCGGGCGTCAAAAAGGGGAGCTTTTACTATTTCTTCGACTCGAAAGCCGATCTGGCCGCGACCGCGATTGACGCCGAATGGCAGCGGCGCCGGCCTGAGCTGGACGTGTTGTTCTCTCCCACGATTCCGCCGCTGGAGCGGTTGAAGCGGTATTGCGAGTACGGACGCAAGTTTCAAGCGGAAATAAAGGCCAAATTCGGTCATGTGCTCGGTTGTCCGCTATTCACGCTGGGCTCGGAAGTCAGCACCCAGGAAGACAAGTTGCAGAAGAAAATCCAGGAGATGCTGGACTGCAAATGCAAGTATCTGGAAACAACCATTCGGGACGCGCATGCTGCGGGGTTGATCATTGCTCCCAATCCGGCAGCCAAGGCCAAAACGCTATTCGCTTACTATCAAGGCCTGCAAACCCAGGCGCGCATTGAGGACAGCTTGGACGTTCTGGATGACGCCATGCGCGGAACATGTGATGTGCTGGGTGTGAAGGAGCAAGAACCCACTCCCGCGTAAAAATTTTTTGGACTTAAATTTGACTAAACAGACAACTACTCCTTTCGTTCCATGGTCGGTTTTCGGACTTAAGGCAAAATGACGGTAATGAACGCAATTGATGCGCGTCAGCGGATGCGAAAGAAACGGAAAGAATAACGCTATGAAATTGAACAACTCAATTTACCCATCGGTCCCGTCAGGCAGCCGGCCTCACGATTGTCACGACGAAGTCACTCGCGCGCTGCCGGCCAAACTCGGTGAAACGATTCGGACAAAGTTCAGTGCGCTTTGGGAGCGGCGGCCGCATCTGCTTCACCTCGCGGTTACAGAAGCCGCCGCCCTCGCGGAGCACACGGGCTACCCGCAATTGTTTCTGCCCGACTTGGCGCTGGAGAAAGTCGAAGCCGCGGCGGCGTGGCATTCGCGCCAGCAAACCACCCAGCTCGGTCAGACGAGTTTCTGGATTCGTCACAGCCGCTTTAATTGAACCGCTCGAACTATTTTTGATTATGACCAACAAGAACTTCATTCGCCTTTCAATCCTCATCGCCGTGCCGGCTTCGCTTGCGTTGCTGGCCGGCTGCAGTCGGCCCGGCGGCCATCAACAACATCAAGCCTCCGCCCCCGCCGTAACGGTAGCGCCGGTGGAGAGGCAACAGATTGTGGAATGGGATGAATTCACGGGCCGCACGGCGCCGATCGAAGCCGTGGAAGTGCGCCCGCGCGTCTCCGGTTACGTCCAGGAGGTGCGCTTTCAGTCGGGCCAGCTCGTGAAGAAAGGCGACGTGCTGTTTACGATTGATCCGCGCTGGCATCAGGCGGAATTCAACCGCGCCAATGCAGAGTTCGAACGCGCAAAAGTCCGTTTGGCCAACGTCGAACGGGAGGCGGGGCGCACCGCCCAGTTGCTGGCCAACAAGGCCATCTCGACGGAGGAAGCGGAATCCCGCCAAGCCCGCTTTCATGAGGCCAAAGCCGCCGCGCTGGCCGCGGAAGCCACGCGTGATTCGGCCCGGCTCGATCTCGATTACACCGAGGTTCACGCGCCCATAAACGGCCGCGTCAGCCGCGAACTGGTGACCGTCGGGAATTATGTCAGCGGCATTGCCGGCAATGCCACGCTGTTGACCACCCTCGTTTCGGTTGACCCGATTTATGTTTATGCCGACGTGGATGAGAACTCCTTGCTCAAGTTCAACAAGCTGATCGCCGCCAAGCGAATGGCCAGCAATGGTAACGGCCAGATTCCGGTGGAATTACAGCTCGCGGATGAAGACGGCTATCCACATCAGGGCCACATCGAGTCGTTTGACAACCGCCTCGACCCTCAGACCGGCAGCATTGTGTTGCGCGCCGTGTTTCCTAATTCCCAGGGTCGGATTGTGCCCGGATTATTTGCGCGTATTCGCCTTCCGGCGAGCGACCAATACTCCGCGTTGCTCATCGAGGAACGCGCCATCGGCACGGACCAGGGACAGAAATTCGTGCTCACGCTCACCGAGACCAACACTGTGGCCTACCGCTCCGTGCAGCTCGGACCGCTCGTGCAAGGCAAACGCATCGTGCGCGCCGGCCTCGATGCTGGCGAACAGATCGTCGTGAACGGATTGCAACGCGTGCGGCCCGGCATGCCCGTCACTCCGCAAACAGAAGTCGCGAACGGCCCGGCCGAAATCCAGACGGCTCAGAAAACTGACAACTCGCCTCTCGCCAAGGCCAACTGATCGCCCCATGAAATTCGCCCATTTCTTCATCAGCCGCCCGATCTTTGCCGGCGTCCTGTCGCTGATCATTTTTATCGTCGGCGCCATCTCGCTGTTCCGCCTGCCCATCAGCGAGTATCCCGAAGTCGTCCCGCCGACGGTCGTCGTGCGCGCCGTTTATCCGGGCGCGAATCCAAAGACGATCGCCGAGACCGTCGCCGCCCCGCTGGAGCAGGCCATTAATGGCATCGAGCACAGTCTCTACATGTTCTCGCAATCCACCGCCGACGGCGTGATGACGCTCACCGTCACGTTCAAGCTCGGCACAGATGTGGACAACGCGCAGGTGCAGGTGCAAAACCGCGTCAGCCAGGTGCTGCCCAAATTGCCCGAGGAAGTCCGCCGTCTTGGGGTCACCACGATCAAGTCCTCGCCCGACCTCACGATGGTGGTGCATCTGTTCTCCCCCGATGGCCGCTACGATGACGTTTACCTCCGTAACTACGCGGTTCTGCAAGTGAAGGACGAACTCGCGCGCATCCAGGGCGTCGGCCAGATCCAGGTTTTCGGATCAGGCGATTACTCCATGCGAGTCTGGCTCGACCCCAACAAGGTTGCGGCGCGCAACATGACCGCGAGCGATGTCGTCAACGCGATCCGCGAGCAAAACATCCAGGTCGCCGCTGGCACGATCGCCGCACAGCCGAGCAAGGAACAGGCGTTCGAGCTTAGCATCAACGCCAAGGGCCGACTGGTGACCGAGGAAGAATTTGGCAATATCGTTGTCAAGGCGGGCGCGAACGGTGAAACCACGCTGCTCAAAGACGTGGCGCGCGTCGAACTCGGCGCGGCGGAGTACTCGTTGCGTAGCTTGCTCAACAATAAATCCGCTGCGGCGGTTCCGATCTTCCAGCTTCCGGGCTCGAATGCGCTCGAGCTCTCCAAGAATGTCCGGGAAAAGATGGCGGAGTTGAAAAAGAAGTTTCCGCCGGGAGTGGACTATTCGGTCGTGTATGACCCGACCGTGTTCGTCCGCAATTCGATCAAGGCGGTCGTAGTGACGTTGCTGGAAGCCATTGCCCTCGTCGTGATCGTGGTCGTGCTGTTCCTGCAAACCTGGCGCGCTTCGATCATCCCACTGGCCGCGGTGCCCGTGTCGCTGATCGGCACGTTTGCCGTGATGCAGGCGCTGGGTTTTTCGATTAACAACCTCTCACTCTTTGGCCTGGTGCTGGCCATCGGCATTGTGGTGGATGATGCCATCGTGGTCGTCGAGAACGTCGAGCGCAACATAGCGCTCGGACTCAGCCCGCTGGAGGCCACCCGCAAGGCCATGGACGAAGTAACCGGCCCCATCATCGCCATCGCGCTTGTGCTCTGCGCCGTGTTCGTGCCCACCGCCTTCATCAGCGGCTTGAGCGGCCAGTTCTATAAGCAATTCGCGATCACCATCGCGATCTCCACGGTCATTTCAGCCTTCAACTCGCTGACGCTCTCGCCTGCATTGAGCGCCGTGTTGCTGCAACCGCACGGCGCAAAGAAGGATGCCGTGTCGCGCTTGCTGGAGACCTTGTTTGGCTGGGTGTTCCGGCCATTTAATCGCTTCTTCGATTGGGCGTCGCACAAGTATTCAATCGGCGCCGCGGCCGTCATTCGCAAAAGCACCGTCGCGTTGATCGTTTATGCCGGGCTGATCGGGCTCACGTATTATAGCTTCAGCAAAGTCCCGACCGGTTTTGTGCCGACTCAGGACAAGCAATACCTCGTCGCCTTCGCGCAGTTGCCCGACGCCGCCTCCCTCGACCGGACTGACGCCGTGATGCGTAGGATGTCCGAAGTCGCGCTGAAACATCCCGGCGTCGCCGACGCGATCACTTTCCCCGGGCTCTCGATCAACGGCTTCACCGTCAGTCCGAACTCCGGCATCGTGTTCGTCGGCCTGAAGCCGTTTGAAGACCGCAAAGGCGCAAAGCTTTCCGGTCCGGCCATCGCGGAGGAACTAAACAAGCAATACGCGTCCATTCAAGACGCGTTCGTCGCCATCTTTCCGCCGCCGCCGGTGAATGGCCTGGGCACGATTGATGGGTTCAAACTGCATATCCAAGACCGCGCCGGCGTTGGTTACGAGCGGCTCTATGCGGCGTCACAGGAATTAATCGGCAAAGCGTGGCAGACACCGGGACTGACCCGCGTGTTCACCGGCTACCAGATCAACGTGCCGCAACTCGATGCCGACGTGGATCGCGTGAAAGCCAAATCGCAGGGCGTGCCGCTCGGAAATGTTTTCGAGACGATGCAAATTTATCTCGGCTCGCTCTATGTGAACGACTTCAACCGCTTTGGCCGCACGTATCAGGTCATTGCGCAAGCGGACTCGCAGTTCCGCGACCGCCCCGAAGACATCACCCGACTCAAGACCCGCAACGCTCGCGGCGAAATGGTTCCGCTCGGCGCATTGGTAAAGGTCAAGGAAACCTATGGTCCGGACCGCGTGATGCACTACAACGGCTATCCGAGCGCCGACATCAACGGTGCGCCCGCTGCCGGTTTCAGTTCCGGTCAGGCCGAGGAGATTATTGGAAAGCTCGCAAAAGACACCCTGCCGCAAGGCGTCGAGTTTGAATGGACTGATCTGACGTATCAGAAAATCCTCGCTGGCAATACGGCGTATGTGATTTTCCCTCTCTGTATCCTGCTCGTGTTCCTGGTGCTCGCGGCGCTCTACGAAAGCTTGCGGCTGCCGCTGGCGATCATTCTGGTTGTGCCGCTCTGCTTGCTCTTCGCCATCGGCGGGGTCTGGCTCACCAACGGTGATAACAACATCTTCACCCAGATTGGATTCATCGTGCTGATCGGCCTCGCGTGCAAGAACGCGATCCTGATCGTCGAGTTTGCAAAGTATTCGCATGAGGAAGGCAAATCCATCGTCGAAGCTGCGCTGGAAGCCTGCCGTCTGCGCTTGCGCCCGATTCTAATGACCTCAATCGCCTTCGTTGCCGGCGTGTTTCCGCTCGTCATCGCTCAGGGCGCGGGCGCCGAAATGCGCAAGGCGATGGGCACGGCTGTGTTCAGCGGCATGATCGGGGTGACCGTCTTCGGCCTGTTTCTCACACCGGTGTTTTACGTGGTGTTCATGAAGCTCGGCCGCAAGCGCTCCCTCGCATCCGCGCCGAAGGCCGACGGGTCATTGCCTGATGGCGGGGCGGTAACGGTGCACGCTTAACGAATTGCTGCCATGAATGTGAATACCAAACTTGCGGTTGCTTTCGTCGCCGATCCCGAAATCAACTCTTGGACGCCGCCCGTTCAAGCGCCCTCGTCAAACAACCGGATCACGGTTGGGGCGTTAAATTCAGCCGCGCTTCGCATCACGCCGCCGCGGTGTCGTTATGCGCGGCGCCGTTTCTTCGCGCCGAGCCACACCTTTGAACATCGTTTGCCATGAAAACTTTCTCACTACTTGCACTCGGAATCCTCACGGTGACGCTGCCGTCGGCCGCTGGTTCGCTCACGGTTGGGCCGGATTACAAACGCCCGACGAACAACGTCGCCGCGATCTACAAGGCGGAATCGCTCGGCAATTGGAAAGAAGGCCAGCCGGTCGATCACGTCCCCAAAGGGGCGTGGTGGGAAGTCTTCGGCGATGAAACGCTCAATGACCTTCAGCACCGCGCCACTGCCGCCAACCAGGAATTGAAAGCCGCCGTCGCCCGGGTGGACCAAGCGCGCGCCACGGCCCGCGTTGCGCGGAGTGAGTTGCTGCCTACAATTGACGCGAATCCCAGTTGGACCCGCCAGCACTACTCGCCGAACCAGAACCCAAGCTTTGGGGACATCACTGCAAGCACTTTCAGCGCGCCGCTGGATTTGAGCTACGAAATCGATTTGTGGGGTCGCGTGCGCCGGGGCTTTGAAGGCGCTCGCGCGGATGCTCAAGCCTCGCTCGCCGCCTTTTACAATGTATTACTCACGCTGCACGCTGACGTGGCGCTAAACTATTTCGCCCTGCGGGCGCTCGATGCCGAGATTGCCACCGTCAACAGCACAGTGGGCTTGCGCAACGAACAATTGCAACTAGTGCGCAGCCGCTTCGAAGGCGGCATTGGCAACGAACTGGATGTCTCCCGCGCCGAAACCGAACTCGCCAACACCGAAGCTGACGCAGCGTCACTATTCCGGCGCCGCGCCGAACGGGAAAACGCCTTGGCGGTGCTGGTGGGGGAAAGCCCGACGACCTTCCGGCTCGCGGCGCTCAGTGACGCGAATACGCAATGGAATCCGCAGCCCCCCGCAGTCCCTGCCGGGCTGCCGGCGGATTTGCTCGAGCGCCGGCCGGATGTCGCCAGTGCGGAGCGCCAGCTTGCCGCGGCGAATGCCCGCATCGGCGTGGCCAAGGCGGCGTTCTTTCCCGTGCTGCGTTTGACCGGCTCGGGCGGCTACATCAGTGGCGACGTCGACAACCTCTTTAATTGGGACAGCCGCGTGTGGTCCGTCGGCCCGAGCCTGTCACTGCCGATCTTTGCCGGCGGCCGCAACAAGGCCAACTACAACCGCTCCAAGTCTGCGTTTGATGAATCCGTGGCAAATTACCGCCAGCGCATTCTGGTGGCGTTTGGTGAAGTGGAAAACAGTCTCGCTGGGATTCGGCACCTCGGCGATCAAGCCGCCGCGCAGGAACGCGCCGTGACCACCGCCCGGCGGGCCGCCGAACTCGCGGGCGAACGCTATCGCGCCGGCATCGTGAGTTACCTCGAAGTCGTGGACGCGAGTCGCGAAGCGTTGTCGGCCGAACGCAGTCGCGCCCAGCTCACCGGCCTGCGCCTTGGCGCATCCGTGCAACTTGTCAAGGCGCTGGGCGGCGGCTGGAACGAGCAACTGCTCGTCGCGAAGAATTCCACGAATTGATCGCCGCGCCCGTGTGATTTGGCTTGAACGCCCGGGCACTTGCCCTGTCAATCACTGCGCCCGCAATGTCCGCGCGGGCGTGCATGCGATTTCTCTCCGTGGCCGAACGCGAGCTGCGCGTCACCGTCAAGCGGGCGTGGTTTTACCGCGCGCGCTGGCTGACGGCGCTCGCTTTCTTTGGACTACTGGTCTGGCTTGCCTGGGCGTGTGGGCTCGGCCGCAACCGGCGCGCGGCAGCAAGCCTGTTCGAAGCCTATTCCATTTTTGTTTTCTTTTACTGCCTGTTGGTCGGAACGGCGAGCACGGCCGATTGCCTCAGTCGCGAACGCCGGGAGGGAACCCTGGGGCTACTGTTTCTCACAAACCTGAGCAGCCTGGAAATCGTTGCCGGTAAAATCTGCTCCAGTTCCCTGACACTACTCTACTCGTTGCTGGCGATCTTTCCCTTGCTGGCATTGCCCGTCCTTTTCGGCGGCATCACGGCCATGGATTTCTGGAGCGCCGTGCTGGCGCTGGTGAATGCGCTGTGGTTTGCCATGGCGATGGGATTTGTGGCCTCCGCCTTGTGCGTGCGGCAGTTCCCAGCCATCGCCTTCGCCACCGGACTGGCACTGTTCTTTGGCGCGGGGTGGGTTGGCATCATGGTGCTGCTGGACAACCTGGGCTGGCGCTCGGAAATCACCAACTTGCTGAAATTGTTTTGCCCGCTGCATGCCCTCATCGAATCCGGACAGAGCCGGGGCATCTTTGCCCGCCAGACCTTTTGGTATTCGCTGGCAAGTGCGGCGCTCGTTTCGACTGTCAGTTTTCTCGGGGTCTCATGGTGGATTGCCCGGGCGTGGCGGGATCGACCCAAGCGCGCGTGGATTGGATGGCGGTCGCGCAAAGAATCAGCCGGCCCAAGCCCGGGGCGGGTCGCCTTCCGGCGGCGTCTGCTCGCGATCAATCCGTTTCTCTGGCTAGCATCGCGGCAACGCGTCGGGGCGCCGGTCTTCATGGTCATCAGCTGTTGCCTGATCTTTTTCACCGTCTGGGTGACGGGGCCGTTTTTTGGCAAGGTCCTGCCGGCCGGCACGTTTAGGGCCTTGATCGGGCACGTCTTCGCCTGGCTGTGGACGGGGCTGGCGCTGCACTTTCTGACACTTTATTACGCCGCCGCCGCTTCGTCGCAACGGCTGGCCGAAGACCGGCACACCGGCGCGCTGGAACTGGTGCTGGCCACCTCCACCAACGAACGCACCATCGCCCGCGGACTGTGGCTCGCTTACTGGCGGCGGATGTTTTACCCGGTATTGCTGGTGACACTGGTTCACGCCTACTTCATCTGGCAAGGCGCTTTTATGTTCACGGTGGAGCCAATTGAGAGTCTGCCCTCGGGAACTACCGCGGGAGAACTGCTCTGGGCCGCTTTCACCTCCGGGTCTATTCGCGGCCAGGAACTGCACTGGGGCTATGGTTTGATCCTGCGCGTCTTCCTGCTCGCGTGGGCGGTGTTTGCGTTGGGATGGATCACGCTGGGCTGGCTGGGCCGCTGGCTGGGCTTGAGCATGAAGCGCCCGGGTTTCGCGCCCTTGGTGGCCTTGGGCATGTTGGTGGTCCCGCCGGTAATTCTTTTCAGCATTTGCGTGTATCTCGTCGACGAATTCGACCTGGACCGCCTGCCCGAGCGCTTCTTGCTCCCCATGATGTTGTGGCTGGCATTTGTGATCTTTGCGGGACATTGCCTCGCGCTGGTGCTCTGGGCCGCGGCGCACTTGCGTGAGAATTTTCGCCCAACGGTCATCAGCCGCGACCTGCCGGAGACCCGCCGGGCGTACTGGCGCACAAACGGGCGCGTGGTCATCCGGCTGGCGGTCGGATTGACGGGGCTGGCGTTACTGTGCGCGGCTGGCGGTTATCTCTACGTGGCGAATCAAAATTCCTGGAGTCACAAGCGTTGGGCAGCCTTTCAGAAAAAATATGCCGGCACGCTCGCCCTCACCAATGCTTTGCCGCCCAGTGTGCCAGCCGCGGAAAACTTTGCCGCCGCGCCGGCCTTCCAGTCTTTGCTGCGAACAACTGCGGCGGACGCATCCGCGCTGGCTCAAGCCGGTACTGTCATTGGCGCACAGGCTGGTACGCTGACCACGTACAATCCCAACGACCCCACCGTTTCCTGGATCCGACGGGCGAAGCTGAGTTTTGACGGCCAGTTCAAACCCATGGGTCGCAAGGTCGCAGCGGCAACCACAAATGGCGCCGGCGCCACGGTGCTGGCCCGACTCGCGCCGCTGCAACCGGAGCTGGACGCCATTGCCAAGGCGGCAGTTGAACGACCGAAATTCTTTCCGCAAACCCGCCGCGACCGCGCGACCGCTTTCGAAACGCAATCGCCGGAGTTGCGCCTGCTGGTAAATTTACACGCCCACTTCGAACTGCGCGCCTGCGCCAGGATTGAAACCGGCGATTTTGCCGGCGCCGCCGATGACGCGATTACCAGTCTGCGACTGACCCAACTAGCGGCGCAATCGTTTGACCTGAATGCGGCGCTCCGGGCGCAACTACTGGCCGGGCGTTCGATCCAACCAGCTTGGGAGGGGCTCTCGAGCCGGGGCTGGAACGAAGGACAGATTGCGGCAATTCAGGCCGAACTCAGCCGCCTCAATCTGCTGGCTACGTTCACCAACAACGTGCACCGCACGACCCTGGCATACATCGAATTGTGGGATCAATTTGGTCACACGCCCGCGCGCTACCCGTTGACCGGCGCCACCACGTATCGGTCCAGCGACAAGTGGCAGCCGCGCGGCTGGTGGCTGGACTGCGCGATACGCCTGCACACACTCGGCGAAGAGGTGGTCGCCAATGTCAACGTCGATCTCGGCTGGATGCGTGAATCGGACGATTTTAATGGGTTCTACGAGTTACCGCTGGATCATGAGTCGCAGCAAATGCTCCAGCAGCCGCGCTGGTGGGGAAACAATCTGTCGCTGACTCCTTTCGCGCAAACCGCGGTGAATCACGCCATCCTCGCGTGCGCTCTGGAACGCCATCGGCTGGTGCACGGTGAGTTTCCGGATTCGCTCGAATCCTTGGTGCCGACATTCTTGTCACGCCTTCCCACCGACGTGCTACGTGGACGCCCACCGGGCTATTACAAGAATGGCAACGAATACACGCTCCGGGGCGTGGGCCAAAATCTGCGTGACGACCGAAAGCAGGCCGCATCGGATGATTGGATTTGGGCCTTTGGCACGAATGCGCCCGCGCTCAAGTAAGGGCCGCAAAGAAGCGCCGCACTTTTGCTTCGTCCAGTCTTCCGTCCGTCCGCAATCCGCTGCAAATATCCACGCCAAAAGGACGCACTTGCGCCACGGCCTCGGCGACGTTGTCCGGATTCAGTCCGCCCGCCAGGTAAACCGGCAAGCGCACGGATTCCACAATCCGGCGGCTGATGCGCCAATCGTGTCTGCGTCCTGTGCCACCGAGTTCCTTGACCGCAAGCTTCTGATTTCCGGAATCCAACAGCAAAGCATCCACATTGCCTGCCGCGGCTATGGCTTCGCTTACGGACTCTTCACCGGTCACATGAATCACTTGCACCAGGGCGACACCCGGCAACGCCGCGCGCAACTGCTCGTGACAGCCGGGTTCAACCGCATCGCAAAGCTGAAGCGTGTTCACCCGGCAACGGCGTTGTTGCGCGATGATGGACACCGCATCGCTCTTGCTCGTCAGCAAGAAGCTGGCAATACCCGGGGGAATGGTCGCGGCGATTTCAGCGATCAATTCCTCGTCGATGACTCCCGGACCACTAGGCATGGCGGAAACGAGACCGACAGCGGACGCGCCGTGACGAACCGCCAGTGCCGCTTCCGCCACGCTGCTGATGCAGCAAATCTTTACCCGAGTTATCATGGATTGCTTACGTCGAACAGTTTCACCTGACCTCAGCCAAAGTCGCAATTCTTGTCGCGGGCGGTTTTCAGTCGGTCGAGATATTCCGCCCGCGAAACCTCCACCGCCCCCAGCGCCCGCGTGGCTGGGGTGACCATTTGAATGTCGAAAAGGACGAACCCGCGCGCCCGCAGATGTTCGACGAGATGGCAAAGCGCCACCTTGGAGGCGTTCGTAGCGCGATGAAACATGGATTCGCCAGCGAAACCGCCGCCAAAACTCACCCCGTAGATACCGCCCACGAGTTCCCCGGCTTGCCAGCATTCAACGCTGTGGGCTTCGCCCGATTCGTGCAGCCGGAGATAGGCGGCGATGAACTCAGGCGAAATCCAGCTCTGACCACGACCGCTGCCCGGGGCGGCGCAACCTTCCATCACCAGCCGGAAGGCACGATTGCGCGTGATCTCGAACGGCTGCTTGCGGATAAGCTTCTCAAGACTGCGGGGAACATGAAACCGATCGATCTCGAAAATTCCACGTGGATCGGGCGACCACCAGGAAATTGGATTGACGGTCCACGGAAAGATTCCGCTGCGATACGCCAACCCCAGCCGTTCGGGCGTCAGATCGCCGCCAATCGCGACCAACCCTCCGGCATCCGCAGCGCGCGGATCCGGGAATCGCAGCTGCTCATCAAGCATCACGGGCGTCCGCATGCATTCACTCAATCCACTCTGGCGATTCGTCCACGCCCAAGGCCGACAGCAGCATGGATTCGAACATGCCGGCCAGTTCCAGCGCAATCACATACTTCGCCGTGTCAGGATTGATTTCGGGTGGTTCGGGAGGCTCCGGTTCGCCCAGGTTCAGCCAGCTGCCGACTCGGACATCGTTCAGCACCTGCAGCAACCATTCGAGGTCGCCCGGTGACAGCTGCAGTTCCAATCCTGATTTGACCTCGTGAAAATGCGCCCCGGCGTTCAGCATCGCCAGCACCTGACGCCGATTCGCGGCACGATGTTCGGCAAGGGATTCTTCCAGCATCCGTTGATTCTCGTCGGCCTGGGCCATGGTCTGGCCCTGGCTCAGCCGATGATGCGTGGCTGGCACCAGCGGGTAAAGTTTGACCGTCTCGAGCAAAAGCTGCTGCTCGCGGCGACTCAGCTGAAAAATGTAACCCCTCTTATCGGCGCGAAGCAGTTTCACGACTCGCGCTCCATGGTTGCGTGCAACGTGTATTTCTGGAGTTCGTGGACGTAGTGTTCGGCCTTCTCCATCGTGGTGCGCGCCAGCACGCTCTTGCCCTGCCGATGCACTTGCAACATGTGGTGTTCCGCCTTTTGCTTGTCCCAGCCGAACACCGTCTGAAACACGTGCGTAACGTAGGTCATTAGGTTGACCGGATCATTCCAACAAATCACCAGCCAGCCAACTTCGAGGTCCGATCTTGACCCAGTCTTTTCCTCCTGTCCCACATCCGGCAGCACTTCAGTTTCGGCCATGCCGGAAATTTAGCGCGTGTGAAAGGAATGTCGAGATACACAAGCGGATCGCCCGCATGGCGGCGCAGTCTTGGGTGGCTCCCGTCGCTGGAAATACGGCCAACGACCGACGCCGAACTTGCCATGGACGAGGCTGCGGTTTAGGGTTCGGCATCAGACTGGCATGACTTACCAGGGTCAATCCATTCGGCTCCTCAGCCTCACGACCATCGGGCTGGTTGTCGCTGCAACGAGTTTTGCCGCGCAACTCGCGCTGATTCCTTTGCCTCAACACGTGGTTACGAACGCGGGCTCGTTCATGCTCTGTCCGCCGCAGGCCATCCGCGGGGCGGCGGAGGTCGCACCGACAAAGATTGTGGTGAACGAGGCAGCGCGTTCGACCGGCGAATACCTCGCTCTCACTCTGTTCAAATCCACGGGTTACCGTTTTGAGGTTACGACAAGTTCAGGCCTCCAAGCTTCACAAACCATCCTGCTCACGACCAACAGTTCACTCACGAGCCTCGGCGCGGAGGGTTACGAGCTTACTGTAGGAACGGATACCGTCGTCATCCGCGCCCCGGCAGCGGCGGGACTTTTCTACGGGGCGCAGACATTTTTGCAATTGCTGCCGCCGGAAATTTACTCCGCGCTACCTGTGACAACCGTGCCGTGGACCGCCCCATGCGTTTACATCCAGGATACGCCGCGATTCCCCTGGCGCGGATTCATGCTCGATAGCGTGCGTCATTTCTGGAACGTGGACGAGGTCAAACAACTGGTTGACGGGATGACCATTCATAAACTCAATACGCTGCACTGGCACCTCGACGACGACTCGGGCTGGCGCATCGAAATCTTGAAATACCCGCTGCTGACACAGGTCGGCGCGTGGAGAACAAATACCAATGCGGTGGGTGCGCCCCTGTGGGCGCTCAACCCGCGTTCGAGCACGGCCTGGCGCGAGGATGGCATGTACGGCGGCTATTACTCGCAGGCGCAAATCCGTGAAATCGTCGAATACGCGGCGCAACGGCACATCACGATTGTTCCCGAGATCGAAATGCCGGGCCACTCCACCGCGGCGCTGTCGGCGTATCCGCAGTTCTCGTGCGGCTGGAATGGCGAGTGTGGCAGTTGCTCGAATGTCCCCTCCAGTCTCAACGTGACGAGTTACGTCGGCGGCGTGTTCTGCATCGCGCGGCCGGAGACAATGACGTTTTTGCAGGACGTGCTGACGGAAGTGATGGATTTGTTTCCGGGCCAGTACATTCATATCGGCGGGGACGAGGTGCGGTTCATTAATTGGACCAACCACACGCTGGACCGACAGACAATGACCAATCTGGGTTACGTGCCCGCGACGGCCGTCACCAATCTGCAAAAATACCAAAGCCACTTCACCCAGCAGATCGCCAACTGGATCAAGAGCCAGGGGCGGACGATGATGGGGTGGAGCGAGATCATGAATGGCGGCACCGTGACGAACGCTTCATTGATGGACTGGCTTAACACCCGGGCGTTGCAGGCGGCGACGAACGGCCAGCCCGTCGTCATGTCGCCGAGCGCCACGCTCTACATCAACAAGTGGGAAACCGCGACCAATGTCAGCGGCGGCGGCGTGGTGTGGTCCAACGAACCGCCTGGCCAGTCCGGCCTTTGCACCCTCACCAATGTTTACGCTTACGAACCCATCCCGGCAACGCTGCCGGCGGCGTTCACGAACCTGATTCTCGGCGCCTCGGGGCCGTGCTGGACGGAATGGATTCCTTCGCTGAAGAACATGCAATTCCGCATGTACCCGCGATTGTGTGCGATTGCAGAAGTGGATTGGACCCGCGCCGAACTCAAAAACTGGACGGACTTCACGAATCGTCTCGAGCATCACAAACGACGGCTCGACAGCATGGGCATAAACTACAATCCGCATCGCGTGCCCCCGGTGCTTGGCCAGTGGAGCCCCGCGCAAATGTCCACCAATTACAACGTCCTCGAGTGGCCCATCTCCAGCAACGTGACTAACGCGGGCGAAATCAGCGTGAGTTTCTGCTGGAAGAGTGGTTCGCACGGTCTGGACATCGCGTGGGCGGCACTGCTTGAGAACGGCTTTGAAATTGACCGCGACACGCACGCGGGGTTCACCGGCGTTTCCCCAACCAGACCAGTTTACGTGTTGCGGCTACCGGCGCTTCGTCCCGGCGCAAACTACACGTTGCGCGCCTCAGTGGCGTCGCGCGGCGGCACAAATTCGGCCGGCGTGATTTACCGGCCAAACTGGAACTAACCGCATGAAAACATTCGCTATCAGATTGCCTCTTGTCGTGCTGGCGGTGTTGACGGCGTTCACTGCTCGCTCACAATTATTGCCGATATACACGATGGCGGGCCACGACGCGCCCGGCAGCACCGACGGCCTGAGCAGCTATGCGCGATTTGATGGTGCGCATGGGGTGACCGTAGATAGTGCCGGCAACGTTTACATTGCTGACACCGGTAACGGAACAATTCGCAGAATAACCCCAGATGGACAGGTGATTACCCTCGCTGGATCTCCGGGAAGTTTCGGCGGCGTAAATGGCGCGGGGACAAACGCGCGGTTCTTTGCGCCACAAGGGATCGCTGTAGATAATGTCGGTGTCATCTATGTCGCGGACACCGCCAACGCGACGGTTCGAAAGGTTTCCTCTGGCGGCCTCGTAGCGCCCTTCGCCGGTTCGGCAAGTAATTACAATAGCTTTGATGGCACCGCGGCGAATGCAAATTTTCATCAGCCCGAAGGTCTGGCGGTTGACACCAGCAGGAATGTTTTTGTGGCCGACGCGTGGAATCACACGATTCGCAAGATCACCCCGTCGGCCATTGTTACGACGCTCGCTGGTTTGGCCGGAAATCCTGGCAGCGTTGACGGTACGAACAGCAAGGCGCGCTTCAATCGTCCATCCGGTATCGCCGTGGATAACGGCGGGAATCTTTTTGTGACGGACTCGCTCAATCACACGATTCGCAAGATTACTCCAGCCGGCCTGGTGACGACCGTTGCCGGCCTGGCCGGTGTGTGGGGCAACGCCGACGGCACGAACAGCCGTGCACGATTTTTCCTGCCGCAAGGCATCGTCCTGCTCAACACCAGCAACCTCGTCGTCGTGGACTCAGGAAACCACACGCTGCGGAAGATTTCCGCGAGTGGGACAAATTGGGTTGTTACCACGGTGGCCGGATTGGCCGGCAATGCCGGCAACGCCAGCGGCACGGGCAGCAACGCACTATTTGAATTCCCGGTCGGACTGGCAATGGACGCCGCAGGCTATCTATACATCGCCGACGCGGGTAACAACGAGATTCGCACCACTCGGGTTGTCCCGCCGACCTTGAAATACGCTGCGTCTGCAACTGGCCTCACAATATCCTGGCCGGTGTCAGCCTCCGGGTTCGTTCTCGAAAGCGCGAGCACCTTGTCATTGAGTGCTGTTTGGACTTCTAAAACCAACGGAGTCGTCCCGTCGGGGGACGAGTTCGTAATCTCCTTGGGCGCGAACGAAAGTGCAGCCTTTTATCGGCTGCGTAGTCCGTAACGCCGATCAGGGAGCGACGCGTTAATAAACGCCTTCTACGATATTCTTCTCCATTGCGCCAAACGGGCGAACCTCCGCCACCCCGTCCCAGGCGTACGGTTCGCGCGGCGCACGGCGAATCGCTTCATCGCGCTCGAGGAAGCGGGGCATGAAGAATTCCTTCGTCAACGTGGTGAGTTCCACGCGACCCCATTCGTTATGGGCGACGACTTGATCGGTTTGCTTTGGATTCACCACCCGGAGCACAGCGCGGGGTTGCGGGGCATAGTAAGTAATGGAGAACTTGTCCTCCGGCTTCAATGGTACGCTGGCAGCGAGGCCCATGAGGGTGTTGCCATACGTCGGGTAGAATCCAATGCGGCCCTCAAGCACTTCCTCGACGATGAAACGCACGTATTGCGGTGCCATGGTTGTGCCGCCGCAGAAGACGCCGCGAATGCCGGCTTCGTAGAGGTCGATCTTCTCGGCCAGCGCTTCGAGCAGTTTTGGCGTGGTGAACAGACCGGAGACTTTGCGGTTCTTCATGATGGTCACCGCCTGGTCCACGACGTGATCCATGTAAGCACGCGCGACATCGAATTGCTTGTTCGAGATGACCTTTTTCACGAAGCGCGGGTCGAGATCAATGAAGTAGCACGAGCTGCCACGCACATTGGCGAGGTGTTCGATGGCAAGCCGCAGCCGACGCGGCCCGGTCGGCCCCATCATCAACCAGTAATGATTCCGCGGGAAATGTTCGTCCGCGATTTTCTCGCTGAACTCGGAGTAATCCACCTTGTAATCGTTCCAGCCGATGCGTTGTTTGGGCATGCCGGTCGTGCCGCCGGTCTCAAAAATGTTGAATGGCTTGCCCTTGAACTGTGCCGGCACCCAGACTTCCGGCTGCATGTCGCGCAACGATTCGTCCTGGAAGTGCGGAAACTTCGCGATGAGATCGGCGAAGGAATTCACCTCCTTGCGCGGGTCGAAATTCTTTTTGGTCCAATCGAGCCAATAAGGACAACCGCTGTCGGGAGAGAAATGCCACGCAATGATTTCGCGCGTGTGGGCATCGAGCTGGGTCTGGGCGGATTGGATTTGGGATTCGGAGATGGGCATAACAATTCAAGGATTAAGCAGCAATGGTCTTGGGAGGAAAGTATTTTTCAATGGTCGCCGTACTGGGCGGCGGCGTCACGAGGGAAACAAGCCACATCAACAGCGCCGAGCCAGCGCACATGAACATCACCGGCAGATAGCCGAACATGGTCACGCTGCCCGGAGTGCGGAGAAAAAGATCGCCGAGCGCAGGAAAGATCTGCACCGGCGGCTGGCCGGCCTTGGGCGCGACGGCGGTCGAGTAATCGTGGAGATACCAGCTCCCGACCATCGTTACAATGACCCAAAGCACCGCAGCGAGCGCGCCCCATTTGTTGCTACGCCGCCAATACAGCGCCGCCACCATCACGGGCGCCAAGGCTGCAAAACCAGTGAACGCGAAGCGGATGGCCAGTTCAAATATCCCGGCTTTGTCTTTCAACTGCAATGCAATCAAGTAAGCCACCAGCGTGACGCCGACCACGAACGCGCGTCCCGTCCACACCTGCGTCTGGGCACCGAAGCGTTGCCTGCCGCCATAGTAGGCGAAGACATCCTCGGTGAACATCGTGCAGAGTGCGAGAATCTGGCTGTCCGATGCCATCACGCACGCCATGATCGCCGCACCGAGAACACCGGCAAGCAACACATCTGTATTGGCCGTCAACAGGCGCAGAATGACGCCATCCGATTCACCCGGCTTCAGGCCGGGAATCGAATCCGCCGCGACAATTCCCAGGAACACGCTCGGCAACCAGAGCAACAGAATGCAGATCGGATAGAAGATCACCGTCTTCTTGAAAGACGAAGCCTTCTTCGCGGTCATGCACATGATGGCGACGTGTGGAAACATGATCGAGGACAACGGAATCAGCGCGTAGCTGAAAAACTCCTGCATTGAAATACGCTGCCGCGTGAGTAGCGGCGCGGTGGTTTCATTGGCAGCGAGCCGTTGCATGACTTGATCGAATCCGCCCAGATTCTTCCCGATCAACACGAAGGCGATCGTGCCGAAGCATAGAAACATCAGGGTTTGAAACATGTTCACCCAGGCGGTGCCACGCATCCCACCGAAGAACACATAGCTCATCACCACCAGCGCCACGATGCCGCCACCAGCCCAGTAAGGCACCTTCCCGCCGCTGATGGCTTGCAAAGTCTGCCCGCCCCCCATCACCCCGATGATGATATAAGGAACAAGCATCACCGCCGTCAGGGCAAAGATGAGCGTACCGATGTGCGAACATTCCCAACGCGCGCGCAGATACTGCACCTGGGTGATATGACCAAACCGCTTGCCCTGCGCCCAAAGCCGCGTGCCGATGAAAAAAATCGTGAGCGGGATCACAAACGCCGAGGCCGACGCTAACATGCCGAACACCCCGATACCGCGGTGATAGGCCAGTCCCGACGCGCCCAGGATGGAGAACGCTGTCATGTTCGTGCCGAACAGCGCGAAAAGGAAGACGTATTGGCCCAACGAACGGCTTGCCAGAAAATAATCCTCGCCGGAGGCGTGACTCCGGCGAAACGCGAAGATGCCGATATACAGCACAATCGCGAGGTAGATGAAAACAACGATGGCGGGCGTCATGACTTGGGCTGGGAGTCATCGTCGCGGTCCGCCTCAATCCGGTCCAGCTCCGCCGGCCACGCGAATTTCACCAATACAGCCAGCAAACAAGCGGCCCCCACGCAATAGGCCGCGTGATACGCGAGCCCCACCGGCAAAAAGCCGAGAACCAACCCGCCATTCTTCCAATTCCAGAAATCCTGGTGCAGAAAAAACACCGCGAGCACCAGCAAGCTAAGTAGTAGTTTCTTGGGCATGTGGTGGGTGAAGAGATTCAGTTTGAATGGACGCTCGCGGCGCGCGGCTGTGGTCGCAGACCCAGCCGCAGCGCATGACTTACGGTGGCGCGTTGAGTTTCGCGTGATGTAGCCAGCAAGGATCTGCTGCGGCTGGTGCTTCGCACACAGCCGCGCTCCGTTTCATAATCACACGGATCGGTTGGTTTCATTCCTGTACCGCTCCCTCTTTGGGTTCGGGCAGCCATTGAGTCAGGATCGCGCCGATCAACGTATAACCACCGGCCACGCAGGCGCCGACAATCGCAATCTTGGCCGGGCTCGGCGGATTGCCTGCGGACAGCGTGAGCGTGATCCACGCCGCCGCCGTGCCGATGACGCGTCCGCCGATGTTGGCCGCAAAGCTTTCGCCGGTGCCACGCAAGTGCAACGGGAACACCAGTGGGATGTAATTCCCCCAGAAGCTAAACTGGGCAATTGCCAGAAAACCGGCGACGAAGATGCCGACCTTGATCCAGAGCAGCGAATCGGCATTGCCCAACTGCGTGGAGATCCACCAGAAGAACAGCGGCACGAAGATGAGTGCGGGAATCTGAAACATACGGAGCAACGCGCGGCGGCTGATGATGTAAACCGCCACCACGGCAAAGACGAATCGGCCAACCAAGCCGCCGATTTCTTGCGCGAGTGTGACCTTGGCGACAGCTTCATCGGATGCATTGGCGCCGATCTGGCGTTTCTTGCCGGCGGGCAGTTCGGGTTGATCGGCTTCCTTGGCAGCCGCGGCAGCCTTACCAACGGCGGCTTTGGCCGTGGCAATCATGGCCGCGTGACCGGCTTCCGTCGGCGTGCCGACGCGTTGCGCCCCGAGGATTTGCGGGAGCTGCTGAATGGCGCCGAAGGCGATGCCGTAACTCGCGGCAAACACCAGCGTCGTCAGCACGGTGGTTTTCCAAAGCTCCGGACTGAACAGCGCCAGAATGTTGGGTCGCTTGAGTTGGCCGGCGGAACGTTTGCGTTCCCATTCGGGCGACTCGGGCAGGAACGGGCGGATGAGAATCAGCGGGATGGCCGGGATCACACCAGAAATGAGTGTATAGCGCCAGGCTTCGTGTCCACCGTGTATCGCGGGCAGGTCCATGGCAACTTTGGCCGCGAGCACGTTCATCGCTCCAACGAGCAGTCCGCCGAATGACGAAAAAGCCTGCGTGAAGCCAAGGACCTTTTCCCGTTGATTACGATCGGGGAATAGTTCCGCCAGCCAGGCCACAGCGGCGACAAACTCCACGCATACCCCGATGAACACCAGGCAACGGAACACGAGCAGTTGCGTAAGCGAAGTCGCATAGCCGGCGGCGCAGGCGGAGAAAGCATAGAGCAGGATGCTGAATGTGAGCACCCGCCGGCGGCCGAGTCGATCCGTGAGATAACCACCGAGCAGACCAAACACGCCGCCCGCAATGGCCGGAACAAAGAACAAGGTGCGCGCCCATTTCACGTATTCCGGCGACCCGGGCACGAGCAGCGGCAACCCATCGGGCCCAAGTCCACCGAGCGCCGCCAGTGCGGGCTTTATGATGAGCGGCAGCATCAGCAGTTCGTAGATGTCGAACGCGAAGCCGATGGCCGCGATGAGGCAGATAAGCCATTGCGTACGCGTGAGGCGGAGTTTAGGCGAGGTGGTCATTTTGTTTTGGAGCGCGGCTGTGGTCGCAGATCCAGCCGCAGCGGGTTGGAAATGCTGGGCGTGCTGCGGCTGGTGCTTCGCACACAGCCGCGCTCCCGTGCGTCATAGCGACCTCGCACAGCAAGTTCTTTAGGCGTTCTTAACTTCAAGGTATTTCTGATTCCACCACTGAACCGCTCCGGCATGTTGCTCAAAGTTGATCCACTGCATGTTTTCCTCGGATTGCGGATCACCACCAAAGATCAGTGGCTGAACATACCATTTCACTTTTCCGGAAAAGCGTTCATCCCGCTCAATCTTGTTTTGCTCGATAACCATACTGAAAGGCTCCAAATACTCCAAACTAAGGGGAAGCGTTGGGAGCTTGAACAGATTGCCCTCTTTGTCTCGCAGGATAAAATCGTCCCAACCTCTTAGTCCAAGGCCTTCATAACCGGTAACAAAACGCGCGACGCCGTAGCGTTCTGTCATCTCCTTTATCTCCTGTTCGTCGAACAGGACAAGATACTCATCTTGAAGCCAGCCTTCAGTCATCGTGGCCCTTCACTTCTTCAGCTGGAGGTCCACCTTCGGCGGCTCGTCTTTGATTGTCGCGGCCTTGGTCGGATCGGTGAACGCGAAGAGATGCGTGTTGGATTGCAGATATACCGCGCCGTTGGCCACGATGGGCGTACCATACACCGCTGCGCCGACGTTGGTTTCGCTGATGATTTTCTTTTCCTTCGTCGCCGCAAGCACCACGAAGTCGCCGTCCTCATCGCCGACATAGACCTTGCCGTCAGCCACAAACGTCGAGCCCCACATGTGCGCTTTCATATCGTGCGTCCATTGCACCTTGCCCGTCTCGGCGTCGAGGCAATGCACGAAGCCGGAAAAGTCGCCCACGAAGATCAAACCGCTCGTTGGATCGAGCGAGACAGTTGAAATGCTGCGGTGAATGCCCTTGTAGGACCAAATGGTGGCACTCGAGGTAACATCGCCGGACTTGGTGGCATCAATGCACACGAGATTTCCCACCCCTTCGCCGTGCTCCGGGTCCTGGCCCGTCGCCACGTAAATGCGGTTCTTCCAGAACACCGGCGTGGCATTGATTTCACTGACTCCTTCGGCCGCGGGATACTTGATGGGCTTGCCTTCCTTGTCCTTTTTGTATTCGGGCGGATTGGCGTCGTATTTCCACACGGTCTTCAGCTTGCCTTCGTCGCCGGGATTCTCGGGCTTGGCATCGAATGCATAGCACCAGCCGTCGCCGCCACCGAACACGATCAACTTCTTGCCGTTCACTTCGGCGAGCGAGGGCGAACCCCATTGGCCGTGCAGAATGTGCGGGCCGATTTTGGCGTCGTCTTCACCGAGGAATTTGCCGGTCTTCTTGTCCACCGCGATGAAGCTGGGCGCGTTGGGTGACGGGATGTTGGAGTGCGTCCAGTCCTGGCCATTCGAAGTGCACGTGTAAATGATGTCGTCCACAATCAGCACGGAGCAGTTCGCCGCGTTGTGCGGGAAGACGCCGAGTTCGTCCATCATGTCATAGACCCAGATGATGTCCGCGTCCTGCGCACCGGGTTCGATGGGCAGGGCTTTGCGTTCGGTGGGCTTGCCGCGATCGAGCAACACGTCCTTGACGACGTATTTCGCCTCGTCCTTGAACGGGCCGTCGTTGCCATTGGCCAGGCCATTCACGTCGAGGCACATCACTTCGCAACGGCTGGTGACGATGTAAACGCGATCGCCCTCAACGGTGGGCGACGCAAGAATGCCGAGACTTTCCCAGTCGTTGACCTTACCTGAAGCGAGTTTCGGAACGACCAGCTGCCAGAGGAATTTGCCGGTCTTTTCGTCGAAGCACAGCAGGATACTTCGGTCCCCTTCGTGCTTGGGATCGCGCGGGGGCTCGTTGTTCGTGCCGATGAATACCTTGCCACCGGCTACGGTGACGTTGCCGTAACTTTGCGAGCCGATCTTCTGCACCCACTTGAGATTCTTCACGCCGTTGGTGTTCACGTCCTCCGTGCCGGGCTTGAATTCAATCTTGCCGAAGGCATCGGGAAGGCCGCGCTGTGGTGAATACATGTTACGGTTATTCTGCCCGCCCCACTGCGGCCAGTCGGCGGCGGCAACTGGCAGTCCGCAGGCAATCACCGCAAGCAGAGCAGTCAATCGAATGAATGTCGTCTTGGTCATAATCGTAAATTCCTAATCTCAGTTCGCCGTCACTTTGATGTTATCAATGTAAACCCGTTCATCCTGCGGCGAAAACCCGAACAGGCCGGGCGATCCTTCCTGATGCGCGGTCTTGTGCTTCACTTCGATGGTCCACGCCTCAGGTTCGGGCTCGTCCTTCTTCCATGCCTTGCCGCGCACCACGCCGCTGCCGTCGGCCGCAATGTCCACGCGCGTTTTGAGACGATACCAGACCTTGGGCTGCCACTTGAATTCCACCGCCTCGCGCAAGCGTTCGAAGTTGGAACTCACTTCCAACTTCTGGTCGTTGCCCTTGAGCACAATCGCATAACGATGATTGATCAAGCCCACCTCCGACATCTTGCGGCGGTTTCCGTCGCTCATCACATCGGCTTCGATGGTGTAATTTTTCGCATCGGGCGCACCGAGGAAAACGGTGGCACGCTGGAAGAATTTGTTGTCAATCGTCTTGGTCAGGCTCTTGTTGCCGTTCTGTTCGCGCACCTCGAATTTGAACCGCGCGCCGATCCACGGCAGCGGCGGATACGCAAAGGCAGCTTCTTCGACCAGGTTCGTCTCAGGCAGCGTCATCGCCTCGAAATCCTGACTGAGCGGAAGATACGGCAGCACGCGACCGCGGATGTACCCCTTCAACTCACCAGAGGTCGCTTCGAACGCACCGGCAGACGGTTTGGTGGCGGCATCGGCGACGAGTTGCCCGGTGGCGTTGAATGAACCGGCCATCAACGAACGCACACGTGCGGTCGGCGGAATGTAGTTAGTCCACGTCAACGACTTAACGTCAGCGATGTCCCCAACGACGAAGCCGTTTGCATCAATGGTACGGGCGCGGAATGACGCACTCTGGCCGGGCCGCAGTGTGACCTCAGACGGAATGATCTGAACAGATTTCGCCGGGCCCGCCTTGGGCCACGCTTCCGATTTCGGCTCGGGTGCAAGGCCGGAGCTGTTGTCTTTCCTGCCCCAGCAATACAGATGCTTCGTCGTCTGCATGTAGAGCTTGCCGTTGTAGGCGACCGGCGTGCCGAAGCAGCGCCCAGTGAGTTCGGCGTGCTGGAGAATCTCCGGTTGATCGCCGGGCTTGATGATGTAAAACGCGCCGCTCGCCCCGGCTTCGCTGCTATCGCCAGCGCCTTTGCCGCCGGGATTGTCGAGCATTGGCACGTAGAGTTTTCCGTCCGCATAAAACGGACAGGAATTACGCTGCTCGATACCGAGTTTGAGCTTCCATTTGATTTCGCCGGTGTTCGCGTTCACCGCGCAGAGATCACCCTTTTCCGCGACGACATAAACCATGTCCCCGACGAGGATGGGTGAACTGGTCGAAGTCGAAATTTCCGCCGCCCAGAGTTCGACATCCTTGCGATCAATGACGACGGGAGTCGCGTTGGTAGGCATGACGTCCGGGATTTTCAGTGCCACCAATTGCCCCGGCTCGTACGGCACGCCAAAGATGGCAATGAGCTTGTCATTGTTGTGCACCAGCACGGTGGCATTGATGCCGGCGCGAAAGAGCGGCACGCGCCACAGCGCTTCACCAGTCCGGGCATTGATGGCCGCCACGCTCCCGTCCCCCAATGCCGAAAAAAGAATCCGTTTGCCGCCGCGGGTGGTGATGTAGGGATGCGAAAAGGAATTGTCCTTGGGCCGATCACCGGGCGAGGCCGCCCAGACCAGTTCGCCAGTTTTCTTGTCGAACGCGTAAAAGCGGTCGCCGGCCGGACCTTGCGCGCCCCAATTGGCGGTGATGCCGCGCGTGATTACCAGATCGCCATCAATCACCGGCGACGCGGTGCGGGCGTTCGGGAACGTGAGCCGCCCGAATTCTTCCATGAGCGACTTCTTCCAGAGCAGTTTTCCATCGGCCGTGAACCCGGCGAGGATTCCCTGCGTGCCCTGGATGTAAACATTGCCCGTTTCAGGATCAATGGCCGGGGATGCCGTGGCGTAGCGGAGATAAATA
>Ga0315912_10000187_pt1 | contig 139567 bp, 126 predicted proteins | sample VfabasoilMG_FD_204469 | JGI IMG/M metagenome (GOLD analysis project Ga0315912, IMG submission 204469) | Garden soil microbial communities collected in Santa Monica, California, United States - V. faba soil | ecosystem: Environmental > Terrestrial > Soil > Garden | place: USA: California...
CATTGCGCCGTCGATGATGACAATGCGTTGACGAAGTGCATCCAGGAGCAACTTTGCGTGCGAATTGAACTGCAGGTTCTTATCCACGCGAGGACTTTAGCCGCAATCGGGCTGAAAGCCAAGTATTAAAAATCATCGAATCATGATGTGTAGATATGTAAGTTGCCAAAAACTTCCTTACGACCGGGACCGATAGGCCGAGCAACTTGCGGCATGAATAGGTGTTGGCATCGAACCGATCTGACCCGTGTGAATCCCGAGAAGGTGTGGTGTGTGACGATTTGAACGTTGCACGGTCTATCTGGTCTGCGTATATGTCCCTCTAAATCAATTGGTGGCGGGTATTACCCATGGGTTGTTCCAAAATTATTTTGCGTGGTGACGGCGGGCGCGCCTGGCGGTTTGCGGCGTTGCTGCTGACGCTGCTGTCAGTAGGCCGACTGTCCGCTGCCACTCTTCAGTTTGATGTCTTCCTGGGTTTCGACGGCACGGTGCGTGAGGCCAGTTGGTTTCCGGTCGTTTGCGAGATCCGAAACAGCGGGCCGGCGATTTCAGGCTACATCGAAGTTGCTGCTGGCGGTAGCAAGGCGCAATCCCAGATCATGCCGGTGGAATTGCCGACCGGGACGCTCAAACGAATCACCATTCCAGTATTTGCCTACAGCCGTTATGGATCACGCTGGGATGTTCGCCTGTTGAATGAGCGACGAAAGGTCATCGAGGAGAAATCTGCGCTCACAGTGACCCGGCAGGTTGCCTGGGATACACCGATAATGGGATCACTCGCGCGGACGGCATCGGGCGCGCCAGCGTTTCGGCCGATCCTGCGGCAACAGGCGGAGGGCCAGCCCGCCACGGCGCGCATTCTGCCGGACATCTTCCCGGACAATCCGATCGTGCTCGAAGCCTTGGGTTCGATTTACCTGAGCTCCGAGGTTGCCGCCAAACTCACCTCCCCGCAGGTCAACGCCCTGCTGGGTTGGTTGAATGCCGGTGGTAATCTGATTGTGGGGGTGGAACAGGTTGCTGATGTGAATGGTCTGCCGTGGTTACGCAATGTTTTGCCGGTCGAGCTCAAAGATACCGCGACCATTTCGGATCATTCCCAGTTTCAGGATTGGCTACGGAGCGGAGACTATTTGAAAAACATGCAGCAAGGATCGCTGGCGCGGAGCACCCGACCGGGAATGTCCGCTAGCCAGCCGTTCAGTGATCTGGCGGCTGACTCAAAGTTCGAACTGGCGGATCTGGGGATTGTGAATTGCTCGGTGCGCGACGGACGGGTGGATCTAGCCTCCGGCGGCAAACCGCTGATTGTGACTGGCAATCGCGGTCTCGGCAAGGTTACGACGCTGCTATTCAGCCCGGAACGCGAGCCATTCAAGTCGTGGAAAAATTTGACGGCCTTCTGGTCGGCGTTGGGGGAAGTGCCGGGCGAGCTTTACACCTCAACGGATTATTTCCCGGGCTACGGCAAGAATGCGGATGCCGTTTTCGGCGCGATGGTGGACAGCCGGCAGGTGCACAAGCTGCCGAAGGGATGGTTGTTTGCGTTGCTGGTCGTGTATCTGGTGGTGATCGGTCCGCTCGACCAGTGGTGGCTCAAGCGCATTCGCAGGCCGATGCTGACCTGGATTACGTTTCCCTGTTACGTCGCGATCTTCTCCGGACTCATCTACGTGATTGGCTACAAGCTGCGGGCCGGGGACAGCGAGTACAACGAAGTGCACGTAGTGGACGTGCTGGCCAATGGCGAGCGAACAGAATTTCGCGGCCGGACATTTGCTTCAATTTACTCACCGGCGAATGCCAGTTTCCCGATGCAATGTGCGGAAAAGCCGGCGACGTTTCGCGGCGAGTGCACGGGCTCGGGGGGCGGGATGGCGACGGAAGGCTTCGAAGCCATCCTGAATGGCGATACGTTCAAGGCCGATGTGTTTGTCCCGGTCTGGACCAGCCAGGTATTTATCAGCGACTGGTGGCAGAGCGGGTCGGCGCCGGTGCTCCTGGAGGTGAAGTCGGCCGGCAACGGGTGGGCAGTGACGGTGCGAAATACAAGTAGGCAACCCATTTCCCACGCCGTCGTGGTGATAGGCGATCGGGCGGTTGTAGTCGGTGCGCTTACGCCCGGCCAAAGTCGCACGCAGACGGTGAATCCCGCGGCCGGCATTTCATTGGGAGGTTTCGTGCAGGCTAACGGTGGCACGTTTGCCCAGGTCGTGGATAGCCGGCTGGCTGCGTTTGGTGACAGCGAGCGCGGGGTATTGCACGACTTGCCCAACGCGGCGATGGCGGCTTCGTTCATGGATCTGCTTTCCGATCGTGGGAATTACAATTCATTCGTGATTACGCCGGGTTTGGACTTGGGGCCCGTAGTGGCGCGTGGCAACGCAGTGTTGCTGGCGTGGATGCCGGATCATGCCCCAACGAAATCTTTGAACCAGATCAGTTCGAAGCGAACGTTCCGCCACACGCTCTGGCGGGTGACAGTGCCGGTGGCCGCCAGACTTTGACCTGTTTCCTTGTTATGCCTGATGCCGCTCCTCCGATTCCCGCCGTCCAGACGCAAGGACTTACCCGCCTCTACGGCAACCTGGCGGCACTTTCCAATCTCGATCTCACGGTCAATCAGGGCGACCTGTTCGGTTTCATCGGCTCCAACGGCGCGGGCAAGACCACGACCCTTCGCATCCTGTCCACCTTCCTCGCGCCCAGTGCCGGTTCGGCCAGTGTGTTGGGTCACGATGTGGTGCGCGACGCGGACAAGGTGCGGCACGTGATCGGTTACATGCCGGATTTCTTCGGCGTGTACAAGGACATGGAAGTGACGGAGTACCTGGATTTCTTCGGTGCGTGTTATCGGATTCCCTCCTCGCAGCGCGAGAAGACCGTGAATGATGTGCTGGAACTCGTGGGGCTGAGCGAGAAGAAGGGAGCGCTGATCGGCGCGTTGAGCCGGGGCATGCAACAGCGCCTCGGGCTGGCGCGCGTCCTGATTCATGATCCGAAACTGCTGCTGCTCGACGAACCTGCCAGCGGCCTTGACCCCCGGGCGCGCATCGAGATGATGGCCGTCCTGCGCGAACTGCAGCGTATGGGCAAGACCATCATCATCAGTTCCCACATCCTGAGCGAACTGGAGACCATCTGCAACCGCGTGTGCATCATCGAGCGCGGGACATTGATCTATGCCGGGCCGGTGTCGGGAGTGCGCGACCAAATGGCGCCGGGCAAGGTATTATGGGTGCGCGTCAGCACCGACCAGGCGCAGGCGATGGAACTTTTGCGCGCCCAGCCGCAGATTGCGGAGGTTAGCGCCGTGGATCACGAAATCAAAATCACCCTCGCCGACCATGACATCGACCACAGCATCATTCCCGAGGTGTTGGTGAAGAGCGGCGCCAAGCTGATGGAGTTCCGCGAGGATGAAATCGGCTTGGAGGAGGTTTTCATGCGCGTGACGCGCGGGGAAACCCAGTAAGGGAGGCGCATGAACGTGCTCCCGGTCGTCATGCGGGAATTGCGGGCGCAAGCGCGCCAGCCATTCACGTATCGGCTGCGGTTTTTTGGGGTGTTGGCGTTGCTGGCGACCACCGGCTGGTTCCTCGTGGAGATTGGGTTGGAGAAAAATGTCGGCGGGGCATTATTTGCCGCGCTGCACGGCACTCTGTTTTACGCCGCGGTGTTGCTGGTGACGTTTAGCGCCGTGGATTCAATCAGTCGTGAACGCCGGGATGGCACCTTGGGACTGCTCTTTCTCACGCCGTTGACAGCGGTGGACATTGTACTGGCGAAAGTGATAGCGCATGCGGTGCGGGCGCTAACGCTGATGCTGGCGGTCATTCCCGTGTTTTCGCTGCCGATGCTTTTGGGAGGGGTAAGCTGGCAGCAATTTTTGACATCGCTGTTGCTTCTGGCCAGTGCCACGTTCCTCGCGTTAGGCGCGGCAATTGTTGCTTCCGCCATCTGCAAACGCTGGTCGCAGGCGCTGGCGCTGGCGTTGGTGCTCGTCGCAGCCGGACTGATTTCGCTCAGCTTTTGCATGACCACGCTGCTGTTTCCCATTTTTGCCCGGACCAACACAAACTTCGGATTCAGTTCCTCGCTGGAATTTTCCTGGCTGCAGAGTTTCGCCATCCTCGGCACGCTCCGGTTGTCGTGGTTTCCGGGTGGGGGCCGCGGCGTCGCCGTCTCGCTGTTGCCTGTAATCCTTCAAGTGACAGCGCTGGCAATGGCCTGGTTGTGGTGCGGGATCTTTTTCGCCGCGGTTCGGACACGCCGGGTGTGGCGGGAAGAGCCACCGTCCGCTCGCCGGCAATGGATCGAAAAGCAACTCACACGGCCGGTGGTGGGATTGGGATTATACCGATTGTGGTTGCGGGGATTGTTGGAACGAAATCCGGTCGGCTGGTTGGAGCGGCGTTCGTGGCAGGGACGGGTCGTCACTTGGGCCTGGCTGGCCATCGTGATTACGGTAACGGCTAGTGCGCTGGGAGATTCCACTTTGAGCCGAGTCTTCGACAATCTGCAGCGCCTGTTGGCCTGGCTGTTGGTTCTCAGCATCGTCGGCACCGTGGCCGGGAGCTTCCGGCGAGAACGCGAAACCGGCGTGCTGGAGCTTCTCCTGATCAGCCCGTTGGGCGCGCGACGCATTATCTTGGGCCGGTTGCTAGGCTTGTGGGGGCAATTCCTCCCGGCCGTCGTGTTGTTTGTGCTGGTCTGGGGCTATATCGCGCAACTGGGAGGCGAGACGGAATCGTATGCAGCGATCTTTACGTTCTTGCTCCAGTTTGTCTCCATTCCGGTGGTGGGACTTTACTTCTCGCTTCGGTGCCGAAGTTTTATCGGCGCGTTTCTGGCAACATTGGCGGCTGGTGTGCTACTACCGGTGTTAATTGGGATCATGGCCAGAGCGTTTGTGGCGATTCTGATTTACGCCGACATGAGCCAACTTGATGAAACCGGCGCGTGGGTCGGGTGGTTGCTTACGCAGGCCCTACCGCTGGCCGTCGCCGTGGTGGCATGGCGGTTGACATATTCCCGATTGGAGCGCCGGGGATTTGAATTCGATCGCGTCATCGCCTAGGCCCCATATGGATTGGGTAAACTCTTCGAAATACTGCGGGAATTTTGGCTGCTGGGTTCGCCAGCGGCTCGCGACGGAATGGGCAGGTGAGGGCGCATGACTTTCTTGCCCATCGTGGAACGGGAACTTCGGGTGGCGTCCCGTCGGCCGGGGACGTATTGGATGCGCGCCGCGGTGGTGTTGGTCGTGGTCGTGGTTTCGGCCTGGATCTTCATGGTCAATCCGGGTGCGCGATCATCGGAGATCGGTCGGATCCTCTTTCATGTGCTTACCGCCGGCGCTGGATTTTACTGCCTTTTCGCCGGGGTGCGCACAACGGCTGATTGTCTTAGCGAAGAGAAACGGGAGGGGACGTTAGGCTTGCTGTTTCTTACGAGTTTGAAGGGTTACGACGTCGTGCTGGGCAAACTGGTAGCGAATGCCTTGAATCCGATTTACGGCGTGTTCTCGATCATTCCGGCGTTGGGCATTCCCATCCTGCTGGGGGGGACTTCGGCCGGTCAATTCGTGCGCGTGACCATTACATTGGTTGGAACGCTGCTGTTCTCGCTGGCAGCCGGGATGGCGGCTTCGGCAATTTGCCGCTCCAGCCGCAAAGCCCGCTCGCTGGCCTTCCTGATTATTTTTGCTTTTACGGTGGCTTCGCCGGCGTTAGGGGCCTGGCTGAGCCACGCTAACAGGAGCGATGTCGTTATGCCCTTTCTGTTACCAAGTCCGGTCTTCACATTCGTGGCTGGTTTGGATGCGCAATTTGTTCGATTGGGCGATGGATTCTACTGGAGCGCGACCATCGTGTTTGTCCTGGGATTTGCCTTGCTGGGCGTGGCGGCGCTAATTACGCCTCGGGCCTGGCAGGATCTTCCGATGCCCTCGAGGGCCATTAAGGGGGCGTCAGAAAGTTTGTCGAATGTGGCCGATCCGCGTCGCAGGTTTCGCATCCGTTTGCTGGCCGTGAATCCTTTCTACTGGCTGGCGGCCCGGCCGTGGACGCGGGTGTTTCACGTTTGGTATGGATTCGGTTTTATCGGTTTGGTGTGGTTGTGGGGGGCTTTCAAGTTTGGCCGCGATTGGCTCAATATTGGGATTTATGTGGCCACGAGCTTCTTCCTGAACTCGATGATCAAGGTTTGGTTCGCGTCCGAGTCGTGCCGCCAAATTGCATCGGAACGCAAGAACGGCACGTTGGAACTGCTGCTCGCAACGCCCCTGACCGTGGGGCAAATCATCGACGGCCAACGGCTGGCCTTGCAGCGGCAGTTCGCGGCTCCGCTGCTGGTGGCCATGCTTTTGGAGACGCTTATGCTCGGAGCGATGCTGCGGGAATCGGGGTTTTCGGCGGCGGAAAGGACGATGTGGCCGACGCTGTGGTTGCTGTCCCTAATTTTGCTGTGGCTCGATATCGCGGCATTTTTCTGGTTCGGACTATGGCAAGGCCTGACCGCGCGTGACGCCCGGCGGGCTTACACGCGGATGATCAGCGCCATCCTGGTTTTGCCGTGGGTTCTTTTTGCCGGGTTCCTTGGGGGCGTGGGGGTTGGAGTTTTTGGGCCGGCGCATCTGCTGACTTGGAAGGTATTTGTGGGCGTTTGGTTTGGTCTGGGTGTGGCGGTGGATTGTTACTTCGGCCTCACCGCCCGCCAGAGGTTAATTTACCAATTTCGCCAGCGGGCGACCGAGCGGTTTCAAGCGCGGGCGAATGTAGCTCAATAGTTCGCTCTGCTTCCGCCGGGGCGCGATGAGTATTGGCAACTTGGATAAAGTGTAGAGTAATCTACCTGAACCGGACAAAACTCAATGAAATCAGGGCCAAAAATACAGCAGGAGCGACCGAAACGATCGCTCCTGCCGAACCAGTTAGTCCTCAACCACTAACCTCCTTGTAAAACTACTCCAAGGCACGCGCAGCTATTCTTTGAGAGATTTGCGTTGCGGCTTTGGTATTGAAACCAATTCCCGGGAGGGAACGGCTTCAACGATGAAAATAATATCGGGACTGGTCCATGGCGTTAAGGAGGCATTGGGTTAATTCTTGTAGATTTCAGGTCAGTTGGGTCTGGACGCACACCGCACTGTCAGGCAAGCTTTTGGTGAATCCTGAAGGCCTGATTTACTGTGACCATGACCACTGCCACCATGATGCGACCCCGCACGTCCTCGCCCGATGTTCCATTACGTCAAGTGGCGTTGCTGGTTGAAACGCGCACCGCGTCCAGCCGCGACATTCTGCGCGGCATCGGTCGCTACGTCCGTGAGCATGGTCGCTGGGCATTGGTCCACGAGCACCAGACCGCTGAGCGAACGTTGCCCCAGTGGATGAACGAGTGGCGCGGGGACGGTATCATTGCCCGAGTGCCCGACGCGGGAACCGCGCGGACAATCGCGGCGATGGGAATCCCGACCGTCGATGTCTTGGGCGAGTCCGAGGCTGAAGGAACGCCAGTGATCCGCGTGGACGACCACGGCATCGCGCGCTTGGCGGCCGATCATTTGTTGGAACGCGGCTTCCGGCATTTTGGCTTTTTTGGGCTGGCCGGGCGAAATTGGTCGGATCGTCGCCGGGCGGCTTTCCAAGAATGCCTCGCGCGCAGCGGCCATAACCTGGCGGTATACGAGCAGTCCAGCGAATATCGGCTGCGCGTGAGCTGGGAGTTTCGCGAAAGCCGGATCGCAGACTGGATTCGCCATTTGCCAAAGCCGGCGGGCGTGCTTGTTTGCAGCGACCAAGTTGGGCTCGATTTTCTCGAGGCTTGTCATCAGGCCGGTGTGGCAGTGCCGGACGAAGTAGCCGTCATCGGCGTGGACAACGACGAGGCCTTTTGCGAAATCGGAAATCCCTCGCTTTCGAGCATCTGGCCTTCGCATACCCAGGTTGGCTATCAAGCGGCGGCCTTGCTCGATCGGATGATGAAGGGCGAATCGGCCCCGAAAAGCGCGACACTTATTCCACCAGGCGAGATCAAGATTCGGCAGTCATCCGACGTACTGGCCATCGACGATCCAAGCATTGCCAGAGCCATTCATCTAATCCGGGCGAACGCCTGCTCCGGCTTGGGAGTGGATGAGGTGGCTGGAAAGATTGGCTTGTCGCGCAGTGTGCTGCAGCGCCGTTTCCGTCAGATTCTCGGCAAGACCGTTCATGACGAGATACTCGGGGCGAAGCTTAAGCGCGCCTGTCAGTTGCTGGTAGAAACGGATTTTCAACTTGTCGAAGTGGCTGAGCAATGCGGCTTCCGGCATCAGGAGTATATGGGAGTGGTCTTCCGGGAACGGCTTAAGCAGACGCCGGCGGAATACCGGCGGAACGCAAAACAAGGGACGCGGCCGGCTGATCACCTTCAAACTTGAGCCGCACCGTTTGCGGGCAGGGCAGCGTGCCCGGCAAAACTTCCCGCTTCCAAGCGCGACAAAATCACTTATCGTTTTTGCGCGATGTATTCCGAAATCAAATCAGTCCACTTTGTCGGCATTGGCGGGACGGCAATGGCCTCGGCGGCTGCGGCAATGCTGGAGAAGGGATACCAGGTCACGGGCACAGACCAGAATGTCTATGAACCGATGGCTTCGTTTCTGGCCGCGCGCAAGATTGAAGTCATCAACGGTTACGCCGAGCGCAACCTGGCCCACCGGCCCGACCTCGTGGTCATTGGAAATGCGATTTCGCGAGGCAATCCCGAGGCGGAATACTGTCTCGATCACAAGCTGCGGTTTTGTTCGCTGCCGGATTTATTGCGCGAGTTCTTTATTCGTAACAAGCGCTGCCTGGTCGTGAGCGGCACGCATGGCAAGACCACGACGACTTCGTTGCTCACGTGGGTGTTCGAGCATAACGGGTTGAACCCCAGTTTTCTCATTGGCGGAATTCCGACGAACCTCGGGCAGGGCGCGCGGTTTACCGAGAGCGAATGGTTCATCATCGAAGGCGACGAATATGACACCGCCTTCTTCGACAAGCGGAGCAAGTTTATCCACTATCTGCCGGAGGTGGCCATCATCAACAACGTCGAGTTTGATCACGCGGATATCTTCGCGGACCTGGCGGCCGTGCAAAAATCCTTCAGCCATTTCATCCGGCTGGTGCCGCGCAACGGATTGTTGCTGGGCAACGGCGATGACCCGAACTTGGCGCCGTTATTGGACGTAAGTTTCTGTCCGGTGAAACGCTTCGGGCTGGGCGAAAATAATGCCATCCGGGCGACGAATCTGCGCCTCGGTCCGACGGCGAGTGAGTTTGAGATTCCCAGCGCCAAGTTTCATTTGAACCTCGTGGGTGAACTGAACGTGCGCAACGCGCTGGCAGTCGTGGCGGCGGCCAAACACTGCGGGTTGTCAAACAAGCAGATCCAGTCGGCGTTTGATTCCTTCAAAGGCATCCGGCGGCGCATGGAAGTGCGGGGCGTCGCGGGCGGGGTAACGGTAATTGATGACTTTGGGCATCATCCGACCGCGATCCGCGAGACTCTCCGTGCGTTGCGGGTGAAGTATGCGCGGGAAAAATTGTGGGCCATTTTTGAGCCGCGCTCAAACACGACGCGGCGAAAAGTCTTCCAGCAGGAATTGGCGGAGTCGTTCGCTGATGCGGACGGCGTCATTGTTTCCCAAATTGCGCGGCTGGAAATGCTGAAGCCCGATGAGCGCCTGAATCCCGAGCAACTCATGCAAGATCTGAAGGGGCGCGGCAAGAACGCAGCCTATCTGGCGGATGCGGATGCCATCGTCAAGCACGCGGGTCAGCAAGTGCAACCGGGCGACATTGTGTGCGTCTTCAGCAACGGCGGGTTCGGCGGCATTCACGGAAAGTTGCTGGACCGTTTTGCCCGCCGATAAAGGACCAGCGGTCAGGGCAGGGCGTGGACGCGATAGTAGCGTTGTGGACCGGGAGGAGTGCCATCGAAGTAATTTGTAGCGGTAACCACGCCACCTAGATTCTGCCAGGCGTCAGTTGTCAGATTGGTGCGGGCGGACACCTGGTATCGTTTGCCCACACTTCCCAGCCACCGGACGGTGGTGCCCGAAGGAGTGCTCGAAAGGCCGGTGACCTTGAGGAACGAAGCGGCATTCGTCGGCACAGTGCCCGAAATGTATTCTGCGAGATTGTTGAACAGATCGCCATCGGGGTTGGCTGTCGGAGCGGCGTTGGGGGAAGTGAAAGGCGACCAATACGTCCGTTGGAAATTATCGTCGAGACCGTCAAAGTTATCGTCCGTGATGGTGGGCAAAATGGTCAGGAAACCGGGAGCGTATGCGTAGGTCGTCGCGTTCGACACGATGAAATCACGCAATCCCGGCGTGGCGTTGCTGGAGATTCTCACCGAGGCAAAAAGAAAGTAGAGCGGGCCGCCGCTGTTGGTGGCGCTACCAAAACTCGGCACGCCAACCGTGATGCCATCGCCGGGGATAATCAGGCGCGTGCCGTTGGTGGGCACACTCACGCTCCAACCAACGCCGACGTAATAATTACTGGAGCCCGCCCGGAGCTGCACCGGCACACCCGAATAAGTGTAAGGCCCGAGCGCCGTGAGCGGCCGGACAGTTCGGGAAATTCGCCAGCTGGGGCTGCCGTCGACCACCGCGAAATTTTGGGTATTGGTGGTGTTCGCAATCACGGACACCGGGGCCGAGGTGGTCGGCAGGAAGGTAGTGTCGGCGGCCCCGAATTCTTCGAAATCCACGTCGTTACCAGAGCAGAGCCGGTTGATGGCATTGGTTTCGTCGAGTGACGTAACTCGCAGCCGGTAGCTGCCCGGCAAAAGCCGCTGAAGTTGATAAGTTCCATTCGCGCGGGTGAGCGCCCCGGCGATGGCATTGGTCGCCGCGTCGTAAGCGGTGACAACTGCGCCCAGCACCGGCGAACCGTTTTTCAGCACCGTGCCGCCGAGCACGCCGTAAAGATGACCATTGGTTGGATACAGAAAGCGCACTCCAGCGAAATCATCGGCGTGCAATCCCGCCTGGGGATTTACGCCGCCGCCGCCCCGCCAGAACATGGTTGCGCCGCCCAGCGGTGAGTGATTCAGCCCCAGCATATGTCCGATCTCATGCAGCGCCACGCCGTCCACCAGCTGCTTGGTGGTGGTCTGATCATTGATGTCAGTAAACCAGGCATAATTAACGCCGTTGAACACAATGTCCGAATGCGTGAGCGAATGGTCCGAAACCAACCAGCTGTTGAAGCAGACCCCCAACGAGAAACTGATATCGTCCAACCCGCCATTTACGATTGTGGAGGACTTGGTCCAATAAACAATATTGCTGCCGTCCTCGTCATTGACGTCCACCGGCGGCGCCACCAGCCCGCCTTCTTCAAACTTGATGTAGCTATTCGACACCGCCATCCACTGGGCGAATGCCGCCCGCACGGCGTCCAACTCCGCCGCCTTGTTGGTGGCCGAATAGGCGTCGTTGGCGAGAAAATATCTCACCGCTCGCGTGTTCAGGTTGACGATGTTGGTGCTGACACCGGGCGTGGAAGTGAACAATCGCCAATGCAAATAAAAGTTTGAGCCGCCCGTGGAGAGCACGAAGGCTTGGGCGGTGAACGAGGCGGCCAGCAAACCGAGAGCGACCAATAGTTTCATCTTGCGCCTCCGGCATTGCTCCGCGCCCGCAATTCATCCAGCGTCAACCGGTTCTGAAGCGATGGGCCGGCAGGGCCGGGAACGGCAGTGTTCTCGGCGCGACCGTGAAACGCGTTGCTCGCAACCTTCACGCCTGTGCTTGGTTCGGATTCGACGTGAAATTTGCCTTGGACCATGCCCACCGTGACACCTTCGCCGCGATGGTTTCGTCGCAGAAACGCCACCACCTCCTCGCCGATTTCGTAACTCACCTGAATGGATGCCCGCGACTCCTCGTTGCCGATCCGGCCGCCGCCGTGCACGATGGTGAACTCCGGCGATACATTTCCTTTCCAGACTTCCGTGATTTCTAGCTGCACACGGGTGTAAATGCGGCCTTCGGGATCACGTTGCACGGTTTTGCCGATGACTTTGCCATGAATCACCACTTCCGCATTGGTGGCAAGCGCCTCCACCGGAACTGGCTGCATCATGCCCGCCATTACCGGGCTGGCGACTGCTGTGAACAACCACAGCGCCGTGCTGAGACAAAATTGTTTCATGATGACAATGTAAACCGAGGTGCGTTGGGCGAAAGTGGAAAAACCATTCCAGCCGGTTTGCATCACGGGACGGCGGATTGTTTATGATTGAAGGCCACACAATCCTCGTAGCGCACGCCAGTGCCACCGAAGATATCCAGCGCCGAGCCAATCGTGAGATCGACGCGGCCCTGGCTCAAGTGCGTTACGGTTTCCAAATCGACCAGCGAACTCGCACCTCCCGCGTAGGTGCAGGGCAGGGGACACCACTCGCCAAGCTTGCTCACGAGTTCGCCATCTATGCCGCGGCAGAGTCCTTCCACATCCACAGCATGAATGAGAAACTCGGCGCACGATTGAGCGAGAGTTCGAAACGTCTCCGCTCCCAGTCTCAAGTCCGTGAGTTTTTGCCAGCGGTCCGTGGCCACATAGTAATCGTCCCCGCGCTTCCGGCAGCTGAGATCCAGAACCAACCGGTCCTTGCCGATGAGGCGAACCAGTTCTGCCAGCCGGCCTTCATCCAGTTTGCCGTCGCGGAAAACCCAGGACGTGACAATGACGTGTGACGCTCCGGCCGTGAGCCACGACTTGGCATTGCTGGCGTCCACGCCGCCGCCCAGATGCAAGCCGCCGGGGAAAGCCGCAAGCGCCGCGCGCGCGGCAGATTCATTGCCCGCGCCCAATTGAATGATATGCCCGCCTCGCAAGTTATCCCGGCGGTATAGTTGAGCGTACCAGGCTGCGGATTTATCTGACACGAAGTTGGTGCGCAATTCCTTGGCGTCGTCTTTTAATGAGCCGCCGACGATCTGCTTCACTTTGCCTTCATGGAGGTCGATGCACGGTCGAAACATGACTGCGCCATGATAGGGAATTCGTGCCGGAAGACAAATTCGGGATTTCAACCGGATGCGCAGTTGTCGCTTGCTTTGCCGCAACCGGCCCGCTTTGCTCCACGGACTTTGTGAATCCCGTACATCTGATACTGCTCATCGTGATGAACTGCCTTTGGGCACCAGCCTATTCAATGTTCAAGGCGGTGAAGGATCAGCTTAATGCCGGGCAGTTAGCTACGCTGCGATTCGGACTTGCCGCGATGGTTTTAGTGGCCTGCTGGCGGTGGTTTGGGGGCAACGCGCCCCGCGGTCGTGATTTATTGCGCACCATTCTAATGGGGGTGATTGTCTTCGTGATCGCCCCGCGTTTGCAGGTTTCGGGGGTTCAAGAAGGGAAGGCCACGGATGCCTCCGTGCTAATGGCGCTGGAGCCGTTGATCGCATCGGTGGGCGCTGCGATTTTCTTGAAGGAACGCATCGGCCCTCGCCGTTGGCTAGGATTTTGTCTCGGACTGATGGGCGTCCTCGCAATGGCTGAAGTGTGGCATTCTGAATTTCAGCTGCCCGGTCTGGCGACCAACGCAATTATCCTGCTCTCGTACTTTTGCGAGACGACCTACTCGCTCATTGGCAAGCCGATCTTTCCGCGTGCCAGTTTGTTCAAGATTCTGACCATCGCACTGGTGGGCGGTACCGTTGTCAACCTCTTGCTGAGCGGAGAATCCACTGTGCACGCAGCGCGGGTCTTGCCAGCGAAGGTTTGGTGGATGCTGGCCTATCTGACATTGGTTTGCACGGTGGTGGGTTATTCGCTGTGGTTCATCGTGATCAAGGAGGCTGAAGTTAACGTCGCCGCGCTCACGGTATTCATGCAGCCGGTCGTCGGCGTCATCATCGCGATGCTGTGGCTCAAGGAAGACCTGCGATGGGGGCAACTGTGGGGCAGCCTGATTATCGTGGCTGGACTGGTCATTGGACTGTCGCGACAGGTCCAACTTCGGTCGGCAGCGAAACGCGAATCAATGCTCTGATCCGGTGTTCAGGCGGAAGGCACCCGACTTGTCCAGCACGACGACCTTGCGATCCACCAAGGCGTTGAGCGGTGCATCAGCCCAACGCGGGTTCTCCTCAAATTCCTTTCGCTTCACCGCCTTACGGGCGATCTCCATTCGTGAGTAGCCCGTCTCGGGGCTGTGTTGCATGAATTCGACGATCACTAGTTCTTCGGCGGTCATATTTTACATCTTGCGCCGGCACCTGCTCAATCAGTCGCAGTTGCTTCCGTGCGGAACAATTCCGCAACGGTTACTTGGAACTCCGGCAGCAAACTCTCCGTCAGGACTTCGTTTCCTGCAAGTATCCCTTTCAGCATCAGCCCAAACTGCGATGCATGATACACTTCGATGTTATCATAGCGCGGGTCCACCATCCACAACCGCGCCAGTTTAACTGCTTCGTAAATTTCCTTTTTCAACACGGTGTCCACGCGATGGTCGTCCGAGCTGATAACCTCGATGGCGAGCCACAGCTTACCTGTGGCCGCGGTGACGAGCGACAAATCCGGCCGCAGGATGGTATCGTTCCCCAACGTGACAACGGTGCGAATGGGATTCAGCCGGGTGCCGGGGAAATCCGCCGTGCTGGCCCGTAAGAGGGCGTGGAGGCGGGTGCAGATCAATTCGTGGCGTGGCCCGGGCGGCAGGCGCAACGTCGTTTCGCCCTGTAACGTTTCCTCGTAGGGGTCGCTCATGCGTTGGGCAGCAGCTTGCGCAGGAACCGACCGGTATGCGAGTGCTTGTTGCGCGCAATTTGTTCCGGCGTTCCCTCCGCCACGATTCGCCCGCCGCCTTCGCCGCCCTCCGGCCCAAGGTCAAGCACCCAATCAGCCTCGGCAATCAAATCAAGATTGTGCTCAATGATAATGACCGAGTGCCCGGCATCCACCAGTCGCTGTAAAACCTCCACCAACCGGCGCACGTCGGCCATGTGCAGGCCAATGGTCGGCTCCTCCAGGATGAAAAGATTTCGCTTCACGGCGGCTTTGCTGCTGGCCAGGGCTGGAAGTTCCAACTGCGGTTTCAAGCCGGTCAACAAATGCGTCACCAGTTTCACCCGCTGCGCTTCGCCGCCGCTGAGCGTGGGACTCTGCTGCCCAAGCTTCAAATAATCCAGGCCGGTGTCGTGCAGCGCTTCGAGGGCGCGCTTGATCTTTTGGACACTACCGAAAAAATCCAGCGCCTCCTCCACGGACAAGTCGAGCACTTGAGCGATATTCTTTCCGCCGTATTCGATATCGAGCGTTTCACGATTGAACCGTGAGCCTTCGCACGTTTCACAACGCACGAAGGCGGGCGGCAGAAAGTTCATCTCGAGTTTGATCTGGCCGGCCCCCTCGCACTCGGGACAACGCCCTTGCGCGCTGTTAAACGAAAAGCGACTGGCGGAGTAACCCCGCATCCGCGCCTCGGGCACTTGGGCGAACAGCGCTCGGATATCGTCGAAGAAGCCAACGTAAGTTGCCGGGATCGAGCGCGGCGTGCGGCCGATGGGGGATTGGTCCACTTCATAAACCGTCTTGAGCGTCTCGAAGCCGGAGAGATATTTGCGTTTGCCCGGAGATTTCTTGTCGAGCGCGGCCTGGAGCTCCGGCAGCAGGCATTCGCGGATCAGGGTGCTCTTGCCGGAACCGCTGACGCCGGTGACTACGACGAACCGGCCCAGCGGAAAATTTGCCGTTAGCTGCTTGAGATTGTTGGTTGCGGCATTTCGCAACGTGAGCCAGTCATTTGTAGGAGCCGACGGGAGGAGGCGGATCGGTGGACGATTCTTTGCAGTTGTCCGCCTCCTTACGTCGGCGGCTACGGGTCTGCGCTCGCCCCGCGCGGGAAATTTTTTCTCCATTCGCAGGCATTGGCCAGTGACCGACTCGGGGTGCTTTGCCAATTCGGTCAATGTTCCGCTGGCGACGACCTGGCCGCCATGAACGCCTGCGCCGGGACCGAGATCAATCACATGGTCGGCGCGACGCATGGTGTCTTCGTCGTGTTCGACAACGACAACGGAATTGCCCCGGCGACGAAGCTTCTGCAGCACGTCGAGGAGTTGCTCGTTGTCGCGCGCGTGCAGGCCAATGGTTGGTTCATCCAGTATGTAAAGTACGCCGCTGAGGTTGGAGCCGAGTTGGGCGGCGAGGCGAATCCGTTGGGCCTCGCCACCCGAAAGGGTCGGCACCCCGCGGCCCAATTGCAGATAGCCAAGCCCGACTTCGTTCAGGAAATGCAGGCGCTCGCGGATTTCGGGGAGGATATCGCGGGCAATCTCGGCCGCGCGGCCGGTGAACTTCATTTTGCGGACAAACTCAAATGCGGCTTCAACCGCGAGCGCCGAGAAGGTATCAATCGCCGGGGCCTCAGAGCCGAGGGCGCTGCATTGCAATCGAACCGCGCGCGCCAGGGGATTCAGCCGGGCGCCGTGGCAGTCGGGGCAGATTTCCCGTTCCTGCGCCCAGCTCCACCAGCTTTCCTCGATGGAATCTGCGTTCGCGCCGCGCTCGACGTCCGGTAAATAAAAGAGTTCGCCGAAACCGCGGCACTTGGGACACCAGCCTTGGGCGGAATTGTAAGAGAAGTTCTTCGGGTCGAGCGGCGCAAACGACTGGCCGCAGCTGGGGCACGCGCGTTCGGTGGAGTGAACCGTGAGTTGTTTGTGATTGTCCAGGGCGTAGAGCGTGCCGTGACCGAGCTTGAGCGCTTCGTCGATCAGATTGGCGGAACGGGGACCAACCGGTCGGGAAAGCCCTCCCACAACTATCTCCACGTCATGCTCGCTAAAGCGGTCGAGGCGGAAGGGTTTGCTCGAGTCGTGAATCTGACCGTCGGCGCGAATTTGTTTGTAGCCGTGTTTGGCGGCCCATTCGGCAATGTCACTGTGAAAACCCTTACGGTTCTTCACCATGGGCGCGAGCAACAATAAGTCGCCGCGCCGCTTGAATTCGCCGTGCAAATGCCTGACGAGTTCATCCCGGGTTTGGGCTTCAACCGGTAACTGACAATCGGGACAATACTGCGTGCCAACCCGCGCGAAGAGCAGGCGGATGAAGTGATAAATCTCCGTGACCGTGGCGACGGTGCTCTTGCCACCGCCGCGGGTAGTGCGTTGTTCAATGCTGACCGTGGGCGGAATGCCGGTAATCAAATCCACATCCGGACGCGCCATTTGCTCCACGAATTGACGGGCGTAGACATTCATGGAATCCAGAAAGCGCCGCTGGCCTTCGTTAAACAGCAAGTCGAACGCGAGGGTGCTCTTGCCCGAACCGCTCACGCCGGTGATCACGACAAATTTATCTCGCGGAATGGTTAGTGAGAGATTCTTAAGATTGTGCTCTCTCGCGCCGTGGATGCAGATTTGGTTGCCGCCAGCGATTTCAGAGTCCTTAAACATTGCCTGTGGATTCCAGTCCGGTTTAGTCGCGCTTCAGCAGAATCAGGCCGATCCCCGCGACCGAAGCCACGGCGCCACCGATGATTAGCCATTTGGCGTTGTTGCTGGGCGAGCCAGTGAAAGTTTGGGTGATCTGCGATTCGAAGGAGTCCTTCGCCTTGAATCCGTAGACCAGGGCGATGATTCCGCCAACGAGCAAGGCGATGCCAAATACTTTCTTCATGTTTTTCCTTTGGTTGGTTGCTTAAGGATGCTTTTCAACGCTTGCCCGGTGTGGCTGGCGGCGCAACGGCTGATGGCTTCGGGTGTTCCCTGCGCGACGATTTGTCCGCCGCCGTCGCCAGCCTCCGGGCCGAGATCAATCACCCAGTCCGCACACTTAATCACGTCGAGGTTATGTTCGATGATGAGGACCGAATGCCCCGCGTCAACCAAGCGTTGGAAAACTTGGAGCAACACGCGCACGTCGTCGAAGTGCAGTCCAGTCGTGGGTTCGTCGAAGAGGAACAGGGTTGGTCGCAAGTTGCAGGTTGCAGGTCGAGAACCCGAGTTACCAATGGATATCTGGCTTTCGACTTTCGACTTTCGACCCTCGACAACGGCTGCCCCCGCCAGGTGTCGGACAAGTTTCAACCGCTGACTCTCACCGCCGGAGAGCGTGTTGATGGGTTGACCGAGGCGCAAATAACCGAGGCCGACTTCCTGCAAAAGCTTCAAGCTCGTGACGGCGCGTTGCGCTGGCCTTGATCCGGCAAATGAAGTTAGAAAATCAATTGCCTCGTCCACGGTGGCTTCCAGCATGTCCCCGATTGAAAACCCGGATCGGAATTTTGCGGTACTCACCTTGGCTTCGAGGATGTGATGCCGATAACGACGCCCGTTGCATTCGGGGCAGCGAATAAAAATGTCGCTGAGGAATTGCATCTCGATTTTCTCAAAACCCGCGCCGCGACAACGTTCGCATTGACCCTCAGCGGAATTGAAGCTGAAGGCACTCGCACCGAGGCCGCGCTGCTGGGCGGTTTCGGATTGGGCAAAGACTTCGCGGATATCGTCGAATGCGCCGATATAGACGGCGGGATTGGAGCGCGGCGTTTTGCCGAGTACGGCCTGGTCCACTAGGACGACTTGCCCTAACGACTCGTGGCCGCTGATACGGGCTGCGGCCATCCGGCCGTTGGATTCATCCTGCTCGTCAGTTTTCTCGTTCTCAGAGTCAAGGCGGTCAGAGGCTTTTGCGATGGGCGCATCCACATTCCGGAGACTGGCCAGCAGGGTAGGCAGAATAATGTCCCGCACGAGCGTGGATTTGCCGGAGCCGCTGACGCCGGTGATGGCGACCGCGCGACCAAGCGGGATCTCGACGGACAGGTTGGTGAGGTTGTGGCGCGTCGCGTGGGTGATTTTGAGCTTGTTGGTTTTCGCCGAAACTGGACGCCGGGTGGGAATGTCAATTTGTTTTCGGCCGCTCAAGTATTGTCCGGTAAGGGAGCGACCGGATTTGAGAAGTTCCGGGAGCGGGCCTTGAAAGACAATCTCGCCACCGGTTGCGCCATGCCCCGGGCCGATGTCTACAACCCGGTCGGCGGCCCGCATGACGCTGGCTTCGTGTTCGACGACCACGACGGTGTTGCCGGTGTCGCGAAGCTTTTCGAGAATGCGCACCAGGCGATCCGTGTCGCGCGGATGTAGGCCTACGCTCGGTTCATCGAGGACAAAGAGGGTATTGACCAATCGCGTGCCGAGGCAGGTGGTGAGATTCACGCGTTCGGTTTCGCCGCCGGAAAGTGTGCGGGTGGGGCGATCCAACGTCAGGTAGCCGAGCCCAACTTCGTCGAGATAAGCAAGGCGGACGCGGATTTCAGACAACGCGTGGAGGATTGGTGATTGCCGATTGCCAATTGCCGATTGCCTGGCGAGCTGCTCAATGAGTGAAAGTGCATCGCGAACGGACAGTGCGTAGAAATCGGCGAGCGTTAGTTTTTTGTCTGTGGCTGCGTTCGTTAGAACGCGGCTTGATTTAGGCAGAGTTTGCCGCGGACTTACGTCCGCAGCTACAGGCAACAAGTAAAGCTGCGCATCTTTGTTTAACCGCTGACCGTCGCACTCCGGGCATTTCGTGTAGGCGCGATAGCGCGAAAGCAGCACGCGGACGTGCATCTTGTAGGACTTGGTTTCCAGCCACCGGAAATAGCCTTTGACGCCATACCATAGGCGCGGCCAACGATGCTCGTCGTCAATGCCATAGTCTTCATCGCCGTCGATCACCCAGCGTTGGTGCGCATGCGAAAGCTCGGCAAACGGCACATCCATCGGCACGCCGCGGCGTTTGCAGAATTTCGTCATATCGGCCTGGGATTCCGCGCCCGTGCCGGTGCGCCACGGCTTGACCGCGCCTTGCACCAGCGTGAGTGAACGGTCGGGAATGGCGAGGTCGTAGTCAATCGTGATGATGCGGCCAAAGCCCTTGCAGTGCGGACACGCGCCGACGGGATGATTGAAGCTGAACAAGGCAGGCAACGGATCGCGATATTCGATATCGCATTTCGCGCAGTGGAGGCGGTTCGAGAACGGGCGAGGATGGACGATGGAAGTTGGCGGATGGAGCTCCCACATGGTCAACTTGCCTTTGCCGAAATGGTAGGCTTGTTCGCAAGCTTCGACGAAGCGGGCGCGGTTCGAGGGGGTGAGTTTGAGCCGGTCCTGGATAACGGTGAGTCGTGAATGGGGAGTGGGGAGCAGTGACCTTGCCTCTTCGAGCCGCACGATCAGGCCATTCAACAGCAGCCGTTGATAACCTTGCTTGGAAATCAGGTCCAAGGATTCTGCCAGCGAAAGTTTTTCGGAAAGCGGCAGGTCAAAGGTAATGAGCCGTTCATTGACTGCCACTCCCGATTCATTGTTCACCTCGCGCCAAATCCCCTGGGGTGAATCCTTCCGCACCGGCTTTCCACAACCGCGGCAGTGGAGCTGAGCCAGGTGCGGCCACAAGACTTTCATGTGGTCGCAGATTTCCGTCATCGTGCCGACGGTCGAGCGCGTGCTGCGGACGGCGTTGCGTTGCTCGATGGCGATGGCGGGCGGAATGCCTTCGATGCTATCCACCTGCGGCTTGTCCATGCGATCGAAGAACTGCCGGGCGTAAGGGGAGAAGGTTTCGATGTAACGTCGCTGGCCTTCGGCGTAGAGCGTGTCAAATGCGAGCGAACTTTTGCCCGAACCGCTCAAGCCAGTGATGACGATGAGCTGGTGCAACGGCAAATCGAGATTGAAGCCTTTGAGGTTGTTATGGCGGACGCCGCGGAGGCGGATGACCGGTTTTGGACTCGTAACAGACACGTGGCGGCGAACTTAGACGACGATAGGGAATTGTCAAAAGCTCCTTGGAGCCGGGACTGGGGAGCGCGGCAGCAGGCCGAATTGGTTGATTTTCTGAGCATTTCTGCCGCAAGCTGGTCTAATCCGAATTCCGAAAGATTTCTTAGACAAAACCTCGCGAGGGCGACGCTTCTATAGGTGAATGGTGAAATCGAATCGGGCAAATCCCAATGGCGACTCACGCAGAATGGCGACAGTGGTTTGAAGACCACACTCCCAAGTTCCTGCTATTCGCCCGCCAGAAGTCCCGGTTCGAGGCGGACGCACAGGATTTGGTCCAAGAGGCGGTATTGGAGGCGATGCAGCGCGCCCAAGGCGGCGTGCCGCCCCCGGTGGCGCTGGTTATGGCGACCATCAACCGCCGGGCTATTGACCTGGCCCGTAGTGACGATCGCCGTGCCGTCCGGGAGTACAAAGTGCAGAACGAAGCTCCCGGGGCCTGGTTCGACAATGAAGTGGAAAACCGTGAGCACAATCAATTGATCCAATCAGCCATGAATCAGTTGCCGGAAATCTATCGCGAAGTCGTGACCCTCAAAGTGTGGGGCGAGATGACGTTCGCTGAGATTGCGGAATCGCTTGCCATCCCTGCGAACACGGCGGCATCCCGCTATCGCTATGGCCTCGAGGAATTGCGCAAATTGACGAAAGAGGTGCTGGCATGAAGGCACGCGAGCACGATTTGATGGAAGCCGAATTGAAACGGTTTAAACCGGCCAAGCCACCGCAGGAGCTGATGGAGCATCTGCTTAATGCAGTGCCGATTGCTCCAATTGCCAAGCCCGCGCGGCGGGCGCGGGAATCGGCCCGCACCAGTGAGTGGTGGTTGCCGTGGTTGCGCTGGCTGGCGCCCGTTTCGGCCGTTGGGCTGGTGGTGTTCGTCAGTGTTTATCAGTTTCCGTGGGCCTTGCAGGGACACGCATTGACAGCGGATGATGTGCAGCTCAACAGCAAGCTGGTGTCTTCATTTGATGCCGTCGCTGAATTGCCAGACGGACAGCCCGTGCGCTTTCGCGTGCGTGAATGGAGCGATGAAACCGTATTTCATGATTCGGCCCGCGGGCTGGTTGTGGAACGGAGCACGCCCCGGATGGAAGTCGTGCCCGTGGCATTCGAGACTTATTAGAGTACCAAATAACAAACCCAGAGTTAGTATGAATCCATTAAAGTTCAGTACGCTCGGCTTGATTTCGTTCGGGGCCGTGGTGTTGGGCAGCGCGAATTGCGCCATGGCGATCGAACCGGACCCGGCCGATGGCATAACAGTCGTCGGCGTGTCCCCGAAAGGGGCTGGTGACAGCACCAAGAAATCCATCACCATCAAGCGGCTCGAAGCGGTGGAAGAAGAAGGCAAAGAGCGCACGTGGCTGGGCGTAGGCCTGGCCGAACCGGATGAGGCGCTGACCGCTCAACTCGGGCTCAAGGATGGTGTAGGCTTGCTGGTCACCCACGTGGCCAGTGAAAGTCCCGCCGAGAAAGCCGGTCTGCAAAAGAACGATGTATTGCTCGAGATGGAGGGACAAACATTGGTTGTGCCCGAACAATTGCAGAAGCTCGTGCAAGCCCGCAAAGAAGGCGAGAAGGTTTCAGTAAGGTTCCTGCGCGGTGGCAAGAAAGATTCGGTGACGGCTGTTCTGGGCAAGACCAAGACGCGGGTGGTGTCGGCGACGGGCGATAATTCCTTTGTTTGGCGGACTGAACCCGGGGCGTTTGCCTTTGCGCATCCGGGTCAAGCGGCGCACTCGGCGGACCACATGATCGTATTGGAGAAGGCTCTCCGGGACGCCAAGATCGACCAGAAGCGCGTCAAGGAGGAGGTGCAACGCAGCATGGAAGAAGCGCGCAAGGCGATGGAAGAAGCGTTGCGGACCACCAAACAGGCGGATGGCTCGCTCAAGGACGTGCATAAGGAACTGGAAGCGTTGGCCCGGACGCGGGTGTTCATGCCTAACGAAAGTAAGGTGGTGGTATGCACCACGGATAAATCCAACAAAAGCATGGTTCAGGCAGATGATTCGGGAACAATAGTGATTGTGAAGAATCCTAAATTGCGGCTTACCGTGCATGATCGCGATGGCAAGATGCTCTTTGATGGCGAGATCGAGAATCAGGAACAGCGTGAGAAGATTCCAGAGGACTTACGCAAGAAGGTTGAGCCGATGCTGGAGAAATTTTCCTCGGGTGACGGTGAGTGAGGACCATCACTTCTTCCGTCGCGGATTGCACCCCGCTAGGATCACCGCACCCGAGGATTAACTTAGTTGAACGCATGACGAAAACGCCGGGCGGACAGCCGCCCGGCGTTTTCTTTTGTGCCCTCCGTCAGTCGATCTGGCCTGCCAGCGATTTAGCCAGGGCCGTCGTGTAGTCGGGTACGGCCTGCGGCCTCAAATGAGTGGAGCGCGCGAAATTTTCATTCGGTAGCGTAGCGGGCAAGTTGGTCAACACCGCGTCAGCGCCCAGCCACGCACCCCAACGCCGCAGGATTTCTGCGTGGGTTACGGCAAAGTCGCGGCCGGCCAGTTGTTCCGGGACAGGCGTGAGGCCGACGAACAACTTCACTCCCGGCGGCAGCGCGGCCTTGAACTGACGCGCGCCATTTTCCAAGGAAGCCGCAAGGCGATACTCGGCGCTACCCACGAGCGGAGCTGAATCCAGTTCCGGCAAGCTGCCTTGACTCCACGTAAGGAATTTTTCGAGATCCCGGCTGAAGCCATGCTGGCGGCCGAGACGTCCCGCGAGGGGAGTCTGGCGGAAGCGGGCCACCAAACGACCTTGACAGATGTCCAGCCCGGACCACGCGTTGAATTGTCCTGTCACCGACTCGCGCCGGTGATGATCAGTCCCGGCAAGGTAATTTGTGAAGATCGCCAGGTGAAATGACTCGGCGCCCGTCCGACGCAGCGCTTCCGGATGCATCAGCAGGACCACCGTTCGCAGCCGGCCGGGGTTGGCAGCGGCGTATTCACGCAAGAGCCGGCCGTGGGCATCTGCATCCAGGTAACTCAACGTTCCCAGATTCAGCACCGTTTGCCGCAACTCCGCAGTAAGCTGACGGGCCGCGACGTTCATCAGACAGGAGGAATCGCCCAGCAGTAATAGGCTCGCGGCGTTGGATTGCCGGCTCGCATCCGCTTGGTGAATGAGGATTGTGCGGTCCGTGTCCAACGTGGGCCGCGGCGCCGGCAGGAGACCCATCCGCGCCCCGCCGTGCATGGCGAGCGCAAACCCGGCGACGACGAGCAGCGGGCTGACCAGCAGGGGCAACAAGTCGCTCGGGCTGAATTCGTAAGTGTGACTTTTCATCGCTTCAGAATTGGAAATAGATGAACGGCACCTTGTCCTGCTGCCAAAACAACAAAATGCCGATCAACAGCCCGCCGGCCAGTAGCGCTCTGGCCCAGTGAGGAAGGCGCAAGGAAATCAACTGATTGTCGGTCCGATACTGGACGGCTTCGAGCAGCAACAGCGGCAGCGCAAACACCACCAGGTTGATCAGGAAACTTCCCAGCCAGACCGGGCGCGACCAATCCAACAGTGCCAACGTCATGTCTCGCACTTGCGCCCATGATTCAGCGCGAAAGAGCAGCCAGCCATACAACACGAACAACATCGTGCCAGCCCAGCCGATGACCTGCTGCAGCCGCGATGCTGCCGTTGGTGAATCGGATTGCCAATAGCGATGGACGGCGAGGCCGATGCCGTGCCACGCGCCGAACAACACGAAGTGCCATGCCGCGCCGTGCCAGAGTCCACCCAGCAACATGGTGACGAGCAGATTGAAGTAGGTGCGGGTTGCGCCTTGGCGATTGCCACCCAGACTCACATAAAGGTAGTCACGCAGCCAGGTCGAGAGACTTATGTGCCAGCGCCGCCAAAAATCGCGCACGCTCGTGGCGAAGTAGGGCAGATTGAAATTCCACATGATGTCGAAGCCCAGGACGCGAGCGGTGCCGCGGGCGATGTCCGAGTAGCCGGAGAAGTCGCAGTAGATCTGCAATGCGAAGGCCACGGTCCCGAACAGCACGATGGGCGCCGTGAACTGCTCCTGCCCGTATGCCAGGTCCACCAAGGGCGCGAAATTATCCGCCAACGCCACTTTCTTGAACATGCCCCAGAGGATGAGCCAGACTCCTTCTTCCAGCATCGCACGCGTGATGACCCGGGTTTGTTCAAATTGCGGCAGCAGGTGGCGCGCGCGTTCGATTGGCCCGGCGACGAGTTGCGGGAAAAAGGAAACGAAGGCCAAAAAATTCACCAGACTGCGCGTGGCGGGGATTTCGCGACGATAAACGTCAATCGCATAGCTCATGGACTGGAAGGTGTAAAACGAGATGCCCACCGGCAGCACCAACCCGAGAGTCTTCAAGTCCACCGCGATACCAAGGTGCTGCGCGGCCGCGGCGGCCGAGGTGATGAAAAAGTCGCAGTACTTGAAACAGCCGAGCACTGCGAGATTGGTAATAACGCTTAGCGTGAGCAGCATCCGGCGCGACCGGGTAGTGGTCGATTTCGCCAGAACCAAGCCGACTGTGAAGTCCACCAATGCGGTAAATATCAACAGGCCGAGAAAACGACATTGCCAGAGGGCGGCGAGCAATTGACCGGGGACGCTGTCGGCAAACGTCTTGCTTTGGCCGCCGGGCGACCACCAGGCATAGAAGAGAAAGCTGGCGGCGACGATCAGGAGGTTACGAGCGGTCAGACTGTTGCGCGCCAGCCAATATAACAGCAGGAAAGCGGCGAAAAACTGTAGGAAAACGGCGGAGTTAAACAGCATGGCGCGTGGCGAAGAGCAGGTCGTCCCCGGCAGGCTGAGGCGGGCATGGAACTGTTTGACCCGTGTGCAATTTGCAGTAGGCTAGGGCCAAGTCCACTATGAAGGCCAGTTCATTCAAAACCCATGCAACCGCGCGGGTTGGGGGCTTCACCCTCATCGAACTGCTGGTTGTCATTGCCATCATTGCCATTCTTGCTGCCATGCTGTTGCCGGCATTGAGCAAGGCCAAGCTGAAGGCCAGTGGGATCCAGTGCATGAACAATCACCGGCAATTGGCGCTGGGGTGGCGCATGTATGCCGAGGACAGTGCTGACAGCATCACTTTCGCCACGGCTACGGGCGCGCAACTGGCGCCATACTCCTGGGTCCAGGGGGCGTTGGATTTCAATCCCGCCAACCGTTCGAATTGGGACCCGGCTGTGGATATCGAAAAGAGTCCGCTCTGGCCCTACTGCGGCAAGTCGTCCGGCATCTGGAAATGTCCCGCTGATTACAGCAAACTGACGATTGCGAATGGAAAGACCGTTCCGCGGGTTCGCTCGATGTCCATGAGCATCTGGGTGGGTGGCTGGGGGCAGGTCAGTGGTACGACGGTCGTGCGCACTGATGCTGGTTGTAGTAATCCGAATAATGTGGAACTCTGGAAAGTGTACGGGAAGTTCTCGGATTTCGTGAATCCCGGTCCGGCGATGACTTGGGTGCTGGTGGATGCGCGAGAAGATCGCATCAATTACGGCAACAACTTCACCGACATGATTGGCTACCCGAACAACCCTTCCCAGTGGCGGTTTCACTGGGATTATCCCGGGAGTTACCACCATCGGGCCGCTGGGTTTTCATTTGCGGATGGGCATGCCGAAATCAAGAAATGGCGGGATGACCGGACCGTGCCGCCTATCGTGAAGGACCAATCGTTGTTTACCAGCGGCTCGGAATTCGTCGCCTCGCAGGGCAATCCAGACATCCTCTGGATGCAAGAGCGGTCCACGCGTTTGAAATGAGCCTTAAGTTTTCTGGCCCGGGGAAGTTTCGCGGCGCGTTCACGTTGATTGAATTACTGGTGGTGATTGCGATCATCGCCATTCTGGCGAGTCTGTTGCTTCCCGCACTCGCGCAAGCCAAGGCTCGGGGCCGGGCCATTGCCTGCGTCAACAACCTTCGGCAGGTGGGGCTCTCGACGTTGCTTTACGCGCAGGATTACGGCGGGCGGATCATGCTCGATTCATTCGTAGGCGGCACGAATACATGGGGCTGGATTCTATCGAGCAACTTGAATCTGCAATCCTTCGATACATTTACTTGCCCGGCTTACAAACCATTCCGGTTCACCAGTTGGGTGAATACTTACGGCATTCGCATGGATGCGCCTACGAACTGCACCAGCGGCCCGAAACGGATCTTCTTCAAGACCGACTGCGTCGAGCGCCCTGGGGATTATCTGCACTTGGCGGATACCACGAGCCAGGCTCAAGGCGGTTTCACGGCGTGGCAGTATTATTTCTTCCGGGTATCCTCGACGCTACGAATTGTTCATGCCCGGCACTCCCGACGGGCCAACGGCTTTTACCTCGATGGTCATGTCGAAGCCAACTCGCAGTTGCGATTGGAGTCCGTGGGCATCACCGCCGAATACGGCTCAGACACGGCGCAAGGCTATTTTCCCTGATGAAAGGATGGCTTACTGGGCTGGTCTTCGTTGGAGTCGTGGTCGTCGCGCTTTGGTTGCTCTTTGGGCGATCTAGTGCGGAACACCGAGGGGCGCAACACGCTCGGGAACTGGCCACTCGCGCGCTGGCCGAGAAAGTCTTGGCTACGGGCAGCGCCAAGCGCGTCCTCATCGTTGCCAATCCTTTTGCCCCAGCTGGCAAGTTGAACCGGGAGATGCAGGCCATGGAAGACGCCGGGCTGCGCGGTTTGACAGCTGCGTTCTCACCCAAGGTGGCAAGCGTGATCGCAGTCCCTGAACTCAAACCCGGCGTCATTGAAGATCCGCGCTCCGTCTTTATTGATCCGGAGACAACCACCCCGTTGAGCTATCTCGTGACTACGGATGCGTTCGACCGCCTGACTCAACAACACGCGGATTGCGACGTGGTCGTCAGCCTGATTGGGCTCCCAGCGGACCTAGCGCGGGTCCAATGCTGGCAAAACCCGGGCGGGCCAAAGTTCGTATTGTTGCTGCCGGACCTTCGGCACATTGGCAACCGGGCCGCGCTCCGGCGGTGTTTTGAATCAGGAAAGCTGCTGGCCTTTGTGGCGGCGCGGCCCAATGCGCCTGCCACCGCGGGCGCGGGCGATTGGCACGCGGAGTTTGAACGGCAGTTCGTGTTGGTGACCCGCGACAACTTGGACGCAATGCTGGCGGCGCATCCCCAGGTATTTCCCCCGAACTGACTAGGGCAGGAGTTGCACCCGGTAATACGCTTCGCCGCCGGCGTAGGGCAGGGTGAGGCTGCGGTTGGTGGTCGCCTCACCGATTGGTTGAAAGCCGGTCGGATCCAAGGAGTCAGATTTCTCCACTTGATACGAATGCAGATTCTTCGCCTGGCCGGACAGATTGTCGTAGAGCTGCGAACTTGGCCCGTCCCACGCGAGCGTGAGACTTGAACTGTTGAGAACCATCGAACGCAAGCGCGGTTTCGGTCGATAGCCAATCAGCCCGCGTACTGGATAGTTGTTGCCAGACACCCAGCTGATCGCCGACCAGTTGCGCGATTCCAACCCCCCAGCCCAACTGTCGCGCACGTACACATTCGTGCCATAGCCGTCGTAAGTCGCATAGCCGTAGATGAGCATGGCGTGAATGGCGGGGTTGGCCTTCGACATGCCGCTGAGCACGCGCGAATTACTGTTGTAATTTTGCAGGAAGGCCAGCACCGGGTATCCAGAATCGATTTCGGTCTTGAGGTCCGCGAAGGTGAAACCAGCCCCGGGTGGACACTTGGAATTAAATTCCGCAAGCTGGGAAAAGGCATCGGCGTCATAGCCGCGATAACGGGTCCAGGCGCGCAGCCCAGAAGGAATGTCCTTGCCGGCGTTGGTGCCCTGCGCCGGTGGAGTAAAGTTGACGCGGCGGACGCCGTTCGTTTCCCAGTAAACGAACGAGAAACCATCCACGTTTCCGTCGCATTCACCGTTCATATTGGCCCAGCGTTTCTGGTTGAGCCCCACAAAATCCCCGATGCAATCCGAAGCATGTTCCGTCCGATTAGACCGGACGTAGCGATCGTTCGCAGTGGATTCGTAGCTGTCGTAATAATCATCCACGTGGCCGAACACGCCGGCGGGCCGGCCATCAACGCCAGCCTGTGAGGCCCACAAGGAACGGATTCCGGAGGTCGATGAAGTACCACTGGACAGTGGCGCCACACCACCGCCTGTGGGTCCCTTGTAAAAATCTGGAAAACCATGCCGGTCCCAATAACCCATCAGGTTGCCGCAAGCGGTACCGAAGCAACCGTACTGCCATTCGTAATCCGGTACGCCGGTCAAATAAACATCCTCATCCGCAGCCAATCGCGTTTGGGTACAGATCGACAGCGTCACCACCAGGAAAAGTGTTCGCAGGTCCGAACCCCTCATGCCGCCAATTTACGGCGACATCTGCCGGATGCGATAAAAAACTGCGTTCGCGCCGTCACCAGGTACGGTGGTGAATAATTCAGTCGTGGCTGAACCAATGGGCTGAAAGTCACTTGGTGACAACCCTAGCGAGCGTTCCACCTGATACCAGTTCAGCGGCGTGGTGCTCATGCTGTTCACATCATAGCGATGCGATGACGGTCCATCCCAACTCAGCGTCACATTGCCGCCGGTCACGGTTATCCCTCGGATCCGAGGTTTGGGCCGGAACCCAATCACACCGCGCAAAGGCAGTGACAGCGTGCCAGCCACCCACGGCGATGCGGACCAATTGAACGCGAGATCATCACCGCTGCCCCAGCTCGTGCGACAATATACGTTGGTGCCAAATGCCGCATAAGCCATGTAACCATAGATTACCATGCCGTGAATCACCGGGTTGGCCTTGGACATGCCTCCGAGCGATCGGGATTTCGCGCTGTAGTCCTGGAGAAACGCGAGCACCGGATATCCAGCGTCCAGCTCGCGTCGCAGATCGGCAAAAGTGAATCCGGTGCCGGGCGGGCATTCGGGATTGAACTCCACCAGTTGCGAAAAGACCTCGGCATCGTAACCACGCCACTGAGCCCATGCACGCAAGCCCGATGGAATGTCCCGCACCGGATTCGTTCCCTGTGGGGGTGGAAGATAATTGATCCGCTTGGTTCCATTGGTATCCCAGAAAACGAAGGAGTAGGCATCAATGTTGCCGTCGCATTCGTTGTTCATGTTCGTCCATCGCTTCTGGCTGAGCCCGGTGAAATCGCCGATGCAGTCCGCCACGTGTTCGGTGCGATTCGACAGCATGTACGGATCGGCCAGTGTGCTCTCGTAACTGTAGGAATCGCTCGTGCCGCAAGTGGCGATATTGAATGCATAGCTCAGCCAGTAATCATCGATGTGTCCTGGCTGATTCGCAGGCCGACCGTCGAGTCCGGCCTTGGTGGCCCAGAGCGAGCGGATGCCGAAATTGTTTCCGCAGTTGTTCAGCGGGGCAACGCCGCCAGCGGTTGGGCCCGTGTAGAAATCCGGGAATCCCCGCCGGTCCCAATACCCCATCAGGTTTCCGGTTGCCGTGCCGAAACATCCGGCATACCACGTGAAATCTGGCGAGCCCGTGAGTTGCATGTCCGCGTCCGGCACTGGCGGTGGCGGTTCGACAGTGAGCGTCGCCGGTACGCTGCTGGTCTGGCCTAGCGCATTTGTGATCGCGACCGTGTAGGCGCCCGCATCACCTGGGGAGGCCACGGCGATGGTGTAGCTATCATTCGTCGCGCCGCCGATGGCGTTGCCGTCCTTCTTCCACTGGTAAGTCAGCGGCACGTTGCCCGCCGCGGAAACGGCGAAGGTAACCGGCCAGCCTTCGTAGGCGAGTTGCGATTGAGGCATGGCATGAATCACCGGCGCAAGCTGGGCAGAATTGTAGATCGTTGCAATGTTTGCTGCGGACAGGGCGGTGCCGAAAATTGCCGGTTCGTCGATAAAACCACCAAAGTATGTTCCGGATGCAGCGCTGGGGTCGCTGCGAGCGCCAACGGACCAACGGCTGGTGGTCACTCGCGCACCGTGCGTCGCCGGTTGCGATGCCACCAACTTGCCATTGCGGTAGAGATTCCAATTCGTTCCGTCGTATGTGCCGGCGAGGAATACCCAATTGCCGATATCGGCTGCCGGAATCGGAAAGGTGGCGGTGTCGTAGTAGCTGCTACCATCGGTCACGCCCACTTCGTAGTAATTGCCGTCGCCGTAACCCGAGCCTCCGCTGCCCCGCGAGATGCGGAGAAATGTCTCACCCTTCGCCCCATCCCACCCGTGCGCAAGGATGTAACGGTAGAAATCCTTCACCGCCGGTTTGATCCACGCCATCAGCGTGATCTGACCGCCCACATTCAAAGGCGAGGGATTTCCAATCGACAGGTAGCCGCTGGTGCCGTTGAAATAAGCCGCGCGATTCGATGCGCCGAAACCCGGGTAACTCGTTCCCGGCTGTGCCATCAGCACGCCCCAGACATTGGTACCGTTCGCCACAGGGCCCGTCGATCCGCTGTTAGTAGCTGTGGGCAGCGCGCTGGGGTTGGGCGTCACGGCTACAGGTTCATTCAGTGGCCAGTAACCCACCGGGTTGGCCGCAAGGATCTGCGCTGAGTAACCGGCATTATTTGTCGTGGCCGCAGCGAAATGGCCCGCGATATCCGCCTCGCTCAACACGCCGCCGTAAATAGCCACTTCGTCCAGCCAGCCGTCGAAGCCACGATTGCCAGACACGCCAGTGGCGGAAACGACCGCCGGGCTGTCGCTGAGATTTCCTGAGAATGAGGTGCCGCCGAACCGCAGGGGCGCCTGGGTGTTGGGTCGGTAAGCACCATTCACTGACGCACTCAAGGTCGCAGTGCCCACGTTCGTCCCGTTCACGTAGAGTCGCAGTGCGAGGCCGTCGTAAGTGGCCACGATGTGTTGCCAGACGTTGGTGGCCGCCGCTCCGCCGCTGGCGGCCAGCACGGCAAGATAGCCTGTCTCGCCGCCGATACGAAATTGCCAGGTCCCGGCGTTGTTCACGTAAAGCAGCCAGCCCGAGCGATTGAAGGCGGTGAAATGTGGATTATGTGACGAAAGCGGACAGAAGCCGTCAGCGTTCGCTCCGAGCGAATTTGGCTTGGCCCAAAACTCAACGGAAAAAGGCGCGGAAGGATTCAGTGCAGCGCTGAAGGGTACGTCAATTTTCGAACCGCAATATCCCAGCACGTTCCCGCTGTTTACGAACCGCGCCGCATTTCCCACGACCCCGGGTTGGCCTTTGCCGACATCCAGCACCACGTTACCATTCAGAGCCGCGCCTGAGGACGCCCAGTTGGAGGTGAGGTTTAAGGGCGGTGACGGATTGGTTTCATTGAACTGCCACCAGGCCAGTGGATTGAAGCCGGCGACTGTGCTGGCGTAATCCGCGCGGACAGGGACGATTGGAATCAGACCAGCGAGCAGGAACGAGAAACGCAGATAAAACTTCATGTGCAACTTCGGGACTTGATGATGCAAACAAAGTCCGTGCTCTCACCGTAAAGTCAAGCCACGGTCTTCCCGCTAGCCGTGAATCCGTCGCCACGCCCACACCATGATCACCAGCACCGGGATCAACCCGCCCAGAATCCCGCCGATGAGTTCGCCCCGACGTTCACCGAACCAGCGGATCGCGCGCGGTCCGGTTTGTCCCCCAATGAACCAGCCCACCGGCACGCAGATCAGAAAACCTATCAGGGCTAGGTTGCGAAAGATCACCAGCAAAGCCGGATCGCGCCCGGCGATCGCGAGCGGAATGCCCACGGCCAGCAGACCGCCAATCGCGCCGGTGACCGCTCCGGCCACCGCCCCGAGATTCGCCTCGCCCAATCCAGGTCCACGCATCATTCCACGCAATTCAGCAAACCGCGCCCGTTGAGGCAAGCCGCGTTTGAGAAATCTGTTGGCCGCGACCGTGCCCTCCCGATAGATTTCCGGCATGACCGAACCAGTCCGCCGCCTCGTGCCGTCGCGCCTTGTCCTACTCCCGGTGATTTCCACCTTGTTCCTTGCGCTGCCGCTGTCAGTGGCGCAGGCCGCGGCGTTCCGCGCGGACAAGCTGGCGGAGATGGACGCCGCCATCACCACGGCCATAACTGAACAGAAATGCCCGGGTGGGGTTCTGTGGTTCAGTCACGGCGGGGAAGTTTACACCAAGTCGTTCGGCCTGCGCACGGTGGCCCCACAGCCCGAGCCGATGAGCGCCGACACAATCTTCGATGCGGCCTCGCTGACCAAGGTCGTGGCCACCACGCCGGCAATCATGATGCTGGTTGAACGCGGCCAACTGGATCTGAACGCGCCCGTGTCCAAATACATTTCCGAGTTTGCCACCAACGGCAAAGAGGCGGTCACGGTGCGCCAGTTGATGACGCACACATCCGGTTTGCGACCGGGAATCCCGGCACGTCCGGCGTGGTCCGGTTATGAGCGGGGCATCGAACTCGCCTGTGCCGAGAAGCTCGCTGCCGATCCCGATTCCACGTTCCGTTACAGCGACATCAACTTCATCACCTTGGGGGAAATTGCCCGGCGCGTCAGTGGCCAGCCGCTGAACGAGTTTGTGGCGAAAGAAATCTATGCGCCGCTCAAGATGGTCGACACCGGCTTCCTGCCGCCCAAGGAAAAACTTGCCCGCGTCGCGCCCACTGAAAAACTCAACTCCGGCGAAATTCTCCGCGGCATCGTGCACGATCCGACGTCGCGGCGCATGGGCGGCGTGGCGGGACATGCCGGATTGTTCCTCAGCGCCGCGGATCTTGCCCGCTACGCCCAGATGCTGCTCAACCTTGGTGAGCTTGATGGCGTGCGCGTTTTCAAGCCGGAGACAGTCAAGCTCATGACTTCAGTTCACACTCCTCCCAACGTCGTGCGCCGGGGGCTCGGGTGGGACATTGATTCCAATTACAGCGGACCGCGCGGCAAGGTCTTGCCCGTTGGTTCTTTTGGCCATACGGGCTGGACCGGCACTTCGGTTTGGGTTGATCCCTTCTCGCAGAGCTACATCATTTTCCTCTCCAACCGCAATCATCCGACCGAGCAGGGGAATGTCACTGCGCTACGTTCCCGGCTTGGCACGCTCGCGGGCGAGGCGATTGCCGACTTCAATTTCGTCGGCGTTCCCGGGGCGCTGCCGCCCCGCGCCGAAACGGCCACCAACACTGTCGCCGCCAAAACACTCAAGCAAGCGCGCGTGCTCAACGGCATCGACGTCCTAGTGAAGAACAATTTTGCGCCGCTGAAGGGCAAGCGGATCGGACTCATCACCAATCACACCGGGCAGGATCGTGATCGCAATCCGACGATTGACATCTTGAAGAGCGCAGAGGGGGTGCAGCTCGTGGCGTTGTTCAGCCCCGAGCATGGCATCCGCGGCACGGTGGATGAAAAGTTCGAGGACTCGCGTGACGAGAAAACCGGCCTGCCCGTTTACAGTCTCTACGGCGAAGGTCGCGACAGCCGCAAACCACGCGCTGAACATTTGAAGAATCTCGACGCGCTGGTATTCGACATTCAAGACATCGGCTGCCGGTTCTACACGTATCCGTCCACGCTGGGCCTCGCTATCGAGGCCGCCGCTGAGAATGGCAAGGAGATCATCGTTCTTGACCGCGTCAATCCGATCACCGGCACGATGATTGACGGCCCGGTGCTGGGCGCGCCGCCAACGTTTGTCGGTTTCTACGAAGTGCCGTTGCGGCACGGCATGACCGTGGGCGAACTCGGGAAAATGTATAACGCAGAGAAAAAGCTGAACGCCAAGCTCACGATCATCCAGATGGAAGGCTGGACCCGCGACATGTGGTATGACCAAACCGGACTGCCTTGGACCAATCCTTCGCCCAATATGCGCAGCCTCGCTCAAGCCACGCTGTATCCGGGTGTGGGTCTGCTCGAGTCCGCGCTCTCGGTGGGGCGCGGCACCGACACGCCTTTCGAAGTGATTGGCGCGCCTTACATCGAGGACACCCGGCTGGCCGATGAACTCAACGGCGCCGGCCTGCCTGGCGTTCGCTTCGTGCCTGTACAGTTCACGCCCACCTACAGCGTGCACAAGGGCAAGCTCTGCCGCGGCGTGAACATCATCGTCACCGGCCGCGACGCATGCAATGTCGTGGATGTGGGTCTGCTCATTACCGCCACATTGTACCGCTGGTATCCAAAGGACTTTGAAATGGACAAAATCAAGCACCTGCTCTTGCATCCGGACACCTTGGCCGCGCTCAAAGCTGGCAAATCAGTCGCCGAAATTCGCGCTGGTTGGCGAATCGCCAATGTTGAGTTTTCAGACCGCCGTGAGCGCTTTTTGATCTACCGCTAGAGCAGGTAAAATCTCGTAGCCGCCGAGGTAACGAGGCGGAAGCGTGGGAGAGGAGTCCGCCTCCTCAAGTCGGCGGCTACAGTTTTCATGAAACGGCTCAGTCATCGTCGCTTGGCGGCGGCGTAACCGACAACAAGGCTGAGCTTGCAGGACATGCGATTCGATCACTGGCAATTCGTTTGGTTGCCAATGCGGAAATTGAGCGGCAAACCAAAATCCCTCGCAGACCTGGGAAAAGATCAGACTCCAAAAAGGCGATCGCCCGCATCACCCAGTCCCGGCAGGATGAAGCCGCGGTCATTCAATCCTTTGTCCACCGCGGCGGTGAATATGGGTAGCTTGGGGTAACTCTTGCGCACGCGGCGGATTCCTTCGGGCGAAGCAACCAGATTAACCAATCGCACGCTTTGCGCATGGTGCTGCATCAGAAGATCCATGGCCGCCACGGTGCTGCCGCCCGTGGCCAGCATGGGATCAATGAGTATAACCTCGAACCGGCTGAGATTCTTGGGCAGGCTCTTGTGATAAAACTGCGCATGCAAAGTCGTTTCCTCCCGCTTTAAGCCTATGAATCCCACCCGGGCATTGGGGATCAATTGCAGAATTGAATCCAACATGCCCAAACCCGCTCGCAGCACCGGTACCAGCAGCACGTCACGTCTGAGCTGAAAGCCGGTCGCCGGGGCAAGCGGCGTCCGCACGCGGATGGGGTTGACGGCGAAGGATCGGGTCGCTTCGTAGATCATCAACGCCGCCACTTCACTCAAGGCGCGGCGGAATTCCTGCGACTCGGTGCGCCGGTCGCGCAACCGCGTCAGGTTATGCTGGACCAACGGGTGGCGGATGACCGTGACGTCGCGCATCACGGCAGGTAGAGGAAATACGCGCGGCCGGCTTCAAGCTTCGGGAATTCCACGCCGAGGTCTACTTTCACCTTCCGGGATTCCGCGCTGCCGAAGAGGCCAAGCAGATCGGCGAGATCGTGGCGCATCCGGTATTCGATGAGATTGGCGTCTTTCAAGTCCGCCAATTCCTTGGTCTTTTCGACGGCGTCTTCGAAGTTGCCCAAGCTGTCCACAAATCCCAATTTGAGCGCTTCGCGGCCGGTGAAGATGCGGCCATCGCAGTATTCCTCCCAATTCTCGACCAGCGGCTTGCCTTCGTCCTCGTTCTCCTTGGCGGCCGCGGCCCGGCCATCGCGAACGATGCCCTTGAATTTCACGTAGGTTTCATTAATCCAGCCATCAATCAGCGCGCGTTCATCCGCGGGAATCTCACTCCGGTCGCGTTCGCCACTGAGCATGTCCTTGAATTTGCCACTCTTGAACGTGTAGGGACTCAAGCCCACCTTGTCCATCAGCCCGCGGTAATTCCACGTCGAGATGATGACGCCGATGCTGCCGGTGATCGTCATTTCGTGCGCCATGATGTAACGGCAGGGAACGGAAACGTAGTAACCGCCCGATGCCGCAACGCGGTTCATGACGGCGAGCACGGGTTTATCGGTATCCTCCTGAAACTCGGTCAGCGCCCGATGAATCTCGTCCGAGGCGAGCACTTCACCACCCGGGGAATCCACTTTGAGGATCACGGCCTTGACGCGGCGATCTTCGCGGGCGCGTTTCAATTGCTCTTTGATGACATCCACCATGGTCTGGCCCTGGGCGGTTATTGGCGAACTTGTAATCACTCCCTCGACCGGCACCACAGCGATCTTGTCCCGCGCGTCGTCGTCTTTGATCACCACTTCGTCGAGTTTCAGCCCGGGGCCGCGGGATGACCCGCCTTCGAGTGTGGCCAAACCGTCGAAAACATTGCTGAGGTTTAGCAACATGCTGAAGCCGAGCAGCACAAAGGCGATGATGGCCACGATCATCCAGCCACGCGATTTGCGGGGGCGTGAGGGCGGCGGTGGAGTGAGCGGCGGCGGCGACATTGGGAACGCGGGCGGCGGCGGGGGCGGTGTGGCTGGATTCGGCGACATTGGTGGCGTGGTTTCCATTGTGGGAAGCTAGCCAGCGAATGGCCCGTGGGCAAGTGGTTTGGTGCGGTGTCGGTGGCCTGAACAAATTAGTTCTTTTCAGCCTCGCCGGGATCATGACAATGTCGCGCACAATGAAACTTTTCGATCTTTCCGGTGAGGTTGCGGTTGTCATCGGGGCCACCGGTGCGTTGGGCGGTGCGATTGCGGAGGGTCTGGCCGGCGCCGGCGCCAAAGTTGCCGTCTTGGGACGCAATGCCGAGCGTGGAAACGGCCGGGTTGATGCCATCAAGGGGCAGGGCGGTCAGGCGCAATTCTTTAACGCCGATGCCGTGTCCCGGGGCAGTCTCACCGAGGCACACGAACAGATCGAATCGAAGCTGGGAGTCCCGACGATTCTGGTGAATGCCGCCGGCGGCAATGATCCGAAGGTCACGGTGACGCCGGACAATCCATTTGAAAAGATCCCGCTGGAAGCCTGGCACGCGAATTTCGATCTCAACCTCGTGGGCGGCGTGTTCCTGCCATGCCAGGAATTTGGCCCGGGCATGTGCAAACGGGGCAAGGGCAGCATCATTAACATCGCCAGCGTCTCGGCGCATCTGCCGCTCTCGCGCGTGGTGAGCTATTCGGCGGCCAAGGCGGCGGTGCTGAATCTTTCGTTGTTCCTAGCGCGCGAGTGGGCCGCCAAAGGAGTGCGGGTGAACACCCTCACGCCCGGCTTCTTTCCGGCGGAACAGAATCGCAAGCTGTTGTTCAACGACGACGGCACACCAACGGCGCGCACCAAGGCCATCTGGGGCCACACGCCGATGAACCGCTTTGGCGACGCGAAGGAACTGGTCGGCGCGGCGGTGTTCCTGGCCAGCCATGCAGCGAGTTCGTTCGTCACTGGCACGGATATCCGCGTGGACGGCGGCTATCTGGGGCAGACGATTTGATCCGCAAATCCTGACTGGCCCACGCGTTAGGTTGACTCGCCACTCCTTATGGCGAGTGTTGTGTTCAGTGAGATTGATTGACCCATGAGTCGTTGTGAGCACCGAGAACGCAAAAGTTATTCGAGCCAGAGTTTACGACTGGTTTGAGAAGCGCTATCTCGGCGGCCCGCGTTGGACTTCAAGAAGTTACCATTGCTTCCGTGACGCGCCGCTGGAGCTTCGAATCATCGTCGCGATGGACAAAGTTGAAGCCGAAATCGACAACGGGGGATTTCCCCAACTCCTGTGGAACGTTTTCTATCATTGGCGTCACCTTCTCGACGACTGTGAAGCTGGCTACGGTATGATTGGGGCAGTTCGGCAGCGCGATGCCATCCAGAGATTAAGAGGTTTGTTCAATCGTTTCGAAAATGATTGCCGCCGTCACATTGAAGAGGCCATCCAAGCGCCATCGTCAGGTTGCTTTAACAAGTGGTACAATTACGGTGACGATGCGATGGAGTCCGCAGACGAAGACCTCTTTTTTCATGATGATGATGGGGAATTGCAGCACCAACGAAACGATTGGATCACAAAGAACGAAGGGCTGCTGCTTCAGAGGATGGAGGGCGAACTCTAGTTGGCCTGTGTTCACCCTTTTCCATCATCCTTGCACACTTCAAGACGTGTGCTGTCGTGCGTGGTTTGCTAGAATGTGACCATGAATTCAATTTCCAGTTCGGCGTTTCCCGGAAAAATGTCCGACGCGCAGGTCTCGGATGTCGTTGCTCAAGCTTTGCCGGGCAGCGACTATCGGGGCAAGCGAGTCCTGCTCATCATCCCGGACGGCACGCGCACGGCGCCGGTGGGCTTGATGTTCAAGAATATCTTCCAGCAGATCGGCGAAGCAACGAAGCATCTGGATATCCTGGTCGCGCTTGGCACACATCCGCCGATGAGTGAGGAGGCGATTTGCGGCCGGCTGGAGATCACGATGGAGGAACGGCGTGCTCGCTATTCGAAGGTGCGGTTCTTCAATCATGAGTGGGACAATCCCGCCGCGTTGCGCGAAGTGGGGGCGATCCCGGCCGCCGATATCAGCGCGTTGACTGACGGGCTCTTCGCGATGGATGTGCCGGTCGAGATCAACAAGCTCGTGTTCGACTACGATCAGGTCATCATCGTCGGGCCGGTGTTTCCCCACGAGGTCGTTGGTTTCTCGGGCGGCAACAAGTATCTGTTCCCCGGCGTCGGTGGGCCAAAGATTCTGAATTTCTTCCACTGGCTGGGCGCGGTTTGCACAAACCCCATGATCATCGGCAGCAAGTGGACGCCGGTGCGCAAGGTGGTGGATCGGGCAGGCGCGCTCGTGAACGTGGAAAAGCGCTGCTTCGCCATGGTCGTCGCACCCGACAAGTCGCTGGCCGGACTTTTCTTCGGCACGCCCGAAGCGGCCTGGGACGCAGCGAGTGAGCTGTCGAAGCAAGTGCACATCACCTACGTGGACCGACCGTTCAAGACTGTCCTCTCCTGTGCGCCGCCGATGTATGACGAACTGTGGGTCGCGGGGAAATGCATGTACAAGCTTGAACCGGTCGTGGCCGATGGCGGTGAATTGATCATCTACGCCCCGCATGTGCACGAGGTCTCGGTCACGCACGGCCGGTTGATTGAGGAAGTGGGCTACCATTGCCGCGATTATTTCCTGACGCAATGGGACAAGTTCAAGCATTACCCGTGGGGTGTGCTGGCCCATTCCACTCACGTGCGCGGCATCGGGAAGATGGTCAACGGCGTGGAGCAATGTCGCGTGCAGGTCACGCTGGCGACGGGAATTCCCGAAGCCACGTGCCGGAAGATCAACTTGGGCTACCGCGACCCGAAGACCATCCGCGCGGAAGATTTTGCGAATCGAGAAAGTGAAGGCGTCTTACTCGTGCCCAAGGCGGGCGAAATGCTTTATCGCCTGAAGAACCCACCCGAATGGTCCGCGCGCTAGCGTGGGTCGGGCTAAGGATGATAGCGATTACTCCTGGATGAAGTAGCTAAGATTCTCCAGCTCAATGGCGAGGTTGACGTTGTTAACCATCACGTCCTCGGGGACGCTGAGCACGATGGGGGAAAAATTCAGAATGCCGGCGATGCCGCTTTCGATGAGTTGATTGGCCACCTCCTGCGCAGCCTCGGCTGGGACAGCCAGAATGGCCATTCGCACGCCGTGTTTGCGAATGAAGGTAGCAATGTCGTCCATGCCGAATAGCGCCACGGGCAGCTTTTTATCGCGGGGGCGGTCGGGCTCGGCATCAAAGGCGGCAACGATTTCAAAGCCCTCCTTCTCAAACCCCCGATATGAAAGCAGGGCGAGACCGAGATTGCCGACGCCGACGAGGATGACCGGTTGCAGGCGCGAGGTGCCGAGTTCATCAGCAATCCGGCGGGACAGCTCCGCGACATCGTAGCCCAGCCCGCGCGTGCCAAACGTGCCAAAGTAGGCGAGATCTTTGCGCAGTTGCGTCGGTTTGACGCCGGCCACCTTGGCGAGCGCTTCGCTGGAGACGGTCTGGATTTGTTTTTCCTTCAAGCGCGCCAGGCAACGCAGATACGTCGAGAGCCGGTAGATCGTCTTGCGCGGGATTTCCGGGCGATGCGTTCGCTTCATGCGGCTGACACCCTAGAAAAGTTCCCCGCATCCGGCGAGTTGGAATTTCATCGGTCAGAGTGGCTGCGACGCATCTTGAACCTGCCTCCGGAACGCCGCCTTCAGGCGGCAGCCACGTGGCTAGTCATGCTGCTGCCGCGTAAACGCGGCGTTCCAATCCCTCTGTAGGCGCAAGGTCGGGGGCAGTGTCAAGATGCGCCCGAGTGGCTGCGACGCCCTGTCGCAGCAGGGAGAAGAGGCGAATTCATCCATCTCAAACGGGGGTCCGCGACGAAGGCGTCGCTGCCACGCGAACATTTCATACTTTCCATTGGCGCTGGGTCTGGAAAAATGTCCCGCCGTGGTGTTAAACAAGCCAGCTCAGAAACCGGAGGGTGCGACTGCGGAAGCAGCTGCGGCCCGTCTCACTTCTTACATCAACGTCAAGCTCTCGCTACTCGGCTGCCAGACCGTGCCGAACATGTACGAGACGCAGGTGAACGAACTCGTGTCGTCGTTCGTCGCGCAGTACCGCGAGAAGGAGCGATTGCTGGCGAATCATCTGTGTCCGGCGGACCAACGCATCCAGACATTTCTTTTCGATTATCTGCAGGAAGTGCCCGTGGCGCGGCTGCCCTTGCGCACGTTTGTGCTCGATCGTCCGGGCCTGGCGCGTGCGCTGTCGCTGCCGGTGGATAGCGATACGTTTGAATCGGACATCGTGAGTTCATTCCGCGTGAAGCAGGGCGTGCTGCACAATCCGCGCAGCGACCGGCGCACGACGCAGGGGATCTTTCACGTGTGCGAAGGCGGCTTGCCGATTCCCGCGGACAAGAAGTGCGTGCCCAAGCTCACCTTCGGCAAACTGCTCGGCCTGGCGCTCACCCCGCCGCGCGAATTGATGCGGCTGCCCTTTACCAGCACGCAAAAGCTGCCGGCGGAATGTTATGTCTCGCTCCTGTTGCGACCGCTCGTATGTCCCGCCGTCCCGGGTTTTACTTCCGAGAAACGGATGGAAGTTCGCTTCTTCGCGCCCGGAAATCTCGTGAGCAACCTCGACTTTGTCGAAAGCATCTTTGGCAACGGGGGCGACCCAGGATTGCCAGAGAATGATGCCGCGCTCGACGTGGAGCATTGGACTGGTCACACGGGCTGCGTGATTCTTGCGCCACATCTGGTGAAGGTGACGAAAAAAGATGCGGGCCTGCCGCACTTTGATCAGGCCACCGAACGCCAGCGAATTGACGGCATGTGCTGGAAGGAGGAGAGCGAGCTCTATAACGATGGCGGTGCCTTCAAGCTGACTTGCCGCGATGAACATGGCATCATTGTCACGATCATCGCCGATAACTATTTCGGTTACTGCAAGAAGGAGGTCAAAACGCAGATCAGTTACGCGGCGAATCTGGCGGGACGCTGCGAAGAAGAGCATGCGGGCGGCGCATATGTGTTTCCGAGCTTCGATTTGGGTGAGGAATTCAGCGGCGATTTGCATGTTAAACGCATGGGCCACTCGTACGCGGAGATGATTGAGTTGTTCGCCGATGTAATGACGCCCATGCCCGAAGGCTATGCGCTGGACAATCGCTATCCGGACATTCTCTACGTGCCGCACGATGCGCATTTTGATTTGCACAAGCAGCGCGTGTCCTGGACGGACGCGCAGGGCAACAAGCGCGCGATCAAGTTGCTGCCGACGAAAACCTACGTGCGCCCGTCGGGCTACAAGGTGCGCATGGAGAAACCCGGCGTGAACCGGCTCTGGCGGCTCGTCGGCACAGTGGCCGAAGGCGCGTTGCTGCACAAACCCTGCACAGTCTCCGGCGGCGGCAAATCCGAGATCTCCAAACCCATCACCGACGCGATTTTAACTGGTCCCGTGTTCGTGGCGGATTTCAAGAAGGACTTCGCCCGGGTGGTGAAACTGATCGAGCACGATTACAGCAAGCGGTTCAAGGATTCAGCCCGAATTGATCATCGCCCGGTGCTGAGCGCCGAGCGTTCGTTGGGTTCGGTGATCAAACTGCTCACGGCGGATGAGCACGACTACACACCGGAATACAACGAATGGCTGGCGTCCATTCCGCAGCACATCAAAGAATTGGTTTTCGTCGTGAAGCGCTATTACAAGCCCGAATGGGGCGCAAACTGGCGCGCGCATTTCAGCGTGGATATCATCAACGGCACGCCGGGCAACGAACTCAAGTGCGACAACCGCAAACTCGTTACCACGCATCTGCGCGTGGGTTTTGAGTCGGATGGGCTATGGCGGACGTTTGGCCTGCGGAAGGATTTTTATCCGGCAACGAAGATTCAGGCCGAGGATGATATTACCGCATCGGTCGTCGTGCCGGCTGGTGAGGTGGAGAATGTTCCCGATCCCTGCGCGGGCGAGTCCTTCAAGTTTGTGGAAAACTGCGAGCAACGGCTCTTCCAGCGGCCGGACGACGCGATTCATCGCGGCTACGACAAGGTGGCGGAATCGGATTTCGCCCGGACTGACAACTTCTTCTCGAATTACGAACCGCTGCGTCCAACCGTGGCGAAAGACCTGGTGGAAGACCCGATTGGTTTCTATCAGTTCACCGAGCCGATGCAGCAGGTGATTCGTGAGATTGCCGAGTCCGGGAAGTTGGATTTCTTCGTCTCCACCGCGCACCCCCGGCTCGTGAGCGGCAAGCCGAGCAAGAATCCGCGCTACCTCCAGATTCGGCCTGACCTGCTGAACCCGCGCGAAGTTTATCTCGCCGAAATGGGCGCCCGCCTTCGGCGGCGTCTGCCGATGAGCAAGCCGTTGCACACGCCCGTGGCCGCGGTGCTACCGGGCCGCCGCAACAACCCGCCGGAGCCGGGAATTCGACCGCTGGCGGTGTTCAACCCGATTCATTATTTCGAGTTGCCCGAGCTGTTCATGGAGTTTGTTTGCAGCATGACCGGCAAATCGCCGTCCACCACTGGCGCAGGCTCGGAAGGCGCACTGACCAAAGGTCCGTTCAATGCCCTGCCACCCATCGTGGATTTGAACAGCGCGCTGGTGTCGTGGATTCTTACCGGCCATCAGGGCTTCGTGACCGCAGCGGGTTACGTCGGCCCGAAAGTGCGGGTGGATCACGACGTAAGTTTGCTGGTGCCGGAGGTCTGGTGTCATCTCACGCGCGAGGAGCGCGATCCGAAATTCCTGATTGCAGGCCACTATCTTGAAAAATGCGAGGACTTTGATCACAAGGGAAAGAAGGTGCTCGCGAGCCGACTCGGTTACCGCATCAACTCGCATTTCGCCCACACGTTCTTTGGCCGCATCTTCAATCATCCGGGCGCCGTGTTCACCGACGAGATGCTGCGGCCTGAGTTGCAGGACCTGGAAATCTTCGTGGACGGGATGGACAACATCGTCGCCACACAGAAGCGGGTGGCGGAACTTTACTTCGAAGACGGCAGCGTGGCGCAGGCATGTCCACCGTTGCAGGCATTGCTCCACATCATGCGCGAGGGCAACTGGCAGGGCCGGGGACTCGGTGATCCGGAAGTCCGCTCTCTTTTTACGCGTGATTATTTGCTGGCCAGCGACTGGTATGCCGAGCGGCTCAAGGCCCAGCAGGCGGTGGATGTTGCCCTCTGGCGGAGTCACGCAAGTTATTGCGAGCGTTTTCTGAAGCGGACGAGTCACGCGGACGAGGCGACGCGGCTTGGGATCGCGGACCGATTGCAGCGCGCGTGGGAAACTCTGGCCACGATGCAGGCGCCGGAATACCTCACCACGCTGCGAGGCACTCTGGGGGTTGATCCGATCCATCGTTACAAGTAGCCATTCATCGGCGGCAATAAAGCTTAACCCTCGTATGGCAACACACTACCTGGCTTGCGATTTGGGCGCTGAAAGCGGGCGCGTGATGCTCGCGACATTGGATGGCGGACGAATCTCACTGGAAGAATTACACCGCTTCCCGAATGGCCCGGAGAATAGGGATGGCGCACTGCATTGGGGCATCGAACGGCTGTTTGGTGAACTGAAAACCGGCCTGAAGAAAGCTGCCGCGCGCAAACTGCCCATCACCAGCATCAGCACGGATTCCTGGGGTGTTGACTATGTGCTCTACGGAGCGGACGGAAAAATGATGCTGCCAGTCTGGCACTACCGCGACGCGCGTACCACGCAGGGCGTCGAGAACGCTAGGGCGCGCGCGGACTGGCCTACAATTTACGACGAGACCGGCATTCAGCACATGGCGCTGAATACGATTTATCAGCTCGCCGCTGAGTCGCCCGAGCGATTGGCAAAAGCAAAACAGCTCCTGCTTATTGGTGATGCGTTCAATCACTACTGCTCCGGCGTGGCGAGGAACGAGGAATCACTTGCCAGCACCACGCAGCTTTACAATCCGCGCACGAAGAAGTGGTCGAAGAGATTGCTCGCCTCGCTGGGCTTGCGCGAGGAGATGTTCGCGCCGGTGGTTCCGTCGGGCGCCAAGCTCGGCAAGTTGAAACCGGAGCTGGCGGCCGAAGTTGGATTGCCGCAGATCGAAGTCATCGCTTCGTGTTCCCATGACACGGGCGCGGCGGTCGCCGCTGTGCCTGCAAGCGGTGCCAACTGGGCGTATCTGAGTTCCGGCACTTGGTCGCTGATGGGCGTGGAATGGCCCGAGCCCGTGATTACGGAGCAAGGGCGGGAATTGAATTTCACCAACGAAATCGGCTTCGGCGGCTCAGTGCGGTTGCTCAAAAACATCGTTGGCCTTTGGATCGTGCAGGAATGCAAACGCGACTGGGCGAGCCGTGGGCAGGACCTCGATTACGCGACTATCACGAAACTTGCGAGCGAAGCCAAGCCGTTCGTGTCGCTCATCAACCCAACCGACGAACGCTTCCTCGGGCCCGGGGACATGCCAACGAAGATCGCGGCATTCTGCAAAGAGACCGGCCAGCCTGTGCCCGCGACGCCCGGCGCGTTCGTACGCTGCGCGCTGGAGAGTCTCGCCCTGTTCTATCGCATCACGCTCAAGCAGTTGGAGACACTTACTGGCAGTAAGCTCGAGAAACTTCACATCGTGGGCGGCGGCAGCCAAAACATGTTGTTGAATCAGTTCGCGGCGGACTCGTTGCAGATTCCCGTAATTGTTGGTCCGACCGAGTGCACGGCGCTGGGCAACGTGCTCGTGCAAGCCATCGCGCTCGGTCACCTGCCATCGCTGGCCGCCGCGCGCGAGGTGGTGCGGAATTCCTTCGAGGTGAAAACCATCCAGCCGCAATCACGCGCGGAGTGGGACCGGGCGTTCGCGAGGTTTGAGAAACTGGTGAAGTAAGGCCTCAACCGTAGGTTCGCAGATTCCACTCGTCGATAAGTTCGGGCGGGATCTCCTTCACGAAGCGGGATGGCTGCTGCAACGTGGCGCCGGAGTTGCCGAAGCCGGCACGAATGAGCGGGTAGCTCAGGTAGAGTTCATTCTTCGCGCGCGTGACCGCGACGTAAAACAGACGGCGCTCTTCCTCTTCGCCGTCTTCGCTGTCGAGCGAACGCTCGGAGGGAAACAAACCGTCGCATAGCATGATCACAAACACGACGTCGAACTCCAGTCCCTTGGCTTGATGAATCGTCGAGAGGCGGATCTTTTCGTCGTCGCGTTCGGCGGGCTTGTCGTCCTCAGTTTCGACATTTGTGAGCAGCGCCAACTGGGTGAGAAATTCCTCCACTGTCTCGAACTGTTGCGAGAAGGCCGCGAGTTGCTCCAGGTCTTCCAAGCGCGAGCGATAATTGGCGTAGTTCTCCTTCAGGTAATCTTCGTAACCAGCTTCGATTACGATCTCCAGCATCTTGCCGGCGCTCTTGCGCACATCAGCGGCCTCCAGTTGCGCGATGGTGGCGACGAACTGGGCCCATGATACGGCGGCTTTCTTCGGGACCGAAGGGGCACAGGATTGGAGGGCTTTGGCAAGGTAGCAGCCGACGTGAGGAGGCTCTGACTCATTGCCGGTGGCCGATTGCCGGTGGCCGATTTCAGAATGAGCCTCCTGACGTCGGCTGCTACCATCGAAAGCCTTCCACAATTTGTCCGCACCTTTCCCGCCGACTCCGGGGAGCAGCTGTACGATGCGTTTAAAGCTGAGTTCATCCCTCGGGTTGTGTACGAGCTTGAGATACGCGGTGGCGTCCTTGATGTGTGCCTGCTCGAAGAATCGAATGCCACTGGTGATAGAGAACGGGATGTTGCGGCGGGTAAGTTCCAGCTGAAGCTCCAAAGCGTGGAAGTGCGAGCGATACAGTACGGCCATCTTGTTCAGATCGTAGCCTTCGTCGCGCAGTTCCAGGACGCGTTGCGCGATGAAGGCCGCCTGTTCCGCGCCATCGCCACAAGTGACAAAGGCGGGTTTCATGCCGGACTTGCGCGCGGGCGTGAGTTCCTTGGCGAACTGATGAATATTCGCGGCGATGGCGGCGTTCGCGAGATTCAGGATTTCCGGCGTGCTGCGATAATTGGTTTCGATCTTGTAAACCTTGGCACCCGGGTAGCGCTCCGGGAACTTGAGGATGTTCGCGAAGTTGGCGCCGCGCCAGGCATAAATGCTTTGCGCATCGTCGCCTACGACCATGACGTTCTTGTGGCGCGCGGCGAGCAGGTCAACCAGGTCGCTCTGGAGTTTGTTGGTGTCCTGATACTCATCCACGAGGATGAATTGGAAACGGCGCTGGTAATGCTCCCGAACGTCCTCGTGGTCTTGCAGGAGCTTGAGCCAAAGCACGAGCAGATCGTCGAAGTCCATCGCGTTGGTCGTGCGCTTGCGTTCGACATACGCCTGACGGATGCCCTCAATCAGTTCGCTCAGTTCGACGAAATAGCCGTATTCCTTTTCCAGCACGTCGCGCACGGACATCTGCTTATTGAGGGCGAGGGAGAAAACGTCGCCGAGCACTTCGGCCTTGGGAAAACGCGTGGCTTTGACGTCGATCTGGGATTCGCCGACGCAGGTGTTGATGAGATGCTTGGCATCCTCACGGTCCATGATGGTGAAATCGCGCTGGTAACCGAGCATTTGCGCGTGCTGGCGGAGAATGCGATTGCCGATGGAGTGAAAGGTGCCACCCCAAAGCGCTGCCAGTTCCTGGCCGAGCAAATCGGTCACCCGCCGCATCATTTCACCGGCGGCTTTGTTGGTGAAAGTAAGCAGCAGAATGCGGTCGGCGGGAATTCCCTGTTCCAGCAAGTACGCCACGCGATAGGTCAGTGTGCGCGTTTTGCCTGAGCCTGCGCCGGCGATGACGAGCGCTGGCCCAGGCGCCGCGGTGACAGCAGCGCATTGCTGCTCATTGAGTTCGCGCGCGTAATCAATCTGAAGGTGAACTTCAGACCGAAACGGTTGGAGCACGTAGTCGCGCGACATGCGGAGAAGCTAGAGTCCTACGTTTGGAGTTCCAAGTGCCGAGTTGGAGCGCCCCGGTCGGTTGGTACCGTTCAGACTTTCAACCGCGCCATGTTGGCTTCGATCCGCTGGACGTACCAGTTGAAGCTACCGCTGACGGGGTCACTGAGGTGCAGATGCTGGCTGCCGAAGTCGCGTTCCAGCTTGGGCAGCACGTAATCGCGCCAGAAGGCCGGCGTGCGGCGGACGAGGTCATCGGCGCCCCCGAACTTGGTGATGAAGTCGGTGTGGCCATGATCGAACTTGGCCGCTTCGGCAAACTCTGCGTACAGGATGGGTAGCTTCTCAACGTAGTCGTCGGCGGCCATTTGCCCAAGCAAGTCGGCCGTGGCCAGCGCCTGGCCAACCGCTTTTTCCAGTTCAGACTGGAAAGGAATCGTGGTGAGGTCGGCGTCCACACCAGTGCACCGGATCATGTTTTGCACGGCCCGGATGTCGTGTTCGGAAAAGCCTTTCTCGGCGAGCAGTTGCCCTGCGAATTCGGCGCTGCGTTGGACATGTACGGCGGTGTACTTCGCGCCTGTTCCCTCGGTATCGTCCCGCTTCTTGAGGTAACCAGTGTCGTGGAGCAAAATGCCGATGATGCCGAGTTGAAAGAACTTTTCGGTCAACTCGGGTTTGGCCTGGGCGCGGTGACGCCCCAACAACAGCCGCCCCATGCAGAGAGTTCCCTGCAGCGTGTGTTCGAAATCGTGATAACGGGCATCAATGGCCTGGTAATCCGCGTAGTCGCCGGTAAAGCACGCGATGGCCCAGCCAAAAACCCGCGGGATGAACAGCCGGTCACCCTGCGGGAAGGCCTGGAGATAGGCGTGCTGGACTTCGCGCTCCACCGCAGTCGGAAACTTGGTGTCCACGTCCGGAAACATGGGCACAACGCTAACGAATGGGATCGCTACTTGCACGAAATTTTCGCATTACGGCGCGAACTTGCTTCGACGGGACGCAAATCCGTAAGTTATCCGCATGCCGAAGACGTTGTTGACGTTCGTGGACGACATCTACGAAGACTTGGAACTGTGGTATCCGAAATTGCGTTGTGAGGAAGCAGGTTATGCCATGCGGGTGGCGGCGCCGGAGCTAAAGACTTACAAAGGCAAGCATGGCTATCCGGCGAAATCCGATTTGCTGCTGAGCGAAGCGCGCAGCCAGGATTTTTGCGGGTTGCTTGTGCCGGGCGGGTTCATGCCGGACAAATTGCGCCGGGACGCCAAAGTGCTTTCGCTCACGCGCGAGTTCTTTGAACAAGGCAAGTTGGTGGCGTTCATTTGTCACGGCGGCTGGATTCCAATTTCTGCGCGGATTCTAAAGGGCAAGCGCGCGACCGGGTCGCTCGGCATCAAGGACGATCTGGAGAATGCCGGGGCGATCTGGGTGAACGAGCCGGTGGTGGTGGACGGGAATCTGATTTCCAGTCGCACGCCGTTGGACCTGGCGCCGTTTGGCGCGGCCATGGTGGAGTTCTTGAATCGCAGCGTCCATTGATATGGGCCACGGCGCGAAATCGATGGATCCTACGTTTACGGCGAAATCCCGCAAGACCTGGGATGTCGTTAAACGCGTGGCGGTGTTTCTGCGACCTTACAAATTGCTGGCGGCCACGACCATTCTGTGCGCGGTGTTGTCGCAGGCCGCATCGTTGGTGTTTCCGAAACTGACCGAATACGCCATCAATGAGATCACGGGTCAACAGCGGGTTGAATCGCTTACCATCGTGATGCTTGGCTTGATCGGCGCGTTTCTATTGCGCGATCTGTTCAACGCCTTTCGCATTCTCGTCAATAATCACTTCGAGCAGAACGTCATCTTCGACATGCGTCGCCAGGTTTACGCGCGGCTGCAGCGATTGCCGGTCGGCTTCTTTGACCAGCGTGCGTCCGGCGATCTCATGACGCGAGTCATCGAGGACGTGAACTCAGTCGAGCGCGTGCTGATTGACGGAACGGAGCAGGGCGTGGTGGCGTTCATTGGCGTGGTGGGTGTGGCGACGATTTTGTTCTATCAAAACTGGCTGCTGGCGCTGGTGGCCATGTCACCCCTCCCGATCCTGGCGGGAGGCGCGTTGTGGTACACGCTGACGGCACACCGGCGTTATCGCAAGCAGCGGGAAGCGTCCAGCGCGATGAACGCACTCCTCATGGACAATTTGCAGGGCGTGCGACAGATCAAGGCTTTCGGCCGGGAGCGGCACGAGGACGGCCGTTTTGCCGAGCGGGCCGACGCGTTGCGGCAGGGTACCATTGGAATCATGCGCGTCTGGGCAATTTATCAACCAGCCATGGGATTTGCCGGGGCGATTGGATTTGCGCTCGTGCTGTGGGTCGGCGGCCGGATGGTGATTCAGCAGCAGATGGCGCCAGGCGCGCTGGTGGGTTACCTGCTGTATCTCGGGATGTTCTATACTCCGATTGGTATGCTGCACGGCTTGAATCAAATGCTCCAGGCCGGGCGCGCGGCGGGCGAACGCGTATTTGACATCCTCGATGCGCCGGAAGAACGGAAAGACGCGCAACGCAAGGAAACGTTGCGCCAGCCGGGGCGCGGCGAGGTGGTGTATGAAAATGTGAGTTTCAGTTACGGAAGCGAAGATGAACGCGAGCGGTCGTCGCTTGGTGAAGATGGCGATGTTCGTAGCGACGAATTGGAGCACCGAGCCCCGGCGGAATCGAAAGTTGTGCTTCGCGGTATCAGCCTGCACGCGCAGCCCGGGGAGATGATTGCGCTCGTCGGCCCAACCGGCGCGGGCAAGTCCACAGTCGTCAACCTCCTGCCCGCATTCTACGAGGTGACAGCTGGACGCATCCTGGTGGATGGTCAGGATGTAAGCCGCGTTTCCCTGGCGTCGCTGCGCGAACAGATCAGCGTGGTAAGTCAGGAGGCGTTTCTGTTCAACGGCACCGTGCGGGAGAACATTCTTTACGGCCGGCTGGATGCCACCGAGGCCGAGATGCAAGCCGCAGCGCGAGCAGCTAATTGTCACGAATTCATTTCACGGCTGCCGCGGGGTTACGACTCGCGGGTGGGCGAGCGGGGAGTAAAGCTGAGCGTTGGCGAGAAACAGCGCGTCAGCATCGCGCGGGCTTTGCTCAAGAATTCACCCATTCTCATCCTCGACGAAGCCACGGCCAGTGTGGACACAGCGACGGAGCGGTTGATACAGGAAGCGCTGGAGCGTCTGATGGCGAATCGTACGAGCTTCGTCATCGCGCATCGGTTAAGCACGATCCGGAAGGCGGACCAGATTCTGGTGTTGCGGGCGGGCGAGATCATCGAGCGCGGCACGCATGATGAATTACTGGCGGCGGACGGTCTGTATGCCCGGCTGGCGCGGATTCAAGGCACGACGACCATCGAGGAGAGCTTTGCACGGCTCGCAACTGCAGGCTAAGATCCTTGGCGATAGATTAAAGGGGCAGAGCGGCAACGGGACAGCGCGGGTAAGCCATCGTGCTTTAGCTTCGTGCGCAAGAGGGGTTCATAGATAGGTTTCCAATGCAAAGTTGATATTGCGGTCGCTTGGTACATACTGTCGCGCGTGTTTACCGTCGTCGGCAGCCTGCCTGCCAATCATTCTCCGGGGCGCTTGAATAAGCCGGGGGCAACGGCGTCGAAGCGACGACCCCGAGTATTATGAAATCCAAGTATCTTCAATTTGTCCTCGCGACCTTTGCGTCATTTTGTGGTGCCACGCTGCAAGCTGGTTTGCTTTATGTTCCGAACGGATCGTTTGAGCTGCCGGGGACGGCGTATGCGGATCCGATGGTAGATTTTTGGGGTCAAAGTCCGCCGTATACGTTTCAAGCCACGGGGGTATTCTCCAATCAAGCGCCAACGGATCCGACCTACATTCACAACATGGACGGCATCCAGGGTGCGTTCATGGCCAATGCGCCGACGGTGGAATTGTATCTGGATTACGATGGGGTGGATTGGACAAACCGGACGCACCAGTTCCAGTCGAAGTATGAAGTGGGCAAGGCGTATGACCTGACGGTGGGAGTGATTGGTGGCGGTGGGGGCATGCCGCCCGGGGCAACGATTCAACTGGGACTGTACTATCGGGATGCGTTGAGCAACAAAGTGGTGGTAGCGGCCCGGACCATCACCAATTCGCTGGCGTTGTTTCCGGACAAAACGAACTTTGTGGATTTCACGGTATCATTGCCCGGCGTGAAGCCGACGGATGCATGGGCCGGGAAATACATTGGCATACAGTTGCTGGACACGTCTGGGACTCCCTCACTCGGTTATTGGGACGTGGATAATGTGCGGTTAAAGCTGGCCCGCGTGCCGATGATCCTCGGCGCGGCGAAGAACAACGGCCAATTTCAGTTCACGATAAATAGTGAGCCGGGTGCAAAGCTTGAGGTTCTAGCGGCGACCAACAGCGTCCAACCTGCGGCCACTTGGTCAAACTTGGGTACGATCACCAATACGACCGGGGCAAATATCTATACGGATTCGGCGGGCTTGAATCAGCGTTATTATCGATTATACTTGCTACCGTAATCCGTGAATGTGCAGTCACCACCCCCTCGGCAATTGGCCAACGCCAGGGGATTCACGTTGATTGAACTGCTGGTGGTCATTGCCATCCTCGGGATTCTGGCAGCGATGCTGTTGCCGGCACTGAGTGCAGCCCGCGAAAAGGGACGCCGGGCGGCCTGCATTTCCAATTTGCGCCAGGTTGGTCTCGCGATTCACACCTATTCCCTGGATTATGATGGCCGAATCCCTTTCGGGCCCAAGGCGGTTGGCTTTGGCACGGTCGCGAATTTTTATCCTTCGACTGGTGCGCCGACGAGTTTGCTGTCATTGATCAATGGCCAGCACGCCGCTCTGGGCCTCTTGCTTCAACTCAATGTGGCCAATCAACCCAAGGTGTTGTTCTGTCCGTCGCCTGACCAGCGCGTGGATGCGGATGCAGAACTTGGAAATGTTGGAACGAGCCAGGCGCAGGGCAGTTACTATTACCGGCATGGCGGCAACACCCAGTTGTATGACGATCCCTACACCAATAGCATTCCGGACCAGCCGCGGCTGGAAGGCTTGGGACTTAATCGGAATGGGGTTCCCGTGCGGGCGTTGGCGCTGGATACGGAATTCCTTTGCCCGCCCAGCCTGGCGGCATTTGGGGTCAAGTCGCGTACGCATCACCAGAAACGGGGGGTGAACATTCTTTTTGCGGATGGCCACGTGGTCTCTCGCGATAACCGGAACGGACGATTCACCGTGGACGTGCGGGACTACGGTCAGGTGCGAAGTTCGTTCGAAAAGATCCTTAAGACTTTTGAACAGGCTGATCTCGAGCCCTGAGCAAAGTGTTCCACCTTGCCAGTTCGGTGTATTCTTTTTAACCTTCAAGCATGGGCTCGCAATTGATGGAATACCTCGGGGTGATGCTGCTTGCGGTGGTAGCCGTGGGCGCAACAGGCGGAATGATCTTGCTCTCGACTGTCCTGGGTAAGCGCGGCAACCGCAGCAAGATCAAGGATACCGCCTACGAGTGCGGCATGTTGCCGGTGGGCGAGGGTAGTCCGCGCATGTCGGTAAAATTCTACCTGGTGGCGATGCTGTTCATCCTGTTCGATATCGAAGTCGTCTTCATGTATCCGTGGGCGGTCGTTTACAAGCAAATGCTCGCGGACGAATTCACTCGCAATACCATTCTCGGGGCGATGGTGAGTTTCCTTGGTATCCTCTTCGTCGGTTACATCTACGCCGTCAAGAAGCGGGCGTTTGATTGGAAGAGCTGAGCCAGGCTGGTTCAGGCGGCTTTCTGTTCTACCTTTTTCACGCGCGCGGCGAGATCTTCAACCTCGGGGATGCTTTCGCAGCCTGCGTTCAAAACGTCCACACAGCCCAATTGCAACGCGTACTTCACCGAGGCATCCCGTTTCTCGGGGTCGTTGCGTAACCGGCCTTCGCCGATGATCTTCATGCCGACCACGCCTTTGCCGGCGGCGTGAATTTTCTGAAGCACCGGCACGACTTTCTCCGGCGTGCCGTCCATGCTCATGCCGTACGGATTGATGCGCGCATGGACGGATTCGACCCACGGTTCGCTGGCTGCGGCTTCCAATGCTTCCAGCGAGTGGCACGAAACACCCAGCGTCCGGATTTTGCCCGTGTCCTTCAACTTCGCGAGCAGATCCATTTGTTTGCGGAGTTCCTCCGGCCACTTGGCCGACGTGACACAGTGCAACAACACCAGATCAATATAGTCGGTATTCAACTCCCGTAGGAACCGCTCGACACAGACATCGGCATCCGGTCGCTCGGGCTCGGGCAATCCGCCTTCGCGAAACCACACTTTCGTGATCACCTGGAAGCGGTCGCGTTGAATCCCTTTGAGCGCGGGGATCACGTAAGGGTGTGTGCCGTACAAATCGGCGAGATCGAACGTGCGCACGCCCCGATCGAACGCCTCGCGAATCAGCGACTCAAACTTTTCCTTGCCCAGCCGGGTATGATTCGACTCGCGCTTGCCGCCGCGCATGCCAGTGCCCAGGCAGATGCGGCTCATTTGCAACTTCGTTTTGCCGAGCCGGATGGATTCGTACGGGTCGAACGATTTCTTGGTGACTGTGGCTCGCGCGCTGAGCGTCGGGGCGAGCAACGCGCCGCCCACGCCGAGGGTCGAACACTGGAGGAATCTGCGGCGGTTTAGTTTCATGAAGCGACAATTACGCCTCTGGGGCGCTCCTGGCAACCCTTGAATTCAATCCGCCCGCCGACTGAGATTCGGTCAGAGCCGGGTCGCGATAAACTGGGCCAGCTTCTGCGCGTCCGCGTTGAACAAGCGGATGCCTTCGGCGGTTTTCTCGGTGGCCATGGCATTCTCGTTGAGCAGCCAGCGGAACCGTTTTTCATCCAGCGCCAGTTTTTCGATCTTGCTGTCCTTCGCAGTCGCCGCATCCAGCTTGCGGTCGATGGGTGTGGCGTCAGCTTTGAGTTCACCGAGCAGCTGCGGACTGATAGTGAGCAGATCGCAACCGGCCAGTTCAAGGATTTCTCCTTTGTTCCGGAAGCTTGCCCCCATTACTTCCGTGGCGTGGCCAAATTTCTTATAGTATCCGTAAATTTCCTTCACCGACACCACGCCGGGATCTTCCGCGGGCGCGAAATCCTTGCCCGTGGACTTCTTGTACCAGTCGAGGATGCGGCCGACAAATGGCGAGATGAGCTTTGCCTTGGCTTCCGCGCAGGCCACGGCCTGGGGCAGCGAAAAGAGCAGCGTCATGTTGCAGTTGATGCCCGTGCGTTGGAGAATCTCGCAGGCGCGAATACCTTCCCACGTGGTGGCAATCTTGATCAGGATGCGCTCGCGGTCGATGCCTTGCTTCTGGTAAAGCTCAATGAACCGGCGGCCTTTGGCGACCAATGCTTCCGTGTCGAAAGAAAGGTTCGCATCCGTTTCCGTGGAAACGCGGCCGGGAACGATCTTCAAAATCTCGCCCCCAAATGCGATCAGCAGACAGTCCGTCACTTCATCCAGCAACCGCGCGCCACTGAGCCCGGACTTTCGGGCATCGGCGATGGCCTTGTCCACGAGCGGCTGATACTCCGGCATCTGCGCGGCTTTGAGGATGAGCGAGGGATTGGTGGTCGCATCCCGCGGCGCGAATTGTTTCAGGGTGGCGAAATCACCGGTGTCGGCGACGACGGTGGTGAATTTCTTCAACTGATCCAGTTGGCTAAGTTTCGCGACAGTTTCTGATTGCGGGATTTCGGCAACAACGTTCATAAAATTAACCCTGGGTAATGGGCTTGTTGCAACAATGACGCAGCCACTCGCGTAACGCAATCGCTGAGTTGCCAGCGGACTTGACGAATTTGCCAATTCCCCGGCGGTGGGTTAGCATCGGGACAGCCGCGCATGACGCATCAACCCCCAGCCCCGAGGTCTTATGTTCTCCGAGCAGATACAGCTTCGTGGACACATCATTGATTCATTGCTGTTACCGAAGATTCTCGACGAAATTCTGACGCAAGGCGGGCAGTTCACCATTCGCGAGGTCAGCATCGGCCAGCAGCGGACCGATCCAAGCCAGGCCACGATTGACGTGTTTGCGGCCACACCTGAGGCTGTGGATGAACTGGTGGGGCGATTGCGTCAACACGGTGCCGAGGTGGTCAAGGAGGCGGATGTCCAGCTTGCAGAAGCGCCTGCCGATGGCGTGTTTCCGGATGATTTTTATGTGACGACGAATCAACAGACGTTTGTGCATCTGGCGGGGCAGTGGATCGAAGTTCAACCCGCCACCATGGACAGTGGCATTTGCGTGGATGCGGAGCGCAAGACTGCCACCACCATAAAATTTGTGGCAGTGCGCAAAGGCATGAAGTTCGCCGTCGGCCATCGCGGCATTCGCGTTATGCCGCTGGAGCGATCGGTGGATCGCAAAAGTGTCTTCGAGTTCATGGCGAGCAGTGTTTCCAGTGAAAAGCCCAAGAGCGCCATCATCCGGGAGATTGCCGCGGAATTTCGCCTCGCCAAGAAATCGAAGGGAAAGATTCTCGTCGTGGCCGGCCCGGCGCTCGTTCACACCGGCGCGGGGGAACACTTTGAGAAACTAATCCAGTGGGGATTTGTGGACCGACTTTTCGCCGGCAATGCGCTGGCGGTGCATGATATTGAGCAGGCACTTTATGGCACATCCCTGGGCGTTTATCTGGAACGCGGGGCGTTGGCCGACGAGGGCCATGAAAATCATATGCGGGCCATCAATGCTATTCGAGCGGCGGGTGGCATCCGGCCCGCAGTCGAACGCGGAATTCTGACCAGCGGCATCATGTTCAACTGCGTCAGCCAGGGCGTGGATTTCGTTCTCGCCGGTTCAATCCGCGACGATGGTCCGTTGCCAGATGTCATCACGGACATGATCGAAGCCCAGAAGACGATGCGAGCGCGGGTGGGGGATGTGACGATTGCACTCATGATGGGAACAATGCTGCACTCGATTGCCGTCGGCAATCTGCTGCCCGCCTCGGTTAAAACGATCTGCGTGGACATCAATCCGTCAGTCGTAACCAAGTTGGCTGACCGCGGTTCGTTTCAAGCAATTGGACTGGTCACCGACCTGGAGCCATTCCTTCGCGAGTTGACTGAATTCCTGGCGGAGGAGCGAACTGCTTGAAACCAGGGCGACAACTGTTGCTCTGTCCGCCGGATCACTACGGGATTGAATACGAAATCAACCCGTGGATGAGTCGCGAGCACAACGCGGATCCCCGATTGGCGACCAGCCAATGGCATGGTTTGCGGGATAAACTTCGGGAACTGGGATGTGATGTTCAATTGCTGCCTGCGCAACCCAGACTGCCCGACCTGGTGTTCACTGCGAATGCAGGTTTGCTGGTTGGCCACAGGTTTATCCCCAGCCATTTCCGCCATCCGGAGCGGCAGGGCGAAGAGCCGCATTTCATTCAATGGTTCACCGATCACGGCTGTGAGATCGTGCGCCTGCCGGAGGATATGTTCTTTGAGGGCGAGGGCGATGCGCTATTCGCCGGCGACATGTTGTTCTGCGGCTACAAGTTTCGTTCCGAGATCCGGTCTCACCAGTTCATTGCCGATCAGTTGGAATGCCTCGTCGTCTCCGTCGAACTCGTGGACAGCCGTTTCTACCACCTCGATACGTGTTTCTGTCCTTTGAATGCGACCACCGCAATGTGGTTTCCGGGCGCTTTTGACGAATACGGCCAACGCGCCATCCGCAATCACATCCCCCACCTCATTGGCGTCGCGCCGGAAGAATCGGTTCACTTTGCGTGTAACGCAGTGGTCCTGGAGCGCGACGTAGTTCTGCCCGAGGGTTGCCCCAAGCTTTACACGGCGCTGGAAGAACAAGGATTTCAAACTCACGCGTTGCCGATGACGGAGTTCATCAAAGCCGGCGGGGCATGCAAATGTCTGACGCTGTTGCTTCCGCAGCGCTGACAGCACGGGTTAATCCGGTTTCGAGTTTCGCGATTTCAGCAAGTAAACGAGAAATGAACCCAGGCCCGAGAACTTGTAACTTGGGTCCACGTATCGTTCGATGACGTAGAACGCGAAATAGTAGAAGCGACAGAAGCACCAGATGCTCACGGCCAGGAGCGCACCGGTTTTCCAGGTTGGATGTTCCAGCAGCAGCAGCACCGAGGCGAACAAGCCGATCACGAGGAATAGAATTCCCTTGGCCTTGATCCATTTGGCGCTTTTGAGGTCTCTCACGGCAACAGACTCAAGATGGCCTGGGCGGCCCGATCAGCCGCGCCGGGACCGCCGAGTGATTGAATTATCCTTGCCAGCTTCGCCTTCACGACCGCACAGCGCGATTCATTGCGTAACAAGTCGAGCGCGGCGTTTGCCACGCTTTGCGGTGTGGCGGCGTGCTGGATAAGTTCCGGATAGATCTCTTCATCCGCCAGCAGGTTCGGCATCGCGAGATATTTCACGCCGACAATTTGCTTCCCGATCAGGTACGTCGGCCAGGAGGTTTTGTAAAAAACCACTGCGGGGACGCCAAAGGCCGCACACTCCATGGTGATCGTACCTGACTTGGTGATGGCAAGATCAGCGGCCGCCAGCGCATCGTTGAGACCGCCGATCTGGACTTCCAAGCCAGCGGGCAAAGCGTGCTCCCGGACCGCCGCTGCCATCGTGTCGTTCGGCAGAATCATCTGACCGCGAGCTTCGGGCAGGGCCTGGCGAATCAATTCAAAAGCGCCGCTCACCACTGGCAAATGCCGCCGAACTTCATCCCGTCGGCTACCTGGCAGAAGTACGATAGCTGGCGCGCTTTCGGGCTTTGGTGTTGGAACTTCAGGCTTTGAGTTTCGTCCAATCATCGGGTGACCGACAAACTCCACACACAAGCCCGGCACCCGCTGGGCGTACCAAGGTTTTTCGAAGGGGAATATGCTGAGCAACAAATCGTGCGTTTGGGCCAGCGTGTAGGCGCGGCTTGGTCGCGACGCCCATACCTGCGGAGATACAAACTGGACCAGGCGGGGATTCCACGGCGTAAACTCACTGCGATGACGGCCGACGTAACGCTTGATGGCTTGGGCGAAGCGCAGGTTGAATCCGCCATAATCGACGCCGATGATGACGTCGGGTTGTCGTTCGATAGCCAGGCGCAGAAGGTGCCGGAACATCCGGCGAAACTCGCCGAGTTTCTTGATGACCTCGGAGATGCCGATAACCGAGTGCTTCGTAAGATCAAAGGCGAGTTCCACACCAGCCTCGGCCATGCGCGGTCCGCCGGCGCCAAAGAACCGCGGCGTCAATGCCGTGCGCAGCGGCTGCACATTTGTGGATAGGTCCTGGGATCCAGCAATGATTCGCTCCTTCAGCGCGCTGACAAGTTCCGCCGCTAAGAGATCGCCGCTGGCTTCCCCGGCGATGAGCATGAAGGTCAGGGATTTCATTCTCCGAGGTAGCGTCCCCTATTTACGCTGCTCCACCTGCCGCGTGATTTCAAACGCTAGGTCGAGGGCGGCCTTGGCGGATGCACCGCTCACGAGCGGAGTCTGCTTTTCCCGCACACACTCGACAAAATGTTGCAACTCCAGTTTCAGCGGTTCGTCCTTCGTGATGGGCACCGGTTCGCGCACGATGCGCCGGCCGCCGAATTCACTGACGATGGCGGAGTCCTTTCCGATGCCGAGCTTTGCGGCCATGAGCTTCTTGAGAATGGAACTTTCCTCCTCACCGTCGCGGGCGATGCGATAGATGAAACCTTCCTGTGCCCGGTAATCCAATGAGATGTACGTCGGCATGGTGCCGGCGCTGAACACGCGGATCTTCCGCATTCGCTCGGGACTGACGCGGCTCACGGTGAGATTGGCCACACAGCCATTCGCGAATCGCAAACGCGCATTGGCGATGTCCTCTGACTTGCTCAACACCGGCACGCCGACGCCGTCCACGCTCGTGACCGGCGATTTCACAAACGCCAGTACCACATCGAGGTCGTGGATCATAAGGTCCAGCACCACGCCAATGTCTGTTGAGCGAGCGGGGTACGGGGAGAGGCGGTGTGTTTCTATGAATCGCGGTTCAGTCGCAACGCTCTCGAGGTATTTGAAAACTGGGTTAAACCGTTCCACGTGGCCAACCTGCAGGACGCAGTTCTTTTCCTGGGCAAGCTGAACTAGCTCGGCCGCCTGGGCCGTATTGTCGGTCATTGGCTTTTCGACGAGCACGTGCTTGCCTTGGCTGAGCAGGGTCTTGGCGAGGTCGAAGTGGGTGGTGGTGGGCGTAACGATGTTCAACGCGTCCGCCGCCGTAGTAGCAGCGCCGACAGAATCAAACACCCGCACGTTGTGCTTGGTGGCAATCTTCCGGGCGGTTTCCGCGTGAGCGTCGTAGATACCGACGAATTCCACCATCCCGGCGGCGGCCATTTCCGCATAGATGCGCGTGTGTTCCTTGCCTAGCGAACCCGTGCCGAGCACGGCCACTCTGATTTTGGATGCCACGGGCGCAGTGTGCCAATGGCGTAGCGCAGCCGAAAGCGGAAATGTAATTGCTCAAGGCGAGACCGGCGAAGCATGAAACGCGGTGACTCGCCACTGCTCTCCGCGGCGCACCCAGACCTTGGTAAACCGTAAATCTTCGGTCACGATCTGACCGGCCATTTCCCGGACGCGTTGCAATCGGCCGGTAACGATCGCTGTTTCCGCCGCCGGGAAACGGATGCTTGCCTCGGAGGTGGTGAACTGGAGGAACTTCATCCGGCCGGACCGCAGAACGCCAACCGCGCCTGTTTTGTTAATTGGTGGCATGCCGGGGACAATGACCGAGAGATCGTCTGCGCAGAGTTTTTCGACCGTATTGGCGTCGTTTGCCAGATGCGCCGCATTCCAGTCCGCCTCCAATTGGGCCACCTGATTGCTCAGTGTGGTGACTGCTGCGGGTGGGAGATTCGTGGCCGCCTCAGCGGCAACACTGGTTTGCACGGACCACCACCCCAGACCCAGGAACACAACTACCCGAAGATAAGTTGTCATGGCGCTGACACTAATTCCGATGGGCAGCATCGTCAACGCTCTTGCGTGCCAAGGCCGGTGCGGAGTGGCTCGAGGCGCGGGTCACTCTGGCAATAGCGGCACGCACCGGGCAAAGCGCCGCTGGGGAAAACACCTCATTTCGCACTGGCATTCATCCAGCTAGATTGGCGGAGTTGTTCGAATGAACGGAAATAAAGTGAAATATGATTTTCGATGTGAATTATCTTTTGTTCATGCTCCCAGCGATCGCGTTGGGATTGTGGGCGCAATTCAAACTGACGTCGGCATACGGTCACTATAGCCGCGTGGGGTTGCGTTCCGGCCTGACCGGTGCCGAAGCGGCGCGCGAAATTCTGGACCGGGCCGGGTTGGTTCAAATGGCCGTGCATGAGGTGGGTGGCCGTTTGTCGGATCATTACGATCCCAGCAAGCGCGCGTTATTCCTCTCGTCAGAGAATTTCCACGGTCGCTCGATTGCAGCCGTCGGGGTGGCGGCGCACGAGGCCGGTCACGCTTTGCAGCACCAAGCGGCCTATGCTCCGCTGCAAGTGCGGATGAGCCTGGTGCCAATAACGCGATTTGCGAGCTTCGCCTGGGTCGTAATCTTCGCCATCGGCGTGATGCTGGCAGCGACGAAGCTGATCTGGGTCGCCATAGGCGTTTTCAGCCTGACGATGTTTTTCCAGCTCATCACGCTGCCGGTGGAATACGACGCCAGCCGGCGCGCGAAGGAACAATTGCTGCAGTTGGGTTTAGTGCGGCCGGAGGAAAGTTCGGGCGTCAGCAAGGTGCTGAATGCGGCGGCGCTAACCTACGTCGCAGCGCTGGTGACCTCCGTGATGCAGTTGCTCTACTTCCTGAATGTGGCGCGGAGCACCAGACACGACTGATTACGACTGTCAGGCGACAGTGGGATCGTCAGAACCACAGTCGCGCAAGTGAGCACGGTAGTTGCGTTCTGGGCAGTTCAGGAGGTGACCGAAATGAATTCGGCGCGGTGCGCGCCTACTTGATTTCAAGCATCGGCAGGGCTCGGATTATCTCTGTTGACCCACACTCCCTGCGAAAGTCTCCCGGGTTAGAATTCCGATTGCCTCGCGCGTGGTTCTCACGTCGACCGTTTACCACTATCGGTCCATTGCTGCAGCTTGCGCCGGCCTTACCATGCGGCCCGCACATTCGAGTGGGTGCAACGGGTTCGAGGTGCGTTAACCATTGGTCGCTGAACAATCTGATCGCCACGACAATTATGAAACTAGTCCGGTTAGTAACCTGCGGTTTGCTTTCGCTACAAGCTTTGATGCTCGCCGCAAGTCCGTCGCCTGCGGCGCAAACTGCCATCAACCCCGACTTTCAGTCCGCATTACGTAGCGGAGACGTGCGGAAGTTGCGCTCTGCGTTGGATCAAGGCGCGTCGCCTAACGCCCGCGACGCCGCGGGGAATACGCCGCTGATGCTGGCAGCGGCTTATGGCGACGTTGCGTCAATGAAGCTTCTCCTCGACCGCGGTGCGGAGGTCAATGCAACCAACTACGCTGGGGCCACGCCGCTGCTGCGCGCGGCGACGGATTACGACAAGGCAAAGCTCTTGTTGGCCCGTGGCGCAGTCGTGAACGTGCGATCAGTCTTCGGTAACACGCCGTTGATGCTCGCGGCGCGACCGGCCGATTCGCGGCGCACGGTCGAGCTGCTACTTGGCCACGGTGCCGAAGCTCAAGCCACCAACAACTTCGGGGCATCGGCATTGATGGCGGCCGCGGCGGGCGGTGATATTGATTCCGTGAAAGCGCTGCTCAAACGCGGCGCCGATGCTAACGCCCAACCTGCCGTGGATCATGCCGGATTCGTTTTCGGTGGCGGTCGTAGCGCACTGGCTTGGGCGGCATTCCGCGGCGATGTCCCAATGATGAAAGTTTTGATTGACGCCGGGGCCGACGTGAACAGCGAAGGTTTTCTAGGCACACCGCTGACGCAGGCAACGTGGGCGGACCAAGTTGCTGCGGCGCATTACCTGATTGAGCGGGGCGCGAAGGTGGATCAAGTTGGTGAATACCCGGACTACACTGCGCTGCATTGGGCGGCTTCCACCGAGAAGGACGACGACGCGTTGGTTAAACTGCTCTTGAAACACGGTGCGAATCCGAATCTCGCGGGTGGGGAACGGGTGGAGGCCTTCGTCGGCAATGTGGAAACTCCGGTCACGCTCGCGCAGAAACGTGGCGAGACGCGAGTCAGCAAGGCGCTGCTGGAAGCGGGTGCAGCTGAGGAAGCACCTGAGGAAGTGACGATGCCAGAGCCCCCAGCGCGGTCATTGCCGGCCAGACTTGACGCGGACACGCTGCGCACGGCCGTCAATCAGGCCGTTAAACCGTTGCAGGAATCGTCGTTGATCTCCAAGCAGTCCTTTGTCAATCACTCGACCAAGCAGGACTGCACTTCGTGTCATCAACAGCACCTGCCCATGGCGGCCATTGGGGCGGCGAAACAATTGCAGGCAATCATTGATGCGCCCGCTGAACAGCAGCTCGTGGACATGGTGGGTGATCCGAAGTTCGCCGAGGCCGATTGGGAGGCGCTGTTCCACCCGGACGCAGTTCAGACCAAGGGTTACATGCTGTTTGGCTGGGCGGGTGATCGCCAGCCCGCGGGTGAGTTTACCGATGCCATCGTGCATCATCTGGCCAGCATCCAGACCAAGGATGGTCGTTGGCTCAACAATCTGCCGCGCCCGCCGATTCAGAGCAGTGACGTGGGGGCAACGGCACTGGCGATTCACGCTTTGCAGAAATACCCATTGCCCGGTCGGCAGGCGGAATTTGCCAAACGTGTCGAACGAGCGAAAGATTGGCTGCGCGATGTGAAGCCAGCGAACAACGAAGAGCGTATTTACCAATTGCTCGGCCTGGCTTGGGCAGGCGAATCCGCAGCGCGCTTGCAACCTCTGGCGAAATCATTGATAGCCACTCAGGGTGCGGACGACGGTTGGTCGCAGCTAGCCACGCTCAAGAGCGATGCCTATGCGACGGGGCAGGCCGTGTATGCGCTTCGAGTGGGCGCAGGATTATCGAATGATCATCCCGCGGTCGAACGCGCCCGCCGATATTTACTAAAGACGCAACTGGCAGATGGCACCTGGTTCGTGCAACGTCGGGCATTTCCATTCCAGCCCACGATGAAAAGCGGCTTTCCGCACGGCCGTGATTCATGGATTTCGGCTGCTGCGACGAGTTGGGCAGTGATGGCGTTAAGTCTGACGGATGACGCCGCCAAGCCTGGGGTCACTGGTAGCCAGCTGGCCGCCAACAAGGCCCGGTAATTTGGGAGCAAAATCTGGGGACACGGAGCGCAGAATCACTTCTGCGCTCCGATTGCATTTGGGCCACTGCGTGCAGAAACTTTCCACGGTCCGATAATCGATCGTCACCAAAAAAATCAGGGACGCGTTGGAACGCGTCCCTGTCAGGTTGAAAGGATCAGTGGCTAATTACTTGGCTGCCAACGCGGCTTCCACGGCCTTGGCCATTTCGTCGGACTCAGGCGTCACTTTCGAATCGAATCGATTCAGGATTTTCCCATCCTTGCCGACCAGGAACTTGTTGAAGTTCCATTTGATGTCGCCGGGGAACGGAGAGTCCTTGCCTGCAAGTTGCACGTAGAGCGGATGCCGGTTGGCGCCGTTGACTTCGAGCTTGTCGAACATCGGGAATGTTACGTGATATTTGCTGGAGCAGAACTCCTTGATTTCCTCATTCGAGCCCGGCTCCTGACCACCGAATTGATTGCAGGGGAAGCCCAATACCACCAGACCCTTGTCCTTGTATTTCTCGTAGAGCGCCTGGAGTCCGGTGTATTGCTTGGTGTAACCGCACTTGGACGCAACGTTGACGATCAGCACGGCCTTGCCTTTGTAGGCTGCGAGCGTGGTGTCCTTGCCGTCGATGTCCTTGAGTTTGATGTCGTAGATGGATTCGGCGTTACTGGCGAAGGTGAGCATAGAGCAAAGTGAGGCAATCAGGGCGATGGTTTTCATGGGCTGAGTATTAGTTCCAGTTAGATAGGGTGTCAACGACCGGGATGAGACGCCGCGGATAACAGCCAAATTCAACCCTTACAATCGCCTGCGGACGCAACCGAACCACAAGTTTATGGGTCAAGCCCCCAGAAATGCGTCCTGGCGATTAAGGTGCTGATTCAAGCGTTGCTCCAGTTTCCCCCGGCAGGCTAGGCTTTGAAGATGGTTCCGTTCATTCAAAGTGTAGAAAAATCCATCCGCGATAAAAGTGCATGCAAACGCGGCGAGCGCATCTTGGTGGCGGTGTCGGGAGGTGTAGATTCGGTGGTCTTGTTGCATGCGCTACATGTATTGGCTGGGGCCAACCGCTGGGGACTGACCGTGGCCCATTTCAATCACCACTTACGGGGACGGAGCAGTGATGCGGATGAGCGCTTGGTCCGTCATACTGCAAAGAAGTTGGGACTCAAGATCGTGGTGGGGCGGGGGAATGTGCGGGCATTTGCAGAGCGGCAGGGTCTCTCGATTGAGATGGCCGCGCGTCAGTTGCGGCACGAGTTCCTGGCGATGGTGGGGCGGCGGTTGAAGATTCGGAAAATTGCCCTCGCGCATCATGCCGATGACCAGGTGGAGCTGTTTTTTCTGCGGTTGCTGCGGGGCGCAGGCAGCGACGGGTTGAGCGGCATGAAGATGATTGCGCCGTCGCCGGCGGATTCCCACTTTCAAATTGTGCGACCTTTGTTGGAATTTCCAAAGCGCGCGCTGACGGCCTTTGCGCGGACAAACCGGCTCGCATTTCGCGATGACGCCAGTAACGCGACGCTCGATATGTTGCGTAATCGTATCCGCATCGAGTTGTTGCCGCTGCTCAAGCGCCGGTATCAACCGGCAATCGAGCCCGCGGTATTGCGCGCCATGAACATCTTGGGCGAGGAAGCCGAGTGCCTGGCTGAGGAAGCACAACGCTGGTTGCACGTTTCGGACCCGGTGCCGTTCGCGCGGCTGCCGGTGGCGATTCAGCGGCGCGTGTTACTGCAGGAATTGCAACACCTTGAGTTGCCGGCGGATTTTGAGACCGTCGAGGCGTTGCGGTTGCGTCCGGATGAGCCGGTGAATCTCGCTCAGAATCTCAGTGTCAGGCGCGCCCCGGACGGATTGCTGCGGGTAAACTGGCGGCAACAGTTGAAGTTCAACAAGAACCAACAAGTGATTGACCTCGCGGGGCGTTCGGGGCAGTCGCGGCTTGGGAGCGTGGAATTTCGCTGGAAGCTGGTTGCTGGTGGTCGTGTTGGCGTCCCGAAAGCAATTGCCGGCCGGGAGGTATTTGACGCCGATGCGGTTGGCAACCAGATTACCTTACGCCAGTGGCAGCCGGGCGATCGGTTTCAGCCCATTGGGTTGAAACGGGCTACCAAGCTGCAAGACTTGTTTACGAATGCGAAGATTCCTGCCGCGAGGCGGCGTGAACTGGCAGTGGCCGAGAATGCGGCGGGGCGGATTTTCTGGGTGGAGGGTCTGCGCATTGGAGAATTGGCGAGAATTTGTGCGAAAACCGAGCGCCGATTGGTATGGAACTGGCGGCGATGTGAGGCAAAACGCACGTTGCAGGGCCCTGTGCATCGTGCTAGTGTGGCGCACCTAACGAATCATGGCAGACGACAATCGAAATAGCAGTGACGACAAGAGCCCCAAGCGGGGCGGAGATTTCCGCGTACCCCCGCGCACCTGGATAGTCTGGATAGCCATCATCGGCGGTATTCTGGCGCTGATGATGATGAAGGACAAAATGGACCCGCCGGCGGCTCCAATCTCGCAGTACGATTTCTTCCGGAAACTCGACTCCAATCAAATCGCATCAGCGACAATCAATTATAGCGCGCAATCGGCCTTCCTGACGGAAATCACCGGGAAATATTATAAGGCCGACGCGGAAGGCACGGTAAATAAGTCTGAGGAAGTGCCGTTCAGGGTGAAGGCGCGGCTGACCGAAAGAATGGAGGAAAAACTATTGGCGCTGCCGACGGTTTCGCCAAAAGAAGCCAGCGTCGTTTGGCTGGGAATTCTCTACAGCGTGCTGCCAATTTTGATTGTGGCAACCCTCATCTGGTTTTTCTTCATCCGCCAGATCAAGATGGCGGGCAAGGGCGCGCTGAGTTTTGGCAAGAGCAAGGCCCGGTTGCTGGCTAAGGAGCGGAACAAGACGACTTTTAAGGACGTGGCGGGAATCGAGGAAGCGATTGAAGAAGTCTCTGAGCTCGTTGAATTCCTAAAAGACCCGAAGAAGTTTCAGCGACTCGGTGGTCGGATTCCGAAGGGCATCCTTATGGTCGGCCCGCCCGGCACGGGCAAGACGCTGTTGGCGAAAGCCATCGCGGGTGAAGCCGATGCCTCGTTCTTTAGCATCAGCGGGTCGGATTTTGTGGAAATGTTTGTCGGCGTTGGCGCCAGCCGTGTGCGCGACATGTTCGAGCAGGCGCGCAAGAACACGCCGTGTCTGATCTTCATTGATGAAATTGACGCCGTTGGTCGCAGCCGCGGCCATGGTCTCGGCGGTGGTAACGACGAGCGCGAGCAGACACTGAATGCGTTGCTCGTCGAGATGGATGGCTTTGATACGCAGGAAGGCATCATCATCATTGCGGCGACGAATCGTCCGGACGTACTTGATCCAGCGCTGTTGCGCCCCGGTCGGTTTGATCGCCAGGTGACGGTCAACCTGCCGGACGTTCGCGGGCGCGAAGCGATCCTCAAGGTTCACGCCAAGAACGTGAAACTATTGCCCGAGGTGGACTTGTCCATCATCGCACGCGGCACACCGGGATATTCCGGTGCTGAACTGGCGAATCTTCTTAATGAAGCCGCATTGCTAGCTGCCCGCATGAACAAGAAGGGCATTGGCATGAAGGAGCTAGAGGAAGCGCGGGACAAGGTCCGTTGGGGTCGCGAACGGCGCAGTCTGGCGATGACAGATGAGGATAAGAAGCATACTGCGTGGCACGAGGCCGGCCACGCGCTGGTCAACGTGGTCCTCAAGCACACGCATCCGCTGCACAAAGTCACAATCATTCCCCGCGGTCAGGCATTGGGCGCCACGATGTATCTACCCAAAGACGACATCCTGAATCGGAAGCGCAAGGAGATGCTGGATTTGATCTGCGTGACGATGGCCGGGCGTATAGCCGAGGAAATTGTATCGGACGATATCTCCAGCGGGGCTGCTGGCGATATTCAGCAGGCCACCGGCATGGCACGCGCGATGGTTTGCAACTGGGGCATGAGCGACAAGCTCGGAATGGTGAATTATGGCAACGACAACGAGTTTGTCTTTCTCGGCCGTGACATGGTGCGCAGTAAAGACTACAGCGAAAGCAAGGCCGAGGAGATTGACGCCGAGGTCAAACGGATCATCGATGAGAATTACACACGCGCCCAGGAAATCATCGATTCACATCGCGACAAACTTGAATTGATAGCGAATGCGCTGCTCGAGTACGAAACCCTCGAAGGTCAGCAGGTCGAGGAAATCGTGCGCACGGGCAAATTCACCGCGCCGCCCAAACCGCCGACTGATGTGGGCCCGGCCATGGGTGCGCCCGCTGGAACGCCCTTGCCGGAGTCGCCGCCTAAACCAGCCCCGCCGACATTGCCCGGCCTGGGCACGCCATCGCCGGCACCAGCGGGTTAAGCTACCGGCATCTATCTCCTTCCCTGTGCGCGACAGTTTTGATTAGCTGTCGCGCATGATTATTGCGCCCTCGCTGCTAGCGGCGAATTTCGCCCAACTGGCCAAGGACGTTCGTCGCGCCGACGAGTCAGGCGCGGAATGGTTGCACCTCGACATCATGGATGGTCACTTCGTGCCAAACATTTCATTTGGCCCGGCGCTCGTGCAGACGCTCCGCCCGTTGTCCCGCAAGCTGTTCTTCGATGTGCATCTCATGTGCTCGAAGCCGGAGATCCTGCTCGAACCATTTGCCAAGGCCGGTGCCGACCAGATCATTGTTCACGTTGAACTGGGTGAGCGGATTCCCCAGTTGTTCTGGGCCATCCGCAAGCTGGGCAAGAAAGTCGGACTGTCGTTAAATCCTCCTACTGCCATCGCACAGGTACAGCCTTTCCTTGACCAGATTGATCACTTGCTGGTGATGACCGTCAATCCAGGCTTTGGCGGACAGGAGTTTATTTTCGAGACCTTGCCGAAGATCCAGCAGGCGGCCGCTTGGCGCCAGGAACGGGGATTGAATTTCACCATCGGCGTGGATGGAGGCATTAATTTCAAAACCGCCAAAGACTGCGCGCGAGCCGGCGCGGATGTCTATGTCAGCGGCACGAGCCTTTTTCAACAACATAGTCTGAAGGGCGCCGTGAGGAAGATGCGCCAGATCGTGTCGCCAGCCTGATCCCCGCCCATGGGCACGATCCAATTCGGCACAGACGGCTGGCGCGCGGTCATCGGCGGAGATTTTACTTTCGCCAATGTTGCTCGCGTGGCGCAGGCCACCGCGGATTATTGGAGAACCGAAATCCGAAATCCGAAATCCGAAATCCACGGCTGGCAACCGCTGGTGGTGGTCGGATATGACCGGCGTTTTCTCTCACCTGAATTTGCCCAGTGCGCAGCCGAGGTGTTTGCGGCGAACGACTTCTCCATCGTCCTGACGCCCGCACCCACTCCCACCCCGGCGATTTCCTTGGCGGTCAAACAGCTGCGGGCAGTGGGGGGCGTGATGATCACCGCCAGCCACAATCCGCCCAAGTTCAACGGCTTCAAGCTCAAGTCGTATTACGGTGGCCCGAGTGACCCCCAGACGTGCAGCGCGGTGGAAAGCTTTCTGGATCGCTCGTCGGTGAAATCCGTGCCACTGGCTGAAGCCATCAAATTGAAACGGATCAAACTGCATGATGTCCGAAAGGAGCATTACGCCGCGCTCAAACGATTGGTGGACTTCAAACTCATCGCGCGGTCCAAACTCAGGTTTGCGCACGAAGCTCTGTTTGGCGTAGGTGCCGGCTGTTTCGAGACACTGCTCGCGGGCACCAGTTGTCGGGTCACGACGCTGAATGATCGTCACGATCCACTCTTTGGCGGCATCAATCCCGAGCCAATTGAAAAGAATTATCACCACAGTCAGGCCTATCTGCGTCGGCATCCGCATGATTTTTGCCTGGTCACAGATGGCGATGCTGACCGCGTTGGCGGGATGGAGGGTCGCGGTGGTTACCTGTCAACGCACCAGATCATCTGCCTGCTGCTGCACCATTTCATCGCGAACCGGAAGGGCCGGGGACGCGTTGTCAAAGCGCTGACGACCACTTCGATGTTGGACAAGATGTGCGCGGCACACGGGCTCACGCTTACGGAAACAAGCGTGGGGTTCAAACATATCTGCGCCGAAATGCGCAAGGGCGACGTGCTGCTCGGCGGGGAAGAGAGTGGCGGCATCGGTTTCCCCGAGTTGATGCCGGAGCGCGATGGTATCGCGGCTGGCCTGATGATACTGGAGCTGCTCGCGGTGGAACGAATGAGCATTACCAAACTCATTGCCCGGCTGGAGCGCGAATACGGACCACATCATTACGACCGCGTGGATCTGCATTACCCGCTGGAGCGACGAGCGAAGTTGATGAGGTTTCTACAAAAGAATCCGCCAGCCAAACTCTTGCGTTCGCGGGTGGCAGACATGAAGGCCTTCGATGGCATCAAAGTCATCGCTGCCGACGGGAGCTGGCTGATGTGGCGTGGTTCAGGCACGGAGCCCGTTTTACGCATTTACGCCGAAGCTTCGTCGGTTAGTGCCGTTCAGAGCTTGCTCCGCACGGGAGTTCACTTGACGCAAATCGCGGGATAGCGCATTGTCGATCTGCTGGATACAAAGCTTCGGCGAAGCCTTATCGTTCGTTACGGAAAAGTTACCGGACTGAAATGGAACGTCGCTTGCTCTTTGCTCCGGCGACTTGAGCCGGTGCAGCCATGGGGAAGAAGGGGTGATGCGAGCTGCCCAGCCTGAGCATTAAACAACCGAAACCCGTAAACGAAATAAAGACCGTGAAGACTCCGAAAAAAAACACTGCACCGAAAACCGGGGCACGCAAGACCACCGTTCGCATGGCGCCGCTTACCAATTCCACTCCCGCGATTGTGAAGGTCGCTGCGCCCGAAGCAAAGGTTGCCAAACCAACGCGCGTCGTGCCGACCACGATTGAAGCCCACATTGACGTGGGTTTTGGCAATCAGCTTTTTGTGCGCGGTCAGGGCGCCGGACTGAGCTGGGACAAGGGCGTGCCGCTCAAGAATCTCGATGCCGAAACCTGGCAATGGTCGGCCGCGGCCAGCGACAAGCTGACCTTCAAGCTGTTGCTCAACGATGCGGTTTGGGCGCAGGGGGCGGATGTCATCGTCGCTCCGGGCCAAAAGGTGCAGATTACACCCAGCTTCTGAGCGGGAATTCAGTTGATTTGCGGCGGGGTGGGGCTGAGCCTCACTCCGCCGCGTAAGTTTTCTGCACGACCACCCGGGCTTGGTCAGGTGGAAAATGCAGTTTGCCTAACCGGTAATCCTCTATTCGCCACTTCAGAAACGCGGAACACTTCGCGGCCGTTGCTTTGTTACGAGTTGGCCAGTAAGTATCAAATTCCCTGTCCAGTCTGGCTAGTTCGGCGATACCGATGCGCGCGAGCTTGCGGGCCTTTGATTTAGCGTTTGCCGCCAATGCTTGTTGCCAGAGCATGATGTGGCAGGACTGTTCGGCCATGCGTGTGGCGAGTTCCAATTCCTTTTTCAGGATGCGACCGGCGCTGGTGGTTGACTTGGTCCGGCTGATCACCTTGCGATTCTCTGCCACTACCGCCAGCGCAGTGCGAATTTTCTTCTCCGGAATTCGGGCGTAGAGTTTCAGCCCGCTGCGGCAGAACAATTCGCGAGTGTGCGGCTGAGGCGCGGCAATGACGGCACCGAACGGAGTGATGTTGGCTTCCTTGTAGCTGAACTTGAGGTGCGCGCGGCCCAATGCTAGCGCAGCTTTGGCGACGCGTCCTGAGGGATCGTGATAAATATCTCGGCTAAGTACCGGCACTAGTTGCAATTCGTCAAACGTCTTCGCGCACCAGCTCAATGCGGCGCCTGCGGCGTAAAGCGGCCAGCTCACTGCGAGTGGTTGCGGATGGCCGCCATCACCCCAGTCGCAATTCAGGTAGCCGATCGCGCCGTGTTTACGCCCGGCGGCTGCGGCGACCCGCAGATTGGCAAAAGCATTCTCGTGACGCCCCAGCAGCGACATCCAGGTGGAGGTGCCGGGGCAGACGTAGAATGGCAACCCGGATTTCGAGAACGTGGCAGTTTGTTTTTCGAACGGGTGATTCGCTTCGTAACCCCAATTCAAGGCGATCAAATCGCGAGGCAGTTTTTTGAGCAGCTGCGGATGGTTCAGAATAATATCGCCCCAGAACATCATGTGGCGATGACGGTGCGTGACCTCGCGATAGATGCTTTTGAGGAAATCGACGTACACCCGGCCTTTTCCGCGCCGCTCGCACAGCTTCCGGCTTTGACCGCGTCCCAAGTCCCAAGTCTCGTCGCCGCCCACATTGAAAAATCGGCTGGAAAAATTTGGCAGCAGTTCGTCGTACAGTTCCCGCAGTAACTTCAACGTCCCGGGATGATTCGGGGCGAGCGTAGTTGGGTAGCGGAGGAAGTCGCCAGTTGAACCCTCGTAAGGCTCGGATACTTCGGCGAGTTTTCGCAGCTTGGGATGCTCGAGAAGATGGCGGAGATGGCCGAACGAATTCTGGTTGGGCACCAGGTCAATTCCGAGTTCCTGACAGCGGACATCCAATTGACGAATTTCGGCCGCCGTCAACGCTCCCCAGTCGCGCCAGCTGGAGCGGTAATGCCGATAGGCGAAAGTGTGTTCCGTGTAGAGCTGCAGTTCATTGATCTTGAAGTCCGCCAGGCGCTCGACGAGATCCAGCAACGTTGCCAGGTTCGGCACGCGTCCGCGTGAAATGTCCAGCATCACACCGCGGCGCAGGAAATCCGGCCAATCGCGAATCACGAGATAGGGCAGGTGACGGCCGTACTCCCGGAGAAGTTGGCGTAAGGTCGCTCCTGCCGCCCTCAGGCCGGCAGCTGCGCGGTATTCGATTCGTACGCCGTGCCGATCAACGTTGAGCGTGTAGCCTTCTGGATGATCTGGTGCGCGGTGGCTGCGGACAAGAGTTATCGCCGAATCGGGGCGATGCTTTGGCAGAAGAAAAATCCCCGCGCGCCGTTTCAGCGAACGGGGAAATGGAAGGAGCTGCATTGGGTTGACTACCTCTCGATCATCCCACTCTGGCGTGCGTAATTAAAAATCCCGCCGGCATCCACCACGGGACGCACGTCGCCTAGCGGTTTGAAGGAGTAAACCTTGCCAGTGGCCGATGCCGTTACGGTGGCTTTGTCGAGATCTACAGTTACAACATCGCCAGTTTTCAAGACGTCACACAGGCGATCGGTGATTTCGCAGGGGTACAGCTCGCCCGTGGCGACACAATTGCGGAAAAAAATGCGGGCGAAGCTTTCGGCCAGCACCAACTGGCAGTTAGCGGACCCCATTGCGATGGGAGCGTGCTCGCGGGAGCTGCCGCAACCGAAGTTCCGGCCGGCAAGCACAATCGGGTATTCGCTGTCCAGCTGACCTTCTTTGACGTACCGCGTGGGATAAAGTGATTCCGGCAAGCCGGCCAATGCGTAGCTTCCCAGTTTCTCGTACTCCTCGGGAATTGTTGGCACGAGGTTCAGGTATTGGGCGGAAATGATTTGGTCGGTGTCGATGTTGTCGCGCACCACATAAACCGGTCCGGTAAAGACTGATTGCATGAGTTTATGATGGCCGCAGCCGGTTGAATTTTCAATGCGCATTTGCGTCGGTGGTGGCGAAGGCTGTGCCGGGCTGCGAGTTTCCCCTTGAGCCGCAGGCGGCGATGGGTGTAGGAACGGGCATGCCAATTCATCTGCCTCCAATTTCGCGTCGGGAGTTTTTGCGCCGCACCTTGGTTGCCGGAGCCGCCTTTGCCACCTTGCCAACGCTTGCGGCGGTCGGTCGTAAAACTGATGCGGATGTATTTGCGTTGCTGTCCGACATCCACATTGCCGGCGACCAGACCACAGTTCAACGAGGCGTCAACATGGCGGAACACTTGCGGACCGTGGGACGCGAACTCCTGGCGCAACGCCGCAATCCTGCCGCGGTTTTCATCACGGGCGACTGTGCGCTGGGTGACGGCCAGGTGGTGGATTACGAAAGTCTGATGCAACTGCTTGATCCTTTGCGGTCTGCCGGAATGACTGTGCACCTGGCATTGGGAAATCATGACCAGCGCGAGAACTTCCGTAAAATCATCAAGCCCGCGAGTTCAGCCGTGGCGAGCCACCAGGCGAGCCTGATTCGCAGCCGTCGGGCAAATTGGTTCGTGCTGGATTCGTTGGAGAAAACGCTGCAAACGCCCGGATTGCTGGGAGAGGATCAATTGGCCTGGCTGGGCAAGTCGCTCGACGCGAACCCTGAGTTGCCGGCGCTCGTGCTCATTCATCACAACCCGGGCAAGGACGGTTGGGTCGAGGGATTGAAGGACACCGCGGAACTGTTTGAAGTCATTCGTCCGCGCCGGCAGGTAAAGGCGTTTATTTATGGTCACACCCACGATTGGAAAGTTTCTCAAGACGAGAGTGGCATTCATCTCATCAATCTCCCGCCCGTGGCCTACGTGTTCAAAGAACTGATGCCCAGCGGCTGGGTGCGGGCGGAGCTTGAACGTTCGGGGATGAAGCTTGAATTACGCTGCATCGATTCCGCTCACCCGCGGCAAGGACAGAAACTCCGTTTGAAGTGGCGCAAGTAATCGGGCGTCGCGCTTAGAGACTTTCGTAGTACGCATCAAGTTCGTCTTCGTCGATCTCGATGACCTTGTCGAACTTCTTTTCGCTGTCGCGGAGGACCTGTTTGATCTCGGGCGAGATCCACCGGAGTAACCTGTCCTTCGAGTCAATGCGCGCCTTGATGCGGTAAGCGCCGGAAGCGTCGATTTCCAGAATGCCGCGCTCGGCCATGCGGTGCAGGGGGGCCAGCGCCCAAGAGTCATCTTCGCGATAGCGCCGCTTGCTGCTAGCGCGGCGACAGATCTCCTTGGCCGTCAGGAAATCATTCCGAAACGGTTTCAAGTAGTAGTAGATTTCTCTCTCGTCGGCGTCCATTGATGACGTTCAGAAGTTATGGCGATTTGGTTCTGGCTCAAGTCCTTTCTATTCCGGAATTTATGCTTGCAGCCAAGGAATCCCCGGTGCTACTTGCCTTGGTCATGAACACAACCCGTTCGGCCAACCAGCCACTGTCCCGTCGTCGCTTTATCCAGAGCACTACCCTTGCCGCTGGAGCGGCGGCGTTGGCGGGGCCATTCATCCGCAGCGCCCGAGCGGGCGAGCCGGGGCCAAACGGAAAGATCCGGGTCGGCTTCATCGGGTCCGGCCAAATGGGCAGGGGTGACTTGGAGACTTTCTTCCTTAACCCGGAAGTAGATTGTGCGGCCATCTGTGATGTAGACGACGCGCAGACAGCCGAAGGTCTCAAGACATGTGAGAAGGCGGGGCGCCCCAAACCCGATACGGTGCGCGATTTCCGGCGGGTGCTGGATCGCAAGGACGTGGACATCGTCCTCATTGCCACGCCGGATCACTGGCACGCATTGCCGGCGGTGATGGCTTGTCAGGCGGGCAAGGATGTTTACCTCGAGAAACCATTGGCCAAAACGATTGACGAAGGGCGGGCCATCGTTACGGCGGCGGAGAAGCACGGGCGCATCCTGCAGATGGGTTCTCAGTGGCGCAGTTGCAAACACATGATCGAGGCGGCGGAATTTGTGAAATCGGGCAAGCTGGGCAAAGTCTCAATGGCGCGCGGCTGGGCAAATCTTGACTGGCAACCCAAGTGCGAAAAGAAACCTGATGGCCTGCCACCGGCCACGGCGGACTACAATTTCTGGCTCGGACCCGCGCCGCAGCGCGCTTTCAATCCCAACCGCTTTCACTACACATTCCGCTGGTATTGGGATTATGCGGGCGGACTCATGACAGATTGGGGCGTGCATTTGATCAACATGATCTCCATGGGCACGCCGTTGTCGGGGTTGAAATCGGTCAGTTCCACCGGCGTCAGTCAATTGTTAGGAGACGATTGGGAGACGCCCGGGGCGCAATCAGCGTTATACGACTTCGGCGGTTTCATGATGATCTGGGAACATCTTTCGGGTTATGCGACCACCATCAACAATCACCCTTGGGGCATTGCGTGGTATGGCAGCGAGGGCATCATCATGATGAACGACGCGGGCTGGGAGGTCATACCCGAACGACGCAAGGCCAATCTCGATCCAGAGAAACATAAGGGCAGTGGCAATCCCCGTCCCGCGCATGTGCGCAATTTCCTGGACTGCGTCAATTCGCGGAAACAGCCGGTGCTCAACGCGGCCCTCGGACACGAGCTTTCGACTGTCGCGCATTTGGGCAACCTCGCATTTCGCACCGGCTCGATCGTCAAATGGGACGCCGAGAAAGAGAAGGTGATTGGCAATCCCGCAGCGGATAAATTGGTGGGGGTGAAATATCGTTCGCCATGGAAGCTGCCGTACTCACGACGGGCTTGAAGTTGTTTTGAAGCCGTTACGATTCAGCGGCGGTGAGTGATGAGGTCGCGCGACGGGATTGTAGCTAACTAATGCGTTCCCACTCTTGCCAGCGTTCCATGCCTCGATACACAGACACCGTGTCGTCTGCGGCAGCATCAGTTTTGACGAGGTGGAAGTGGCTACCAAACAGCTTCGCTGCGGTCTCGTCGGTCAGAGGAAACGGCGGCGGTTCGGGTTCGACACCGTAAAGAAAGAGTCCCACCAGCCGGCCGCCCGGCAGGAGCAGTTCGTGCATCCGGGCCACGTAATCGGGCCAGCGTTCCGTGGGCAGCGAACAAAGAAAGCCTCGTTCATAGATCAAGCTGTACCGGCGCTCGCCGAAATCGTGCTTGAAGAAGTTGCCTTGAATCACACATTCGCCCAGCGGTCCAAGTATTTCTCGCGCGTGGGCGACTGCCGGACCGGAAAAATCAATAGCCTGGACGTCGAATCCCGCCTGGTGAAACGCCCGGACTTCGTAGCCGGTTCCGCATCCGGGAATCAGCGCGCGCGCCGGCGCCAGGCTCGTGTGTTCTAGAAACGACGAGAGGTTTGGCGGCACATGGCCGAGATCCCATGGCAGCTTGCCGGCTTCCCAACGCTTAACCCAGAACTGCGTACGGGAACTGTCGTCCGAATTTGGAAGCGGGATTTCATTCATGGTTTGGTACCCAGCATGAAGGCGTGCGCGACCTGATGCTCATGGAGATGAGCCGAATGTTAGCGCGGAAACCCTCGTTAGCAATCAAGATTATCTCAAGCTGCCGGCTGAAGGCGCCGCAAGCGCGAGCGGTTCCGCGCGCTATGGCTTGGGCATGCTCAGATTCTGATTGAAATGTTCAGTGCGATTCGCAACCTCTCAGCTTGTCGGAAATAAACTTTTTTCGGGAAGGCTCGGGGTTCGTGACAACAAAAACTACGGATGGCTGGTTTTCTTTCCGCCCTAAGTTGGCGGAAACCATGGCAAGCTACACGGCGGAGACCTTCCGCGCAGATTTGCTTGCGGGAATGACGGTCGGTGTGGTGGCACTGCCGCTGGCGTTGGCCTTGGCGATCGCCTCGGGCGTTAAACCAGAAGTCGGAATTTTCACCGCCATCATCGGTGGGCTGCTGGTTTCGGCACTGGGCGGATCAAAGGTGCAAATCGGCGGGCCGGCCGGTGCGTTTGTCCCGCTGCTTGCTCCCATCGTTCTGCAACATGGGCCGATGGGGCTGGCGGCCTGCGCATTGATTGCGGGATTAATACTCTTCGGGCTCGGTATGGCCAAGTTGGGCTCACTCGTTAGGTTCATTCCATTCCCGGTAGTGATCGGCTTCACCAGCGGAATCGCGATCATCATTCTCAGCACGCAATTGCGAGATTTCTTCGGACTGGAGGCAAAGTTGCCAGCCGATTTCATCGGCAAGCTGCGAGCGCTCTCGCATCATTTCTCACCAAACTGGCCCACGGTTTTGCTCGCAGTCGCCTCCACCTTGGCGATCTGGTTCTGGCCGGCGCGATTGGCGCGCTGGTTGCCGGGCACGATTGTGGTCATCGTCGCCGCGGCACTCGGAGCAGTGGCATTTCACTGGAATGAGCGGTTTGGCATTCAAACGCTCGGTTCCGAATTTGGCGATATGGCTCGCACTTTCCCGCCGTTTGGTTGGCCGCGATTACCCTTCGATGAGTGGCGCGCGTTGGTGCCGCCGGCATTGACGGTCGCAGCATTGGGGGCAATGGAGTCACTCCTTTGTGCCGTTGTTGCGGACGGCATGATTGATGACCGGCACGATTCCAATCAGGAGTTGATGGCGCAGGGTGTGGCTAACGTGGCGTCCGGTCTGTTCGGAGGAATGCCGGTGACAGGCGTGTTGGCGCGCACGGCGACCAACGTTCGTAACGGTGCCCGCACGCCGGTGGCTGGCATGGTGCACGCGCTCACGTTGCTGGCGGTGCTGCTGCTGGCGGCGCCGCTGGCAAAACACATTCCGCTGGCGGCGCTCAGCGCCGTGCTGGTGGTGGTGGCGTTGCGGATGGGCGAATGGCATTACTTTGTACGCCTGCGGCAATGGCCACGCAGCGACGTTGCCGTCTTTCTTTGCGCGTTTGTGCTGACCGTGGTTGTGGATTTGCCGGTAGCCGTCGGCGTCTCGCTGGTGCTGGCGTCGGCATTGCTGGTGCGTCGGCTGTCTGAAACGACGCGAGTGACGCCGGAGAGCGACGTGACGCAGGCGGAGGCGCTGGGGCAGACTACCACCGGTAAAGTGATTCCAAATGGCGTCGTGGTGTTTCGCGTGTTCGGCGCGTTCTTCTTTGGAGCGGCCGACAAACTGGAGACGTCACTGCGGCGGTCTGGTCAACTTCCGGAAGTCTTGATTCTGCGCATGCGGGATGTGCTGGCATTGGACGCTTCCGGGTTGGCGGCACTGGAGGATCTTTGGGAGAAGCTGCGGGCGCACCGGAAGGTGCTGATTCTGTGTGGGCCGCATTCACAACCGTTGTTTGCGCTGACCCGGGCTGGTTACTTCGACAAGATCGGGATGGAGAACGTTTGCGGCGACATGGATACGGCGCTAGCGCGAGCGCGGGAAATTCTGGCGAACAAAGCTCGCCATCAGTAGCGCGATTGGCAGGTGGTTATTCGACCTGCTTCAGGAAAACGAACCAAGCGGTAGAATTTGTCGCGTCACCGCCGGTGACCAGGCACTTGCCTTTGCCCAGCCCTTTCGTGACTTTGCCAGCGGGCTTGCCCTTGCCGAGCAACTGCACTTCCACGTTGGTGCCGTCAATGTTCTTCACGACCAGTTCGCATTCCTTGCTCATCTCGATCTTGGCGGTTGCCCCCTCGGTCACCGAGAATTCTTTCTGGGTCACGACATAATAATACTTCCACTTGATCGGCAGGTTCTCGAGCTTCTTGGCGACCTTTGGGTCAATCGGCTTGAGGTTTGGGTCGGCCGGCTTTTCGTCATTTGTGCCCCAGATCAAATGGGCTTGCAGCTTCATTTTGGACGCTGGGTCCGCGGGAGCGGTTGTGACAGTCAACGCGAATACCATCAAGGTAGCCAGAAAAGCCATCCGGGTGGTCAGGGGTCGCTTCATGGTGATGAGGATATGGACGTTGTCCTAGTTCGCAAACTCGTTTTCGGGTGAGTACGAAAACCAAATCAGGGTGGTTCCGTTTTGCTCATCGGTGAAGGTGAACGCATCGGAATCTGCAATCAACTCGCTCAATTCATACGGCACTTCGGGGCTGGCCGCCTGACGAGTAGCCAGCATACCGACCAGTAACAACGCCGCTATGGCGCCCGCCGGTATCAGCAGCCGCCGGAAGTGGTGGACCCAGGAAACTTTTTCCGGCGGCGACGCGGGTCTGGCCTGCTCACGCTCAATCTGGCGGGCAATCTTGGACCAGTAGAACTCGCGTGATTCGGGCACCTTGATGCCGTCTTCAAATCCGGCGAGCGCTGCGCGAGTGTGCTTGAGCTCGGTGAGCAGGGCCCGGGCGTCGGCGTCCTTTTCAATCAGGCGCGCCACGGCGTCCGCTTCGTGGACGGGCAGTTGACCGTCCAGCCAGGCTTGGAGCTTAAGTTCAAGTTCGTTATTCATGGTACTACTCCGCTTTCTTCAAATCCGCCAGCAGCGACGCCATTCGGCGGCGCGCATAAAACAATCGTGACATTACCGTGCCGATCGAACACTTCATCGTCTGCGCGATCTCTTTGTATTCCATGCCCTGAAATTCGCAGAGCACGATCACGGTCCGGTGCGCTTCGCTCAGCTGGGTCAAGGCTTTGTCAATGCGCGCGCGCAACTCGGCGCGCTCGAGCCGCTCGGTGGGGTTCACGATCACCACCGGGAGCTGGCGTTCCACGCCGCCGGATTCCTCATCCATCTCGTCAATCGACTCGGTGCGGCGACGCTTTTGCCGGCGCAATTGGTCGAGACACAGGTTGATGACAATCCGCGTGATCCAAGTGGGGAAACTTGAATCGCCCTGGAACTGTTCCAGCCGCTGCCAGGCTTTGACCCACGCTTCCTGAGAAAGATCAAGGGCTTCCTCCTCGTTCCGCATCATGCTGTAGGCCCGGGCGTAAATCTTGTCACGATGCCGGGCGACCAGCTCCTCAAATGCACCCATGTCGCCCCGCTGCGCGGCTTGAACCAGCTGCTCGTCTGAGGCGGCGGATTGAGGGTTGTCAGCCATGATTTGGACGTTGGGACAAGGGGTGGTTATTCAGCGGGCTCAGAGTTTTCCCTTGGTCGAAGGCAACTGGCCGGCAATCCGCGGGTCGCGCTGGCAGGCGAAGTCTGCCGCGCGCGCAAAGGCCTTAAACAGAGCTTCTACGATGTGGTGCGGTTCGTCTCCATAAAGCAATTCCAAGTGCAAATTACACCGGGATTCGTTGGCGAAACCTTGGAAAAACTCCCGGGCCAGGCCGAAGCGAAAAGCCGTGGAATCATCCTGCGCCCGTTCAACGTTGGTGAGTCGCCGATACGCGTGGTCCTGTAACCCGCGCCAAACTAGATAACTCCGCCCGCTAAAATCAATGACGCAGCGGGCTAGGCATTCGTCCATTGGCACATAGGCTTCACCGTTCAGCGGATTTCGCGGGTCAAAGCCCGTTCCGTAGCGCCGAATCCCCTTCTTTTCTCCCAGCGCCTCGCGGAATGCCTGACCAAGTGCTATGCCGCAGTCTTCCACGGTGTGATGCGCGTCCACATCCAAGTCCCCGCGACAGATAAGCGTCAGGTCCATCGTCGCATGTTTCGCGAACAGGGTGAGCATGTGGTCGAAGAATGGTACGCCGGTTCGAATGGATGATTTGCCCGAGCCATCCAGATTCAACGTGAGATTGATCTGTGTCTCTTTCGTGACCCGTTTGACTTCGGCCCGGCGGTCCTTCATGTGCGGGGAGTAAACCAGAGCAGCCATGAAAACTCAAACGGGTTTGCTAGCTTGGCTGGAGGGAAGGGCGGCATTCACCGATTCGCGGGTGAATTCGTCGCCGCCGCAGCATTTAGCTGAAGCTTAAGTTCCTCGATTTGTTTGGCAATGACGTCTGGATGGGGGCTGGCCTCTCGGCCTCGTTCAAGGTGGCTGATGGCGCCAGTCAGGTCACCCTTTGCCTCGGCCAAGCGCGCGAGATTGCTGGTGATACTGGCAAGCAAAATCAGGTTGGGCGACTCCTTGGGGCGCTCAATATCTTCCCAGCTTTGGAGTGCGAGTTCGTAGAGCCGTTGGGCGCGCTCGGGGTTCTGCCGATCCTTAAGGTAAATCTGTGCCAGTTCCACGTACAACTCGCTGTTGCGCGGATTGGCATCGAGCCCCTCGCGCACGAATTTTTCTGCCTCGGCCGACTTGCTCACCTGGCGCAGCCAGTAACTGCCTACAAGGTAAGTGTTGACCTGATGCGGATCCAATTCGGCTGCAATCCGGAGCCAGGGCAACATTTCGCGGCGATCCGTGCCCCCGAGGTGCGTGTGCTCGGATACCCGAAAGTTGCTGCCAAACCGGGCAATCCAGTCGTGCGACTGGTTCCAACCGCCGGTCTTTTCCTCGCACGCTTCGACGGAGTGATCGTGGTGCGCATGGTTGCAGCCTTGGGCGCAAGTGCCGGCGGGATCGTGGGTATGCCCACAGGAATCATCATGGACGTGGCCATTTTCGGCCGGCTGATCGGCTGTTGGTTTGTGGTCATGTTCGCAGTTTTCGTCATGAACGTGACCAGCATCAGCGCCCGTCGCCGACGACTGGACGTCAAAGATCGAAGGGTAATAGCCGCTGTGAAAATATTGGTCGGCTTTGGCGGTGAATTGATTGGCGAACATTTGTCGGCCGTCGCCCAACAACATACCCATTAGCCCGCCCTGGCTCGCCCGGCTGCGCCACGTGCGCGCTTCCGTTTGCAGGCGCGTGGCAATTGTGAAAGCCACCACCAGCAGCAAGGCCATGATGTAGGCGAGGCGTTGCATATCAAACCGAAAGCGGTTTACGGCGAAACACCATCCAGGTGGCGGAGAGAAAGAACGCCGTGTAAACGGCGGCGTACACCCCCGCCAGACAGAAGGCCCACGCCGGGACCAACTTTTGATTATAGATCAGAAGATCGCGGATGTCATACCACTCGAGATGAGGAATCAGGTAATAAATGGCAGTCAGCACAGTTCCCGTGGGGGCTGCCATTCGCCCAGCCACTTTGTTCAAATGCTCACCGAGAAAGAGAATGCCCATCACCATGATGAGGCCCACGGTCCAATTGACTGATGGCGCACTGAACACGACAGAGCCTAGCAGGACCATCGCAATCACGATGGCCAGCATCATCCAGTGGAGAATCGCTGCCTGGACAAACTGGCCGACCGGCCAGTGTTGCTCGCGCCAGCCTGACACCACCCCAAAGAAAACATACAGCACCAACAATGAGATTCCCGCCACCGCCCAACAGCCCAGATACTTGCCAAGGATGAACTGCGCGCGGGTAACCGGTTTGGCGAGCAATGGAAATATCGTGCGGTTTTCGCGCTCGGCCGGAATTTGCCGGGCCGCCGGCCCCACGGCAATCACGAGCGCTGAGACCCAGATCATGAGCAGGCAGATTTCCTTCACGTAGCGCACGATCTTGTCGTCGCCGAAGAAATTCACCGAACCGGAAAGCAGGGTGATGAGCGCGGTAAGGACAAACAGAACGTAGAAATCCTTGCGGCGGTACATCTCCTTGATCACGACGCTGGCAATGGCGAGGACGATATTCATGACAGCGCGGGAGCAGTGTATCCGATGAGGTTTAGGAAAATGCGTTCGAGATCGCACTGATATTTGGCCACCAGATCCGAGACCCGGCCTTCTACCTGCAGTTGGCCGTGATTGATGATGGCGACGCGATCGCAAATGGTCTCTACCTCTCCTAATTCATGGGAGGAGAAAAGCACTGTCTTTCCTTCGTCCTTCAAGCGTTGGATAATCTCCCGCACCTTCATCCGGCCCAGCGGGTCGAGCCCGCTGGTGGGTTCGTCAAGGATGAGCAAGTCCGGGTTGTTGATCAACGCCTGCGCCAAGCCAACACGCTGTTGCATCCCTTTGGAATAGGTTTTGATTGGGCGCTTACGAGCATGGTCGAGCTCCACCAGTTTCATTAGCGAATCAATCCGGCGCTCAGTTTCGGCCGGCGGAATCGCAAAGACGCGCGCGTAGAACCGCAACAGTTCCTCGGCGGTAAGGAAGCGGTAGTAATAAGTCAATTCCGGGAGATAGCCGATGCGTTGGCGGGCGATCGGTTCGCGCACGCTTACATCAAAGAGAAAAGCGTCGCCTCGGGTAGGTTGCACGAACCCGAGCAGGACATTCATGGTGGTGGTCTTCCCCGCGCCGTTCGGGCCAAGAAAACCAAAAACCTCACCCGCAGCCACGCTCAGGTTCAAACCGTTTACTGCCTGCTTCTTCTCACCGCCACTTCGAGCGGCGGGATACTCCACAAACAAATCCACGGTTTTGACGATTTCAGTCATGCTTTTGCAGGTTAAGAAGCCCAAAGTCGTCCGGCCAGTATTTTGTATCGGCGGGTGAGTGAATCGCTCATTCCAACAAAAAAGGCTTGGGACAACGTCCCAAGCCTGTGTTGGTTTTCAGTAATCTTACTGCAACGCAGCCGGATGGTCGGGCACAGCGTAAGCGCCGCAATCGGGAGCGTCATCAAGAGCATTGATGGCGTAGGTGCCAGCGACCGGGCAAATAACGCCTGAGCCAGCCAGCGTGAGCGAGGTCACATCACGGCCCATGTAAGGGGCGATGTCCGCTTCACCAGGAGCAGCCGTGCCGGTCTGCTTGGTTTCCAGCGCCCATTGCTGCTTCGCACCGTCAATCTGACGGAGGTTATTGATACAGGCATTGGTCTGGGAAACGCGACGCGCTTTCACGAAGTTCGGAATCGCGATCGCTGCGAGGAGGCCGATGATGGCGACCACGATCATGATTTCGACGAGCGTGAAGCCCGCGTTTTTCTTGTTTTGGATCTTCATAGTTTACTGACCTTTCTTTTGCTTCGCGGCGTGAACAACACAGCAGGCGGATTATTACTATTACGGTTGTTGTCCACTCATTGCCTGCTGCAACCGCGCTTCTGGCATTTAGCACCACGGGTGCCAAATACCAAATCGTTTGACGGACTTAATCGAGTCGATGCGTAGCTGGGACAATCCGGCAGCTCGCTGGAACGGCCACGGACCTGATGTCGTAGCTGGTCAAGAAGACGTTCGAAGAGTCACCGGGGCACGCACAGTTGTTGATGGCGACTGCCGTGCTGGGCTCGCGGCTGAAGTAGGGGGCAATGTCTGCCTCCGATGGGATGGCCGAGGTCGGCTGCCTTGCTTCCAAGGCCCATTGCTGCTTGGCGGAATCGATGAGCCGCAGATTACTCATGCAGGCGCTTTTTTGGGCTATTAACCTGGATTTCACAAAGTTGGGAATCGCGATCGCCGCTAGCAGGCCGATTATGGCCACGACAATCATGATTTCCACCAATGTGAAGCCCCCGGTGGACTTCAATTGTATCTTCATAACTAACCTTTTTGTGTCCGGCGTGAACCCAGTTTCAGGCGGTTATGATGATTACATGGTCGGTTCGAATATTGCCTGAAACCCACCAAACAAGTTGACACTAGCTCGACTCACACCAAAGGCAACACCCAACTCGGAAATTGGTTTCATTTAACTACAGAGTATTTTTCCGTATCCCCCCGGAAGTCCCCGACCAGCCCAAAGGCTGCCCCGATTGTACAGGACACTGTCCAAGTCAGTGACAATCTGGTGATTAATCTTCCGCTTGTCGGGCCTCGATTTGTTGGATCGCCCAGTGAGCGTGCTCGGCCACCAAAGGCTCGATGTCTGAGCAGGCCCTGGCTAGTGGCGCCAGGGCCCGTTTGTCCGCCAGGTTGCCCAAGGCTGTGCAGACGTTGCGTAGCAAGCCGCGACGTTTCGCGCGGGCGATGGGTGTCCCACCGAACTGAAGCTTGAATGCCGCCTCGTCTAAACCGAGCAGTTCAACCAAATCCAGCAGACCAAGGTCGGTCCGCCGCTGACGCTTCATCAACTCGCCTTCGCGCGCGAAGCGATTCCACGGACAAACCGCGAGGCAGTCGTCACAGCCGAATATCCGGTTGCCGATCAGCGGGCGGAGTTCGATCGGGATTGATCCTTTGAGTTCGATTGTGAGGTAGGAGATGCACAGCCGGGCATCAAGTTGAAATGGAGCCGTGATGGCCATGGTCGGACAAGCGCTGAGGCATCGGCTGCAACTCCCGCAGCGATTTGTTTCCGGTGCGTCGGGTTCAATCTCGGCCGTCGTCAGAATCTCGGCCAGCAGCAGCCAGTTGCCGAGTTGCCGGCTGATCAAATTGGTGTGCTTTCCCACGAAGCCAACCCCAGCGCGTTGCGCGAAGTCGCGTTCCAATATTGGGCCTGTGTCAACGTACCATAGCGAACGTGTGCCGGCGCCACAGATCTCGGTGATGGATTCTGTAAGGGCTTTCAATCGCTCGCCCAAAACATCGTGATAATCCGCATGCTGAGCATAGCGCGCTACAATCCCGGTTGGGCTTCCGCCTGTTGCAGGTGCTACTTCTAGCCGCGCAAAATAGCTGGCGGCCACACAAACCACCGTGCGCGCTCCACCGAGAACCAGTTGTGGGTCCGATCGCTTGGGTGCATTGCGCGCGAGGTAGGACATTTCACCGTGTCGCCCTTGAGCCAGCCATTGTTCATACTTCGGCGCATGATCCGGCGGGGTGGCGGAAGCGAACCGGCACAAGTCGAATCCCAGTTCATGCGCGCGTTCCCTAATGGCCTGTTTAAGACCGCTCATAACTTCAGGATTATCTCACCAGACTACATAGGTGGCCCAGGTCACTTCGGGCTAAACATGCGAAATTGCGCCACAATTTGATGCGCAATTTCCTTGAGCGTGCGGAGTTCGGTGTTAAGCAGCACATCCGCTTGCCGGTAATACGGCTCCCGCTCCGTCAGCAATTCACGAATCTTGCCTTGTGGGTCCGGCCCATTCAATAAAGGGCGATGGGCGTGGTGGCGCACACGTTCCCAAATCCGGTCGGGAGAAGCCCAGAGGCATACCACCAACGCATGCTGTTTCAGGCTCTCAAGGTTTGCGGGATTGACCGGCAAACCACCGCCGGTCGAAATGACCGTTTGCGCGCGCGACGCCAGTTCCAACACGAGTTCGTGCTCAAATTGACGAAAAGCGGCTTCGCCGGATTGAGAAAAAATCTGGGTAACGGTCTTGCTGCTGCGCGCCTCAATTTCGTGGTCAGTATCGATTAACGTGAACCGCAGTTGGTCAGCCACTATCCGCCCAACTGTGGATTTGCCGGAGCCCATAAAGCCGATGAGGGCAATGTTCACAATATGGCGAGCGGCGTTCACGGAGTTGAACTATCGGATTTGCCCGGCGTGCGCACGCAGATTCGCGAACAGCGACGTATTAGATGACAAAGTCGCCACTGCTCAGCGGCTCGGCTTCAAGCTTGCGGGCGCGTTCGGCGAGTTCAGCCAGTGTCGTTCGTTCCATGAGTTGCACCACCCGCTCGCGAACTTCGCGCATGACATCCCGAATAGGACAGCGCGTTTCGTCCGGGCAGGAACACTTCTCATAGAATTTCTCGCTGACGCAGCTGACCGGTGCCAGAGGTCCTTCGATGTGGCGAACAATTTCGGCCAGGGTGATATGCTGGGGCGGCCGCCGCAGACGGTAACCTCCAGCAACTCCGCGTCGGCTTTCCACGACTCGCGCTGATTTCAGGTCGTTTAAGATCTGCTCCAGAAAACGCTTCGGGATGTTCTGCCGCGTGGAGATTTCTTGAATGCGCACCACGGTGTCGTCTTCCTGGTAATCGCGCGCCAAGACCAACAGGGCTCGCAAAGCATACTCACCACGCACACTGAGTTTCATGTAGCTAGTGAGCCAATCTCAAGTCACGGAGTAAAGGTTTAACTATATAGGGCGAAATAGTGGGTTATTACTGGGAAAAAATAATCTCTTAAATACTATTGACATAGTAGAGATTAAGCCTATTCTCGCGATGGATTTTGGCGAAGTTGGTTTGAACTCAAGTAGCGCCCGAACCACGGCATCCGAGAACGGGCCGGCAAAATAATGAGAAAAACGACATGAACATAGAACGAGTCACTGGGGTTGCGGTAATCCTCGCAACCGGATTGAGTTGGTCGGTCGCCCAGGCGCAAAGCCAGGAGACAGACACCAAAGCCCTGCTGCAGCGGATCGAAGAGCTGGAACAGAAGGTCAGGGTGTTGGACCGGAAGCGTGAATTGGACGGCGAGGCCACGACTGAAAAAGCGAAGACGACTCCCGTTGTCTCGCTTGGGGCAGGTGGCTTCACGGTGCGCACGGCGGACACAAACTTCGTCCTTCGCATTCGCGGCTACATTCAAGCCGACGGGCGCTTCTACCCGGACGATGATTCGCCTACCAGCACCCGGAACGATACGTTTCTCCTGCGGCGCGTGCGGCCGATTATTGAAGGCACAGTCTTCGACAAGTTTGATTACCGGTTGATGCTGGATTTTCCGTCGGGATCGCCTTCGACAGCTGGCAACAATGCTTACGTGCAGGACGCATATGTGAACTACCGTCCGTTCTCGGAGCTGCAATTTCAAATCGGCAAGTTCAAGGAGCCAGTTGGCCTCGAACGGCTACAATCCGGTGCGAATCTACTGTTCATCGAGCGCGGTTACCCGACGCAATTGGTGCCAAATCGTGATATGGGCGCGCAGTTGCAGGGCGATTTGTTTGGTGGCTGGCTGAATTACGCCGCCGGTATTTTCAACGGCGTGGCCAATGGTGGCAGTGGCGACAACGAGCAGGCGGATGATGACAAAGATTTCGCCGGCCGGCTTTTTGCAACCCCGTTTGTGAAGTCGGAGAATGATTGGTTGCGCGGTTTAGGCCTCGGCGTGGCGGGAACGGTTGGTGATCAACAAGGCGCGTTGCGGTCGTTTGTCACACCCGGTCAGCAAACATTTTTCTCCTATATCACAGGCGCCGGCACGCTGGCCGCGCCCAATGTGACCGCCGACGGTGATATCTGGCGCATATCACCGCAGGCCTATTACTACAAGGGGCCGTTTGGCATCTTTGGGGAATACGTCATTGCTTCGCAGGAAGTGCGGCGCACTGCCGGCACGTCCACTTTCGCTACCCTGCGCAATACGGGCTGGCAGGTGGCGGCGTCTTACTTCCTGACGGGCGAAGATAACTCGTTCAAGGCTGTCACGCCGCGAAAGCCTTTCACCTGGGGCGGCGAGGGATTGGGGGCGGTGGAACTGACGGCGCGCTATGGTCAACTAGACGTGGATGATGATACATTCCCGTTGTACGCCAACGCTGCCACTTCGGCCAGCAAAGCGTCGTCGTGGGGCGTGGGTGTGAACTGGCATTTGAACCGCAACATCAAGCTATCCTTGAACTACGAACAGACCGAGTTCGACGGCGGTACCTCAGCCTTCCTGGAAAACGGCGAGAAGACCGTGCTCACCCGGGCCCAGTTCTCGTTCTAAGATCTCTTCAACTCAAAAAGAACATGAAAATCCAACACTACCTCAAGCTGCCAATCATCCTCGCTGCGACGGCCGGATTGGTCGCCAGTGCTTCGGCCAAGGACATCAAACTGCTTAATGTCTCCTACGATCCCACGCGCGAACTTTACGTCGAGTTCAACGCCGCTTTTGCCAAGCACTGGAAGGCGAAGACCGGCGATTCCGTGACGATCGATCAGTCGCACGGCGGGTCAAGCAAGCAGGCGCGCTCGGTCATTGACGGCTTGTCAGCCGACGTGGTGACTTTGGCGCTGGCCTACGACGTGGACGCGATCGCGGAACGCGCCCGTCTGCTTCCGCCGGACTGGCAAAAGCGCTTGCCCAACAACAGCTCGCCATACACTTCGACGATTGTCTTCCTCGTGCGAAAGGGGAATCCCAAAGGCATCAAGGATTGGGATGATCTTGTAAAGCCGGGCGTGAAGCTGATTCCGGCGAATCCCAAAACCTCCGGTGCGGCGCGTTGGGCGTACCTTGCCGCTTGGGGTTATGCGCTGAAGAAGAATGGCAACGACGAGGCCAAGGCCAAGGAGTTTGTTACGAAGTTCTACAAGAACGTTCCCGTGCTCGACACCGGCGCCCGCGGCGCAACCACCACGTTCATTCAACGCGAAATTGGCGATGTGTTGGTGGGCTGGGAAAACGAAGCCTACCTGGCGCTCAAAGAATTTGGCGCGGATAAGTACGAAATTGTGACTCCTTCCATCAGCATTCTCGCTGAACCGACCGTGTCGCTGGTGGACAAAGTGGCCAAGAAGAAGGGGACCGAAGCTGTGGCCAAGGCGTATCTCGATCACCTGTATTCCGAGGAGGGTCAGGAGATTGCCGGCCGGAATTTCTATCGTCCCCGCTCCGAGGCCGCGCTGGCCAAGTTCGGGAAACAATTCGCCAAGGTGGAATTGTTCACCATCGATGAAGTTTTCGGTGGCTGGCAGAAGACGCAGAAAGCGCACTTCAGCGACGGTGGGGTGTTCGACCAGATCTACAAACCGTAAGTGCGGTTTGTTCCTCCGGGTGGCAGCGGTTCGGGGGTTCCGCTGCCACCTACCTTACCAACGATCTTGAATTCAATCATGAGCACCGCGAACATCGCCCGCACCGTGTCGAATCATTCGCCCGCGCCGCGCCGTTCGCTGAGCGAGACGCTTGCTCCGCTCGACCAACTCGCCTCCAGTTCCGTCAATCTGGTTGCGAATCACGAGCTCCATTTCACCATTGGCGGCGCAACCTACGTCCTGCCGCGTTACATCTTCATTGGCCCACAGGGCGGCGATCGTCCCCTGCGCATCGGCATTTTTGCGGCCGTTCATGGTGACGAACCAGAAGGAGTTCATGCGCTCGTCGCGTTCATCAAGCAGCTGGAGGCAGCACCCGAACTCGCTCGCGGTTATTCGTTGACGATTTATCCAATCTGCAACCCGACTGGATTCGAAGACGACACCCGCCACTCGCGCGCCGGCAAGGATTTGAACCGCGAATTCTGGCGCCATTCCGCCGAGCCTGAAGTTCGGCTGTTGGAGGCCGAACTTACCGCGCGGGCATTCGACGGCATCATCGCATTGCACACCGACGACACGAGCGAAGGATTCTATGGGATCGCCCAAGGTGCGACGTTGACCAAGCATTTGATTGAGCCGGCGCTGGTGGCCGCCGAACAGATTCTCGCCCGCGACGGTCGGGCCATCATCGACGGATTCCATGCGCGCAACGGTGTTATCATCGATTGCTACGAAGGCGTGCTGGCCGCGCCGCCAACGGCGCGCCCCCGCCCGTTTGAAATCATTCTGGAAACACCCAAAGTGCCGCCGGCCACGGTCAAGGAAGCGGCGTTTGTCGCCGCACTGCAATCTGTGCTTCACGAATACCGTAAGTTCATCGCTTACGCCTCCGACATCTGATCACCCATGACGCTCGTGAAATCCGCCCAAACCAACCGTGCGGTCGAACGCCTGGAACGCCGCCAGCCGGAGCGCCTGCTCAATTTCTTTGATTCGATTGCTGCGAATTCGAGCCACCTGTTGAGTCGGGCGGTAAAGAAGTTCGCTGTGAACGGTGAGGAGTATGGCATCCCACGCTTCTTGTGGGCCGGGCCGGCCGCCGGGCATGAAACCTTTCGCCTGGGAATTTTTGCCACGTTGAACGGCGACGAGCCAGAAGGTGCGTTTGCGCTCACCCGTTTTGTCGCGATGCTGGAGCAATCACCTGAACTCGCCCGGGGCTACGCGCTCTCGCTTTATCCGTTGTGCAATCCGACCGGTTTCGAAGACGGCACGCGGCTGTCGCGCGCGGGGCACGCATTGAACCGGGTGTTCTGGACGGAGTCCGCCGCGCCGGAAGTCCGCTTTCTTGAATCGGAAATCTGGATGCAAGCGTTTCACGGCATCATCAATCTGCGAAGTGACGCCGAGAGCGACGGCGTGTATGGCTTCGCGTCAGGCGCGGTACACGCAGAAGCGCTGCTCGAGCCGGCATTGCGGGCAGCGGAAGCGTTTCTGCCGCTCAATCGGGCGCGTCAGATTGAAGGTGTTCCAGCGCGTCGCGGGATGGTTTATGCGGGCATATACAACGCCCGGGAAGGCGCGTTGCGCGCCGTGCCCGGTTTGCAACAACCGCCATTTGAAATCATGCTGGCCACGCCTCGCAATGGGCCTGTGCATTTGCAGGTGGAAGCGACAGCGGCCGCTCTCAACAGCATCCTGGCTGAGTTCCGGACGCTTCAGGCAATTGGCTTAAACCTTTGAACCAATCATACCCATGAGTCACGTAATCGCGTCCTCAGCTGCGTTGTCCGAAATCCCGGCAGCGCCAGTTCTCCGTTTTGTGGACTGGCTCGTGCCGTTGGACCGCCTTGCTGCCCGTTCCACAAACCTAATCGTTCATTCGTTGGGGCATTTCGAGCGGAATGGACAGCGCTACGACATTCCGCGCTACGTGTTCGTGGGCCCGCAGCGCGGCGACGTCCCGATCCCGGTGGGAATCTTTGCGGGGATTTACGGCAACGAACCGGAAGGTGTGCGGGCGCTTGTACGGTTCGTGCAATTGCTCGAAGCGCAACCGGAACTGGTCGCCGGCTATTGCCTATACCTTTATCCGGTTTGCAATCCCACCGGACTGGCCGTCGGTTCCGCGCTGACTTCGACCGGCAAAGATTTGAACCAGGAACTCGTGCGCAACTCGGTTGAGCCAGAGGCCTGCTTGCTCCAGGCAGAACTTGCAAGCCAGAAGCTGGAAGGAATCATCCGGTTGCACACCGATCCGGAGGGTAATGCGTTTCACGGCTTGGTGCGCGGTGAGACCCTGACTAAGCAATTTCTCGAGCCGGCGCTGGCCGCTGCCACGCAATTGGTTCGCGCAGAAGAACGGGCGCGCTTTGAAGGCTTTCGCGCCCGCGATGTGACCTACGATCATTACGAAGGCAGCTCACTTCATTCGCCGGCCCAGGCGATTCGGCCATTCGAGGTCATCTTGCAGGCTCCCGGCCGGTCGCCGGTCTATTTACGCGAGTGGGCGTTCGTTCTCGCGCTGCGCACTCTCCTCCAGGAGTACCGGCAGTTCATCGCCCACGCGCGCAATCTTTAACCCTAATTCAGTCGCCTCCGACCATCGAAATTCCATGGCTCGCATTTACAACGACATTACTGAAACCATCGGCAACACTCCTTTGGTCCGGCTCAACCGCACTGCCCAGAAGCACGGGGCCGTTGCCGACGTACTGCTCAAACTGGAATTCTTTAATCCGCTTTCCAGCGTCAAGGACCGCATCGGCGTGGCAATGGTGGATGACGCGCTCAAGTCGGGCGCAATTAATCAGAACACGGTTTTGATCGAACCAACGAGCGGCAACACCGGCATTGCGCTGGCGTTCGTCGCGGCGGCGCGCGGTTTGAAACTGGTGCTCACCATGCCCGAGACGATGAGTCTGGAGCGCCGCAAGCTGCTGAAGATTCTGGGGGCGAAACTGGTGCTCACCGAAGGCGCCAACGGAATGAAAGGGGCCATTGCGAAGGCCGAGGAACTAAACCGGCAGATTCCCAACAGCGTGGTTTTGCAACAGTTTTCAAATCCATCGAACCCGGCGGTTCACCGAAGAACGACCGCGGAGGAGATCTGGCGCGATACGGACGGCCAGGTGGATTTCGTGGTCGCTGGCGTCGGCACGGGCGGTACGATTACGGGAGTTGCCGAAGTCATCAAGAGCCGCAAGCCGGCGTTCAAAGCCATTGCCGTGGAGCCGATCAAATCACCGGTGATTTCAGGCGGCCCGCCCGGCCCGCATAAGTTGCAAGGCATCGGGGCGGGGTTTATTCCTGACAATCTTAATACCAAGATCGTTGACGAAGTTATCAAGGTGGACGAAGTCGACTCCGGTCCAATCTCAAAAGAAGTCAACCAACTCGATGGTATCCCAGTGGGAATTTCGAGCGGGGCCATCATCTGGGCCGCTTTGCAGGTAGCCAAGCGCCTGGAGAACGCCGGCAAGCAGATCGTCGCCATCGCTCCCTCAGCCAATGAACGTTATCTGAGTTCGTGGCTGTTCGCTGACATCGGAACCGAGAGCGACACACTCGACGTTGCGTGATCGACAATGCAATCCGAAAATATTTCACCCGACACAGATTTGAGTTACGCCGTGGTGCGGGAAATGAATCCGTCATTGCCGCCTGCGCCAGTAACGACCACGGAAGATGGCGATGAAACAATCGCGCAAGATCGGTATGAAGATTGAATCCATGAATCGCAATCCACATGTGCCGGAGCGTCGATCTGCGATCCCAGCGAGGCTGGACTCTCGCGGACTGCGCGAAACCTCTCCCATTATTGTAGCTGGCCTGGGCTTGACTCCGGATGTCATTGTGAACTTGGATTGTCCGCAACCCTGCCGCCCCAGCGAACCGTCGACCGAGCAGGGGGCGTACTACACGGGCTGCGAGAGTTCTCGAGAATCATCCGGCGCGCTCGCAACATATTTGCAGACACTCAGTCGCATTGCCGAGTTGACGGGGGCTGAAGAGTCGGAAGTTGCCCGTCGGGCGAAGCTCGGGGATGCAGCTGCGCGTGAGGCGCTCATCCAGGTCAATTTGCAGTCCGTGGTGCGCATCGCGCGACGCTATGTCAACCTTGGCCTGCCGCTCATGGACTTGATTGGCGAGGGCAATCTGGGGCTGATGCTGGCGGTCGATCGTTACAATCCAGCGAACGACACGCGTTTCATCGCCTACGCGTCGTTTTGGATCCGCCGGCAAATCCGGCTCGCGCTCTCAAATCAGTCGCGCCTCATCCGGTTGCCGCTGCACCGGCAGAATGACCTTCGCACCATCAACGCCGCCAGGGGAGAGCTGCATGCCGCACTAGGCCGCGAACCAACCATGGAAGAAATCGCCGCCGCCACGGTTTTGCCCGTGGCGACGGTGCGCGCGGTCCTTGGCGCGATTCCTAAAATGGTTTCACTCGACGCGACGCCTTCACCGGATGATACCAGTGCATTGGCGAGTTGTTTGCCCGATGAGAATGCGAGCGATCCGGCGCAGTTGCTGTTGATGCGGGAGACGGTCGACCTGCATGGACTGGATGATGCCGTCAACGAACTCAAGCCGCGGGATCGCGAGGTCATTCAAGCGCGCTTCGGTCTCGCGGGCGGCGTAACGGTGACCTTGGTGCAACTTGCGCGACGGATGAATCTCACGTGCGAGGGCGTCCGCCAAATCCAGAGCCGCGCCCTCAGAAAGTTGCGCCGCCAAATGCGCATGCGGCGCCTGGCAACGGCTGTCACGGGCCTGCGCGTTCGCGGTTGAAGTGAGGTCGAGGATTTTTCCTTTTTGCGTGGCGAACCCGCCGGCCACGGTTGAAGAAAATAGGGCGGCAACCGATTCTGGTGTTGTGTGGCGAATGGCGGAAAAGCTAGTCTCTGCGCGCATTGTGCATGGCGAATAAACGATTCAACGTGCTTCCGGGCTTTGGTCTCACGATGGGTTTCACGCTTTTTTACTTGAGCGCCATCGTGTTGATTCCCATTGGCGGGCTGGTGGTGCGGACGTTGGGGCTTTCGTGGGGGCAATTCTGGGAACTCGCCACCACCGATCGGGCGCTGGCGGCCTACAAACTCACGTTTGGCACGTCGTTGATTGCGGCGCTGGCGAACGCGATCTTCGGCACCCTGCTAGCGTGGGTGTTGACGCGCTATGAATTTCCGGGACGCCGCATCATCGACGCGATGGTGGATTTTCCGTTCGCCCTGCCGACGGCAGTCGCCGGGTTGACGCTGGCCAACATGTTTGCGGCGAATGGCTGGCTCGGCAAATATCTCGTGCCGCTCGGTATCAAGGGCGCGTACACGCCGCTCGGGATTATCATCGCCCTGACATTTGTCGGAATGCCATTTGTGGTGCGCACGCTGCAACCGGTCCTGGAAAGTTTTGAACGCGAAGTTGAGGAATCAGCCGCGACATTGGGGGCCGGCCGCTTGCGTACGTTTCTCACGATCATCGCGCCGACGTTGCTGCCGCCGGTGATAACCGGATTCGCCCTCGCGTTTGCGCGTGCCATCGGCGAATACGGCAGCATCGTTTTTATCTCCGGCAACCTGCCGTTCAAGACCGAGATTGCGCCATATCTCATTGTGATGCGGCTGGAGGAATACGATTACGCCGGGGCCATCGCCCTCGCGGTGGTGTTGCTGATTATTTCTTTTGTTTTGCTGGCCCTGATTAACGTGCTGGAACAATGGGCAAGCAGATTTGTTAAGGGCTGATATGGCTGGTACCGTCAAACGCAATTACGCCGCCGCCCACGCAAAGTCACAGCGGGGGACGGAAGAGCCGACGTGGGCCAAGTGGGTGCTCATCACGATTGCGCTGCTCTTTTGCCTGGTTTTCCTGCTGCTGCCGCTGGCCAATGTGTTTGCTCAGGCGTTTTCGAAGGGCTGGTCGATTTACTGGAGCGCGTTGACGCATCCGGATTCGTGGGCTGCCATCAAGCTTACGTTGCTCGTAGCGGCCATCAGCGTGCCGCTCAATGTCCTATTCGGGCTGGCGGCAGCATGGGCGATCGCCAAGTTCGAATTCCGGGGCAAGGCCCTGCTCATTACGATTATTGACCTGCCGTTTTCGGTTTCACCGGTGGTTGCCGGTTTGATGTTCGTCGTGTTGTTCGGCTTGCAAGGATTCTTTGGCGGCTGGCTCAACGATCATGACATCAAAATCATTTTCGCCGTGCCGGGCATCGTGCTGGCGACGGTGTTCATTACGTTCCCGTTTGTGGCGCGGGAGTTGATCCCGATCATGCAGGCCGCAGGCAGCGACCAGGAACAGGCCGCGCTGACGATGGGGGCGAACGGCTGGCAGACCTTCTGGCACGTCACGTTGCCCAGCGTGAAGTGGGGATTGATTTATGGCGTCATCCTCTGCAACGCGCGGGCGATGGGCGAGTTCGGGGCCGTATCAGTCGTCAGCGGCCACATTACGGGCCAAACGGACACCATGCCGTTGCGCGTGGAAAAGCTGTATAACGAGTATCAAGGGCCGGCGGCGTTTGCGATATCGAGCCTGCTGGCCATGCTGGCATTGGTAACGTTGGGCGTGAAAACATTCCTGGAATGGAAGCAGGCCCGTGAATACGAACAGGCCCAGCGGGCGAGCATTTCTGAAAGCGGTGATACTGCGATGATCGCGCGGTCCCAAGTCGAATGAGCATCGAACTTAAAAACATCACGAAGAAGTTCGGCGAGGTCACCGCCGTCCACAATGTCACGTTCTCGGTGAACCCGGGTGAGTTGATGGCGTTGCTGGGGCCGAGTGGCGGCGGCAAAACCACCGTGTTGCGGATGATCGCCGGGCTCGAAGTGCCGACGCAGGGCGACATCTTCATCAATGGCCAGCGCGTGAATGATGTGCCGGTGCAGAAGCGCAATATCGGCTTCGTGTTTCAGAGCTACGCGCTCTTTCGCAACATGACGGTGTTCGGCAACATCGCGTTCGGCCTCAAGATCAAGAAGTGGAAGAAGGCCGACATCCAGGCCCGGGTGATGGAGCTGCTGGAATTGTTTGGCCTGAATGGACTGGAAAAGCGCTATCCGCATCAGCTTTCCGGCGGCCAGCGCCAACGCGTGGCCATCGCCCGGGCGCTGGCGCCCAAGCCCAGTTTGTTGCTGTTGGACGAACCGTTTGGCGCGGTGGATGCCAAGATTCGCCAGGAACTGCGCGAGTGGCTCGTGACGTTGCACAGCGAACTGAACGTGACCACCATCTTCGTTACGCATGACCAAGAGGAGGCCATGGAAGTGTCGAACCGCATCGTGATTTTCTCCCGCGGCAACCTGGAACAGATTGGCGCGCCGCGGGAAGTTTACGAGCAGCCGGCGAATGAATTTGTCGCGCGTTTCATTGGCGTGATGAATGTCCTCGATACGGAAGTGCTTGGTGGGGTGGCGCGGGTGAGCGAACTCCAGTTTCCAGCCGAAGGCCAGGTGGACGGTACCCGGTTGCGGATTGGCTTCCGGCCTTACGCGGTGCAGATATCTCCGGATCTCTCGCTGTATCCTTACCGGGCGGTACTGAGCCACACTTTCTTTCTGGGGATCATGCTGCGATTGGAACTGGAATTGCCTTCCGGTCTGATTTTGCGCAGTCGCATGACCAAGGAAGAGTACGCGCAGCTGGGATTGGAGGATGGACGCGAAGTCTCCCTGCAAATCCGCAACTATCGCGTCCTTTCCGCCGAAGGCGCGCCGCTGGCGGCGGAATTGGAATCGCCGCAACAACGCCGGCCGTCCATCGCGGAGCATATCTGAGTCGGATTGCTCAATTTTTCAGGGAGGGTGGCGCCAAGCCGAACTCATTCACCATTTTTCGCACGACCCGGACCATTTCGACTTGTTCTGCCAGGTGGGTGACGTCTGCTTCGATATTAACGTACGGGATGCCGCGCCGCGCGAAATACACGGACAATGAACCGTCATCTGGGACCCGGGCGTCATCCTGCAACGTTACGTTATAATCGCGCGCCTTCAGATAGTCGAAGAAGCGCTGGTCCGTAACGTAGAAAAAATCTCCCGTTGCCCGTTGGGCGCTGACATGGACTTGTGTGGATGCGGAACTGAGTTCATTCGTACTCAGGTAACTCCGGATGGTGAGGCCGCGACCGTCAGTGTTATGCAGGGCGATGATCACCGGCTCGTGATCAAGGGCAAACTGGCGTAACAATTTACCCGCGAACGCCGCAACCGCCCGATGTCCCGCCCCGGAGTAGGCGCCGCGTCGCGTGAGAGTTTCGCGAATGCCGACGTCCGAGAAGATGCGGTTGGGATCGAAGCGGTACACCAGCCCATACAGTTCGAAAGTCACAAGGCGCTGGCCGCTGTGTGACAGTTCGATCAGCCTCCCGCCAGTGTCGCGCAACACTTGCCGGCCCGCGCGCACCGAAGTGTTTTCATCGTCGTGGACATTGATCATCGTCGGCATGGCCGGGCCGCGTTGAGTAACAAGAACTCGGACCGATGTGTCGCCGATGCGGAAGGTGGTGGCGGGCGGGTTTGATGTGGCACAACTGCCGGCCAGCAATGCGACGAGGCATCCAAGGCCGCTACATGCGAACTTACTTTTCATTGAGACCTTTGAGGTAAGCAAAGATGAGTTCGGGCAGGTCGTCGCTGTAGCCGCCTTCGAGCAGGCTGCACAGGGGGACATCGAAAGTGCGCAATGATTTGCCGAGCCAGTGAAAGTCCTCCTCTTCGAGCGAGCCTTGCGCCAGCGGATCGCGGGCGTAGGCATCGAAACCGGCCGAGACGATGATCAGTTCGGGCCGGAATTTTTGCAGAGCAGCCAAGGCGTGTTGCAGGGTGGCGCGGAAGTCGGCTCGCGGAGTATGCGGTGCGACGGGAAAGTTGAAACAGTTGTTGCCGACATCGTGTGTGCCGGTGCCCGGGTAGCAAGGATGCTGGTGAATGGAATAGAACGCCGTGCCGGGCTGGTTCACCAAGATGTCTTCGGTGCCGTTACCGTGATGGACGTCAAAGTCGAAAACCGCGGCGCGAGCGGTTCCGGTGGCCCGAGCTTCCAGCGCGGCGATGGCCGCATTGCTCAGGTAGCAGAAGCCCATCGCTGATTCACGCGTGGCGTGATGACCGGGTGGACGCATTAGCGAAAAGACCATTTGGCCAGTCCGGGCTGCGGCCAGCGCATCGAGCGCCGCGCCCGCCGAACGGCGCGCGTGTTCCTCGATGCCCTCATGGTAAACGGTGTCCTCATCGAAGTCACATGCAACGCGCAACCTCGCCAGATGTTCCGCAGTGTGAGCCCGCAAGATGGCCACATCTGACACCCGACTGGGAGTCGCCCATTCGATGGGAACTTCCGATTGCGCCCGCAGTTTCTGCACGGCGGCCGAAATCCGCGCCGGCCGTTCGGGATGACCCGGAGAAGAATACTGGGTGCAGCGCTCGTCGGTGATGATTTTCACGCGAAGGATGAAAACATGGAAGCAGCCGGTTGAACACGGATTTTTCGCCGCCGCCGTCGGGGCAATCAGCGCATTTGAATTTTGCTTTCAGAAACCACGTCGCTAGAGTGGCCTGAACAAATCGACCATGAAACTGATTATCACTTGTGCGCTGAGCCTGCTGGCGGCGCGGGTTCACGCGTGGGATTATGAAGGCCACCGGGCGGTGAACCTGCTCGCCTTCGCAGCGTTGCCAACGAATTATCCCGCCTTTGCTCTCACGCCGGAGGCGCGCGAGCGGGTGGCCTTCCTCAGCGGCGAGCCCGATCGCTGGCGCAACATGGGCGATGGACGTAAACCGTGGAACGATGTCGTCCTGTCGCATTTCAGCGGCCCCGACCATTATTTGGATCTCGAACACCTCACCGATTTTGGGTTGAATCCGATGGAGGTTTCCATTTTCCGCTATGAGTTCACCGTCCAGTTGGCCAAAGCCATGGCCGCACATCCGGACAAGCAGGAGCCGATTGATCCGGCCAAGAACCTGGATCACTCCCGTGAACTGGCCGGGTATGCGCCGTGGGCGATCACTGAATATTGTGGAAAACTGCGTTCTGGTTTTTCCTATCTCAAGGCGTTTCAGGATTACGGCGGGACGCGGGAGGAGATTGCCAATGCGCAGGCCAACATCCTCTACATCATGGGGACGATGGGGCATTTTGTCGGTGATTGTGCGCAACCGCTCCATGTGACCAAACACCACCATGGGTGGGTGGGTGAGAATCCCAAGGGATATTCCACCAACGCGAGTTTCCATTCCTGGATCGACGGTGGGTTCTTCCGCAAAGCGGGCGGAATCAAGGCGCAGCCGCTGGCTGGTAAGATTCGGCCAGCGAGAATCGTCAACGACCCGCTTAAGAACGATGACCTGTTTCGCAAAGTAATGGCTTACTTGTTGGAAACTCACAAACAACTCGAACCGTTGTATCAACTGGAGAAGGATCGCAAGTTGTCGGGCGAACCGGGCACCGAGGCCGAAGGGCGGGCGTTCCTGGAGGGTCAGATCGTCAAAGGTGGACAGATGCTTGGTGACTTATGGTTTTCCGCGTGGCAGCAAGCGACGGAGGACGATTATCTGGTTCGCCAGCTGAAGGAACGAGTAAGGACGGCTGCCCCAGCCAAGTGAATCAAGGATTGCTGGCTATGATCAACCGCTTGGCAGTGCGAATCACCGCGGCAATGGGATTTCTGGCGGTGGCGCTGGGCGCCTTTGGTGCACATGGATTGAAGGATCTGCTCACCCGCAACAGCACCACCGAAATTTGGGAGAAGGCGGTGCTCTACCATTTCATTCATGTGTTGGTGATGCTGGTGCTGGCCACGCGTCCGGATTTTATCCGAGGTGCGTGGATTAGTTTACTGGTTGGAGTTTTTGTTTTCTCTGGATCCCTGTATCTACTGGCGGTAACGGGCGTTAAATGGTTGGGTGCAATCACTCCTATTGGCGGCCTGGCGTTTTTGGTGGGCTGGGCCTGGTTGGCGATTCGGTTTGGAAGGAAATAGATTGACGCGCGATACCGTGTGGGGTTAGAAATTTGGCAACCAGAAGTCCCTAGTACAGCCGTAACCGCGTAACCAATCCAGACGTATGACCCTGAAGTCGTTTCTTGTCGTCGCCGTTTCCACCGTAAACGTGTCTTTCACTGCTTCCGCCGGAACCCTGCTGTTCGATAACTTTGATGGGTATGCCGACCAAACTGCGTTTACGACGGCGTGGCCGATCATTACGGGAACGGGTGGCACGCTTTCAACTTTGCAGGCGGTAAGTCCTGCCAACTCGATTAATTTCCCGACCACGGCGCAACGAAACGGCCGCACCATCGCCGAATCGGGGAATCCAAATTCGCTGCTGAATCTGATTACGTTTAGTTTTGATTTCTACGATTCCAACGCCGGCGTCGCGCCTTATCGGCAATACGCCAATCTGCAGGACGGTGTAGCGACCGGCAACGGTCAGTTGATCTCACTGGGATTGAACAACAATCTAAGTTCGGCCGCCGATGGTGGTAACTACTACATGGCCCGTGTCGTGGGAATTGACGGGGGAACTGGCGCAGGCGCTTATTTCAAACTAAATGATCCTGCTGCCCCGCTACGTTCGACGGGATGGCATAATCTTCGCGTTGACATCACTGACGTGGATTTCAAGTTCTACGTTGACGGTATTCTTTCTCAGACCGTTGCCAACAGCGTCACGCTCAGAAGTTACGATCACGTGCGTCTGGGTTCTGGCCTTTCGTCGGTGAACGAAGCCTACTTTGACAACTTTTTTGTTGCTACCAGTGTCGTTCCAGAACCGACCGCGTTCTCGCTCTTGGCCATGGGACTTGGAGGCTTGCTGATGAGTCGCCGGCTGCGTCGCTAGGCTGTGGCCCCATCTCGATTTGAAGCCGGCCCTTCCGAGCCGGCTTTGTCATTTCCATCATGACTTGGACTTGCCCGCGTGGTTGGACGCTCGCTGAGGGATGCAAATCAAAAGCTGGCGCGAATCGCGGGATGAGTTCAGGCTGCGTGGCGCAAACCAACGTATGAAGCCATTTCGCGATCTCTTCCCTTTTCTGATCACGCTGAGCGCTTTTGCTACCAGTGTCGCTGTCGCGCAAACTAACGCCAACGTTTCGCAGGTAAACCAGCGTTTTCAGATTCCGGCCACCGACGATTCTTTACCGGGCGCTGGACCGATGCGGCGCGCGGACTGGTTTCAGAAGGTCTGGACCGAGCGACGGTCCGCCTGGGCTGGCCGGGTGACGCACGATCAAGGCGCGGTGGTTTTTCTCGGCGATTCGATTACCCAAGGCTGGGGCGAAGATTTCCGGGAGCATTTTCCGGAGATGCGAATTGCGAATCGTGGCATCAGCGGCGACACGACGCGCGGAGTGCTCTACCGGCTCAAGGACGACGTGCTGGTGGTGAATCCAGCCGCCGTGGTGCTGCTGATCGGCACGAACGATCTGGAGGAGCAGGCCGATCCGGAAGTAATCGCGAGCAATCTGAAACTGATCCTTGCAGCGTTCAAGCAACACAATTCCAATATGCCGGTGGTCCTGTGCCGGGTCTTTCCCAGCTCAACCACAAAGAAGCGGCCGGCGGACAAGATCAAACAGGTGAATGCGCTCTACGCCGCCGCCGTAAAAGGCGATCCGCAGGTCATCTGGCTCGATACGTGGACGTTGTTCGCGAACTCGCAGGGCGACGCCAAGCCCGAGGAATTTCCGGATTTGCTGCACCTGAACGCTGCGGCATATCGCAAATGGGCTGCGGCGTTGGAGCCGATATTTGCCACGCTTGGATTTGCCGAGACTGGGCCGGATAGTTTCACGCCGGAGCCGGGCTTCACGAGCTTGTTCACCGGGCAGGATCTGACTGGCTGGGGTGTTCGTCCCACTTCGGAGGCCGATATCCAATCGGCGAAGCGTTGGCAGGCCAGTGATCCGAATGCGGCTGCCTGGCCCATTCTGACCGGCACGACGAATTACGATGGATTGAAGCAAAGCCCCGACGGCCGTTTCGTCGCGAAGAATGGCCGGTTGATCGTGACCACGCCGCCGGAAGGCCGAAAGATCCAACAGCTTTGGACGACCCGCGAGTTTGCGAAGGACTTCGTGCTCCGGCTGGAATTTCGGGCGACGCCAAATGCGGACAGCGGCGTGTACCTGCGCAAGCCGCAGTTGCAATGCCGCGACTATCTGCTGGCTGGCCCCTACAAGCAGCTGCAACAGTACCGACCGCAGGAATGGAATCAGCTCGAAGTCATCGTGACCAACAACGTGGCATTTTGTACCTGCAATGGCGAAGTCATTGAGGCCGCGATGAAACTTCCCGCGGCCGGACCGATTGGCGTCGAAGGGGATCGCGGTCAGATGGAGTACCGGCGCATCCGGGCAAAGGAACTGCCGTAGCGCCAACTGGCCAGCCAAAATAAGAACCGGGCGGACTTCAAGGATTCTGGGGTGCACCGGCTGGCAATTGCAGAATGTCATTGTCGGTCAGCCAGTCGGCCAGTCGCGCTGGCCAGCCCTTGATTGACACGAGTTTCGAGCGCTGGCCCATGTTGAAGCCGTGTCCGCCGCGGGAGTAAAGGTGGACCTCGACCGGGCGCTTTGCCTGACGGTACTTGGTAAGTTGCGAAACCACCGGTTCGACGTGGCCGCGATCATCGTTGGCCACGACGAAAAAGGCGGGCGGTGCGTCCGAAGGGATGTCGCCGGTCGGAACTCCCAGCGGGCCCGGGTAGATCGAAATCTGAAAATCGGCGCGGCAACTTTGCCGTTCAATTGGGTCGGACGAATTGGAATCACCGGCCGTTGCACCATAGACCAGCATTGCCACCACTTCGCCGCCGGCGGAGAAGCCCATCGCCCCGATGCGTTTGGGGTCCAGATTCCAATCGGTTGCCCGGTGACGGATGAGTCGCATGGCCCGTTGGATGTCCTGTTTGGGATGGACGGCGAGGGAGTAGGGAGAATTGGTTTCACGCGGCAGGCGGTGCTTGAGCACGAAGCACGTTATGCCAAGGTCGCTCAGGAATTGCGCCGGCTCAACGCCCTCGGCCTTGAACACCAGTTCGCGATGCCCCCCGCCGGGAACGATCAACACCGCGGCCCCGTTGGCTTTCTCCTTCGGGGCCGGGAAGACAGTGATCGAGGGATTGTGAATGTTCCGCACCCAATAATCCTTCGCCTGTTCCGGTTCCGCGCGTCGATCTTCGAATCCGGGTGCGCCCTTTTCCCAGAGCGGAATGACCGGTGGCTCGGCGCCATGAAGCGCAAGTGCTGAGACGATCAAAGCCAGCAGACCGCAGTTCGTCATTTCACCTGTTCCTTCCACAGCCAGCGCAGGACATCGGGCAGCAGCGCACCGCCGTGGTTATCCGAATGCGCGCCATCGCCCCACTCGTGCTTGATGCGATAGCGAGGTCCGGATGATTGCCCGCGGTCGGCCTTGGCATTTGCGTATTCGAGCGCCGAGAGCATCTGGAGATTGGCGAGATACCAGTTGCCGTGGTCGTTGTTAAGATCATTGCTACCATCTTGCAGAAAGATCTTGATGGGCTTGATTGGGTTCTTGCGAATCAGTGTGGGATACAAGTCGCCGCCCGGAATCATTGGTTGACCATCGCGCGCGGGTCGATACGCGATGGAGGTATAGCTGCCGATCATGCTGATGACATTGCGAAATTCATCCGGCCGTTGCCACGCCACGGTAAACGAGCAGATGGCGCCGCTGCTCGTGCCGCCAATGGCGCGGCGCTCCGGGTCCTTCGTCAGATTGTACTTCTTGCCGACCTCTGGAAGCATTTCCTCGCAAATGAACCGGGCATAGCTGTCGGTCAGCGAATCATACTCGAATGCGCGGTTGTTGGGATTGCCCGTGCCCACGTCCGGATACGTATCACCTCGATGACCCGGCGTGATGAAGATGCCGATGGTCACGGGGATGTCTTTCTTGGCGATCAAGTTCTCCAACACCTGCGGCACGCGCAACGCCCCGTTGGTGCGCGTGGCCCGCTGACCATCCTGGAACACGAGCACATTGGCCGGCTGCTCAGCGGTGTATTGGGCGGGCACATAAATCCAGTACTGCCGGACCGTGTTCGTGAACACCTGGCTGCGGAAGAGCAGGGGGCCTTCCAATTTGCCCTGCGGCACACCTGCTTGTGCGAGTGAGTCCGGCCCGAGTTTGTATTCGCCGGGTTTGCGCCCTGACTCCTGAGCGAACGTTGTGAGCGCGCAAAGCGACAGCGCGCACAGGGAGTGTGCGATGCGTTTCATTCTGGTTTGGGAAATCAGAGATTCACCAGCCGCCCGGTGGAATCGCCGAAGCTCTCCAGGCCTTGAACCCCCATGCGATCGGAGAGACTGAGGAACAAGTTGCTCGCCGGCTTTGAACCATGCTTGACGAAGCGGCCGGGCGACAGTGTGCCGCCGCCGCCGCCGGCCAGCACGAAGGGCAGGTTGTGGTGCGTGTGATTGTTGCCGTCCGCATTGCCACTGCCGTAAAGGATCATTGAGTTGTCGAGCAGCGATTTGCCGTCAACATCCTTGGTGTCACGCAACCGTTCGAGGAAACGCGCAAACTGCTTTGAATACCAGAGGTCAATGTCCGAGAGCTTCTGAATCCATTCCTTATTGTTCCGGTGATGCGAGAGATCGTGGTGGCCTTCGGGAATGCCGATCTCGGCAAACGAACGATTGCTGCCGTCATGTGCCAGCAACACCGTCGCCACGCGGGTCGAGTCGGTCTGAAACGCCAGCACCAGCGTATCCAGCATCAGTTGAACGTGTTCGGCATACGATGGCGGAATGCCGGGCGGTGCGTCTTGCGCCGGATTCCTGGGGTCGCCCAGTTTCTCGGCGCGCTGAATGCGGGTTTCGAGTTCGCGGACGCCAGTAAGATATTGATCAAGCTTGTCGCGGTCCGTAGCCGTGAGCCGGTGCTGCAGATCCCGCGCATCGGCCATCACAAAATCCAGGATGGACCGCTGCTCGGCCCGGCGGCGTTTCAACTCGTTCGCCCGTTCGTCAGCCGAACCTGCGCCAAACAACCGTTCGAAGACCTGGCGCGGATTTGCCTCGGGCGTCATCGGCGTGGTCGGTGAACTCCACGAGACGTTGTATTGGTAGGCGCAGGAATAACCGGAGTCACACGCGCCCGTGTTGCGGCCGGCGTCGCAGGTCAGTTCCAGCGACGACAGGCGGGTGAGGTGACCGACTTCGCGGGCGATTGCCTGGTCAATTGAAACGCCGGCGCGGACATTGGTGGCGCTCTTCCGCATGCGGACACCGGTCAGGAACGTGCCATTGGCGCGGGCGTGATCGCCAGCCCCATCCGGCCCGGCGGTGGCATTGGCATGATCCAAGCCGCCCAGCACCTGGATGTGATCCCGGACCGAAGTCAACGGCTGAAGCGTGCGGCTGAGTTCAAAGTCCGTAATCTCACCCTTGGGCCACCAAGTCGGCTGAATCGCGCCATTGGGAAAATAGAGAAACGCCGTGCGCAACGGCGCACCGGTGGCCGTCGTGGCCAGTTTCCGGGCCGCCGCGGCGCTGTCGGCGAAGCCACGTAGTGGGGAGAGCGATTCAAAGGCGGGCAGGGCAATGCACGCGCCCAGGCCGCGCAACAGGAAGTGGCGGCGGCTCAGCCCGGAGTGACGAGGTGTGGCGGGCGAGGAGGAGTTGGTGGAGTTTCGCTTCATGGTTTGTGGCGGGCATCGGCCCGTTGTTGAGTGGACCTGGCCGGCTTGTCTGGCTGTTTTACTTCCACAGTTCTCATTTTCTGAAAGGGTGCTGAGTCCACCAGCCCGGCAATCAGCGCAGACGGACGCCCTTGCGCCGCTTCGATCTTCGACACAATCTGGTCGCAGGTTTCCACGTCATAATACTCCAGCCCGCGACCCAGGGCGTAGGTTAGCAGCTTTTCCGTCACAGTGTGATAGAAATCTTTGTAGTGATTTTTAACGAGGGTGCGCTTGAGATCGCGGATGTCGTTGAAGGACTCGCCCGTGACCAGACTCCCCGTGGCGTCAATCACCTCGCCGTACTCGGACTCACGCCACATGCCCATCGCGTTGAAGTTTTCAAAGGCGAGCCCGATGGGGTCCATGCGGTTGTGACACGAGGCGCAGAGGGCCTTCTCCCGGTGTACGGCCAGGGTTTCGCGCAAGGTCGGCGCGCGATTGGTCAGTTCCTTGGCGGCATCTTCCAACGGCGGGATGTCCGGCGGTGGGGGCGGTGGTGGGGTGCCGAGGATGTTTTCCAGCACAAACACGCCGCGCTTGACGGGCGATGTGCGGGTGGGATTCGACGTCACGCCCAGCATCGTACCTTGAGTCAGGACGCCGCCGCGCGGAGAGTTGGCCGGCAATTTGACGAGCCGCAGATTGTTGCCCGAGACGTCGCTAATGCCGTAGTGCTTCGCCAGCCGCTCGTTCAGGAACGAGTAGTCGGCATCCAGCAGTTCGAGCAGGCTCCGGTCCTCCCGCAGTACGTAATCGAAGGTCATCTCCGTTTCCCGGCGCATGTCGGTGCGCAGCTCGCCAGTCAGTTCGGCGCGCGGTTGCTGGCGAAACGAACGGCGAAAAGTCTCCCGCAGGCGTTGCAATTCCTCCCGCTCCGCAGGCGTGAGCTGATCTTCGGGGCGGTCCCGCAATTCGTTGAAGCGTTGGCGGCCGCGGGCTCGTTCAGCATCGAACTTTTCCTCGCGGGCCAGAACGAACCGCGCTTCGATGGGCACGGTTTCAATGTCGCGCGCCCGCAGCCACTGACCGACAAAGTTCCGGACGAAAGCCTCGGACTTTTCATCCTTCAACATGCGCGCCACCTGTGCGGAGAGGTTCTTCCGCAAATCGCCCTTTTCGGCGAGTTGCAACAATTCTTCGTCCGGCATTGAGGACCAAAGGAAATACGACAGTCGCGACCCAAGTGACAATTCGTCCACAAACGCGTACGGGCCGCCGGTGGTCGGTTCGGCGCGTTCTTCGCGGAAGAGAAAACGCGGCGATGCCAGCACCGCGACCATGGCTTGCGCGACGCCGGCCTCGAAGGTTTCTCCCGGTTGGCGATAAACGCTTTCGGCCAGCTTGACGAGCCGGTCGAGAGTCCTGTCGTCCACGGGCCGCCGATACGCGCGGCGGGCGAATGGTCCCAACACGTCCCGGGCGTAGGCCTGTCGCGCCTTGGCCTCCTCCGGGACCTTCTTCGGGAAAAACTTGGCGTAGTCGCGTGGTTGCACCCAGTGTTCTTTCGCCGTCGGCCCACTGACTTTCACGGACGTGATCTGCATCGAGAGCGTGCGAGTCTGCGGTTCATTGGTCGTGAGAGGTTGCAACTCGAAGGCCAGCTCGTGGTTACCGGCGGCCCAGTCCGTTTCGTAGTTGTAATTATATGGCTTGCCCGCCTGCCAGGTGTATTCCTGGTTGAGCAGTTCGCGGCCATCCACCCGGAAGATCAGGCGGCACTTGTTGTAATCATGAACGTTGTCCACGAAGCGATCGTTGATCATCAGGGCGACCGCCAGTTGATACCGGCCCGCGATGTCCGCCCGGAAGGTGTTGGAAACGGCGGCCGGTTGATAATAAGAAAGCTGCAAGCCGCCGCGCCGGTTTCCGCGCGCGTTGCGGTCATCCGGCGCGTCCTCTCCGCCACGGAATTGTCGGCCGTTGATCACCTGCTCACGCATCACGCGGGGCACGGTGGGGACGGCCTGGTTGATGATCTGGTTCGCCGCGAACACATATTTCTCCAGCAACATCGGTGGGAGCGTGAGCACGTCGGCGATGTTATCAAAGCCGTGCCCGGTGTCGTCGGGCGGGAAAATGGAGCCGGTGTCAAAATCCACGCCGAGCAGATCGCGGATGGTGTTTCGATACTCGGTGCGGTTGAGGCGGCGGATGGTGACGAGACCGGGATCGGGATTCTCCGGGTTTGACTGAAAGACCGCCCGCTTGATCCATTGCTCAATGCGAGCTTTCTCCTCCGGCGAAGGCTGGGACTTCTTGCGGGGCGGCATCAAGCCCGCGCGCAGGTTCTTCAGCACATGCAGCCAGAGGTCACGGTCTTCCAAGGCGGCCTGATCGGAATCGAATTCATCAAATGCAATGTTGCCCTTGTTTGCGCCATCGGCATGGCAATCGAAGCAGTAGGTTTCCAGCAGCGGCCGGATGTCCCGGCGAAAGGTCGCGGCACCGCCCGTGTCAGCGAACAGGGACGGCGAAACTAGCGCCACGCAAATGGCGCAAAGCGAGAGACAAAGTTTTCGAGTCGAGGACATTTGTTCATTCCGTACCGCCCCGTGCCAGGATTGTTGGCGTGGCGGATTGGCTCGAGATCGCGCTTTGTGACGCAAAACGGGCAATTCCATTCACTTACTGTTGGCAAATCTCCATCTGGCCAGCCATCCCAAATTCATACGACAAACCCATACGCCCTAAGCACGGTCAATGAGATTGCCCTCAGCATATGCCGGCGCCCGTTCCGCGGCGAATAGATAATTGGGGTCCTGGCTGAGATAAAGGGTCCATGAAGTCGGGTTAATTTGTGACCGGAAGTGCTGAAGAAACTAACCCCTAGTCTTCCGGTCTAAGTTTTGATGCCCCCCGAGCAACTAACGGCAGCCACCGGCGTTCACACAATGAAATCGCGGCTGCCGGGGCGGCGACAAGTCCATTGTGGCTTTCGCCTGTGCCGTTTACTAGGCTACGCCGGTTTCCGGAGATTACTTTGAACATTCGTGTGCCAATGAAGTCCCTGATTACGAGCCTCACCCCCGGTTGGAAATACTGTCATGAAAACTGCACTGCCCGATGCTCCGCGCCTGACTACCCCCCGTTCGAACGGCGCCAACGGAAACTTTACCCAGGCGTTGCGCGAGCGGGTTGCCGAGGTCGTTGTCGGTCAGGACACGGTGGTCGAGCGCATGATGGTGGCGCTGCTGACAGGGGGGCATTTGCTGTTGGTGGGGGTCCCGGGCATCGCCAAGACCTTGCTGGTGAATGCCGTCGCCCGCGCGGTGGACCTCAAATTCAGCCGCGTGCAGTTCACGATTGATATGCTGCCCTCGGACATCCTGGGTTCGGAAATCCTAGATCAGTCCACCGGCAAATTTCGCACGCACCAAGGACCGGTGTTTACCAACCTGTTGCTCGCGGACGAAATCAACCGCGCCGCCCCCAAGGTGCAAAGCGCTTTGCTGGAAGCGATGCAGGAACGCAAGGTCACCATCGGCAACACCAGTTACGCGCTGCCCGTGCCGTTCCTGGTCATCGCCACGCAGAATCCCATCGAACAGGCGGGCACATTCGAGTTGCCCGAGGCCCAGCTCGACCGCTTCATGCTCTGCCACCGGCTGACTTATCCCACGCCCCAGCAAGAGGAGGAAGTCCTCCGCCGGCAGGTCAAGATGGGCCTCAAGCGCACCGAGGCCGGCGCGGTGCCGAAGACGGCGTTTGACATGATATCGCATGAAGCTGTAGCGCATCTGGGCGACCTCACCGTAGCCATGGAAGCGGTGCAGTCGGTGCACGTGAGCGATGTGTTCATGAAGCATTGTGTGGAATTCGTCCGGCTCACGCGCACGCACCCGCAGATTGAACTCGGCTGCTCGCCGCGGGCAAGCCTGGCGCTGGTGCAGGCTTCGCGCGCCCGGGCGTTCGTGTTCCAGCGGGATTACGTGGTGCCCGAGGATCTGTTCCAACTGGCGGAGGACGTGGTGTTGCACCGCATGCGGCTGACGTACGAGGCATTGGCCGAAGGCCAAAAGCCGGCCAAGGTGCTCGAGGAGATTTTGCGCAAACTGGGTTGAACCCATGAACCGCAGCGCCCAACTCACGCACGACCCGCTCGACGCGCGGCAGTTCGAAATCGTCGTGCGGCGCCTGGCCAACGCGCTGAGTTATGGCCAGGAAAGTTCGCCCTTTCTCGGCGCGGGCATCGAATATGTGCAATCGCGGCCTTATCTGCCGGGCGACGCCGTGAAACTGATGGACTGGCGCGTGACAGCGCGGACCGGGAAGTTCCACGTCAAGGAATACGAAGCGCCGCGGCAGCTGCCCGTATATCTGCTGGTGGATACGTCCGCCTCGATGTGCGTAAGTTCACAGCGCGTGAGCAAGTACGCTTGGGCGGTGCAGGTCGCGGGCGGGATCGCGCTTGCTGCTTTGGACCACATGAATCCGGTGGGTCTTATGGCGGTTGGCGAGCGCGATTTGCATCAGACGCCGACGCTCGCACGTGGCTCGGTCATGCAATGGATGCACCAGCTGCGCAATTATCGCTTCAGCGAATCCACCAAGCTGGGCCGGCGAATTCGCGAAATCATTCCCCGCGTCGAGCAGCGTTGCCTCTTCATCGTTTTGAGCGACTTGCACGATCCCGATGCCATCCCGGCCGTGAAGTTAATGGCACACGATCACGACTGCGTGGTGTTGCACTTGGAGGACCCGGCAGAACGCGGCCGGCTCGGGGGCGGAATTTACCGCGCGAGCGAGGCGGAATCTGGCCGTGAATTCGTCGCGCACGGTTTCAGCCAGTGGTTCGACCACGACCAAGCGCATGTTCTGTCGCGCGCCGGCGTGGATTATCTGCGGCTGCAAACCGACCAGCCGATCCTACCCAAGCTGCGACATTTCCTCAAACAGCGCGGGGGAACGAGGAGGATGTGAGGATGAGTGCAGATTCAACATCTCGATGTTGGACGTCTTGCCTTCTCTTGGTGTGCGCGGTGTTACTTCCCGGCGCTCCGGCCAAAGCCGATTCTAAGAACGCCTCGCAGCATCTCGGCATTGAAGGTCACGCCACGTTTGACCTGCCTCGCGCGGACTATCGGCCCCGCCCGCTGGACGATCGCACGGAAGTGATTCTCCGCGTCGAGTCCAACACCCCAACAGCGGACGGTCAGCATCGTTACGAGCTTTTCTTCATGGGCCTTGAGCCGGGCGATTACAGCCTCGCAGATTTTCTCATGCGTCCCGACGGCAGCCGGCCGGATGAACTGGCCGGCATCCGTCTCCACGCCCAAGCGATTTTGCCCGACGATCACAGTGGCCAGCTCACTGCCTACGTGCCGCGGCGCTTTCCATTCATTGGCGGTTACCGCGTTTTCCTTGGTTTCGTGACGCTGCTATGGGTGGGTGGAATTGTTGGGTTTGTGATGTCGTATCGGAAACGGCGAAAAGTTGACCAGCCGGTGGTGTTGACGCCCGAACCGACAATTGCCGAGCGCTTGCGTCCGTTGGTCGAGGCGGCGGCTCGCGGCCAATTGAGCGTCGAGGAAAAGGCGCAAGTTGAGCGGTTGCTGACTGGCTTCTGGCGCGAGCGACTGGGCCTGCCGGAAGCACGCATGGCCGACGCGGTGGCCCAACTCAAGGCGCACGCCGAAGCCGGCGCGTTGCTTGGGGCAGTTGAGCGTTGGTTGCACCGGCGCGAGGGCGCGTCAGCTGAACAAATCAGCGAACTGCTTGCCCCGTATCGGCATGCGCCCGCCCCGAATAATGGAGGTGCAGCATGAGTTTTCATCATCCCGCTGTGCTTTGGCTGCTGGCACTCCCCGTCCTATGGGCGTTCTGGCAATGGACGCGCCGCGGTCATCCGGTGGTCCTGCCATTTGACCATGGTCGGCAGCGCGATGGGCGGAACTTGCGCATGCTGGTGACCCTGGCCGAGACGCTCCCGGCGTTGCTGCTGGCTGTCGCGGTCCTTGTTCTTGCCGGCCCGCGCCGGCCGGCGCCGCCGGAGAACGAGCGCATCCTAAACAACATCATTCTCTGCCTGGACGTGTCGGGTTCGATGAGTATGCGTTTTGGTAACTCGACGCGTTTTGATTCCGCCATGGTGGCCGCGCGGCAATTTTGTGAATATCGCAAGGGTGACGCATTTGGCCTGACGATTTTCGGCGTGGAATATCTCCATTGGTTTCCGCCGACAAAGGACTTGTCCGCCATCCGCAACGCGCTGCCGTTTGTTCAGGCTGCCCGTAGCCTGCCGTGGTTCGGGGGCACCATGATTGGCACCGCGCTCGGCGGTTGCAAACAACGCCTGGTCCGCACGAAGGAAGGCGACCGCGCCATCATCGTCATCACGGATGGCGGCAGCGGTGACTTTGGCGGCGGGCGCGACCGACAGATCGCGCAGGAACTGGCCGACGCAAAGATTCGGGTGTTCACGATTCTCTGCGGCAACGACATGTTCGGCATCGAAAGCATGCAGACCATCGGGACGATCACGGGTGGAAAGGTGTTTCAGGTCGAGGATTCTACCGCCATGGGCAATGTGTTCCGCGAGATTGACCAGATGCAGAAGGCGAAGTTCAAACAGGTCACATCTGATTGGGTGGACTATTACCGTCCACTCTCGCTCGCCGGACTGCTTACGGCAGGGCTGTGGGGGCTAAGCTTATTGGGTCTGCGTTACACACCGTGGTGAATTGAGAGTCGGATATGAACCGCGAAGAAATTATCCAACTGGCTCTGTGGGCCGCCTTCGGCGCGGGTGCCGTGGCGCTGTTGGGCGAATGGTTGCACGCGCGGCGCGCGCGCCGGCTGGCGGCGTTGGCGTTTGGTCCGGCGGCGAACGCGCGTTGGTGGACGAGGATTGTTGCGCCCTTGCGAGTCGTCGCGTTGGCCGGGGTGATTTGGGCGCTCACCGTGCTGATTGCCTTCGAGGGTTCAAGCCGTTTGCAGGATCGCAATGCGGCGGCAACGCGGCATTTGATGGTGCTGCTGGATGTTTCGCCGAGCATGGAGACCAAGGACGCGGGCGAAGGCGGCAACCAGACGCGCCGCGATCGCGCCGCGAATATTCTCCGGTCCGTCATGGAACGCGCCAACAGCGAGCAGACGAAAGTGACCATGGCGGCATTCTACAGCGACGCGATGTTGCTGGTGAAGGAATGTAGCGATCGCGAATTGATCTGGAACTTCGCCGACAACCTGCCGCTGCATATCGCCTTTCGCCCGGGCAAGACCTCGTTGCTCAAATCGCTGAATACGGCCCAGGGCTACATAAAGGATTTGCCGCGCAAGTCCGTGACGTTCCTGGTGCTCACCGATGGCGACACCGTGCCGGGCACGGGATTGAATCCTTTGCCATCGGCGGTGGCGGACACGTTGATCGTCGGTGTGGGGAGCGCCACGCGCGGCTCGTTTTTGGACGGCCATCTCACCCGGCAGGATAATGCCCAGCTCTCGCAACTGGCCCGGCGGCTCGGCGGCCATTACCATGACGGCAATGTAAAGCATGTCCCGAATGGCGTGCTTCGACACCTCATCGCGCCGGATGAGCGTAGTGATAGATTCCAGATCGGCTTGCGCACGCTCGCCATCATTATTTTGGCGACGAGCGTGGCGGTGATCTGTCTGCTGCCATTGCTGCTGGAGTTTTTCGGTAGCGGCTGGAAGCCTTCACCGATGGGCGCGCGCGAACCTGCACGCAGCCCGGCGACGAACAACGTGGAGGTGGTCGCGTGAAAAAACTTTTCCTCCTCCTTTGGTTGTTGCTGCCGTTGCCGCTAGTGGTCTGGCACTTTGGGCCGGGTCAGAAATGGCTCGCGCGTGATCGCGCTCACACGCTCACGCAACGAGCCCAACGCGAGGAGTCAGAAGGGCGATACGCCCAGGCGGAGACCCTTTATCGCGAAGCCGCGGGGTTGCTCGGCAATTCCGATCAACGGCTGCGGCTGCAACTCGACGCATCGTTGGTACGCATGCGCTACCGGCAGGGCGGGGCGGTGGAAGCGATTGACGGCATTGACCGCATCCTGGCCGACCCGGCATTGCCAAAGCAGCCGGTGGAGTTGCAACGCGAGATTCGCGAACTCGCCGGTCGGATTCATTATTACGCTGCGTGGATTCTCCGGCTCGAGGGCGCGCAGCGCGATTTGTGGATGGAGGAAGCGGAACTCTCACGCCAGAACTACCGGTTGCTGACGGAGAAAAGCATCGCGTCCGCGCAGATGCCTTATGCGCAATTGCAGCAGACGAATTTGGAATCCGCTGTGCGCCTGCAGCGGATGAGCCTGACGGAATTGATGGCGCGACCGTTGCCGGAGGAAGGCCAAGCGATGGCGGGGCAGGGGTTGTCCGAACAGATGGGGCGACGACGCGGACAACGGGGCAATCGTCCAGGCATCGGTGAAGGCGACGAAGGCCCGCCGAGCAGTGGCGCGGGCACACAACGATTTCCCGGCGGGCCGGGGTCGTAAATCGAGCTGCTGCGCGAGAACCTTTTTACCAAACGAGAACTCATGAAACCGAAAATCACTTCAGCCATTTGCTTGGCGTTCGTGCTCGGCCCATTTGCATTTCTGTCTATTGGGCGCACGCAGACGGTCGCTGTTCCCGCCGTCCGAGTGCAACCGGTGACGGTTATTGCCAACCCACTGGCGTTGCCTGCGGAGGTGCAGGCAATGATGGATAAGATGTCGGCGACAAACCTAGCTCCGGGCGCGACCGGCACGAATTCAGCCAAGGCCGCAGAACCCAAAGATCTCGCCACCGCGATCAAGACAATGAAATTCGAACGCACGCCCGAGGCATTGTTCGAAGTCGTAAAATCACAGCAGGAAGGCGGGAAGCTCTCTGAGGTGGACAAATTCCGGCTGGCGTTGATGCTGGGCGATTGGGAATCCGTGGGCCGGGCGCTCAAGGGTTTGCCGGCTGGCGAAGGGATGAAGGCGTATGCGCGGCTGCTCGAATCGCTGGCAAGCAATTCGCAATCAGCCCTCCAGCATTTCCAGCAACGACCGATGCAGCCGGACCAGCAGGTGGTGATGGACGGTCAGGGGGGTGATCCCGCAGCGCAGCAGCGCAAGAAGGATCAGCGGGCGTTGTTTCTTAGCGAGGATTATTACGCGCTGCTCGCCGCGGCGCCGGGCGAACTGGAAGCCACGCACCTGCCGCAAATCACTTCGCTGACCAAGCTGGCCATTGGCGCCAGCGGCCGGAAGGAATTCATCGGGCGATTGGCCAAAGGGCTGAACGGCATCGGGGGCGAAACAGCCAGCGGCAAGAAACTCGCAGCGCAATTGCTTTCGGGCGTGGGCTGGATGAGCGACGCCGGGCCGTATCTGCCCTTGCAACGCGAAGAATGGGATCAAGCCGACACGCTGATGCTGGTGTTGGCGATGGAGTATTACACGCTCACAGGGATGGAGAAGCGCGATGAGCGGCAAGTGAAACGCGCCGTCGAGCTGTGTGCGTTCATGATGCAGGCCAGCCGGTTCGATACGTCGGACCGCAGCTTGTTTCGGCAGGCGACCGACCGGTTTGTCAAATTGCTGCCGGCGCTCGATCCTGCCGAGGCCGAACAGTTGATCCGGGAGAATTTCCTGACGCAGCCCGCCATTCTTAACGAACTGATTCTCGTACTCGGCGAAACGGGCCAGCAGGCACAGAAGGCCAACGATACGAACCGCCGCGGCCAGAGTCTGGCGACCCAGAACATTCTTTTGCGAGTGCTCGCGGGCCGCAAAAGCACGTTGCCGGAGTCAGTGAACGTCATAGTCATGAACTGGCTGGGCGAAGCGGAAACCACTTATCGCGCCGGCGCCACGCCGCAGCAGAATTACGACGATTACGACAACCCGTTCATCTATCGCCCGCCCAGTTACTACATGATGCGCAATCAGCAAATGAATGTGCTGACCTCCGACCTGATCGTGACCAACGCCCCGCCGCCGGCGCTGGTCAGGAAGCTGAATCGCGGCCTTAGCCAGCGGGTCAATCTGACGCTGGTGAAGGTGAACCTGATGAACCCGAAGGAAAACGTGACGCTGGAAACGCTGCAGGGTTACCTCAAGGACCATCCCGGCTCGGAGAAGGAGCTTTGCCAGGAGTACCTCACCGCCTGGACCAAGAAACGCATGGTCGCGCAGGAAGACCCAAACATCGTCCGCATGCGCAACATGGGCTATATCATCTCGCGCCCGCAATCGCTGAGCGGCGGCATTCCATTGACCCGGCTGCGCCAGAATCAAAACGTGTCGGAGTTCAAAAGTTTGCTGGAGGCGCTCCGCGCGTTGACGCCCGACCCGATTGACGCCAGCGCCGTGGTCAACGCCTTCATGGCCATTCACAGTGGGGCGGAAGTGTATCGGGCCGGGGACATCGAGGCGATCTTTGGTCCGGCGGAGAAGATGAATCGCGCGGAACTAATGCAGCTCATCACTGGCATGCGGACAAAACTCCGCGAGCAGTGGCAGGACCCCCAGGTGCAACAGGCAGCCGGGTCGAATCGCACCGAGCAGGAAGTGAAGGACGAAGTCTCCCGCGGCTATCGCACGGCGCTGGACCTCGCGCGTCGGGGACTCACCCCCGAAGGCGCCGAGTGGAAACAATACATCGTGCGCGGCCAGTTATTTTTTGACGCGGCGGAATACGAATTCTCCCGGCAGGTGAAACTGACGGAATACGTGAGCTTGCGCGACGAGGCGTTCGGCAGCTACGCCAAAGCCGGCCAGCTATACGCCGATAAAGTTCCCGAAATGGCGCGCGGGCAGTGGACAATTGAGCCCTACCAAATGTGGTTCATCGTGATGCTCGGTGCCAGTGATCTGCAGCAACTCACCCGCGCCGCCGCTCGGAGTGACCCCGGACTCACCCAGATCGGTGACGCGATGCGTGCCTTGCCGGGCGAAGCCGCAGAAGGCCATCTGTTGAAGTTCGGCCAGATGCTCTCCGACCTGCTCAAGCAGGTACCCGCGAACATGAAACAGCGATTTCTCAGCGCGGGCCTGCAAGTCGTCGGCACTGATCATCCAGGCGCGAAGCTTGCGCAACAGTCGCTCAAGAATTACGAGGAGTTGCTTGACGAGGTGCAACTGCGGGTGACGGTGGACGGACCGACGCGCGTGGGCCACGTCCAGCCGTTTGGCATGATCCTTAGCCTCGAACACACCCGGCAACTCGGACGTGAAAGCGGCGGCTTCGGTCGCTACGTCCAGAACGCCTCGCAACAACAACGTTCCGGCATGATGGTCGTCATGCCGAATCCAACGCAACGCGGTAACCTGCGCGATGATTTCTCTAAAAACATCCACGCGGCGCTCGATGAGACATTCGAGGTGCTGTCGATCACGTTCCAGGATGGCAGCGCCCGCGCGCTGGATCTGCCGCGGGAGGGCTGGCAGGAAACTCCGTTTTCCTACGTCCTGCTCCGCGCCAAGGAAGCTGCGGTGGACCGCATCCCATCCATCCAGGTCGACATGGATTTTAGCGACACCGCCGGTCAGGTGGTGCTGCCGGTGCGCTCACAAGTGCAGCCGCTCGACGCGAAGGACGCCGACGCCCCGGCGCGCCCGTGCCCGGACCTCGCCCTGACGTTCACGATGGACGAGCGTGAATGGCGCGAGGGGCGCGTGGTGGTGGAAGTTGCGGCGAAAGGCCGCGGCGTGATTCCGCCGCATCCGCAGCTGTTCGATTTCGCGCAGCCGGGTTTCGATTGTGAGGTCAGCGACAACGGACTTTCGATTACGGAATTCGTGAGCGACGGCAAAGCGGTATCGGCGCAGGCCGATCGCAACTGGCAATTCACTTACAAACGCAAAAAGGATTTGCGCGGCGACGTGGTCTTGAATTTCCCGCAGATCAAGTCTGGCATCGTGACCACGAACACGGAATACAAGCACTACAAGGAAGCCGACCTGGTCACACTGGATGCGAAGTCTGCCCTGGCCGGTGTGACCCTCGCCAGCACCACCAGCAGCGGATTGCGCACCGGCGGCGTTGTGCTGGGACTGGTGGTAATCGGTGGAGCGATCATCCTGTTCGCTCGCTCCAGAAATCGCCGGCAACACGTTGCGGTGGCGGGGTTGGCGTTGCCGGAGCAAATCACGCCGTTCAGCGTCGTGGCGTTTCTTCGCCGTATCCAACACGATTCCGGTGCGCGGTTCTCAGAAAATGACCGCGCGGCATTGCATTCGCAGATTGGCGAGCTTGAATCGGCCTATTTCAGCAACGGCCAGCCGAAAGATGGTAGTCTAAACTTGGAAGCCATCGCTCGGAAATGGCTGCAAGCCGTCGGTTGACGTGCGCCAACACAAGGAGCAAAGTCGTCTAACTATGAACCACCAAATCAAATCCTGCATCGCCCTCGCCGCGGGTTTGCTTGCCAGCATGAGTTCGTTTGCCGCCAAGATCGGCGACCCGGCGGCGGCGCTTTCCATCGGAGAGTGGATCAAGGGTCAGCCAGTGGACCTGGCTGCGGTAAAAGGTGAAAAGATCGTGGTCGTGGAATTTTGGGCCACTTGGTGTGGGCCGTGCCGCACTTCGATTCCACATCTCACCGAATTGCAACAAAAGTTCGCCGACCGCGACGTGGTGTTCGTGGGCATCAGTGATGAAGACCCGTCCACGGTGCGCGAATTCGTGAACAAGATGGGGGACAAGATGGATTACATCGTGGCGTGCGACGCGAACCGCCAAACCTCGGACGGTTACATGAAAGCGTTTAGCAAGAATGGCATTCCTCAGGCGTTCGTTGTGGACCGGGACGGTAACATCGCGTGGGAAGGACATCCGATGGGTGACTTGGAGAAGACTCTTGAACGACTCGCCAGCGTGCCGGGCAAGAAGGCGACCTCACCTGAAGACCTGAAACGCGCCGAAGCGTTACGTAAGCTGCGCGAATATGCGGACCTTGCTGCCACCGGAGCTCCGGCGGACAAGCTTGCGCCGCTTGAAATGGAACTCACGACGCTGGACCGTGAACTGGGTGGTTTGGAGAAAGGCCGCAAGCTGGACCTCGCAGCCGTGAGCCGTGCCGCGCGATTCCAGGCGCTGGCGCGTGACTATCAGCGCGCCGCCGCAGCCGGCAAGAGCGAAGCGGAGCTGGCACGGATTGAACAGGAGGCCAAGCCCTTTGCCCCACCGGGCTTCAAGTTTTCCGATTTGCGCGTGGCGTTCGGCCTGCAGCGCGTGTTTCAGGATTACTACCGCGCGGTCAGCGGCAACGGCGATGCAGCCACGGTCGCCGAACTGGGTCGCAAGGTCGAACTGGCGCAATCCAATGATGCGGAGTTGTTGAATGAAGCAGCCTGGACCTTGTTGACGGACGCGAAGATCCGGACGCGTGATGTGAAGCTGGCCTTGAAGCTGGCGGAGGCAGCAGTGAAGGTTTCCGGCGGCAAGGATGCCGGCATCCTGGACACCTATGCCCGCGCGCTATTCGAGAACGGTCAACCCGCCGAAGCAGTCACGCAACAGAAACGTGCTATCGCGATTGCCGGGGACGGTGACAAAAAGGCGGAACTTGCCGCCACGTTGAAGGAATACGAAGCGAAGCTAAGATAGCGCGAGCCATCGGCGCGCGCTATTTGAACAAATCAAACGGTCCTTTGTTCGTCGTGGTGTTGGGGGAAGATTTGCCGCCCAAGATATTGCCGCTCTTCTGGAGAATGCCGCCAACTTTTTCGCCGGTTGCACCACCGATGCCTTTGGCCACGCCTACTCCGGTGCGGGCGGCAAGTTCGGCCAGCGCAAGTTTGTCGGTCTTCGGCTCCGGCTTGCCCAATGTTCCTTCGATTTCCAAAAACTGCGGCATCGCATAATAAAGCGCATTGGTAGGAGCGTCGGCAGGGACGAGTCCGATCTGATTAGCGAGAGGCCTGTTCAATGAGACCGACACCGGAATCTTGATGGTGGAATTGGTTAGAACTGGAGCGAGCACGATATCACCCATGGCGCGGGTGCGCATCGCGGAACTACGAATTTCCGCCTGCTCCAGCCGGAGACGGCCTTCGCCAGCTTGAATCTTCGTCTCGATAACGTCGATGGGCGCGCTCATCAATTGGTCCGACCACCCACCGCGTTGACCGCCGAAGTTTACCAACCGCCCCAGCATGTTTTCCACGCTCGCGAGCGGATTGCGGATCAAGTCCGGCAAACCGATGACAGAGTTGAGCACGGCGCGGATTGCAGGCATGCGGGTGTTCGCCAGCGAGAGGTTGACATTGGTGGTTAGCAGAGTGATCTGACCATTAAGATTTTTTTGCAGGCTGGTGCTGGTGAGTCCTTCGCCTTTGAGAGCGACGAGTCCAGTAAACTGGCCAGCCATTTGGCCGCGCCGGTCCGGTTGAAACGTGTTGACCAATGGTGCGAGCGGAACGGCCTGTGCGTCAAAACTGACATCGTACCGAAAGCCCGGCACTCCCAGATCAAGTGACACCGCGGCTTTCACTGGAGCGCCGTTCAGGGAAAGGAAACAAGGTTTGAGCACAAGTTCGCTCGCATCGAGTTTCGCCCGGACGGAAATTTTCTCAGCGGTTACTTCGCGGATAATGAGCCGGTCAACCGTGATCTCGGCGGTCAGATTGTCGAACTTGGGTGGTACCGGCGCGGGCTCGACGGTTGGCAACGAGCCGCCGGAAGCCTCGGAGGCCGGGGCAGCCTGGGTTTGCACAGGACCGGAGATCAAATCGTAAACGCGAGTGAGATCGAGCGACTCGGCCGCAAACTTGATCGCACCGGAAATCTTGTTTGTCTTCGCGAAGTTGACGTCGCCGGTGATAGCCAGCTGGTTCTTGACCTTCTCAGCGGGGGTGAGCGTCAGCAGGCATTGACGCAGCTGGGCCGATTGCGGATTCGCGGTCGCGTCCAATTGCAGCCGGGCGTTCACAGGCAGGGTGGGCTTGCCCGTTTTCACGATTGTGGCTGTGAGGTTCGTGATCGCGGCGTCCGCTTTGACGGTCATTGCGCCGTCTGGCTTTACCGCGATGGTCGCCGTGGCTTGGAGCGAGGCGGTGGTCAGTTTCTTCCCTTCAAAATAGGGCTCCAACAGCGGGCGCAAGCCGTTTTGATTGACGTTTTCAAGCCTGAGCGTGAAATCCGCCGCGCCGTTGGCGAGAACATAATTGCCGGTCAGATTCAGTTTGCCGCCGGCTTTGGAACTTTCCGTGAACGTGCCGGCCGCTTTACGTAACAGCACGCGAGTCGCATCCAGCGCCAGTTCCACATCCACGTCGGTGCCGAAGTGTTCAAAGGGCATGGTCCCCAGGCGGCCGGTGAGGTCCACCAGCCGCAGCTTGCCAGTGAAGGAATTGGTACGCGGACTTTGAATAGCAATGCCCCGCATTTCGAGTACGCCGGACGAAATGTCGCCCGCTTTCATTCCGAGCAGCCCGCTTAATTGGGGCAGAGCGCCCAGCATTGAAATCTCTGCGTCGGCCGTCCCCATCGTCCGGTCATAACCGGCAGTGCCTTGGAAGGAAAACGCCGGCTGCCCGGCGTAAAAAATTTGCGCGCCGTATTCGGTGACTTTGAATTGCTTCAATTCCCGCGCTTCTCCCGTGGCATCAAAGGTGACCGTCAGTCCGTCAATCCGCTGGGTGTTGAGCCGGGCGCTGACGCTGTCCGCGTGCACGCGGAATTCGTAGTTCACAATCTTGCCATCGTCACGGGTGGCGATCTTCGCTTCTATTTTTGCCTTGCCGGCCGGCAGGACCTGGCCGAACAGCGGTTTCCAGTTTTCTAACGCGAGTTCAGGGATCGCAAAACTTAACGTCGCCGCACCCGCGGTGTCGCCCGCCTTGCCCCAGGTGATGGTCATTGGGCTGCTCAATCCGGCGGTGAGCGCCGTGCGGCCGCCTTGCGTTCCGTTCAACTTGAACGAACCAATCAGCGCTGACATTTTGGTCTGGTCCACCGCGATGCTGTAATCGCCAACGATGTCGAGTTTGGGAGTGGCTTCGCCAGCTTTCAGCACCTGGAACTGACTAATCAGCACGTCGCCGAAGATCGAAATCACACTGCCGCCCTTGGCGAGTTCGATCTCGTTCGTCGTGTTGATGATGGTGGCGCCGAAATCCAAGCCGGCCGCGGCGCCGGCGAGGTTCAGCACGCGCCGGTCGATGCCGGAGACTTCCAGATTCAGTTTGCCTTCGCGTTTCGCGGCATCAAATGGGCCGTTCACGCGCATGCCGCCAACGCGCGCGCCGACTTGCGTGAATGCGAGCCCGAGTTCCTTGATCTCCGTGGGCGTGGCGTCCGCGGTGAGGGTGGCCGCGACGTTTGCCAGGTCGGAAAACGCGCCGCTGGCCTGGCTGATCGAAAACTCGGTCTTTCCCTGAACGGCTGTCGGCTTCAAGGCGCTGTCGAGGTTGAAGGAGAATCCACCGCGCAAGTTCGCTGCGAGTTTTGACGCCGCGGCGTTTGTCACGGCCGGTTTATCGAGTCCGAGCAACATGTCAAAGTCGAGTTTGCCGCTGGCGCTGTTGCCGATGTCCGAGGCCGTCAGGTTGAACTGGCTGATTTCGAAAACATCGGGGCTGGCGTCAGCATGCAATTGCGTCCGTCGCAGCGTGACATTCGTGAGGCGGATGGACTTGATGTCCACGACCAGCGGCGATGAGGATGCAGTCTTGGTTGCGGGCTGGTTAGCACTACCGGCCAATAACGGATCGAGATTCGATTTGCCGTCCGGAGTCTGAACGATGTCGATAGTGGCGGAATCCACGAATACTTCACTCACTTCCATGCGGCCGCGCAGGATGGCGATGAGGCTGTAGCGCGCGCGCAAGTGTCCGCCGGTCAGCAGCGTCTTTCCGCCGTGGGGAGTCACCTTGAGATTGGTGAGTTCCAACTTGCGAAACGGACTGAGGCTGACGGTGTCGGCGGTAATTTCCGCATGCAGTGAGTTGCCCGCGCGAGGCAAAAGGAAGCGCTTGATGAACGCCGAACTGGTGACGGTGAAATAGGCCACGATCAACAGCGCGAGCAGTACAAGGAAAAGCCACATTACCCATCGGGCTGTGCTTTTTTTGCCCCGGGAACGCCTGGAACTGCCTTTGATTTTGATGCCCGACATGTTGTGTCGAAGTCCTGACCGAATGCGCCGCGGGGCGCAGTGCCGCTAGATTAGCCGTGATGTTGATTTCTTCAAACCGATTTTCCCCGTTCGGGACAGTTCGGGCCCGCCGGCGCGTCGCACAATTTGGCACCGATGGTGCATAGCCGGCCGGATTGCTCAATTGCTGCTTTCGTGCCATTCCGGGAGCGGGAGGAGCATGCCTCCCTGCCGCAAAGCATTCCCCAGATTGGTTTTATGGGGAGCATTGCTGTGCCGCATTCGTAGGATAGGACCGTATAACCACCACCCCTCACTTCTTTCGTTTCGGACTTTACTCGCGCGCGTCGCGGGGCAAGCTGAAGCTGTGAAGAGTTTTGTCCGATTCATGATCTGCGGGATCGTTTTCGGCCTCCACGTCGGGCGTGCGCCGGCGGCGTTCACTTCGCTTTATGCATTCGGCGACGGCGTTTGCACCACCACGAACAACACCAGTCCCGGTGTGTCACCCACGAATTATCACGGGGCGCGGTTCTGCAACGGGCGCGTCTGGCTGGAGGTGCTCGCGGAGCGCCAGGGGTTGACTTACTTGTCGAACCGTAACTGGTCTTACTTCGGTCATGATAGCGCGGCACTCACCAACAATGTGAACCTGTTCGTTGCGCCCCCGGATGTCAGCACGGCACTGTTTGTGGTATGGGCAAATGACGCGGACTTCGTGTTCTTTATCACCCAGTTCAATGCCAACGCAGCGGCGCTCGCAAGTTGGACCAACGCAATGAACCGGTCATTGACCAACCATTTCCGCGCTATCCAGACTCTTTACAACAAAGGTGTGCGCACTTTGATCATGCCCAATGCCGTGGATCTGACCAAGGTGCCATTCTTCGTTCAACTCCCGCCGGCGGAGAAGGCGTTCATCCGGCAAAGGATTGTAGATTACAATGCCGCTTTCGCTACGCGACTGGTGTTAGCCCGGACCACGTTCACGAACCTTGTCATTCATGCGCCCGATACGTTTTCACTTTTTGACGACATCATCGCGCGAGCCCCCGCCTACGGCCTGACGAATAAGTTGTCGGGCGGGTTCAGCATTGACGCGATTCAGGACCCGGGGCTGGCCGACAAATCCCTGAACGGCCCCGGCGCAAGTTACATTTTCTGGGATTACCTCGACCCGACTGCCAAGGTGCAGGAGATTCTGGCTGATACGGTTCAGCACCTGATTGCGCAGCCACAGATCGCTGCGGCCACCACCCTGAATGGCGGCGTGGAATTGCACCTGGCCAATCTGCCTGTGGGTTTGCCGGGCTTCGTTGATGCTAGCACAAACTTTCTAAACTGGACGCCCTTGGCCAGTTTCAATAGCACGAACGTCGCGCAGCCCGTAAGCGTGCCGGCGACGTATCCAAGCTGGTTCTATCGGCTACGATTTCCACTTGTCTGGTCGTGGCCGTGAACTGGTGCGATCAAAACAGATCGCTCTTCAACGTCTTCACGCCGTTGATAAGAAATTGAATCGCCACGGCTGCCAGCAATAGACCCATCACCCGCGTTACGATGCGCATGGCGATGGGATTAAGCCACCGCGCACCTTGCGCGGCGAAGCGAAACGTAAGATAACTGCCAAACGCGACGAGAATAATCGCGCCGGCGAGTGCCGCCGTTTTGGGCCAGGTGTCGGCTTGATGCTTCAACACGATGGCCGTCGAGATGGCGCCCGGACCAGCCAGCATGGGAATGGCCAGCGGCGTGATGGCGATGTCGGTCTTCTCCGCCCCGGCGCTGGTTTCTTCCTGCGTTTCCTGCACGCGCGAACGCTGCGCCCGCAACATATCCAACGCCACCACCAGCAACACGATGCTGGCCGCGATTTGGAATGCCGGCATGGTAATGCCCAGCAGTTTGAAAATGAGTTCGCCGGCGAGGGCAAAGACCAGCAGCACCACGGCCATGACAAAACTGGCCAGCCGCGCCATGCGAATGCGTTGTTCGGCGGTATCGTGCGAGGTCATCGCCAGGAACGCCGGCACCGTCGCAATCGGGTCAATGATCACGAACAACGAACTTAGCGCCAGTAACGCGTAGCCCAGCAATGTGTGCGGATCCGTCATGCCGAGCAGGGGAGCATTACTGCGTCGGACATGCCGTGAACAATCTTTTTGTCCGCCGGAACTATTGTGGCCAGCACGCCGCCCAGCGTGGCCCGCATGGCATCGGCTTCGCCACTGACGAAGTAGTAGGGACACAGCCGTGCCCTGCCTTTCATCGGCACGAGCTCGTTCTTGGCAAAATCGAACCAGCTCGTTTCGACCAACGCGGGTTTATGAAATCGTTGCAACACGCGCGGCGATTCGGAGAAATTCTTGATGGCGTCATCCACTGCGGCTGCCCATTCCTCGTGCGATAAATCACTGCCGAGAAAGACGCCACGAGCGCCCCAGGCGTTGTGCGAGAATCCCGAAACTTTCAAGACCAATTCGCGCTCGCGCTGCGACATCGCTTTGAGCTGCTGCCAGTCAGTGAGATTCAGTTCCGGTACAGCCGCGTGTGGCGGCAGCGGCGAGGGATCAACCACCCACGTGTAGGGTACATGCTGCTTGAGGCGATTGAGGAAGCCTTCGCCCAGCTCCTGTCGCCAGAACCCTTGTAGATTGCGATTCCAAAGCAGCGCGAACAGCATCTTTTCCTCGAACACGGGTTTGGGCGGTGGGGTAAGCCGCAGGCGCTTGGCGGTGGCCAGTTCAAAAATCTGTTTTGCGTTCGGCACGTTTGCAAGATCGAACAGTTCAAAGAACCGATACACCGCGTCGCCATCGGCAAAGTCGCTGAATCGGGCGTCGTGAACGGAAAAGCGAGTTCCAAGTTGTGCCGCGAGCCATGCCATCTCGGGGCGGTAAGTGGCGGCTTCTTCCGAGACAATGATCCGCACGTGCGGGGCGTCTCCAAAAATGGAGGCGAAACCGTGCTGCATCGAAGACGCATTGCCGAGCAGAGTTGATTGTCCGTTGCTGCCCACTTGCGCGTACGTCTGATTCAACCACGCCGTCAGGCCGATGCCCCCCGGTACGCTGTCGAGTTCCGTAATGCTGAAGCCGTTTTCCGTGAGCAGGACGTCGGGGCGAATCACTCGCGGCACGTCGTTCTTGAAAGCAACTGAACGCTGCAGCGCGACCAGATCCGCGGGTTTTCCCAGATCGAGCCAGCGGGCGATCCACTCGGGTTGTTTGCCCTCGGCGCTCTTGCGATAGAGCAAATTGACCGCGCGATAGAATTGCAACAACACCCGGCCTAGCGTCTCAAATTCCCTGGCGAGTTTCGGACCGACGGAGAACGGAGCCGGGGACGTGCGCCAGTCATGTCCGGCGAATAACCCGCCCGGAGGCATGGCGGCGCGTACGCGACTGGCAGCCGCGCGCGCTGCATTATGCGTTTCGGGAGTCGAGTGCAAAGTGTCCTGCACGCGCCCATGGTGGTCCAAGGTCGCTTGGCTGACAAGTTTGGTTGGCAGGTCGGTTTCGGCAATTTGCTGAACTACGCTTCCATTGACCCGCCAAAGGTGCTCTTTTACGCTGATGGCATTGACGTGCGACTGGGTGCAATCCAGGATTTTCCGTGCCCGATTTGGCTTTTGTTCACTGGCTGGTGCTTGTGGCCGCCGTTCTAACGGTGGCATTTTTCTATTCATCCGTCGGCCACGGCGGGGCGACGGGTTATCTAGCAGCGCTGGCGCTGCTGGGAGTGGCCCCAGCCTCGGCGCGGGTCGCCGTGTTGATCGCCAACGTGTTTGTCGCAGGCGTCGCGTGGTGGCGATTCTGGCGGGCGGGCCATTTTGATGGGCGCGTGTTGCTGACATTTGCGATTGTGTCGGTGCCGTGTGCGTGGTTCGGCAGTCAGATTCACGTCAGCGTCCTCGTCTACAAGCTGGTGCTCGGGTTGGTTCTTTCCGTCGCGGGAGGAATCCTGTTGTTGCGAGCCCGCTGGCAGACTGACGATGTGCCGGTGCGACCATGCATACTGCCGGTGGCCTTCGTGGTTGGGGCGGGTCTGGGCTTTCTGGCCGGGTTGACCGGAATTGGCGGCGGCGTGTTTCTGAGTCCGTTGCTCTACCTGTTTCGTTGGGTGAAGCCGAAAACGACCGGAGGAATCGCCGCGGGCTTCATTGTCTTGAATTCCATTGCCGGACTGGTCGGCGCAGGTTGGGAGAAAATTACCCACGCAGGAACGCTGCTCTGGCTGACGTTGCCCGCAGTTTGTGGCGCGTTGCTGGGAACTTACCTTGGCGCCCGCCGCTGGAACAGCGTGACGTTTAGTCGCGTGCTGGCGGTAGTGCTGATTTTTGCCGGCGTGAAACTGCTGATTGAAGCGCGCGCGTGAGGCCAGAAGGCGTTGCTTGTATTGGAGCAGGGCAGGCCGGTTCGCCGCGACTGGGCGGCGCTTTCAACGAACCGGCAGGCCCCCGCCTTGGGTGATGCTCGCGAGATTCACCAGGTCTTTGTACGCTTCGCCGAGATGTCGGACCATGAACTCGTCGGCGTGCGGGAGGATTTCCTCGATAATGGCCAGGCGATTGAGAATCACGGGTAAGTCCTGCGGACCGGGATGTTTGTAGTCGGACAAACCGTCTTCGTTCAGATCCTCCATCAAGTCTTCGCGTTCCTTGGCTGGCAGGCTCGCATCGAAAATTGCTTCGAGCCAGTATGCTTCTGCCTCGGGATCAATGCCGACGAGGCTCATCGCCACGCGTGCCTCTGGATCTTGCAAAGGCGGCTTTGGTCGTTTAGGCGGCGTTGTTTCGTTGGTAAGCCCCGTTGCTTTGGGCGGTGGGGCGTCGGTGACGATGAACTCCTTCGGGTTGGTTTCCGGACTCGAAGGCGGAATGATAGTGCGCGGGTATATCTCTGGCTTCCGCGATTCAGCGCTGCTTTGATTGCCAACCTCAGTGACCTTGTTGGTTGTTGCGGGGCTGTGGATTATCCATTTGATGGCCGCCGCCGAGGCGGCAGCCACTACAACCAGAATGAGAATCTTTGTTGTTCTCACGGGATCTAGCCTGTCCGGCGCGGCGGCGCTACCACCGCGCTACTGGCATCTCAAGACAACCGCAACTCCATTCCGACTGCCAGTGAAAAGTTAGGGAATTTGGTCGCCGCTGTACGCCATGCTTTATCCCTTTGGCGTCAAGATTGACGATTTCTCGAAGCCCATCATCGGCATCGCCTCGACGTGGAGCAACGTCACGCCGTGCAACACGCACGAGCGGCGCGAGGATTTAATCCTACCGATCATGCTTGACGTAGACATCTGGTCGGCGCTTGCGAAATTGGGTGACTCCACCTTCAGATATTCGTTCCGAGTAGTCCAGGTCGAGGCCTTCCAATTTCGGTAACTGGCTTAGCTGGCTCAAGCCGCTGTCAGTAAGTTTGTTTCCTCGAATATACAATCGCCGCAGTTTTTGGAGTTTGAGGAGGTGTGGGATTCCAGCATCAGTGACATCGCCAGACCCGATTTCAAGGTCCTCTAAATTTGCGTTACTGGATAATGCGGCCAGGATTTCATTGTCGACTTTAAAACAACGAAGCGAGCGGAGCTTGGACATGCTTTCAAACGGCTGCGCCGTCTTTCCTGTCAGGCCGAGCAGTGTGATGTCAGCCGTTTCCAGTTGCCCCAGCGCCTTCAGGTCATTCAGTCCTTTTGATGAAATGAACGTGTTAACCAAGCACAGTGTCTTCAGCTTGGTGAGTTTGCTCAAGCACGGCATGAATCGGTCAGTCAATAACGTGGCTTGAATCACCTGTTCACCGTTGCGTTCGCGCTTAAGTTCGTCGCGTATCTGCGTTTCTTCACCAGAGAGTTCGCCCAAGCGACTTGCTCTCGCCTCGTTGGCACCGTCCATCACGGTGAACATAAGCTCAAGGGTTTCAAGGTTCGTCAGGCTTTGAACCACCTTCAACTGCTCGGGCAGGAATTCGCAGTTAACCACCTCCAGGCTTTTTAGCGAGGTCATCTTGCCAACCTCGTCAAAGCGCGATTGTCGAAGATCCGTCGCTGTAAATGACAACTCCTCAACACCGGTCATCCTGCCCAATGTCACGAAAGCTTCGTTAGTTGCACCCCAAACATTGAGTCCCTTCGCTCGTCGGACACCACGGTCATCCTGATAACTCACACCGACCACCGTGCACTGTTTTTTCAACTGCGACACAAGCTCAGCCTCACGAGGAATGGCGTTATTCGAAGCAACCGGGGTGGTTGTGCACCCGGCAACCAAGACTATGGCTGTGATCGCCGCCACCACTTTAGCCTGGGCCCATGGCATCACTTTCATGGTTCCGCTACCATCGCAGCGAGAGGGCCCGTGCACAAGTAAATCCCCGCGACGTGACTTGCATCAAACCTTTCCTGCTTCGACTTGTTTCCAGCCGGATTTTTGGCAACCTACCCGTCCGATGAAGAAGAAATCGAGCAAGTCATCCAGTAATAAAAACGCCATGCGCCCGTTCTCGAGCCTGCTCGTGGACGGACCGGAACGCGCCGCTGCGCGCGCCATGCTTTATCCCGTCGGCTTCAAGGACGAAGATTTCAAGAAGCCCATCATCGGCATCGCTTCTACTTGGAGCAATGTCACGCCGTGCAACATGCACATTGATAAACTCGCGCTCGAAGCCGAGAAAGGCACGAACGCGAACGGCGGCAAGGCCATCGTCTTCAACACCATCACCATCTCCGACGGCATCTCGATGGGCAGTGAAGGCATGAAGTATTCGCTCGTGTCGCGCGAAGTCATCGCCGACTCCATCGAAACCGTCGTCGGTTGCGCGGGCATGGACGGTTACGTAGCCATCGGCGGTTGCGACAAGAACATGCCCGGCTGTCTCATCGCCATGGCGCGCATGAATCGCGCGGCGGTGTTTGTTTATGGCGGTACGATTTTGCCTGGTTGTTTGACCGTAGGACAGGCGTCGCGCCTGTCTCAAACTGAAAGCGAGAATGGAGACAGGCAAGATGCCTGTCCTACGAAGGAACTCGACGTCGTCTCCGTCTTCGAAGCCATCGGGCAGCACGCCGCGGGCAAATTGAACGACGAGGAACTGCACGCCGTGGAATCCTGCGCCATTCCTGGACCGGGTTCTTGCGGCGGCATGTATACCGCCAACACCATGGCCAGCGCGATTGAAGCGCTCGGCATGAGTCTGCCGAACAGCTCCGCGCAAAACGCCATTTCCCCCGCAAAGCTCGACGATTGCCGCCGCGCCGGCGCAGCCGTTGTTGAAATGTTGCGCCAAGGCATTCGCCCGCGCGACATCCTCACGAAGAAAGCCTTCGAGAACGCCATCACCGTCGTTATCGCGCTCGGCGGTTCGACCAATGCCGTGTTGCATTTGCTCGCCATCGCCAGCGCCGCCGAAGTGAAGCTCACCATTGACGACTTCACGCGAATCGGCAAACGCGTGCCCGTGCTCGCCGACCTCAAGCCCAGCGGCAAATACAGCATGAGCGCGCTCGTCGCCATCGGCGGCATCCGCCCGCTCATGAAGACGCTGCTCGACGCTGGATTGCTTCATGGCGATTGCCTCACGGTCACCGGCCAGACCATGGCCGAGACGTTGCGCGAAGTGAAACCGTATCCCAACGGCCAGCAAATCATCCGTCCGCTCGACAACCCGATCAAAAAGGATAGCCACCTCGTCATCTTCTACGGCAACCTCGCCAGCGAAGGTGCGGTCGGAAAAATTTCCGGCAAGGAAGGCCTGCGCTTTGAAGGCAAAGCCATCGTGTTCGAAGGCGAAGAGAAGGCGTTGAAGGCCATCCTCGACGGCACGGTGAAGGCCGGGCACGTCGTCGTCATCCGCAGCGAAGGACCGAAAGGCGGACCGGGCATGCGCGAAATGCTTTCGCCCACCAGTGCCATCATGGGCAAAGGCCTCGGCAAAGAAGTCGCGCTCATCACCGACGGACGCTTCAGCGGCGGCAGCCACGGATTCGTCGTCGGCCACGTGACGCCCGAAGCCTACGTCGGCGGCACAGTTGCCCTCGTGAAGAACGGCGACCACATCACCATTGACGCCGTGAAACGCGCCATCACCCTCGACGTGCCCGCGAAAGAACTGACCAAGCGCAAGAAGGCGTGGAAGAAACCCGCGCCCCGTTACCCGCGCGGAACACTGGCCAAGTATGCCCACACCGTGACCAGCGCCAGCGAAGGCGCGGTGACGGATAAGGATTTGAAGTTGTAGCAATCAGACCATGATTGATCCGGCAACATTCAAGGACGTCCGTTTGCCCGGCGGATTTGTTATTGTCGATTTGCAATTCACAGACGCGCCAATGCTGGATGCGTTGGAGCGCGAAGCCGTCGCTCAAACGCGAATTGTTGGCCGCGAGTTTCGCCTGCTCATCAAAGCGGGACTCAGTGATCAGGAACTGTCCATTTCGCTCTATCACGAAATCCTTGAGGCTGCGACCGTCGGAAGTTGGCCGCCGCCAACCGGCGTGATGGAATTCAATGAGAGCGACTTTGAAAAGGCCGCTCAAACCGCTCACAAGAAATGGGGTGATGCGTCGCCGGAAAACCTGAACCGCATGTTGCAATCCTACGGTTTTCGTGAAGAATAAGGCTATGGTTGACCGCAAGAACATCCAGATTGACCTGATCAAATTGGTCGGGGGCGAAAGGCTTTTGCGATTGACCGAATCCCGGTCGGGACTCGCCTTGGAGAAGAAGCTCGACCCTCAGAAATCCGTCGCAAGTCAAAAGGAAAAACTGTTTGGCGTCTTCGAAGCCGCTCTTGCCCGCGCGGACTTGGCAGCGGCGTGAATGTCGGGGCACAATCGCCCTCGTGAAGAACGGCGACCACATCACCATTGACGCTGTGAAACGCGCCATCACCCTCGACGTGCCCGCGAAGTACTGGCCAAGCGCAAGAAGGCGTGGAAGAAACCCGCGCCGCGTTATCCGCGCGGAACCCTGGCCAAGTATGCCCACACCGTGACCAGCGCCAGCGAAGGCGCGGTGACGGATAAGGATTTGAAGTTGTGATAGGAATCAATTACGCGTTTCGCTATGAGCGCCGTACTCTGATTCGATTTGCGGCTTTCTACCGAACACCGCTACGGCTAAAAAGGTCGCCGCACTTTGAACCTTCCCGATCAGTTGGCGGCAGTCTGCCGACGTGCCGCTACGGGGAAACAGGTTTGCGGCTTTCTCCCGAAAGCCGCTACGTTCGCTGCGTGAAACCTGCGCCGCGCACCAAGCAGCCAGATATGCATCACCTGCCGCGACTCGCGCCGGAATTTTATCGCGGGTTTGCAGTGGTGCAGTGGACGATCACCTTGGAACGTCGCGCGACTGGCTGGCTGGACGAAATGTTTCATCTCCATTTCCGCGAATTGCTTCTCCACGCCGCCGCACGCGAAGGCTTGTTCTGCCCTGTCTACGTCCTCATGCCCGACCATCTGCATCTGATCTGGACGGGCTTGCGCCTGGACAGCGATCAGCGCAACGCCATGAAGTTCCTCCGCAAACATCTGGCCGCGGAACTGGCGCGACGCTCGCCTACCGGTGTGGAATTTGAACTGCAAAAGCAATCGCACGACAGCGTGCTTCGAGAGAAGGATCGATTGCGTGGTGCGTTTGAAAAATCCCGCTTCTACGTCCTCGACAATCCGTGCCGCAAGAAACTGGTGAGCCATCCGCGCGAATGGCCGCATCTGGGCGCGGTTGTTCCGGGCTATCCGTTTCTCCAGCCTTTGGAAGAAGATTTCTGGGAACAGTTCTGGAAGTTGTATCAGGAGAAACGGGAGACCATGCCAGTGTAGCGGCTTTCGGTAGAAAGCCGTAAATTTCTCTTCCATTTCAGAATGCGGCGCTCTTCCGAGACTCCGCTACGCTGAGGATTTTCTTTTGTCCGCCGGGCGGTTCTGCTTTTCTAACAGCGTTCCTATTCAACAACCGAACCAAGAAAGGCTTTATGAAAAATTCAATCAAGACACTCGCACTGGCGTCGTTGGCGCTGGCGTTGGTTGCTCCTGCCTGGGGCGCGGATGAATCCTTTGTCGGGAAATGGAAGGCGGAGTTCGATTCCCAAGTCGGCCAGCAAAGATATACTTTCGAGTTCAAGCTTGAGGACGGAAAGCTCACCGGGAAGGCGATCGGCGAACGCCAGATGGGAACGAACGAGGTGAAACTCATTGAGATCAAAACTGACAAGGATGAAATCTCCTTTGTCGAGCCGCTCACACTCCAGGGCAACACGGTGCGCATCATTTATAAGGGCAAGCTCAAGGATGACGAAATCAAATTGCATCGCAATGTGACTGACATCGCCGAGTATGACATTGTCGCCAAGCGTGTGAAGGGAACCGGCAAAGCGGAAACGAAGCCGGAGCCGAAAAAATCTGAAACCAAGCCGGAAACCGCGCCGCCCGCGAAGCCATAATACATCTGGCTGAATTCTGAGTGCTTATCCGACGGCGTGCACGAACACCTGCAAAAAGTCGGCACGATCGAACAGGTTGTCCGTTCAACAAAGCGTCGGCTGTCCTTGGCATTTTGAACGGTGCTCGCGCCTAAGTAGAATTCCATCCGTCGTTTTGATGCAGCGGCGAATTCGACCGCGAAAGGGTTGAATGGAAACGGGGCATCACACATTCTCACGATGTGGCGACAACCTCGACTGCAATCCGAGCCCTCGGCTTCGTGTTACTCGCGGCGTGTCTTTTTGGTTGCCGTTCGCGACAATCGTTCGCGCGTACTTCTGGCGAGCTGCTCGCTGCGCGCACAAACTATCCCGCGCACTGGTGGGCTCCAGTGCCGACGAATGGCGCGCCGGCGTGGGAGATCCTTCCGCAAGCGGCCAAGCCGGGCGAAGTAATTCTTTCAAAGCGCCACGAATTGGGATTGTTGTCAAATTTTGCCGCCACGCCCTTCACCTTTCATGGGAAGAGTTACGCGAGTCTTGAAGGGTTCTGGCAGATGACCAAGTATCCGGAAAGCAGTAACGATTTCCGCGCAACTTTTCCGGGAATAACTTGGACCTATTCCCGCGAACAGGTGGCGCAGCTCACGGCTTTTGACGCCAAGCGTGCTGGCAATCTCGCCGAAACGAACATGCGGCAGATAAATATAGCGTGGGTGACCTTCGAGGGCCGACAAATGGAGTATCGGTATCCCGGGCATGGCGACTTTTACCGGCTTATCTTGGAAGTCACCCGCGAGAAGGTGCGGCAAAACCCGGAAGTGAAGCGCGTCCTGCTTGCCACCGGGGATTTGGTTTTGAAACCGGATCACCATCAGGAGACCAACGCGCCGGCTGCTTGGCGCTATTACGAAATCCTGAGTCAAATCCGTTCAGACCTGCAACGCGCAGCCCGATGAGTCATGGCCAGCCAAATTACCGTTCCCAACCAATCGAAGCCTGAACCGCCATGCTTCCCATTTCTGACGAGAATCCGACCAAGCGATTTCCGGTTGTGACGGTCCTGTTGATCCTGGCGAACCTCGCCGTCTTCTTCGCGTGGCAGGTGCAAGTTGGACTGCCAAAGTCCGTGGCGCTGGCGGGATTGGTACCTACCCAACTGCATCCGATTTCGCTATCGGGCGTCGAGCATTTGTTCACGTCCATGTTCATGCACGGTGGGATTGCGCACCTGCTTGGCAATATGTGGTTTCTCTGGATCTTTGGCGACAACGTGGAGGACGAAATCGGGCGCTTCAAATTTGCAGTCTTTTATCTGCTGAGTGGTGTGGCCGGAGCGGTAGCGCATGTTGTTCTGAACGCGCAGTCTGGGATTCCCATGGTGGGCGCGAGCGGGGCGATCAGTGGAGTGCTCGGCGCCTACCTAGTGTTACACCCTCGGGCGCTGGTGAGGATGTTTTTGGGAATCAGGTCGGTTCAGATACCCGCTTGGTTGTATCTGCTCATCTGGGCGGGGCTTCAGGTCGTCGCACTGACCCGAGCCAACAAACTGGCGGGGATGGGCATCGCCTATTGGGCGCATCTTGGCGGGTTTGTCGCGGGAATGCTTCTTTCGATAATCGTCACGCCCAGAGAGAATCCCAAAGATCCATGGAGCCGGTGATCAGGGGTTGGAAGGTCCCGGTTTGACGGCGCGGTAGAATCGCATCGGAATACCGGGGCTCTGCGCCGCGGCGTGGATGAATGTAAATCGACCATTGCCTTCGGCGGTGGACAAACCCACCGAGGTCCAAGTGGGATTGTTCAAATCATTAGTGGCTTCGATTTGATAGGATTCGCCGGTGGTGCCCAAGCCGCGGAGTTCCACATCACCGCTCGGACGCAGATCCAGACTGAGAAGCACGGGAGCAGTCGAATTCCCCTTGAACAGGTTCTGGATCGTGTTGGTCACGGAAATGGATTCACGGCGTGAGGTGCCGGTGACGACAAACGTGAATGAATCGGTCGGCGTCGGTTTGGTGGCGGTGACCGTCATGACGAAATACATGAATCTGGGGTTATTGCCGGTGTATCGGGCAGGATCTTGGGTAAAGGAAACGGTCGTGCCTTCAGGCAGACCCGAACTGCTGAAATCCACCGAGAGCATGCCGGAGCCCAAGCGCTCAAGAGTCACGCCGTACGACACGACATTACCTGGAGTGGAATTTGTGGGCCAAAGCGGGGTGAGAGTAAGGGAGGCGAATTCGGACATTGCGTGGCTGGTGTTCGCGCCCGCAACTGCCAATGCCAGCATAACTGCCATTGCTCTGATACAATTCTTCATACGCTTGTTTGTTGCAAAAGTTACCCGACCGAATGCCATCAACATACTTAGCCGGCGGAAACCGCCAAATCGGGGCAAATTGGGAAGGTAGTCAGAAGAAATTGCTGGTAGCAGCCCCGGAAATCACCCGGGCGCCGAAGCGAGGCGGGCGTCAATCAATCCGGCCCCAAGGTGCTACCGCGGCCACGCCTTGCCGGCGCGATTGAATTTGGGCAGCAATGAGCCAATGAGCTCTTCCTCGCGGAACCGCGCCGAGGCCTCGCTCGAACAGATGTCTAACTCGATGCGGCGGACCTGGTTCAGCAAGCGGATCAGTCGGCGGGGAAAGCGTTCTGGATTGGCGACGCGATAGGTGGAGAGTCGTTTCCGGAGGTTTTTGGCGCTGCCCACGTAGAGCACGCCCTCGTGGTCGCCGCACATAAGATACACGCCGGGTTGCTCGGGCAGTTGCCGAAAGAATTCCACGCCGAACCGTTCGAGGAGCGGTTTCGGCGGTGGGAATAACCAAAGCTGTCCGGCTGACATGGATCGAAGCGTTGCACAATTGGACGGCCGTGGCCAGTCAGGTTTCGATACTTGACGCGACGTATCGGCTGACTTGGACGGCCCGCGAATAATTGCCTCCGGAGCGCCGTCGATTAGCAGACGAAACGTGACCGCCGCTGGCAGTCCAAAAAAAGGTAAATCTCGTGAAAGAATGCCGCCGGCAGTCTCGTATAAATTAGATGCACAATTACTTTCTCGAGGCGCGCCTGCCTGATTGCCAACTCGCGATGGAAATCCGGCCTTTTTGAACTAGTATTAAATGCCGACCAGTAGCCGGCAAAATGCGTAGCGATATTCAGTCAGCAGGAAGTAACTTCATGATGGACGAGCAGTCAGACGCAGATTCTGTCTTCAAAAACGCCGGAAGTTGTATCGCCGACACCAGCGCGGACGAAGCGGCGCGCGCGCAGGTATTGTATCATAGCCTTTTCGAGCTCATGCCCGGGAGTGTCGTGCTGCTGGACGCGCAAGGTTTGGTGTTGGATGCGAATCCGTCCTTCTGCCGGCAGATCGGTTATGCGCGCGAGGAACTGCTGGGACAGCACGTCGCCAGGTTCAGCAAGGATTCGCCCGAGACTATTGAATGCAATCTCGCACGCCTGCTGGCGGGCGAAGTTTTGGAGCATGACGTCAGCAACATCCACAAGGACCGCTCCTTGCGGCATTATGAATTGCGCGAGACGGCCATCACACTGCCGGACGGTTCGCGCGGCATCCTCGTGTTGTCCAACGACATCACGCGTCGCGTCAATGCCGAGAAGGAAAAGCTGGAATTGCAACGTCAATTCCTCCACGCAGAGAAACTCAAGAGTCTCGGGCTCATGGCGGGTGGAATCGCGCATGATTTCAACAATCTGCTGGCGGCGATCATCGGCAACATCGAACTGGCGATGATGGACGGCGGGGCAAAGGCCGCCGACCGCGTACCGCTGGGCGAGTTACTCGGCGTAACAGTATCCCAGAAGGCGAGTGTGGAATACCGGCTGGCAAAGGCGCTCCCACCAATCGAGGGAGACGCGGTGCAGTTGCAGCAGATAGTGATGAACCTCGTGACCAACGCTTCGGAGGCGCTGGGTGACCGACCGGGTTTGATCACTCTTGCCACCGGCACTCAGAACTGTGATGCCGAATTTCTGGCGGGCAGCCGCACGGGCAACACGCTGCGGCCCGGGCGTTACGTCGTATTGGAAGTCACGGATTCTGGCTGTGGCATGGATGACGTCACGCAACACCGGTTGTTTGATCCGTTCTTCACCACCAAGTTTACCGGTCGCGGCCTGGGCATGTCGGCCGTACTAGGAGCGGTGCGCGGGCATAATGGGGGCATCTTGGTGTCGAGCCGCACCGGCCACGGCACGACCATCAGCCTGCTATTCCCGACCGGTGCGCCACACATCCCGAGCGTCACCGCGCCGTCCAGCGCGGCAAAAGCGGTCGAAACTGCCCAGTTGCCGGTGTTGACTGGGACTGTGTTGGTGGCCGACGACGAAGCCGTGATGCGTACGATGGTTGAAAGGCTGTTGAAACGTACAGGTTTGCGGGTGATCCAGGCTGCGAATGGCATCGAGGCAGTGAAGCTGTTCAAGCAACATGCGCACGAGATCACATTCGTGCTGCTGGATCAAACAATGCCCAAGCTGGATGGCGCAAAGACGCTGAAGGAATTACGCCGTCTTCGGCCCGACGTTAAGGCTGTGCTCACGAGTGGTTACAACGAGGCGAGCATCAGCCAGTGCAGCTTGCAAGAGGGGTTCGTGGCATTCATGCCCAAGCCATATCAAGCTGCGAAACTGATCGAACTGGCCCGGCAGATTTGCACGGGAGAGGCGTAAATTTTCGAAGGGCCCGCGCCGTCGGATCCGGCCAGCAGTTTTTTTTGTTCTCGGACTGGATCTAAGGCAGCGTGACGATTATTCTATGGGCTCGGCTTCGGTGCGGCATCGGTTGGGCAATTTACCTGTGCCAAGATGAAGCCCGGAGGTTGATCAATTTGCCAGACTCGACTTTCGTCAAGACAGGCTGAGCCTTTAGTTGGCTTCGTAGACCACGTTGCCATCCACCACGGTCAGCAACACCTTTACCTGGTCAAGTTTAGAAGCATCAAGCTTGTAGATGTCGCCATCCAGCATCACCAGAT